>Ga0209148_1000036_pt1 | contig 530505 bp, 471 predicted proteins | sample AraplaCol_mMF_r2_2_FD_184288 | JGI IMG/M metagenome (GOLD analysis project Ga0209148, IMG submission 184288) | Arabidopsis root microbial communities from North Carolina, USA - plate scrape CL_Col_mMF_r2 (SPAdes) (version 2) | ecosystem: Host-associated > Plants > Roots > Endosphere | place... | reverse complement strand
TTTGCGGAAATCGTCTGGTGGAGGGAGGTGGATTCGAACCACCGAAGGCGTAAGCCAGCAGATTTACAGTCTGCCCCCGTTGGCCGCTTGGGTATCCCTCCAACAAAGAACGGCTATTGTGTGGATCAGCCCGGGAGCTGTCAACACCTTCAGCGGAAAAATTGACGTTTTCCCGCGATTTTTTTCACCGATTCAGATGCGTCCCTCAGGGGCCTTCGGCCACGTGCGCATCAACCAGCTGCTCCATCTCCTTGGAAAGATTCATGAGCCTCATGGCCTGCTCCTGCAACTGGCGCTCATGGTCATCGCGTGGCTGCCAGGCCGGCACCGGCGTGGGCTTGCCGTCGGGTGCATCCAGGGCAACGAACACCATCACGCAACTGGTCGCCAGGCGATGCTCGTCGCTGCGCAGGTCGCGCGCCAGCACGTCAACGGACATGTGCATGCTGGAGCGCCCCGTGTGGATCAGGCGCGCACGCACGGTGACCATGTCACCGATGAGGATGGGCTTCACGAACTGGATGCCGCTGACCGATGCGGTGACGCAATACGCTCCGCTCCAGGCCACCGCACAGGCGTAGCCCGCCTGGTCGATCCACTTCATCACCATGCCGCCGTGCACCTTGCCGCCAAAATTGACGTCGGTGGGCTGGGCCAGGAAACGGAAGTTCACTTCGTGTTGCTTGCCGGGCATGAAGGTGGGGCTCACGGGGAAACAGGGAGCGGATTATGCGCTCTCGCTCACGCCCGGGACACCGCCCGCTCTCTTTCACTGCGGAAATACTTACGCGAATCCCCGGACTACACCGTCAGTGACATGCAAACGGGCAAGACGCACTATCCCGTTTTCCGCCTGCGATCCCGCCACCTTGAAGCATCGAGCCATTCGACCGGTCATCGCACTACTGACATGGGTGGCGCTGACCGCCTGCCAAGGTACGCGCCCTCATGTCGACGTCGCAGGTCCTCATGCGCCCTTGCTCATTGCCCACCGAGGCGGCGCGGCAGACGCGCCAGAGAACACGCTTGAAGCCATCCGCCAGTCCCTTGCCCACCACGCCGATGCGCTGTGGCTGACGGTACAGCTCAGCTCGGATGGGGTGCCCGTGCTGTATCGACCGGCGGATCTCAACGCACTGACCAACGGCAACGGTCCTGTCGCCAATTTCAGCGCCACGGAGCTCGCGGATCTCGATGCGGGCTGGCAATTTCGCGATGCCCACGGGGACTTTCCCTATCGGCAGCACCGAATCGGCATCCCTTCGCTGCGCGACGCCCTGCGCAGCATTCCGCCCACCATCCCCGTGATCCTCGACATGAAGGCCCTGCCCGCTACGCCGCAGGCCGAGGCCGTGGCACGCGTACTGACGGAGGAACGGGCGTGGGCGCGCGTCACGCTGTACTCCACCGACGCCGCCTACCAGGCCGCGTTCGCGCGCTATCCCCTGGCCCGACAGTTCGAGGCACGGGATACCACCCGCCAGCGGCTGCTCGACGTTTTGCTGGCCGGCCGGTGTGAGGCCGCACCCGACCCGAGTGCCCCGGCGGCCTTCGAGTGGCGGCGCGACGTGGCCGTGTTTGAAACCTTCACGCTCGGCGAGGGGCGCTCCACAGTCCATGCCGCCTTCTGGACGCCTGCCACCACGGCATGCTTCCGACGCCAACCGGCGCAACGGCTGCTGGCCATAGGCGTCAACGATGAAAGCGACTATCGCGCTGCCGCCTGCCTCGGTCTGGATGCAGTCCTGGTGGACTCCCCAGCCACCCTCGCACCGGTACGTGATGCACTGGTCCGCGACGGCCTGCGTTGCGGGATGGCCACGTCGTCAACGCGATAGACCATCGGGACCGCAACGATCTGGTGACGCGGACGCGCCGGATCGCCGTCATACACGAAGCCAAAGCGGAGATAGACCGGAACGGCGCCCTCGGCGGCATTGACCGTAAACACACGTGTGCCCGCGCGGCGAATGGCATCGTTGCGCAGACGATCCCACAGCTTTCGGGCAATGCCCCGCCCCTGGTGGCGCGTGCCAACAAACAACTGGAAGACGTGACTGTCATGCCGGATGGCGGCGACGCCGACCAGCACGTCGTCGACGAAGGCCAGATGAAAACGCTGACCGGACCCGATCTTGGCGCGAATGGCACGCGCGCTCATGGCGCTGAGCATCAAGCCCACGGCAGCCGGCGGCTGGCCGGGCACAATCCAGCGTTGAGTCACCCGTCGCACCAGAATGCCGATCGCCAAGGCATCCTCGGTGCGGGCCAATCGCATGCGCAGGCGGCTCTTCATCCTCACGATCTGATCACACCGGCTCACTTACAGACAAACGTTATCAACACTAGCAGGGCAAGGAACGCGCTGCGGTGGCTGGGTCGCGAACGACCCGGTAACAGGGGGAAACATGATTTTGCGCAGCATCGCTTCGCGGCTGTCCCTATGGGTGCTCGCCGGTTCCGCGCTGGTGTTCGTCACCGCCGGCAGCCTGCTGTTCTACCGCGTGCAGGCGCAGATCCTGCAGCAATCCCACGAGCAGGCCACCGCCCTCGCCAACGAAGCCGGCAACCGCATCGAGCAGCGACTGACCCGCGTCGCCGACACCACACGCATCCTCGCCACCGTGATCGGCCCAAGGCCCGAAGATGCGGAAGGCATGCTGCGTGATGCCATGACGCGAAACACGGATCTCGCCGGTCTCGCCGCCGTCTTCTCGCCCGAAGCTTCATCGGCGGGCGCACCGCCCAACGCGCCCTTCGTAGGCAGACAGGACGACGGCAGCCTGGCCAGTCGCGACATGCGCGACGACGCCAAGCCGTACTGGGAAACGCCGTGGTTTCTCCACGGGCTCGGCTGCACGCAAGGCTGTTGGCAACAACATTTCCACTCGCAGTCGCGACACCGGGAGCTGATCAACTACTCGGCCGCCATGTCGCGCGCCGGCCACGCCGTGGGACTGGTCAATGCCGATGTCACCCTCGACTGGCTGCGGGGAACGCTGCAAGGCCTGGAAAAGCCCACCGGGGCCTATGCATTCGTGCTTGACCAGAACGGTACGTACCTTGCACACGACAACCCGGCGATGGTCGGCCTGCGTGGCCACCCCGCCCTGCTGGCCGCTGTGGCCCAGCATCAGGCGTCACGCGTGCGCCTGGCGGCAGCCCAGAATCCGCTGGCCATGGGCAAGCCCGTGTGGATCTACTTTTCCCCCATCGAAGGGACGAACTGGCGCTTCGGCCTGGCGATGCCGGAAGACCTGATCTACGCAGGCGTTCGCCAGGCGTTCGTCGTTGCATTCGCCGCAGGGTTGCTGGCATTGCTGGCACTCACTCTGGTAACCCTGGTGGTGACGCGGCGCACGATGGCGCCCCTGGGCACCCTCACCTCCAGCGCCGAACAGGTAGCGCGTGGCGCACTGACCTTCGAGCTGCCTCCCGCACCACGCCCGGACGAGGTGGGCCGGCTCACCGAGGCGTTCGATCGCATGCGCAAAGAGCTTGCGCTGCACATCGCGGAACTCACCCGCAACGCACGCGAGCAGCAACGGCTCGCCAGCGAACTGGAGATTGCTCACCAGATCCAGACATCGCTGCTGCCAGGCGCGCACTACCTGGACAGCGGCTGCGAGAACTTCGAGCTGCACGCCCTGTTGAGGCCCGCCAGAGCCGTAGGTGGCGACCTCTACAGCTATTTCATGTTGGGCGAGCAGCGTTTCTGCGTGATGGTGGGGGACGTGTCCGACAAGGGCATCGCGGCCGGCCTGTTCATGGCACGCACCATCACCCTCGCCAAGTCCCTGGCCGCGCAGGCACGCACACCGCAACAGCTGCTGTCAGCACTCAATCGCGAACTTTGTCGCAACAATGAGAGCTGCATGTTCGTCAGCCTGCTGTGCGGCATGCTCAATACCGCCACGGGCGAACTGGTCATGGCCAGCGCGGGCCACGAGCCGCCGGTGCTCTGCGACGCCAGCGGCGTGCACCTCGTCGAACTGGAGACCGGCGCAGCGCTGGGCCTGGACGAGGACGCCGGTTATCCATTCCGCCGGCTGTATCTGCAGCCCGGCCAGACCGTATTGATGTATACCGATGGCATCACCGAGGCGATGAACGCCGAACAGCGAATGTACGGACCCGAGCGGATGCTGTCGTGCCTGGCACAGATGCCCGGGCAGGGTGCCGCCGATTTGGCGGAGGGACTGCTCGCGGCCGTAGACCGGTTCGCCGCAGACGCCGACCAGGCTGACGACATCACCGTACTCGCCCTCAATTGGCATCATGCGATCGACCACAGGAGTGCACTCGTGCTGGACCTGACCGCCACCGCCACCATGAACGACGTGTTCGACGCGTTGGGGCGCTGCGATGCGTCGCTGCAAGCGCGCGGCGTAGCGTCAACCGTGCGCGAGGACGTTCGGCTCGTCCTGGAAGAGCTCATGGTCAACATGGTGGAACACGGCCGCACGCCGGATGCCGGCCATACCATCGAGCTGCACATGCGCATGGCCGGAGACGCGATCCTGATCGAACTGCATCACGACGGACGTCCATTCGATCCGTTGCAGGTGCCGTCGCCCGCGCTGACGGGCGATATCGCCGACCATGACGATGTCGGCGGCTTCGGTATCCACCTGGTCCGCGCCATGGCCAATGACTTCAGTTACAGCCACGATGAGCTGGGCAATCACCTGCAGCTTCGATTCCACATCACGCACCCGGCCGGAGCCACGCCATGACACTTCGCCTGCATACCGAAAGCAGCTCGCCCATACGCACCACGATCCATCTGCATGGCAGGCTCGACGCGCTGACCTTCACTGAATTCGATAGCGCCGCACAGGTCGCCATGCCGCATGTCGCCGATGGCGGCACGATGGTGCTGGACCTTTCCTCACTGGAGTACATCAGCAGCGCCGGCCTGCGCAGCATCGCCAAGATCCGCAAGAGCATGCGCGCCCGCAACGGCCATACCTTGCTGCTCAACCCGCAACCCCAGGTACGCAAGGTGTTCGACATCGTGAAGGCCGTGCCGGTGAACGAGGTGTTTGCCAGCACGCAGGAACTGGACGACTACCTCGACCACATCCAGCGCCAGATCATGGAAGGAACAGGCGAGGACGACTGACCACCCCAAAGAAAAGGGCCGCATCGCGGCCCTTTTCTCGATTACACGTTGAACAGGAAGTGCAACACGTCGCCGTCCTTCACGACGTAATCCTTGCCTTCCTTGCGCAGGCGACCCGCCGCAGCGGCACCAGCCTCGCCCTTGTACTGGATGAAATCGTCATAGCCCACCGTTTCCGCGCGGATGAAGCCGCGCTCGAAGTCGGTATGGATCACGCCCGCGGCCTGGGGCGCGGTGAAGCCGCGCTTGATCGTCCAGGCGCGCACTTCCTTCACGCCAGCAGTGAAGTACGTCTGCAGATTGAGCAGCTTGTAGCCCGCGCGGATCACGCGGTTCAGGCCCGGCTCTTCAAGGCCCAGGTCCTTGAGGAACTCGTCGCGATCGGCGTCATCGAGCTGCGAGAGCTCTTCTTCGATGGCGGCGCACACCGGCACGACTTCGGCACCTTCAGCGACTGCGCGGGCGCGCACGGCATCGAGGTGCGGATTGTTTTCGAAGCCGTCTTCGCGCACGTTGGCGATGTACATCAGCGGCTTGAGCGTGAGCAGAAACAGGTCACGCACGAGCGCCTTCTCATCGTCGTCCAGGCCGAGGCTGCGCGCGGATTTGCCTTCGTTGAGGCCAGCGACGAGCTTCTGCAGCACGGGCTTCTTGGCGATGGCGTCCTTGTCGTTGGCCTTGGCCGAGCGCTCGGCGCGGTTCAGCGCCTTCTCGACGGAATCGAGGTCGGCCAGCGCCAGCTCGGTGTCGATGGTTTCGATATCGGCGATGGGGTCAACCTTGCCGGCCACATGAATGATGTCCGTGTGCTCGAAGCAACGCACCACGTGCGTGATGGCATCCACTTCACGGATATGCGCCAGGAACTTGTTGCCCAGGCCTTCACCCTTGGACGCACCGGCCACCAGGCCCGCGATGTCGACGAACTCGACGGCGGTCGGGATCACCTTCTGCGGATTGACGATGTCCGACAGCGCGTTCAGGCGCGGATCCGGCACCGGCACCACACCCACGTTCGGCTCAATCGTGCAGAACGGGAAATTGGCGGCGGCAATGCCCGCCTTGGTGAGTGCATTGAACAGGGTGGACTTGCCGACGTTAGGTAGGCCGACGATGCCGCATTTGATGCCCATGGGGGACTCCGCAAAGCTGTATTCGTGGGAACGGTTCGAAGTAGAGACTGAGGATCAGTCCGCTGCTTTCTTGCCCGCTCCAGGGGTATGTAGTTGTTGCATGGCCTTGTCGAACTGACCGTCCACGGCCAGCGGCAGCACGTCGAGCGCGCGCGCGATGCCGTCGATGATCGCGTCCTCGTCCTTCTCGGACGGACGACCCAGCACCCACGACGTGACCTTGTCCTTGTGGCCCGGATGGCCGATGCCGACGCGCAGGCGATGAAACTTGGCGTGGCCGAGGTGCGCGATGATGTCGCGCAAGCCGTTCTGGCCGCCGTGACCGCCATCGAGCTTCATTCGAATGGTGCCCGGATCGAGATCCAGTTCGTCGTGTGCGACGAGGCACTCGTCCGGCTCGATCTTGTAGTAGCGCAACGCCGAAGCCACGGCGATGCCGCTCTTGTTCATGAACGTGGAGGGCTTGAGCAACCACACCGACTGGCCACCGATGCGGACCTTGCAGGTCTCGCCATGCAGCTTGCCGTCGAAACCGAAGCGCTCGCCCTGCCCTGACGCCAGGGCGTCAACAAACCAGAACCCGGCGTTGTGCCGGGTTCGGAGATATTCGGCACCGGGATTGCCCAGTCCGACAATGAGTCGCAGACCCGTCATAGGATCGAGCAGCCCGCATTCGCGAGGAATGCGGGCTGCAGCGACTTACTTCTTGGGAGCTTCCGGCGCCGGGGCGGCAGCAGCGTCGCCCTCGGCCGGGGTCTCGTCGACTTCTTCCTTCACCGTGTTGGCGGTGACGACGGCCGTGTCGTGATCCGCACCCAGGTGCAGCGCGACGATTTCCACGCCCTTCGGCAGCTTGAGCTGCGACAGGTGGATGATGTCGCCCGGCTTCAGGTCGGTCAGGTCGAGTTCGATGAACTCCGGCAGATCCTTCGGCAGGCAGGAGACTTCCACTTCCGTCAGGTTGTGCGAGATCACCACGCCCGAGGTCTTGGCGGCGGGCGACTTTTCCTGGTTCAGGAAGTGCACCGGCACGTTGACGCGCAGGGCAGCGTTCTCGTCGACGCGCTGGAAGTCCATGTGCAGCATCTGCAGCTTGTACGGATGCTTCTGCCAGTCACGCACCAGCACCTTCTGCACCTTGCCATCGACGTTCAGGTCGAGCACCGAGGAGAAGAACCACTCGTGCTTGGCCGACAGGAGGATGGTGTTGTGTTCGATCTGGATGCTCTGCGGGGCCTGGCCGGCACCGTAGACAACAGCAGGCACGAAGCCGGCATGACGCAGGCGGCGGCTCGCACCTTTCCCCTCGTCATTACGGACCGTAGCCTTGATTTCGTGAGTCGTAGCCATGTTGGTATTGCCTATCAGTAGTGAACCGCCTCGCGGCAGTCATGCGACTCCCCCGCGACCAGAGGAGTCGTGAAACAGCGGCAGGCTCACGCCCGCCGCAGAAAACTCAGTCGATATAGAGCGAGCTCACCGACTCGCCGAAGGCGATGCGGCGGATCGTCTCCGCCAGCAGCTCGGCGACCGAGAGCTGACGGATCTTGCTGCACGCGGCGATGTCCGGCCGCAGCGGCAAGGTGTTGGTGACCACCAGCTGGTCGAGCTGGGAGCCTTCGATATTCTTCAACGCCGCACCCGACAGCACCGGGTGCACGCAGTACGCCACCACCTTGCGAGCGCCGCGCTCCTTGAGCGCCGCGGCAGCCGCGCACAGGGTGCCGGCGGTGTCGACGATGTCGTCGACCAGCACGCAGGTCTTGCCGTCCACTTCACCGATGATGTTCATCACGGTGGCGACGTTCGCCTTCGGACGACGCTTGTCGATGATGGCGAGATCAGCGTCGTCCAGGCGCTTGGCCATGGCACGCGCACGCACCACGCCACCGACGTCCGGGCTGACCACGATCAGGTCGTCCATGCTGTAGTTGCGCCAGATGTCCGCCAACAGCACCGGGGACGCGTAGACGTTGTCCACCGGAATGTCGAAGAAGCCCTGGATCTGGTCCGCGTGCAAGTCCACCGTGAGCACGCGATCCACACCCGCGGTGCCGATCATCTTGGCGACCATCTTCGCCGTGATCGGCACGCGCGCCGAGCGCGGACGACGATCCTGGCGGGCATAGCCGAAATACGGGATGACCGCGGTAACGCTGGCGGCCGAGGCGCGCTTGAGCGCGTCCACCAGCGTCAGCAGCTCGAACAGGTTTTCCGCACTCGGCGCGCCCGTGGGCTGCAGCACGAACACTTCCTGGCGGCGAACGTTTTCTTCGATCTCCACCTGCACTTCGCCGTCACTGAACGTGCTGACGAGCGCTTTACCCAGCGGCACACCCAGACGTTGAGCGACGTCCTCGGCGAGTGCGCGGTGGGCATTACCGGTGAAGAGCATCGGGCCGGAAATGTCGAGGGTCATCTCTCTAAACCTGTTTGAGCCATGTGGAAATGGCTGGGGCGGAAGGATTCGAACCTTCGCATGCAGGAATCAAAATCCTGTGCCTTAACCAGCTTGGCGACGCCCCAGTAATACTGGATCTACTTACTTACCGTTCCCGTCGGCGCCACGAAAGCGCTTCAAGGCGACGTATAACGGAGAAACGTCCTCGCCCCTGGCCACGTGGGCCGTGAAGCTGGCGGGACACCGCTCCGCGATGGCTTCGGCGCGTTCCACGGAATCCGTTTCCAGGAAAACACACGCACCGCTGCCAGAAAGCCTTGCCCGGCCGAAGCCGTCGAGCCAGTCCAGCGCCGCAGCCACGCGCGGATGTCGCGCGCGAACCACGGGCGCGAACGCGTTCTCGACCGTTTCGCCCGATGCAAAGGATGAAATTGTCGCTGGCGCGGCATTTCGTGTCAATTCAGGCGCTTGAAAAAGTGCTCCCGTGGGCACGTGTTCATGAGGGTCCAGCACCACGTACCAACGCGGCGGGAGGCCAAGCGGTGTCAGCTTTTCGCCGATCCCTTCGGCCCAGGCTGAACGCCCGCGTACAAACACCGGGACATCCGCTCCGAGCTGTCGCCCGAGGTCGGCCAGCGCGTCCTCGTTCAGGCCGGCGCCCCAAAGACGGTTGAGCGCCACCAGCACGGTGGCCGCATCGGAACTGCCGCCGCCCAGGCCGCCGCCCATGGGAATCCGCTTTTCCAGCTCGATGTCGGCCCCCGAACCTGCCGGCGCATGAGGCTGCAGCAGGCGAGCGGCACGAACCACCAGGTCGGTGTCGGCCGGCACACCGGGAACCTCGGTCAGACGGTGGATTTCACTGTCCAGGCGGGGGCGGAGGCGGATCTCATCGCCCCAGTCGAGCAGCCGGAACACGGTCTGGAGCTCGTGGTAACCGTCCGGCCGGCGGCCGACGATGCGAAGGAACAGGTTCACCTTGGCCGGCGCGGGCCAGATGGTCCAATCGGCGGCATCCGGCGGCGCCAGCGGGCGACTCATGAAAACGCGCAGATCCTCCGGAAAGCCGTTCTCACGGTCGCGTTCACGCGCAAAATCGAATTCAGGAAGGTTCTTGTCGACGATCCGGAAGCCATGTTTCGCGTAGAACGGCGCATTCCACGGCACGTCGGCCAGGGTGCCCAGGTCGACACGGTGATAACCGGCCATGCGGGCCCAGCCACAGGCATGCTCGAGCAGCGCGGCGCCAATGCCACGCTGGCCGTGCGAGGGCAGCACGTCCATCTCGGCCACGCCGATGGCGTTGCCGCCCTCCTCCGCGTCCAGCCACACAAAACCCACCGGCTCGCCGGAACCGATCACGGCCACCCACACCAGGCCGCGCGCAATCGCCTCGCGCAGCACTTCGGGCGGCACCGACACCTCACGGTAAGACGGCCAGGCACGGTGCCCGCGAAACAGTTCCACCGCAGCGCGCTCGATGGCGCACAAAGCGTCGACCTGGTCGGGGCGGGCGCGTTCGATATGGAAGGTCATGGTGGGTCGAATTCCAACTATCCCCTCCCTCTGCAGGAGCGCACGGGTGCGCGACCGCAGAAATCGGGTGTCACGGTGGGATCGGTCGCGCGCAAGCGCGCTCCAACAAGGAAGCGCGCTCGAAGGCTTATTGGATGTTCCAGGACTCGATCGACAAACGCACCGAATTCGGCGGATTGCTGGCAAATACCTTGGACGGCACGGCCGGCTGGCGGGTCGTGTCCCACGCCGGGTACGAGACAGTCCAGCCGTCCTGCACCAGCTGGGACGGCAGGCCATCGTTGCCGAAGGTGAGTTCGGCCGGACCACTGTCGGCACGCGTGCCCAGCACCCATGCGCGCAGGTCACGCAGCGGCATGTTCCAGCCCAGCGCGCTCTTTACCAGCGCCTCGGCGTTCGGACTGCGCTGCGGACCGCCCTCAAGGCCTTCCAGTACCGCGCCATCGGGCGTCACGGTGAGCTTGAAGCTCTTGCTGCCGACCGGGCCGCGCACGACGAAGTCATAGCTCTCGCCGTTCTGGTTCCAGGTGACGGTGCCGCTACCGCCGTCCCGCTTGCCGTTGACCTCGCCAGATACCCCGATCTTGCCCTGCAGGACCCAGTGATCCGTCTTCGCAAGCAGATGTTCACGGGCGCGTTGCTCGTCGAGCAGGACCGCGTAATCCGCCTTGGGTTGGGGGCGAACGGCTTCCTTGTGGGCGCAGGCGGCTAGCAGCAGCGGCAAGGCTGCCGCGATAAGGCGAATGGGAAGCTTCATGGATTCAGGCGCTTGAGAGTGTTGTGGAGGTTGGCGCTTTGCGGGTTCATCTTACGGACTTCGTCGAAGACACGGCGCGCATCTTCCTGGCGCCCCTGCTTCCACAGCACTTCGCCCAGGTGCACGCCGACATCCGCATCCTTGTGTGCCGTCCAGGCACCGCGGAGGGACTTTTCGGCTTGATCCAAGTGGCCCAGCCGGTATTGCAGCCACCCCCAGGAATCCATGATGGCCGGATCGTCCGGCCGCGCCGCGCGCGCCTGCTCGATCAGCCGCTGGGCTTCGGGCAGATCACGGTTGGCATCGGCGAGCGTGTAGCCCAGGGCATTCGTGGCGTCGGTGTCGTCGGGCTTGAGCTCAAGCAGGCGGCGGAAATCGTTCACCGCCTGATCGATCTGGCCCGTCTCGGCATAGGCCAGGCCCCGTCCATACAGCAGGGCCGGATCGTCCGGTGTCACCTGCAGGGCACGGCTAAAGGAACGCTCGGCCTGCGCGTACTGCTGCTCGTCCATGTACAGCTCGGCGTCCACTTCATAGGCACGACGAAGCATGGCCGGCTGGTCGAGATAATCGGTCTGCATCTGCGCAAGCTGTTCGTGCGCCTCGGCGCTGCGGCCGAGATCCTGCAGCAGGATGGCGCTGCGCAGGTCGGCATCGAACGCGTGGTCGTCATCGTCGGCGACCTGGTCGTACCACTTCAGCGCGTCTTCCTTCTTGTCCAGCATCTCGGCCAGCTGGCCCAGCAGGTAGGCGCTGCCCTGACGCACATCCTCCGGGGAATGCTGCAACTGGCTGTAGAGCCGGCTGATGGTCTTGGTGTCCTTGGCGCGAGCGGCCAGCGCGGCGCGCATGGCGTACGTGTCCGGGTCCTGCGGACCGTTGTCGAGCAGTTTTGCGGCGGCCGTGTAGTCACCGCCCTGCCCCAGCAAGGTGGCGTAGGCCAGGCGCAGGTGAGTGTCCTTCGGATCCTTGACCAGGGCCTTGTCGAACAAGGCCTTGGCGCCCACCCGGTCACCGTCGCGATACTTCATCTGACCCAGCCACGCGTAGGTCTCCGCCGTACCGAAGCGCTTCACCGCGGCCTCTGCGATCTGCCTGGCGTAAGCATGGCGGCCGAGCTTGTCGCCGAGCTCGCTCATGGCCAGCCAGGCCTGGGGGTCATTGGGCAGGCGCTGCGGGGTGGCGATGGCTTCCAGCAACTGGGTTGCCTGCGCCGCGTCGCGGCTGCCAACCAGCACTCGGCCGAACTGGCGCCAGGCATCCGGATCGCCCGTGCCGACCAGGATCTCCAACTGGCGACGCGCTTCCTCCGTATTGCCCTGGCTCAGCGCCAGCTGGGCGCGAGCCTGGGCCAGCAGCGCGGGCTTACCGCCCAACGCCTGCCAGCGCGTGATGGCCGCCTGGGCGGCGTCGTTGTCGCGGACGGCGATGGCCAGCGCAGCCGCCTGCTCGGCAACCTTGGGGTCGGGGGAAAGCTGGGCCGCGCGACCGTAAGCTTGGGACGCCGTCTTGAGATCGGTGCGCGTCAGCGCCATTTCGCCAAGAAGGAGCTGGGCCATCAGGTCGTGTTCCTGGTCAGGAACGGCCACCACCAGCCGGCCGAGCGGCTGTTTGTCGGTGGCCAGCGGGTGTCCCGCCGAGCCAGAGACGGTGGCGCATCCGGCCAGTATTAGCGCCGCCATGCCACCAGCCGCAAAATGCCGCAGTTGCTTGAACTTGGACCACCTGCTCAGCACACTATTCTCCGCTCATCCGTCCGTGACACGGCCGTATCCACACTGTAGAACGGTCGTTGCTACGCTCTAGTTTACGCCGCCGGATGCCCCTCGCCTCGCATTGCCCTGAACCATGAAGCTGATCGCCTTAGGGCTCAACCACCTCACCGCGCCGATCAATCTGCGCGAACAAGTGGCATTCGATGCGGAGTCCATGGGACCGGCCCTGCAGGCGCTTGCCCGCGAACCCGGCGTGGAAGAGGCCATGATCCTCTCCACCTGCAACCGTACCGAACTCTATGTGAGCGTATCGGCAGGAGCAGAAGGCGTTCCGCAGGCCTGGCTGAGCCGTCACCATCATCTGACTGCCGGCAAGCTGGACGAGTTCCTGTATCGGCACGATGAAGAAGCGGCCGTGCGTCACATGTTCCGCGTGGCGACGGGGCTGGACTCCATGGTGCTGGGCGAACCGCAGATCCTCGGCCAGGTGAAGGACGCCTACCAGCAGGCACGCGACGCCCAGGCACTGCGCGCGCCGATGGAGCGCCTGCTCCAGCACACCTTCTCCGTGGCCAAGCGCGTACGCACCGACACCCGCATCGGCGCACACACAGTCTCGGTGGCCTTCACCGCCGTGCGGCTGGCGGAACAGGTGTTCGCCGACCTGCGCCAGGCCTGCGTGCTGCTGATCGGCGCGGGCGACACCATCGAGCTGGCCGCGCGCCATCTGGTGGACAAGCAGGTACGCCGCCTGATCGTGGCGAACCGCACGCTGGAAAACGCCCAGGAGCTGGCCAGCCGCTGCGGTGGCTATGCCATCTCGCTCAATGACTTGCCCCAGCATCTGGCCGAGGCGGACATCGTCATCAGCTCCACCGCGGCCCGCCAGCCCATCGTGACGCGCACCATGGTCGAGAAAGCGATCGCTGCGCGCCGCCGCAAACCGATGTTCATGGTGGACATCGCCGTGCCGCGCGACATCGAGCCGGCCGTGGGCGAACTGGGTGACGTGTTCCTTTACGGCATCGACGACCTGCGCCAGGTGATCGACGACAACCGCCGCTCCCGCGAAGCCGCCGCGCGCGAAGCCGACGCCATCATCAACCTGCAGGTCGAGCGTTACATGGCATGGCGCCGCGCGCTGTCGCTGCGCAATCCGGCCGTTGACCTGCGCCAGCACGCGGAGATCTACCGCGACGAAGTGCTGGAAAAGGCGCGCGCCATGCTTGCCCGCGGCAAGTCGCCGGACGAGGCGCTGGCCTTCCTCGCCAACACGTTGACCAACAAGCTGCTGCATCACCCCAGCGCGCGCCTGCGCGAAGCGGCGATGAGCGGTGACATGGATCTGCTGCATGCCGCGGGCCGCCTGTACGGCATCGAAGAAAAGCCAGAAGTGAGTGAAGAGTAGCGAGAAAAGTAGAGAAAGCCTCTCGGCAGCCCATGCTTTTTCTCACTTCTCACTCCTCTTGACTCACTTCTCCCATGACGCCTTCCATCCGCCGCAAACTCGAATCCCTCGCCGAACGCCACGAAGAAATCGGACTGTTGCTCGCGCAGCCCGAAGTACTCGCCGACACCCATCGATTCCGCGAATTGTCCCGCGAATACGCGCAGCTCGAACCCGTGACCCAGTCGCTGCACGAGCGCGACCAAGCCGAGCGCGAACTGGGCGACACGCGCGCCATGCTTGACGATCCCGATCTGCGCGACATGGCACAGGACGACATCGGCCGACTCGAACAGCGCCTGGTCGAACTCGACGACGAACTGCAGATCCTGCTGCTGCCGAAAGACCCGCGCGACGAAGCCAACCTGTTCCTTGAAGTCCGTGCCGGTACCGGCGGCGACGAAGCGGCCATCTTCGCCGGCGACCTGTTCCGCATGTACACGCGTTACGCCGAACGCCATCGCTGGCATGTCGAAGTACTGAGCGAAAACCCGGGCGAGCACGGCGGCTACAAGGAGGTCGTGGCACGCATCGAGGGCAAGGGCGCGTACTCGCGATTGAAGTTCGAGTCGGGCGCGCACTGCGTCAAACGTGTACCCGTCACCGAGTCGCAAGGACGCGTGCACACATCGACCGCGACCATCGCCGTACTCCCTGAGCTCGACGATATCGTGGACGTCGATATCAACCCAGCGGACCTCAAGACCGACACGTTCCGCGCCTCGGGTGCTGGCGGTCAGCATGTCAACAAGACGGACTCAGCGATCCGTATCACCCATCTGCCGACGGGCATCGTGGTCGAGTGCCAGGACGAGCGCAGCCAGCACAAGAATCGCGCCCGCGCCATGAGCCTGCTGAAAGCTCGACTGCTCGACGAAGCACAGTCCAAACAGACGGCCGAACAAGCCGAGTCGCGACGATTGCAGGTGGGTAGCGGCGCGCGCAGCCAGCGCATCCGGACCTATCGCTACAAGGACAATTTGGTGACCGATCACCGCATTGGCCTTGATCTCTATCGTCTCCCGGAGATCATGCAAGGCGATCTGGACGAGCTGGTGAATACGCTTACCCGTGAGCATCAAGCCGATGAGCTGAAGGCCCTCACAGCCGGCTGACGTGACCCGCAACGGCGCATGGTGGATTGGCAGCCACGCCGCCCTGCGCTAGTTTGGCGGGATGACTGACCTCTTTACCCCCTCTTCCCAGGTTCTGGCGCAGCAGATCGTCGAAAAGATCGAGCGCGGCGCCTATGACGACGCCGAACAGGCCGCCGCCCAGGCGCGCGGCCACTATCCCGACGATGCCGAACTGGCCCGCCTTCACGGCGTCGCCCTGCTGCAGTTGCAACGCCCGGCCGACGCCATGGCGGCGCTGGAAGAAGCCTCCCGACTGGCCCCGCAAAGCGTCGAGGTGCAGTGCAACCTCGGTAGCGCGCGACTGGCGAGCGGCGATGCCGATGGCGCCATCGAATACCTGCGCGCCGCCCTGCGCCAGACGCCGGGCCATCCGGCCATCCTGCTGACGCTGGGCAATGCGCTGATGGCCGCCGCCCGTTTCCAGCACGCCCGCGAGTCCTATGCGATGGCGACCCACGGCGCTCCCACCCACCCCGGTTTGCGCCTCAACCTCGCCGCGGCCGAGCTGGAACTGGGCAACATCGATCAGGCCAATCTGCACGCGGAGGAAGCCCTGCAGTTGCACCCTCGATACGATGCCGCCTATGCGCTCCGCGGACGCATCCTGCAGGTGCAAGGCAAGGGGGCCGAGGCCACCCAGTCGTGGCAGTACGCCGAGCGGCTTTCACCGCAAAACCCGCAGTATCCCTTCGCCATTGGCCAGGCATTGGAAGAAGACGGTCAGCTCGCCGCCGGTGCTGAAGCCTACGAACGCGCCCTGCACCTGAATCCGGATGACGGACGCGCGCTCAGCCAGTTGCTGTTCCTGCGCCGCCGCCTTTGCGACTGGCATGACCTGGACGATCTGACCCAGCGCATGCACGCCACCGTGGCGACCGGGGCGGGCACGATCAGCCCCTTTGCCATGCTCGCCGATGACGTCGATGCCGCGCTGCAGCTGCGTTGCGCCCAGGATTTCGCCGCAACCGTCGAGCAACGCGTGGCGCCGCTGCGCAAGCAGCTCGCATTCACGCACGCGAAGCCATCGCCGGACAGCCCCGTGCGCATCGGCTTCGTGGCCGACGGTTTCAACGAACACGCCACCGGCCTGCTGGTCGTGGCGATGTTCGAAGCGCTGGCCGACTACGACGACCTGGACGTGCACCTGTTCGCCACGACGCCCGACGATGGCGGAGCGATCCGTCGCCGCCTTGCCGCCGCCACGACGATGCACGACGTCTCCGCACTCAGCCAAGCGCAGGTCGCCCAACGCATCCACGACACGGGCGTGGAAGTGCTATTCGACCTCAATGGCTTCTCGGGACGCGACAATGCCGAACTGCTCGCGCTGCGCCCGGCGCCGGTGCAGGTGAACTGGCTCGCCTATCCCGGCAGCATGGGCGCGCCATGGATCGACTACCTCGTCGCCGACAAGGTCATTCTTCCGGATGAGCTGCGCCCGCACGTGAGCGAAAAGCTGGTGCGCCTGCCGCGTTGCTACCAGCCCAACGACCCTACGCGCGACGTGGCGCAGCCCCCCTCGCGGACCGAATGCGGCCTGCCGGAAGAAGGCACCGTGTTCGCCTGCTTCAACAATAGCTACAAGCTCAATCCAGCCGCATTCGCCCGCCTGATGCTGGTGCTGCAACAGGTTCCGGACAGCGTGCTGTGGCTGCTGAGCGGCCGGGACGGCGCCGACGATCGCCTGCGCGCCGCGGCGGTAGCTGCGGGCATCGCGCCGGAGCGACTGGTCTTTCTGCCCCACCTGCCTCATGCCGAGTACCTCGCGCGCTACGTCAACGCCGACCTGTTCCTCGACACGCTGCCCTACAACGCACACACCACCGCGTCGGACGCCTTGTGGGCTGGCTGTCCCGTGCTGACCTGCACCGGCCGCACCTTTGCCGGGCGCGTCGCCACCAGCCTGCTCCAGCAGCTCGGCCTGCCAGAACTGGCCTGCGAGGACGACGAGGCGTTCATCGCCATGGCGACGCAACTGGGCAACGATCGCGATGCGCTGCACACGCTGCGGCAGCACTTGTCGCAACAGCGCACGCAGAGTTCGTTGTTCGACATGCAGGGGTTTGCCAGCGATTTCCGTCGCGCCGTGCAGGCCATGAGTACCCGCCACCGCATCGGACGCCCTCCGGTCGACCTGGACCTGTAAACGCAGGCGCGCCCTGGGCTTCAGGGTGTCGCCTCGGGGCTCACCCGCAACGCGGGCGATGATGGCGCATGGATGGAATCTTCACCTCGCCGTCGTCCCGACCAGAGACAATGCGAACGGCATCACCAAGGAGGCGCGCGATGGGCAAGAAGAAAAAGACATACCGCCATGCGATGGCCGAACTGCAACTGGAACTGGCGGGTCTGCATCGCTGGTTGCAGCGCAGCGGCCACCGTCTGGTGGTGGTATTCGAGGGACGGGACGCTGCCGGCAAGGGCGGCACCATCAAGGCCATCACCGAATCCATGGATACGCGCGGTTTCCGCATCGCTGCCCTGGGCAAGCCGAGCGAAACCGAATCCAGCCAATGGTATTTCCAGCGCTACGTGGAGCATCTTCCCAGCGCCGGCCAGATCGTCCTGTTCGACCGCAGCTGGTACAACCGCGCGGTGATCGAACCGGCCATGGGCTTCTGCAGCAAGGTGCAGTACAAGGCGTTCATGTCGGCGGTTCCCGCCTTCGAAAAGCTGCTCACCGACGACGGCATCATCCTGCTCAAGTACTGGCTGGCCGTGGACCAGGAGGTGCAGGAAGAGCGGTTCGAGGATCGGGCCAAAGATCCACTCAAGCGCTGGAAGCTCTCCCCTACCGACCTTGCCTCGCGCGACAAGTACGAGGAGATCGGCCATCTGCGCGACCTGATGATCGAACGCACGCACCGGCCGAGCGCGCCGTGGTTTGTGGTGGACTACAACGATCAGAAGCGCGGCCGCGTCAACCTGATCCGCCATCTGCTCGAACAAGTGCCGCGCCACGACGAAAGCATTCCCGAACCGAAGCTGCCCAAGCTCAAGGTCAAACCCAAGGGCGAGCACGTCACCCGCAAGGCGGAATGGGTACCCGATACCTGCGACGACTGAACCACTCCGGGCGCGGCCGGGCTGTCGCAGGCAGGACGTGGCGCCCGCTGCCTGTCGCAGCGACGGGCATCAACCTGTTGCCGCGCGGCGCAATTCATCCAGATCGAGCTTCTTCATGCCCATGAGGGCCGCATGCACGCGCGCCACGCTGGCCGCGTCGCCCCGGGTGAGCCACTCGATCATCGCCTCCGGCACGACCTGCCATGACAAGCCGAAGCGATCCTTGAGCCAGCCGCACTGACCATGCTTGTCGGGAGCGCCTTCCAGCAGGCGCTCCCAGTACTGATCGATCTCTTCCTGCGAACGGCAGTGCACCACTAGCGATACCGCCTCGTTGAAGCGGAACACGGGGCCGCCGTTCAAGGCCGTCATCGATTGCCCATCGAGCTCGAAGTCGACCGTCATCACCGATCCTTCGGCCTGGCCGGACGCCGCAGCGCTGGCCGACGCGTAGCGCGTCGTAGCGAGGATGCGCGAATGAGGAAAGATCGACACGTAGAACCCGGCGGCCTCTTCGGCCTGGTGGTCGAACCAGAGACACGGGGTAATGCGCTGGAATCGCGTGCTCATGCGACATGTCTCCTGGGTGATGGGCATGCGGGGCTACCGCCCCTACTCCTGATGACGAACGTCCCGCGCCGGATTCGACATGGCGGTGTACTCCTTACCGACGTGTCAGCGAGTCAAAACCTTGTGAATGCCGCGGCGCGCCACCCGTTCCGTTCAAGCTTTGCAGAGGGGCGCCGATAAGACGAAAGCCTGAACTCCACGCGTAAGGGGTGCGTTTATGCCAGTCAGAGGCCGGGGGGCCGAGCTGGTCAAAGGAGAGCGAGCGGCCGAGATCGTCGTGCCGTTCGTGCTGGTTGTTGCCGTGATGATCGGGCTGTGCGTCGCCAGCCTGGACATTCTCTCGGCGGCGCGCGCGTTCGTGGGCGGGGAGAGCCGTTGGTCGAAAGCGCAGAAAATCGCCATCGCCAACCTCCAGCACTACCTGGTCACCGATGCCGAACTGGACTACCAACGCTACCTCGACGCCATTGCGATACCGCAGGGCGATCATCGCGCGCGCACCGAACTCGATCGCCCGCGTCCGGACATGGCTGTTGTCACCGAGGGATTCCGTCGCGGCGGCATCGATCCAGCCGACATACCGGGCATGGCGCGCCTTTATCGCTACTTCCACCACGTGGGCAGCATTCGCCGTGCGGTCGACGTGTGGGTCGAGGCGGATCATTCCATCGATGAGCTGGTCGCGCTCGCCACCGAGGCGCATGAGCGCATCCGCCGTGGTGAAGCGTCCCAAGCGTGGGCCGATGCCACAATCCAGCACCTGCGCGCGCTCGACGACCGCCTGACGCCTATGGAGTACGCATTCTCCGATGCGTTGGGCATCGCTTCGCGTGAAACCGCGAACCTGCTGCGTGTATGGCTATGTCTGGTGGCGGCCTCCATGGTGCTCATCGCCGCGCGTCGCGCGCGCCGTCTGCTTGACGATCGCGCACGCGTGGCCAGCGAGCTGCGCGCCAGCGAAGACCGCTTCCAGCTTGCCGTGGCCGGCAGCAACGATGGCCTGTGGGACTGGGACCGCTTGACCGGCCATGTCTATCTGTCTCCGCGCCTGCGCGAAATGCTGGGATTCGATACGCCGCAGGACCACGGCGGCAGGTCGGTATTCCATTGCCTTCATCCGGAAGATCGCCACCACGTCATGCGCGCCGTGACTTCGCACGTATGGTGCAACACGCCGCTGGACGTGGAATTCCGCGTACAGCAACCGGATGGCTCCCCGCGCTGGTTCCACGCACGCGGGGCGTCCTCACGCGATGCGGCCGGCACCTCGCGCCGCATGGCGGGATCGGTCACGGAGATCACCGAGCGCCGCCGGGCAGACACCCTTTTGTACGCAGCCAAGGAACGCGCCGAGGTCACGCTGCAATCAATCGGTGACGCCGTGATCACGACGGATGCCAAGGGCTGCGTCGATTACCTCAACCCCAGTGCCGAACGCCTCACGCGCTGGACCACGGAGCGCTCACGCGGCCTGCCGGTGAGTGCGATCTGCCACTTCGTGGCCGAAAGCAGCGGCGTGCCCATCGACGATCCGGTCATGCAGGTGCTGGGCGGGCACGCCGACTGGAGCCAGGACGAGAAGCTCGTGCTGGCCCACCTCGAAGGCCCCTCCACGGCGATCGATCTGACCGCCACACCCATCCGCGATCGTGCCGGCAACATGGATGGCGTCGTGCTGGTCCTGCGCGATGTCAGCAGCGATCGCGAACATGCCGCGCAGCTGAGCTACCAGGCCAGCCATGACGTACTCACCGGACTGATCAACCGGCGCGAGTTCGAACGACGCCTCGCCCGCGCTGTCCATTCCGCGGAAAGCAGCGGCCATCCCTTCACTGTCCTTTACCTTGACCTCGATCAGTTCAAGGTCGTCAACGACACCTGCAGCCATGCGGCAGGTGATGAATTGCTCCGACAGATCGCGTCGCTGTTCATCAGCCAGGTGCGCGCGACCGATGCCGTGGGGCGCCTCGGTGGCGATGAGTTCGTGGTACTGCTGGAAAACTGCGCGCCGGACGCCGCCCTGGGCATCGCGGAAAACCTGCGTACCGCCATTGGCGACCTGCACTTCGCGTTCGGTGAACGCAGCTTCACCATCAGCGCCAGCATCGGACTGGTCAGCCTGAGCGTCGACCAGGGGCTGGCCCGCGAGGACATTCTTGGTGCCGCGGATGCCGCCTGCCACCTGGCGAAGGAGAAGGGCCGCAATCGCGTGCAGCCGTATCACCTCGACGACGACGAGGTCGCGGTGCGCCAGACCGAAATGTGCTGGGTCAGCCGCATCCAGGCAGCGCTCGCCAGCAACCGCTTGCGTCTGTACGCGCAGGATATCGTCGACCTGCGCCAGCCCATGCAGCGCCCCCACGTCGAACTGCTGGTGCGCATGGTGGGCGAGGATGGCCAGATGGTGCCGCCGCGCGCCTTCATTCCTGCGGCGGAACGTTACGGCCTGATGCCGTCCATCGATCGCTGGGTGGTGCAGTCTGCCTTCGCCGCACTGCGCGATGCGGCAGACCGGGGCGTGCATGACATCCCCGCGCTGTGCACGATCAATCTTTCGGGAACCTCGCTCAGCGAGGACGGCCTGGCCATGTTCCTGCGCCAGCAGTTCGATGAATTCGCCATCGCGCCGTCATCCATCTGCTTCGAGATCACCGAAACAGCCGCCATCTCCAGCCTGTCGCGCGCCACGACGTTCATCCACCAGATGCGCGCGCTTGGTTGTCGTTTTTCCCTCGACGACTTCGGTGCGGGCATGTCGTCGTTCACCTATCTCAAGCACCTGCCCGTGGATTTCGTGAAGATCGAGGGGAGCTTCGTGATGGACATGATCGACGACCCCATCGATTTCGCGATGGTCGAGGCGATCAACAACATCGGACACGTCACCGGCAAGCAGACCATCGCCGAATGCGTAGGCTCTCCGGAACTACTGGCGGCGGTGCACCGGCTCGGCGTCGATTTCGCACAGGGCTTCGTGTTGTCGGTGCCGCGCCCTTTCCTGCAGGCGCATGAGCCGGCGGAGGAAGCGCTCGAGCCAGTGAACTCGAGTGCCTGAGGCTTCAGCGGGTGCGGAAGCCTTCGGTGTCGGGCGTGTCGCAGGCTTCGCGCACTACCTGATCGACGCGCGCCACCGACGGCCCCTGCCACAGCCAGCGCTCCAACGCATCGATGGAGGATGCCGAGCCGGCCACCACGACTTCGACGCGGCCGTCGGCCAGGTTTTTCGCGTAACCGGACAAGCCGAGCGCCATCGCCTGTTCGCGGGTGCTGGCGCGATAGAACACGCCCTGCACACGGCCACTGACGAAGAAGCGCGCGGCGGCCATGGTTACTTGCCCAACCCGATCGCTTCGCCGAGCGAAGCCGCGTTCACCGTGCCGACGAACCGCTTGGCGACCTTGCCATCCGGCGCGATCAGCCACGTCGTAGGCAAGCCGCGCGGCTCGTCGAAATCCTTCAGTGGCTTGTCCATCGTGACCTGCGCCACCGGATAACTCACCGGATGCTTGGCAAGAAACGCCTTGATATCCGCGGCATCGCTGTCGTCATAGGCCAGGCCGATGGCGCTGACTTTATCCTTGTGTGCGGTGACGAACGTCGAGATGTCCGGCATCTCCTTGATGCACGGCACGCACCAGGTGGCCCAGTAGTTGACGATGACCCATTTGCCGCGCTGCGTAGCAAGATCGTACGGCTTGCCGTCCAGCGTGGTCAGCTTGATCGACGGCTGCTCGGGCATGGCGGCCTGCGCGACGCCGGCGAAAGCCAGCGCAAAGGCCATGACGGCGAGCGGTTTCAGCAACTTCATCGCGAGGTTTCCTTGGACAGGGTCGATGCCGGCGCGCCCAGCGGATAGGCAGTATCCAGCGTCTGGTGAAGATTGTGGCAGAGCGATTTCGCAGCTTCATCGAGCAGCGACAGCAAGGCCGGCGGCAGGCGCAGGTCGTGCATGCGTGCTTCCTCCCCCGGATGCAAGGGCACCCGGTAGGAACAATGCGCGTATACGCGCATCAGGTCGGTACTGTCGAGGCTGCGCACGAGCATCCAGCCGCCACCCACCTCCCCCTTGATCAGCTCGGCACGTTGAAGATCGCCGAAGTAATCCACGATGGACACTCGATGCAGGCGCGGCTCTTCCGCACGCACGCTGTCGGGCGTGACCTTGCCGCCTTGCCGCTGCGCCTGGATGAAATGCCCAAGCACCACGAGCAGGCCAAGGAATGCGGCATCCTCGGGCAGATAATCGGACGGCGGCAGGTAATCGAACGCAGAGACCGATGCCGCCACCGACGCGCAAAGGATCACGATGACCCACGAGAGGTAGATCCACAGCAGGAAGATCGGCAACGCCGCGATCGCGCCATAGATCTGCTGGTAGGTGTGCGCCTGATGGATGAAGCGCGCAAATCCCCAGCGGGCGATTTCGAACAGCACCGCCCCCATCAGCGCGCCGATGGCCGCATGGCGCCAGTTCACCCGGCGATTGGGCACCACCATGTAGATCAACATGAGGGTGAGGAAGGTCACCACGAAGGGCAGCGCGCTGACCAGGCGCTCCTTCAGGTTGAGCGTGCTCGCCGCATCGTTGAGCATCGGCAACGCCGTCGCGAACGACGCCACCGCGATGCCGCCGACCACCAGCACCGGCCCCAACGTAAGCGCCGCCCAGTAAAGCAGCAGGCGCGATGCCCAGCCACGCTGGCGCTGCACGCGCCAGATGCGGTTCATGCGGTCCTCGATACTCATCATCATCGACAGCGCGCTGAAGAACATCACCAGCACGCTGATGCCGGTGAGCTTGCTCGCATTGGCGGCGAATACGTCGAGATAGTCCTGCACGTGCTCGCCCGCCGCAGGCACCAGATTATGGAAAGCGAAGTTGATCACCGTGCCGCGCGCATCGGCAAAGGCCGGAAACGCGGCAAAGATCGCGAGCGAGGCAACGATGAGAGGCACCAGCGATACCAGCGTGGTGTAGGACAAGGCACCGGCCGTCTCGAAGCACTTGTCGTCGATGAACCGCTGCCAGACGAACTGACGGAAGCTCTGCAAGCGGTCGCGATCGAAATGCAAGGCCATGGCCATGGTGACTCCTTTCCACGTCGAAGGACCTCATGGTCGCGCCGCGTCGCATATGGGATGCGTGAACATGGCGGCAACAAGGGCCGTATCGCCCGTTACACTAGCCGATCGGACACCCATACCCAAACCATGAACCACGACATCCTGGTCCTCTACTACAGCCGCTCCGGCCACACCGCCCAGCTCGCGCGACTGATCGCACGCGGCGTGGAGGAAATCCCGGGCATGCGTGCCCGCCTTCGCCAGGTGCCGCCCGTGGCGCCGGTCAACGAAGTGGCTCAGCCGCCGGAGCCGGAAGAAGGCGCGCCCTACGTGACTCGCACGGACCTTGCCGAATGCGCCGGCCTGGCGCTGGGCAGCCCGACCCGCTTCGGCAACATGGCCGCGCCGCTGAAGTATTTCCTCGATTCCACCGGCGCGGAGTGGGCCAGCGGCGTGCTGGCCGGCAAGCCGGCGGCGGTATTCACCGCCACCAGCACCATGCACGGCGGGCAGGAGTCGACCCTGCTCTCCATGGCCCTGCCCCTGCTCCATCACGGCATGCTGCTGGTCGGCCTGCCGTATACCGAACCCGCGCTCACCGCCACGCAGAGCGGCGGCACGCCATACGGCGCCAGCCATGTCGCGGGCGCCAAGGGCGACAACGCCATCAGCGAACATGAGCGCGAACTGGCGCGAGCACTGGGTCGCCGACTTGCCGATATTGCGCGACGGCTGAGCACTGGCGCATGAGCACGCCCGTTACCGCCAACTATCGCGTGGGACTCGCCGCGTGGGCGGCACTGACGTTGCTGCAACTGGCGTGGCACGGCTGGCTGTATCCGCCACAGTCCATGCCCATGGGGTGGGTATTGGGCATCACCGTGGTGCCGCTGCTGCTGCCGCTGTTCGCCATCCGCGACGTGCGACGCGCGCTGTTGTGGGTGGGCATCCTCAGCCTGTTCTACTTCTGCCACGGCGTGAGCGAGGCCTGGAGCGCCGCTGGTGAGCGCTGGCTGGCCTGGCTGGAAATTTTGTTCACGCTGACGTTGATCGGGGTACTTGGCGCGGGCGTGAAACGCCGCCGCCCGGCCTGAGCGACGACACCTACGGCGGGAGCGCACAGGGTGTGCTCCCATCAGAAGCATCGGGGTCGCTAGAAGCACCCGGCAAGGCGGCGCACGCCTTCGTCGATCTCCTCCAGGCTCGCGCCACCGTAGCCAAGGATCAGTCCGCCCCGCTGCGGCGGCTCGATATAGCACGGCGTCAACGGCCGCACCGACACACCCACGCAGGCCGCCTTGCGCGATACCGCGACGTCATCCACGCCGTGCGGCAGGAAGCCCGCCAGCTGCATGCCCGCTTCGGTGCCAATCACTTCCAGACGATCGCCCAGGTAACGACGGATGGCATCCAGCACGGCCGCGCGCCGCTCCATGTAGAGCGTGCGCATGCTGCGGATATGCCGGGCGAAATGGCCATCGCGGATGAACTCCGTCATCACCGACTGGTAGAGCATGGACGAGAACGTATCAATGGCGTCGCGTCCCGCGTGGAAGTCCGCCACGAGGTCCTTCGGCACCACCAGATAGCCCAGACGCAGCGCAGGAAACATCACCTTGCTGAAGGTGCCGAGGTAGATCACGCGCTCGTTCGTGTCCGTGCCCTGCAGCGAGGACAGCGGACGGCTGCCGAAGCGGTACTCGCTGTCGTAGTCGTCCTCGATGATCCAGGCATCGTTGCGCGCGGCCCAGCGCAGCAACTGCATGCGACGCGACGCGCTCATCGCCATGCCCAGCGGGAACTGGTGCGACGGCGAGATGTACACCGCGCGTGCATCCGCCGCCACGCGCGCGCCATGCGCCACGTCGATGCCTTCCGCGTCCACCGGCACCGGCACCAGTTCTGCGCCGGCGGTGCGCAAGGCCTGATGCGCGCCGGGATAGCCCGGATCCTCCATCCACACGCGCTCGCCCTGGTCCAGCAGCACGTGCGCGCAAATCTGCAGCCCCTGCTGCGAACCGGTGGTGATGAGCACCTGCGAGGCGTCGCAACGCACCGCACGCGCCGCTCCCAGGTATTCGGCAATCGCTTCACGCAGCGGTAGATGCCCCATCGGATCGCCGTAGCCCATCGCCTCCGGCGAGAGATGGCGCGCATGGCGGCTTACCAGCCTGGACCACAGCGCGGAGGGAAAAGCATCCAGCGCCGGCACGCCCACGCGAAACGCCCCCATGTTCGCCAGCCACGTGGCCGGCGGTTGGCGAAGCATCGCCGCACGACGCGACGTGCGGCGCGAACCGCCCGGTGACGCCAGCGGCTCCATGCGGATCTGCCGCTTGCGCTCCATCGTCATGTCGGACGGAATCGCGCGTGCCACGCAGGTGCCCGCGCCGGTGAAGGTCTCCAGAAATCCTTCGGCTTGCAGCTGTTCGTAAGCGCCGAGCACAGGAATGCGCGAGATACCCAGCTCCGTGGCCAGGCTCCGGGTGGAGGGCACGCGCTGCCCCGGTCGCAGTTGGCCGCTGCTGATGGCGCGGCGGAACCAGTCCGACAGTTGTTGATACATCGGCGTGTCGCTGCCGCTGTCCATGGCGACGGGCGGCAGGAATCCGGCGGGAATGCGCTGCATGGCGCGGCTCCAGAGTGGCTATATGGATTAGCGTCAAAGTGGTTATTTCAGCCAACCACTTGGGGGCTAAGCTTGCGCTCGTCCGATCGAGCCCGCAACCATGAAGCGACACCTACCCGCACCGCTGATCGTCCCGCGCTTTTTCGTGCTCTGCCTGGCACTGCTGCTGTGCCTGCCGGGCACGTGCCAGCGCGCGTATGCACAGGACGAATCCTCGGCGCAGGAGTTGCCCCAGACCCGCGACAACGCCTGGTGGACCGGCCCGATGATGGCCAACTCGGCCGAAACGCTGCCGCCCGGCCACGTGCTGCTTGAACCCTATATCTACGATGTCGCCAGCCGCGGCTCCGACAGTTTCGGCTCGCGCACCTACATGAACTACGGTGTGGCCAATAACTTCACCATGGGCGTCATCCCGGTGTTTGGTTACAACCGCGTGAGCAACGCGCCCAACAGCAGCGGCGTGCAGGTGGGCGATATCACCGTGCAGGCGCAATACCGTTTTCGACAGTTCCATGAGGAAAGCTGGCTGCCCACCGTCGCCATCAACGTGCAGGAAACCTTCCCCTCCGGCAAATACGACCGCCTCGGCAACCGCCCTGCCGACGGCCTTGGCAGTGGCGCATACACGACGACCATCGGCCTCAACACGCAGACTTATTTCTGGATGCCGAACGGCCGCATCCTGCGCGTGCGCTTCGACGTGTCGGCGTCGTTCTCCTCCCGCGCCGAGGTGGAAGGCGTAAGCGTGTACGGCACCGACGCAAACTTTCGCGGCCATGCGCGCCCCGGTACGAACGTCTTCGCCAACGCGGCGGCGGAATACAGCCTTACGCGCAACTGGGTGCTGGCGCTGGACGTGATCTACAGCCACAACAGCAGCACGCGCGTAAGCGGGCAGGAATATGCGAACAACGACCCATTCCCGCCGGACACCGCGCTGGGTGCGAAGTCGAACCGTTACATCGGCTTCGCGCCGGCTGTGGAATACAACTGGTCGCCAAACATCGGCCTGCTGCTGGGCGTGCGCATCATCCCCTCGGGTAATCGCACGACCTCGTCCATCACACCCGCCATCGCACTCAATTACGTGCACTGAGGAAGTGACGCCATGAAGCGCCTGTGCCTGATCACCGTTACCGCCCTGCTTACCTTCTCCGCCGTGTCGTTCGCCGAGCCGACGCACCCATTGCCAAGCACCGTGGGGCTGGCCATTGCCGACAAGAATCGCCCCGCCGACGACCGCGCACTGGATGACCAGCGCCATCCGGCCGCCGTGCTCGGCTTCACCGGCATCAAACCCGGCGACGTCGTGGTCGACCTGATGCCCGGCAAGGGCTACTACACGCGTCTGTTCAGCCGCATGGTCGGCCCCAAGGGCAAGGTCTATGCGCTGCAGCCTTCGGAGATGGACAAGAAGGCGCCGAAGGGACTGCTAAGCGTGCGGAGTTTTGCGGGCACGGAGCCCTATACCAACGTCAGCGTACTCGTCGAGCCGGACACCGAACTGAAACTACCCGAGCCAGTGGACGTGATCTGGACGTCGCAGAACTACCACGACCTGCATGATCCCTTCATGGGCTCGCCAGACATGGCCAAGCTCGACAAGCAATTGTTCGATGCGCTCAAGCCCGGCGGCACACTGATCGTGCTGGACCACGCCGCCGCAGCGGGCACGGGCATTTCAAAGACGGATGACCTGCATCGCATTGATCCGGCCGCCGTGAAGAGTGAGCTGGCGGCAGCGGGCTTCCAGTTCGACGGCGAGAGCGATGCCTTGCGCAACCCGGCCGACGATCACACCAAGGGCATCTACGACGCCTCGATCAAGGGCCACACGGATCGCTTCATCTACAAGTTCCGCAAACCGTAGTCAGTTTGTCCGGCGCACTTCACCGTCCCCTCGCTGCGCGCCTTCGGCCTTGATGAAATCGACGAAGGCGCGCAGCGGCGCCGGCATGTGCTTACGGCTGGGGTAGTAGAGCAAGGGGCCACTGAAGCGCTGGCACCAGTCCTCCAGCACCGGCTCCAGCAGACCGTTAGCGAGTTGCGGCTGCAGCAGTTCTTCGAACGTGTGGATGATGCCCAGGCCCGACACAGCGGCCTCCACTTCCATCTCGATGGTGGATGCCAGCAACGGACCATCGGGCCGTATGCGCACGATCTTGCCGCGACGCTCGAATTCCCACACGGCAACGACGCCGCTGGGAAAGCGATGCCGGATACAGGCGTGCTCCACCAGATCCTGTGGCCGCGATGGTCGGCCACGCGCGGCTAGATACGCTGGCGACGCCGCCGCCACGAAGCACTGCATGCGCGGGCCAATAGGCATCGCAATCATGTCGCGCTCCACGCGCTCCTCATAGCGGATGCCCGCATCGCAGCCGGCCGCCAGCACGTCGACGAAGGCATCATCGGTGATCACGTCCAGCGTGATGCCCGGATGCAGCGCAAGGAAGCGCGATGCGATGGCCGGAAGAATGTGTCGCGCCACGATCGACGGCACATTGAGGCGCAGCGTGCCCGTCGGACTGTCACGATAGGCGTTGATGCTGTCCAGCGCGCTGCCGATCTCGCCGACCAGCGGGCCAAGCCGGTCCAACAGGCGCTGCCCCGCTTCGGTCAGTGTGACGCTGCGCGTGGTGCGGTTGAGCAGGCGCACCCCGAGACGCGCCTCCAGCCGGCGCAGCGCCGCGCTGAGTGCCGAGGCGGAAACGCCGCCCTGCACCGCCGCGCCACGGAAACCACGGGCGCGCGCCACGGCCAGAAACGCTTCCACATCGGAAAGTCCAAGCTCTTCCATTGTGCTGAATCCTGCACAGGTTGTACGGATAGGACCGGATTATCGTACACCGCACGCGGCGCCATACTTTCCTCCATTCGATCCCCCTCACCTTCTGGAGAGACACCCATGCAACACCGTCAACTTGGCGCCACCGGTCCCCGCGTTTCCGCCCTTGGCCTGGGCTGCATGGGCATGTCGGGCATGTACGGCCCCTCCGACCGCGCCGAAAGCATCGCCACCATCCATGCCGCGCTCGATGCCGGCATCGATCTGCTCGATACCGGCGACTTCTACGGCATGGGCCACAACGAAATGCTCATCGGCGAAGCGTTGAAGAATGTGCCGCGCGAAAAGACCCTGATCAGCGTGAAGTTCGGCGCGCTGCGTGGTCCGGCGGGCGACTGGGTGGGCTACGACGCCCGCCCTGCTGCGGTGAAGAATTTCCTCTCCTATACGCTGCAGCGCCTGGGCGTGGACTACATCGACGTCTATCGCCCTGCCCGACTCGATCCGCATGTGCCGATCGAAGAGACCATCGGCGCCATCGCCGACATGGTGAAAGCCGGCTACGTACGCCACATCGGCCTGTCCGAAGTGGGCGCCGATACCATTCGCCGCGCCGCCGCCGTGCATCCCATCGTCGACGTGCAGATCGAGTACTCGCTGATCTCGCGCGGCATCGAGGACAGCATCCTGCCGACCTGCCGCGACCTGGGCATCGGCATCACCGCGTATGGTGTGCTGTCGCGCGGGCTCATCAGCGGGCACTGGGACAAGAACAGCACGGGCGCCAACGATTTTCGTACCCATAGCCCGCGCTTCCAGGCAGGCAATGTCGATCACAACCTCGCCTTGGTCGATGCCTTGCGCCAGATCGCCGCGAAGAAGCACGTGTCCGTCGCGCAGCTTGCCATCGCGTGGGTCGCCGCGCAGGGCAAGGACATCGTGCCGTTGGTCGGCGCACGCCGTCGCGACCGTCTCACGGAAGCGCTGGGTTCGCTCGATGTGACGCTGACGGCTGACGAACTGGCCACTATCGAAGCCGCCGTGCCGAAGAACGCCGCAGCCGGCGATCGCTACGCCGCCGCGCAGATGGCGCACCTGGACAGCGAACGCGCGCATTGATCGCCTTTCGTGGCCGCATCGATACCCGTCGATGCAGCCACCACCTGATGGCGACATGTGCGGCCTATACTCGACGGCACCGATTCGTCGAGAGCCGATCATGGGATTCCTGCAAGACCCGCCGCAGCTCGCTCATCCGTATCGTGAAGATCCGCTGCTGCGCGCCATGCTTCGCCGCGCGCTGCCGCCGGCGCGACTCGCCGCCATCGAGCCTGATCTGCTGGCCCTGGGCGATTACGCCCTGATGGAATGGCAACGCGCGTGCCGCACCACGCGTCGCAAGCCGGTGCTCACCCCATGGGATGCGTGGGGCAACCGCATCGACCGTATCGAGCTCACCGAGGCCTGGCAGGAAGGTCCACACATCACCACGAAACATGCTGTGCTCGCGGCCGGCCATGAAGCGCATGAGCACGCGCGATTGGAGGAATTCGCACGCGTTTATCTCTATCACGTGGCCAGTGAGTTCTACAGTTGCCCGCTGGCCATGACGGACGGTGCAGCTACCGCGCTGAAGGCCTCGGGCAACAAGGCCCTGATCGAGCGCGCACTCCCGCATCTGCTGAGTCGCGATGCATCCACGTTCTGGCTGAGCGGCCAGTGGATGACGGAGACCGCGGGCGGCTCGGACGTCGGCCATACGGAAACCACGGCGCGGCAAGATGCCTCCGGCCAATGGCGTCTCTACGGACGCAAGTGGTTCAGCTCGGCGGTCGTGGGCGAAATGGCGCTAGGCCTCGCGCGCCCCGAGGGCGCCGGCACGGGAACCGGCGCGCTCGCGCTGTTCTATGTGGAGACGATGGATGGCGAGCGCCGCAAACCGGAGCTGATCATCGACCGCCTGAAGGACAAGCTCGGCACGCACGAGCTGCCCACCGCGGAAATTCATCTGAATGGCCTGCCTGCGTGGCCGCTCGGCGAGTTGTCGAACGGCGTGCGCCAGGTGGCGCCGATGCTCAACATCACACGCACGTGGAATGCCGTGGGCGCCACCGCCAGCATAGCGCGCGCTCTATCGCTGGCGCGCGACTACGCCACGCGTCGCCATGCCTTCGGCAAGCGGCTGATCGACCAGCCGCTGCATGCGCAGACGCTGGCCGACATGCAGGCGGAATTCGAAGGGGCGTTCGCCCTGACCTTCGAAGTGGCGCATCTGCTCGGGCGCGTGGAGCACGGCACGGCGCAGCCGCACGAAGCCGCCCTGCTGCGCCTGCTCACGCCACTGGCCAAGCTGTGGACAGGCAAGTTGGCGGTGAAGCTGTGCTCGGAAGCGCTGGAGTGTTTCGGCGGCGCCGGCTACATCGAAGACACCGGCTTGCCCCAGTTGCTGCGCGATGCGCAGGTCTATGCGATCTGGGAAGGCACCACCAACGTGCTTTCGCTGGACAGCCTGCGCGCGCTGGCCGGCGACCAGCTTGGTGCGCTGCGGACGGCGATCGAGGTGTGGCTGGCCGACAGCATCGATGCGCATGCGCGGCAGGAAATCCATCGAGCGATGGACGCGGCCTTGGCCTACCTGCAAACCAACGCCCATCAGCGTGAGTCGCTTGAGGCCGGCGCCCGCGGGCTGGCCCTGACCCTGGCCCGATGCACCGCCGCCGCCCTGCTGGCCCGCCACGACACGTGGTCGGCGCCGCACGGCCATGCCCGCACCGGCGCGGCGCTGCGGCGCTTCGTGGCGCACGGGCTGTCGCGGTTGTCCGCGGCCAATCTCACCGACACGGCGCTGCTGCTGGGACCGCACTGAATCCTTGACAGGCCCCCGTCTCCACCGTCATTCCCACGAAAGCGGGAGGCGCTTTTCAACAACCGAAGGGCTGGTCATCCAGCGACTTTCGGGGCGCAAGGGCTAAAGGCACTGGATTCCCGCTTTCGCAGGAATGACGATGAGGAGAAGCCCCTCGGCGTGCCCCAGGGCGAGCTAACGGCTAAAATGCCCTCTTCCCCACCCTGGCGACCCACGACCATGCAGCACCTGACCATCGTCACCACCGGCGGCACCATCGACAAGATCTATTTCGACGACAAGTCGGACTACAAGATCGGTTCGCCGCAGATCGGCGACATCCTCAGCCAGCTCGGCGTGGCCTTCCAGTTCGACGTGATCCCGATCCTGCGCAAGGACAGCCTGCACATGAACGATGAGGATCGCGCACTGGTGCGCTCCACCATCGAGGCGCAGCCGCACCGCCACGTGCTGGTGACGCATGGCACCGACACCATGGTCGAGACCGCGCGCGAACTGGCCAACATCAAGGGCAAGGTGATCGTGCTGACCGGTGCGCTGAACCCCGCTCGCTTCCAGGGTTCGGACGCGGTGTTCAACATCGGCTGCGCCGTCGCCGCCGTGCAGACGCTGCCCGATGGCGTCTACATCACCATGAACGGCCGCGTGTGGGATCCGTCCAAGGTGCGCAAGAACCGAGATGCCAATCGCTTCGAAGAAAGCAACGGCTAAAGCTTTGGCCGTTGCTGGGTTGATGTGGCATTTCCGCATGCTCCCATTACCCCTCACCGTCATCCCGGCGCAGGCCGGGATGACGGTGAGGGAGAGGTTGCAGGGGATCGCAACCCATGCGCGAGCAAGGCGCGTGGTGACTCAGTTGCCACAGACGCCAAGACAAAGGGCCCGGTCATCGCTGACCGGGCCCTTTGTTTTCTACGCCACGCGAATGGCGCTTACTGCACCGTCAGGTTCACGTCGTCCAGAATGAACGAGGTCTGCAGCGATGCGTCTTCCGTACCGGTGAACTTCAGCGTCACCGTCTGGCCGATGTAAGCGCTGAGATCGAAGCTCGCCTGCGAGTAACCCGAAGCCGCATTGAGGTTCGAGTACGTCGCCAGCGTCTTCAGCACCGTGCCGCTGCTGTTGAGCACCTGCACGCTCAGCTTGTCGTACGCCGTGGTGGTGCTGGTTTCGGCGGTATCGACATGCAGGTAGAACGTCAGCTTGGCGGAGCTCTTGCCGCTCGGAATGGCCACCTTCTGCGACACCGTGTCGGTGTGCGTGCTGCCATAGCCGTCCAGCCAGGCGAACCAGGTGCCGCCGTGCGCCGTCTCGCCGCTGCAGGTGCTGTTGCTGCAGAGCGTGCCGGAGCTCATCGACCACGGCGTCGCCGCGCCGGTCTCAAAGCCCGGGTTCACGATGATCTGCGAGGGCGTGCTGCCACCCGACACCGTCACCGACGAGGTCTTGCTCGACGTCTTGGCGCTCGCACCATCCGTCACCGTCTCCGTCACGCTGTACGTGCCGGCGCCGGCGTAGGTGTGGCTCGGGCTGGCCGAGGTCGAGGTGCCACCGTCGCCGAAGGTCCACGAGTACGCGGAGATGCTGCCACCCGTATCCGTCGAGCTGTCGGTGAAGTTGGCGGTCAGGCCGTTGGTGACGAAGCTGAAGTTCGCCGTCGGCGTGCCGCCTGTGGTGCCGCCACCGCCGCCGCCCCAGTACTGGGTCACGTAGCTGTTGAACTTGGCGATGTCGAGCGAACCCCAGCCGGTGGAGTTGTCGTAACCGGCCTTGGCGGCGTAGCCGTAGCCGTTGTAGCCGTTATTGCCCGAGGTGACGTCATGCAGCGGCGAGGCGTCGGTCGGGAAGTGGGCGTACATGTTCTGGGTCGGCAGGCCCAGCGTATTGTTGTTGGCCGAGAGGATGCGCGCCCAGATGCCGACGAAGATCGGCGAGGCAAGGCTGGTGCCGCCGATCTGGTAGGCGGTGCCCTGGATGTAGATGTTCGCACCGGTAGCCTGCGCGGCATCGAACGCAAGGTCAGGCACCTGGCGCATGGTGGCCGAGGAACCCAGCGCCGTCGTCTGCCAGCTCGGTGCGGATTCGAACAGGCTCACGCCGCCGCCAGTAGCCCACAGGCGCTCGTTGGTGTCCGTCTGGCTGATGGCCGCCAGGCCTTCGTTCCACACCGTTTCACCCGCCCAGGCCGTGCCGTTGGTGCTCAGCGTGGTGCCGCCCACCGCCACGACGTTCGGCGAAGTGGCCGGCTCGCTCACCGAGTAGTGGCTCAGCGAGATCTGCACCGTGCCGGACGAATTGGCCACGTAGCCCGGCGCACCGGTCGAATCGGTGGACCACTGGTACACACCCGCATCGCCGGAGGCGATGGAGAAGGTCTGACCCTGCGCCACGGCCTGCGCGAAGATCTTGTCGTCGGCCGCCTGCGTACCGGAGCTGTTCGCCGCCGATTCGTCTTCGCCCAACGACACGTTGATCACCTTGGCGACGTTGTCGGTCACGGCGCGGTTGTACGCGGCGGTGATGGCGGCGTCGGTCAGGCAGCTGTCGTTAGCGTCGCAGTTCGGCGCGGTATAGAAGATCAGCGTGTTCACGCCGCCGGAGGTGCCGGTGATGGTCTGGCTGTCCAGGTTCCACTCGCCGTCGCCGTTCGGATCGTCTGCGTAAGCGCTGCTACCGGTCTTCACCACCTGCGTGTTCACCGCGCTCATGCCGGCGTTGGTGGTGAAGGTGTTGAGATCGGTGATGGTCTGGGTCAGGTCGCCCCAGGTGATGATGCCCACCTTGGTGTTGGATGCGGTCGGCGTGCTGCCCACGTCATAGATCGCGGGGAAATCCTTCGGGCTGTGCGAGGTCTGCGTGCCCGTCGCCTGGATGCCCACGCTGTTGGCGCTGGCATGCACCGGCCCCTTGATGTGGTGCATGGTGTGCGGCACGTTGAGGTTCTGCAGGCCCAGCACCGAATCCACGATGCCGCCCAGCGCCGCAGGCACCTGCACCGCTGAATCGTTCGCGATGCGCTGCTTGTCGCCGAACTTGAACGTGCGCATGTTGGTGCGGAATGCCGCCTTCACCGTGTTCGCATTGCCGTCCGCCTCGACCAGCATGTTGTTGGGCGACACGTGCACGTTGCTGAAACCGGACTGGCTCAGGTGCGCCATGACCTGCGCCACCTGGGCATCGGTCGGCGCGTAGCGCGCCTTGAACTGCGCCGGGGTCAGGAAGTGGTGGAACTGCGGGCTGCCCGGGTTGTTGACCGCGTGCAGGAAGGTTTCCAGCTCGTTCACGTTGCGCAGGTTGAGGCTCAGCGCCACGTGCATCGGCTTGCTGGCTTCCAGCGGTGAAACGGTGGCAGCGTCGATCTTCGGCGAGCCATGCATGCTCAGCGTCCAGCTGCCGCTGGTGGCGGCTGCGGTGGTAAGCGCCGTGGCGGGCGCCACCGAATGGCTCATGGCTGCCTGCGTGCGCACGCCGACCCAGCCGTCATTGGTGGTGGCGTGCAGCGAACCTGCCATGGCGAACGACATCGCCAGCGGCAGTAGTGCCTTACGAAATGCCTTTCCCCGCAAATCGATACGAACAGTCATTCTTCTCTCCTTGAGTTTTTTGAGGACGAACAGACCCGCTGCGGTGCTCTGCACCACATGAAAGGAATGCGCCGTTGGCACGGCCTCAGGTCTTGTCTTGTGACTGTGTTGCGATCCGATAGGCGCCTGGGCTTGCTTTCCCCCTGCCATTCCATGGAACGGCATGCCCGAACGCAGACTCGCTAAACGGCGCGCCACTGGAAAATGCAGGTGCGCGCCGCCAAAGGACCATCCGTCAACCCTCCCGCCGGCGGATTAATTGACGCTAATCAAGAAAATTCGAAGCGTCAATGAGATTGGCGCTGCGTATAAAACGCTTCACACACGGCAAGTTAATGCGATTTTCCATGCCGGATCGCGCCCTTGCGCGTTAACTTTCGTGACGCTTGCGTCAAACAGGATCGGCAAAATAGATAATGTTTTTCAATACATTATAGAAAGTGGTGATCCCCATCCCAATATTGGAGATGGAGTCACCAATCACGCTGTGGCGCGAGTTATATCGATTTGAATCCGCATGACATCAGTCGCGAGGCATTTCAACATCGGGAGAGATGCCGCGAAAGTTATTACGCCGGGTGAGCAGCGATCGCTCTCGCGAGTCTTCACAAATATAAACATGCGCTGAATTTAGACGCGAAAAATCTAGGCCGAAAGTACTATGACCCGGGAGCGCTCCGTGCGGTCTCAGCCGTACAACGCACGCCCCACGATCAGGGGATCGGCCAGCTCTACCGCCTTGTCGTCGCGGTTGGCGTAGACGAGGCGATTGAGCACGTGGCGCATGGCATTGAGCCGCGCGCGCTTCTTGCAGTCGGAGCGGATCACGATCCATGGTGAATCGGCCGTATCCGTGCGGGCAAACATGGCTTCCTTGGCCGTCGTATAAGCATCCCACTTGTCCAGCGAGGCCAGGTCCACTGGACTCAGCTTCCACTGCTTGAGCGGATGGAGCTTTCGCTCGTCGAAGCGACGGCGTTGCTCGGCGCGGCTTACCGAGAACCAGAACTTGAACAGGTGGATGCCGCTATTGGCCAGATGCCGTTCGAACTCCGGCACCTGCCGCATGAATTCGTCGTACTCCTCTGGCGTACAAAAGCCCATGACCTGTTCCACGCCGGCGCGGTTGTACCAGCTCCGGTCGAACAGCACGATCTCGCCACGCGTGGGCAGATGCTGGATATAACGCTGGAAATACCATTGCCCGCGTTCGGCCTCGGTGGGCTTCTCCAGCGCCACGACGCGCGCGCCACGGGGATTGAGGTGCTCCATGAAACGCTTGATGGCGCCACCCTTGCCCGCCGCGTCGCGCCCCTCGAACACGATGATCACGCGCTGCCCCGTATCGCGCACCCACGCCTGCAGCTTCAGCAGCTCGACCTGCAGGCGGTACTTCTGCTTTTCGTAGTTGCGTCGGGACATCTTGTGGCGATAGGGATACTCGCCGTTGCGCCAGCCTGGCGACAACTCGTCATCCGGATGACGGCGCTGCGCGCCATGAAGGTTCGGGCCACCTTCCAGGAGCAGGTGACGCACGCGGGCCGCGTCATCAGGCGACATGCCATCCATGACGGTGCGCATGCTTGTGTACAAGGCTTCGGCGCCTTGCTCCGCCTGCCGCGTGAAGATGTCGTGCGCGCCTTCCGCCAATGCGGATCGCGCGGAAGCGATGGAGTGGCTGACCGTCCCCAGCTCTCCGGCATGGGCCACGCCCTGTTGTGCAACACCCGATGGCGACGCTTCCGGTGCTTGCGTGGTACTGGCGGTACGCGACGGCACGGCGGTCCGTCCTGCTCGATGGCTCGTCATGGCTAAGTCCCTGCGGTGAAGGGTGACAGAGGGAGCCGCGCCCACGGCGCGGCGTGGGCAGGTCAGGCCACCGAGGCTTTGCGCAGGATCACGTAGATCTGGTCCTTCACGAACAGCTTTTCTTTCTTGAGCTGCTCGATGGTCAAACCGCCTGCAGGCGTCTGACCGGTTTCCATGTTCTTGATCTCCTGGTCCAGTTCGTTGTGACGATGGAACAGGCGGGAGAAATGGGGATCACGGCCCTTGAGGGTGGTAATCAGGTCGCGGTATTCGGGAAACATTCTTTGGCTCCGTGTAACGAAACAGGCTGCGTGTGCAGCCTGCCGTCCAAACGGGCAACAAGTACTGACCTCGATCAACCGCGTCAGCGAACGACGACACCCTTGCGGCACCGCCGTGGTGCGCAGGCTCACGCCTGCGCCGGAACATCAGAGCATGCCGGTCTCGAGCTTGGCCGCGTCCGACATCATGGAGTGGTTCCACGGCGGATCGAACACCAGGTCGACGTCGGCCTCGGTCACGGTGGGGATGAGTTCGAGCTTGGTCCGTACATCGTCGACCAGGATGTCGCCCATGCCGCAGCCGGGCGCCGTCAGGGTCATCTTCACGTAGACCTTGCGCTGGTCCGGCGCGGGGTGCTCCATGCTCACGTCGTAGACCAGGCCCAGCTCGACGACGTTGATGGGAATCTCCGGGTCGAACACCGTGCGCAACTGCTGCCACACCAGCGCTTCGACATCGGCGTCGGAAGCGTCGCTGGCCAGCTCGATGGGCGGCGGCGGCTCCTTGCCGAGCGCGTCGGCATCGTTGCCGGCGATGCGAAACAGATTGCCTTCCACGTAGACCGTGAAACTGCCACCCAGCGCCTGGGTGATGTAGCCAATCTGGCCAGCAGGCAGGCTCACCGTTTCGCCCTGCGGCACCATGACTGCCTGGCAGTCACGTTCCAGGGTGAAGGGTTCGCTGCTAAGACTGAAGCCGCTCATGCCGATCCTGCCGAATCTCGTCGATGGGCGAGGCAAGGTGCCGCGCCAAGCTATCTATTATGCCGGTTGCGGACCGGTCATGCCCGTCGACATCAGGTCAGGACCGCTCAATCTCAAGGGCTCCCCTTCCGGCGAGGGGCTCCAGGCAGGGGACAGCGGGATGGCTGGCCGCGCTATCATGGGAGTTTTACGCCCGGGAAGAACCGTGCCTGTCGTCCAGTCCATCGCTCGTCACTCATGAAGATCCGGGCCGTCTTCTCTTTCTTGTTCGCGCTGGTGAGCGCACTGATGCTGGGACTGGCGGCGGGCGCCATGTGGATGGTTCCCACGCTTTACTCCCAGCACCACCTGCCCTGGCTCGCCTTGCCCGTGGGCTGGCTGCTCGGCAAGGCTGTCCGCCATTGGGTGCGCCCCGCGGGAAGCAACGCCGCCGTTCTTGCCGCATTCGCCACATTCATCGCCGTGCTCTACGTCAACGTGCTGATGGCGGCTGCGCGCATTGCCGGCCTGATGGGCCTGGGCCTGGTGGATTCACTGCGCACAGCCGGGCTCGCCATGCTGGTGCAACTGGCCGAGCTGAACTGCTCGCCCGTGGACGACGTCTGGTTCCTTGCCGGCATGGGCCTCTCGGCGTTCGTCGCCATGCGCCAAGGCCATCAACCGAAAGCCAGCAGCTAAGCGCTTCCGGCGCGAGCCACGCGGACATCGTCAACCGTCTCTAAGACTCCAGTGACTTGAGTTCGGCCACCAGCTGGCTCGCCGCCGCCTGGCCGTCGCCGTAGAGCATGCGCGCGTTGTCGGCATAGAACAGCGCGTTCTCGATACCCGCGAAGCCCGTGCCCTTGCCGCGCTTGACCACGATCACGTGCTTGGCATTGGCGACATCCAGAATGGGCATGCCATAGATGGGCGAGGCCGGATCGGTCTTGGCCAGCGGATTCACCACATCGTTCGCGCCGATCACCAGGGCCACGTCGGTCTGCGGGAATTCGGGATTGATGTCGTCCATGTCGGCGATCAGGTCGTAAGGCACGCCGGCTTCCGCCAACAGCACGTTCATGTGGCCCGGCATGCGGCCGGCCACCGGGTGGATGGCGAATTTCACCTTCACCCCGCGCTCGATCAGCAGCTTGGCGAACTCCCACACCTTATGCTGCGCCTGCGCCACGGCCATGCCGTAACCCGGCACGATCACCACGCGCTCGGCGTAAGCCATCATCACCGCGGCGTCGTTGGCCTCGATCGGCTTCTGCGCGCCCGCAATGGCCTGCGCTGCCGCGCCGCTGGCGCCGAAGCTACCGAACAGCACATTACCGATCGAGCGGTTCATCGCCTTGGCCATCAACTGGGTGAGCAAGGTACCGGCTGCACCCACCACGGTACCGGCGATGATCATCGCCTCGTTCTGCAGCACCAAGCCCTCGAACGCCACGGCTAGGCCGGTGAAGGCGTTGTAGAGCGAAATCACTACCGGCATATCCGCGCCGCCGATGGGCAAGGTCATCATCAGGCCGAACAACAGGGCCAGCGTGAAGAAGGCCACGATGAGCGGAATGGTGAGGTGGCCGCTGGCGATCATCCCCCCCAGCACCACCGCACCGGCCAGCACCAGCATGTTCACCACGCGTTGGCCGGGGAACACGAAGCGCCGATCCAGCCAGCCCTGCAGCTTGGCGAAGGCAATCAGGGAGCCGGAAAAACTGACCGAGCCGATCAGCGCACCCAGTACCGCCAGCGCCAACTGCGCCGTGCCGGGGGTGGAGGCGCCGTCGGCGGTGAACTGGCCACCGTCGAGCAGGGTCACCGCCGTGCCCGCATAGCTGAACAGTTCGGCCGCGCCGATGGCTGCCGCCGCGCCGCCGCCCATGCCGTTGTACAGGGCCACCATCTGCGGCATGGCCGTCATCGCCACCCGGCGTCCCGACCACCAGGCAGCCGTTACGCCGATCAGCACCGCGGCCAGAATCAGCCCCCGGTTGTGCATGTCCGGCAAGGCAAAGGTGGCCAGCACCGCCACCAGCATGCCCACGCCCGCCCACACGATGCCGCCCCGGGCGGACCGCGGGGAGCTCATGCGTTTGAGACCGAGGATGAACAGGAGGGCAGCGAGGAAGTAACAGGCCTTGATCACGTCCGGCAGCCAGGCCATTACTTCGCCTCCTTGCCGGCGGCGGGCTTGCTGGACTTGAACATTTCCAGCATCCGTTCAGTCACCACGTAACCGCCGGCGGCATTGCCCGCCCCCAGCAGCACGCCCATGAAGCCAATACCCACCTCGAAAGGAGTCTGGGCGTGACCTAGCGCTATCATGGCGCCGACCAGCACAATGCCGTGGATGAAATTGGACCCGGACATCAACGGCGTGTGGAGAATCACCGGCACGCGAGCGATGATCTCGTAGCCCGTGAATGCGGCCAGCATGAAGATGTAAAGCGCCAGGAAACCGTCGATCATGACCCCTCCCCGCCCGGACACCGGTATGGCCGCATCATACGGTTGCGGGTCAACGCGCGCGAGCCTCGGACGTTGATATCAAAGGACGTACCGATGGAGTCTCACGATGGCCGAGCCGACGAACCGGACGACGACGGCATGAACAGCGTCGTCTCGAGCCTTGATGCCGATCTGCTGCTCGAAGACGTCCGGGCGGTGCCTGCCTCCATGGACGCCTTCCTGGCGCAGGTGGAGCGTCGCGCCTTCCGCATGGCCGAGCTGAACCTCGGACACCGGGAAGACGCTCTGGACGCCGTTCAGGACGCCATGCTCAGGCTCGTCAAGCATTACAGCGACAAACCGCCCCAGGAATGGACGCCCCTGTTCTGGGGCATCCTGCGCCGGCGCATCGTGGATCTGCAGCGCCGCCGCAAGGTGCGCTCGATCATGGTGGGTTGGCTGGGTGGACGGGACGATGAAGGCGAGGACCTCCCGGCCTGGGAACCCGCCGACACCGGCCCTGGCCCGCTGGAGCGGCTCACCGATTCGCAATCGTACGCAGACATGGCCGCGGCCGTGAAACGGCTACCCCAGCGCCAGCGCGAGGCTTTCATGCTCCGCGTACTGGAAGGGCTGGACGTAGCCGAGACCGCGCAGGCCATGGGATGTTCGGAAGGGAGCGTAAAAACACACCTGTCGCGCGCGCTTCAACGTTTGCGCGACCAACTGGAGGACTGGCGATGAACGCGCCTGACAACCACCTCGAACGCCGCGCCCGCGCGCTGTATCGCGAGGCTGCGGTGCAGCTCGACCCGGCCGTGGCTGCACGTCTTCGTGCGGCTCGGCGCGATGCGCTGGCCAGCACCCGCGAGTCGTGGGCGCACCGCTTGCTGCAGCTCCTGCTGCCGGCGGGCGCGTTCGCGGCCATCGCGTTCGTGGCACTGTTCATGTCCTCGCCAGTGCAGCGCACGACCTCCTCCGCGCCCACCGCGATCCAGGCGGTGGACGCTGCCGATGGAGAACTTCCGCCGGATGCGGCCGCCGCCGACCCGACGCTGTACCAGAACATGGACTTCTACGGATGGCTAGCCAAGAACGGCGACAGCGAGGCGAGCAGGTAACCATGCGTCGATGCCGTGTTTTCGCGCCGCTGCTTTTTGTCCTCGGACTCGGCGGCATCGCAACCAACGCCATGGCCCAGCAGTTCCCTCCTCCGGGGCCGCCGGGGGACGTTCCGCATGGGCCGCCGCCGGGCGCGTTTCCTCCGGGACCGCCGCCGGGCATGCCACCGGGACCGCCGCCGCAGGCCCGTCCGTGGCAGAGCCTCTCGCCCGATGAGCGCGATATCCTTTCGCCGCTGGCCGACAAGTGGAATTCATTTCCGCCCGAACGACAGGCGCGCATGCTCCAGCGGGCGCAGCAGTGGAAATCGTTGCCGCCTGACCAGCGTGCGGAGATCCGCCAGCGCATCGACCAGTGGCAAAAGATGACGCCGGAACAGCGCAACCAGGCCCGAGAGAACAGCAAGCGTTTCCAGGAGCTGCCGCCGAAGGAACGCGCGCAGCTTCACGCCGCTTTCCAGCGCTTCCAGCAGATGCCGCCGGATCAGCGCGAACAGCTGATGCGCCAATGGCACCACGAGATGCGCCAGCCCCCGATGATGGGGCCACCACCGGCCAAGCCGCCGAGGCACTGAAAAAAGCCCTGCACCCGCGGGGCTTTTTTTATGGAGCGCCAGAAACCGCAGCAGAGTCAGCCCTGAACATGCGGCTCGCCATGACGCGTGACGCAGCTCTTGGCGACCAACTCGTCGTTGAAATCCGGTGCGAGCACCCCGCCTGGAATCAGCAGTTCGACGAAGTTGTAGATATTGCGCGCCACCATTTCCGATGCATGCAGCGGCGCACCGGCAGGCAAATTCAGCGGGCCGAGAATGGTGACGCCGTTGTACTCCACGCGCTGGCCAGGTTCGGTCAGCTCGCAGTTGCCACCACCCTCGGCGGCAAGGTCCACGATCAGGGCACCGGGTTTCATGCCCTCGACCATGGCGCGGGTGAGGATCTTCGGTGACGGGCGCCCCGGCACAGCCGCCGTGGTCACGATCACGTCGACGCTCTTGAGGTGTTCGGCCAGCGCCTGTTGCTGCGCGGCGCGCTCTTCCACTGTGAGTTCGCGGGCGTAACCGCCGCTGCCCGCCGCGCTCACGCCCAGTTCGATGAACTTCGCACCGAGCGATTCCACCTGCTCGCGCGTTTCAGGACGCACGTCGTAACCCTCGGTCTGCGCGCCGAGTCGGCGCGCCGTGGCAATGGCCTGCAGGCCGGCCACGCCGGCACCGATCACCAGCACGCGCGACGGACGAATGGTGCCGGCCGCCGTGGTGAGCATCGGGAAGAATTTCGGCGACGCCTCGGCCGCGATCAGCATGGCGCGATAGCCGGCCACCGCCGCCTGTGAACTGAGCACGTCCATCGCCTGCGCGCGCGTCGTACGGGGCAGCAATTCCAGCGCGAAGGCCGTCAGGCGGCGCGCGCCCATCGCTGAGATGCGCGCGGCGGCGCCATAGGGACGGAGCTGGCCGACCACCACGGTGCCTTCGCGCAATCGCGACCACACATCGTCCGCGGGTGGCAGCACACAGGCGAACACGTCCGCTTGCGCCAGCACGCCGTCCGCATCGGTGAACTCGACATCGGTATAGGTTTCGTCGGGAAACCCAGCCTCCGCTCCGGCACCGCGCTCCAGCAACACGCGCACGTCCTTGGCGCGCAGTTTCTTGGCCACTTCGGGTGTGATCGCGACACGGCGTTCGCCAGCGGCGGTTTCGCGCAATGCAGCCACGGTGATCGGCATCGTGCATCCCCTGCGGAAAGGTTTCCGCATCGTAGCCGAAGGCCCGGCGGGCAAACCACCGGCCACTTGCAGTCACCGCCGCAAGGGAGTTAACTGGCCCGCCACCGGCACGAAAACCGCCTTTGGGCGACGGTGGGGATCCCGCTACGGAGATCCCGATGACTGTTGTCGTTGTTCCCGATGTCCTGCTGAACCTGGCGCGCCAGGCGCGTGAAAGCGCGTATGCGCCTTACTCCCGTTTCCTCGTCGGCGCTGCGCTGATGACTCGCGACGGCCGTCATTTCACCGGCTGCAATGTGGAGAACGCCTCCTACGGCCTGTGCAACTGCGCCGAGCGCACCGCCTTGTTCGCCGCCGTGGCTGCCGGTTGCCGCCCCGGCGATTTCGCCGCCATCGCCGTGATCGGCGACACCGCCGGCCCGATCAGTCCATGCGGCGCCTGCCGTCAGGTGATGTCCGAGCTGTGCGACGACGACATGCCGGTCTGGCTGGGCAATCTCGCGGGCGTCGCGCAGGAAACCACCGTGCAGGCCTTGCTGCCGGGATCGTTCCGGCTGGCCAGTTGAAAAGCCAGGAGTGAGTGAAGAGGAGTGAGAAGTGAGAGAAATGCCGATGCCACTCTCGCTTCTCACTCCTCTTCACTCACTCCTCTTAGACCTTTAGCATCAACGCTTTGCTTTCTGGCCATCTCATGCCCTCTCCCCTTTCCCTGCTGCAGCAACGCCACTCCATCCCCTCACGCCAACTCGGTGAACCGGGTCCGGACGAGGCGACACTGAAGGCGTTGCTGGAAGCAGCTATCCGCGCGCCTGACCACGGCAAGCTCGAACCCTTTCGACTGATCCTGCTGCAGGGCCAAGCCAAGCTGGATTTCGGACAGCGCCTTGCCGAGCTGTCGCTGCGCGTCAATCCGCACATGGCCGACGCCAAGCGCGAGAAGGATCGAACCCGCTACGACTTCGCGCCGCTGGTGGTGGTCGTCATCGCGCGCATCGATGCAAGCAGTTCGGTGCCGGTGATCGAACAGCAGCTCAGCGCTGGCTGCGTGGCCTACAACCTGTTGCTCGGCGCCGGCGCACTCGGCTTCGGCGCGCAATGGCTCACCGGTTGGGCCGCATACAGTCGCGAAGCGGCGGCCATCCTCGGCCTTGCGGACCACGAACAGGTGATCGGTTTCGTGCATATCGGCACGCCACAGATCGACGTCCCCGATCGCGAACGACCGGTACTCGCCGACGTGGTAAGCACATGGACGCCGTAAGCCGTCCAACCGTCCATCTGGTCGATGGCAGCCTTTACGTTTTTCGCGCCTGGCATTCGATGCCGGACGAGTTCCATGACGTGGATGGCCACCCTGTCAATGCGGTGCATGGCTTCACGCGCTTCCTCTGCGAGCTGCTTGAGCGCACCAAGCCCGAGCATGTGGCGGTGGCGTTCGATGCCTCGCTGACCACCTCATTCCGCAACACCATCTACCCCGCCTACAAGGCCAACCGCGAACTGCCGCCGCCGGATCTGGAGCGCCAGTTCGTGCAATGCCGCGAGGTGGCGGAGGCCTTGGGCGTGCCGGTGCTGATCGACCACACCTTCGAGGCCGACGACCTCATCGGCAGCGCGCTGTGGACCTTGCGCGGCCATGGTTTCCGCAGCGTGATCGTGTCGGCGGACAAGGACTTTGGCCAGTTGCTGGGCGAAGACGACGAGCAGTGGGACTACGCGCGAAACCTGCGCTGGGGTCCGGCCGGCGTGCATGAAAAACTAGGTGTGCATCCGCATCAGGTGGCGGACTATCTCGCACTCTGCGGCGATGCCGTCGACAACATTCCCGGCGTGCCCGGCGTCGGCGCGAAAACGGCGGCCGCCCTGCTCGCCCACTTCGGCAGTCTCGATGCCCTGCTGGAGCGCGTGGACGAAGTACCTTTCCTGCGCCTGCGCGGCGCCGCGAGCTGCGCCGCCAAGCTGCGCGAGCATGCAGAGGCCGCACGACTCTACCGGCGCTTGACCCGCATCGCCCTCGACGCGCCGGTACCGCCGGAAGCGGATGCCCTGCGTCGCCAGCGCGGCGGGTCTGACGCCATGGATGCGTTGTGCGAACGGCTGCGTTTCGGACCGTTGACGCGTACGCGACTCAAGGCCTTGCTCAGCTAACGTCCGCTTTCGAAACGACCCACCTGCAGGAGCGCACAAATGTGCTCCTGCAGGTAAAGCCAGCCTCGCGGTAGCATGAGGGCATGCAGGGCGTACCTTCCACGTTCCCGTCGCGGCACGACGCGGCCGAATTCCGTCTGGCGGCCCACCGGCCGGGCGTGGAGCTGTATCGCGCGCACATCGTGCGCCACGCCTTCGAACCGCACACGCACGACGGCTTCGGGCTGGGTGCCATCGAGGCAGGCGTGGAGCGTTTCCGCTATCGCGGCGCCGATCATCTCGCGCCCGCCGACTCGCTGGTGATGATGAATCCCGACGAGCTGCATACAGGACGCGCCGAGACCGAGGGCGGCTGGTATTACCGCATGGCCTACATCGAGCCATCCGTGGTCGCCGAGATCACCGGCGAGCCGGACTGGTGGTTCGGCGACGTGGTGCGCGAGGACCCGGCCGGCGCGCAGCATGTCACCGTGCTGCTGGAAGCGCTGTGGCAAGCACGCGAGCCGCTGGCGTTCGACAGCCTGCTGCACGACATGCTCAGCCTGTTCCGTCGTCACGCGCGTGTGCCGCGCAAGGCAAAGGACGGGGCGCCCGCACGTTTCGCTCCCGTCGTGGACTACCTGCACGCACATCTCGCGCGGCGCCTTACGCTCGACGAACTGGCCGCTGTCGCCGGCCTCAGTCCATTCCATTTCCTGCGGCAATTCCAGGCGCAACAACACGCCACGCCGCAACAGATGCTGATGGCCTTCCGGCTGGCGGAAGCCAAGCGATTGCTCGCGCACGGGGAGCCACCCGCGCAGGTGGCGGCCGCCGTGGGCTTGACGGATCAGGCGCATCTGACCCGTGCCTTCGCACGCCGTTATGGCGTGACGCCGGCGCGCTATCAGCGGGCGCTGCGTTCGTAACCCACGAAATTGAAGGTTCTGTGTTGCACACCCTGCGCGCGACAGCCCTGCTGCAAACAGGGTGCGCTCCCAGGTTTGCGACGACGGCACGCCGCAATCTCGTACAAGACCGCGTCACCTGACTCCGCCACGCTGGCCCCATGTGGACAGGTATTTTCTACGCACTCGCTGCCGGCCTTATGTGGGGCCTGGTGTTCATCAGCCCGCTGTTGCTGCCGGAGTATCCGGCGGCGCTGCAGTCGGTCGGCCGCTACGTCGCTTTCGGCGTGATCGCGTTGCCGCTGGGCTGGATGGACCGGCGCGCCCTGCGCATGCTCGCGCGCGAAGACTGGGTGGAAGCGCTCAAGCTCGCCGCCGTGGGTGGCCTGCTCTATTACCTGTGCCTTGCCAGCGCGATCCAGCTCGCGGGGGCGCCGCTGCCGACGATGATCATCGGCACGCTGCCGGTGGTGATCGCCATCACCGCGAACCTGCGCGATGCCCGGCGCGACGGCCACCTGCCGTGGCTGTCGCTGGCGCCGTCGCTGGTGCTGATCGCGCTGGGCATTACCTGCGTGAACCGGGCGGAGCTGGCGGCGCTCGATCACCCTTCGGCGGTGGATCCGTGGCGCTACGCACGCGGTGCCCTGCTCGCCACCGGCGCGGTGGTGTGCTGGACCTGGTATCCGCTGCGCAATGCGGACTGGCTGCGGCGTCATCCGGAACGCAGCCCGCGCACCTGGGCCACGGCGCAAGGGCTCGCCACCCTGCCGCTCGCGCTCTGCGGCTACGCACTTTTGTGTTCGGTCATGACATTCACCGCGCAACCGTTCGCGATGCCGTTTGGCCCGCACGCCTGGCGTTTCGTCGGCCTGATGGCCGCCATCGGCCTGTTCGCCTCCTGGCTAGGCTCGCTGTGCTGGAACGCGGCGAGCCAACGGCTGCCGACTGCACTCGCCGGTCAACTGATCGTGTTCGAGACGCTGGCCGCGCTCGCTTATGCCTTCCTGCTGCGCGGCCATCCGCCCGGCACGCTCACGCTCACTGGCGTGGCCTTGCTGGTGACGGGCGTGGCCTGGGCCGTGCGCATCCGTCCGCGCTCGGTGGAACTCACCGCGGAGTAAGCAAGCGCCAAGGTTGTCGCTGACATGTCGGGCGGGGCAACATGCAAAACCTCTCACCCGCTGCGCGACGACATCCATGAATCACCCAGACGCCCGAATTCCCGCCGACGCCGGTGCACCGGTGGAGACCCTGTACGCCGGCAAGTGGCTGAGCCTGCGCAAGCGCGGCCGCTGGGAGTACGCCGAGCGCAATAATCCGGGTGGCGCGGTGATCATCCTGGCGGTGACGCCGGAGGACAACGTGCTGTTCGTCGAGCAGTACCGCGTCTCCATCCAGAAGCACACCATCGAAATGCCGGCCGGCCTGATCGGCGACCTGCACGAACACGGTGACGAAGATGCCATGCTCGCCGCCGCGCGCGAGCTGGAAGAGGAGACCGGCTATCGCTGCGGCCGGCTGGAATTCGTGCACGAAGGGCCGTCATCCTCCGGCATGAGTACCGAGATGATCGCCTTCGTGCGTGCCAGGGATCTTGAAAAGGTCGGGCCCGGCGGCGGCGACGAATCGGAAAACATCATCGTGCACGAGGTACCGCGCACACAGGCAGGCCAGTGGCTGTTCGCACGCGCCGCCGAGGGCTATTCCGTCGACCCCAAGCTGTTCGCAGGCCTGTGGTTCATCGAACACTGGCCGTGAGCGCGTGAAGCTGAACAGTCTCCCTGGCGGCGGCTAAAGATTTGGGCGAAACCGCCGATGTGAGTCATGTCGACCCATTCCGACCTGACCACATCACGGACCCCCTTTATGAAGAAGACCCTGATCGCCGCTGCCCTGTTCCTGGCCGCTCCGCTGGCCGCCCACGCTGCCTGCGCCCCGACCGATTTCGCCGTGCAGGACTTCAAGATGAAGCTCGTTGGCGCCGGCGCCGCTGCCCGCCTGAGCCTCAGCGGTCAGCTGGTGAACCATTGCACGGAAGCGGCTGCCGCCCAGGTGAGCATTGAAGCGAAGGACGGTTCCGGCAAGGTCCTGGCGGCCAAGAAGGGCTGGCCGGCCGGCACCACCAACATCGCTCCGGGCCAGTCGGTGGAATTCGATCTGGGCCGCCTGTTCCGCTTCGATCCCGAAATGCAGCAGTACACCGTCGGCGTGGCCGACGTGCGTACCTGGTAACGCCCTGTCCGGGGCTAGTCCCTATCTCAGTCTTGTCTTGTGTTGAGGCCCCATCGGGGCCTCTTTTTTTTGCCCCCGCGCCACCCAACGACAAATGTGACGCAGTTCAAGTTTTGAAACATCTGGCCGATACTCCTGAGTGACCGATCCACCGCGTCATCGGAGGACCAGGGTGCCCTCATGGCTGTGAGCGCGCGCTGGCATCAGGGAGCGCCATGCAGCTAGACATTCCGACCCTGACTATCGTCAGTCTGCTGATGGGCATTGCCGCGTCGGTCGGTTTCACGTCCCTGATGGCCGTGCTGAACACGCAGAGGGTGCTGCGCATCTGGGTCGCCAGCATCTGGATCAATACCGTTGGCATCACGCTGATCGGCCTGCGCAATCACATTCCGGACGCGGTATCGATCGTCATGGGCAACGGCTTGCTGGTGACGGGCAACATCCTCGCGCTCCAGGGCATTGCCCGGCACCTGGAACGGCCCCTGCGCTGGCGCTGGCCGTTCCTGCTGGCCATGGTGTACACCGGCGCCATCGCCTGGTTCGCCTATGTGTCGCCCAACCTGGGGGCGCGGCTGCTCGCGGGCAGCCTGCAGGCCATGGCCTTCAATTTTGCTTACGCCTACCTGCTGCTGCGCTACAGCGGCCCGGACATCCGCAAGAGCTGCCTCATCGCCGGCGTGGTGATGCTCATCAACGGCCTGTTCTATTTCGCGCGCGCCTTCATGCCGCTCTCGCCCGAATCCACCCAGAACCTGATGCTTGCCGGCATGCCGGTCGCGGCGACGTACGTCATCGGCATCCTCACCACGCTGGCCACGTATTTCGCGTTGCTGCAGCTGATCACCGAACGCCTGATGGTGGACCTGCATCGCGCCGCCCGTACCGACGGCCTGACCGGCCTTCTGAATCGCAGCGCCATCGTCGCGGAAGGCCGCGCATCGCTGGAGCGTTGCCTCGAACGCGGACAGCCGTTTGCGCTGCTGATCTTCGACCTCGATCACTTCAAGCAGATCAACGACCGCTGGGGGCACGACGCCGGCGATGCCGTGTTGCGCCACGTAACACAGCAACTGCGCGAAACGATCCGCTGGCCCAACCTCCTGGCCAGCCGTTATGGCGGCGAGGAGTTCGTCGTCGCCCTGCCCGGCGCGGCGCTGGCGCAGGGGCTGGAGGCGGCCGAGCGCCTGCGGCTCGCGCTTGCCCATTCGCACGCACGGGTGGGCAGCCAGACCATCGCCGTCACGGCCAGTATCGGCGTCGCGGTGGCGCGGCCCGGCACGCGTTTCGAGCATCTGGTGCGGCAGGCGGACCAGGCCATGTACCGCACCAAGTTCGATGGTCGCAACGGGGTGAGCGTCGCCGAAGAACAGGGCGGCCAGCTGGCGGAAGCGGGTGACTCCCGCTGCTGACCGGCCAGGGACAGCGTCTTGCAAGGCGGCGGCGCGACTACGACGCATGGCAGATGCGTTTCAGAAAACCCCTACAAGGATCTGAAAACGACGTCCCTCACCGCCCGGATTTCTCGGCTATGCTGCGCTCGGCTTCCGGGGGGAAGTCTTCAAGGGGAATCCAAGGTTATGCATGACGAGACAATGGCCTCGGGCGTGTACTTGCCCGAAATCGGCAGCGCCGACGAGCGATCTGCCGCCCATACCCGCCAGCTGCAGTTCAACGGCAACGCTGGCGACTACTTCCGCATCTGGATCGTCAACGTCGCGCTGAGCCTGGTGACGCTAGGCATCTATTCGGCCTGGGCCACCGTGCGCACGCGCCGCTACATGTACTCGAACACCACGCTGGCGGGCACACCGTTCGAATACCTGGCCAGGCCGCTGCCCATCCTCAAGGGACGCCTGCTGACCGCTGCCATCTTTGGCGCCTATGCGCTGGGCGGACAGTTCTTCAAGCCCGCTCAGGCCCTGGCCGGCCTGATCATCGCGGCGTTCATGCCATGGATGATCGTCAAGAGCCTGATGTTCCGCGCGCGTTATTCCTCGTGGCGCGGCCTGCGTTTCTACTTTACCGACGACTTCATGGGCGCCTACAAGTGGTACCTGGGCGTGTACTTCCTGATGGGCATCCCTTTCATCGTGATGACCATCTCGGCCATGGCGGGGCACCCCATCTTCGGTGGCCTGCTGGCGCTTGTTGGCTTCGCGGGGCTGTATCCGTGGATCAAGGGCAATCAGCAGCAGTGGATGGCCGAGAACCACCACTTCGGTGGAAAGACCTTCAGCTTCGACGGCGACATGGGCCGCTACTACGCCATCTACGGCCTGATGCTGCTGGTGGCCATCGTGTGGATGATCCCCACCGGCGGCCTCGCCAGCACCCTGTTCCCGTTCTTCAAGGAACAGATGGCCAGCCGCCCGAAGGTGCCGCCGATCGGCTTCATCCTTGGCATCTACGCCTGCATGGTGCCGTTCTATCTTGGCGTGTGGACGTTCATCCACACGCGCATGACCAACATGCTCTACAACCAGTCGCAACTGGGCACGTACCGGTTCCGCTCCACGTTGGCGTACTGGCCGATGCTCGCCATCTACCTCACCAATGGCCTTGCCGTGCTCTGCACGATCGGGCTCGCCATGCCGTGGGCGCGCATCCGCCTGGCACGCTATCGCGCGGCGCATCTGGAAATCATCGGCGACGGTGACCTCAACGACTTCGTCCGCGATGCGCTCGCCCACGGGGAAATTGGCGCTACAGCCACCGAGATGGACAGCCTGCTGGGTATCGACATCGGCCTGTGACCGCCATGATTCCGGCCGTCTATTTCGATGGACGATCCACTCGCGCCACACCGGTCTCGGTGTGGCGCGAGGATGCGGAGCTGCATTGGCAGACCGCGGACCGCCAACGGGCGTGGCATGCACCGCTGGCCGCGTTCGAGCCCAGCGCGCGCGTCATCGGCCTGCCTTACACCTTGCGACTGCACGACGGCGCGCATCTGCAGATCGATCATGATCTGCTGCCCGACGACTGGTTTCCGCGGCATCACCGATTGGAACGCGTGGTCGACTGGCTGGAACGCCGCTGGCCTGCGGCCCTGGCGGGCATCGCGGTGATCGTGGTGAGCATGGGATGCCTGTTTGAATTCGGCGTGCCGTGGGCGGCGGACCGGATCGCCACGCATATCCCGGCGGGCCTCGAACGCACCATGGGTACGCAATCGCTAACGGCGATGGAAGGCCGCCTGCTGCTGCCCACCACGCTCACCACCACGCAGCAGGCGCACTATCAGGCTCTCTTCCGACGCTTCGTGCGGGGTGTGCCGGACTTGCCGGTGGTCAACCTTCGCTTCTACAAGGCCCCGGCCATCGGGGCCAATGCATTCGCCATGCCCGGCGGCACCGTCGTGTTCACCGACGAGCTGGCGAAGGCGTTGCCCGATGACGAGGCCTTTATCGCGGTCATCGCTCACGAGCTGGGCCATCAGGCCCACCACCACATGCTTCGCCAGGTGCTGCGCGGCTCCGGCGTCTTCATCGTGGCCGGCATGCTGATGGGCGACGTCACTTCGCTAGGCGGCATCACCGCCGGCGTGCCCATGTTCCTCGTCAATGCGCATTACACCCGCGGCTTCGAAGCGGATGCGGACAGTTACGCATTCGATGCGCTGGCCCGCCAAGGCATCGACCCGGTGGCGTTCGTGCACGCCATGCAAGCGCTGGAACGCGAGCACCCGGAACTCAAGGACGTGGAAAAGGATATGCGCTACGTGTCCAGCCATCCCATGACCGCCGAGCGCATCGCCCAGGCCGACAGAGCGTCGCAAGCCTTCCGGGCGAGGCAGCCGGTCGCCCAGCACCCGTAGCCGTTCGCCCGATAGACAGTCACCCGGCACCGGCGTAGGGTCCCACGGGCCAGCGAGACTGCATGTCCTGCGCATGTGCCTGGCGTTCCATCGCAGGCGCAAGCATCGTTGCCTCCGCCCCCGCAACTTGCGTACGCACATGGCGTCATGTGCAAGACCGTCGCACGCCGGCAGGCCACGCCGTTGGCGACACGCTCTTTCTGGAGTCCAGGCGGATCCCAGTCAGTCCGCCCATGCACGGAATGCCCGGCAGTTTCCAATGCTCAGCGGAGGATGTGTCATGGCAAATCGTTTGGGATTCGGCATGGCTGGCGCGCTGTTCGCTTGCGCCAGTCTGTGCGGCGGCGTGGCCTGTGCGCAGGACATGGTGAAGGTCGCACCCAACAACACCAAGGTACTGGTCGACAACGAGCAGGTGAGAGTGATCGAGGTGACGGTCAAACCCGGTGAAACCCTACCGATGCACTCTCATCCGGCCAACGTCGTCTACTTCGTGACCGGCGGCAAGACCAAGACGACCACCGCCGACGGGAAGGTCACCGATACGGACCACAAGGCAGGCGATGCGATATGGAGCGAGCCGGTCACGCATAGCAACAAGAACATGGGGACGGCGACCACCAAGGCGCTGGTGGTCGAGCTCAAGACGGCCAAGTAAGCCGGGCAGAAAACGGCCCGTCCGTTCGCATCGCCGGACGGGCGGAGCCCCTATCGCACTCCGTACGCATCACACAGTGCCCCGCCGAGGGCGGCATGCACCTCAGTGCAACACGAACAACTTGTCGAAGCCCGCCACGCGCAGCGTGCCGCGCAGGCTGGTGTCGGCGTTGACGATGCGGATCTCGGCGCGATCGGCGCCCGCATGCTCGCGCAACAGCAGCAGCATGCCCAGTGCGGAGCTGTCCATGCTCGACACTTCTCCCAGGTCGATGACGTAGCTGCGGGCGGCGCGACCGCCGAGGCAGGCATCGTGGAAGGCGCGGTGCACGCTGAAGTCGAAGCGTTCGCCCAGTTGCAGAGTCACGCAGTCAAGGTCGGGGTCGTGGTGGACAGTCAGGCTCATGGCAGCGTTCCTTAGAAGAGTTCAATCTCGCCGGCATCCATCGAGTTCTGCAGCGCCGGGCCGCGCGAGCGGAGGCGCGCCTTCTCGCGCTGGATCGCCAGACGGCTGCGCACGCGCTCGGCACGCTGCGCCAGCATGTCGGCGTCGATCGGGTTGCAGGCCAGCTCCTGGATATCGCGCGTGCATTCGGTGGTGATGTCCTGCAGTTCCACCAGGCGCTGACGTGTCTGGTTGATGAGCTGGCTCAGGATGTCCTCGAACTGCAGCGAGCGAACGGTCGTGGCGACGTCGGTACCCAGGCCGCGATTGATCTCGACCACCTGATCGGCCACCTTGCTGGTGCGCGCGTCGCTCTCGGTCACGTGGGCCATCATCGCGTCGATGCCGCCCTTGGCCGACAGCGCCACGTTGAGGTCTTGCGACGCCATGGTGCCGACCAGACCGCGCAGCTCGCCCATCGCGGCGCGGGCACGCTCGACGTGGCTGCCGATCTGTTCGTTGAACTGGTTGGAGTGGCTGGCGAGGTTGCGGATCTCGCCCGCCACCACGGCGAAGCCGCGGCCCGATTCACCGGCACGCGCCGCCTCGATGGCCGCATTGAGCGCCAGCAGGTTGGTTTCTTCCGCGATGGTATTGACGTTCTTCAGCAGACCGAACACCGCGTCCATTTCCTTGGCCATGCCGTCGATGCGATAAACGATGCGCAGGCTTTCGCGCGACATCTGCACCACCATGTCCACGAAGTGCTCGAGCAGGTCGCCGGTACGCGCGGCGAAATCCTGCACGGACACGCCTTCGCCCTGCACGTCGATGATCTGGCGCAGCAGCGACTGCTGCTGGCCGGTCTTGCGCGACAGGCCGTCGAAGCCGCCGCCGAGCTCGGTCACCGCATCGCGCAGCAGATCCATCGCCTGGTGCAGTTCGCGCGTGGCGTGACCCAGTTCGTCGACCAGCGAGCTGCGCACTTCTTCCAGCGCCTCGCGCACCGGCGCGTGATGTTCCAGCGATGCCTGGATGACCGGCGCGGCCACCGGCACGGCGCGGCGCGTTTCGACGATCCACGCCGCTGTCAGCAGCACGACCAGCACCGGACCGAGCCAGGCCGACGGCCACACCATGGTCAGCACCAGTGCGACGGCACTGGCTCCCAGGCCGATCACCGGGCGCTTATGCATAAAGGAGAAAAAGGCATCCATAGGATTATCCGCAGATCAGGTGGCCGGCACAGCGGCGCGGGAAACAGGTTGATGCGCCAGTGCGAGCAAGCGCGCGGCAATGTGGTCGAGCGGAAGCTGTTCGCTGGCCGCGCCAAGCTTCCACGCAGCGCCGGGCATGCCCCACACCACCGAAGACTCTTCGTCCTGCACCAGCGTGCGCGCACCGCCCTGCTGCAACTCCAGCAAGCCGCGCGCGCCGTCATCGCCCATGCCGGTGAGCAGTGCGGCGATGGCCGACCTGCCGACGCTGGCCGCCATGGAGCGGAACAGCACATCCACACTCGGCTTGTGGCGGTTCACCGGCGGGCCGTTGTGCAGGCGGCACACGTACTTCGCGCCGTCCCACATCACCAGCAGGTGTTCGCCACCCGGCGCAATGTAGGCATGGCCAGGCTGGATGGGTTGACCGTCGCGTGCTTCGCACACGCGCATGGCCGAGCAAGTGTCCATGCGCGCGGCGAACGGGCCGCTGAAAGCCGCGGGAATGTGCTGGGTGATGACGATCGGCGGCGCATCCGGCGGCATGGCTTCCAGCACCACGCGGATCGCTTCGGTGCCGCCGGTCGAGGCGCCGATGGCGATGATGGGCATGCCACCGCGCGTGCCGGCCGTCTGTGCGCGCGGCAGCACCGCGTCGGCGGTAAGGCGCGGCGGCACGTCCAGCTTGCGCACGGCGGTGCGCTGGCGCGGCCTGGCCAGCGCGGCAAGCTTCACCTTCGCGCAGATCTCCTGCGCGCTGTCGGCGAAGATGCTGGCCAGATCGTTGTTCGGCTTGGTGAAGAAATCCACCGCGCCAAGCTCCAGCGCGCGCAGCGTGACTTCCGCACCCTCCTGGGTGAGCGAGGAAATCATCACCACGGGCATCGGGCGCAGGCGCATCAGGTTCTCGAGAAACGTGATGCCGTCCATGCGCGGCATTTCCACGTCGAGGGTCAGCACGTCCGGATTGAGCTGCTTGATCTTTTCGCGCGCAATCAGCGGATCGGCGGCGGTACCCACCACCTCGATACCGGGATCGCACGAGAGCATGGTCGACAGCAGCTTCCGCACCAGCGCGGAATCATCGACCACCAGGACACGTACTCTTTCCATCGTGAATTCTTCTCGCCTTCGTCGTGCAGCCATGGGGGCAAACCCACGTGCGCCGGCCCATGTCGGCGCCAGATAATCTGAGGAAACCGCAATAACGCGCGGGGCGTCAGAACAGTTCCACCTCTCCCTTTATCGGATCGTTTGCCAAACGCTTGAGATATTGGCGCTCGCCATCCACCAGCACCGCATCGGTGCGACCGCGCAGTTGGCGCACGCGCGCCTTGCCGGTGGTGGGGAAGAACTGCACGTGACGCGGATGCACGTCGCCCAGGTCTTCCGCGGCCACTTCCAGCCGTTCGGCCTCCAGGTAGCGCCGCACAAAGGCGATGTTGCGCTGGCCGATGTCGGTCATGGTGGCCAGCACGCGCCCGCCGCCGAACACCTTCACCACCAGGTTCGCGCGCTGGCCGCCGGCCTTGAGGATGGCGTTGATCAGCTGCTCCATCGCGTCGTTGCCGTAGCGCGCCGCGCGGCCAACGGTGTCGGCCCAGCCACCGCGCTCACCGCCGATGGGTTCGGGCAACATGAAGTGGTTCATGCCGCCGATGCAGCGCACGCGATCGAAGATGCACGCGGAAACACAGGAACCCAGCACGGTGGAAACCATTTCCGGCTGGGCGCTGACGTAGTACTCGCCCGGCAGGACCTTCACGGTCATGCAGGACTGCGTGGGATCCCAGAACCGGCGCAGATGTTCGAATCCCGGGATGACCCGCGCGGGGTCATACCCTGCCCCCACCGGGACGTTGGCGACGGCGACGTTCATGCACTGCGTTTCCGGTAGACCGTCCGTCCGATCAGGTCAAAACTGTCGTTGAGTCCGTACATGGACTCCGAATGGCCAAGGAACAGATAGCCGCCTTCCGGGAGCAATCCGGCATAGCGCTGGAACAGCCGCTGCTTGGTGGGTTTGTCGAAATAGATGACGACGTTGCGGCAGAAGATGGCGTCGAACGGCCCCTGCATCGGCCAGTCGTGCAGCAGGTTCAGCGGCAGGATGCTCACCAGCTCGCGCAGGCGCGGATTCACGCAGACGTAATCGGCGTACTCGCCCTCGCCGCGCAGGAACCAGCGGCGGCGGCGTTCCACGCTCACGCCTTCGAGGCGGTCGAGCGCGTAGACGCCCTTGCGCGCTGTCTCCAACGCCTGGGGCGAAAGGTCCGTCGCCAGGATCTTCGCGTCCATGTTCTGGGCGTTGTGCTTTTCCAGCGCCTCGGCCAGCACCATGGCCAGCGTGTACGGCTCTTCGCCCGTGGCGCAGCCGGCGGACCAGATCCGCAGGCGGCCGCCGTTCTTCTTTTCGGCGATCCAGCGCGGCAGCAGCTCGTCCGTCAGCAACTCGAAGTGATGCACTTCGCGGAAGAATGCCGTGACGTTGGTGCTGATCGCGCTGGCCAGCTCACCCAGTTCCTGCTGCGGGTCGCGCCGCAACAGGTCGCAGTAGGCCTGGAAATCGCGCAGTTTGAGCGCACGCAGGCGACGCACCAGGCGGCCCTGCACCAGCTGACGCTTGTGCTCGCCCAGCGAGATGCCGCACTGCTCGTACACGAAGGCGCGAAGAAATTCGAATTCGGCGTTGCCCAGCGACGGCCCGCCCATGGCCGCCACGCCCGCATTGTTGTCGATCGTGGCAGCCATGCTCATGCTCAGAACTCCTTCCAGGAGCCCGCGTCAGCCGACTCGGCCCGCGGTGTGCGCGGCGCCGGGGTGTTGGAACTGCGCACCGCGGCGAACACTGCTTCGGCCTCGGCCATCACCGACTGCCCGCGAGCCTTCTCGGTGGCGACTTCGGCGTTGCCTTCGCCCAGCTGAAAGAAGCCGACCTGGCGGGCCAGTTCTCCGGCCTGTTCCTGCATGGCACGGGCGGCGGCAGCAGCCTCTTCCACCAGCGCAGCGTTCTGCTGGGTCATTTCGTCCATCTGCAGCACGGCGTGGTTCACCTGGTCGATGCCGGCCGACTGTTCCTGCGACGCCGCGGCGATCTCGGCCACGATGTCGGTGACCTTCTTCACGCTGTCGACGATGTCGGCCAGCGCCTTGCCGGACTGGTCCACCAGCGACGAACCCACGCGCACCTTCTCCGCGCTGTCGTTGATGAGGCCCTTGATCTCCTTCGCCGCACCCGCGCTGCGCTGGGCGAGGTTGCGCACTTCCGTCGCCACCACCGCGAAGCCGCGGCCCTGCTCGCCGGCACGTGCGGCCTCGACCGCGGCGTTGAGCGCCAGCAGGTTGGTCTGGAACGCGATTTCGTCGATGAGACTGACGATCTCGGAGATCTTGCGGCTCGATTCGTTGATCTCGCGCATGGCCGAGCTGGCCTGCGACGCCACTTCGCCACCGTGCTCGGCCTGGCGACGCGTGGCGCTGGCGAGCTGGTTGGCGTGACTGGCGTTCTCTGCGTTCTGCTTCACGGTGGAGGTCATTTCCTCCATCGACGAGGCGGTTTCCTCCAGGCTCGATGCCTGTTCCTGCGTGCGCTGGCTCAGGTCGTCGTTGCCGCGGGCAATCTGCTGCGCAGCGGAGCTGACGGAACCGGCGCCGTGGCGCACTTCGCCGACGATGGTGCTCAGGCGATCGTCCATCGTGCGCAGGGCATCGAGCAGTTCGCCCAGTTCGTCCTTGCGGCGTGCCGCATCGATCTTGTGGCCGAGCTTGCCGCCGGCGATGGCGTGGGCCACCTTCACCGCGACGCCCAGCGTGCTCAGGATCGAGCGCATCAACAGCAAGGCCATGACGGCCGCGATCGCAAGGCCGATCACCAGCGCAGCGACGCTGACGGTACGGACGAGGTGATAGCGGCTCACCTGCGCGTCATAGATCTGCTTGGCGTCGGCACGCTGCGCGTCGACCATCTTGCTCAGGGCATCCTGGCGCTGCATCAGCAGCGGACGCACTTGCATCTCCAGCAGCTCGCTGGCGCCGGTGTCGCCCTGGTTCAGGGCGTCGACCATCGACGCCTTGGCATCGGTGTAGTCGGCATCGGTGGAGTGCCAATCGTCGTAGTGCTTCTTGACGGACGCACTCATCGGGATGGTAGCGAGCTGCTTCTTGAACTCTTCCATCTGCGCCTGCAGCTTGGCGTATTCAGCCAGCTTGGCCTTCACCTGCTCGGGCTTGCTGACCAGCGTGGCCGATTCGCCAAGCAGGATGAACGACATGAGCTGGCGACCGGTGATCTGCGAGACCAACTGGGTCGGCACGATCTCCTCTTCATAGATCTTGCCCATGCCATCGTTCTGCTGCTGCATGCCGCCAATGCCGATCACCGCACCGGCGATCAGCATCAGGCCAAGCAGACCGAACACCGCGCGCAGACGGTTACGGACGGAGAGTTCGGGGGCTTTCAGTGCGAACTTCTTCATGTTGATTCCACTTCCTGCTTTATCGTTCAGGCCACGGCTTTGACATCGGAGGCAGCTGGCAGCGCCGCCTCAAGCATCTGTGCATCCTGGGGCTGCAGCAGCTTGTCCACGTCCAGCAGAAGCACCATGCGCTCGCCGGTGGAGGTCAGCCCCTTGAGGTACTCGGTATCCACGGTGGTGCCCATATCCGGCACCGGGCGAATGGCATCGGCCGCCACGTCCAGCACGTCGGACACGGCATCCACCACCACGCCGAAGTTGCGGCCGGCCACGGTGATGATCACGGTGACGGTGGTCAGGCCATAGGCTTCGCGCGGAAGGCCGAAGCGCAGGCGCATGTCGATCACCGGCACGATCGCGCCGCGCAGGTTAAGCACGCCCAGCACGTAAGACGGTGCCTGCGGAATGCGCGTCACCGGCGTCCAGCCACGGATCTCGCGGACCGCCAGAATGTCGATGCCGTACTCCTCGTGGGCGAGGTTGACGGTGAGGTACTGCGACTGGAGCGCCTCGCTCCGGGTGTTATCGGACATGTTCGCCTCGTGGTCGGGACCGCTTGAGAGGTCCCCTATCGGTGTCTGGATCGGCGGCTGAGGGGGAAACTTGAGGGAAATGCACGTTTTCGGCATCAAGGGATGGCCTCTATGGGAGCGCTCCCACCGAGGGCCTCCCATCAAAACTCGCTCCAGCCTCCGGCGGCGACCGGCGTGGTACTGGCGGCCGTGCTCCGGGAGGCCGGGGCTGGCGTGGACCGGCTCAGCGCGCGCGGGGTCGCCAGCCTTTCAAGCCGGAAGAACCGAACCTGCATCTCCAGCTCGTCCGCTTGCTCCTGCATGGCACGCGCGGCGGCGGCGGCCTCTTCCACCAGCGCGGCGTTCTGCTGCGTCGCCTCGTCCATCTGCATCACCGCGCGGTTCACCTGGTCGATGCCGGAGGACTGCTCCTGCGCGGCCGCCGCGATTTCCGCCACGATGTCGGTGACGCGCTTGATGCTGTCGACGATGCCCGATAGCACCTGGCCCGATTCGTCCACCAGCGCGGAACCGGTTTGCACCTTCTCCACGGTGTCACCGATCAATGCCTTGATCTCCTTGGCCGCGGTGGCGCTGCGCTGGGCCAGGTTGCGCACTTCGCCGGCCACCACCGCGAAGCCGCGACCCTGTTCGCCCGCGCGAGCCGCTTCCACGGCGGCATTCAGGGCGAGCAGGTTGGTCTGGAAGGCGATCTCGTCGATAAGCTGCACGATGTCGGTGATCTGCCGGCTCGCGCCTTCGATCTCGCGCATGGCGTGACTGGTACGCGCAGCTACTTCACCACCACGCTCGGCCTGGGTCCGCGCGCTGCGGGCGAGCTGATCCGCATGGCTGGCGTTGTCGGCGCTCTGGCGCACGATGGAGGTCATCTCTTCCATCGATGCGGCGGTTTCCTCGAGGCTTGACGCCTGCTCCTGCGTACGATGCGACAGGTCGTCGTTGCCGCGCGAGATCTGCTGCGCCGCCGTCGACACCACCTGCGAACCCTGTTGCACCTCGCGCACGATCTCCACCAGCTTGGCGCGCATCCGCATCAGCGCATCGAGCATGCTGCCCGGTGCAAAGGTCTTTCCATCGTCGCCCGTGGCAAGGTCGCCACCGGCAATGCGTTCGGCCATGGCAAGCGCAAACGCCGGTTCGCCGCCGATGCTCTGGCGGATACTGCGCATGGACTGCCATACCACACCGATCACCAGCAGGCCCACCAGCAGGGCGCGCAGCAGGCTGCCTTCCAACATCCGGCGAAACTGCGCATCGATGTCCACGAAGTACGCGCCAGCGCCGATGTGCAGATCCCACGGCTTGTACCAGGCCGTGTAAGTGATCTTGTGCTGTAGATCCGCGCTACCGGGCATCGGCCAGATGTATTCGGTGGCCCCGTGGCCGTCCTTGCGGTCGGCTGCCAGCATGTCCCGGTAGAAGTGCTTGCCGGTGGTGTCGGCATCATTCTCGATATTGGTGCCCACGCGCTTGGGCATGATGGGATGCATCCGCATCACGTAGTTCGAATCGAAGACGAACACGTAGCCCTTGCCGTCGTTCCAGCGCAGCGCCGACAACGCGACCATGGCGCGCCGACGACCTTCCTCGTCGCTGAACTCCCCGGCCTGTGCGCGGGCATGGAAACTCTCCACCAGGCTTTCCGCCGTCCCCACTTCATCCGCCAGCGCATGCACGCGCGCCTCCATCTGCAGGCGCCGGCTGTCGAAGGCGGAGATGACCGTGAGCGCAAGCAAGCCTGCGACCACAAAGGCAATGACCAGCCACACTTTCGCAGCGAGGCTAAGGCGGTCGACGTAGGCGAATGGGGACTTCATGAAAGAACCTTCAGGGTGAAATAGGCAGGTTGCGCTCGCCCGGATTCATTCCCTGCACTGCACTGACGCCGGCCGCAGGCAGGCGTGCCGCGGCTTCCCGTCGCGGCTTGGTCATCTGATCGTGGTTTGGTTTTCGTCGTCATTCCCGCGAAAGCGGGATGACGACTGGGTAGTGTTGCGAGAACCGTGAAATCACGCCGCCTTGCGGCGCCCCTGCATGCGTACAAGACCTGCGATATCGACGATCAGCGCCACCGAGCCATCCGCAAGAATGGTCGCGCCGGACACGCCTTGCACGCGGCGGTAATTGGCTTCCAGCGACTTCACCACCGCCTGCTGCTGGCCGATCAGGCCGTCGACGAACAGGCCTACGCGCGTGCCGTCGCCTTCGACGACCACCATCAGGCCTTCATCGATCGCCTGAATCGCGCCTTCGCAGCCAAATGCGTCGTGCAATCGGATGACCGGCAGGTATTCGCCACGGAAGCGGAACAGCTCACCGCCGCTCGCCAGGCTGCGTACCGCTTCAGCCCGAAGCTGTACCGACTCGACGATAGACACGAGCGGCACGATGTAACGTTCCTCGCCCACCGCGGCAGTAAGGCCATCGATGATCGCCAGCGTCAGCGGCAAGGTGATGGTGAACACGCTGCCCTTGCCCTGCGTGCTGCGGATGGTGACCGTGCCGCCAAGGTCCGCCACGTTACGGCGCACCACGTCCATGCCCACGCCACGACCGGAGAGATCCGTGGTGACGGCGGCAGTGGAGAAGCCCGGCTGGAAGATGAGTTCCGCGACGGCATCGTCGCTCATGCCTTCGCCGCTGGTGATCAGGCCGCGCTGGACGGCCTTGGCGACGATGGCGTCGCGGTTGAGACCCGCACCGTCGTCGGACACCTCCACCACCACGTTGCCGCCGCGATGCGATGCCTGCAACGTGAGCGTGCCGGTATCGCCCTTGCCTGCCGCACGGCGCTTGTCCGGCGTTTCCAGGCCATGGTCGATGGCGTTGCGCACCAGGTGGACCATCGGGTCGCCGATCTTCTCCAGCACCGTCTTGTCCAGCTCGGTCTGTTCGCCGACCAGCTCCAGCTTCACCTGCTTGCCCAGCTTCTGGCTGATGTCGCGCACCATGCGCGGGAAGCGGTTGAACACGGAGGCGATGGGTAGCATGCGGATGCCCATGACGCTTTCCTGCAACTCGCGCGTGTGTCGCGCGAGCTGGGCCAGGCCCTGTTCGAGCAAGGCCATGCGCGAAGCATCGATGTCGCCTTCGCGGAAGGTGTCGAGCATGGACTGGTTGATCACCAGCTCGCCTACCAGGTTGATCAGTCCGTCGATCTTGTCGATCGACACACGCACGGAGCTCGACTCGGCGCTCGCCTCGCGCTGGGCGCGGACGGCACCCGCATCGGCAACCGCTGCTGCCGGAGCAGCGACCGGCGCGGCGACTGGCGCAGGTGCGGCGTCGGCCACGACGTGCCGGGCTTCGATCTCCAGGTCGCACTCGTCTTCCACCCAGTCGAACACACCGGTGATGTCGGCGCGCTTGACCGGGCCCTTCAATTCGATCGTCCAGCCGAGATGACACTCGGTGGGTTCCAGCGCGGCAAACGACGGCAGCCGATCGAATGATGGCGTCACGGCGAGTTCGCCCAGCCCCGCCAGTTCGCGGATGAGGCGCAGCGGCTCGTTGCCACCCGCCAGCATGCCGGCGTGCGGACGGAAGCGGATGGCCCAGGCATCGGCCTGGTCCACGTCGCGGCGCGCCTGCACAGCGGTGGCGGGCACGCCGCGCCCCATGGCGGCAGCCAGTTCACTGCGCAGCCCTTCGGCCACGGCGTCGTTGAGCGGCTCGCCAGCCTGGGCACGGGCAAACATGCCGCGCAGGCAATCCACCGTGCGCAGCAGCAGTTCGATGATCGAACCGTCGATGGCGCGCTTGCCACCACGCACTTCGTCGAGCAGGGACTCGGCCTCGTGGGTGAACGAGGACATCTCCGGAAAACCAAAAGTGGCTGCACCGCCCTTGATCGAGTGCGCAGCGCGGAAGATGGTGTGCACCAGTTCCGGATCGCCGCCTTCGTCCAGCGCGAGCAGCGACGACTCCATCGTGTCGAGTCCTTCCAGACTCTCTTCGATGAACACCTGTTGGAACTGCGCCAGACCGGCCTTGCTCATGGGATCTCTACTCTTGAAGAACGTGGGCGTCCGCGCTCTTGACCGTCATCCCTGCGAAAGCAGGGATCCAGTGACTGTTGCGTGGCGCTGAAAGACACTGGATCCCTGCTTTCGCAGGGATGACGAACAAAAGCGACGTCTTAGCCCAGCACGCGCTTGACGGTCGCCAGCAACTGTTCCGGATCGAACGGCTTCACCAGCCAGCCGGTGGCGCCGGCAGCCTTGCCTTCCATCTTCTTGTCCGTATGCGACTCGGTGGTCAGCATCAGGATCGGCACGCCCTTGTAGGCCGGCAGCGTGCGCAGCTCGCGCACCATGCTGATGCCGTCCATCACCGGCATGTTCACGTCCGCCAGCACCAGGTCGAAGCTGCCGCCCTTGGCCGCATCGAGCGCGAGCTGGCCGTTCTCCGCCTCGCTCACATCGTGGCCGGCGTTGCGCAGGGTGAAGGCCACCATGCCGCGCATCGAAGCCGAATCGTCAACCGCAAGAATCTTTGCCATCTTCCACCTCAGTTTCAGGCCGGCATCGGTGCCGGCAATTCCAGAGCCTGTGCGAGGCCGAGCACACCGGCCGCGTCACGCATCACATCGCTCACTCCCAGCCACGCCGGCGACTGGCCGCGCGCCGTCGCCTCGCGACGGAACGCCACCAGCAATTGCAGCGCGGCGGTATCCACGCGCTCCACGCCCGCACCATCGAGCTGCGTGGAAGGCGCGTCGAACGCGTCGATCAGTTCGGCCTTCACGTCGGCCACGCTGCCGAGCCGGAAGTCGGCCGGCAACGCGATCACCCGCGCCCCACCCTTGCCGCCACTCGTCGTCTTGCTGCCCATCGCGCCGGTCCTTCGCCCGTCCAGAGGGCGTCTACGGGTGTTTTATCGGCCATGGCCCGGACTGCTTTAGCGGTTTTTGCCACCATCCGACCGTCCACCCGGGTCCCAAATGGCCCTAAAGTTTTCCAGGAACTGGCCGAAGACCAGGGCAAGGACGGGCGCGTGCACATCGCCAGGTCCGCAAGGAGCCCTGATTGATCATTCAACCCACCAGCCTCGCAGCCCTAGCCTGGGCAGGTGCCGCCTCTGGCAGCGCCGCCGAGAGTTGGCGCATCGGTACCGTGCTGTCCGCGCGCCCGCTGGGGATCAATCCCGACGGGATGATGGTGCTGCAGATCGGCGCCCTCGCCGTGGAAACAGAGGCACCGCGCGGCCAGCTTCCCTCGCAGTTCCAGGTGCGCGTGCTGAGCCTGGGCGCCCAGCCGCAACTGGAAGTGATCATGCCGCAGACGCCCGAGCCGGCTACCCAGCTGGCCATGCGCGAGCGCCTGCCGCAGCAGAACGGCTACGCGCCGCTGCTCGCCACGCTTGACGCGCTGGCCCAGCGCCCTGCGCTGCGCCAACTGCCGGCCTACTTGCGGCCCGCCCTGGCGCTGCTGGAACACGGCGTACGCACGCCGGCCGAGATCACGCGCGGCGAAGGGCTGGAAGAAGCGATCAAGCGCAGCGGCCTGTTCCTGGAATCCCAACTGGCGCAACCGCACCTCGACATGGCGGGACTGAGCCAGGAGGACTGGAAGGGTGCCCTGCTGCGCCTGGCCAGCCTGCTCGACGATTACCTGCCCGAACGCCGCCCCGCCACGACATCCACCGAAACCGCACCGCCGCTGCAGCAGCGCGGCCTGCAGGCCCAGCCGCGCGCCGCTTTGCCGCTGTCGTTGCTGGAAGACGACGTCGATGCCCTGCTCATCCGACTGCACGGCGAAGCTCATGCTGCGCTGGCGCGCGTGGAAGTGGCGCAGCTCGAAGCGACCACGGCCTCCGCGTGGATGATCGAGATCCCACTGCAAGGCGAAGACGGCCGCGACATCTTGCAGATCCAGATGCAACAGCACGCCGATGCCGAGACTGGCTCCTCGTGGACCTTCGGCTTCGCCATCGACCTGCCGTCGCTGGGCCCCATCCAGGGCGAACTGCAGTTGCGCGAACTGCGACTGTCGGTACGCCTATGGGCCGAGTACACCGACACCGTGCACCGGCTGGAGCACCAGTTTGGCGCGCTGCGCCAGGCGTTGTCGGCCAGCGAACTGATCCTCGACCAGTTGTCCTGCCAGCAGGGCCTGCCGCAGTCGACCAACCCGCACAGCGCCATCCTGCTGAGGACCACGGCATGAACAACGCGCTTCCGCCGGCACGCCGCCGCGTCACGCTCCGCCTGTCCGGCGGTCCCAACGACGCAACGGCGACGCCGGTCAGCCTTCCGCCGGAGTCGTTGGAAACGCTGCTTGCGCGCGCACGCACGCTGGGCCTGCCGCTGCACCAGGATCCTCAGATGGCCGCATTGCTCGCCTCGCTGCGACTGCGCCAGGAAGTACCCGCCACGCTGTATGCGGCGGCCGCCGCCGTGATGGCCTGCATTTACGACGCAGCTGAAGCGCCGCACTGAGCCTCAGAGGCAAAACGCTTCAAGCACACGCATGGCGACCTGCCATGCGTGGCGACGCGTGACCATCACCATCCCAGTGATGGTCATCGCTGTGCCGACCATGAGGGCGACCTGCTGCCTCGATGGCCATGTCACACAAGGCGTGCCGGCGTGTTTGCGCATGCCTGTCAGATATCGCCGTCACCACTGAGTCAATTCCCGACTCATTAGCAAGAAGAAATAACCATCACAGCGGACCAGGGCCCTCTTGGCCGGCGATGCCGTGCACCCGCAGACTCCCCAACTGTTAACAACGTGTTTGTTCAGCGCCAGCACCGTTGTTCGTATCGAGCCGTCTCCCGCATTCCGGGAAACGCTTCGCCGTAAGCCAACACCTACTCATCGATTCAAGACGGCTCGCATGACGTCGGGTAAGTCACGTCTGACAGATATCACTGTCAACTCATCCAAGGAAGATTTGCATGTTCCACTCAAAAAAATACTCGAAGCACCTCCGGCTGGCGGCGTCGACCGCACTCGCCCTCCTTTTCGGCGTGTCGCATGCAGAAACGGCTAGCACCACCACCCAGCCTGCTCCCTCGGCACCCGAGTCTGCCGATTGCGCGCGCTACTACGCCGATCTCAACGCAGACCTCAAGGCGGAGATGAAAGCCGGCTGCAAACCCACCGATGCCCAGATCAGCCAGTTGATGAACAACCCGGTGGCCAACCTGGTGATGTTTCCGCTCCAGAACGACTACACGCGCGTCAAGGGCGGTTTCGTCGACAACTACAAGGACATGAACCGCACGCAGTTCATTCCTACATTCCCGATCAAGCTCAACGACGACTGGAACCTCATCAACCGTATTTCATTTCCGATTGTGAGCGAACCGGTCAACAAGCATATTGGCGGCCTGTTCGGCGACACGCCGCAGCAGATTGCCCAGGATCCACGGACGGCATCCATCATCAGTGATCCCTATAGCCGCACGACCGGCCTGGGCGACATCACCTACGTGGGTTTGGTTGCGCCATCGGAAACCAAGAAGCTCTCCAACGGCGGCGTGCTCGTGTGGGGTGTCGGTGGCACCGTCATGCTGCCCACCGCCAGCCAAGCCGTGCTGGGCACAGGCAAGTACTCGGCGGGTCCCACCGCGGTCCTGGCTTATCTGGGTGAGGACTGGATCGCTGCCATCTTCCCGCAGCAGTGGTGGTCGTTCGCGTCGAGCAAGAAGGATCGTGCCAACGTCAACATGACCAACATCCAGTACATCATCCAGCGCAAACTGGATGACGCGGGCAAATGGCATATCGGCATGTCGCCCAACATCTCGATCAACTGGAACGCGCAAGGTGGCGGCAACAAGGTCAACCTGCCGGTCGGCCTGGGCATCAATTACTCGACCAAGCTGGCCGGCGTCCCCATCAAGTACGGCTTCGAGGTGCAGTACTCCGTCATTCAGCAGTCGTCGATACCTGGAGCACGTTGGAACTATCGTTTCGTGATCGTTCCGGCCGTTCCCAAATTCCTGCTCTGACGCCTCCGGCCGTACCAACAAAAAAGCGCACATCCTTGCCGATGTGCGCTTTTCTTTATGGGCATGCCCTACTCGTGGATGCCGCGATTACAGCGAAATCGAGGCCGACAGCATGGCCGGATTGCCCTGCGTGCGATTCTTCACGTCGAATTCGTGCAGCCATCGCAGCGAGAACTCGACCTGCCCACCCTGCCACTTCTTCAGGTAGTTCACCATGGGACCCAAGCCCAGCGAACGTCCTTTGAAGCCGTTGAGTCGATCAGCGATGGGACCGCTGTCTTTCTCAAGCTGGTAGATCCACCCGCCTACCGCACCGACACCCCACCCCGTGGGAAAGCGCTTCATCAACAGCGAATCGATGTGGAACACGGAGCCGTTCTGATAGTTGGTGGCGTTGTCCTTTGTGTAGAAATCCACCCCAGCCGTCGTGCTCCATTCCAGGGAGCCCTTGTCGAACAGTTGCGTGTAACCCACGGTGGGCGTGAAAACCCAGGTATTGAGGCTGGTATTGGCTAGCCGACCCTTGGTGTAGTCACCGGTGGGCGCCTCGATATAAAGCGCCAGCGACAAGTGTTGCGTCTGACTGAAATGGTGACTTGCAATCACCGGCACAAACGTCATGTCGTACAGGTTCGTGTCGCTGTCGTGCTTGCTCGCGTGGAGAGCGCCCAGATTCACGTCGGCGGTAGCGCCGACATAGGCAAACGGCACGTCGACCATCGAGGCGAAATTCCACGATGACGGCTTGGTGTTCCAGATGTAGATGCCAACAGCCGACACCAGTTGGAACTCCGCCTTGATGCCGAGCGATGAACCGCCACCCGTGAGCGGGACTTCTTTCGAACCGCCGATGTTGCCGCTGTAGTACCCGTATCCCAGCTCCCAGTTCCATCCAGGTGTGGGCGGGACCAGACCCGAGTAGGAGGCTGCCTGAAGGCCGGTGATCGCCTTTCCGACGCCGCCTTCCGTCGCAAACGCCGGCGCTGCCGTGGCGAATGCCACGAGAAGAGCCATACACGCGAGCCGTTTCAAGGCAATCCGATACCGTAGGGTGACACCCATCAATGCAGACATATGACGCGCCATTTGATGTAAGGATTAACTTACCAACGGCGCCAGCGTCTACGGATCAACCAGAACCAGCAAGCGAAAATCCACCTACTAGCGCTAGGTATAAATACGGATGATTGGAAGGACACTCACGCAGAAGATCGACTCTACGAGAGGCTGGAGTCGAGACCGTGAATCCGTTGAAAAACATCTATGCGCTTATTCTGTTTGCGAGCTTCGCTCTGCCCCATGACGTCTTCGCGCAGTCCAGCGATCAGATGAACGCCGCGAACAACCCGCTGCAGCCCTCGTTGGCGCTGAATCTTCAGGACGACTACACCGGCAGCTACTACAACCTCGACGGCGCGGATGCCAACGCATTCCTGCTGCGCGGTGCCATGCCGCACAAACTGTTCGGCCTGCCACAACTGCTGCGCGCCACGCTTCCTGTCGCCACCACGCCCAACATTCAGCCCAACGGCCGAACCACCGACGTGGGCGATCTCAATGTCTTCGATGTGGCGTTGTTCAAGGCGGGATCGTTCGAGTTGGGCGTGGGCCCCCAACTGTCAGCGCCCACCGCGGGCGACAACCTCACGGGAACGGGAAAATGGCAGGCCGGGATCGCCGCGCTGGCCATTTCGCCGCAGTCGTGGGGTCTCGTCGGCGCCCTGGTGACCTGGCAGCATTCCTTTGCCGGCTCAAGCCGCCGCCCGACGCAGAACAACATGCAAGCGCAGCCGTTGGTGATGTACAACCTGCCCCGCGGCTGGTATCTGCGCAGTACGGCGACGTGGACATGGGATCTGCATGCGGGCACGCACTACATCCCCATCGGCGTCGGTACGGGCAAGGTGTGGCAGGACCGCGCCGGTACCACCTACAACTTCTTTGTCGAACCGCAATTCACCGTGGCGCGCGAAGGTGTGGCCGTACCGCATTTTCAGGTGTTCTTTGGCTTGAACATGCAATTCCCGCTGAAGCACTGACGCCCCTTCGCGTCAGCCCGCCGCTGCCGCGCCTTCAGGAATACGCGTAATCGCCTGCTGCGCTGCCTGTTCGAGCGATCGGACCACTTCGGTGACGTCGGCGTTGTCAGGCAGCGCCGTTTCTGTCGTAGCGAGCGGTTCGGAAAAGAGCACGCCGACGATGCAGGCCGCTGGCAGGCGGGCACGCACCGTGGCCACGGCGTCGTCAAAGGCATTGCGCTCCGCAGCAGGATGCGTGCTCACCACGTAGACCATGGAAACCGCATCGGGCGTCGCGTCCGGATGCGGCTCGGCGTCGAAGGCGGTGAAATCCTCCATCGAAAGATGACGCGCATCGATATGCAGGTCGCGCAGGATGCGTGTGAGCAGCTCGGTCGCCAGATCGTTGGCGACAGAACCCAGTCCCAGGCACAGCACGACCGAGCCGGGCGGCACGATGAGTGGTCCCTGCCAACGACCAAAAGCCTCCTCGCGATGCAGGCGCAGGCTGCGCCCGATACTCGTGTCATCCAGCACGGAAGCACGGCGGCGCCAACGCGTCCACTTGCTCTCATGGCTGTCCAGCGCTTCGACCACGGTGACGATGGTCCGTCGTACCGACGTCTGTTGCACCGGGCTGATGGCGCCGGCGGAAAGGTCGACGCGCGCCAGTTGCAGCGCAGGCAACAGCACGGCATCGCAGTAGGCGGCAAAACTCTTGCGCTTCAGGAAGTCGCGCGCCTCGCTGAGGATCTCGCTCGCATCGCCAGACAGCGCTCGCTGGTATACGCGTTGCGGCTGGGTGAGTGCCGGCGTGTCGCCCAGCAGCACATTGAGCAGGTCCAGCGCCTTCACATGCCGGCCGGCCACCACAAGACACAGCGTAAGCGGCGTGGACATGAGCAAGCCCACCGGCCCCCATAGCCAGCTCCAGAAGATGGCCGCCACCACCACCGCCAGCGGCGAAAGGCCCGTCGTGTGCCCGTAGAGGAAAGGCTCGATGAGCTGCGACACCACGATTTCCACGAACAGGTAGAGCACGATCGTCATGATCGGCAACGACCATCCCGGCGCCACCGCCGCCGCGAACAGGCTGACCAGCGCCGCCACCAGCCACACGCCGATGTAAGGCACGAAGCGCAATGCGGCCGTCAGTGCGCCCCACAGCGGCGCACTGGGCACGCCGATCACGGTCAGGCCGAGCCAGATCGCCGCGCCAACGCTGAAGTTCACCGAGAACGTGGACAGAAAGAAACGCGAGAGACGTTCGCCCGCGTCGTTGATCGCTGCCGTCGTGGCGCGCAGGTCGGTGCCACCGGCCAGCCGGATGAAACGGTCGCGCAGCGACTCATGTTCAAGCAGCACGAAGATCAGCACCACCAGCACGATGCCGGCCGTTTCCAGCGGCACCCACGCGGTAGACAGCACGCGCGTGACGATGCCCAAGGGCGAAGAAGCCCCCTTGCCCGACTCCTGCACGGGCTTGGCGGCCACCGGCGCGTTGGTCAGGTAAGGCGGGGCGAGAAAGGGCGCCGCCGCCGTGCTCGCCTGGGCGGGCGCACTACCCTGCCCCGAGCCATCCATCACCTTGCCCAGCTCGCCTTGCAAGAAATCCAGCCGCCCGAGCGTCTCTTCCCGCAGTGATTTCACCTTGGTGCGGATGGTTACTTCGTACTGCGGCAGGCTGCGCGCCACGTGCACCACCTGCGTGCCCATCATGGTGGCCAGGCTGCTGACCACGAACACCAGCGCCACCACCGCGATCAGCACTGATGGTGCGTGACCCAAACCGACGCGCCGGCACAGTCGTACCCAGGGCGCCACCAGCAGGCTGAGGAACAGCGCAAGGACGATCGGCACCAGCACCTCGCGCCCGAAGTAGAGCAGCGCCAGCACGCAAGCCGCGGCAATGATGACGACTGCACGCTGGCTGGCCGACGCGACGGGTGATGCGGGGTCTTGCGACGACATGGGCAGCTCTCCTCTCCATCGCGGCACGGCCGGGCAACCGTGGTGCCCCGGGGGTACCGCAAGGATAGCCGTGCCCGGTGAAGGATGGATCAGGCCGCTTCGTGCTCCAGCGGCAGGCGGCACAGGCGGCGCACGTCGAGCAAGGCCACGAAGCCGCCCGGCGACGGCAGCACGCCATGCACTGGATCGTCCTCGCGCGGCTGCCCGCCTGGCGGCGGCGGGGCGATGTCGGCGGTCTTGGCCGACAACAGGTCGCCCACCGCGTCCACGCGAATGCCCACTAGGTGTGGGCCGTGCGAGAGCATCACCAGACGCACCTGCAGCGGATCCACCCGACCTTCCTCGGAGAGTCCGAGGCGACGACGGCCGTCAAGCACGGGCACGATGCGTCCACGCAGGTGACGGATGCCCAGCAGGTCGGAAGTCGAACCCGGCACGGGCGTCAGCTCACCATCGCGCAACACTTCGCTCACCTGCGTGAGCGGCGCGGCATAGAGCTGCCCGCCAATGCGGAACGACAGCCAGTCTTCGGTGCGGTGTGCTTGGGTCATGACACGGTCTCCCCTGTAAGAGTCTGTCTTGATCATTTTCATGCACCGCGTTGCCCGACAGTGGGCAGCAGGGGGCGGGCCGTGGCGCCACCCATGCTGGTTGTATGGGCAAGCCGCGGACTGGCGCCTGCTGCCCACTGCCGGACAACCCTAAGGGCCGAGTCTGTTTGCCCACGAGGCCACGTCATCGCTCGGTCATGTATTGACATACATTCCCTCTCTCTTCCTTGCCCCGCGGGCAAACAGCTCCCGGCGCGGCGCATGAAAATGATCAAGACAGACTCTTCGACCCGGTCGGCCGGTACAACGATGATGCAATTCATGGGCCATGCTCAGGTGAGGCTGCGTGCGCCGCACCAACGGCAATGGTGCCGGCGGCGGCGTCGGGCAGCGCGGCGCGGTCCCGGCGGGTGTCACTGCCTTCCTGCAGCGCCGTACGTATGGGTTTGGCAAGGATCACCTTGTTCACCGGCACGTCGTCGGCCGGTCTGGGCGCGACGACCTCCACGGTCTGTGCGGGCTTGCCGGCTTCAGGCGCGACAGCGGCCACAGCGGTGGGCGCAACGGATGCTGACGCTGGCGGCACATCCTTGTCGTCCACGGTCAACTGGCCGTTCTGCAAATCATTGAGCAGACGCTTGGGCGCGCCTTCTTCGCTCAACACCACGATCAGCACGCGGCGATTGTGGTTGCGCCCGTCTTCCGTGGTGTTGTCGGCGCTGGGCCGATACTCGCCCCAACCCATGATGCCCAGCCGGGTCGGCTCCACGCCCTGCTCCGCGAACAGGCGCGCCACGCTCGCGGCGCGCGCGGCGGACAGCTCCCAGTTGGACGGATACAGCGCGGTGTTGATGGGACGGTCGTCCGTATAGCCCTCGATGCGCACGGCATTCGGGAACGGCTGCAGGATGGACGCCATGTTGTCCAGAATATCGTTCGCCTCGGGCGAGAGCTTCGCCGCGCCACTGGCGAACAGGATGTCGGTGCGCAGCTCGATCTCCAGCCACGAGGTGGTCTTGCGCACGACCACCATCTGCTTGTCGATCAGTGGCTGCAGCGCGCGCTGCACCTGGTCGCGGATCGATTCCAGATTCCGCCTTTCCTGCGACTGCGATGCCAAGCGGTTGTCCACGGCGCGTACCAGCTGCGGGCGCGCCGGAATCGGCACGTTCACCGGCGTGGTGGCTGCGCCTGGCTGGCTCTGCGGCGAAGCGATGGCGGGATCGACATTGTGCGGTTGCGCGCGCGTCTGCGGCATCGGGGCGATCACGTGGCTGGAGCCGTTGAATGCCTCGATGATGGAGTTGGACATGACGCGGTACTTGCCTTCGTTCACCACGGAGACCGCGTACATCACCACGAAGAAGGCCAGCAGCAGTGTCATCAGGTCGGCATAGGGGATCGCCCATGCCTCGTGGTTGACGTGGTCTTCGTGATGTTTTTTCTTCCTGGCCACGATGCTGCGCCCCGTTAGAGCCTGTTCGATGTCGCCACGTGGTCCGCGCGGGTGTCTGTTTGCGCGCAGGCCAAGGAAGAACGAAGGAGCGTACGTCCGTACGCGACTGAGTGATGACACCGGCATGCGGGCAAACAGACCCCGCCCGAGGGGTTGGTTGACCAACGCGGGCTGCGTGGTGGCATCGAACAGGCTCTCATGCCAGGTAACCCTGGAGCTTAGCCTCGATCTGGCGCGGGTTGGCGCCCTCGGCGATCGCCACGAGGCCTTCGATCAGGATCTCGCGCATCTGCGTCTGCTTGTGGATCAGCGCCTTCAGTCGCGCCGACATCGGAAGCATCAGCAGGTTGGCCAGCGCCACGCCGTAGATGGTGGCGACGAACGCGGCGGCGATGCCGTGGCCGAGCTTGCTCGGATCGGCCAGGTTCTGCATCACCGCCATCAGGCCCATCACCGCGCCGATGATGCCCATGGTCGGCGAGAAGATGCCTGCGTTCTCGAACACCTTGGCACCGGCCAGATCATGGTGCTCACGTGCACCTACTTCCACTTCGAGCACACCGCGGATCGCGTCGGGCTCGCTGCCGTCCACCAGCAGCTGCAGGCCTTTGCGCACGAAGGTGTCGCTTTCCGAATCGATCTGCGGCTCCAGGCCCAGCAGGCCCTGGCGACGGGAAATTTCGCTCCAGCCGACGATGCGGCTGATCAGGTCCGACGGCTGGTGCTTCGGCGGTTTGTACACCAGCGGGAACATCGACATGGCGTGCTTGAGCACCTTGCCGGAGTTCTGCACGAGCAACGCGGCGATGGTGCCGAGGAACACGATGACGAACGCGGCCGGGTTCCATAGCGCTTCCACGCTGGAACCCTTGAGGATCGTGCCGACGATGATGACGATGAACGCCAGGATCGTGCCGATGAGACTTACCAGGTCCATGTCAGGTACTTACCCGTAGAGAAGGAAGCAGTTGGCCGTCGTTGCCGGACAGGCCGGCCAGATCCATCACCAATGCCAGCCGGCCGTCACCGGTGACCGTCGCGCCCGCCACGGCGGGCACGCCTTCGAACAGGGGACCGAGCGGCTTCACCATCACGTCTTCGCGGCCCAGCACTTCGTGCACCAGGCAACCCAGGCGCATATGGCCGATGTGCAGGACCACCACGTGGCGGCCCGCCGCACCGTCCACGCCAACCCAGCCGCCGAGATCGGCGAGCGCCAGCGCGCGACCACGATGCGAAGCCACCGCGCGGCCGTCGAGTTGCTGCTGCTGGCCCGACGCGAGTTCGAACACTTCTTCCACGTTGCTCAGTGGCAGGGCGAGCAGGCGCGCACCCACGCGCACCATCAGCACGCGCTGGATCGCCAGTGTCAGCGGCACGGCCAGTTCCAGCGTGCTGCCCTTGCCCAACTGCGAGCGCACCGACAAGGTGCCGCCCAGTTCCACCACGCGCGTCTTCACCACGTCCATGCCCACGCCACGACCGGAGATGTCGGAGACGGTGGTCGCCGTGCTGAAGCCGGGGCGGAAGATGATTTCGTAGCATTCGTTTTCGGTCAGGCGCGATGCCTGCGCCTCGTCCATCAGGCCCTTCTCCACCGCCTTGCGGCGCAGGACCTCGGGATTCATGCCGCGCCCGTCGTCGGACACGGTGATGACGATGCGCTCGCCACGCTGGCTTGCGCCCAGCGTGACCTTGCCCTTGCGCGACTTGCCGGCGCGCTCGCGTTCTTCTGGCATTTCCAGGCCATGGTCGAGCGCATTGCGGATCAGGTGCACCATCGGGTCGGCAAGCGCCTCGACCAGGCTGCGGTCGAGGTCGGTACCCTCGCCTTCCTGCACCAGCTCCACGTCCTTGCCGAGCTGGCGCGACAGGTCGCGCACGATGCGCGGGAAGCGCTGGAACAAACGGCCGACCGGCTGCATGCGCATGCCGAGCACGGCGTTCTGCAGGGCGTCGGCCACACGATCGAGCTCGGTCGCGGCAAGCTCCAGCGTCTCATCGCCGTTCTTCGCCGCGAGGCTCAGCAGGCGATTGCGCACCAGCACCAGTTCGCCGGCGCGATGCACCAGCGCGTCGAGACGCGCGGTATCCACGCGCACGGTGTTCTCGGGTGCCGGCGCCGCGTGTTTCGTGGCGGCGGCCGGTGCGGGTGCCGGCTCGGGTGCAGCGACAGGCGCAGGCGCCTGCGTACCGGGCACGCCGCCCTTGCCGTGAAGATTGTCGAGCAGCGACTCGAACTCGTCATCGGAAATCGTGCCGGCCGCAGTGGCCGCAACAGGTGCATCCGCCGTGCCCGGCGTGCCGCCCTTGCCATGCAGGTTGTCCAGCAATGCTTCGAATTCGTCGTCGCTGATGCTGCCAGAGGATGAATCCGCAGCCGGCGCGCCCGGTGCGCCGCTGGTGCCATACAGGCTATCCAGCAGCGCCTCGAATTCCGAATCGTCGATGGTGCCATCGCTCGGCGGCGGCGCCACCGGCGGTGCAACGGGCTTGGGCGCCGGTGCTGGTTTGGGTGCCGCGGCACTGCCGGGCGTGAGGCGCTGCAGTAGCGCCGGTGGCGGCATCTCCATCGGCTGGCCGCCAGCCAACGCGGCCATCATGTCGTTGAGCAGGTCCAATGCTTCGAGCAGCGCATCCATGCGGCTGGCATCGAGCAGAAGCTGCCCATTGCGCGCCACGTTGAGCAGGTCTTCGGCGTGATGGCACAGCTGCACCATCGGTTCGATGGCCAGGAAGCCCGCACCGCCCTTCACCGTGTGGAACGCGCGGAATACCGCGTTCAACAACTCAGCATCACGCGGCGCGCTTTCCAGCCCGATCAACTGTTCACCCAGGCGCTGCACCAGTTCCCCGGCTTCCACCAGGAAATCGTTGCGCAGCTCGCTGTCCAGCGTGGGATCCATCAGGATTCTGTCCTTGGTGCTTGTTCATGAACCCGGCCTTGCCTCGCCGTCATTCCCGCAAAAGCGGAAGGCGCTCCATCAACAACCGAATGGCTGGTCATCCAGCGACTTTCTCGCCATGGCAAAGACACTGGATCCCCGCTTTCGCGGGGATGACGGTGAGGGAATAGCGGCCATACCGAGATCATGAGCAGGCTCTTAGAAACCGAATTCGCTGAGCAGACGATCCGCCTCGTCCTGGCTGGTGACCTTGACCGGACCCGCCGCGGCTTCACCCGTCGCCAGCGCACCGGTGAGACTCACCAGTTCCAGCAGCGAGTTCTCTACGCTGCCGATGAAATTCACGACCTTCTTGATGCGCTGGCCGGACAGGTCCTGCCAGGACTGCGCCACCACGAAATCGGCCATGCCTTCGCGGTACTCGTTGGCGAACGTCTGTGCCTGCCTGGCTAGACCGTACGCCACATCGTCCTCGGCGGAGCCGTCGATCACGGCCCCGGCGTTGGCGGCCAGCGCATCGGCCTGCGGGCGCATGCGCTCGGCGAAATCGAGCGTGCGGTGCGCGGCCTGCGAACTCATTTCCAGCACGTCCTGCAGGTGCTTGCGCGCGTCGGCGACGCTGCCCGGCACGCCTTCCTGCGCGAGGTCGCCGCCCAGGCGGCGCACGGCGTCGTGCAGGTCGCGGGCCAGCAGGCCCAGCGCGCGGAACAGGCGCTGCTCGCGCTGGCGCACCAGCACGTCGAGCGCCTGCTCGAAGGCGGCGCCATCGGTGCTGTTCAAGAGATCGTGCAATTCCTGCGGCATGGCCTCACCGGCCATCAGGGAGACTTGTGCGTTCATGCGTTGGCTCCGCTGGCGGCCAGGCGTTCGAAGATCTTGCTGAGTTTTTCCTGCAGGGTGGCGGCGGTGAACGGCTTGACGATGTAGCCGTTCACGCCTGCCTGCGCGGCGGCGATGATCTGGTCGCGATTGTTTTCCGCGGTCACCATGAGCACCGGCATGCCTTTGAGCGAGGGCTCGGCGCGGATGGCGCGCAACAGGTCGATGCCCGTCATGTTGGGCATGTTCCAGTCGGTCACGACCATGTCGAAGCTGTTGTTGCGCAACATGGTCAGCGCGTTCTCGCCGTCGTCGGCCTCCTGGATCAGCGTGTTGCTGAAACCCAGCTCGACCAGCAGGTTGCGAACGATGCGCCGCATGGTGGAGAAGTCGTCCACCACGAGGATCTTCATATTCTTGTCCAAACGCTTTCTCCGCTGCGCGTCACTTGGCTAATTTGGGTTGCTGAAACGATTGCGTGTACCTGGGCGCCAACCCGTGGCCGTCGCGCTGCGAATACCGAGAGCTTGCCCGCCGCCCGGCGATCGCGCCCGTGTTACATGCCTTTCGTTCCCTTGCGTTGTTTCGTCGAGGTTTCCGCTTGCCCCTCGTGCCAACCGCTCATGCGCGCGCGCAAGCGCACAATGGCCTGGCCATGGATCTGGCACACACGCGACTCCGTCACGCCAAGCACCGCACCAATCTCCTTGAGGTTCAGCTCTTCCTCGTAATACAGGGACATCACCAGTTGCTCGCGCTCCGGTAGGCCGCCGATGGCGTCGACCAGCGCTTCGCGCATGCCTTCGTGCTCGACGCTGTCGGCCGGGCTCAGGCTGTCGCCATCGGCCACGTCGAACGCCGCGCCACCGTCCGCGTCATCCGGCGCGGAGAGGCTGAGCAGGCGTGCGCTCGCGGCGTCGGCCAGCACCTGGTGATATTCCTCGGCGCCCATGCCCAGGCGCCGCATTACCTCGGCGTCATCGGCATCCGCACCGGTCTCGATTTCAATCTGACGAACGACCTCCGCCATTTCGCGCACCTTTCGATGCACCGACCGTGGGGTCCAGTCGGTGCGCCGCAGTTCGTCGAGCATCGCGCCACGGATGCGGATGCCCGCAAACGTCTCGAAGCTCGCGTTCTTGCCGGTGGTGAAATTGCGCGCAGCCTCCAGCAAACCGATCATGCCGGCCTGGATCAGGTCGCTGACGTCCACGCTGGGCGGCAGGCGGCCCATCAGGTGATAGGCAATCCTTCGCACCAGGGGCGCGTGCTGGCGAACCAATTCGTCGGCACTCTGCCGTTGTAGCTGCAGATATTCGGAAGCCACGCTCATGTCACCACCCCGTTGCCACTGCGGCCTGCCTGCTGAAAAAGGCGATGCGGTCCAGGCCCAGTCGCTCGGGTTCACCCCATGTATCGACCGCACCCGCCAATTGCTTGAATGCCTGCCCCGACCGGCTCGACGGCCACAGGTCGACCACCGCGCTCTGGCGGCGGATGGCCTGCTTGAGCCGTTCGTCGTGCGGGACATGGCCCATGAATTCCAGCGCCACGTCCAGGAAGCGGTCGCATACCCGTGCGAGCTTCTGGTGCAGCTGCTTGGCCTCGCCCAGGTTGCGCACCATGTTCGCCACCATGCGGAAGCGGCGGACACCGAAGTCGCGGCTCAGCACCTTGAGCAGCGCATAGGCATCGGTCAGCGAGGCCGGCTCGTCGCACACCACCACCACCACGTCGTCCGCGGCGGCGGCGAACATCGCCACGTTGTCGGAAAGCCCGGCGGCGGTATCCACCACCAGATAGTCCGGCGGCGTCACCAGATCATCGAAGGCGCGGATCACCGCGGCGTGCTCGCCGGAGCCGAGCTGCGCCAGCCGGCGCGTACCCGACCCGGCCGGCACCACTTTCAGGCCGTGCGGCGCGGGCATGAGCAGCTCGTCGATGGTGCAGGAGCCGTCCAACAGGTGACCGATGTGGCGCGTGGGCGTGAGCCCCAGCAACACGTCGATGTTGGCCAGGCTCATGTCCGCGTCGAGCAGGATCACCTGGTGGCCCTGCATGGCGAGCGCCATGCCAAGGTTCACCGACACGGTGGTCTTGCCCACGCCCCCCTTGCCGCCGGCCACCGCGATGGCGCGGCAACGTTTGCGCGGCGCCGTGCCGCTCAGGCCATACGCCTGGTCCTGCACCGGCGTCTGCCGGGCATGTCGTTCGGTCAGCGCACGCAGCATGCTCTCCAACCCCATCGCCTGGTTCATTGCGAAAACACCGCTCATGCGCTTGCCACCGCTAGTCCGAATCGATCCGCCATGACCATGTCATCCGCCGGCGCATGGCCCTTGAGCACCTGCGCGGCACGGCACACCAGCACCCGCGCGTCGGCGGTGGCGATGTCTTCCGGCACACGCTGGCCGTCGGTGACGTAATCGAGCGCGAGTCGGTGACGGATCAGCACCGACAGCGCGCCGCCGAGGCTGGGGGCCTCGTCGAGTTTGGTAAGAATGCAGGCGTGCGGCTGCACCGGCAGGTAGGCGCGCACGGCTTCGTCGAGCGACGAGGCGTGCGCGTTCGCCGCCAGCACGAGGCAGGCGCGCAGGTCGCCGCCGTTGCGCAACACGTCCAGTTGTTCCGCCAGTCGCGGATCGCCACCGGCGAGGCCGGCGGTATCCACCAGCACGGTGTGATAACCGCGCAGCAACTCCAGCACCTGACGCAGGCTGTCGGCGTCGTAGGCGGGATAGACGCGCACGCCGAGCAGGCGGCCGTAATGTTCCAACTGCGCCGCCGCGCCGATGCGATAGTGATCGGTGCTCACCAACGCGACCTGCGAGGCACCGTGGCGCATCACCGCACGTGCGGCGAGCTTGGCGATGGTGGTGGTTTTGCCCACGCCGGTGGAACCGACCAGTGCAGTGACACTGCGACGATCGGCATGATCGCGCGGGCTGATGGACAGGCTGCGGCTCAACACGCCCAGGGGCAGATAGCGCGCCTGTTCGGCATTGATCTCGACCGGCAGTTCGCCGACCAACTGGCGAGCGACGTCTGGCTCGATGCCCAGGCGGGTCATCTCGCGCAGGATGCGGGCGCGCATCGGCTGGCGGCGCTCCATGTCGTTCCAGATCAGGCTGGAAAGCTGCGTCTCCAGCAGTTCGCGCAGGCTGCCCAGTTCGGCGCGGACGCGTGCCGTGTCCTGCATGGCGCGCTCGAGCATCGGATGGATGGAGGCCGGCACGTCGCTGGCGGCATTCGGCTGCACCGGCGGAGTCGGTTCGGCGACCACCGGCTTCGGCTCCGTGCCCCTCGCGACCGGCGCGGCCGGCGAAGCGATGGCCCGGGCGGCGGGCACCTCGATCACCGGCTCCACGCGCGGTGCGGCGGCACGGCGGGACAACGACACCGTCACGCCGTCGTCGTCGCGACGGTTCGCCGTCGGCAGCGGCGGCGGCGTGACGTCGGAACGTCGCGCGGCGACGGGTTTCATCTCCGGGATCGGGTCGGCGGACTGCGTGACCGGACGGGCGCGCTCCACTTCCAGCGGCGCACCGTGGCGCGCGGCTTCGCGCACCAAGGCCTCATCGAAGTCCACGGCGGCGATGATCTCGATGCCGTCGTCCATCCGGCGCGTGGACAGGATGACCGCATCCGGCCCCTGGTCCTCTCGTACTGCCCGCATGGCCTGACGCATGTCCGGGGCCACGAAACGCTTGATCTTCATGCCTGGTGGCTCCGCGACACGGTGGCGAGCAGCGCGCGGCAGGCACGCACGGCCGGGCCGTTCGTCGCTGCCATCGAAAGCCGGTTTTTTGCGCCTTCGCTACGCATCCCTCATTCCTTCGCTCGTCTGTTCGTTTAACGACCCAGCGCCTGGACCAAACGCACTCGGCGGTTGTCCGGCACCTCGTTGTAGGCCAGTACGTGCAGGTTCTGTGCCACATGGCGGGTGAAGCGCGCGAGCCACGGACGAAGCTGCGGCGCGACCAGCAAAACAGCCGGTTCGCCGCTCATTTCCTGCTTGCGCGCAGCGTCGGCGACGCCCTGCTGCAAGCGGTCCGCGAGGCCCGGTTCCACCGCAGCGCCCGCCACACCGCCATTGGCGAGCGATCCCATGAGGATCTGCTCCAGCTCCGGCGCCAGCGTGATGACGGGGATCTCGGTACCCAGCCCTGAGATCTCCTGGACGATCTGGCGACCCAGCGCCACGCGAACGGCGGCGGTGAGCACGCCGGGATCCTGACTCTGACTCGCGTGCTCCGCCAAGGATTCGACGATGCTGCGCATGTTGCGGATCGGCACCCGCTCGGCCAGCAGGTTCTGCATGACCTTGACCACCACGCCCAGCGACAGGCGCTTGGGCACCAGGTCTTCCACCAGCTTGGGCGCGCTCTGGGCCAGGCGGTCCAGCAACTGCTGCACATCCTGGTGGCTGAGCAGTTCGTGCGCGTGGCTCTGCAGGATGTGCGACAAGTGGGTGGCCACCACCGTGGCCGGGTCGACCACGGTATAGCCGAGGCTCTGCGCGGTCTCGCGCTGGCCCGGCTCGATCCACATGGCCTCCAGGCCGAACGCCGGATCGCGCGTGGGAATGCCCTGCAGGCCGTCCTGCACGCGACCGGGATTGATCGCCAGCAGGCGGTCGTTGTGCACTTCGGCCTCACCCATCGGCACGCCCATCAAGGTGATGCGATAGGTGTTCGGGCCCAGGTCCAGGTTGTCGCGGATATGCACCGCCGGCACCAGGAAGCCCATTTCCTGCGACAGCTTGCGGCGCACCGACTTGATGCGGCCCATCAGCTCGCCACCCTGGTGTGTATCCACCAGCGGAATCAGGCGATAACCCACTTCCAGGCCCAGCGGATCGACGCTGGCGACGTCTTCCCAACCCAGCTCCAGACGTTCCGTCGGCGCGGCGGCCGGCGCTGGCACCTCGGCGGCGGCCTTTGCCACGCGCTCCTGCGCCTCGCGCTCGCGTTTCACCATCAGCCACGCCGCACCGCCGCAGGTACCACCCAGCAGCAGGAAGGCGATGTTCGGCATGCCGGGAATCAGGCCCATCACGCCCAGCACCGCACCAGCCACGGCCAGTGCTCGGGGCTGGCCGAACAACTGGCCAACGAGCTGCTTGCCCATGTCGGTGGACTTGGACACGCGCGTCACGATCACGGCCGTCGCGATGGACAGCATCAGCGACGGCACCTGCGCCACCAGACCGTCACCGATGGTGAGCAGCGTGTAGGTCTTGGCCGCTTCGCCGGCCGACAGGCCATGCTGCAGGATGCCGACGAAGAAACCGCCGACGATATTGATGATCAGGATCAGGATGCCGGCCGTGGCGTCGCCGCGCACGAACTTCGAGGCACCGTCCATCGAGCCGTAGAAGTCCGCTTCCTCGCGCACTTCCTGGCGACGCTCGCGTGCCTGTTCCTGGTTGAGCAGGCCGGCGTTGAGGTCCGCATCGATGGCCATCTGCTTGCCGGGCATCGCATCCAGGGTGAAGCGCGCCGTCACTTCGGACACGCGCGTGGCGCCCTTGGTGACCACCACGAAGTTGATGATGGTGAGGATGGCGAACACCACCAGGCCCACGGCGAAGTTGCCGCCGATGACGAATTCGCCGAACGCCTCGATCACCTTGCCCGCCGCGCCGGGGCCGTCGTGGCCGTGCAGCAGCACCACACGGGTAGAGGCGATGTTCAGCGCCAGTCGCAGCAGCGTCGCCATCAACACCACGGTGGGGAACGCGGCGAACTCCAGCGGCCGCATCACGTAGATCACCGCCAGCAGGATCACCAGCGACAACGCGATGTTGAAGCTGAAGAGCATGTCGAGGATGAAGGGCGGCAGCGGCAGCATCATCATCGCCAGCGCGGCGAGCATGATCACCGGCGCGCCGAGGCCGCGGCGGCCGAGCGTCTTCAGAGTGCCAAGGGCAGTAGCGTTAGCCATTGCGTTTCCGTCAGAGCTTGTAGGGACCCATCAGGTCCGGATCGACATCGGGTTGCGGCGCCGTCGGCGGTTGTTCACCGCGCGACACCGCCTGCTTGAGCTGGAACACGTACGCGAGCACCTGCGCCACGGCGACGTAGAGCGTCGAGGGAATCTCGCGGTCGAGCTGGGTGGTGGCATACAAAGCGCGTGCCAACGGCGGCGCTTCCACCGTGGGGATGCGATGACTGGCGGCGACCAGGCGGATCTGCAACGCCAGTTCGTCCATGCCTTTGGCGATCACACGGGGCGCGCCCATGCGACCCTCGTCGTAGCGCAGCGCCACGGCGAAGTGCGAGGGGTTGGTCACCAGCACGTCGGCCTTGGGCAGTTCCTGCATCATGCGCTTGCGCGCCATCTGGAACTGCATCTGGCGGACGCGCGCCTTGAGCTCCGGATTGCCGTCGCTCTCCTTCGCCTCGTCCTTCAGCTCCTGGCGCGTCATGCGCAGGCGCTTGGTGTGGTCGAACTTCTGGTACAGCGCATCCGCGCCACCGATCAACGCGAGGATGGAGCCAAACAGCAGCGCGCCATGGCCAAGCAAGCTCATCGCCTTCACGGTGCCCGCGCCGACTTCGCCACGGCCGGTGGACATCAGGTCGGTCTGCCAGTTCTTGAGCACCATCACCAGCACGCCGCCGATCAGCAGCAGCTTCAGCAAGGACTTGCCCAGCTCCACCAGGCCGCGCATGGCGAAGATGCGGCCAAGACCGGCGATGGGATCGAGTCGTTCGAACTTCGGCTGCAATGCTTCCGCGCTGAAATTGAGGCCACCCAGCAACACCGGCGCAGCCAGCGCGGCAAGCAGGGTGGCCACCGCCACCGGTGCGAACAACGAGAACGCTTCGTGCATGGCCATGGACAGCACGCGACTCGGCAGCTGATCGCTGAACAAGGCGTCGCGCCCGTAGCTCAGGCCCATGCTGTAAATACGACGCACGTGCTCCATCGACGCTTCGCCACCGCTCATCAGGGCGGCGACGCCGGCGAGCACCACCACGGCACCCGACAGGTCCCGCGAGCGGGGAACGTCGCCCTTCTCGCGTGCTTCGCGTAGACGTTTTTCCGAGGGTTGTTCAGTGCGTTCCTGCTCGTCATGCTCCGACATGGCGTGCCCCTCAACCGCCAGCCAGTTCGTGCATCAGCGCCCAGGCGCCGTTCTGCAACGATTCGAACGCACCCGGCAGGCTGCGCAGCGACAGCCACAGCGCGATGAAACCCAGGGTGACCGTGATGGGAAAACCCACCGCGAACAGATTCATGGATGGCGCCGCGCGACTGATCGCGGCAAAACCGATGTTCACCATCAGCAACGATGTCATGGCCGGTAGCGCCACGCGCACCGCGCCGCCGAACAGATGCGTGCCGAACGCCACCACCGCGTGCAGGCCATTGGGACCGATCACCGACTGGCCAGGCGGCAGCGTGTGGAAGCTGTCGGCCAGTAGCGAGATCAACTGCAGATGGCCATTCATGGCCAGGAACAGCAGCGTCACCACCAGCAGGTAAAACTGGCTGAGCACGGGCGAACTGCCACCGCCGCGCGGATCGACCGTTTCGGCGAAACCCAGGCTCATGCTCTGGCCCACCAACTGACCGCCCAGCGACACCGCCTCGAACGCCAGCTTCAGCACGAAACCGATCGCCGCGCCCATCAGCGCCTGGCTGACCAGGGTGGACACGCCCTCTGCGGACATCAGATCAATGGTGGTCGGCGCCAGCGGAGCCAGCACCATGGCGAGCAGCAGCATCACGCCAAGACGGATACGGCGCGGCACCACGGCATCGCCGAACACGGGAGCGGTCATGAACAGTCCGCCGACGCGGGCCATCGCCCACAGCAACGAGCCCACCAGCCCCTGCAGTTCGGCGAACTGCACGGTAGTCATTTCACCGCTCCGGGCAGGCTCTCGATCAACTGGCGCGTGAACTGCACCAAAGTGCGCAGCATCCACGGGCCGGAGATCAGCGCGACCGCCGCCATGGCGATGATCTTCGGAATGAAGCTCAACGTCATTTCATTGATCTGCGTGGCGGCCTGCACCACGCCGATGATCAAGCCCACGGCCAGCGCAGTAAGCAACAGCGGCGCGGCCACCATCATGGCGACGTAGAGCGCGTGCTGGCCGAATTCGATGACGGATTCAGGCGTCATGGCGTGCCTCGCGCAACACTCCGGCCAAACTCTTCCTACCCGTCATTCCCGCGAAAGCGGGAATGACGGTGAGGGATACAAACGCCGTCGAAAGTCCTGCCACGCTCATGTGTAAAAACTCCCCGCCAACGTCCCCAGCAACAACGTCCACCCATCCACCAGCACGAACAGCATGATCTTGAACGGCAGGGAGATGATGGTGGGCGACACCATCATCATGCCCATCGACATCAGCACGCTCGCCACCACCAGGTCGATGATCAGGAACGGAATGAACAGCAGGAAGCCCATCTGGAACGCGGTCTTCAGCTCGCTGGTGACGAAGGCCGGCATGGCTACGCGAAACGGCACGTCGTCCTTGCTGGCATAGGGCTTTTCATTGGCCAGGTGCGTGAACAACTGCAGGTCGGCGTCGCGCGTCTGGTCCAGCATGAAATGCTTGAACGGCGCGGCGGCGGCGGGCACGGCCTGCTCGGCCGACATCTGGCCGTCCATATAAGGCTTCACACCGTCGGTGTAGGCGTGGTTCAACACCGGCGACATCACGAACAGGGTGAGGAACAGCGACAGGCCAAGCAGGATCTGGTTGGACGGCGTGGACTGGGTACCCAACGCCTGCCGCAGGAAACTCAGCACGATCATGATGCGCGTGAACGACGTCATCATCAGCAGCACGGCCGGCAGCAGTGTGAGCACCGTCATCAGCGCCAGCAGCTGCAGCGACAGCGTCCAGTTCTGCGCGCCGCCCGGCGCGTTCTGCACGGTCAGCACGGGAATGCCTGGGCCCGAACCGGGCATCTGCGGCATGGCAGGCATCACAGGCATAGCTGGCGCGGCCCACAGCAGCATCGGGCACATCAGCAGCAGGCCCAGGAGAATCCAGCGGAACGACTTCATTACTTGCGCTTCCAACGGGCCAGCACGTCGCCGAACGGCGCGATCGGCGGTTGCGGTGCGGCTTCCGGCGCGGGTGCCACACCCTCGTAGACGTGCAGCGTGCGCATGCCGCCCTGCCCCACGCCGATCAACAAGCGCTTGCCGTCCGCGTCGATCAGCATCAGGCGGTCGCGCGCGCCAACTGCCATGGATTCCACGCAGCGCATGCGACGTCCGCCCGGCGTAGCGCGTGCCTGCAGGCGACGACTCATCCATCCCGCGGCGAAGATCAGCGCGACGATGCCGAGCAGGCTCAGCAACACGCGCACCAGTTCGCCACCAACGTTGATCTCGGGCGCAGCGGCGACTGGCAGGGCAAGAGCAAGCAGCATGTGGTTCACCGCAGCTTGCGCACGCGCTCGGCCGGGCTGATCACGTCGGTCAGGCGGATGCCGAAACGTTCGTTGATCACCACCACTTCGCCATGCGCAACGAGGGTGCCGTTGACGAACACGTCCAACGGTTCGCCGGCGGAACGGTCGAGTTCCACCACGGAACCCTGATTGAGCTGCAGCAGGTTGCGGATGCTGATGCGCGTACGGCCCACTTCCATGGCAAGCGTGACCGGTACGTCGAGGATCATGTCGAGATTGACATCGGCACCCTCGCCCATGGGGGCGCTGAGCTGGTCGAACTCGACGCGCTGGGTAGCGCTGGCGGCGTCATTGGGCGGAATCATGCGGGGTCGATCTCCAGGGCGGGTTCAGTCGACAGGCGCATTTCGCGGCGACCCGTCGGGGCATGGAAGCGGACGGCCGTGCGGCCGTTGTTCTGGCCATAGCGGCCACGGAATACCGGCACGTCTTCGGCGAAGACGGTGCTGAATTCCGGCAGTTGGATGGGCAGCACGTCGCCGGGGCGAAGCTGGAGGAAATCGCCGATGCTGATGCGCGTTTCGAGCAGCAGCGAGCTCAGCTCCACTTCCGCGTCCAGCACTTCGTCCTGCAGTGTTTCGGCCCAACGGTGGTCGCGGTCCACGCGATCGCTCTGCACGCCGGCATCGAGCAGCGTGCGGATCGGCTCGACCATCGCGTACGGCAAGGTCAGGTGTATTTCACCGCCACCACCATCGAGCTCGATGTGGAACTTCGACACCACCACCGTTTCGGTAGGGCTGACGATGTTGGCGAACTGCGGATTGATCTCGGAATTGAGGTACTCGAAGTTGAGCGGCAACACCGGCGCCCAGGCTTCCACCATCGAGCTGAACAACTCCGTCAACATGATCTGGATGACGCGGTTTTCGGTCGGCGTGAAATCGCGACCTTCGATGCGCGCATGGAAGCGGCCGTCGCCACCGAAGAAATTGTCGATCACGGTGAAGACCAGGCGCGGCTCCATCACCACCAGCGCGGTGCCGCGCAGCGGTTTGATGCGCACCAGGTTGAGGTTGCTCGGCACCGCCAGGCCATGCACGTACTCGGCGAACTTGAGCATCTTCACGCCGAGCACCGACACCTCGCAGGTCTTGCGCAGCACGCCGAAGATGGCGGTGCGGAAGAAGCGCGCGAAGCGATCGTTGACCATTTCCAACGTCGGCAGGCGACCGCGCACGATGCGGTCCTGCTGGGTGAAGTCATACGAGATCACCGCATCGGGCGGCAAAGGTTCGTCGTTGCCCGTTTCGACGGCGCCACCTTCCACGCCGTCGAGCAGGGCATCGATTTCTTCCTGTGAAAGCAGGTCGCTCATCGCCGGAATTCCGTTACTGCATCACGAAGCTGGTGAAATACAGCGCTTCCACGCCCGGACGACCCAGGCGCTTCTCGAGGATCTTGCGCACGGCGTCCAGCGCCTGCGCCTGCAGCTTCTGCTTGCCGGCGGCGTCGCTGAGGATGGTGTAGTCCTGGCTGCTGAACAGCATGACCAGCGCGTTGCGGATCACCGGATCGGCCTCTTTCGCGGCGGCCAGCGCGGCCGCGTCGTGCGACATCAGGCTGACGCCGACCTGCAGGAAGCGCATGGATTGGTCGTCCTTGAAGTTGACGACGAACGGCGGATCCATCGTCAGGTACTGCTCCTGCTTGGACAGCGCCACCTTGGGTTCTTCCGGCGCGGCGGCGCCGTGGGCGCTGCGCGAGTTCATCACCAGGTAGCCGGACACGCCGGCCATGGCGACCATCGCCACACCCATGATGATCACGACCTTGTTGGTGCCCTTCTTGGGCGCTGCGGTCGTGCTTTCTGCTTGCTCGTTCTGAGCCATGCGAATGTCGATCCCTATCGATTACCAGACGTCTGCCACCCGGGGTTGGGCGGCGCATGCCGTTTGACTGCAAACCGCATGCCAGCGGTGGGAGGCGTTGGTGTGGCTGGATTTGAGGGGATCGAGCAGGGGGTGGCGGCGCTTTCTTGACGCGTGTCGGAGAGTGGGCGTGACGGGGGGATGGCGGCTGTCGGAAGGTTGTCGCGTGGGGCGCGCTTTGGCCTTTGTGTCTATGGGCTATGCCTCGTCCTGCTCGGCTTCGAGGGCCTGCCTACTCGCTCTCTCTGGACACGCAGGGAGCAACCATGGACGGCTGTGGCCTTGTGGAGCGAGGAGAGGGTTGGGGCATTGCCACCTTCATGGTGGTGAGGGCTCAACCCAGCCTCGCCGTTTCATAAGCACCGTCATTCCTGCGAAGGCAGGACAAGCGCGAAGCGCGTCCCACTGGGACTAGCTTTGCGTCGCAGAACGCCCGTTGGGGGTGTGCCTCACCACCTCATAAGCACCGTCATCCCTGCGAAGGCAGGAGGCGCTTTTCAACAGCCGAATGGCTGGTCATCCAGTGACTTTGCTCCTGGCCTTTGCTCCTGGCCTTTGCTCTTGGCCTTCGGTCTCGCGCGTTACCGCGATCGGGCCGCTTACGCAGCGGGCGTTTCGATCGTCTGCCGACGCTCGAGTCACTTTTCTTTTGCTGGCCCACGCACGCGCTGGAGCGCGTGCGAACGGCGAAGCCGGCCCGAAGGGCGGAGGGCAGGATGCCCGAAGTCAAAGAAAAGTAACCCAAAGAAAATGGCCTTTAGAGCTCTCGTAGCACCGTGTTGAATACAAGCTCTGGCGGCCTCGGTATTCGGCACCGGGCGATCCATTCGACACGCGGTACGGCTACACCGCAACGCGCCGAAGCGTAGAGGTGCTCTGCATGGCGTGGAATACAAGCACTGACTGTTCCGGAGCCCGGATTGCGACAGGCGTAACGCCTACACACGGCGGCTACACCGCAACGCGCCGTGGCCAAGAGGGCTTAAGGCGAATCCCGCGAAATTTGGAACGACGAGGCAGCGTGTTCACGCATGCCGCGCCAGAGCGCGGCGCAGCGCGATGTGCAGCTCCGCTGCACGAGCCGTCGGCTCGACGCTTTGGCCTTTGACCTTCGGGCCCCCTTGCGCGGCGGTGAGGGGTGGACGAAAAGGCCCCGCAGGGGGAAATCGGCAGGGATGCCGATTCCTTTTCGCCGGGGCAGGAGCCCCGTCGAAAAGCCCGGCCACCCCTCACGAACTGGCCGGCTTCACCGGCCAGCGCCAAGTGGGGGTGCCCTTTCTTTGGGCATTGCCACCATCTCGGTGGTTACTTTTCTTTGGGCAAGCAAAGAAAAGTGACCCGGCCTCCGGCAGGAGGTCGGAAGCCCGCCGTCCCACAGGGACTACCTACGGGTCGCAACGAGCCAGGTCGCCGCCACGCGACAACCGAGCGAAAAGTCACTGGACCCCTGCCTTCGCAGGGGTGACGGCTAAAGAATGAAGCGACGAGGCAAGGGCGCCCCCTCACCACCATGAAGGTGGCAATGCCCCAACCCTCTCCCCAACCGAGAGAGAGAAATAAATCAGGCGAACATATCCACCAACCCCATCACCTTCCCGATGGGCGTCACCGCCGAAACCACCTCACCCACACCTTCAGCCAACCCACTCTCCCCACCCGCCGAAGCCCCTGAAGAACGCCCCGACTGCGCTGACGACCCCTGACCCGAATTCCCCTGCCCCACCTGCGCCTGCCCCAGTGACAGACCATGGTGCGCCAGCATGGCATCGAGCTGGCTCAACGTCTGCTGCACCGCATGCACCGCCTGCGGATGCTGCGCGATGAAGGCCACGTCGACGTGGTCCTGCTTCACGCTTACTTTCACGTCGAGCTCGCCGAGATCTTCGGGGTGCAGGCGAATGCGGGCCTCCTTCACGTCCTGGCCGCCCAGCCACGTCACCTGCTGGCTCAGCTCCTGGCCGAATGCGGGTGTGCCCACGGAGGATTGCATGGTCAGCACATGGGGCACAGGCGTGGTGGTGGCGTTTGGCTGAGCCTGCGGCGGCATGACCGATGCGGTGAGGTTCTTCAACGCGTCGAGCGGATCGCTGCCGTCCTTCGTGTTCGATGACGACGCAGCCGTCAACGCCTGAAATGCGTTGGCCAGCGCATCGCCTTTTGCCACCGTGCCGGTATTCGTCGCAGCGGCGCTGCTGGCGTCGTCGCCGTCATCAGCGCCCAGTCCGAGCATGGACAGGCTCTTGTCTTTGACGCCATCCATGGCCTTGGTGAACTCGTTCGCGTCGCCCGTCTTGCCTTGGGCGGCGCTCTGCATCGCGCCAAGCAATGAAACAGTCGCGGAGGCAGGCGTTGCGGCGACGGCCGACGTACCGGCACTCGTTACGGTGTCGGTGGCATCGTCGGCGTCTCCCGCGGAAACGTTGGATGCAGCGGCGGAAGCCGGCACGCTCTGGCCCAACAGGGCGAGCATGGCGGCCGCGGCGCCTTGTGCAGCCGATGTCGCCCCCTCGTCCTTGTGATCCGTCTTGCCGTTGCCGTTCGTCTGCGGAGACGATGAAGAAGATGAAGAAGACGGCGCGGTGGATGCGGATGACGACTTCGACGACGCATGACGCGCCGGCTCGCTTTGACGGGCGAACTGCTGGCGCGCCTGCTGCAACGGCGCATGGAACGTGCTGCCGGTCGTAGCAGACGACGCGTTGTTGGCATCGCTGGCGGGTGCGCTGGCGACTGGCGCCAGGTTCGCCGTGAGGGCAACGGGAGGCGTCATGGGTTGATCTCCGGAAAGTGGGTCGCGGCAGGGGTCACGAGATCCCCCTGGTCGGTCGGCGGTGCTGCATGCGCTCGTCGATCTCGGCCTGCTCGCGGCGTTCTTCGCTCTTGCGTTCCTGTTCGCGATAGCGGTCGATCACGCTGCCAAGCGCCTGCTCGCGGGCGTGGGCTTCGCGCCACTGGTTGCGCACGCCATCGAGGAAGCGGCGCTGGCGCGCTACTTCGTTGACCTGTTGGGCAATGACCTGGTCGATGCGCTCGACGAACTGGCGGCGGTTGAGCAAGGCGCTCACGCTGACGCCGCCCTGCGACTCAGCGTACTCGGCCCGGTACTTGTGCAACTCTTCCAGTTGCAGCTCCGCCTTGGCGAGCTTCTGCTGCTGTTCGGCCAGTCGCTGCATGGCCGTTTCCTGGCGCTCATGCGCCAGGTCGGCGGCGGGCTGCAAACGGTTCGCACGGGATGTCACGGCGCACCTCCGGCGGTCAGCGTTTCGAGTTCACCAATGGCGTCGCCCAACGTGGTCGGCGCGTCCACTTCCTGCTGCAGAAAGTCGCGCAGCCGGGGCCACATGGCGATAGCGTGGTCCACCTGTGGATCGGAACCCTTCTGGTACGCGCCCACGGCAATCAGGTCGCGCTGCTGGCGATACGCCGAGTAGACCTGACGGAAGCGCTGCGCAGAGCGCAAATGCTCGCGCTGCACGACGGCAGGCATCACACGGCTGATCGAGGCTTCGATATCGATGGCGGGATAGTGCCCCGCCTCGGCCAGGTCGCGCGAGAGCACGATATGGCCGTCCAGAATGGCGCGCGACGCGTCTGCGATGGGATCGTGACGATAGTCGTCGCCCTCGGTAAGCACGGTGTAGAACGCGGTGATGGAACCGCGCCCCTCTGCGTCGTTGCCGGCGCGTTCGACCAGTGCGGGAAGCATGGCGAACACGGACGGCGGATAGCCCTTGGTGGCCGGCGGTTCGCCGATGGCAAGCGCGATCTCGCGTTGTGCCTGGGCATAACGCGTGATCGAGTCCATCAACAACAGTACGCGCTGGCCGCGATCACGGAACCACTCGGCGATAGCGGTGGCGTACTGCGCGCCGCGCAGGCGCTTGAGCGGTGGCGCGTCGGCTGGTGCGGCGACAATCACTGCGCGGGCGCGGCCTTCCGCACCCAGCGTGTGTTCCACGAATTCCTTCACTTCACGCCCGCGCTCGCCGATCAGGCCCACCACCACCACATCGGCGTCGGTGTAGCGCGTCATCATGCCTAGCAGGGTCGACTTACCCACGCCGGAGCCGGCGAACAAGCCCAGGCGCTGGCCGCGCCCCACGGTGAGCAGCGAATTGATGGCGCGCACGCCGGTGTCCAGCGGCGTGTCGATGGGCTTGCGCGCCATCGGGTTGATCGGTTCGTTCTTGAGCAGCGCGTGCTCGTCGACATCGAGTGGACCCAGGCCGTCGAGCGGCACGCCATCGGCGCCGACCACGCGCCCCAGCAATGCCAGCCCTACCGGCAGTCCGCTCGTATGAGCACAGGGACGCACGCGCGCATTGGGCAGCACGCCATGCATCTCAGTCACGGGCATCAGCAACAGGCGCTCGTCGGCGAAGCCGACCACCTCGGTATCCAGTTCGCTGCCATCGGCGGTGCTGACCATGCAGCGCGCGCCCAGCGGAGCCTCACACCCTTCCGCTTCCAAGGTGAGGCCGACCACGCGACGCAGGCGACCTTCCACAGTGAGCGTTCGCGCACCCACGGCGCGCTGCCGACGACGGGCCAGCCGTTCCTGCCATAGCAGGCTGCGGGACACGTTCGGCGGCGCGTTCATCCACGCACCTCGTCGGCGTCTTCGTCGGTTTCTTCGGCTTCCGCACCGAGCACGGCATCGACCACGGCGGCAAGCCGGGTTTCGACGCGTGCGTCCAGGCGCGAGCGCTCGCTCTCGAGCATGCAGTCGCCGCGTTGCAGGCTGTTGTCGGGCAACAGTTGCCAATGCGACTCCGCCATGTCCAGCGAACGCAGCAAGGAGAGATCGTCTGGATGCAGCCGCACCCGCAGATTGCCCGACGCCGATGGCAGCGCCAGCGCGGCCTGCCGCACAGCCTCCACCACCAGATCGGGCGCGGTGCGCAGTTCGTGCGCCAGTACCTGCCGCGCCACCGTCATGGCCAGACGCGTCAGTTCGAGCTCCACCATATCGTCCATGCTGCGCAACGGACGCGCTGCGGATTCCAGCAGGGTATCGAGGCGCTGCATGCGTTCCTGCAACACCGCCTGCGCCTCGGCCATCCCTTGTTCGAGACCTGCGGCGTAGCCTTCATCGCGCGCCTGCTGTTCCAGCGCTTCCAGTTCACGCACGGTCGGCTGCTGCACCGGTTCGGCGGCAACGGGTTCCGGCGCCGCCGGCTCGCCCACTTCGGGTGGCAGCCAGCGTTCGAAGGCGAGGAGGTTATCGCGGTTCATCAGGGCGCTCATGCGACCAGTTCATCGCCCGAGCCAGAGAGGTTGATCGCACCCGAATCGGCCAGCTTTCGCGCGATGCCGAGCACTTCCTTCTGCGCCGCGTCGACTTCGCTGAGGCGGACCGGGCCGGATACTTCCAGGTCGTCGCGCAGCATGTCGGCTGCGCGCTTGGACATGTTGGCGAAGATCTTCTCGCGCACGCCGGGCTCGGCGCCTTTGAGTGCGGTGACCAGGCGCGCCGTCGGTACTTCGCGCAGCAGGGTCTGCATGCTGCGGTCGTCCAGCTCGCCCAGATCTTCAAATACAAACATCAATTCTTCGATGCGTCCGCTCAGCCCCGAGTCGTGGGTGCGGATGGCCGCCATGAGTTCGTTCTCGCGACTGGTTTCCATCGCGTTGAGGATGTTGGCCGCGGCCTTCAGGCCGCCCACGCTGGCGGACTTGAGCTTCTTGGCGCTGCCGCCGGAGAACTGGCGCTCCATGATCTCGTCCAGCTCGTTGAGCGCGTGCGGCTGCACACCGTCCAGCGTGGCGATGCGCATCACCGCGTCGCTGCGCGTGCGCGGCGGCAGGTAGCCGATGACTTCGGCCGCCTGGTCGGGTTCAAGATGCGCCAGCACCAGCGCGATGATCTGCGGGTGTTCCTGGCCGATCATCTCGGCGATGGCGCGGCTCTCCATCCACTTGAGCGATTCCAGCCCCTTGCTGCTGCGACCGAGCAGGATGCGATCGATCAAGCCGCCGGCCTTGTTCTCGCCCAGCGCGTTGACCAGGATCTTGCGGATGTATTCCTCGGTGCCCACGCCCAGCGAGGTGTGGCGGCCCATGTCCTCATTGAGGCGCTCGAGCACGATTTCCACCTGCTCGCGCGTGACGTTGGAAAGGCTGGCCATGGCCGTGCCCACCGCCTGCACGTCGCGCGCGCTGAGGTGCTTGAGCACTTCGGCCGCATCCTGCTCGCCCAGCGTGAGCAGCAGGATGGCCGCGCGCTGCGCGCCGCCGATTTGCGTTTCTGACTTCATGATTCAATCCATTCGCCGGTGTGCCCTGTCATGCCGAGATCAGCCGCCATCCTCGCCCACCCAACTCTTCACCACCTGCGCCACTTGCTTGGGGTTCTCGCTCACCATGCGGCGCGCGATGCCGATGCGCTGCTCGTAGGCGAGCTGCGGCGGCACGCCGCCAAGACGCACGGGTTCGTCCAGATCTTCCTTGTCGTCCACGCGCACCGAAATGGTCGGCACGCCAGGGCCGCCGGCAACCGCCAGCTCGCGGCCAGGCACCGGCGCGCGCGACAGTCCGCGCAACAGCGGGCGCAACAGGCCGAAGGCGACCAGCAGCGCGACGAGGATGCCGGCACCCTGCTTGATCAGGTCGAGCATGCCCGGGCGCTCCCAGAACGGTTGCGCCGGTGCATCGACGTTGGCATTGGGATCCTGGTGGAATGGCTGGTTGATCACGCTGACGCTGTCGCCGCGGGTTTCGCTGTAACCCACTGCATTGCGGGTCAGCGTGGTGAGGTGTTCCAGTTCCTGCGGCGTGAACGGCACGCTCTTGGGCGCGCCCTTGTCGCCCGCGACGCTCTTGTTGTCCACCACCACCGCGACGGTGAGGCGCGCGAGGCGGCCTGCCGGGTCACTCACGTGGCTGATGGTGCGGTCGAGTTCGTAGTTGCGCGTGGCGCTACTCGTGGTGTCGCTGGGGCCACCGCTCTGCGCGGTCGCCGCTGTCTTGCCGGCGCCCTTGCCCGCGCCGGGCTTGGCGGCGGTCGGCTGGGCCACGGTGTTCGGCGGCTGGTTGCTCAGCGCACCCGGCACCTGGCCGTCGCTGGCTTCGCCAACGTGCTGCTCGCTGTTGGTCTGTTCGCTGCGCAGCGCGGGATGTTCATGGTCGAAGGTTTCGGTGGCCTTCTCGGTCTGGCTGAAGTCGAGATCGGCGTAGACCTGCGCGCGCACCTTGCCGGGACCGACCAGCGGCGTCAGCAGTTCTTCGATGCGCTGCGCATAGGTGTTCTCGATGCGCGTGGCCAGGCGCAGGCGCGAATCGCCCACGGCGCTGGCATTGCCGGGATCCGTGGTGGTGAGCAACTGCCCCTGCTGGTCCACCACCGATACCTGCTTGGGATCGAGGTTGGGCACGCTGGAGGCGACCAGGTGCACGATCGCGGCGACCTGGCTCGCATCGAGCTGACGTCCGGGATACAGCGTGACGAGCACCGAAGCGCTCGCTTCCTTGTTGTCACGAATGAAGGCCGATGGCTTGGGCAGCGCCAGGTGCACGCGCGCCGCGCGTACCGACTGCAGGCCGGCGATGGTGCTGCCGAGATCCGTTTCCAGCATCTGCTGGTAACGCGTGCGCTCGGCGAGATCGCTCATGCCGAACGGCGAATCGCCACCCGGCGCCACCGCGGTAGCGGTGCTGCCCTGCGGCAGGCCCTGCGCGGCAAGCTTGAGGCGGATTGCCGCGAGATCGGACGCCGGCACCATGATGGAGGTGCCGTCCGCGCCCAGCGTATAAGGCGTGTTCGATGCCTGCAGCGCCTGGGTGACGGCGGCGGCATCTTTCTGTTCAAGGCCGGCGTACAGCAGGCCGTAATTGGGACCACGCGACCACAGCACCACGGCGACGCCCAGCGCGACGGCCGCGGCCACGCCCACCAGCAGCAACAACTGCCGCGAAGCCGGCGTGCGCGCAAGCTGCTTGAGATCCAGGCGAGAACCGGGCTTTTCGTCGGTGGTCGCTAGGGCGTTATCGGCCATGAAGACTGCTCTTGCTCGGTGGACGCGGTGAGGTCGTTATCAACACACCGGTCAGACCGGCATGTTCATGATGTTGTTGTACGCATCGACCAGCTTGTTTCTCACCTGGGTCAACGTGTTCAACGAAAGATCGGCCTTGTTGATGGCCACCATGGTGCGGGCGAGGTCGGCACCATCGTCGCCACGCTCGAAACTCGCCGCCTGCTTGCCGGCGTCCATCTGCGCGTCGGCCACGGAAGAAATCGACTGCTTCAGCAGACTGGAGAAATCCGTCTGCCCCGCTGCCGCCGCGGTGAACGACTGTTCCACCGGTTTGGTCTGCAGGGAGAGCTGGCGCATCTGCGACAGCAGGTTGTTGACATCGATCTGGCTCATGACGGAATTCCAACGCGTGACGAGTTATTGGGGGTGGTGTTGCACAAGCCGTGCCAGCTCCGTCGAACCAATAACGCCACGGTGATTTCCCTCACCGTCATTCCGGCGGAGGCCGGAATCCAGTGTCTTTCATCGTGGCGTCAAGCGATCCACGAAGCGAAGAGCAAAGGGACTGGATTCCGGCCTCCGCCGGAATGACGGTGAGGAGGAATGACGGTGAGGAGGAGGCGACGTATTCCTTACGCCTGCAAACTCGGCTGCAGACCGTACTTGCGCAGCTTTTCCACCAGCGTCGTGCGCTGCATGCGCAGCAGCTTCGCCGCATGGGCGACGACGCCACCGGTCACGTCAAGCGCTTGACGGATGAGACCCACCTCGATGTCGGCCAGGTGGTCCTTCAGGTCCAGGCCGCCTTCGGGAAGCATCATCAGCGACTCGCTGGACACCGCCGCCATCGGCTCGGTCGGCGTCGCCGGCTGACCCGTCATCAGCGACAACAGGGCCGCGCCCCGCACTTCCTCGACGATCTGCTGGCCGCGGTACTTCTCCGGCAGGTCGCCCACGCGCACTTCACTGTGCGGATAAAGAATGGAGAGGCGCTCGACCAGGTTGTACAGCTCGCGCACATTGCCCGGCCACGCATAGTTATGCAGCGCGTTCATCGCACCGGCGCTGAAGCGCACGCTGCCCAGTCCACGGCGCGACAGGCGGTGGTTGAATTCGTCCACCAGCTCCGACAGGTCGTCCAGGTGCTCGCGCAACGCCGGCATCTCCAGCGGGAACACGCTGAGGCGATAGAACAGGTCTTCACGGAACTGGCCGTGCGCGATCGCCTCCTCGAGGTTGCGATGCGTCGCAGCGATGATGCGGACGTCGCAACGCTGGGTGCGATTGCTGCCCACGCGCTCGAACACCCGCTCCTGCAGTACGCGCAGCAGCTTCACCTGCATCGGCAGGCTCATGTCGCCGATTTCGTCGAGGAACAGCGTGCCGCCCTCGGCCAGCTCGAAGCGGCCCTTGCGGGTGCTGATGGCGCCCGTGAAGGCGCCCTTCTCGTGGCCGAACAATTCGCTTTCCAGCAGCTCGGCCGGAATGGCGCCGCAGTTGATCGCCACAAAAGGTTTGTCGCGACGCGAGGAGCATTCATGGATGCTCCTCGCCACCATTTCCTTGCCGGTGCCCGATTCGCCCAGCACCAGCACGCTGGAATCGAACGGCGCTACCTGACGGACCAACGCGTTGACGCGCGCCATCGGGCCCGAACTGCCGACCAGACGCAGCTCCGGACGACGCGGTGCCTGGGCCTGCGGCCCACGCAGCATGTCCTGCAGTTGCTCATAGCGCAGCGGAAATTCGACGATGCCGATGCGGCTCGTCTTCGCCGCGGTATCCGCGCCGAGGCGGGACAGCCACTCCGAATCGGAAGCCATCAGCACCCTGGCGTCATTGGCGGCCGTGCCCAACTGCGCGAACTGTCGCTCAGCCTCGGCCTCATCCCGCACATTGCCCACATACACGGCACGCCATGCGTGCGTCGCTTCATCCACCCTCTCGCACTCTTCGCCGCGCTGCGGGCGAAAGCCGAGAAACTCCAGTGCCGAAACGACCGACTCCGCCCTGCGATGATCGGATTCGATCACCAGTACGTCGAACTTGCCCATGTGATGCTCTCGTGCGTGTTGCTTCATTGGTGACCCCCTGGATTGCACCTTCGCGCGTGACAACAATCCGTCGCCGTCCGCGGGAGGTAATGAGCAAAAAGGAGGCCAGCCAATCGCGGTTTTCCGACATGCCCTCTTCACATGGCCTGCCGGTGAGCGTCACCTTGGCTAAATGGGGTCGCGACGCTCCGCAAAGGTACGTCACAGATACCTGTTTCCACTAAAAAAAACGCCCGATGAACAAGGTCCGGGAAAGTGACCCTGTACGACACTTGTTCGAGATCTCCGTCAAAGAACCTTCGTGTCGGGTTTTCGTAACGTGATAGCGATCACATTTGGCATGTGAAACGGGTCGGGCAATCAGGAGGCCGTGGCCCGGCGCTCTGCCACTTTACGTCGGTGATGGCGGAACACGAGTCGCTCAATCGCGTCACATGTGGCCTCATCCATGGATTCAAACGAAACAAAAATGTGATTCACATCACGCTCTTGTACGCGATGGGCCACGAGTTCCAACGGTAGGGCGAGGCAACCGTCGAAATGCAGTCGCACCAGTGCCTGCGCTTGCCCAGCCGGCCACAACGACAGGGGCAACAACGCGCCGATGGCGTTGAAACTGACACGGGCGCGCGGAGGAAGGTCGGCCCCACGCTGCAGAAGTTGGTCCAGCATGGCCATCATCACGTTCAGCTTGCTGTCGAGCCGCTGCATTTCCTGCGCAGCCGGGCTCTCCTCGTCGGCCGTTTCGATACGCCGTTCGTTGAACACGGCCAACGTCCCGAGCACGCTGAGATTGCGGTCGCGCATGGCGGTCCGCTGCAAGTCGCCCAGCGGTTCGGTCAGGGCGACGCAGCCGACGTGAAGGCCGTCGTCATAGGTGACCCGTTCTGAAAATGCCTGCCAGGAAGCGTCTTGCATGATGCCCTCGTCGCGGGGCCGCCCGCTCGGCGGCTGCCCGGATTATGCGCGCTTCACGCGGCCGTCACTCGGCGCCGGCAATGAGGTAAGCGCTCAGCGCGCGGTGGCGGTGCTGGTGTTCACCCAGGTCCGCCCCTAGCCGTTCACGCTGGCGGCGGGCCAGTTCGCGGACTTCCTCGGTGTGGGCCAGCAATTGCTGGAGTAGCGGCAGCGCGCCGGGTTCAGTGACTGCCAGCGCCGTGATCTGCAGGCTGCGCTCGGCTTCGAGAGACACCACGGCCTCCCAGTCGCCCGCGCGGGCGGCCGCCAGCAAGCGTTCGCTCAGGTCCAGCAACGCGGTGTGCACGGCGTCGGCCATGGTCAGGCCGCCACGCTGGGCGCGCGGCTCTGGGTCGCCAGGAATTCGTCACGGATCTGACGCCAGGCATCGCGCACCGGCGTAAGCAGGTCCACCACTTCGTCGATGGCACGCTCGTCATTATTGAGCTGGGCGTGCAGCAGGCGACGGCTGACGTAGTCGTAGAGTGCGTCGAGACGGCCGGCCAGCGGCCCGCCCTGCGCATGGTCCAGGCTGCCGCGAAGCTCGCCGATGATCGCGTGGGCGCGGGCGAAATGGGTGCCCTTGGCCGGCACGTCGCCGCGACGGATGGCGCCACGTGCCTGGTTGATGCGATCGATCACGCCGTCGAACAGCATGCTGGTGAGCTGGTGACGGTCGGCGCCTTCCACACTGCCACGCGCACTGGTGTCCTGATAGAGCGCGCTGGCGTTGCGCATGTAGCCGTAGGTCATGGTCGCTTCCTCGCGTTCAGTTCTTCGAGCTGTTCGAGTTGTTCAGCGCCGCCAGCTGCGTCGTCAGGTAGCTGCTGGTGCTGTTGAGCGAGGACATCAGCGTGTCCAGCGCCGTGTACTGCTGCTGCAACTGGTTCTGATACGTGGCCATGCGGTTGTTCAGCGCGGTCTGCTGCTGGCTGAGCTGCGTCAACGTGTTGTTGAGGCTGTCCATCCGCGTGCTGATGATGCCGCCCGACTGCGTATAGGCCTTGATCGTGGTGCTGAGCTTGGTCGCGTAGCCGTTGGTGCCGACGAAGAGGTCCTTCACCGCCGACGGGTTGTTCTGGAAGGCCGTCGCCAGCTTGCCGCTGTCGAACGCCAGCGTGCCGTCGGCGTTGCGCGTGATGCCCAGGTTGGCCAGCGTACCGATGCTGTTGCCCTTGACCGCGCCGCTCAACACGGAAGCAATGCCGCGCTGTACCGAGGACAGCGTGGTATCGCCCAGGAGTACGCCTGCCGCGCCGCTGTTCTTGTCATAGCTGGACAGCGAATTCGTCGTGCTGACGTAGCTGTTGTAGGCGTCGACCAGGCCCTGGATGGCATTGGTCGCGGCCGTGTTGTCCTGCGCCACCGTCAGCGTGTTAGTGCCGGTGCCGGTGAGGTTGAGGGTGACGCCATCCATCATGCCGGTGACGGTGTTGGTCGCGCTGGTCACCGCGATGCCGTCGACGGTGAGCTTGGCGTCCTGCGCCTCGTTGCTGCCCGCCGTGTTCAGCGTGTTCGCCAGGCTGGTGAGCCCCGCGCTGCTGGTGGCATCGGCGGAGATGGTGAAGCTGTTGGCTACACCCGTCTTGCTCGAGCTCAGCATCAACTGCTGGCCGTTCGTGCCGTTGACGATGGTGGCGGTCACACCCGGGTTGGAGCTGGAGCCGTTGATCGCGGTGGCGATGTCCGCCAGGGTGTTGGTGGCCGATACCGCCACGTTCATGGTCTTGGAGCCCACCGTGATGGTCAGCGAGCCCTGCCCCACCGCCGTACCCGACGTGACGGCACTGCTGGCGCGCTTCTGCGCGGTGGCGAGCTGGCTCACCGCGATGGTGTACGAGCCGGCGTGCGCGCTCGACATGGTGGACGTGGTGCCGATGCTGCTGCTCGAACCCTGCGGGGTCAGCGTGGCGTTGTAGCTGCTGAAGGTGTTGACCGAGCTGAGCGTGGCCAGCGCGGTCTGGATTCCGCCCAGCGCGGAATTCAGCGACGACAGGCCGGTCAGCAGATTGTTGGTCTGCGTGGTACGGGTGGTGATCTGCTGCTGCGATGCTGCCTTGCGGGCGTTCACCAGCGCGGTGACGATCGCGTCGACGTTCAAGCCCGATGCGAGACCTGCCGAGCTGATGGTGGAGCTGCCGGAGCTGCTGCTCGACGACGTACCACTGGTCGAACTGCCGCTGGTGCTGCCGGACGTCCCACTGCCCGAGCTCGTGCTCGTGCCCAGTTGGTTGAGCAGGGAGCTCAGGCTGCTGCCGCTGGTGCTGCTACCGGTGGTGGTCATTGCGTTGCCTTGTCAGTTTCCCGAAGTGGTTCCCGCCAGGGCGGGAGGTTTCGAGCCCCCGGCAAAACCCTCACGCATGAGGGCTTTGCCGGAAGCTCCCGAAACACCGGGCAGACTGCGAGAAGCAGCCTGCCCGGCGGTACATCCGGCCGAGGTGGACGCGACCCGGGAGAGTCGCGTCCTGGCCTCACGTCCGTTACTGCAACAGCTTGAGCACCTGCTGCGGGTTGGAGTTGGCCTGGGCCAGCACCGAGATACCCGCCTGCTGGAGCACGTTCGCCTTGCTGAGGTTCGCCGTCTCGGCCGCGAAGTCCGCGTCACGGATGGTCGACTGCGAAGCCTGCAGGTTGGTCGTCTGCGCCGCCACCGTGGAGATGGTGGACTGGAAGCGGTTCTGCACCGCACCCAGCTGGGCAGCGAAGTCGCTGACCGTCTTCAGCGCCACGTCGACGCGGGAGATCAGGTCGTTGGCCGAATCCACCGACTGCACGTTGCCGGTTGCCAGCGAGCCGCCAGAGGTAGCAGCCGTGCCCTGCACGTACGTCGTAGCCGGGCCGGCGACGTTGTTCACGTCCGTGGCGGCGCCGGTGATGATGCCGGCGGTTGCGCCTGCGGCACTGTTGGTGTCGCCGATCTTCAGCGCACCGGCGGAGTAGAAGTTGATACCGTTACCCGCGCCGTTCACCGCAGCACTGACGCCCGCGATGCCAGCGGCGTTGACGGCATCGGACACGTCCTGCAGGGTCTTGGCACTGCTCAGGTCAATGGTGGTGCCGTTGATGCTGAAGTTTTCGGTCGCCAGGTTCGGCGACAGCTTGTTGACGTTGGCAGCCACGCCGGTGGTGGCACCCGTGCCCGTGGTGGCCGCAAGCGTGGCGGGCATGCCGAGCGTGGCGGCCATGTTGCCGGCAATGTTCACCGCCGAGGCGCTGGTGTTGGCGAGGCTGATTTCGCCGTTCGCGCCAACGGTCGCCGTCACACCGGCACCGCCGGCGGTCGAGATGGCTGCGGCCAGCGAGGTGGCGGTGTAGGTACCCGCTGCAACGGAGCCGGCACCGACGGTCAGGTCGCCGGCCTTCAGCGTGATCGTACCGATGTTGCCCGAGGACACCTCAGACACCTGACCCATGGCGCTGGACTTCACGCTGGTGCCCAGGCTGACCGAGATGGTCTGGCCGACGTTGGCGCCGATCTGGAAGCTCTTGGTCTTCATCGAGCCGTCCAGCACGTTCGAGCCGTTGAACGTGGTCTGGTTGGCGATACGGGTGATTTCAGCCAGGCGCTGCTGCACTTCCTGGTCGATCGAGGAACGGTCAGCCGAGGTGTAGGTGCCGTTGGCCGACTGCACGGCCAAGTCGCGGATGGCCTGCAGGTTGGCGGTGACCTGGTCCAGTGCCGAACCTGCGGTCTGCGCCAGGTTGATGGCGTCCGAAGCGTTGGAGCTGGCCTGGCCGAGACCACCGATCTGCGTGGTGTAGCGCTGGGAGATCGCGAAGCCGGCAGCGTTGTCGGCGGCGCTGTTGATCTTCATGCCCGACGAGAGACGCTGGGTGGCCTGGGACAAGGCGCTCTGCGACTTGGTCAGGTTGTTCTGGGCGTTCAGCGACGAGATGTTGGTGTTGATAACGAGAGACATTGGATTTCTCCTACGTAACCGGTGACCGGTTTGGATTGGCGTTGTTCGTGCCGGCGACCAGGCTCCGTGCGTGGGATGCCATCCGCCTCAGTGAGTTTTTCGGCTCGTCAAGGAATTACTTGAGCCGCTTTTCCCGCCAATCCGTGATGGAGCTCACTGGACAAGGGTTTATTGCCCTTCCGACCGCCCCGATCACCACCGTCAACCTTGCGTAAGACCTCCTCTCGTTCGCCGCGGCGGGTGGCCGCTGTCCTTGCGCTTTGCGCGGCACCCTGGCCGCACGCATCCATGTGCGATTACTTCAGATAGTTGAACAGGCTCATCGACTTCACCTGCGCAAAGACCTGCTGCGATGCCTGCAGCGCCGTCGACTGCAGCGACAGGTTGCTGATCGCGGTGTATGCGTCCGCGCCCTTCACATCGGACAACGCGGACTGATAGGTCACGTTGAGATCCTGGTACGCGCCCTGCTGCTGTTGCAGCGTGTCCAGGCGACCGCCGATGGACACCTGCACCGAACTGATCGCCGACTGCGACTGATCGATGGATTCGATCTGGCGGCTCATCACGTTGGTCAGCTGCGTGTCGCTGGCGCCGCTCTGCAACGCGCTGATCATGGTGTTGAGCGTGCTGAAGATGTCCTGCTGCCCGCCCGTCCCCACGGAAACCGTATCGCCCGTGGCGGGCGTGCCGCTCATGGAGATGGTCATGCCGTTGAAGCTGATCGAGCCGCCGTCGCTGTAGGTGCCGCCGACCGGGTTGCCGCTGCTGTCCTTCACCGCGTTGCCGTTCGCGTCGGTCGCCGTCCAGGCACCGCCCGCGCCGAAGGTGATGGTGTAGCCGCCACCGCTCGCCGCCTTGGTGCTGTTCAACGCTGCAAGATCAGTGACGCTGTTGCTGCCCACCACCAGGGTGCCGGTGTTCGCGCCGCCGGCGCTCGCCTGGAACGAACCGTTGCCGTTGGGAATGTTCATGAACAGCCCCGAGCCCGGATCGCTGGTCGCCACCTGCAGGCCGGAACCCACGGCCGAGCGCTGCTGCGCATCGTTGCCGCCATAGGTCACCGAGCCGTTGGCGCCCACCTGGAACGGCGTCTTGGTAGTGCTGGTGCCGGCGAACAGCGCGTTGCCGTTGCTGTCCGTGGTGTTGGACAGCTGCAGGAGCTGGTCGTGGATCTGGCTGAGCTGGCTGGCGATGCTCTTGCGGTCGCTGTCCGACAGCGTGCCGTTGACGGCCTGCAAGGCCAGTGTGCGCGCCGTATCGAGCACGCTGTTCACCGAGGTCAGCGTGCTGGCCTCGGTGTTGAGTCGCGTCGTCGCCGAACTGATGGTGCTCGAATACTGCGTGTTCGCCGCGATCACATGGTTGAGGCTGACCACCTGCCCCGCGCCGGCCGGATCGTCCGACGCGACGTTGATGCGGTTGCCCGTGGACACCTCGTTCTGCGTCGCCGCCAGCGCCGTCTGCTGGTTGATCATGGTGTTGAGCGACTGCTGGTACATCCAGCTCGTGGAAAGGCGCATGAGGGGTTCCTTAGCCGGTCCGGATGGCGGAGATCAGACTGCTGAAGATGGTCTGCGCCGCGGAAATCACCTGCGCGGACGCCTGGTAGGCCTGCTGGTACTTGACCATGCTGGCGGCTTCTTCATCGAGGTTCACGCCCGACACGCTCTGCTGCGCCGACATGGCCTGGTTGTACAGGCTGGTCTGCGTGGTGACATTGGACGATGCCTGGCTGCCCACGGTGCCGATGGTGGTGGTGAGCGTGCCGTACGCGTCGATCACCGACTGCGTGCCGCCGTTCAGCACCTTGGTATCGGCCAACCCCGCGAGCGCCAGTGCGTTGCTGGTGTCGTTGAGGCCGTTGCTGTTCGCGCCGATGCTGAATTTGTCGCCGGCGGCCGGCGTCCCGGAGGGCGTCACGCTCCAGCCGTTCGCGCTGATGCTCTGGCCCGGTGCATAGCTGCCACTGGCGAGCACGGTGCCCGCGCTGTTGGTGACCTGATACGTGCTGCCCGACGGGAAACTGACCGTGGCGCCACTGAGCAACGACGCATTGGTCGGATCAGTCACCGTCACCGCGCTGATGCTGCCGGTGCCGGTGTTGGCGGTTGCCGCCTTGGCATTCAGCGCGGCGGCCGCGGCGATGCCATTGGGATCGGTCATCGCCAGCTTCAGTCCGGTAGACGCCTGCCGCGTGGGCTGGATCTGGAAGGTGTCGCCGGCCTGCGCCGTGCCGGAGAGCGAGAGCGTCATGCCGGCGGCGGAATAGGTGCCGTCCGCATTCGCCGTCATCGGGACGTTCTGCCCCGCCGTGGTCGCCAGGTTCCACTTGCTGCCGTCGTAGCTCAGCACGTAATCCGAACCGGTGAGCTGCGAGGCGTCGGTGATGCTGGCCGAGGCGCTCGCGGTGCCCTTGTTGAGGTTGCTCGCCAATACCGCGGGCGTCGGCACGCTGAACATGGCGCCGCCCTGGTTGCCATTGAGGTCCAGGCCCTTGGCCTGCTGCGTGTTGACGCTGGTGGACAGCGCCACCGCCGCCTGACCAAGCTGGTTCTGCACGCCATCCAGCACGTTGGTGCGGTAGTTGAGCAGTGAACCCAGGGTGCCGCCGCTGATCTTGCCACTCACCACGTTGCCGGTGGAGTCGAGCACTTCCGTGCGCGAGGCGTCGTACTGGTTGTTGGCCGTCTGCAAGGCGAACGACTTGTTGCCGCTGACCAGCGCCTGCCCGGTCGAGGCATACACGCTGATGGTGCCGTCGCTCTGCGTATAGGCCGAGACGCCGATATAGCCCGACAGCGACTGCACCAGGTTGTCGCGCTGGTCGAGCAAGTCGTTGGGCACGTTGGTGCCGGCTTCGTGGATCTTGGTGTTGATGGCCGCCAGGTTGCTCGCCACGGTGTTGATGCTGTCCACCGTGGTCTTGACCTGGGCATTCACCTGGCTCTGCTGCGCGGCGAGCTGCTGGCCCAGGGTGTTGAACACCGTGACCATCTGGCTCGCGCTGCCCAGCAGGGACTGGCGACTGGAGGCGACGCCGGGCGTGTTGGCCACCGTGCTGAAGCCACCATAGAAACTGTCCAGCGCACCCTGCAGGTTGCCGCTGGCGCTGAGTGAGCTGTTGAGCGTGGTAGCCAGGTTATTGGTGGTGGTCGCGCCCTGCATGCCGGAATTGGCCGTCCACAGTGCGGTGGTCAGGAAATCGCTGTACGCGCGCTGCACCGACTGGATGTCGACGCCGCTGCCGATCGTGTACTTGCCGGCCGACTGCGCAATGGACTCGGTCTGCACCACCGTCTGGCGGCTGTAGCCCGCCGTGTTGACGTTGCTGATGTTGTTGCCCACGGTGGTCAGCGCCACCTGTGCAGCATTGAGCCCTGAGGCGCCGATGTTCAGGAGATTAGACATGGGTCATTCCGGGGCACGTTACTCGGAGGGAATCGGCACACTGCCGGCATTCTTTAGGGCGCCCTCCCCGATGGCAGCCAGGGCCTGCTTCATCTGGGGGCTGTTGGCGATCGCGATGATCTTCTGTGCATAGGACGGATCGGTGGCGTAACCGCCGCTCACCAGACCCTTCGCGAAGCCGACCACGTCCTCGCCATGGTTGAGCGCCTTGGCGTAACGCGGGTTGTCTGAAATGAGCTGGGCGTAGTCATCGAACGACTGACCCGGGTTGTCGTAGGAGCGGAACTGGGCGTGCTTCTGCACCGGCACGCCGCCTTCGAATTCCAGCGTTTTCACGCTCACCTTCTCGCCGTCCCAGCTGCTGCCGGCCTTCATGCCGAACAGGTTGTTGCTGGTGTTACCGTTGGAATGCGTAGGCAAGTGCTTGCCCCACTGCGTTTCCAGCGCAGCCTGCGCCAGTACGGCGCGCACCGACACGCCCAGCTTCTGGGCGGCCTGCTGCGCATAGGGAGCGAGCTGCTTCACGAAATCCTCGGCATCCTTGGGCAGCAGCTTGAGCACCTTCTCGCCGGTGGACTTCACCGCGTTGGCGACCGAGCCGAGGCGTTGCTGCCAGCTGTCGCCGCTGCCCGCTGAGCCCGTCGCGCCAGTGGCAGAAGAGCCGCCCGTCGAACCGCCCAACGCACCGCCGAGCTGCTTCACCAGCATCTGCGCAATACCGATACCGTTGCCGCCCTGCGAGAGTTGCACCGAGAGCTGCTGGTCGAACATGTCGCGCCACTGATTGCCGGCGTCGCTGTCCATCAGGCCATCGCCGCTGCTGGCGTCGCGCATCGACTTCAGCATCATTTGCGTAAAGATCGACTCGAACTGCTTGGCCACCGCCGGCAGCGCCGCCTTGGCATCACTCTGCGCGGTCTGGCGCAGCGCCGTGAACCCGGACAGGTCGGTCCAGTTGTTCAGGCTTTTGGCGGCATCCCCCGGAATGGCCATCAGATCACCACCAGCTCCGCATGGAGCGCGCCGGCCTGCTTGAGGGCCTGCAGGATGGAAATGAGATCGGTCGGCGATGCACCCACCTGGTTCACCGCACGCACGATGGTGTCGAGGTTGGTGCCCGGGCCGAACTTGAACATGTGCGCGCCATCTTCGCTGACCTGCACATCGCTCTGCGGCACCACCACTGTCTGGCCGCCCTTGCTGAAGGGTGCCGGCTGCGAGACCTGCGCGTTCTCGGTAATGGTCACCTGGATGGAACCGTGCGCGACCGCCGCCGGCGTGACGCGCACGTCCGCGCCGATCACCACCGTGCCGGTGCGCGAATTGACCACCACCCGCGCCGGGGCATCGCCCGGGGTCACGTCGATGGCCTGGATCGCACCCAGCCAGGCCACGCGCTGGCTGGGATCCTGCGGACCGCGCACGCTCACCGAGCCGCCGTCCATCGCACTGGCGGTACCGGCGCCGTAGGTACGGTTGACCGCTTCGGCAATGCGCGTGGCCGTGGTGAAGTCGGCCGTATTGAGGTTGAGCATCAGGTCGCCGCCGTTGGAGAACGACGAGGCCACCGCGCGTTCGACCGACGCCCCGTTGGGAATGCGGCCGCTCGCGGAAATATTCACCTGCACGCTGGAGCCGCTCTTGCCCGATGCACTGATGCCGCCCACCACCACGCTACCCTGCGCCATGGCGTAGACATTGCCGTCCGCGCCGCGCAGCGGCGTCATCAGCAGCTCGCCACCACGGATGCTCTTGGCGTTGCCGATGGAGGCCACGGTGACGTCGATGACCTGGCCCGGCTTGGCGAACGGCGGCAACTGCGCGGTGACGGTCACGGCCGCTGCGTTCTTCAGCTGCGGTCGCACATTGGCCGGCACGGTGATGCCGAACTGCACCAGCATGTTCTCCAGGCTTTGCGTGGTGAACGGTGCCTGCGTGGTCTGGTCGCCGCTGCCGTCCAGGCCCACGACCAGACCGTAGCCGATCAACTGGTTGCTGCGCACGCCCGCCACCTGCACGAGGTCACGGATCTTGTCCGCATGCGCCGGCTGGTTCACCGAGAAGCACGCGCACAGCACGATGGCCGCGGTGCGCAGCGCGTTGGCGGCCCGCTCGCGTGCGCGAAAGAGCGAGGCGTGCGTGAAGAGGCGACGGATGTTCATCAGTACGGCATCCACTTCGAGCTGAAGAAGCGCGACAGCCAGCCCTGCGTATTCGCATCGGCCAGTGCACCCTTTCCGGTGTAGCCAATCTGCGCGTCGGCCACGCGCGTGGACGGCACGCTGTTGTCCTGCAGGATGTCCTGCGGACGCACGATGCCGGCGATGCGGATCTGTTCCTGGCCCTGGTTGATGGTGACCATCTTCTCGCCGCGCACCATCAGGTTACCGTTGGACAGCCGCTGCGCCACCGTCACGGTGATCGAACCGGAAAGCTGGTTGCTCTGGCTGCTGTCGCCGCTGCCGTCGAACGCACGGTTCGCGTTGAGGCTGCTGTCCGCGGTCTTGCCGCCGACCTTGAGCGCGTGGCCCAGGATGGTCGGCGAAGAGATGGTGCTGGCGTCCTTCTTGCTGGTGTTGGTCGTCGCCTTCTTCGAGGCCTGCGTGCTTTCCACCAGCGTGATGGTGAGGATGTCGCCCACGCGATGCGCACGCGCATCGTTGAACAGTTCCATGCCCTGATCGGCGTGGTAGATCGAGCCATCGGTCGGCGGCGCGGCGCTCTGCTCCGCCGGCATGGTGGCCGCCCACTGGTGGTCGTCGTGCGTCGGCTGCATGCCGCAGCCCGACAGCATGGCCAGGGCCAGCACGACACCGATGCGAGGAAGGGAACGGAAGGACGACATGGCGGTTCTCACATCTTGTCGGTCAGGTCTTGCAGCATCTGATCGGTGCTGCTGATGGCCTTGGAATTCATTTCGTAGGTGCGCTGCGTCTCGATCATGTTGACCATCTCGGCCACCACGTTGACGTTGGAGGACTCGAGCGAACCCTGCATCAGCGAACCCATGCCGTTGAGCGCGGGCTGGCCGGTCTGCGGCGCGCCGCTGGACACGGTTTCCACGTACATGTTCTGGCCCATCGGCTGCAGGCCGGCGGGGTTGATGAAGTCGGCGAGCTGCAAGGTGCCCAGCGTCTGCGGCGCGGCGGACGAGTTGGTCGTCGCCGACACCGTGCCATCGGTGCCGATGGTGAGACTCTGCACGTTCGCCGGCACGGTGATGGCCGGCTCCAGCGGATAGCCATCCGACGTCACCAGCTGCCCATTCGGGTCGGTGTGCAGCGAACCGTCGCGCGTATAAGCCACGGTGCCGTCGGGCATGCTCACCTGCAGGAAGCCACGGCCCTGGATGGCCACGTCCAGCGAGTTGCCGGTCTGCGTGATGCTGCCTTCGGTGAACAGCTTTTCGTTGGTCACCACGCGCACGCCGGTGCCGAGCATCAGGCCCGAAGGCGACACGGTCTGCTCGGTGGTCTGCCCGCCGGGCTGGCCCTTGTTCTGGTACATCAAATCCTGGAACGACGCGCGCGAGCTCTTGAACGCGGTGGTATTGGCGTTGGCCAGGTTGTTGGAGATCACGTCCATGCGCGTCTGCTGCGCATCGAGGCCGGTCTTGGCAATCCACAAGGAAGAGAACATCGGTTACTCCAATAGAGCCTTAGTTGGCCTGCATCAGCTTGAGGCTGGAATCGGCGTTGTCCTCGGACGTCTTGATGGACTTCACCTGCATGTCGTACTGGCGCGAAAGCGCAATCATCTTCACCAGCTCCGCCGATGGATTGACGTTGCTGCCTTCCAGCTCGCCCGAGGCAATGGTGACGGTGTCGTCGATCGCCGCGGTGCTGCCGTCGTTCATGTGCATCAGGCCGTCGGAGCCCTGCGCCATCTGAGAGACATCGGGATTCACCAGCTTGATGCGGTCGATCTGCGATACCGAGTTCGGGCCCTGCCCCTGCGGCACCGTGGAGATGGTGCCGTCGGAGCCGACGCTGATGTCCGTCGCCGGAGGAATGGTGATGGGACCGGAACTGCCCATCACCGGATTGCCCTTCGAATCCGTCAGCCCGCCATCGGCGGTGAGCTGCAGGTCGCCGGCACGCGTATACGCTTCCGAACCGTCCGGCGCCTGCACCGCGATGAAGCCGCTGCCACGCACCGAGATATCGAGCGAGCGCCCGGTGTTGACCGGCGAACCCTGAGCACTGCTCTGGCCAATGCCATGCGTCACCGCGTTGATACGTGCCGGCTGGCCATCGCCTAGCACCGGCACGCTTTGGAATGCGGAGAGCTCGCTCTTGAAACCGACGGTGGAGGTGTTCGCCAGGTTGTGGCTCACCGCCTCCTGGGCACGCATGATCTGCGTGGCCCCGGTCATCGCGACGTAGACGGAACGGTCCATGGCGGCGCTCTAAATTAACGCGAGACGGCGTTGAACAACGAGGAGGCCAGCGTGTTGTCGGTCGACAGCACCTGCGCGTTGGCCTGGTAGTTGCGCTGGGCCTGGATCATGTTCACCAGCTGCGCCGTGGTGTCAGCCGTGTTGGAGCTTTCCAGCTCGCCCGACTGGATGGTGCCGTACTCGCCGCTGCTCGCCGTACCCATCACCGCCGGTCCCGAATCGGTGCTCGACGCCCAGGTGGTGTTGCCGAGCTGGCGCAGGCCCTGCACATTGGCGAAGTTGGCAATCGCCACCTGGCCGATCTGCGTGCTCTGGTTGTTGGAGTAGGTCGCGGTGACCACGCCCTTCTGGTCGATGTCGATACCCGACAAAGTGCCTGCCTCGAAGCCGTTCTGGATGATGCTGCCCGCGGAGTAGTCGGTGCCGTACTGCGTGATGTTGTTCACGTTGAGCGAGAGCGTCAGCGGCGAGGAACCGTTGCCAAGGTTGACCGGATTGAACGCCAGCGTGCCGTTGCTCGGCGTGGTGAGCTTGCCCGTGCTGTCGAACGCCATCGGCTGCGTACCGGCACTCTGGCCGTCCACGTAGAGATTGGCGTTCCACGTGTTGGTGGCTGTCTTCACGTAGTAGATCGTGGCCTGGTGCGAACCGCCCTGCGAGTCGTAGACCGTCACGGGCGCGGCGCTGTTGTAGCTCGTCGAATCACTGGTGCTGAAAGCGGTGGTCGGCACCGAGGCGCTCGCCGGCAGGTTGGATGCCAGCGTGATGGACGAGGTCGCCGTGGCATTGCTCTGCGCGGCGATCCAGCTGAAGTCTTTGAGCGTGCTCATGTCGAAGCCGCCGTTGCCGTTCGGCGGATAGATCTGCAACTTCGCGCCATCCGGCGTGGTGACGAAGCCGTTGGAGTTCTTCTCGAAATCGCCGGCACGCGTGTAATGCACGCCACTGCCGTTGTTGACCGCGAAGAAGCCATTGCCATTGATGCCGAGATCCAGGCTGTTGCCGGTGGTCTGCAGATCGCCCTGGTTGAACTGCTGCGCCACCTTCTGCAGCGTGACGCCGCTGCCGACGGCCGTGGAGTTCAGGTTGAGGCCGGTCACCGCAAAGATGTCCGCAAACTCGGCACGCGAACCCTTGAAGCCGGTGGTGTTGGCGTTGGCGATGTTGTTGGCGATGACGTTGAGATCGGACTGGGCAGCGTTGATGCCGCTGAGCGCCGTATTGAGTGCCATGTTCTATTCCTCTTTGGAGTGGACGCGCGACGCGTCAGAGAATCTGTGCCACCTGGCTGAGCGGCACACCGCCCACGCCCGCTACCTGCAGGTACGTGCCCATCGAGCTGCCGCCGTATCCCACACCCGTCACCGTGCCGGCGACATAGGTATTGAGGGATGCGGCGCCACTGGTGGCCTTGAGCGTGTACGTGCCAGCGGCAACGGCATTGCCGTTGTCGTCCTTCCCGTCCCAGCTGAACTGCTGAAGACCCGTGCTCTGCGCGCCCATCGGAATATTGCGGACCACGTTGCCGGCACCATCCACGATCTGCACCGTGACGCTGCCCGGCGCGGTGACGTTGACCGCGCCCTTCATCGCATCCGTGCCGTCGTACGTCGCGGAGCTGCTCGGCACCACCACCTGGCGGTTGACGAGGTTCGATGAGCTGAGCACCTGCGAGGTCTGCATCGCCGTGTTGACGTTGCTGGCGAGCGATTGCAGGTCGGTACCCAACTGTTGCGTCGCCGAGAGCTGGCTGAACTGCGCCATCTGCGAGACGAACTGCGAGTTGTCGACCGGGTTGGTCGGGTCCTGCGCCTGCAGCTGCGCCGTCATCAACTTCAGGAAATCGGCCTGCGTCATGGTGTTCGACAGTGCCGAATTCACGCTCGACGTGCCGCTCGAACTGGAACCAGTGTTGGTCGTGTTGTTGGTCGTGCTCGGAATGGTGGACACGTAGGTTTCCTCCCGGCTTACTTGCCGAGGTCGAGAGTCTTGAGCATCAACTGCTTGGTGGTGTTCATCGCCTCGACGTTGTTCTGGTACGAACGCGACGCGGTGATCATGTTCACCAGCTCATCGATGGGATTGACGTTGCTGCCGTAGACGTAACCCGTTCCATCGGCCATGGGGTTGCCCGGCTCGTAACGCGCCTGCACGTCGGCCTGGCTTTCCGTCACGCCCTTCACCTGCACGCCGACGGCGCTGTCCGCCTCGGCGCTCTTCACGCCACCCACGGCCTTCTGCACGGCGGCGAACAAGGGCTCCTTCGCGCGGTACGCGCCTTCCGGCGTACTGGACACGCTGTCGGCATTGGCAAGGTTGCTCGCCACGGTATTGAGCCGCAGCGACTGTGCAGCCATGCCCGAACCGGCGACATCGAAAATCTTGAAAAGAGACATCAGCCCTGGCCTCCGGTGATGGCCGTGCGCAGCATGTGGATCTGCGCCGTGATGAAGGAAAGACTGGCCTGGTAGTGCACGCCATTGGCGGCGAAGTTGGCCTGCTCGACCTGAGTGTCGACGGTGTTGCCATCCATCGACGGTTGCGTGGGCGTGCGATACGCCAGTTTCTGCGCGGACTGCGCTTGCGGATCGATCTGGCCCTGCTGCGTGATCGTCATCGGCAACGTGCTGGTGGTGCCGCTGGCAGTGGCCAACGCCTTCTTGAAGTCGACATCGCGCGCGAGGTAGCCCGGGGTGTCGGCATTGGCCAGGTTGCTGGCGAGCACCTCGCTACGGCGCTGCCACATGTCGAGTGCCTGCGTGTGCAGACCGAACAGGTTGTCGTTGATGGAACTCATCGCTCACTCCTGCGGCAGGGACCGCGGAACGGTTTGAGCAATTTGCGTGCCACGGTTCAGGATGTGGCTGAGAGCCCGCGTGGTTGCTGGGTTTGCGGGGTTTTCTGGCGGGGTGGTTTGGCGCGTCTGTCGGAAAGTCGACGCGGGTGGTAGCGGCTTTCCGGCGCGGGGATTGGGGGCCGGGGCGGCCGCTTTTTGCTCCCTCTCCCGTCCGGGGAGAGGGTTGGGGGATTGCCACCTTCATGGTGGTGAGGGGCCAACCTCGCCTCACCGTTTCATAAGCACCGTCATCCCTGCGAAGGCAGGACAAGCGCGAAGCGCGTCCCACGGGGACTAGCTTTGCGTCGCAGAACGCCCGCAGGGCGTGTGCCTCACCACTTCAGAAGCACCGTCATCCCTGCGAAGGCAGGAGGCGCTTTTCAACAGCCGAATGGCTGGTCATCCAGTGACTTTGCTCTAGGACTTTGCTCTAGGACTTTGCTCTAGGACTTTGCTCTAGGACTTTGCTCTCGGACTTTGCTCTCGGACTTTGCTCTCGGACTTTGCTCTCCGCCTTCGGTCTCGTGCGCTTCCGCGACCGGGCCGCTTACGCAGCGGGCGTTTCGACCTTCTGCCGAAGGCCGAGTCACTTTTCTTTTGCTGGCCCAAAAGAAAAGTAACCCAAAGAAAATGGCCTTTAGAGCTCTCGTAGCACCGTGTCGAATACAAGCTCTGGCGGCCTCGGTATTCGGAACCGGGTGATCCATTCGACACGCGGTACGGCTACACCGCAACGCGCCATCGCGCAGAGGTGCTCTGCATGGCGTGGAATACAAGCGCTGGAGGTTCGGGAGCCCTGATTGCGACAGGCGTAACGCCTACACACAGCGGCTACACCGCAACGCGCCGTCGCCAAGAGGACTTAAAGCAAACCCCGCAAAGTTCGGAACGACGAGGCAGCGTGTTCACGCATGCCGCACCACGGCGCGGCGCAGCGCAGCGCGATGTGCAGCTCCGCTGCACGAGCCGTCGGCTCGACGCTTTGGCTGTTGACCTTCGGGCCCCCTTGCGCGGCGGTGAGGGGTGGACGATCAGGCCCGCAGGGGAATCGGCAGGGATGCCGATTCCTTTTCGCCGGGGCAGGAGCCCCGTCGAAAAGCCCGGCCGCCCCTCACGAACTGGCCGGCAGAGCCGGCCAGCGCCAAGTGGGGGTGCCTTTTCTTTTGGCATTGCCACCATCTCGGTGGTTACTTTCTCTTGGGCAAGCAAGAGAAAGTGACCCGGCCTCCGGCAGGAGGTCGGAAGCCCGCGGCAGGCGAGCCAGGTCGCCGTATCACCACAACCCAAGGCCAAGAGCAAAGTCACTGGACCCCTGCCTCCGCAGGGGTGACGGTGCTTTTGTAGTAACGAGGCAAGAGTGGCCCCTCACCGCCATGAAGATGGCAATGCCCCCATTGGGGAGAGGGAGCCAAGAGCCGGCCGCCAGCCGCACAACGCCCCCTCAAAACTCCCCAAACTTCTCCGGCATCAAATCCAGCACCGCCTGCGCCAACACATCCGGCTGGAACTTCGCCACGAAGCGATCCGCGTTCACCTCCCGCACCATCGCCTCATTGAAGATGCCGCTGATCGAACTGTGCAACACCACCTTCAACGACCGCAGCGACGGCGTCTCACGAATCGCCCGCGTCAACGCGTAGCCGTCCATCAGCGGCATCTCGATGTCGGACACCACCAGCGTCACGCGCTCCTCGCCCTGGGATTCCGCGATGGCCTCCAGCCGCTCCAGCGCCTCGCGCCCGTCCTGCGCCACCACGCACTCCATGTCCATCTGGCGGAACAGGTTGACCAGTTGATTGCGCGCGACCAGCGAGTCGTCCACCACCATCACCCGGCGGGGCTGCATGTCGTGGAAACGGGCGATGCGCTGCATCGGCGGCGACAGTTCCGTGGTGGTGGCATTGAGCGAGGCCAGCACGTGCTCCACGTCGACTACCGCCACCAGCGCGCCATCCACGCGGGTCACCGCGTTCACGCGACTGCCGAAGCCCAGCGCCGCTGCGGGTGCGGCCAGCGATTCGCCGGCGCAATGCACCAGTCGCTGCGGTTCGGCCACCAGGAAGCCCTGCACGGTGCGGCTGAACTCGGTGACCATCAGGTGGGCCGAGGCCACGTCACGCAACGACGGATAACCCAGCGCCACGGCCAGGTCGATGATGGGGATGGTGGTGCCGCGGTAGTCGCAGCTGCCGGCGATCAGGGGGTGGGCGTCGGGCATGCGCTCCATCGGCGGGCGGCGCATGACCTCCCGTACCTTGAATACGTTGATGCCGAACAACTGCTCGTCACCCATCCGGAACAGCAGCATGGCCACGCGGTTGTGACCTGCCAGCTTGGTCTGCTGTTCTACCTTGTCCATCCACGCGGTCATGCGGTTTCCTCGCTGCGGCCCAGCCGCCTTTACCCCCCGCGTATCGGCCGGGGGGCCGCCGGCTTGAGGGATCGGAACCGGCCATGGCACGTCGCTTGCTTCTCAAGTTCCGACATTCGCCGCCGATGCCGGTGACGACCTTTATAGGAAGGAATGATTCACCCATGAGCCTCATCTGGAGCCAGCATCTCGCCGACCTCGCCCGCGCCGCCGCGGCGGGTGACCAGGCGCAGGTCGCACAATTGTCGACCCGCCACCCGCGTGCAGCTCAGGCGCTGGCGCCGTTGCTGGCCGCCGTGTTCAGCACGCGGCCCCCGGCCGCTGTCGCCATGCAGACCATGGAGCAGCTGGGCCTGGTACTCGGCGCATCGCAACAGCTGGCGCGCGAGCAGGCCTCGATGCACCAGTCGGCGCAGGAGAGCCGCGACGACGTCGGCCGTTTGACGGACGGCAGTGCCGGAATCTCGACATCGCTGCAGCAGGTCGCGACCGGACTGGATTACGCGCGTCAGACTGGCGAAAGCAGCGAGCGCAGCGTGAGCGAGCTCGACGGCCAGCTCCGCCTGTTGCGCACCGCCCTGTCCGCCATGAACCGCAACCAGAGCAAGCTGGCCGAGCAGGTGGCGCAGATCCGCAAGCTCACCGGCGTGGTGCAGGAGATCGCCCACCAGACCAACCTGGTCGCGCTCAATGCCGCCATCGAAGCCGCCCGCGCCGGCGAAGCCGGTCGCGGTTTCGCCGTGGTGGCGGATGAGGTCAAGCAGCTGGCCGAGAAGACCAGCCAGGCCACCGATGAGATCGAAGCCGTCACCGGCTCCATCGGCGAGTTCTCCCTGCAGCTCGATGGCGACGTCCAGCAGGGCCTGGCGCGCCTGGATCGCGCGCAGGGCGGCCTGACCCAGACCGAAACCTCGCTGCGCGACAGCGGCGAAGCGCTGCGCCAGATCGGCGAGCGCGTCGGCACCATGCACAAGAATCAGGATGCCCAGCACGCCCGCGCCGTCGCGGCGCAGGCCGCACTGGGTGTATGGCACCGCCGTTCGGCCGAGGCCACGCGCCAGTCCGAAGCGCTGAGCCGCGGCGCCCTGCTCGGTCACCGCCTTGCGCTGGACTGGCTGGAAACCGAAAGCGGGGAAGACCCGGCCAGCCTGAGCCTGACGGTGCGCGAAGCCGCCCAAGGCCTGCGCCAGGCCATGGAGCTGGCCTTGCAGGAACCGGCCGCGCTCGACCGCCGCTGGTTCGACACCCAGGCACTGGCGCGCACGCTCGATCGCCTCACCGCCGGTCGCGCCGGCAACCCGGCCGCCAGCGCACTGGCCGCCACCGGCTCACGCCTGCGCGAACAGGGCAGCACCTTCGCCACCCTGCTATGCGATGGCCAGCTCGACCAGGCCGGCCAACTGATGCAGCAACTGGAAGGCGAGCGCGAAACCCTGCTCACCCAGCTCAACCTGTTGCTGGCGGACCTGTGATCCGGCGCGTACTCGCCTCCCTGCTGCTCGCCGCCCTCGTGTTGCCCGCCCATGCCGCGGAGCCGGCACAGGCGGCGCGAGCGATGGCCGAGCAGTGGCTGCGCGGCCAGTACGCCACCCCAGGCAGCCGCGTGGTAGTGCAGGCGGCGGAACTGGATACACGCACGCTCCAGCTCGCTCCCTGCCCCGCTCCACTCAATGCCAGCCTGCAGAACGGCGCCCGGCTGATGCCGCGCATGACCGTGCTGGTACGTTGCCCCGGCGCCGACGGCTGGACGCTGCATGTACCCGTGCAGCTTCAGGTCTTCCGCGAAGTGCTGGTCCTGGTGCGCCCCCTGCAGCGTGGCGATGGCGTGCGACCCGACGACGTGCGCCGCGAAGAACAGGACATCACCCGGCTGGGCTATGGCTACGTCAGCGACACAGCGGACCTGGAGGGGCGCACCCTGTCGCGCTCCCTGGGCATGGGCAGCGTGGTGACCCCGGCCGCCCTGGGCGGGCGAAGCGCCGTGAAAGCCGGAGATCAGGTACAGCTGGTATCCCGCCTCAACGGCATCGAGGTGCGCGCCAGCGGCGTCGCACTGGGCAGCGGGGACAGCGGTTCGCGCCTGCGGGTGCGCAACGGCAGTTCCGGCAAAGTCATCGACGCCATGGTCATGGCGCCGGGTGAGGTGTTGGCGCTTCCCTGAACCGTCTTGCATGAAGCATTAAAGTTTGCGGCCACCCGGCCGATCCTGTGATCAACAGGGCCAGACATCCAAGAGAACGGACCCATGAACACCACCATATCCAACAACGGCTTACCGAAGCTTCCCCAGCCCCCCTCGGGCCAGGGCAGCAGCGCTACGCAGGGCCCCACCAGCACGACGTCGAGCGACGCCGCCGCCGGCAGCACGGGTACGAACGACCGCGTGCAGCTGACCGACTCCGCCCGCGCCCTGCAGGAAGCAGCCCGCACCAACAGCGGTGCCACCATGGACACGAAGAAAGTCGAGCAGATCCGCCAGGCCCTTGCGAACGGCACGTACAAGGTCGACGCCGGCCGCATCGCCGACCGCATGATGGCCCTCGAAAATCAGATGAACGGCAAGTCATGAACGCCTCACTGCAAGCCGAACTGGACCATGCCCTGACGGCCGCGGTCGAGGAGATGCGGCTCGCAGTGGGTCAATTGATGGACGCGCTCGCTGCTGAGCGCGGCGCCCTGGAAACGGCTGACGTCGATACGCTCAACCGGGCCGGCGCCAGCAAGCACGAATTGATGCTGAAGCTGGAACAGCTCGACAGCGAACGCGTGCAGCTCAGCAAGGGCGCGCCGGAGGCCAGCCGCGTGTTGGCGCCGAAGTGGCAAGAAATTCTGCAATCGCTGTATGCCTGCCAGCAGCTCAACCAGCGCAACGGCCACCTCGTGGGCATTCGCCTGCAGCAGGTACGCAAGGCACTGGCGGTACTGACCGGCAACGAAACGGAAGCAAGCGTGTACGGCCGCGCGGGAGACCTGCGCACGAGCCTGCGTTCGCAACCGCTCGCCGAGGCTTAAGCAACACGACGCACGTGCGACTTTCTCTCGCGTGCGTTTGTCTGTCGGCGACAGTCGTCGTCCCACTCAACCATCGTGAACACGTCGATCATGAGCGAAGTTGCGGCCATCCCCTCCGCCCAGGACATCTCCGCCGGCAACGAACTGCCGCTGCCGGTGATCCGCCTGCCCATGCTGGACAGCAAGCGCGAACTGTTCGCGTACGAAATCGTGTTTCAGGATGACGCCGAGGACGAAGGCGCACTGATGCGCCGAGCACTCGCCACCATCACCGACGGCGCCCTCGCCCGCCTCGTGCGCGGCAACCGCACCTTCCTCAAGCTCACCCACGAGCTGCTGATGGAAGAAACCGACGTACTGCAGCATCAGCCGCGCTTTGGCGTGCTGCTGAAGCCGGATGCCGCCATCGATCCCGCGCTGGTGGAACGCCTGTCGCGCATGGCGCAGCGCGGCTGCCCGCTGATGCTGGATGCCGGCGACACCACACTCGAATTCAATCCCGCCGTCGAGCCGCTGCTGAAAATCGTGCAGTTCGTGCGACTGGACGCCAGCAAACTCGATCCCGCGACCTTGCGCTCACGCAGCGAATACCTGCATGCGCGCGGCACCCACGTCGTCGCCGGCCACGTGGACGACCACGACACCTACCATCGCTGCGAATCCCTGCCGCTGCAGGCGATCCAGGGCCAGTTCCTGCTCAAGCCCGAACCGGTCGCCGTGCCCGTGCTGGCCGCCAGCCGCCTGAGCCTGCTGCGCCTGATGAAGGCCCTGCAGGAAGGCAACCCCGGCCCGGTGGAACTGGGCCAGATCGTGCGCGACGACGCCATCCTCAGCTACAAGCTGCTGGGCTGCGTGAACTCGGCTTACTTCGCCCTGCCACGCCAGCTCAAGTCGGTGCAGCAGGCTGCCATCTTCTTCGGCGCCGCCCGCCTGCGTAACTGGATCTACACCATGGCGTTGAGCGGCACCGGCGACCGTCCGCCGGAACTGCTGCGCGCCGCGCTCATCCGCGCCCACATGGCCGAAAAGCTTGCGCAGGGCATGCCCTCCGAACAGCGCGAGATGGCGTTCACCGCGGGCCTGTTCTCGCTGCTGGACGCGATGATGGAAGCGCCGATGGATTTCGTGCTGTGGCATCTGCCGCTGGCGCGTGAGATCAGCAGTGCGCTGCTGGAGAACAAGGGGCCGTTTGCGCCGTTGCTGGATCAGATCCGCGCGTGGGAGGCGGGTAATCTGCGTGGTGGCGAGGCGCAGCCGCAGGTGATTCGTCGCATGGCGGCGATTTATCTTGAGGCGACGCAGTGGGCGGATCACGTTTACGCGTTTGCGGATCAGCGGCCGAACTGATTTTTTTGTGGCGTGAAATCGTGCTTTTCGCCGTTATGCCTTATTCCCTCTCTCTTCCGGCGTAGCCGGGGAGCAGCCATGAATGGCTGCGGTTTCGAGGGACGAGGAAAGGGTTGGGGGATGGGACAACCAGGCTTCAACGCTCCATTCTTTAGCTGTTATTCCCGCGTAGGCGGGATAAGCGCGAAGCGCGTCCCACGGGGACTAGCTTTGCGTCGCAGAACGTCCGTAGGGGTTGCCTCACCACCTCATAAGCACCGTCATCCCTGCGAAGGCAGGACAAGCGCGAAGCGCGAAGAACGCCCGTAGGGCGGCCCCGAAGGGGCGAGCGCAGCGAGTCATCCAGTGACTTTGCTCTTGGCTTTGTTGGGCCTTCGGTTGCCGTGATCCCGCGATCGGGCCGCCTACGCGGCGGGCGTTTCGACCTTCTGCCGAAGGCCGAGTCACTTTTCTTTTGCTGGCCCACGCACGCGCAGGAGCGCGTGCGAACGGCGAAGCCGGCCCGAAGGGCGTAGGGCAGGATGCCCGGAGTCAAAGAAAAGTAACCCAAAGAAAATGGCCTTTAGAGCTCTCGTAGCACCGTGTTGAATACAAGCCTTGGCGGCCTCGGTAATCGGCACCGGGCGATCCATTCGACACACGGTACGGCTACCCCGCAACGCGCCGAAGCGCAGAGGTGCTCTGCATAGCGTGGAATACAAGCCCTGACTGTTCCGGAGCCCGGATGGCGACAGGCGTAACGCCTACACACAGCGGCTACACCGCAACGCGCCGTGGCCAAGAGGGCTTAAAGCAGATCCCGCGAAATTCGGAACGACGAGGCAGCGTATTCACGCATGCCGCGCTACAGCGCGGCGCGATGTGCAGCTCCGCTGCACGAGCCGTGCGCTTTGGCTTTTGACTCCAGGGCCCCCTTGCGCGGCGGTGAGGGGTGGACGATCAGGCCCGCAGGGGAATCGGCAAGGAGGCCGATTCCTTTTCGCCGGGGCAGGAGCCCCGTCGAAAAGCCCGGCCGCCCCTCACGAACTGGCCGGCTTCACCGGCCAGCGCCAAGTGGGGGTGCCTTTTCTTTTGGCATTGCCACCATCTCGGTGGTTACTTTTCTTTGGGCAAGCAAAGAAATGTGACCCGGCCTCCGGCAGGAGGGCGGAAGCCCGCCGTCCCACAGGGACTACCTGCGGGTCGCAACGAGCCAGGTCGCTGCCACGCGACAACCGAGCGAAAAGTCACTGGACTCCTGCCTTCGCAGGGGTGACGGTTCTTTTCTAATGAGGCAAGAGTGCCCCCTCACCACCATGAAGGTGGCAATGCCCCAACCCTCTCCCTAATGGGGGAGAGAGCAAAAGCACCGGCTCGATGCACCAAGCCGCGTCACCAAGGCAACAACAAAGAAAATCAGCCCCGCTGCCTCCTATCCCAGGCAGCAAAAATCCCATGCATCGCCTCCAACCCATCAAACACCGCCGCCGGCCCCGGCTGCAGGATGATCGGCGACTTGATCTCATGAAGCTCACCATCACGCACCGCGGGAATCACATCCCAACCCTCCCGCGCCGCCACCCGCTCCGGCCGAAACCGCTTCCCGCACCATGAGCCAAGAATGATGTCCGGCGCCGCACGCACCACCTCACCCGTATCCCCAAGAATGCGGTGCTTCGCCAGCGACTCGCCCGACATGAGCGGAAACACATCCTCGCCACCGGCGATGCGAACCAGCTCGGCCACCCATTGGATGCCCGTGATCAGCGGGTCATCCCACTCCTCGAAATACACCTTCGGCCGCCGCTCGAATTGCGCAGCCGCCGCTTCGATGCGGGCGATCTGCTGCTCCGCCTTGCGCGCATAGGCTTCGGCCTTCTCAGCCGCACCCACCATCGCGCCCAGTCGGCGGATGTAAGCAAGGATGCCGTCCACGCTGCGATGGTTGCTGATCCACACTTCCACGCCGGCCTTGATCAGCTCGCGCGCGATATCCGCCTGGATGTCGGAAAACCCGATCACGAAATCCGGCTGCAGCTTGAGGATCTCGTCGATCTTCGCGCTGGTGAACGCCGAGACCTTCGGCTTCTCCTTGCGCGCACGCGGCGGACGCACGGTGAAACCGGAGATGCCGACGATGCGGTGCTCCTCGCCGAGCGCGTACAGCACTTCGGTGGGTTCTTCGGTGAGGCAGACGATGCGCTGCGGATAGTGGTCGGTGTTGCTGCGAATATCAGTCACGCGTTCAATGTCCCAACACGGTCACCGTGATCTTGCGCTGGTGCGGATCAAGACGGTGTTCCCACAGGTAGATGCCTTGCCACGTGCCCAGCTGCACCTTGCCCGCATGCACCGGCACCACCAGGCTCACGCCGGTGAGGATGGCGCGAACGTGGGCGGGCATGTCGTCCGGGCCTTCTTCGTCGTGGCGGAAAATAGTGTCGCCATCGGGCACGGCACGCGCGAACCAGCGTTCGAGATCGTCGCGCACGGTTGGATCGGCGTTCTCGCTGATCAACAGCGAGCAGCTGGTGTGCAGGCTAAAGATGTTCACCATACCGGTGTGCACGCCGCTGGCGGCCACGACGTCACCCACCTTGTCGGTGATCTCGGTGAAACCGCGGCCGCGCGTGTGCACGACAAAACCATTCTGGGCGACGTGATCGGCGGGCGTGGCTCGCATGCGAATAGCCTCCGAATGGCTAGGGAACGGATTCAGGGATAAAGCAGGCGGCTCGTCCAGGTCTGTCCGTGACGGCTCCAGCGTACGCGTTCGTGCAAGCGGTATTCGGCGCCGTACCAGAACTCCACCATGTCCGGCTCCACCACGAAGCCGCCCCAGTGAGGCGGACGGGGCACATCGCGGCCTTCGAACTCGTGCTCGTAGCGAGCGTAGCGCTGCTCGAAGGTTTCGCGGTCCGGCAGGGTCTGCGACTGCAGCGATGCCCAGGCGCCGAGCTGGCTCTCGCGCGGACGCGAGGCGAAGTACGCGTCGGACTCTTCGGGCTGCAGCTTGCGCGCCACGCCTTCCACACGCACCTGCACAGCGTTGTGCAGCTGCTTCCAATGGAAACACAGGGCGACCTGCGGATGCGCCTCGACCTGGCTGCCCTTGTCGCTTTCGTAATTCGTGTAGAAGCGGAAGCCACGCTCATCGGCGCCCTTGAGCAGCACGATGCGCGAGCTCACGCGGCCGGCGGCGTCGACCGTGGCCAGGCTCATCGCGGTCGGTTCGGGCTCTCCCGCGTTGCCGGCCTCGCCAAGCAGTTGCACAAATGTGTCAAGTATTTCTCGTTTCAGCATGGGGGTCTTGAATCGTGGCCGGAGCGCGCCATCATGGCGAAATGTCTCCAGATGCTAGCACGCAGAATTCGACCCTGGCCGGGCACCTGCTCGACCAGTACGCCGGGCGGATTGCCCGCTCCCGGCGTCCGTACCTGCTGGGCCTTTCCGGCCTGCAGGGCAGCGGCAAGAGCACCCTGGCGCGGGAAATGAAGGCCCAGGCCGAGACCCGTGGCTGGCCGACCGAGGTGCTGTCGCTGGACGACTTCTATTATTCGCGAAGCGAACGTGAAGTCCTTGCTCACCAGATCCACCCCTTGCTGCGCACCCGCGGCGTGCCGGGCACGCACGAGATCGAGCTGTTGATGTCGGTGCTGGCCGCATTGCCGCAGGCATCTGACAAGTTGCCGGTGGAGCACCCGCGCTTCGACAAGGGGCGCGACACGCGCATGGTGCCATCGAAGTGGCCCAAGGTGACCCGGCCGCCCAGGCTGGTGATTGTGGAGGGTTGGGCGCTGGGCCTTCGTCCGCAGTTGCTGGCCGCACTGGAGGAACCGGTGAATGCGCTTGAACGCGACGAGGATCCGGAAGGCACCTGGCGTCACTGGGTCAACAAGCAGTTGCGCAGTTATCAGCCGCTCTGGCGCAAGCTGGATGCCCTGATCGTGCTGCAGGCGCCGAACTGGGGCATCGTGCGCAAGTGGCGCAGCGAGCAGGAGGAAGAACTGCTGGCCCGCCATGCGCCGCTGGCGATGGACGCCGAGGCGATGGCGCGCTTCCTCGCCCATTACGAACGTCTGAGCCGGCACGCGCTTGCCACCCTGCCCGCGCTGGCCGACACCACGGTGGAATATGACGATGACCGCCACGTCATCGCCGTCAACCACAGCTGATGCTCAGGCGCCAGGCTCCACCTGCACGGCCGTACCGTACGCAAGCACTTCGGTAACGCCCTCGGCGACGTCGTTGGCGTCGTAGCGCATGCCGATCACCGCGTTGGCACCGCGCTCGGCGGCATGCTGGAGCATCAGCTCGAAAGCTTCCTCGCGCGCCTTCTCGCATAGCTCGGTGTAGAGGGTGATGTTGCCGCCCACCAGCGTCTGCAAGGCCGCGCCGAGGTTGCCCACGACGCTGCGCAAACGCACGGTGAGGCCGCGCACGATGCCCATGGGGCGCACGATGCGGTGACCCGGCAATTCATTGCCGGTGGTGACCATGTGGAGCGACAGAGTGTTGGGCATGGAACCGTCTCCTACGTTGCGTCGAATGGAAAGGAACGCCGATGCGCAAGCCGCTTGCCCGTGGCTTGCGCGGGATGTGACTCAGTCGCCGTCCAGCAGCGCGGCGTAGCCATCGCGCGCATCCGGCCACTGCGGCACGAAACCACTGGCGCGCAACCGCGCATTGCTCAGCCGTTTGCTTCCCACGCCCGGCGGCGCCGCGCCATCGCCGGGCGTCGGCGCGCCCACGCGTCGCGCAAGCTCACCGTAGAGCACGTCGAGCGGCAGCGGGGTGTTGTCGACACCGAGGTAGAGCGGCAGGGGATCACGCAGGAACAGCAGATGCACGATGGCCGCGGCCGCATCGTCCACGTGGATGCGATTCGCCCAGTGCGGTGGATCGTGCGGCACGCACGCTGTACCGGCGCGCAGTCTTTCGATCAGTTGCAGCCGGCCGGGACCGTAAAGTCCCGCCAGCCGTAGCGTGACCGCCGATGCGTGCTCGTGCGCGTAGCGCTCGGCATCCAGCAGCACGCGACCGTTGAAGCCGGGCGGATCGGCGGGTGTGTCCTCGTCGACCCACGCATCGCCATGCTCGCCATAAACGGCGCTGGACGAAACGAACACCAGCCGTTGCAAGCTGGCGCGATCGAGCACCTCCAGCAGATGGCGCAATCCATCGACGAACACCGCGCGATACAGCGCCTCGTCGCGGGCATCGGGCGTGGGCAGGTACACGACGTGGCTGATGCCGCCGGGCAAGTCGCGCAGCGATGCGGGCTTCGTCAGGTCGCCGCAGATCCCGTGAATGCCGCCCTGCCCTGGCTCGGCAACGCTGCGGCGCAGCGCCCATACCTCGTCGCCGCGCGCCCGCAGCTGCTGCGCCACGCGCAACCCGACATCGCCCGCGCCGGCGATCAGCACCCGTGCGCTCATGGCATGCTTCCCGCCAGACGGCACAACCGCGCGCTTTCGCGCCTGTTAGCATTCACCCATGAATCCATCGTGCAACCTGTTCATCGTCGGCCCCACCGGCGCCGGCAAGACGACCATCGGGCGTCGGCTGGCGGACCATTATGGGCTGAGCTTCGTCGATCTCGACTATGAGATCGAGCGGGCCTGCGGCGTGCCGGTCAGCACCGTCTTCGAGATCGAGGGCGAAACCGGCTTCCGCCAGCGTGAAAGTGCCTTGCTGGCGGAATGCAGCGCGCGCGGCGGCGTGGTGATGGCCACCGGCGCCGGCGCGGTGCTCGATGCAGCCAACCGCCGCCTGCTCACCGAGCGCGGCTACGTGCTGTGGCTGCAGGCCACGCTGGAACAACAACTGGAGCGCCTGGCGCAGGATCGCCAACGCCCGCTGCTCGCTGGCGTGGACCGCGCCGAACGCCTCACCGCCATGGCACAGCGTCGCACGCCGCTGTACGAGGAAGTCGCCGACCTGGCGATTCCCGGTGCGCACGAAACGGTCCACGCCGCCAGCGAACGCAGCATTCTCTTGATCGACCAACATTGGCAACGACAACACGCAGCATGACGACCACGCCCCGCACCATCGACGTCGCCCTAGGCGACCGCAGCTATCCGGTATGGATCGGCCCCGGCCTGCTCACCGACCACGCCCGCTGGCGCGCCACGCTGCGCGGCCGGCATGCACTGGTGATCAGCAACACCACGGTAGCGCCGCTCTATCTGGACCGCATCGCGCAGGGGCTCGATGGCCTGACGTGGTCGTCGTTCCTGATCGACGACGGCGAAGCGCACAAGACCTTCGCCAACGTGGGCCTGGCGCTCGATGCGCTGGCCAAGCTCGGCGCCACGCGCGATGCCTGCGTGATCGCGTTGGGTGGCGGCGTGGTGGGCGATCTCGCCGGCTTCAGCGCGGCCTGCTGGATGCGCGGCATCGATTTCATCCAGATGCCGACCACCTTGCTGTCGATGGTGGATTCGTCGGTGGGCGGCAAGACCGGCGTGAACCTGCCGGCCGGCAAGAATCTGGTGGGTGCGTTCCACCAACCGCGCGCTGTGATCGCCGACACCGACACGCTCGCCACCCTGCCCGAACGCGAATACCGCGCTGGCCTGGCCGAAGTGGTGAAGGGTGCGGCTATTGGCGACCCCGACTTCTTCGCGTGGCTGGAAACGAACGCCGCCGCGCTGAACGCACGCGAGACCGGCCCGCTGATCGAAGCCATCGCGCGCAAGGTGCAGTACAAGGCCGGCGTGGTCGCGCGCGACGAAACCGAGCAGGGTGAACGCGCCCTGCTCAACCTGGGCCACACCTTCGGCCACGCACTGGAAACCGCGGGCAAGTACAAGGTGCTGCTGCACGGCGAAGGCGTCGCGGTGGGCATGCTGCTGGCGGCGCAATTGTCCGAACGCCTCGGCATGAGCGAGGCAGCCGACACCACGCGCCTGCATCGCCTGCTCGATGCGGTGGGCTTGCCGACGGCGATTCCGACCGGCATGGATCCCGCGCAGTTGCTGGCGCTGATGCGGCTGGACAAGAAGAACCTTGCCGGGACACTGCGGTTGATCCTCTGGCGGGGCATCGGTCGCGCCGAGATCGTTGGTGGCGTGGATGAGGCGCAGGTGATGGCGGTGCTCGAGGCCAATACCCGGCGCTGATACCGGAAGGGAGACGTCATGGCGATGCTCTATGACCTTGTGTGGGATACCGCACTGTTCCATCTCGGTCGACTGACGCTGCTGGCCCTGACGCTGGGCCGCTACCCACGTCGCGACATGGCCGAACGACACAGCGACCGCGTTGCCGGCGTGGGTGCCCTCGTCGTCGCATGTGCATGGGGTCTGATGGCGCTTTACAACCACGTTCACTAGCGACAACGGACCGGCCTGCGACGCCCTCGCGCTCGCTACCGGACGCGCGGCCTTCTAGAATGCGGGTTCTGCGGCCCATTGCCCTCCTCTTCGAAACGGACTCCATGCGCCTTTACCTGCAAGCCGTGACCGCGACCGCCGAAGCGCCGCGCTATGTCCAGATCGCACTGGAGCAGGACTTGCTGGGCGGCTGGACGCTGTATCGCGAATCGGGCGTGCAAGGCGGCAAGGCCACGCTCAAGCGCGAGCAGTTCCTGGAGCGCGACGACGCGCTCGCCGCGTTCGAAAAAGCCCGCGACGCGCAGATCAAGCGCGGCTTCCGCGTGATGTTCAGCCAGGGCATGGACGGCCCCTACGGATCCTGACATGAGTGATGAGTTGAAGAACGACCGCTTCCTGCGCGCGCTGCGCCGTGAGGCCACCGACACCACGCCCGTGTGGGTCATGCGCCAGGCCGGCCGCTATCTGCCGGAATACCGTGCCACCCGCGCCCGCGCCGGCAGCTTCATGGCGCTGGCGCAGAGCCCGGAGCTGGCCTGCGAGGTGACGCTGCAGCCGCTGGAACGTTTCGAACTGGATGCGGCCATCCTGTTCTCCGACATCCTCACCATTCCCGACGCCATGGGCCTGGGCCTGAGCTTTGCCCACGGCGAAGGCCCGCAGTTCGCGCACCCGGTGCGCACCCGGGCCGACATCGAGAAGCTGAGCGTGCCGGACATGGACGGCGAGCTGCGCTACGTGATGGACGCGGTGCGCCTGATCCGCCGCGAACTGCACGGCCGCGTACCGCTGATCGGCTTCTCCGGCAGCCCGTGGACACTGGCCTGCTACATGGTGGAAGGCCAGGGCTCGCGCGACTTCGCCCGCGTGAAGGCCATGTGCTGGAGCGAGCCCGCCCTCGCCCACCGCCTGCTCGATACCCTGGCCCAGTCCGTGGCCGCCTACCTGATCGCCCAGGCCGAGGCCGGCGCCCAGGCGCTGATGGTGTTCGACACCTGGGGCGGCCTGCTTGGACCGGCGGCCTACCGTGAGTTCTCCCTCCGCTATATGGCGCAGGTGGTCGAGGCGCTGAAAGCCCACCCGGCCAGCCGCGAGCTGCCGGTGATCCTGTTCTCCAAGGGTGGCGGCCAGCACCTGGCCGCCATGGCCGATACCGGCTGCGCGGCGCTGGGCGTGGACTGGACCATTGACCTTGCCGACGCTCGCCAGGCCGTCGCTGGTCGCGTCGCCCTGCAGGGCAACCTGGACCCGGCCGTGCTGCTGGCCGATCCGGACGTGATCCGCCGCGAGGTGCGCCGTGTGCTGGACAGTTACGGCGACCATCCCGGCCATGTGTTCAACCTGGGGCATGGCATTACGCCGGAAGTGAATCCCGAGCACGTGAAGGTGCTGGTGGATGAGGTTCACGCGTATGGGCGGCAGTTGCGCGGCTGAGCCGCGAATGCCTCTCAAGGGGCGATGTGCAGCTTCGCTGCACGAGCCTTCGGCTTTGAGCTTTTGACCTTTGGCCCCCCTTGAGCGGCGGTGAGAGGCGGACGATCAGGCCCCGCAGGGGTGCCGGGCAGGACGCCCGGCACTTTTCGTCGGGGCAGGAGCCCCGTCGAAAAGCCCGGCCGACTCTCACGGACTGGCCGGCGCAGCCGGACAGCGCCGCGACGGGGGTACCCTTTCTTTTGGCATTGCCACCATCTCGGTGGTTACTTTTCTTTGGGCAAGCAAAGAAAAGTGACCCGGCCTCCGGCAGGAGGTCGGAAGCCCGCCGCAGGCGAGCCAGGTCGCCATCGCACGACAACCGGGCGAACGGCAAAAGTCGCTGGATTCCCGCTTTCGCGGGAATGACGGAGCTGAGAACCCCGGGAGTGCCCCCAAAAATGGCACCCCAGCGCCCCCACCCGTACAATCGACCCTTTACCGTCAATCCCCACGCGCCAGCCCCGGCGCGCAATCGCGAGCCCCTGATGGACAAGAGTTTCGAGCCCGGCCAGATCGAATCGAAGTGGTATGCCGCCTGGGAAGCCAGCGGCGACTTCAAGCCGTCCGGCCATGGCGATCCGTACTGCATCCTGCTGCCGCCGCCGAACGTTACCGGCACCCTGCACATGGGCCATGCGTTCCAGCAGACCGTGATGGACATGCTGATCCGCTACCAGCGCATGCGCGGCATGAACACGCTGTGGCAGGTAGGCACGGACCACGCCGGCATCGCCACGCAGAAGATCGTGGAGAACCAGCTCGCCGTCGAAAACAAGACGCGTCACGACCTGGGCCGCGAAGCCTTCATCGAGCGCGTGTGGCAGTGGAAGGAAGAATCCGGCTCCACCATCACCAACCAGATGCGCCGCCTCGGCGTCGCCGCCGACTGGTCGCGCGAGCGCTTCACCATGGATCCGGGCCTGTCGGCCGCGGTGCGCAAGGTGTTCGTGGACTGGTACCGCGCAGGCCTGATCTACCGCGGCAATCGCCTGGTGAACTGGGACCCGGCGCTGGGCACGGCGGTGTCCGATCTTGAAGTGAACAACGTCGAGCGTGACGGCCACCTGTGGTCGATCCGCTACTTCACCGTCGATGGCAAGGACAGCGTCGTGGTGGCCACCACGCGTCCGGAAACCATGCTGGGCGACGTGGCCGTGGCCGTGCATCCGGAAGACGAGCGCCACGCACGCCTGATCGGCCAGATGCTGCGCCTGCCGCTGTCGGGCCGCGAGATTCCCGTCATCGCCGACGACTACGTCGATCGCGAGTTCGGCACGGGCTTCGTGAAGATCACGCCCGCGCATGACTTCAACGACTACGCCATCGGCCAGCGCCATGGCTTGACGCCGATCAACATCTTCACGCTCGACGCCAAGGTCAACGAGAACGCGCCGGAGAAGTATCGCGGCATGGACCGCTACGAAGCACGCAAGGCCGTGCTCGCGGACCTGGAGGCCGAAGGCCTGCTGGTGGAAACCAAGCCGCACAAGCTGCAGGTGCCGGTGAGCCAGCGTTCGGATGCCGTGATCGAGCCGATGCTCACCGATCAGTGGTTCCTCGACCTCACCAGCGAGAAGGGCCGCAAGGAAATCACCGAACCGGCGCTCGAGGCCGTGCGCGGCGGTGAGATCAAGTTCGTTCCGGAAAACTGGAGCACCACGTACACACAGTGGTTGGACAACATCCAGGACTGGTGCATCAGTCGCCAGCTGTGGTGGGGCCATCGCATCCCGGCTTTCTACGACGAAGCCGGCAACATCTTCGTGGGCGAGGACGAAGCCGACGCGCGCGCGCATGCCACTGTCGCGCCGGTCGGCGTGCTGCGCCAGGACGAGGATGTGCTCGACACCTGGTTCAGCTCCGCGCTGTGGCCGTTCTCCACCCTGGGCTGGCCGATGGACGGCCCGGTGAAGGATGAGCACGGCAACGTCGTCGCTAACTGGGACACCGACAACCTCTTCCTGCCCAGCGCCGTGCTGGTCACTGGCTTCGACATCATTTTCTTCTGGGTCGCGCGCATGGTGATGGCGACCAAGTACTTCACCGGTCGCGTGCCGTTCCGCCATGTCTACATCAACGCCATCGTGCGTGATGCGGAAGGCCAGAAGATGTCCAAGTCCAAGGGCAACACGCTCGATCCGCTCGATCTCATTGACGGCATCGAGCTGGAGCCGCTGGTCGCCAAGTCGACGAAGTCGCTGCTGATTCCGCAGGTACGCGAGAAGGTCGAAAAGCGCATCCGCAAGGATTACCCGACCGGCATCCCCGCCATCGGCACCGACGCGCTGCGCTTCACCTTCGCGGCGCTGGCCAGCTATAGCCGCACCATCAACTTCGACATCAAGCGTGCCGAAGGCTACAAGGCGTTCTGCAACAAGCTGTGGAACGCAGCGCGCTTCGTGCTGATGAACCTGCCTGAAGGCGAGCTCGCCGCGCCGGCCAACGGCCCGGTGACGGAAGCGGAGCGCTGGATCCTCACGCGCCTGAAGCAGACGCTGACCGACGTGGAGCAGCACTTCGCCAGCTACCGCTTCGACCTGCTTGCGCAGGAGCTGTACGAGTTCACCTGGAACGAGTTCTGCGACTGGTTCCTGGAACTGTCCAAGCCCGCTTTGAATGGCGACGATGCCGCCGCTGCAGCCTCCACGCGCCACACGCTGGTGGTGGTGCTGGAAACCATCCTGCGCGCGCTGCATCCGATCGTGCCGTTCATCAGCGAGGAGATCTGGCACTCGGTGGCGCCGAAGCTCGGCCTCGATGCGAAGTTTCTGCTGGAACGCCCGTGGCCGAAGGCCGATGACATCGTCGCCGACGATGCCGCGACCGCCGAGGTCGAGTGGTTCAAGAACGTGCTGAGCGGCATCCGCCGCATCCGTGCAGAAATGAACATCGCGCCGGGCAAGACCATCCCGCTGCTGCTCGCCGACGGCGACGCGACCGATCGCACGCGTGCATCGAAGTTCGCCGCGCAGATCAGCTTCCTCGCGCGCGTCGACGCGCCGCAGTGGATCGAGTCGGGCGCCGACGAACCGGCGGCCGCCGCTGCGGTGGTGGGTTCGATGCGTGTACTGATTCCGCTGGCCGGACTGATCGACCTGAGCGCAGAAAAGACACGCCTCGGCAAGGAAATTGCCCGCATCGAAGTCGAGATCAAGAAGTGCGAAGGCAAGCTGGGCAACGCCAACTTCGTCGCCAATGCACCGGCGGAAGTGGTGGCGCAGGAGCGCCAGCGCATCGCCGACTGGGGCACGCAGCTCAACGCATTGCGCGAGCAGTCGCAGAAGCTGGGCTGAGCGCGAGGAAACAGGGAAAAGAAGTGAGGAATGGGAGAAGAGCTGGGTGCTCTCTCTCGTTTCTCACTTCTATTCACTCACTTCTGTCGCCCAAATCCAGCGCCATTACGATGGCGTCCTCGCGCCCGTCCTTGGCCGGGTAGTACTTCGGGCGACGCCCGATTTCCTCGAAGCCGATCGAGCGATAGAGGCTTTGCGCCACCGGATTGGAGGGGCGCACTTCGAGAAATACGCGACCCGCGCCGTTCCACCGCGCGATGTCCAACAGGCGCCGGAACAGAATCCTGCCCAGGCCGAGCCCACGATGGTCGGGTCCCACGCAGACATTGAGGATGTGCGCCTCGCCCGCCGCCACGGAAAGCACGCCGTAGCCGGCGATGACGCCGTCCACCCACATCACCCAGCACGGGTGCCCGGCCTTCAGGCAGTCGGCGAAGATGCCCGCTGTCCACGGGAAGTCATAGGAAGCCGCTTCCATGGCAGCCACGATCGGCACATCGTCGCGGCGCATGGCACGGATTTCGGCGTGAGGACGAGCCACGGCGACCATGCGAGGGTTACTCCGCAGGGGAAACCAGGGCGCGGCGCAAGCTGCGCAGCGCGTTCCAAAGCCTACGCTTGCCGGCGCCCGAGGTCAGCACGCTGGACGGTTCATCGGCCAACACGATATGGGCCCGGCTGAGCACGGCGGCGGGCAACTCGCGCCCCAGCGCATGCGCCTGGGCTTCGCCGAAGACCAGGTAGGCGCGCACTTCCGGCGGCGACGGCAGCTGGCCGTTGGCTACCTCGATACGCGGCGCTCGGGCCACGGCGGGGCCACAGGCCATCAGCGCCCGGCCCACCAGATCGAGCTCGCGCGGCGAGCAGCCGGCCGGCAGCACCACGACGCAGTCCCCCATGACAACAGACGACGCGGCCTCCGCCAGCGTGGCTTCCACCTCGGGCACAGCCTGCGCCGCGATACGGCGCACCCACGGCGTGACGCCCAACGCGCGTAGTACGCGCTCGCGATGCGGCAGCTCCGCGTGGACATGCCCGACCATCAGGCGACTCCCCGGCGTCGACGGCGCGTGGCGCGCCCCCACAGGGTCATCACCGGGCCGGACAACAGATACAAGGTGAACACCACCAGCAGCACGCGCGGCGGATCGATGAAGAACGGCACCAGCACCAACACGCCGATCAGCACCCATAGGAACGGCACGCGGTCGCCCATCGGCAACGACTTAAAGCTGTAGTAGCGGAAGCGGCTCACCATCAGCAGGCCGACCACCACGGCCATGACCGGCATGAAGCGGCACACGTCCGCGCCGGAAATATCGAACTTGTCCATGCTCCACACGAACGACATGCACACCGCCGCCGCTGCCGGGCTCGCCAAGCCCTGGAAATAGCGCTTGTCGACCACGCCCACCTGCGTATTGAAGCGCGCCAGCCGCAAGGCGGCGCAGGCGGCATAGATGAAGGCGGCGGCCCAGCCGATCTTGCCCCAGGTGGGGCCGTAGTCCTTCAGGGCAGACAGCGACCAGGTGTACATCACCAGCGACGGCGCCAGGCCGAAGCTGATCAGGTCCGACAGCGAGTCGTACTGCACGCCGAACTCGCTCTGCGTGTTGGTCAGGCGAGCCACGCGACCGTCCATGCCGTCCAGCAGCGCCGCCACGAACACGGCGATGGCCGCCGAGCTGAAATCCCCGCCGATGCTGGCCACGATGGCGTAGAACCCGGCGAACATCGCGCCGGTCGTAATCAGGTTCGGCAGCAGATAAATACCCCGGTGACGCGGGGGGCTGGCGGGCTTGCTCTCGGTCATGAACCAATCCGTGACGGAATGCGCGCAGTGTAAACCATCCTCCGCTTGAGTCCGGCCGGAGGGGGTGCAAGGATGCTACGGCCTCACAGGGGAGGCGCCGCCGGCCTCGCCGGCTTCCGGGACAGAGCCAGGAAAGACCCTCCCCCTAGAGCTCACACGGCTTGACGAACAACCCCTGTCCCACGCTCCGGAGTCACTCATGCGCCGCCTTCTGATCGCCACCGCACTCTTGCTGGTCGCGCCCCTGGTCGCAGCCCAGGCTTACAAGTGGAAGGACGCCAACGGCACCGTGCATTACTCCGACTCGCCGCCGCCGCAGGGCACCAAGTTCAACAAGATCACCACCAGCGGCACGGTGGAGCCACTGGCCGCGCCGGCCAGCACGGAAACCGCCGACACCGACGCCAAGCCCCCCGCGCCCCAGCAGCCGATGTCCGACACGCCCGAAAACCGCGCCAAGCTGTGCGCCACCCTCAAGTCCAATATGGACACCCTCAAGGGAGCCGGCCCGGTGGTGATGGAAGAAAACGGCCAGCAGAAGGTCATCAACGCCGACCAGCGCAAGCAGCAGCAGGCCACCACCCAGGCCCAGTACCAGCAGTACTGCCCGGGCAGCTGAACCTGCCCCACAAGGTTGCGCCGGAAACCGGCGCAACCGGCGACATCGCACGCCGCAGGCCGCCGTGACAGGCCGCTATAATCGGCCTCTTTCTCTGCCGGACCCGTTCGCATGCGCCTTAGCCAATTCCACCTGGCCACTGTCAAGGAAGTCCCTGCCGACGCCGAGATCGCCAGCCATCGCCTGATGCTGCGCACCGGCATGATCCGCAAGCTCGCCTCCGGCCTGTACACCTGGTCGCCGCTGGGCTTGCGCGTGCTGCGCAAGGTGGAGGCTGTCGTCCGCGAGGAAATGGATCGCGCCGGCGCAGTCGAGCTGCTCATGCCGACCATCCAGCCCAAGGAGCTGTGGGAGGAAAGCGGCCGCTGGGCGAAGTTCGGTCCGCAGCTGCTGAAAATCAAGGACCGCAAGGAGCAGGAGTTCTGCTACGCCCCCACGGCCGAGGAAGTGATCACCGACTACGCGCGCAACGAGCTGAAGAGCTACAAGCAGCTGCCGATGAACTTCTATCAGATCCAGACCAAGTTCCGCGACGAGATCCGCCCGCGCTTCGGCGTGATGCGCGCACGCGAGTTCCTGATGAAGGACGCCTACTCCTTCCATCTCACGCAGGAATCGCTGGCCGCAACCTATGACGCCATGTACCAGGCGTACACGCGCATCTTCACCCGTCTGGGCCTGAAGTTCCGCGCCGTGCAGGCCGACACCGGCGCCATCGGCGGCAACGCCAGCCACGAGTTCCAGGTGCTGGCCGATTCGGGCGAGGACGCGCTGATCTTCTCCGACGGCTCGGACTACGCCGCCAATATCGAAAAGGCCGAGGCCCTGGCGCCAACGACCACGCGCCCCGCCCCGTCCGCCGCGCTCACGCGCGTGGACACGCCTACCCAGAAGACCATCGAAGACGTCGCCGCCTTCCTCAAGGTCACGCCGCAGCAATGCGTGAAGACCATCCTGGTCCGCGGCAACGACGGCCTGGTGGCCCTGTGCGTGCGCGGCGACCATGAAGTGAACGAAGTGAAGGCCGGCAAGCTGGCCGGCATGCCGGGCGAGTCCGTGCTGGCTACCGAAGAAGAGATCCTCGCCGTCACCGGTGCCCGCCCCGGCTTCATCGGCCCGGCTGGCCTGCCCGCCGAGATCCCCGTGATCGTCGACCGTGACGCGGCCGTGCTGGCCGATTTCGTCTGCGGCGGCAACCAGGACGGCACCCACTACACCGGCGCCAACTGGGACCGCGACGCCCGCGTCACCCGCGTGGAAGACATCCGCAAGGTCGTCGCCGGCGATCCCTCGCCGGACGGCAAGGGCACCCTGCAGATCGCGCGCGGCATCGAAGTGGGCCACGTGTTCCAGCTCGGCAACAAGTACGCCGAAGCGCTCAAGGCCACCGTGCTCGACGAGAACGGCAAGGCACAGGTGATGATGATGGGCTGCTACGGCATCGGCGTCAGCCGCATCGTGGCGGCCGCCATCGAACAGCGCCACGACGAGGCCGGCATCATCTGGCCCGAGCCGATGGCTCCCTGGCGCCTGGCCGTGTGCGTGATCAATCCGAAGAACGCCCCCGAGATCAGCCAGGCCGCCGAAGCGCTCTACACGACGCTGCAGGGCCGCGGCATCGATGTGGTGTTGGACGACCGAGGTCTGCGCCCTGGCGCCATGTTCGCGGACATGGAGCTGATCGGCATCCCGCACCGCGTGGTGGTCAGCGAGCGCGGCCTTGCCGCCGGCACGCTGGAATACCGTGCAAGGAACGAAGCCGAGGCACGGGCGGTCACCCAGGACGAGCTGTTCGCCCTACTGGGCTGACGCCCCGCCCCGCTCCCGGAAAACGGCCGCATTAGCGGCCGTTTTTCATTCTGTTCTGCGCCGACATTTTAAATCCGCTTTTTCGACGCACCTTTTCCATTACCCACTTCCATTACCCACCCGGCACCAGACATTCGCGCGCGAATGGGCCGATCGATTAACTGTCATGCCACCAGCGTAATCATTGAAAAACCGTGCATCCCTTGCCAGCTGAACCGGTCATTATCAGTCGCACATGAAACAAAAGCGGTTTTCCACCGCATTTCGCGCCCCGGGCTTTGCAACAAAGCGCTGAATAGGTAAAAATCAATAATCCATAAGAGGTACTGCCATATGCCGCAGCACCCATTCGCACAGCCACACTCACCCCCGGGAGTTACGCATGGCAGTTGATATCAAGAACCTCAACCATAATCAGCTCAACGACCTGATCAGCAAGGCGCAGCAGCGCCAGACCGAATTGCGTAAGGAAAAGGTCAGCAAGTTGCGCGAGAAAATCCACGCGCTGATCAAGGCCGAGGGTTATTCATTCGAAGACATTTTCGGTGGCGCGCGCGCGACCAAGACGCGCCGCAGCGGCGGCACGGTGGCTCCGAAATACCGTAACCCGGCCAATCCCGAACAGATGTGGTCGGGCCGCGGCAAGCGTCCGCGCTGGTTCAGCGATGCGCTGAAGGCCGGCAAGAAAGAAAAGGACCTGGCGATCTGATCTTCTGTTCGCCCGATGAAAATGCCGGCCATGGGCCGGCATTTTTTTATGCGCCGCCGATTTTTACAGCGATCGTCGCGGCGCAATAAGCAAGTCGCCGAACAGCAAACCGGCCACCAGCGCAATGAGCAGGGTAATCAGCAGCAAGGTGGTATCCATGCCCAGCGTGGTATCGCGTTCGAGCAGATACGAAACACTACGGAAACCGGTACTTCCCGGCACCAGCAGGATAATGCCCGGCTCCCGGATGATGGCGCCCGGCCGATGCACGAAACGCGCGTAAAGGTTGGCGAGACTGCTCAACACCAATCCCCCCAGGAACACGCCGAACGGCGCCGCCGGCAACTTGCCCGCCAGCGCACCACCCCAACGCGTGGCCAGATAACCCACCACCACCGCTGCCATGACCACCAGCCAATCCCTGCGCGCGGCACGGAAGGAAATAGCAAAGGCGAAGGCGCCGACGATCAACGCGGGGTAATCCGTCCAGGACGGCAACGGCGGCAACGCGTAATCGCGCCCCTCGACGCCAAACGCGGTGCACAGCGTGGTGGCGGCCACCGTACCGAAGGTGAGCTTGATCAGCGTGGCAATGGCCCCGCCCATGCGCGCCACCCCGGCCACCAGATGCTGGCTGGAGATCTCACGCACGGCCGTGGTGAGCGCCATGCCGGGCATCAGCACGATCAACCCCGCCAGGATCACCGATTTGATCGCCAGCGGAACCACGAACTGGCTGACGACAATGGCAATCGTGGTGGCCACCAGCGCACTGATCGCCTCGCTAGCCACGGCAAGCCGGGGGCGCGTGGCGGAAAGCACGGTGATCGTGCCGATGATCAAGCCGATCAGCGCCGCCGCAATGAGATCCGCCCACGAACTATGCAGCAACAAAGCCACCACGCTCGCCGCCGCCAGGCCATAGCTGGCGATCACCTCGGCCTGCGCACGCCGCGTATCCGGCCGCCCCAGCTCGCGCAACTGGCGAAAGCCCTCGCGCAGATCGATGTCGCCCGCGATCACCTTGTCGGCGATGGCGTCGGCATCGCTCAGGCGCGCGAGGTTCACGTCGCCCGGCGCCAGGCGCATCACCTGCGTGACCTGTGCCACCTCGTCCTCGCCCTGCGTGAGGTCGGTAAACGAAATGATGATGGCCGTGGGACTGGACCAGACGTCCGCCACTAACCCTAGCCGCTGCGCCGCGCCACCGATCGCTCCTTCCAGGCGCGGTGCGGCCGTGCCGTATTGATGCAGGCGGCGCGCCAGTTCCAGCAGGAAGGCGATGCGGGTGTTGAGCGGAGCCGTCGCGAGCGGAGTGAGGACGATGGGTGGATTCATCGTGTGGTGGTCCGCGCGGCGGTGGTCCCGGGTGGGCGGGTGGTGGGCGGGGGTGATGGCATGGTTGTAGTAAAACTGATTTGGACGGCTATGTCAGGGGGAGGTGTTGGGATGGGAGGTGTTGGGATGGGAGGTGTTGGGATGGGTGGGCCGCTCGCCTGAACGTTTCTACTCGTCACCCCTGCGGAGGCGGGGGTCCAGTGACTTTGCTCTAGGCTTTCGCGAGCGTTCCCGCGATCTGGCTCGTTGCGACCCGAAGGTAGTCCCTGTGGGACGGCAGGCTTCCAGCCTCCTGCCGAAGGCCGAGTCGCTTTTCTTTTGCTTGCTCAGCTCAGCTCAGCTCAGCTCAGCGAGGCGAGGAATGTATACCTCCTCGCCGCTGCATTCTTTAGCCGTCACCCCAGCGAAGGCTGGGGTCCAGTGACTTTGGCTCTCGCTCGGTTGTCGCGTGGCGGCGACCTGGCTCGTCTGCCGCGGGCTTCCGACCTCCTGCCGGAGGCCGGGTTACTTTTCTTTGCTTGCTCAAAGAAAAGTAACCACCGAGATGGTGGCAATGCCAAAAGAAAGAGCACCCCCACTTGGCGCTGGCCGGTGAAGCCGGCCAGTCCGTGAGGGGCAGCCGGGCTTTTCGACGGGGCTCCTGCCCCGGCGAAAAGGAATCGGCATCCTTGCCGATTCCCCCTGCGGGGCCTGATCGTCCACCCCTCACCGCCGCGCAAGGGGGCCCGAAGGGCAAAAGCCAAAGCGCACGGCTCGTGCAGCGGAGCTGCACATCGCACCGCGCCGCGCTGTGGCGCGGCATGACGTGAACACGCTGCCTCGTCGTTCCGAATTTCGCAGGGTTCGCTTTAAGCCCTCTTGGCCACGGCGCGTTGCGGTGTAGCCACAGTGTGTAGGCGTTACGCCTGTCGCAATCCGGGCTCCGGAACCTTCAGCGCTTGTATCCCTCGCTATGCAGAGCACCTCTGCGCTTCGGCGCGTTGCGGGGTAGCCGTACCGTGTGTCGGATGGATCGCTTGGTGCCGATTACCGAGGCCGCCAAGGCTTGTATTCAACACGATGCTACGAGAGCTCTAAAGGCCATTTTCTTTGGGTTACTTTTCTTTTGGGCCAGCAAAAGAAAAGTGACTCGGCCTTCGGCAGAAGGTCGAAACGCCCGCCGCGTAGGCGGCCCGATCGCGGGAGCGCACGAGACCGAAGGCCCAGAGCAAAGGCCAAGAGCAAAGTCACTGGATGACCAGCCATTCGGCTGTTGAAAAGCGCCTCCTGCCTTCGCAGGGATGACGGTGCTTATGAAGCGGTGAGGCACACCCCTGCAGCACACCCCTGCAGGCCTTCTGCGACGCAAAGCTAGTCCCCCGTGGGACGCGCTTCGCGCTTGTCCTGCCTTCGCAGGAATGACGGTGCTTATGAAACGGCGAGGCTAGGTTGAACCCTCACCACCATGAAGGTGGCAATGCCTCAACCCTCTCCCCTAAGAGGAGAGGGAGAAAAATAGAAGCCGCCCCCTACTCCACCGCCCTCACCAACAACGTCGTCCCATCCACTCCAACCACCTCCACCATCGCACCGACAGGCAAATCCGGCCCCCTCACCAACCACAGGCCATCACCCACCTTCGCCTTGCCACGCCCATGCACGATGGCCTCGGCCAATACATACCGCTGCCCGATCTTCTGCTCGCCACGCCGGTTGAGCAAAGCATCGCCCGGCTCGTCACGCATCAATCGCGGACGCAACACATACCAATAAGCGGCGCATGAGAGAAACGCGAGCACCACGAACACCACCGCCTGCGCCAGCATCGAAAGGCCCGGCGCCACCAGCACCACCAGGCCAGTGACGCCGGCGGCGATGCCGATCCACAGCATGAAATAGCCAGGCAGAATCACCTCGATGGCGATCAACACCAAGGCAAGGATCCACCACAGGTAATGCACGGCGATCTGTTCCATGGTCATCAACTCATCGACGGCGGCGTGCGGCGCACCGCGTTGCTGGCCTGCTGCTGGCTCAACGAATCCTTGGCGAGTTCGGCGATGCCCGCCAGCGAGCCAAGGATGCCAGTGGCCTCCACCGGCAGCAGCAAGGTCTTCTGGTTCGGCGAATGCGCCATTTCCTTCAGCGCCTCGACGTACTTGTTGGCGATGAAGTAGTTCAACGCATTGACGTTGCCATTGGCGATGGCCTCGGACACCATCTTGGTCGCCTCCGCCTCGGCCTCGGCCAGACGAATGCGCGCCTCGGCTTCACGGAAAGCCGCTTCCTTCTTGCCCTCAGCCGCCAGGATGGCCGACTGCTTTTCGCCATCGGCTTTCAACACCGCAGCCTGACGGAAACCTTCGGCTTCCAGGATATTGGCGCGCTTCTCGCGCTCGGCCTTCATCTGGCGGGCCATGGAATCGACGAGGTCGCGCGGCGGTGCGATGTCCTTGATCTCGATGCGATTGACCTTGACGCCCCACGGATGGGTGGCTTCGTCCACCACGGTGAGCAGCTTGGCGTTGATGGCGTCGCGCTGGCTGAGCGATTCGTCCAGGTCCATCGAGCCGAGCACGGTGCGGATGTTGGTCATCACCAGCGCCAGCGCGGCCTGTTCCAGGTTGGCCACTTCATACGCGGCCTTGGCCGCGTCCAGCACTTGGTAGAACACCACGCCGTCGACGCGCACCACGGCGTTGTCCTTGGTGATGACGTCCTGCGAGGGCACGTCCAGCACCTGCTCCATCATGTTCATCTTGCGGCCGATGCTGTAGATGAAGGGAACCAGGAAATGCAGGCCCGGCGTGAGCGTGCGCGTATAGCGACCGAAGCGCTCCACCGTCCATTCGTAACCCTGCGGCACAATGCGTACCAGCTTGGCGATCACGATGATCGCGACCGCAACTACCACCAGAGCGAATAGCTGTCCCATTGCCTTGTCTCCATTCCATGAAAGTGGGATCGAGTATAGGCGAGCCTGCGGACGGGGGGACTAGTGATCGGTGCGCGGCCGCAGCGGCAACAACAGGCTGACCCGCAGGCCGCCCTCTTCCCGGTTGGCCAATGCGATGCGGCCGCCGTGCGCCTCCACGATCTCGCGCGCCAACGCCAGGCCCAGGCCGGTGCCGGAGCGCTTGGTGGAATAGAACGGCAACAAGGCTTGTGCCAACACGATCTCGCTCATGCCAGGGCCTCGATCGGCCACTTCGATGCGTACGTCGCGACCGACCACGGCCGCCGCTATCGACACGCCATCCTCCGCGCTGCCGGATTCATGCGCGTTCTTCACCAGATTGATCAGTACCTGTTCGATCTGCGCGGTGTCGAACCAGCCCGGCTGCTCCGGCAAGGAACCGCGAAGCTGGAACTTGCAGTGCAACGCGAGGTTGTCGAGGAACGGCTTCCAGTCAATCGCCGCTGGCTGCGGCGCGGGCAACTTGGCGAAGCTCGCATAGCCGGCGATGAAGCCATGCAGGTGGCGCGCACGTTCGCCGATGGTGGCGAACACCCCGGGCAGTCGCGTCGTATCGCCACGACGCGCCAGCTCGGCGCCGGAATGCGCCAGTGAAGAAATCGGCGCCAGCGAATTGTTCAGCTCGTGGCTGATCACGCGGATCACGCGCTTCCACGTCGCCACTTCCTGCCGCGACAGTTCGCGTGTCATGCGCCGGAACAATTGCAGGCGATGCGGCCGGCCTTGCAGACGGAAACTGCGCTGCGACAGGTGGAAGGTTTCCTCGCCGCCGTCCATTTCCACCGTCAGCAGCGCATCTTCGCCGCCCTCTACGGCGCGACGCAGCGCTTCCGGGCTGTCGCTGATCAACTCTGCGAAACTCAGGCCCTGCAGCGTGCGCCCTTCGTTGAACAGATGGCGCGCGGCGATGTTGGCGTAAGTCACGCGGCCGCTCGCATCGGTGAGCACCAGCGCCACCGGCGTATTCTGCACCACGGTGTCGAGCAGCAGCTCGCGCTGCGCAAGGTTCTGCCGCTGTTCGCGCAGCGTCTGACCCAGCGCGTTGTGCATGCGGATGAGCTCACCCAGCTCGTCGCGACGCGTTGCGGCGATGGAAAAACTGAAGTCACCATCGCGATAGCTCGCCACGGCGCCTTCCAGCGCACGCAGCAAGCGTGCAATCGGCGACATCACGCGATGGCCCAGCCACAGCGACAGCGGCAACAGGAAAGCCATCGACACGATCATGCCGCCGTAGAAATCGAAGTGCGCCGGCAGGCCCAGGTTGATACCCTCGTGCCCCATCCACACCAGCACCTGCGGCAACGGCCATTGCGTTACACCGGCATAAATGAGCGCGCCCGATACGCCGGCAAAACCCAGCAGCATCACCATGCGCGACTCGAGCGAACGCAGGCCCAGTCGCATCAAAACTCTCCCTTGTACGACGCCGCCCTCAGTGACACGCGCCACCCGGGCCCATCGGCACGCAATTGACGTGTGGCCCGCGGCCATTGTTGATGATCACGCGGATCGGCGTCTGGTCCGCCGGTGCTTTGTCCTTCACGGGCCCCTGGCTGAAATTGAAGCGCTGGGCCTGGTTGGCCGCCGTGCTCAACGTGTCCCTGTAACCATCCGCCACGGTGCTCGATGGCGCGGGCGACAACGCGCTCCAGTGATCGCTCGACGTGCGCGGTGCAACACCCTGCGCCGCCGCGCTGGCGCACAGCAAGCCGGTGGCGAGAAGCAGGTAGCGATAGCGCATGACGGACTCCATCGACCCTCCTGACATCATCCTCGGCATTCCGGGCCAGGGCAATCGTGCCTTACGCCTGCGCCAGGCCGTAACGCTCCATGCGCCGATACAACGCCTGCCGCGACAGGCCCAGCGATTGCGCGGCGCGGCTGACCACGCCACCGGCCTTGTCCAGCGCGGCCTCCACCGTCTCACGGCTGGGTTCATCCAGATTGCGCGCCCCCGCTGCCGCCACCTGCGGCAGGTTGAGCTGCTCGGGCGCGATGCGGCCGTCGCCCGCCAGCAAGGCTGCACGTTCGATGGCGTTCTTCAGTTCGCGCACATTACCCGGCCACGAGTAGGCCAGCAGCGCATCACGTGCCGCGTCGGTGAGTTCGGCACGGCTGTCGAGGAAGAAGTCGGCCAGCGGCAGGATGTCGTCCACGCGCTCGGAGAGCGGCGGCAGGTTCACTTCGATCACGTTGAGGCGGTAGTAGAGATCTTCGCGGAAGGTGCCCGCGCGGATCATCGACTTGAGGTCCGCATTGGTCGCACTCAGCACGCGCACCTTCACCTGGCGCGTGCGCCCGGAACCGAGGCGTTCGAACTGACCGGTTTCCAGCACGCGCAGCAGTTTCACCTGTCCCGACAGCGGCAGGTTGCCGATTTCGTCGAGGAACAGCGTGCCGCCGTCGGCCAATTCGAAACGGCCTTCGCGAGCCTTGTTGGCGCCGGTGTAAGCACCGGCATCCGCACCAAAGAGTTCGGCTTCGATCAGTTCGCCCGGCAGCGCACCGCAGTTCACCGCGACGAACGCGCCGCGCTTCACGGCCGAGTTGGCATGCACGATGGCCGCGATGCGCTCCTTGCCGGCGCCATTGGGGCCGGTGATGAGCACAGGCACGTCCGAGCGCGCGACCTGGCAAGCCAGGTCCAGCGTGCGCGCCATGGCTTCGGAGGCGAACACGATGCCATTGAGGTCATAGCGACGCTGCAGGTCTTCGCGGCGCTTGCGGCGCTCATTGCGCGCGCGGGTGACTTCACGCGTGGATTCCGACAGCTCCAGCAGGTTCTCCACCGTGGCGAGCAGCTTGTTGTCGTCCCACGGCTTGGCGAGATAGTCGGCGGCGCCGGCCTTGACCAGCTCCACCGCGGTTTCCAGATGCGTCCACGCGGTAAGCAGGATCACCGGCAGGTCGGTATGGCGCAGGCGGATGTCCCGGAACAGGGCAATGCCTTCCTCGCCCGAAGTGGTATCGGCGGTGAAGTTCATGTCCTGGATCACCACGTCCACCCGCTCGGTTTCGAGCATGGCCAGGCCCTGCTCGGGCGTCAGCGCGGTCAGCGGGCGGATCTCATGCAGGGAGAGAGCGAGCGAAAGCGCTTCGCCCACGGCCGGGTTGTCGTCGATGATCAGTACGGTTCGCATTCGTCGCTTGCACATGTAGACGTGGATGCAGCTCCACGCCAAAAGGTTGCCATCAATTCGTCGATTCGTCGCGTTTGACGGTTCAGCCACCCGGCGGGGCGGGCGGAATGGGGGGTGCAGGCGGTGGCGACGGGGTCGGTGCCTCGCGCAGCAGGTCGACGCGGGCCTGGGCAGCCAGCATCACGGATTGCTCGATGCCGCCGCGCCGCACCCGCACGGGCATCGGGGTCTTGTCGTGCGCACGCAGCGCGGTGATGAAGTCGGCGACATGGGCCACTGGCTTGCCGTCGGCCTGCAGGATCACGTCGCCCTCGGCGAGACCCCAGAGGTTCACGGGCGTTTCTTTCACGACCCTGACGCCGCCAGCCTTGTCCGTCGCCAGGTGCATGGACTGCCCCTCGCTATGCCAGCGCAACGCGTCGTTCGATTCCCTGGCGAACCAGTCGAACGCCATCGCGTGGCTCGCCGGAACCCATAGGCACGCCGCCAACAGCAGACGCTTCAATGCTCGTTGCATGCCGTCACTCCCTGAAGAAGCGCGCGCCGTCATCGACGGCGCGCGCGGTGGATCAAGCAGCGACCGGATGGGCCGGTGCCTTGCCTGCCTTCACGGCAGCGATCCAGGCATCGATGCGCGATTCCAGCACATCCAGCGGCAGCGCGCCGCCGTTGAGGACTTCGTCGTGGAAGGCGCGGATGTCGAACTTGTCACCCAGTTCCTTCTTGGCGTGCGCACGCAGCTCCAGGATCTTCAGCTGGCCCATCTTGTAAGCCAGCGCCTGGCCCGGCCACGTGACGTAGCGGTCGGTCTCGGCCTGCACGCTCGGCTCGTCCTCGCTGGAGTGCGCGTGGAAGAAGTCGACCATCTGCTGGCGGCTCCAGTGCTTGTAGTGCACGCCCGTGTCGAGCACGAGGCGGTCGGCGCGCAGCAGTTCATCGGAGAGATGGCCGTAGTAGGAGAGCGGATCCTTGTAGAAGCCCAGCTCCTTGCCCAGCTGCTCGGCGTACAGCGCCCAGCCTTCGATGTAGGCGTTGTAACCGGCCTGCTGACGGAACGGCGGCAGACCCTGCAGCGTCTGCGCGATGGAGATCTGCATGTGATGGCCCGGGATGCCTTCGTGATAGGCCGTCGACTCGATGCTCAGCACGCTGCGGTTCTGATAGTCGCCGGTGTTGACGAAGATCTGGCCCGGACGCGATCCATCCGGCGTGCCCTGGCGGTATTCGGCGCCGGCCGCTTCCTTCTCGCGGAAGGCTTCCACCGGCATCACTTCCACCTTGGTCTTGGGCAGCAGGCCAAACAGCTTGGGCAGTTCCGGCTGCATGCCGGCCAGGTAATTGCGATAGCGGTTGAGGATGTCCTCGCGCGAGGTGGCGTGCACCTTCGGGTTGGTCTTGAGCGACGCGCGGAAGCTGGCCAGATCCTTGAAGCCCTGCTGCTTGGCGATCTCGGTCATCTCGCCTTCGATGCGCTTCACTTCGGACAGGCCGATGTCATGGATGCGCTCGGGGCTTTCCTTGGTGGTGGTCATCTGCTCCACCTGGAAGGCATAAATGGCCTCGCCATGGGGCAGCTGCCACACGCCCGGCTCGCTGCGGCCGTGCGGGGCGTAATCGTTCTTCACAAACGTGCCGAGCTTGGCGTAGGCCGGACGCACCTGCTGGTCGATGGCGGCGAGGATGGCGTCATGCAGGCGCTTCTGGTCGGCAGCGGACACCGACTTGGGGAAGTGCTTCAGCGGCTCGGCGAACAGGCTGTCCATGCCGGCCGGCTTGCCGATGCTGTCGATCTGCGTGACCACTTTCTCCAGCACGTACTTGGGCGGCATCATGCCGTCCTTCAGGCCCAGGCGTGCGTTTTCGGTGGCCTGGTCGAACAGCGCCGGCACCGCCTTCAGGCGTGCGAGGTAGTCGTCGTACTCCTTGGTGTTGTCGAACGGGATGGAGCTGATGAAACCGGCCAGCTGCAGGTGCACACCGGTCATCTGCTCCAGCGGCATCTCGTCGATCTTCAGCTCGTGCGCCTTCAGCGCATCGGAGAGCTTGCGCACCATCAGCTCCTGGTTGAGCCTGTCCTCTTCCGAGAAGCCGGTGGTGTCGATGGCCTTGAAGCGCTGCAGGAATGCCTTGTCGGCGGCGTACTCACGCTCGGCAAAGGCCGGCGAGTTGTCCGCCCAACGGTCGTTGTAGCGCAGGTCGCCCAGGATCGTGGCGAATTCGGGCTGTGTTTCCAGCGTGTGCTGCCACTGCTCGGCGAGCAGGGCGTTGAGCGCCTTCACGCGGGTAGGTACGTCCGTTGTGGTGGCGGCCTGCGCCGTGGCGAGGCACGCCGCCGACATCACCACACCCGCCAACAGCATTCGCGGTCCGATCTTCATGGGGTACATCCTCGGGTTGAGATTTGTCTATTCTGCACACCAGGCGCCGGCACGCCCGTGCCGAACCGCACGGGCGACGGGTTCAGCTACATGAAACCTAGGGCGTTGCCCTAAACCGCCCGGGTAGCCACCACCGGCGGCACCTCTGCCGCCCGCCGTGCCGGCGCCAGCACGGCCAGCTGGCCAAGCAGCAGCACCGCGGCGGCGCCGATCGGCAGGTAGTTCCACGGCAGGTGCGGCAGTTCGTAGTAGTGCATGAGCGCGCCGTTGGCGACGTAGGCCAGGGCCATGCCGACCACGACGCCAATGCCCACGATCAACAGATTCTCGGTCATGAAGTACCGCAATATCTGCGAACGACGCGCGCCCAGCGCACGCTGAATGCCGATCTGCCGCGTGCGACGCTGCACCCAGAAGCCGGTAAGCCCCATGATGCCCACGGCCGTCACCACGATCACGGCAAGCGTCACGCCGGCGAACAACCACAACGCGGCACGCTCGCTCTTGAGTGCGTCGTGGCGTGCGTCGGCATAGGTCTGAATGCGCACGGGCGCGTCTTCGCCGATTTCCGCGCCGAATTGCCGCTTGATCGTGTCGCGGATGCCGCGCATGGCGGCCTCGCGCATGGCCGGATCGATGCGCACGGCATAACCCAACAGAGCCGTGTCGCCGATGCGTTTGGCGGCCAACAGCGTGTTGTCCGCGCGACCGTCCGTGGCCATGCCCAGCTGGTTGCGCATCAGGTGGCGCACTACGCCGACCACGATGTAACCGTGATCGGGGTCATCCGTGACCCCCAGTGGCTTGCCCACGGCCGATTGACCGTTGAACAACTGCCTTTCCAGTGATTGGGTGATGATCACCGGCTCGGGCGACGTGGGCTTCGCCACGTCAGCGGATCGCTGGGTGACACCGAAATCGAGGTATTCCGTCGGCAGGAAGTCCCGCCCCTCGACCAGTTGCAGACCCAGCGTTTTCACCAACCCTTCGCCGAAATAGCCGTTCACACCGACGGTGACGCCAGAGGGCGATTTCAAGGTGTAGTCGACCATCACCATGCTGATCATCGGCAGGCCCAGCGCGCTCGATGCGGAACGCACGCCGGGCGTGTGGGCCAGCGCGAGCTGGCCTGCGTGGGCCTCGGTTGCGCTGAAGGTGTGGGTCCGCGAGAAGATCTGGTCCACCAACACCAGTTCGTCCTCGGCCAGGCCACTGGGCGCGACCATCGGCTGCACACGCTGCCAGACGAGGAACAACACGTTGCAGAGAATGGCGCATGCCAGCGCCACCTGCAGCACGATCAGCGAGGGCATCAGCGCATGGCGCCGCAGTATCTTGAGCATGATCCGTAGCGACATCGCGTTCTCTCCCTAGGCACTCTTGACCTGCAGTCCCGGCTCCACGCGCGAGGCGCGCCAGGCCGGCAACCATCCCGTGATCACGCCCACCGCCATCGCCAGCACGAACAGCGCACCGAACATGACCGGATCGAGCCGCGCCAGGTCGGTGAAGCCGCTCTCCTGCAGGCGCAGCGTCCACAGGCCGAACAAGGTCAGCGGCCACGCCAGCACGCCGCCCAACAGACAGATCAGCGAGGCCTCGAACACGTGCTGCTGGAAGATCGCAGACCGCGGCGCACCCAATGCGCGGCGAATGCCGATCTCCGGGCCACGGCGCAAAAAACGCGCAGCCAGCAGGCCGGCCACATTCGCCATGCACAGCAGCAGGAACGAACCGGCGAGCCAGGCATTCAACCGGACGTTGTCGGGAACCACGTTCTGCCTGCTCAGCCACGCGCCCACCCCGGTCAGCTCGGCGCGCGCGGTCTTGCCGTAGCCGGCAAGCGACTTCTGGTTGGCCGCGTAACGCTGCAGGTAATCACGGAACGCATCGGCCTGCGCCCGGGTCGGCAGGTCGACCCAATAACTCAGCGCCGCACAATGCATGGGTTCGGTGCCGAACATGGTCTGGTTCTTGGGCGCGTCTTCATCGCAGCCGTCGTTACTGCCCAGGTCCACGCCGGCGTCGAGCAGGGCATGCAGCGGCACGAAGGCCACATCCCGCTTGGAGCCGCTGAAGGTCATCGCGGCCAGGTCGTAGAAGTGGGGCTGCGGCGCGAACGGCGCGCTCACGCCGATCACGCGGAACACGCCCTTCCCTATCTTCAATTCCCGACCCACCGCGTCGGCAGTGCCAAACAGCTTCGTCGCCAGCGTGGCGTCGATCACTGCCACAGGGGCGTGCGCCTCGTCCTCCGCCGCCGACCAGCCACGCCCGCTGCGCAGCGGCACGCCCAGCAGCGGCATGAACTCGGCGGTCGTGGCCAACAGATAATCGTGCGCCCGATGCGGATGGACGTCATCATTTGTCGATATCTCGTTGTACACACTCACCATGGCCGCCTGCCAGGTGGCGCGGTGCGCGCGCAACAGCTCCCTGGCATCTTCCAGCTTGATGCGGTGATAGTTGGCGACCGTGATGTCGTTGAGCGACTGGTTCTGCTGGGGCTTGGCGCGCACGGTGTCCACCCAGGCCAGATACAAGTGGCTGCTTCGCCCCGGCAACGGATCCGCCGTCAGCTGATGCAACAACGCCAACGTCGTCATCGTCGCCGCCAGCCCCATGGCCACCGTGAGCACCGCCAGCACCGTGCTGCGCGGAAACCGCGTCAATCCATGCCATGCCAACATCAGGTTGTAACGCATGCGTTCCTTCCCTGTAGCGTGATTTGACCGTAGCCGTCGTGGCGCATGCGCCACGCGTTACGTCCCCAGAGACATGCGCCGGAACAGGCCGGCCATGCCGCGTCCCCTCACGCGATCAAACCGACCGCGTCGCCACCACCGGCGGCACACTCGCCGCGTGCATGGCCGGCGCCAGCACCGCCAACTGCCCCAATCCCCACAACACCAACGCGCCCACGGGCAGGTAATACAGCGGCAGGCGCGGTACTTCGTAGAACTTCATCAGCACCATGTTGAGCGCGAATGTCAGCACCATGCCGACCGCGATGCCGGCGGTGACGATCAGGAAGTTCTCGGCCTGGAAGTAATGCAGGATGTCGCCGCGCGTCGCACCAATGGCGCGGCGGATGCCGATCTGCTTGCGACGCTGCTGCACCCAGAAGCTGGCCAGCCCCACGATGCCCAGTGCCGTCACCAGCAACAGCGCCACGATGACGCCGGCCAGCATGCCGACCATGATGCGCGCCTGGCGGAAATAATCGGCGCGGAGCTCCGGCACCGTGCGGCTCTGCTGGAGATTGAGCACTGCTTCCGGCGCGGCCTTCTGCGCCGCGTCGCGCGCCTCGCGCAACACTCGCGGCAGATCGACGGGCCTGGCGCGCAGCACGTAGACGCCATGCAGCGACTCACCGGGGATCACCGGCGCGAACACCGACCACTCGCCCGCACTGTCGCCATGCCCGCCACCCGGATCGGGCGGTGTCAGATGCGCCATCACGCCGATCACGCGGAAGTGGTACTTGTCGGACCAGAACTCCTTGCCCAGCGGATCCTGTCCCGGCCACAGGCGCTCGGCGAACGCACGCGTGACCCATACAGAAGTGTTCTTTGGTAGCCAGTTTTCGGCCACCTGGAAGTCGTCCTGCTGGAACGCACGGCCCGCGACCCGTTGCAGGCCGAGCGCCTCCACGGCGCCGGGGCCGCCCGTGTAGAAGTGCGGCACGGCAATGAAGTGCTCATGGTCAAGGCTGATGCCGGCGTAGCCCGCGTGGTCGGCAAACGGCACGGCGTTGACCACCGCCACCGACTGCACGCCAGGCACGGCGCGCAACGCGGTGGTCACCCGTGCGTTGAGGTCTGTGCCCTTGCATCCGTCGCACCCGAGATTGATCAGGGCCAGCGAGGATTCGTCCACGCCACTTTCCACATGAAGCATGCGCAACTGCCCCACGATGAGGAAGCAAGCGTTGCACAACACCGCGCAGGCAAGCGCGATCTCCAGTGCGATCAAGGCAGTGGCCAGACGGTGGCGGCGCAAGGCGGCAAGAATGGGGGCGAAATGCGTCATGGTCGGCCTCACAGGGTCTTCAGTTGCCATGCCGGCACCACGCGGCACGCGCGCACCGCCGGAAGCATTCCCGCCAACAGGCTCGCGCTGATCGCCGCGAGGAAGGTCAGCATGAACATCGGCACGTCCAGGCGCGCGAGGTCGGCATAGGCCACGGGCTGCTGCCGGATGAACCATAGCCCAGCCAGGGTGAGCAGCCAGCCGAATGCGCCGCCGATCAAGCCGATCAGTCCCGACTCCACCATGAACTGCATGAACACCGCCACGCGACTGGCACCCAGTGCGCGTCGCAAACCGATCTCCCCGCTGCGGCGCAGGAACTTCGCCAGCAGCAGCCCCACCATGTTGACCAGGCATATGCCGAGGAAGGCCACCGCCAGCCAGGCCTGCAGGCGCACGTTGCTGGGCAGTACGCCGTTGTAATCCAGCCACCCCATCAGGTCGCGCAGCCGCGTGTTGCCCGAATGCGTGAAGCGGCCTGCCGCCTGTTGCTGCGCCGCGTAATCGGCGACATAGCGGCGATACGCCGCCACCTTCGTCGCATCGTTGATCTGCACCCACAGTGCCAGCCACACGCAAGGAGCATTCTGCAGGTGGCCCGGTCGATCCGGCATCTGCCAGCAAGTGAACTGCTGGAAGTTGCCGTCGTTGACCTCCAGCCCGGTGAAGAACGGTGTGATGACATCCTCCGGCTTGGTGTAGAAGTCGCTGGTATCGCCACCGGCGAAGCGGCCACCGCGCACCGCATAGAACTGTGGCGACGGTCGCCAGGGCTTGAGCACGCCGACGATACGCACGTCGCTGTCGCGCAGGCGCAGGGTGCGTCCCACGCTGTTCTCGCCGTTGAACAGCTTCTGGTTGAGGTCGTCGGTGATGACCACCACGCGCGCACGGGCTGCATCGTCCTGCGCGCTCCACGGACCGCCATAGCGGAACGGCACGTTGAACATGCTGAAGAAGTCCGTGGTGGCCGACAGCATCATCGTCATCACCGGAGGCTTGCCTGCTTCGGCTGTGTTCAGCCGCACCTGGCTTTGCACCACCAGCGCCTGCCGGTCGGCGCGCCGGGCGCTCCACAGATCCACCGCCGAGCGGTAATCCAACATGTCCAGCGGTTCGTTGGCGTCCTTGCCCTTCGGATCCGCGTCGACCTGCGGATAGAAGATGGCCTGGCTGCGCCCTGGCAAGGGATCACCCGCAAGCAGGTGCACCACGGTGAGCGTCGTCATGCTGGCGCCGATGCCCACGGCGATGGCGAGCACCATCAGCACCGTGAGCACCTTGTTGCGACGCAGGCTGTGGAAGGCGAGATCTAGGTAGTAGCCGAACATATCCCTGTCCCCTTGTCGCTCAGACCGAACGCGTCGCCACCACCGGCGGCACCGCCGCGGCGCGCATGGCCGGGCCCAGCACCGCCAGTTGCCCGATGATCCACAACAGCACCGCGCCCACGGGGAAGTAGATGCCGGGCAGGCGCGGCAGCTCGTAGTGCACCATCAGCAACAGGTTGATGCCGTAGGCCATCACCATGCCGACACCGATGCCAATGGTTGCGAGCAGGAAGTTCTCCGTCTGGAAGTAGCGCAGGATGTTCGAGCGAGTGGCACCGAGCGCACGACGTACACCGATCTGCCGGCGACGCTGCGCCACCCAGAAGCTGCCCAGGCCGACGATGCCCAGCGCTGTGACGATCAGCAGCGCCACGCACACACCAATCAACAGACCCGCCATGGCGCGGTCGTTCTGAAAGAAGTCGTGCCGCATGTCATCGAAGGTGTGTTTCTTCAGCACCACGCGATGCGGATTGATTTCCTTGAGCTTGGTCAGCGCGGCGGCCAGCACGCGTTCGCGGTCTTCCGGTGTCTTGGTGCGGATGACGTATTCACCACGCGCCATGCGCATCGGGAAGATCATGCTGTAGCTCTTGGCGGAATCGTCCCAGATGGACGGCCGTATCAGCTCCTTGACCACACCTACTACGGTCATCGGGTAGTCCAGTAGATAGATCTGCTTGCCCAGCGCCGGCTGCCCCGGCCACAGGCGGTTCGCCATGTTCTGCGTGATGATCACCGTATGCGGCAGGGATTTGGCGTCCTTGGCCGCGGCGCCGCGCACCACTTCGTCGAAGTCCCTGAAATCGTCGGGCTGCAGATCCCGGCCAGCCACCAGTTGCAGGCCGAACGCGGGCACCAGGTTCTCGCCGGAATACATCGTGGCATTGAGCGTGGAGAGTTTCTGTTTGGGATCGAGCTTGATGCCGCTGTTGGAGGACGAATTGCCGAACGGCACCTGCATCACCGAGGACACCTCGGCCACGCCGGGAATCTCCCGCAAGGCAGCAAGGTCGGTCAGCGTGCGCGACTTCTTGTCCTTGGTGTCGCCAATGTCGGCCAGCTGGATATGCAGCATACGGTGCTCATCGACACCGCTTTCCATGCTCATGCGGTCCAGCCGCTGATTGATGATGAACACGGCGTTGCACACGATGGCGCACGTCAGCGCGATCTCGATGATCACCAGGAACGCAGTGATCTTGTGGCGCCGCAGGGTGGAAAGAATGGGCAGGATATCCATGGCAGCGTCCTTATTGGCTCTTGAGCTGCAGCGCCGGGGTGATCTGGCAGGCGCGCCACGCAGGCAGCAGGCCGGCCAACAAGGTAGAGCCGATGGCCAGCACGAAGGTGGCCAGCAACATGGTCAGGTCCAGGTGCGCCAGCGAGGCATAGTCGGAAGGCTGGCGCCGCACCAGCCACAGGCCGAAAAAGGCCAGCAGCAGGCCAAACAGTCCACCTGCCAGCCCGATGACGCCGGACTCGATCAGGAGCTGCATGAACACCTCGCGCTTGGACGCACCAAGCGCGCGCCGCACGCCCAGCTCACCGGCGCGGCGCAGGAACTTCGCCAGCATCAGGCCCACGGTGTTGACCAGACAAACCAGCAGGAAGCCGAACGCCAGCCAGGTCTGCAACCGCACGTCGCCCGGCACCACCTTGTTGATGTCCAGCCACTCCATGAGCCCGTTCAGTTGCACGTTGACGGGGCGCACGAAGCGGCCCAGCGCACGCTGTTCTTCCGAGTAATGGACCAGGTACTCCTTGTACGCAGCCACCTTGGACGCGCTATCCAGTTGCACCCAGAACTGCAGCCACACGCAGGGCTGCGTTTCCGCGTGCTCTTCGTCGCCGCCGGTGCCCCAGCAATCCGTGGAACCATCGTGTTCCAGACGAACGTCGCGCGAGGTGGCGAGCGGTACGAACACGTCTTCCGACGCGGCGTACTTGCCCGTGTCCACGTCGTAGAAGTGCGGATTCGGCCGCCATTCGTCCAGCACGCCGATCACGCGGAAGGCGGTGTCCTTCATCCGCAGGGTCTGGCCGGTGCTGTCCTTGCCGCCGAACAGTTTTTCATTGAGCTTGCGCGAGATCACCACCACGCGTGCCTTGCTTTCGTCCTCCTCCGCGCTCCATGGCCGGCCGTAGAGGAACGGCACGCGGAACATCGGAAAGAAATCGCTCGAGGTGTAACGCGCATCGCTGTAGAACGGATCAAGGCCTGATTGCGCCGGTTGCACCGGCACCGAGCCACCGGTCATCAACGCCTGCCGGTCGGCACGCTTGGCATGCAGCATGTTCATGCCGTCGATCCAGGTCACCTGATAGGGCGGCTCCTTGCCCTCCTCGTAGCTGTCCTGGTCACGGGGATCGATCCGCGGATAGAACAGCGTGCCACTGGTGCCTGGCAGCGGGTCGCCCGACAACACGTGCAGCACGGTCAGCGTGGTCATGCTGGCGCCGATGCCCAGCGCGATGGCGACCACCATCAGCGCGGTCAGCATCCGGTTGCGCCGGAGGCTGCGCATGGCCAAGTCCAGGTAGTAAGTGAACATCGTCAGTCCCCTCTTGATCCTTTCCGCGCGGTCACACCGACCGCGTGGCCTCCACGGGCGGCACGCGCGATGCGCGCAACGCCGGTGCCAATACCGCGCCCTGCCCCAGCAACAACAGGATCACCACCCCACCAATCAGATACGCCAGCGACAGGTGATGCATCTCGAAACGGGTAACCATCCACAAGTTCATGGCAATCGCCAGCACCGCGCCCACAAGCACGCCGACGCCGCTGATCAGCAGGTTTTCCGTCATGAAGTAATGCAGGATGTCCTGCTTGGTGGCGCCCAGCGCGCGGCGCACGCCGATCTGCCGCCGACGCTGGCCGACCCAGAAGCTGGTGAGCCCGACGATGCCCGCCGCGGTAACGGCCAACAACACGATGCTGATCACGCCCATCAGAATCGCCATGCCGCGATCGCTTTCGTAGGCACGCGAGCGCACCTCGCTGAAACTCAGGATGCCGTCGTCCTCGTTGATGACGCGACGCGGATTGTGCGCGAACAGCGCCTTGCCCGCCGCGCGCATGGTCGCGTCCAACTGCCCCGGCCGGGTGCGCACGATGTAGAACGAGCCCAGCGAAATGGCCAGACGCTCCGGGATGATCACCGACCGATAGGCGAAGGCGGACGCCCACTGCGAGACGCTCTGGGCCTGCAATAGCTCGACCTCACCCACGATGGTGGCGGGACCACCGATCAGGTAGAGGGTCTTGCCCACCGCATCGCCTCCGGGGAAGAGCTTGTCGGCGAGTGCCTTGGTCACGATCACCATCGGCGGCGCGAGCTTGTAACGCATATCCATGTGGCCGATTTCATCCGCACGGAAGTTGCGCCCCGCGATCAGCTTCAGCCCCAGCGTGTCGAGGAAATGCTCGTCGGCAAAGTAGATGGTTGCCCCGGATGAGTCCTGAAGCTGGTCCGGCTTGAGTTTGATGGCATCGTCCCAGCCACCGCCGCGCAGCGGGTACGAGTTGCTCGGCGTCACGTCCTGCACGCCGGGAAGCTGGCGCAGCACCTGCAGGTCTTCGCGGATCATGGCATCGACGCGTTCCGTACCCGGGGCACCCACCCATTCACTCTTGATCACGAAAATGTTGGGTTCATCGATACCCGACGGCTCGGACAAATGCGCGACGCGTTGATGAATGATGAACAGCGCATTGCATACGATCGCCAGCGTCAACGCTATCTGCATGGCGATGAGGAAGGTGCCCGCCTTGTGGCGGCGCAGTGCGGAGAGAATCGGCTTGATCTGCATGTCCCTCCTCCTCAATTTGACTTGAGCTGCCAGGCGGGCTGCACTTGCGCCGCCCGCCAGGTGGGATAGAACGCCGCGATCACCGTGGCGAAAATCGCTACCAGCAGTGTCAGCAGCACCAGCGACATGTCCAGGTGCGCCAGGCGCGCGATCTGCGGCTGGAACACCAGGCCCAGGCCAAGCATGCCCGCCGTCGTCAGCACCAGCCCGAGCGTGCCACCCGCCAGACCCACCATCGCCGCCTCCGCCAGGAACTGGCGATAGATGTCCGCGCGGGAAGCACCGAGCGCCCGCCGCACGCCGATCTCCGGCGCGCGACGCATGAACTTCGCCAGCAGAAGGCCAATGGTGTTGACCAGGCAGATCACCAGGAAGCCGAGCGATAGCGTCAGGGAGATGCGACTCTCGGGCGGTACGGCATGCTGGAAATCGAGCCACTCGCGCACGTCGCGCAAGCGGTTGTTGGGAGCCCAGTTGAAGCGCCCGCTGCTGCGCTGGTCGCGCGCATAGCCATCCAGGAACTGGCGATAGGCCTGCACTTGCGTCGCATCGTTCAGCTCCACCCAGGGGCTGATCCACACGCATTCGCCCTGCAACCAGCTATCCCAGCTGTCTCCGCGATTGCCCACGCTGCCGCAGTTGTTGTTGCCGTAGGTATCGATGTGCTGCGCGACGGCATAGCTGAAGGGGATATAGATCTGGGACGGATCGGCGTAGAGCTTGTCGTCGAAAATATCGAAGAAGCGGGGCTTGGGATCCCAGGCATCGGTAACGCCCACGATGCGGTAGTGGCGGTCGTCCAGCGTGATATCGCGCCCCACACTGTTGGCGCCGCCGAACAGTTTCTGGTTGAGCGCGCGGCTGATCACGATCACCGCCTCACGCGCCTCGTCCTGTCCGCTGTCCCAGCCACTGCCGTACTGGAACGGCACGTCGAACATCGTGAAGAAGTCGCTGTAGGTGGCGTAACCCTCGGCCTTGAACGGCATGCGGTGCGGATCATCGGGCATCACGGACAGGCCCACCGGGAACAGCACGGTCTGCCGCACGGCCTTGTGCGCACGCATCAAGGCCATGGCATCGGTGTAGGTGAGCGCGGAAGGCGGCTCGCCGTGGCGGTTGTACTCAGGACCACGGTTGTCGATCAGCGGCACGAACAGCTTCGACGACTTCTGCGGTATCGGATCGCCCGACACCGCACGGAACACGGCAAACGTCACCATCGACGCCGCGACGCCGAAGCCGATCGACATCACCATCAATGCCGTCAGCAGGACGTTGCGCCGGAGGCTTGCCACGCCCAGTCGCAGATTGTGGATAAACATGCTGCTCATGACTCTCTCATTCCACCCGAAACGTTCTTTCGTCCCACACGACCCCGCGCCTTACACCGAACGCGTCGCTTCGACCGGCGACACGCGCGAAGCGCGCATGGCGGGCGCGAGTACCGCGCCTTGCCCCAGCAGCAGCAATGCCACCACGCCCACCAGCACGTAGGTGATCGACAGGCGTGCCATTTCGAATTGCGTGACCAGCCACATGTTCATGCCGATGGCGAGCAGCGCACCGATCGCCACACCGGCCACGCCGATCATCAGATTCTCGGTAAGGAAGTAGCTCAGGATGTCGTGCTTGGTCGCGCCCAACGCACGGCGCACGCCGATCTGCTTGCGCCGCTGGCCGACCCAGAAGCTGGTCAGGCCCACAATGCCCGCCGCCGTGATGGCCAGCAGCACCAGGCACACCACGCCCATCAGGATCGCCATGCCGCGGTCGCCCTTGTAGGCCTGCTCGCGCACCTGGGCGAAGCTGCGAACGCCGCGCTCGCTCGAAATCACGCGCATGCGGTTCAACTTCACCAGCGCTGCCGGCGCCGCCTTCAACACATCGGCCAGCTGGCCGGGCTTGGCGCGGATCAGGTAGTTGGTGGCCGCGCCCGTCATCTGCACCGGCTGGATCAGCGAGTTCTCGTAGAACGCATCGGACCACGAGGCATTCCAGGGCACGCCCAGGCGCTCCACGATGCCGATGATGGTGGTCGGCTTCTTGGTGTCGCCGATGTAGACGGATTTGCCCAGTGCATGGCCGTCGGGATACATCTTGTCGGCCAGCGCCTTGCTCACGATGATCGCCGCGGGATCGGGCACGGCCTGCGGATCGGCTTCAATGATCTCGTCGGAGCGGAAGTTGCGTCCTTCGACCAGTCGAAGCCCCATGGTCGGCAGCGCATGTTCGTCGCTGAAGTACTGCGTGGTATGCCCCTTGGAGTCCTTCGCGTCCACATCGGTGCGCACGCCGGTCGACCAGCCACCGCCGCGCAGCGGGTAGGAGTTGATGGCGATGGCGTCCTGCACGCCGGGCAACTGACGCAGCACCGCGAGGTCCGCCTTGATGAGCGGCCCGGCCTTCGCCTCGTCCACGCCGACGAAACGGCTCTGGATCGCCATGAGGTCGTTTTCCACCAGACCGGTTGGACGGTGAACGCGCTCCAACCGCTGGCTGATGATGAAGAGCGCGTTGCAAACGATCGCCAACGTCAGCGCGATCTGCATCGCGATGAGGATGGTGCCCGCCTTGTGGCGCTTGAGAGCGGCGAGAATCGGCTTGATATGCATCATGATCGTCGCCTCAATTGGATTTCAGCTGCCACGCCGGCTGCACCTGCGCAGCACGCCACGTGGGGTAGAAGGCCGCCAACACCGTCGCCAGGATCGCAACCAGCATGGTCAGCAGCACCAGCGATACGTCCAGCGTGGCGAGCTTGGCGATGTCCGGCTCGAACACCAGCGAAACTCCCATCACGCCGACACCGGTCAGCAGCAGACCCAGCACACCACCGGCCAGGCCGATGGCCGCCGCTTCGATCAGGAACTGGATGTAGATTTCCTGGCGGGTCGCGCCCAGCGCACGACGCACGCCGATCTCGGAGGAGCGGCGCATGAACTTCGCCAGCAACAGACCCACCGTGTTCACCAGGCAGATCAGCAGGAAGCCCAGCGACACCAGCAGCGAAACCTTCGCTTCCTGTGGCACGACCTTCTGGTACTCGAGCCACTCGGTCACGTTGCGCAAGCGTGTGTTCGGCGCCCAGCGGAAACGCCCCGAGCGCTGCTGCTCGGCCGAATAGCCGTTGAGGTACTGGTGATACGCATCGGCTTCGGATTTCGTCGGCAGTTCCGCCCAGAAGCCCACCCACACGCATTCCGAATGGATCCACGAATCCCAGCCCTTGCCCGGATCGTGGCTGCAGTTATTGTTGCCGTTGGTCGGCGTTTGCAGCTCCACGGCGCGCGTGAACGGGATGAACACCTGGATGGGATCATCGAAACCGTTGGTGTTGATGACGTCGTAGAACACCGGCTCGGGATTCCACTTGTCGGCCACGCCGACGACGCGGTAGTCGCGACCGTTGAGGTTGACGTTCTGGCCGACGCTGTTCCTGCCGTTGAACAGTTTCTCGTTGAGTGCCTTGCCGATCACCGCCACGGCGGCGTGCGAGTCGTCCTCGCTGGCCGACCACCCGTGGCCGTACAGGAAGGGCACGTCGAACATGCCGAACGCATCCGCATACCAACCATAACTGGTCTCCCGGAACGGCAGCATGGAGGCGTCCGCCGGCACGATGGACATCGCCGTCGGATACAACGCCGTCTGCCGCTTCGCGCGCTTGTCGCGCATCAGGTTGATGACGTCGGTATACGTCATCGCGTTAGGCGGCTCGCCCTTGTTGTCCTTGGAAACATCCGGCCCCCAGTTGTCGATCTGTGGCGCGTAGAGCTGCGATGACTTCTGCGGAATGGGGTTGTTGGAGGTCGCGCGGAAGACCGAGTAGGTGGTCATCGACGCGGCCACGCCGCAACCGATCGCCAGCACCATCAGCAGGGTCAATAGCGGGTTCTTCCTGAGACTGCGCAAGCCAAGCTGGAGGTAGTAGGCGAACATGGTCGTCCCTTGTTGCGATAGCCACCTCCCGCCACCGGGCGGGAGGCATCGATGGCCTGGCGTCAGGCCGGCGAGTTGGCGCGTGCGGAATGCACGGCGTGGTGGAAGCGCGGGTCTTCCGCAAGATCCACTACCTGTCCGTCGATGATGTGCACGTTGCGCTGGGCGCGGGCCGCGAGTTCCGGATCATGCGTGACCATCACGATGGTGGCGCCTTCGCGATGGATCTCTTCCAGCAGCTCCATCACGCCGCGGGCCATCTGCGTGTCCAGGTTGCCGGTCGGTTCGTCCGCCAGCAGCAGGCGCGGCGAGCCGGCGAGCGCGCGGGCAATGGCGACACGCTGCTGCTGACCACCTGAGAGTTCCGCCGGATAGTGCTTGGCACGCGAGGCCAGGCCCACGCGCTCGAGCGCATCCATGATGCGCTGCTTGCGCTCGGGCGCCTTCATGCCGCGATAGCGCAGCGGCACTTCGACGTTGTCGAACACGTTCAGATCGGGAATCAGGTTGAACGCCTGGAAGATGAAGCCGATCTTCTCGTTGCGGATGCGCGAGCGCTCGTTGTCGTTGAGGTTGCTCACTTCCACCCCGTCGAGGTGGTACTGGCCGCCGGTGAAGGTTTCCAGCAGGCCCGCGATGGTGAGGAAGGTGGTCTTGCCGGAGCCGGACGGACCGGTGACCGCGACAAACTCGCCCTCGTTCACGTTGATGTTGAAGTCGCGCAGCGCGTAGGTCTCCACCACTTCGGTGCGGTAGACCTTGGACAGATGGGTCATCTTGAGCATGGTTGTGTCCTTCACTCGGTAGTGGTGGTTAGTTGCTGATGGCGACGCGCTGGGCGCTCTTGAAGCTGTCGGTGCCGGAGATCACGATGTTGTCGCCTTCCTTCAGGCCATCGAGGATCTCGACCTTGTCGATGCTGCTGGCGCCGACGCGGATCGGGTGCTTTTCCGCCACGCCGTCGCGCACGATGTAGGCGTAGCTGCCGCCGGATTCGTCGACGAACGAACCGCGCTGCACGGTGAGCACGTTGTCGCGCTTGTCGAGCAGGATGCGCACGGACAGGCGCTGGTTCTGGCGCAATTGCTTGGGCGTGGTGCCATCGAAGCGCAGGCGGGCGGCCACTTCGCCATTGACCACTTCCGGCGAGATGGCGCTGACCAGGCCCTTCCAGGTGTTGCCGTTGCCGCTGATCTCGCCGGTCATGCCGATGCCGAGGTCACGCGCGAAGCTTTCCGGCACCTTCATTTCCACTTCGAGCGCACTCAGGTCGATGACGCTGAGCAACTGGGCGTCCTTGGCCACGGTGGCGCGCTCAGCGATGAACAGCTGGCCGACCTGGCCGTCGACGGGCGACTTCACGTTGAGGTCGTCCACCTGGCGCTGCAGGTCCTTCACCAGCAGCAGCTGGCGATCATGCGCGAGCTTCTTGGACTGGATCTCGAAATTGAGGCTGTCGGTGTTGGTAGCCAGATCGGACTTGGCATGCTCGAGCGTGATGCGCATCTTTTCGAGCGTGTCCTTGGCCTTGTCGACGTCCATGCTGGGCACGGCACCCTGGCCGAAAGCCTTCTGGTAGCGGGCCAGGTCTCGCTGCGCGCCCTGCTCGTCGATATTGGCGTTGTCGTACGCCTTTTGCAGTTCACCGCGCGTCTTGCGTGCGTCGATCTGCGCACGCAGGTAATCGACCTGCATGGCGTCGGCAGCGCTCTCTTCCTGGGCGAGCTTGTTGGTGAGCTCGGGGCTGTCGACGACGGCGAGCACTTGGCTCTTCTTCACCGCGTCACCGGCGTGCACCTTCAGCGTCACGGCACCGCCGTAAGTGGCGTAGAGCGTGGGGCTGACGGCGGCCACCACCTTGCCTTCCGCGGCGATGTCGCGGACGAAGGGGCCACGGCTCACGGTGGCGAAGGCGAGGCGCGAGCTGCTGACCGAGGCGTCGGCCGAGAACAGGCGGCCAATGCGCGGGCCGAACATCGCAAGCAGGGCGAGCACAGCTACGCCGATGCCGATCAGCATGAAGCGGCGCTTGCGGTTGGGTTTGACCTCGACCAGGCGGTCTTGTGCGGAGGTATCGCGAATCATCGATGGGTCCCTGGCCGCGGACAATGCGGCCCCTGACCCTACTCAGCAATCCGCGTGCCAAGTCGAATACGGCGATTTATTCACTATTTTTCAGCGAGTTGGAAAAGCCGGCCGCAGCCCGCCAGTTGTCCGCGGACACATTCACGGACAGACGGACAAGCGTCCGCGGACGAGGCGCCGGAGGCCCGCCGACACTAGTCGATGGCTGGCGCCAGCTCCACGGCCGCCGCACGCGCCACATCGCGGGCAATGCCGCGACCGAGCGGCGACAGTCGCCCCAGCGGCGAAGTGTCGAGTACATGGAACGAGGCCAGCCGCCCGACACGAAAACACAGCAGCTCCGCCATGGCCGCCTTGCAGGCCACCTCACCCGGGCAGACCGGTGCCGCCGGCAGGGATGAGCCGCCTGCCAGCAGCGCATCCCACGCGAGATAGTCCGTGTCAGGCAGCAGGTGCAGGCGCGCGCAGAACCCGCCAGCGGCGTCGAGGCAGTCGATCCATTCGCGCGGACCGTCAACGCCGATCATGCAGGAGGCCCGCAGCTCGTTGGTGCGCAGCAAGGTGCCGAGGTTGTCCCTTGCCACCAGCCAGCCGGCGACGAGGTCACGCGAAGCGCCGGGCGATCGGCAGGCGGGCAGGTACAACACGCCACCCAGCAAGGGGAGGCGCGCGGCAAGCTCCACGCCGGGCATCCGGACCGACGTCCGGCTGATGGTCCACGCCGCGGTATCAGCGGTGGATCGGGTCGAAGCAAAGGCATGCGCCAGCCAGCCAAACATCATCGTGCTCCTTGGTAGGAAACGACCCGGCTGGCGTTCGGCGAGAAGCGCGTGGCGATAGGCCTGGAGAATGAAACGGCGTGTGCGCCGGTGAAGAAGGCATCCATGCCCATGAAGCTCCCTCGGGGGGACGGTACAACCGCCAAAGCTCCGCGCCGGGGCGCGGAACGTGACAACGCTTACTTGGTGAGGATGAGCTTGTCGTTGCGGGTCAGCCGCAGGTGGTACTCATTGCCCTGGTGCTGGATCACCAGCTCGCGCTCGCCTTGCAGCAACGACTGGCTGGAAATCCGGCGCACCGATGCACCCGGCGCCAGGGCGGGCCTGGGCTTGAGGCTGAGCAGGCGGAACGGGCGGGTCAGTGCGTCGGCCGCCGGGGGCAAGGACAGAACCGTCGTGGACATGGTGAAGCTCCGCAGGGGTGGTGACACTTAGATGATAATAATTCTCATTTAAGTGTCAACTACCTGATTCAAGGCGCGGCTTTCTGTCCTGCCTGTTCCTTAGCCAGCTTCGCATCGAGCATCCGGGTGCCTACTGCGGCATAGGCACGACAGGCGCCGGCGTCGATCAGCGGATCGGGCTTCCCGGCTGCATCGCGACGCGCCACGCGCTCAAGCAGGTCGCTCTGACCGGGATGCGGCGACAACAGGATGTCGCAGGGCAGGCCCGCAATCACCGCGATGCCATGCCGGTAGTTCGCCACCCGTTCGGGATGCGCGGGGTCGCTGAAGCGGTAGCCGTCGGCGGCGTATGCGCTGAGGCTGTCGGCATAAACCATATGGAGGCAGCGCCCGCCATCGCACGACTGCCACGTCCAGCTCGTGCTTCCCGGCGTGTGCCCAGGCGTGTAGTGCGCCGTCACGGCCACGTCGCCAACGTTCACGACGCCGTTGTCGGCGACCACGTCGACATGCGACACCGTCGGATACTCCGGCGCCTCGCCGAACTGCGGGTCGTCTTGATAATGGCCGCCCGCCATCAATTCCTTGGCGCCGACTTCGCTCGCCGCCACGCGCGCACCGGTATCCCGCGCGATGGCCGCAATGGCGCCCGCGTGGTCGAAGTGGGCATGGGTGTTGAGGATCAGCTTGACGTCATGGAGCTGGAAGCCCAACGACTTGATGTTCGCTTCCACCTGCGCGGCGTTCTGCGGCAGCGTGCCGTCGATGAGCACCAGGCCCTTCGAAGAGCCGATGAGGATCGCACTGAGCCCTTCCGTGCCGACGTAATACGTATCGCCATAAATACGGAAAGGCTTGTGCGATTGCTTCCAGTCGGCGTGGTCATCGGCGTGGACCGATGCGATGGCGAACAGCGCGAGGCAACCGAGTAGTGCGTGGCGTAGGGGCTTCATGCAATGGCAGTCCTTGGGGAAAGTCCGCGCAGCATGCCGACGCCTCCAGACAACCGCGAGTCGTCTTCAGGCCATCCGCAGGCGAAGTCTGGCGAATTCGGGGCAATGACCCGCCGGCCATGGCGCCTGGTGTGGGAGCGCGCCCTGTACGCGACGGCTGCCTGGCGGGGAGTCTGATGGTGGATATGACTGTCGCGCACCGGGTGCGCTCCCACATCCCATATCCAGCCTTACGAAATCGCCTGGCCGATGCGCTTCAACACATCCGCATCCAGTTTCGGCAGCAGCGCCAGCGCGCCAAGGTTCTGCTCCAGTTGCTCCAGCTTGCTCGCGCCCAGCATCACGGTCGACACGTGCGGATTGACCAGGCACCAGGCGATGGCGAGCTGCGCCATCGACACGCCAAGATCCGCCGCGATGGGCGCGAGCCGGCGCACCTTGTCGATGCGTGCGGCGTCGTTCTCGAGCACAGCCTCTCGCAACCATTCGTAACCCGGTTGGGCCAGGCGCGATTCCGATGGCACGCCGTTGTTGTACTTGCCACTCAACAAGCCGGAGGCCAGCGGCGACCAGATGGTGGTGCCCATGCCATAGGTGTCGTACAGCGCTGCGTATTCCTGTTCCACGCGCTCACGGTGCAGCAGGTTGTACTGCGGCTGCTCCATCGTCGGCGCATACATATGGTTTTCCTTCGCCACCCGGTGCGCTTCGACGATGGCTTCCGCCGGCCACTCGCTGGTGCCCCAGTAGAGCACCTTGCCCTGCCGCACCAGCGTATCCATCGCGGCCACCGTTTCGGCGATCGGCGTGTCCGGGTCGGGGCGGTGACAGAAGTACAGGTCCAGGTGTTCCACGCGCAGACGCTGCAGGGCCTGGTGGCAGGCCTCGATCACATGCTTGCGCGAAAGGCCGCGCTGCGTGGGCAACGGGTTGTCCACTGCACCGAAGTACACCTTGCTGGACACGCAATAGCTGTCGCGCGGAAATCGCAGGTCGGCCAGCACGTCGCCCATCAGCGTTTCGGCTACGCCGTTGTTGTAGGTCTCGGCGTTGTCGAAGAAGTTGATGCCGTTGTCGTGCGCCATAGCCAACAGGTCGCGCGCCAGCGAACGCCCCACCTGCGTGCCGAACGTGACCCATGCACCGAATGACAACGCGGACAGTTGCAGGCCGGATTTGCCAAGACGTCGATATTGCATGGGGGCGCTCCGAGGGGTGGGGACATGTCAGCATGCCAAGAGCATGCGCCGTTCGTCCATCGCCATGGTTTACACGCAACGCCAACGCCGTATCCCGTAGGCTCGCTTGCTTCGGCGCAGGCCACTCGATCGGACGGGAGCGACCCCATGTCAACGATGAAAGGTTGGGCGGTTCAGCAAGCCGGCAAGCCACTCGTGCTTGCGGAGTTCGACCTGGGGCCGCTCGGCGCCGAACAGGTGGAAGTCGCGGTGGACTACTGCGGCATCTGCCACTCCGACCTGTCGATGATCAACAACGAATGGGGCATGTCGCGCTATCCGTTCGTTCCCGGCCACGAAGTGATCGGTCGCGTGATCGCGCTTGGGCCGCAGGCCAAGGGACTGCGCATCGGCCAGTGCGTGGGCATCGGCTGGAGCTCGGGCAGTTGCATGCACTGCACGCAATGCCTGTCCGGCCACCAGAACCTGTGCCGCGAACTGGAAGCCACCATCGGCGGCCGGCACGGCGGATTCGCGGACAAGGTGCGTGCGCACTGGGCATGGGCCATTCCCCTGCCCGACGGCATCGACCTACCCAGTGCCGGACCGCTGCTTTGCGGCGGCATCACGGTGCTCAAGCCGTTTCTCGCTTACGACATCAGTCCGACGGCGCGTGTGGGCGTGGTCGGCATCGGCGGCCTGGGCCACATGGCGCTGAAACTGGCCCATGCCTGGGGATGCGAAGTCACCGCCTTCACGTCCACGGCGGCGAAAGCCGACGAAGCCCGTGCGTTCGGCGCGAACAACGTCGTATCCACCCGTGATGCCAAGGCCGTTGCGGCTCTCGCGCGCACGCTGGACCTGCTGCTGGTGACGGTCAACGTACCGCTGGACTGGAACGCCATGATCAACACACTCGCGCCACGCGGACGCATGCATGTGGTGGGCGCGGTGACCGAACCCATTCCGGTGTCGGTGTTTTCGCTGATGGGCGCTGAACGCGAAATCTCCAGCTCCCCCACCGGCGCCCCCGTAGACATCGCCACGCTGCTGGACTTCGCGACCCGCCATGACATCCGTCCACAGGTGGAAATGTATCCGCTGTCCGAGGTGAACGCCGCGCTCAAGCATCTGGCGGAGGGCAAGGCGCGTTACCGCATCGTGCTCGATGCACGGCAGGCCTGAGGGCGCCCACGATGATCACCATCGAACTGCTGCGCAGCGTGCTTGGCTGGGCCGCCATCCTCAACCTGCTGTTCGTGACGGTGTGGTTCGCACTGTTCCTGGGCATGCACGATCGCATGTATGCGTGGCACCGGCGCTGGTTCCACCTCAGCGTGGAAACCTTTGACGCCATCCACTACGCCGGCATGGCCTGGCACAAGATGGCGACGTGGCTGCTCTTCATCATGCCGTGGATAGCGCTGCGCATCGTGGGATGACACGCCGACGGCCGCCGGATATCGGCGGCCGTCGATACCCGCTGCGAGCGCGGTTTACGGAATCGTGTGGACGCTGGTCCGCCCGTCGATGCCCTGGTCGGCCTCTGGGCGCCACATGGTGCTCTTGAGCGCGTCGCCGTTGGCCCAGGCTTTCAACGCGGCAATCAGCGGCACGTTGTCGCCGTCCTTGCGGACGTAGAAATCCAGGTGGCGGAAATCGTCGCAGGCCGTATCGCAGTGATAGCTGGAAAAACCCAGTGCTTCGATCTGGCCGTATTCGTTGACGATGATGGCCGCCGCGCTACCGCCGCATTCGCGGGTCGGGCAGGCAGCGAACAGATAGTGGTTATCCGCCAGCACCTGCACCGACGGCGACGAACCGCCGAGTCCGGACAGGGCCTGCTCGCTGACCGAGCTGTTGCTACGGAAATAAGTCACCTTGCTGTCACCGGCGAAATGCCCCAGCGCCGTCGCGAAGCCGCTCGCGCGCGACAGCTGGTTGGCGTTCGCGCAGGTGGACGGATCGATCATCCGGCAAGGCCCCACCGGCGCCGCCGTGGCGGCAAGCACGGAACAAGGCACGATGGCCAACAGCAGTACCCCAACAACAATGCGCATGAGCTTGCACATGACACCCTCCCCTTAGAGTGAGTTTCCCTCTAAACCCACATCAGGCTGCCTCCGTGCCGGCTCCGGCCATGACGCCGGATGGTTGCGCCGATGCCGACGCCTGATGCAACGCACGTACCCTCAATGTCAGGAACGGTCGCTCCACCGCGTAGTAAAGCAACGCCCCTGTCCCCAGCACCGCCAACGCATACCCCGCGAAGGTCAGCACCCCATGACCGTCCAGCCTGGCCCCCGCCACGGTTTCCACTCCATGGAACACCGCCTTGTGTGACAGGTACAAGCTGTACGAAACAGCCGCCAGCCACCCTGCCCCGGGCACGCGCAACCGCGCGAACACGCCCGATGCCTGGGCACCGGCAAACACCAGCAGCCCGAGACCGAAGGAAAGCAACGGATATCCCACCACCGTGGGAACAAAGCCGGTCCGATCGCGGAACAGCCAGATCGAACCGCCGACTACCGCCACCCCTGCGAGCAGAAAGCCGTTGGCATGTCGCCCCCACCGGGACCAGAGGACAGGTCGGTAGACCCTGGCCGCAGCCAGCATCACGCCCATCAGAAGGCCGTCCAGACGGGACCACGTGGGATAGTAAATGCGCTCAAGGAACGCTTTTCCATAGGAATTTTGGTCAATCCCCGCCACCGGCGCCAGGTCATGCAGCCACAGTCCGCCGCGCACGACCATGCCTGCCACCACCACCGTGATGCATACCACCACGAACCGACCCACGGACGGACGCCGTGTCAGCCACCATGCCAGTAGCGGGAAAAGCAGGTAGAAGTGCTCCTCCACGCACAGCGACCACACGTGCGAGAACGCCAGGTGATCCTTCGCATCGATCAGCAGGTTCACGGTGAAGGTGAGGAACTGCCACAGCGGCTGCAGCTCGCCCTGCTCCCGTATGGAAGGCCAAAGGAAATACGCCGCCACCATCACCAGATAGGCGGGAAGGATGCGGAACGCCCGTCGCAGGTAGAAATCCGCGAACGAGAAGCCCCGCCCCTCCGCCAGCGGCTTGAGCACCTGCGAACCGATCAGGAAGCCGCTGAGCACGAAGAACAGGTCCACCCCCATCCACCCGTTCTGCTCGATACCCCCGAAATGCCCCCAGCCACCGATGAAATACGAGTGGAAAATCATCACCCACACGATGGCGATGGCGCGCAGCAGATCCAGCCCCGGCAATCGGTTCATGCCTACTCCCCTTCCTTAGGTTTTCTCCGTGGTCTTGATGCGAGTGCATCAGATGAAGACCGAGCAACGGAATATATCGCGGCGGGCGCGTTGATCAGCGGGGGATTTATGGCGAGATTCGGGCAGATGCTTGCGCCGATCGTGATCTCGCATGGATAGATGGAGGCATCGCAAGGTTGGCCCCTCACCACCATGAAGGTGGCAATGCCCCGGACCTCTCCCCGGAGGGGAGAGGGAGAAGTGATGTTCACGGTGAGAATTGCCGCGACACGGAAGTATGCGCAGCGAAGCTGCTGCCTTAAGTCCTCTTGGCGACGGCGCGTTGCGAAGCGCGTCGGCGTACCCGCTGTGTAGAGGCGAAGGTGGCCACACAACCCGGCTTCCTCAACCTTCAGCGCTTGTATCCCTCGCTATGCAGAGCACCTCTGGGCTTCGGCGCGTTGCGATGTAGCCGTACCGTATGTCGAATGGATCGCCCGGTGCCGAATACCGAGGCCGCCAAGGCTCGTATCCAACACGGTGCTACGAGAGCTCTAAAGGCCATTTCTTTGGGTTACTTTTCTTTGGGCCAGCAAAGAAAAGTGACTCGGCCTTCGGCAGAAGGTCGAAACGTCCGCTGCGTAGGCGGCCAGATCGCGGCGACGCGCGAGACCGAAGGCCGAGAGCAAAGGCCGAGAGCAAAGGCGCTGGACCCCAGCCTTCGCTGGGGTGACGGCTAAAGAATGGAGCGGGAAGGCCAGGTTGCCCCCTCACCACCATGAAGGTGGCAATGCCCCAACCCTCTCCCCGAAGCGGAGAGGGAGTAGTACTGAGGTGTTCCGCGACGCAAAGCTAGTTCCCGTGGGACGCGCTTCGCGCTTGTCGTGCCTTCGCAGGGACGGCGGCTAAAGAATGAAACGGTGAGGCCGGATTGCCCCCAACCGTCGCCTCGCTCTTCAAAGCCACAACCATTCATGTCACCCCTGCGTCCCCCGCAGGGAATACAGAGAAAACCAGCGATCAACTCAGCGCATTCAACACCATCGCAAGCACCACCGCCGCAAACACCCCCGCCACCACATCATCCACCATCACCCCCACCCCACCCTTGAGCCGGCGGTCCAGCCACCGGATCGGCCACGGCTTCCACACGTCGAACAGCCGGAACAGCGCAAAGCCGATCACCACCGACCACCAACCCTCCGCCACCGCCGGAATCAAGGCAATCCACATCCCCACGAACTCGTCCCAGACAATGCTCCGGTGATCGTCCACGCCCACCGCGCGCCCGGCGATGCCGCACGCCCATACGCCCACCGCAAACGCCACCACCACGACGAACACGTAAAGCTGCATCGGCAGCAGGCGCAGTATCAGCCAGGGCACGATGGCCGCCAGCGAACCGAACGTCCCCTGTGCGAACGGTGCAAGGCCTGAACCGAAACCGCAGGCCATCCAGCCTGCCGGCGTCGCCAATAGCAGGCGGCGTTGTTCGAGGGTGAGCGTCTTCTTGTCGCGCTCGTTCTTGCTTGCCTTGTTGTTGCCGTTGTCGAAATCGTTGTCGAAGTCGCTCATACGAAATGGTCCCATCCGCGATGCGTGGCTTCCAACCATTGCCCTTGTGCGTCCCGTACGCGCACGCCGGAGCCTTCGACCATGCGGCCGATGCGCGTGGCGCCGCAGCCCAGCCGCGCGAGATCAGTCTGCACGTCGGCCACCTGTGCCGCCGGCACGGTAAAGCACAGTTCGTAATCGTCGCCGCCGGCCAGTGCGAAATCGCGCACGATCAGCTCGTCGAAGCTGGCCATCAGCATCGGCGAGCGCGGCAGCAGGTCGGTTTCGATGTCGGCGCCCAGGCCGCTTTCCTCGCAGATATGCCCAAGGTCGGCGAGCAGGCCATCGGAGACGTCAATGCAGGCGCTTGCACGGCCTCGCAAGGCCAGGCCCACAGCCAGGCGAGGCGTGGGGCGGTGCAAGCGCTCGATCAGGTAGGCCGCACGTCCATCGCCCTCATCCACGCGCGCGCCCCGCTGCAACAGTTGCAGGCCGGCTGCGGCATCGCCCAGCGTGCCGGTGACCAGCACCACGTCGCCGGCGCGCGCGCCGGCACGGGTCAGCGCCTTGCCCGGTGGAACGAACCCATGCACCGCAACGCTGATGGTCAATGCCCCACGTGTGGTGTCGCCGCCGATCAGCGCAAGGCGATGCGGTTGCGCCAGTTGGGCAAAGCCCTCCGCATAGCCGTCGATGAACTGCTGCAGTTGCTCGGCGGGCTGCGACGGCAAGGTCAGCGCCAGCAACGCCCAGGCGGGGCTGGCACCCATCGCGGCGAGGTCGGAAAGGTTCACCGCCAGGGATTTCCAGCCGATATCGGCCGCCGCCGTGCCGATCGGGAAATGCACGCCCTCGACCATGGTGTCGACGGCGATGGCAATCTCCTGCCCTGCCGGCGGCGCGACCAGGGCGGCATCGTCGCCAATGCCAAGGCGCACATCTTCGCGGCCCTGGGCAGTGCGTTCGCGGATGCGGTCGATCAGTCGGAATTCCATGGCGACCTTATCGAAGCGGCAGGACTTATCGGCGGAAGACGATCGTCGGACTGCCGTGGTAGGTAGTGTCCTGCTGGCGCCTGAACCCAGCCTTCTCGGCGACGCGGATGGAAGGCAGATTTTCGGGCGAGATGATGCATACGGCGTGCAGCGCAGGGAAATGACGTTCGCCCCAGGCCACCGCGGCGGCCACCGCCTCGCTCGCGTAGCCCTTGCCGTGCGCGTGGGGCGCCAGCACCCAGCCGAATTCCAGCATGCCGCGCAGCGAGGGCTCCATGTCACGCATGAAATCGGCAAAGCCGATATCACCGATGTAGCGACCTGTAGCCTTCTCTTCCACGGCCCAGTAGCCATAGCCGAGCAGGCTCCACAGGCCCACGTACTGCAGCAGCCGCTTCCACACTTCCTCGGAAGTGAAGGGACGTCCGCCGATGTAGCGGGTCACCTCAGGGTCTGACCAGATGGCCAGGCATTCGGCGTGATCGTCCGCGCAGTGCGCCCGCAGGCGCAGGCGCTCCGTCTCGATCACGGGAACCACGGACGAAACTGCCGTGGCGCCGTCCATCAACCGCGCTTTTCCGTGGAACGCAGCGCGCTGGCCAGCTTGTCCAGCACGCCGTTGACGTAGCTGTGGCCGTGGTCGGCGCCGAAGCGCTTGGTGACCTCGATGGCCTCGTTGATGATCACGCGGTACGGCACGTCCGGGCGGTACTTCAGCTCGTACGCGGCCAGGCGCAGGGCAGCGCGCTCGATCGGGTCGATCTGGCCGACCTCGCGATCCACGTACGGCTTGAGGGCATCGTCGATGGTCTCGACATGGCGCTCCACGCCACGCAGCAGATCCTCGAAATACTCGAGGTCGGCCACTTCCATGTCCTGCTCATGGCGGAACTGGTCGATCACGGCATCCATGCGGCTGCCGCCGATCTGCCATGCATAGATGGCCTGCAGCGCGCGCCGACGGGCGCGCGAGCGGGCAGCCAGGTCGATGCCTTCGGGACGCGTCATCACAGTTTTCCGTACAGGTTGACCATCTCGAGCGCGGCAATCGCCGCATCCGCACCCTTGTTGCCGGCCTTGGTGCCGGAGCGCTCGATGGCCTGTTCGATGTTGTCGGTGGTCAGCACGCCGAACGCCACCGGCACGCCGGAGGCATAAGCCGCCTGGGCCAGGCCCTTGGCGCATTCGCCGGCCACGTAGTCGAAATGCGGGGTGGAGCCGCGGATCACCGCGCCCAGCGCGATCACAGCGGCGTACTTGCCGGAGTTGGCAACCTTGTGGGCGGCCAGCGCGATTTCCCAGGCGCCCGGCACGCGGATCAGCTCGATGGCGTCGTCCTTCACGCCATGGCGCACCAGCGCGTCGCGGGCGCCGGCCACCAGGGGCTCGACGACGAAACCGTTGAAACGGCCGGCGACGATGGCAAAACGGCCTTTGGGCGTGGCGAAATCGCCTTCGATGATCTTCATGGGTACAGGGTTTCCTGGGGGTCTGGGCCCGGCGGGGCCGTCTATTTTACGGAATTTGGGGCAACGTGCCCGGATCGGGCCGGGATACCGTCCCGGCCAGGGTCGGGTGGCCCCGGAAGCGCAGGCTGGCCTGCCCGTCGGCAACCCGCAGGCGGGCCGGCACACCGAACGGCAGGGTGAACTTGTCCGCCTCGTGCCCGAACGGCATGCCGCGGACGATGGGGATGCGGACCACCCGGGCGATCTGCTCGAAAGCGGCGTCCGTGTCGTAGCCGTTGTCGTAGCTGTGCGGGCGGCAATGGGTGAAATGGCCGAGCACCAGCGCCTTCTGGCGATCCAGCACGCCGGACAGGTGCAGCTGGTACAGCAGGCGCTCGATGCGGAACGGGGGCTCGCCCACGTCCTCCACGAACAGGATGCCGCCGTCGATGACCGGGAAATACGGTGTGCCCAGCAAGCTGCACAGCATGGCCAGGTTGCCGCCCCACAGCGGGCCTTCGACGTCCAGCCCGTTCTGCGCGGGGGTGGCCCAGGCGGCGGTGGCTTCGGGCTCTCCCACGGCGCGCCAGAAGTGCTCCCACATCAGGGGGTTCAGCTCCGGCGCGCCGAAGTCGGGACCCAACATGGGGCCGCCGAACGTCACCAGGCCGCTTTTCGCATACAGCGCCATCTGCAGGGCGGTGAAGTCGCTATGCCCGACCAGCAGCGTGTTCGTGCCGCCAAGACGTTCGCGCAGGGCGTCGTAGTGAATGTGTTCCAGCAAACGCGAGGCGCCGTAACCGCCGCGGACGGACAAGGCGATGTCGGGCAACGTCGCAGCGGTAGCCAGCGCATTGATGTCCGCCACGCGTTGTTCGTCGTTGCCGGCGAAACGATGCTCCACACGGTCCAGCACCTCCGTCCCATCCACCGTGCAGCCAGCGGCGCGCAGGCGCGCGACGCCGCGCGTCATGGCGTCGTGGTCGTGCGGGTAGCCCGATGGAGCGATGAGGCGGATGGTGGGATGGGTCATGGCGTTGGTTCTTGGCTCAAAGCCTGGAGTATGCAGGCGACGACATGGCGTGAAAGTGGCGAGGCACTGCAAACCTTCTGTAAGAGCGCACCCTGTGCGCGACAAACCAACGGAGCGGTGACAACACAGCGCCTCGGTCGCGCACAGGGTGCGCTCCTACAGGGGTATCGCAACGTTATACGTACTCGTTCACTTCGAGGCCGAAACCGCCGAGGCCGACCATCTTGCGCGGCGTGCCCAGCACGCGCAGCTGATGGATGCCCAAATCCGCGAGGATCTGCGCGCCCAGGCCAAGTTGCCGCCACTCCTGCTGCTGCGCCTCTTCCGGCGCCTGCACGGCGGGCTGGCGATTGAGCCGGCGCAGCAACGCATCGGCGGTGTCCTCGCCCGACAGCACCAGCAGCGCACCGCGATCTTCGTCGGCGATGCGGCGCAGGGCCGACGTCACCGTGAGGCCGAGATCATCGCGATGCAGGTGCAACACATCGGACAAGGTGTTGCGCACATGGACACGCGTCAGCACCGGCTCGCCGTTGCCCACTTCACCGCGCGTCAGCGCGAAGTGCAGGCCGTGGCGGATGGCATCGCGATACGCCACAAGGCGGAACGGCCCGAATTCGGTATCGACCTCGCCCTCGTACACGCGCTGCACCGTCTTCTCGGTTTCCAGGCGGTAGCGGATCAGGTCGGCGATGGTGCCGATCTTCAGGCCGTGTTTTTTCGCAAACACTTCCAGCTCGGGACGACGCGCCATGGAGCCGTCTTCGTGCAGGATTTCGATCAGCACCGCCGATGGCTCCAGCCCCGCCAGCGCGGCGAGATCGCAACCGGCTTCGGTATGCCCAGCGCGCGTCAGCACGCCGCCCGGCTGTGCGGTGAGCGGGAAGATATGGCCCGGCTGCGAGAGGTCCTGCGGCTTCGCATCGGACTTCACCGCCACCTGGATGGTGCGCGCGCGATCGTGCGCGGAAATGCCCGTGGTCACGCCTTCGGCCGCCTCGATGGAGACGGTGAAGTTGGTCTGGTACGGCGAGGTGTTGTCCACCACCATCGGCCGCAGGCCCAGCTGGCGCGTGCGCTGCTCGGTAAGCGTGAGGCACACGAGGCCACGCGCCTCGCGCACCATGAAGTTGATGTCCTCCGGGCGCACCATTTGCGCTGCCATGATGAGGTCGCCTTCGTTCTCGCGATCTTCATCGTCGAGGATCACGACCATGCGGCCGGCGCGGATGTCTTCGAGGATTTCAGGGATGGTGTTGAAGCTCATGGACATATCCAAAATGAAGGTCATTGCCTCAACGCCCAAAGCCGTCATCCCAGCGAAGGCTGGGATCCAGCGACTTTGGTGTGCGCGAAAGGCACTGGATCCCAGCCTTCGCTGGGATGACGAACACTACGCAAATCCGTGCTGCTTGAGGAACGCCTCATCCAGCTTCGGCGCATCGCCGCCAGCGATCAGCCGCTCGATGTAGCGCGCCACCACGTCCACCTCAAGGTTCACCGCATCGCCCGCGCGACGCGCATGGAACGCCGTGTGTTCCACCGTGTGAGGAATCAGGTTGACGCCGAAGCGATGGCCGTTCACCTCGTTCACCGTGAGGCTGGTGCCGTCGATGCAGATGGAGCCCTTGGCGGCGATGTAGCGCGACAGCGCGGCAGGCACTTCGAACACCCAGCGAAGCGAGCGGCCGTCCGGCGTGATCGAGACGACCTTGCCCACGCCATCCACATGGCCGGAGACCAGATGGCCGCCCAGACGATCGGCGAGGCGCAGCGCCTTTTCGAGGTTCACCGGGTCGCCGGATTTGTGCTTGCCCAGCGTGGTGAGCGCCAGCGTTTCGTTGGAAACATCCGCGCTGAAACCGCGCGACTCTAGCGTCACCGCGGTCAGGCACACGCCGGACACGGCAATGCTGTCGCCGAGCTGCACGTCGGAGAGATCGAGGTCGGCCGTGTCGACGTACAGGCGCACGTCGCCGCCGCGTGGCTCAAGCCGCGCAATGCGGCCCACGCTTTGGATGATGCCGGTGAACATCAGCGCACCTCCCGGATGGAGGCAGCGAAAGCACTGGAACGATGCTTGGACATGAAACGTTTCCCGCGTTGAAAAACAGGCGAAAAACGCCCCAAGGCGTCAGGCAGGCACGCGCCCGCGAGGGCGGCGCACCGTACCGTCTTCTCTCATCCGGACTTTCTGGAAGCCATCGCTGGCTGCCAACCGTCGGCTCCGGCATTGGACCGGATCTGCTGACCTTCCGATGACCTGGAAGCGCTCGCGGGCTCACCCCTGGGGGTCTACCGCCGGTGGGGAATCGCACCCCGCCCTGAAGACGTCGTTTGTGGTTTGCCGGCGAACCGGCCGGGCGATTCTAGCACCAACCCTTCCGTGGCCCGCCCTCCTGTTTGTCCACGGAGGCGAACACCGCGTTGCATTCAGGCCTGCTCCATCGCCTGAACCAGGAAATCGATCAGCAGACGCACGGCCGGAACGCGGTCGGCCCCCGGCAGCCAGACCAGGTGGATGGGGGACTCGCTGAACTGCCACGGCGACAGCACTTCCACCAGCCGCTTCTGCGCCACCAGCGCGTCGCCCATGTAGTCACCCATGACGCCGATGCCGACCCCGGCCAACAAGGCATCCCGCACCGCCTGCACATCGTTGCTGCGCATGACCGGCTCAATGCGTACCGAACGTCGCCGGCGCTGCTGTTGGAGCTGCCATAGCGTGCCGGTGCGCAAGCCACTGAAGGCGACGCAGCGATGGTGCTTGAGGTCCACCGGATCGGTGAGCGGCGGTGCTGTCTTCAAGTAGCCCGGTGAGGCGCAGAGGTAACGGCGCATGGTGCCCACCTGTCGCGCCACCACTTGCGCGTCCGCCAGCTTGCCGACGCGCACGGCGAGATCGACCTTGCCCGCGACCAGGTCGACGTAGGCGTCGTCATAGGTGGCGTCGATGCGTATCTGCGGATGCCGTGCCATGAAGCGCGCCACCAGTGGCGCCACGCGATCGCGTCCATAAGTTCGCGGCAGATGCAGGCACACCCGACCCTGTGGCTCACCGCCGCGCGGGCGCAGGTCGATGGCAAGGTCGGCCAGCACCTGCTCCAACCGTTCGCAGTGCGCCAGCAGCTCCTCGCCGCGTGCGGTCAGCGTCACACGGCGGGTGGTGCGCATGAACAACTTGGTGCCGACCGCTTCCTCCAGCGACGCAATGCGCCGGCTGAGTACCGAGGGCGTGCATCCCGCCTCGCGGGCGGCCAAAGAGAAGTTCAGCAGACGGGCGGAAAGAGCGAAAGCCCGCAGCTCGCGCACCCGCGTTGGCGTCAGTTCGAATGATTTATTCATAAAGCGAACAAATGATGTGCCATTTGCGCAGATTATCATCTGCGTCTCACCGACCGACCATGACGCCATTCCCACCACGGAGTCCCATCATGCGTGCTTACGAACTGCCTGCCTTCGGTCTGGACCACCTGCGCCGCATCGAGCTGCCGACACCCCAGCCCCGCCCCGGCGAAGTGCTGGTGAAGCTGGAGGCCGCCTCGCTCAACTATCGCGACCTGCTGATGGCGCAGGGCAACCTCTACCGCGCGGTAAAGCTGCCCATCGTCCCCGTCTCCGATGGCGCGGGTACGGTGGTCGCCGTGGGCGACGGCGTGTCCCGCTTCAAGCCGGGCGACCGCGTCACCACCCTCTACAAATCGCGCTGGATCGCCGGCGCCATCCGGCCGGAGTGGGTGGGCACCGAGCCGGGCGGCCCGGACGACGGTGTCATGCGCGACATGGCCTGCTTCGACGCCTATGCGCTGGCCCCGGCACCGAGCCACCTGGGTGCGCTGGCATCCGCCACCCTCCCTATCGCAGCGCTGACCGCCTGGCAGGCGCTGGAACTGGCCAACGTCACCAGCGGGCAGTCCGTGCTCGTGCTCGGTACCGGTGGCGTGGCGCTGTTCGCGCTGCAATTGGCCAAGCTACGCGGTGCACGCGCCATCGTGCTGTCGTCCAGCGACGAAAAGCTGGAGCGCGCCAAGGCACTTGGTGCGGACGTCGGCATCAACTACGTGAAGCACCCGCAGTGGGCGCCGCTGGTGCGCGATGCCACGGGCGGTCGCGGCGTCGACGCGGTCATCGAAACCGTGGGCGCAGCCACGCTGCCGCAATCCATGGAAGCCGTGGCCATGCACGGCTTCATTGGCCTGGTCGGCTTCATGGGTGGCAACGAGGCGAGCATCACGCTGACGCAGGCGTTGCTCAGCCGCATCCGCCTTCAGGGCATTTCAGTGGCGCCGCTGGAACAGCATGAGCGCATGGTGGCGGCCATCGAGTACAACAAACTGGAACCGGTGATCGACCATGTATTCGGCTTCGATGAACTGCGCGAGGCCTTCGACCTGATGGCCTCGGGCAAGCACTTCGGCAAGATCGCCATCGACTTCACGAAGTAACGCCTCGCCTCTGGCCGGGCCTCCCGACGGGAGGCCCGGACATGCATCAGGTACCGATGGCCTGTGCCGTCTCGCGCCGGTATTCGCGCAGTACCTGGTCCATCACCCAACTGGTACGCGCACCGCTTTCGGCGGTCGACGGACAGGCGCCCTTCTTCCCCGTCAGTTCGGCCACGATGGTCTCGATCAACGGCTGCTGGATATGCAGCGGATTGGCGACACGGTATTCGTGCGAACCGTCGGTGTTCTCCACATGGATCGGCCCGTCGCCAAAGGTGGCGAAGGCGATGCGGCCCTTGTCGCCGATGATCTCGATCTGGTCGTGGTGTTTGAAGCTGTCGAAGTTCCAGATGCCCGTGCCGAGCAGGCCGTTACCGAAGGCAAACGACATCGCCACACCGTCTTCCACGCCATAGGCACCGAGCTGATTGCTGGCGTTGCCGCTCACCTCCACGATGGGACCGAACAGCCAGTCAAGGATGTCGAGCGTGTGGCAGCCGATATCCATGAACACGCCGCCTCCGGAAATTTCCGGCACCACGTGCCACGGCAGGTTCGCCGCATCGTGGTAACGCGGATGGTGCGGTTCGTACAGCACCGTGTTGACCATGCGCGGCTTGCCGATGGCCTGTTGACCGTAGATCAGCTCGCGCACCTTCTGGAAGCGCGGCAGGCTGCGGCGGTAGTACGCCACGAACACCGGCACGTTGGCCTGCTTGCCCGCATGGATGATCGCCTCGCACTCGGCATGGTCCATCGCCATTGGTTTTTCCACGTACACCGGCTTGCCCGCGGCGATGCTCATCAGCGCGTATTGCTTGTGCGTGGACGGCGGCGTGGCGATGTAGACGGCATTCACGTCAGGATCGTTGATGAGCTTGGCCGCATCGTCATACCAGCGGGGCACCCCATGGCGTTCGGCATAATCGCGCGCCTTCGCGCCGTCGCGACGCATCACGGCCACCAGCGCGGAGTTCGGCGTCTTGCTGAAACCCGGGCCGCTCTTCACCTCGGTCACGTTGCCGCAACCGATGATGCCCCAGCGTATCGCTGCCGTCGTCATGTCGTCTTGAACTCCTGCTTGAGGAACTGCTGGTGGTAGGCGTGGAACACGTTGACTTCCGGATGCCTTGCGCGCTCGACCAGATGCGCGCGCAAGGCCTCGCGTACGCAAGGCTCAAGCGACGACAGGTAGTCGAGGCTGTACTCGGTGTGATCGAGCACGCCGAAATGCAGTGTGGGCGCGTACTGCGTCGAGTGGAACCCCAGATGGATAGTGATGCGGCGATCCTTCAGCACACCGCCCCAGCCGCGATGCACGGCGTAGTTGTTGTAGAACACCGCCTCGCCCGCCTGCACCACGATCTGCTTGCCCATCGACAGCTCCGACGCATCGACCGGCGCGATCTTCTCGCTGATGCCGAAGATGGCGCGCTCCTCGTCGTCGAGCTGGCGACGATGGCTGCCCGGCACGATCCACAGGCAGCCGTCTGTCGTGAGCGGCATGTTCATCTGCACGTAGTTGTAGTGGTAGTCGTCGCTAAACCAGTGCGTGTCGATCTGCTCATCCGGCACCTGCAGCACATCGCGGTGCCAACCCTGCCGGTAATCGACGCCCGCCTCGCCATAGAACAGCGACGCGCCATCCACGATGATGCCCTCGCCCAGCAGATCGCGACTTACCGCGAGGATGTCCTCATTGCAAATGATGTCCTGGATGCCGCGGATCGCCTTGCCCGGCTGCAGGAACTGCAGGTTGCTCATGCGCTGCTGCGTTTCGCCACGCTCACGCCGCGCCTCATCCACGGCGGCGACGTAACGCGCGACACTGGCATCGTCGAGGATCTTGCGGATCAGGTAGCCCTGCTCGCGGAAGAAGCGGAGTTCTTCTTCGCTCAGAACGTGGCGTGGCGGGTTCGTGTGCGTCATGGCCTGCATCTGGACTATCAAAGGGTGGAGAAACGCGCTTACGCGACCGGCCGCAACTGCAATCGCAAATCGTCGCCCAGCACTCGCCGGTCAATGGTGCGCAGCTTCCAGCGCGACGCCATATCGGTCAACGCGGGCAAGCCGAGCAAAGGTTGTGCGTTGTCGCCAAGCAGCACCGGCGCCACGTAGAGCAGCAGCTCGTCGACCAGCCCCGCGGCAAAGAGCGATCCGCACAGGTTGGGGCCGGCCTCCACGTGTAGCTCACCGATCTGGCGGCGCGCCAGTTCTTCCATCACGGCATGAATATCCATGGCGCCCCCCTTCTCAGCCACCACGGCCAGCTCCACCGCCTGGAAACGCGGATCCACCGGCGCGTACTGCTCGTTGTGCAACACCAGCGTCGGCACCGTGCCGTCGAGCACGTGACTGTTGGACGGCGTACGCAGGCGATTGTCCAGCACCACGCGCCACGGCGGCGTAAACGCCTCGCCGTCCGGCAGTCGTACGGTAAGGCGCGGATTGTCCGCCAGCACCGTGCCCGATGCGGTGAAAATGGCGGAACTGCGGGCACGCCAGCGCTGCACATCCGCACGCGCGGCTTCGCCGGTGATCCACTTCGATTCGCCGTTGGCCAGCGCGGTGCGCCCATCCAGGCTCATGGCCAGTTTCACGCGCACCCATGGGCGGCCACGCTCGATGCGGCTGAAGAAGCCGATGTTGAGTTCACGCGCCGCATCGCGCATGAGCCCGGTTTCCACGGTGATGCCGGCATCACGCAACTTGCCGATGCCGCGGCCGGCGACCTGGGGAAACGGGTCTTCCGAGGCGATCACCACGCGTGACACACCGGCCGCGATCAGCGCATCAGCGCACGGAGGCGTGCGGCCGTGATGGGCGCAGGGTTCGAGCGTGACATAGGCGGTCGCACCTTTTGCCTTGTCGCCGGCTTCGCGTAGTGCGTAGACCTCGGCATGAGGTTCACCGGCGCGCTGGTGGTAGCCGGTGCCTACGATGTCTTCGCCATGGGCGATCACGCAGCCGACGCGGGGGTTGGGGTGTGTGGTGTAGAGGCCGCGTTCCGCCAGGCGCAGGGCGTGGGCCATGTGGGTGTGGTCGGTGGCGGTGAAGGGGGGGGCCATGTTGGGGCGGCTTTGGGGTGGATGGTGGGAGTTTAGGGGATGTGGGTGGTGGGGGATGTGGGTGGTGGGGGATGTGGGTGCTGGGGGACAACCTAGCCTCAACGTTTCGGTCTTTAGCCGTCATCCCTGCGAAGGCAGGACAAGCGCGAAGCGCGTCCCACGGGGACTGGCTCTGCGTCGCAGAACGCCCGCGGGGGTGTGCTGCAAGGGTGTGCCTCACTACTTCATAAGCACCGTCATCCCTGCGAAGGCAGGGATCCAGTGACTTTGCTCTCGGACTTTGCTCTCGGACTTTGCTCTTGGCCTCCGGTCTCGCGCGCTTCCGCGATCGGGCCGCTTACGCAGCGGGCGTTTCGACCTTCTGCCGAAGGCCGAGTCACTTTTCTTTTGCTGGCCCAAAAGAAAAGTAACCCAAAGAAAATGGCCTTTAGAGCTCTGGTAGCACCGTGTTGGATACGAGCCTTGGCGGCCTCAGTATTCGGCACCGGGCGATCCATCCGACACACGGTACGGCTACACCGCAACGCGCCATCGCGCAGAGGTGCTCTGCATAGCGTGGGATACAAGCACTGACTGTTCCGGAGCCCGGATTGCGACAGGCGTAACGCCTACACACAGCGGCTACACCGCAACGCGCCGTCGCCAAGAGGGCTTAAAGCGAACCCGGCGAAGTTCGGAACGACGAGGCAGCGTGTTCACGTCATGCCGCGCCACAGCGCGGCGCGGCGCGATGTGCAGCTCCGCTGCACGAGCCGTGCGCTTTGGCTTTTGCCCTTCGGGCCCCCTTGCGCGGCGGTGAGGGGTGGACGATCAGGCCCCGCAGGGGGAATCGGCAAGGATGCCGATTCCTTTTCGCCGGGGCAGGAGCCCCGTCGAAAAACCCGGCTGCCCCACTTGGCGCTGGCCGGCTTCACCGGCCAGCGCCAAGTGGGGGTGCTCTTTCTTTGGGCATTGCCACCATCTCGGTGGTTACTTTTCTTTGGGCAAGCAAAGAAAAGTGACCCGGCCTCCGGCAGGAGGTCGGAAGCCCGCCGTCCCACAGGGACTACCTGCGGGTCGCAACGAGCCAGGGCGCCGTAGCGCTAAAGCCAAGAGCCAAAGTCACTGGACCCCAGCCTTCGCTGGGGTGACGGTTCTTTTGTAGTAACGAGGCAAGAATGGCCCCTCACCACCATGAAGGTGGCAATGCCCCAACCCTCTCCCCGGAGGGGCGAGGGAAAAAGAAACCCCTCAGGACTTCTTGCGTCGAGCGACACTCTCGCCCAACAACGACAACTGCAACGCCTCAAGCTCCGGCAGATCGCGCTCCAACTTCTCGATCTCCTCGCGAAACGCCTGCACATCCTCAAACTTCCGATACACGGAAGCGAAGCGCACATACGCCACCTGGTCGAGTTTCTTCAGCTCACGCATGACCAACTCGCCGATCTGGCGAGAGGGCACTTCGCGTTCGCCGCAACGACGCAGGTCGTTGACGATTTCGCGTACGGCGGTGTCCACCGAATCGGTGGGCACCGGGCGCTTCTGCAGCGCGCGCTCAAAGCTCACACGCAGCTTGTGTTCGTCGAACGGCTCGCGGCGCTCGCCGCTCTTCACGATGGAAGGCAGCTTGAGCTCGGCCGTTTCGAACGTGTTGAAACGCTCACTGCATTTCGGACACTCGCGGCGACGACGCACCGTGGCGCCGTCTTCGGTGAGGCGCGAGTCGATCACGCGGGTGTCTTCGTGCTGGCAGAAAGGGCAATGCATAGGATCAGGAGTGAGTCATGAGAAGTGAGAAAACAGAGGAACGGCTATCTCTCACTTCTCACTCCTCTTCACTCGTTTCTCGCTCTCAGCCGTACACCGGGAACGTGTGGCACTGCGCCGTGACCTTCTCGCGCACCTTGGCGATGACGGCGTCATCCTTGGGTGCATCGAGCACGTCGCAGATCCAGCCGGTCAGTTCGACCACGTCCGCTTCCTTGTAGCCGCGGGTGGTGACGGCAGGCGTGCCCACGCGCAGGCCGGAGGTGACGAACGGCTTGCGGGGATCGTTCGGCACGGCATTCTTGTTGACGGTGATGTGCGCCTTGCCCAGCGCCTCTTCCGCGTCCTTGCCGGTGACATCGCGACCGATCAGGTCGACCAGCATCAGGTGGTTTTCGGTGCCGCCGGAGACGATCTTGTAGCCGCGCTCGATGAAGGTCTTGGCCATCGCCTTGGCGTTCTTCACCACCTGTTCCTGGTAGCTCTTGAACCCCGGCTCCAGCGCTTCCTTGAAGGCCACGGCCTTGGCGGCGATGACGTGCATCAGCGGACCGCCCTGGATGCCCGGGAACACGATGGACTGCAGCTTCTTCTCGATCTCTTCGCCCGCGTCCTTCGCCACGATGATGCCGCCGCGCGGGCCGCGCAGGGTCTTGTGCGTGGTGGAGGTGACGACGTGCGCGTGCGGCAGCGGGCTGGGATACACGCCTGCGGCGATCAGGCCGGCGACGTGGGCCATGTCCACGAACAGCAAGGCACCGACCTTGTCGGCGATGGCGCGGAAGCGCGCCCAGTCCATCACCTGCGAGTAGGCGCTAAAGCCGGCGACGATCATCTTCGGCTTGTGCTCGACGGCGAGGCGTTCGACTTCGTCATAGTCCACCAGGCCGTTCTCGTTCACGCCGTACTGCACCGCGTTGAACAGCTTGCCCGACACGTTGACCTTCGCACCGTGCGTGAGGTGGCCGCCGTGCGCCAGGCTCATGCCGAGGATGGTGTCGCCCGGGTTGAGCAGCGCGAGGTACACGGCCTGGTTGGCCTGCGAACCGGAATGCGGCTGCACGTTGGCGTAGGTGGCACCGAAGAGCTTCTTCAGGCGATCGATGGCGAGCTGCTCGGCGATATCGACGTATTCGCAGCCACCGTAGTAGCGCTTGCCCGGGTAACCCTCGGCGTACTTGTTGGTGAGCACGCTGCCCTGCGCTTCCATCACGCGCGGACTGGCGTAGTTCTCCGAAGCGATCAGCTCGACGTGGTCTTCCTGACGGCGGGCTTCGTCGGCCATGGCCTGGGCCAGTTCACTGTCGTAACTGGCGATCGTCTCGTGCTTCGGGAACATCCTGACCTCGTGGGGTGGCAAGAAGGGGTTGGAACGGGAAATTGTAGCTGTCATGTGTTAAAGCGGCCACCTCGCGGTCACTTGCGGCACCATTGCGTACATTGTACCGTACGTTGCACGCAACTCCGACCAGGACTTTCGCCATGCTGCCGCTGCGCCTGACGTCCCTGCGCCATCCCTTGTGCTGCCTCGCCTTCCTCCTTGCCCTGCTGCTGCCGATGGCGACCCTTGCGTCCGGCGTCACTGGCGTGGGCATCGCTCCCATCCAGATCACCGATCCGGTGAGCGGCAAGCCGAGCGAGGGCTATGTGTTCTACCCGTCGTCCCAGCCAAACCACGGCACGACCGCAATCGGCCCCTACGACGTTGCCGCCGTACCGGATGCCCCAGCCCTGCCCGGTTTTCGGCCACTGGTGGTGATTTCCCACGGCAATGGTGGCAGCAACCTGGGGCACCACGACCTGGCCACCTACCTGGCCAGTCATGGCTTCATCGTCGCCACCCTCAACCAGCTGGGCGACTATTTCCGCGACACCAGCAAGGTCGGGACCATCGAGGTGCTCGCCGGTCGCCCGGTCCAGGTGAAGGCCACCATCTCCGCACTGCTCGACGATCCGCACTGGAAAACACTGATCGACGCGGGCCGCATCGGCGTCGCCGGTTTCTCCGCCGGCGGGTATACGTCGCTGATGTTGGCCGGCGCCCGACCGCAGTTCGTCCGCTTCGTCGATTTCTGCGACCACTATCCACAGGACAAGGACGTTTGCGGCCACCGCGCCGAATTCGAGGCAACGGCGGCCAAGCAAGGCAAGACGATGCAGCAGATGCTCAACGACATGGAGGGCCAGTTGGGCCGTTACGGCGACACCGCCGACCCGCGCGTGAAGGCTGTGTTCGTGATGGCGCCGCTCAGCCTGATCTTCGATGAGCACGGCTTCGACAACGTGCACATCCCGGTTTTCCTCTACTACGGACAGAACGATCACGTGCTGCCGCCGGAAGCCAATGCGAAGCACATCAAGCCGTACTTGAAGACGCTCTATGCAGTGAAGGAAGTGCCGCACGCCGATCATTGGGTATTCCTTCCACCCTGCTCGGCCGAGCTGAAGAAAGAGATCGCGCCGATGTGCGCCGATCCGGCCGGCGTGGATCGCGCCAAGGTGCACGAACAGATCCTGGCCGACGCGCTCGCCTTCTTCCGCAAGACGCTGGACGTGAAGGATCACTGACGTGCCCCGCGCACTGAGCGAACAGGAAACCGAAGCCTTCCGCGAACGCCTGTGCGAAGCGGCTGCGCGGCTGTATGTGGAAGAAGGCCCCGGCGCCGTCACCATGCGGCGACTGGCCGGCGAGCTGGGCGTGGGCACCATGACGCCCTACCGCTATTTCGACAACAAGGAAGACATCGTCACCGCCGTGCGCACGCGGGGCCTGAACCGGTTTTCCGAAGCACTGGAAAACGCACTGCAATCGCCCGGCGACGGCCGTACCCGTAGTCGTGCCGTGCGCGACGCCTACATCGCCTTCGCCCGACAGAACACCGCCACGTATCGACTGATGTTCGAGTACCCGGAAACGCGAGGTGACGATCCCGCCTACCGGCAGGCCTACGAACGCATGTGGCGCACCATCGCCGCCCATGTGGAAGTGATGATCGCCGAAGGCACGGTGAAAGCGGACGCACCCATCCTCGGACACCAGATCTGGGCATCGCTGCATGGCGCGGTGATGCTGGAAATCGCCGGCATGCTGCCGGAAGGTTTTGACGCGGCGGCGCTGCATACGCGTACGGTCAGCGCTTTGTTCGACACAGCGAGGCCCCAAGCCTGACCCACCCTGTGGGGGTGCACCCTGTGCGCGACTGCAACGTTGTGTCGTCATGCCCCGTCGGCTTGTCGCGCTCAGGCCACGCGCCCACCGACAAGGCCGCGTCGTCGACGCGCTACGGCGGACACCAGCACGTAGCTGATCACCATCAGCAGCAGCCACGCACCCAGCTTGCCCAACGGCACCATCGCCCACCCGTGGCGCTGCGTGGGGTAGCGCCACGCGGCCGCGAACGTGCCGAGGTTTTCGGCGATCCAGATGAACGATGCGACCAGCACAAAGCCGAGCAGCAACGGCATCCGTCGATAGACATGGCGCACGCGGAACAGCACCCACGTACGGCCGAACAGCGCTGCCAAGGCTGCGAACAGCAACCAGCGCAGGTCCGGCAGGAAATGATGCGTGAAAAAATTCACGTAGATCGCCAACGCGAGCCACGCGGTGGCCCGGAACGGCGGATGTCGGATGAAGCGAAACGCGAACAGCCGCCATGCCCGCGCGATATAGCTGCCAATGGCGCCATACATGAAACCGGTGAATAGCGGCACGCCACCGATGCGCAGCAACGACGGTTCGGGGTACACCCACGACCCCATCGCGGTCTTGAACACCTCCATGGCGGTACCCACGAGATGGAAGCAGAAGATCACCTTGACCTCGTCCGGCGTCTCCAGCCCCAGCGCGACCAGCGCCACCTGCATCGCCAGCGCCGCCAGCACCAGTAAGTCGTAGCGGGCCAGCGCGGCATGCGGCGGATACCAGAACCAGGTGGCCAGCAGCAGCGCCAGCATGCAGCCGCCGAACAGGCAGGCACGCGCCTGTTTCACGCCGAAGCAGACCAGTTCGTGCAGGGCGACGGCCCAGGCCCCCTTCCCGCTCGCCCAGCCCGCCACCAACGCATCCAGTGCAATCAGGGCATGCCGCCCCTCTGTTGATACCGGATCTGCCGTCCTCATGTGAGCCGCCCCAGGGAAAAGGCCAGCGTGACCGGGCCAACCGCCCTTCCCGGGGCAGGCCGTGGCGAGACAGGGGCAAACCCCTTGCCGGATCCGGGCGTGGTCACCGGAGCGACCCGACAACCCGCTATAATGAGTGGTTTACACCCACTCTGATCGCACCGCCTGGCCCTCCGGCCGGCGCCGTGCACGCCGCCGGAGGTTCCATGCAGTACATCTACACCATGAACGGGGTCAGCAAGATCGTTCCCCCGAAGCGCAACATCATCAAGGACATCTCGCTGAGCTTCTTCCCCGGCGCCAAGATCGGCCTGCTGGGCGTGAACGGCGCGGGCAAGTCCACGGTGCTGCGCATCATGGCCGGCGTCGACAAGGACTTTCAGGGCGAAGCCCGTCCGCAGCCGGGCATCAAGGTTGGCTATCTGGCGCAGGAGCCGGAGCTGGATCCGGAGAAGACCGTCCGCGAGGCCGTCGAAGAAGGCGTGTCCGTGATCCTGGATGCGCAGAAGCGTCTGGAAGAGGTCTACGCCGCCTACGGCGAAGAAGGCGCCGACTTCGACAAGCTCGCCAAGGAACAGCAGGAGCTGGAAAACATCCTGGCAGTGAACGACGCCCACGCGCTGGAGCGCCAGCTCGAAGTGGCCGCCGACGCGCTGCGCCTGCCGCCGTGGGACGCCAAGATCGGCCCGCTGTCCGGTGGTGAAAAGCGCCGCGTGGCGCTGTGCCGCCTGCTGCTGTCCAAGCCGGACATGCTGCTGCTCGACGAGCCCACCAACCATCTGGACGCCGAGTCGGTGGATTGGCTGGAGCAGTTCCTGCAGAACTACCCGGGCACCGTGGTGGCGGTCACCCATGATCGCTACTTCCTCGACAACGCCGCCGAGTGGATTCTGGAACTCGATCGCGGCCGCGGCATTCCGTGGAAGGGCAACTACACCGAGTGGCTGGAGCAGAAGGACGCCCGCCTCAAGCAGGAAGCCTCGCAGGAAAAGTCGCGCCAGAAGGCCATCGAGAAGGAACTGGAGTGGGTGCGCTCGGCCGCCAAGGGCCGTCAGTCCAAGGGCAAGGCGCGTCTGAACCGCTTCGAAGAGCTGAACTCGGTCGAGTACCAGCGTCGCAACGAAACGAATGAAATCTTCATTCCGCCGGGCGAGCGCCTGGGCCAGGAAGTGATCGAGTTCAAGAACGTCACCAAGTCGTTCGGCGATCGCGTGCTCATCGAAGACCTGTCGTTCAAGATCCCGCCGGGCGCCATCGTCGGCGTGATCGGCCCGAACGGTGCCGGCAAATCCACGTTCATGAAGATGATCATGGGCAAGGAGCAGGCGGATTCGGGCGAGGTGAAGCTGGGCCACACGGTCAAGCTGGCCTACGTCGACCAGTCCCGTGACGCGCTCGATCCGAAGAACAACGTGTGGCAGGAAGTGTCCGGCGGTTCAGACATCCTCACCATCGGCAACTTCGAGATCCAGTCGCGTGCCTACATCGGCCGCTTCAATTTCAAGGGCACCGACCAGCAGAAGATCGTCGGCCAGCTGTCCGGCGGTGAGCGCGGTCGCCTGCACATGGCCAAGACCCTGCTGCAGGGCGGCAACGTGCTGCTGCTCGACGAACCGTCGAACGACCTGGACGTGGAAACCCTGCGTGCACTGGAAGACGCGCTGCTCGAGTTCCCGGGCTGCGCCGTGGTCATCTCGCATGACCGCTGGTTCCTCGACCGCATCGCCACGCACATCATCGCGTTCGAAGGCGACTCGCACGTGGAATTCTTCCCGGGCAACTACAACGAGTACGAGGCGGACAAGAAGCGTCGTCTCGGCGACGAGGCGGCGAAGCCGCATCGCGTGAAGTACAAGAAACTGGCGTAAGCCGCTCTACTCCCTCTCCCCCGTCAACAAATTTGTAAACGGGGGAGAGGGCTGGGGCATTGCCACCTTCATGGTGGTGAGGGGCCACGGCTGGCCCCGAGCTTCAAAAGAACCGTTTTCCAAATGGGCGACATCGCAAGATTGTCCCCTCACCCTACCCTCTCCCCGGAGGGGAGAGGGAATGAACCGAGGCAAGACCATGCACTTCATGCAATCCCTGCAACAGGCATGGGCTGACCATGACTCCCTCGTCTGCGTCGGCCTCGATCCCGAACCCGCGAAATTCCCCGCGCACCTCAAGGGCCGCCCGGACGCGGTGTTCGAGTTCTGCCGCGATATCGTCGACGCCACGGCCGACGTCGTGTGCACCTACAAGCCGCAGATCGCGCACTTCGCCGCGCTGCGTGCGGAAGATGCGCTGGAACGGCTGATCGCGCACATCCACGACAAGCACCCGACCGTGCCGGTGATCCTCGACGCCAAGCGCGGCGACATCGGCAGCACGGCGCAGCATTACGTCAGCGAAGCGTTCGACCGCTTCAAAGCCGATGCAGTCACGCTGAATCCCTACATGGGCCGCGACTCCGCCCAACCGTTTCTTGATCGCGCCGACAAGGGCGTGATCCTGCTGTGCCGCACGTCCAACCCGGGCGGCGCAGATTTCCAGGCACTCGACTGCGGTGGCCAGCCGCTGTACCTGCGCGTGGCCGAAACCATCGCGCGCGACTGGAACGCCAACGGCAATTGCGCGCTCGTCACCGGCGCCACCTGGCCGGAGGAACTGGGCAAGGTTCGCGCCGTGGTGGGCGGCATGCCGCTGCTGGTGCCCGGCATCGGCGCGCAGGGCGGCGATGTGGAAGCGGTGCTGCGGCATGGCCGCTCCGCCAGCGGCACCGGCCTGATGATCAGCTCCTCGCGCGCCATTCTGTACGCCGGCAGCGGCGAAGATTTCGCCCAGGCCGCGCGCCGGGCCGCCATCGAGTTGCGCGACACCATCAACGCCTGTCGTTGATGTTCACGTCGTTATCCCGGCGCGCTCCGGGATGACGAGTGAATCCCGCGCATCAGGCTTGCCATACTGGTGCCTCCCCATGGAGAGCCACATGGCCATGCCGCTGCCTCCCGCACCTCGTTTCTCACGTCGCCGCCTGTTGCAGGCCACCGGGCTGGCCATCGCGGCGGGGGTCCTTTCGCCCTGGCGCGTTCGTGCGGACACCTCGCCCCGTTCGCGTCTGATCCTGCTCGGCACGGCCGGTGGCCCTACGCCCAAGGCGGATCGTGCAGCCCCCGCCAGCGCCATCGTGGTGGACGGCGTGACCTATGTGATCGACTGCGGCAACGGCGTCGCGCGCCAGATGGTGAAAGCCGGGCTGGACCTTGGTTCGATCCGGAATGTCTTCATCACCCACCAGCATTCCGACCACAACGCGGACTACGGCAACCTGCTGTGGCTGGCATGGTCAGGCCCGCTGCACACGCCGGTGGACGCCTGGGGGCCGCCACCATTGGCCGAGATGACGCGGTTGTTCCTGGCCATGAATGACTATGACATCCGCACCCGCATCGCCGACGAGGGCCGCCCGCCGCTGGCCCCACTGATCCGGCCGCACGAACTCACCCAGCCGGGGCTGGTCATGCAGGATGCGCGCGTAAAGGTCACCGCCGCGCTCGTGCAGCATCCGCCGGTAGAGCCGGCCTTCGCCTACCGCTTCGACTGCCCGGACCGCAGCATCGTGTTCTCGGGCGACACCCGCCCTTCAGAGAATCTCGTGGTGCTCGCACGCGGTGCCGACGTGCTGGTGCATGAGGTGATGTATCTCCCCGCGCTCGACAAACTGATCGCCACCGAGCCGAACGCCACCCGTCTGCGCGAACACCTGCTAGCGAGCCACACCACCACGGAACAGGTCGGCCGCATCGCCACCGAAGCGGGCGTAAAGACTCTGGTGCTCAACCATTTCGTGCCAGGCGGCCATCCACCGATACCGGAGGAAACGTGGCGCGATGCCGTCGCCCCACACTTCAAGGGCCGCCTGATCGTCGGCCGCGACCTGATGGAGATTTAGCCGTCCATCAGGCCGGCACCGCAGAGACGGCGTGCGCGGGCAGCATGCGCGTACGCAGGCGCCGTTCCGCCGGCACCGAGACATAGCGCTCCACGGCACGGCCCAACAGCCAACACAACGGCAGCGCCGGCAGATACCACAGGTAACCGTGCGCAATATCACTGCCCATGGCCTTGTACAGGCGAATGATCGCGGTCACCACGAACATGTGGGTGAGGTAGATCTCGTAACTCAGGCGTCCCCATGAGCGCAGCCAATCCAGCCCGCGCCACGGCACGCGACCAGTGGGCGCCCAATGACTGGCCAGCACAAGGCACAGTGCCGATCCCGTGAGCAGCAGCATGGTGCCGTTGTGCATCATCTGCCACAACAGCTTGCCCTCGAACATCACCAGATAGAGCCCGACGGCTCCCACCACGCCGAGCGCGGACGCCACACGCCGCGGTACCGCCCGCCAGCGCTGGGCCAGCAACGCACCCAGCACGCCCGTCGCAATCGCCGCCATGCCCGGCAGATAGGCTTTCTCCTGCCATATCTCGTTGCCTGCCAGCGCGGCACGCGTCCACGGCAAGGAAACCGCCAGCACGATGAGCATCGGCGCGAGCACCCAGGTGCGGCGAGTGAGCAGGCAGACGATGGGAAAGCCCAGGTAAAACACTTCCTCGATCGACAGCGACCACAGCACGTCCCAGCCGCCCGGCAAATAGCCGGTCATGCCCTCGTACCAGTTCAGGTGGAAGCCCAACGCCGAGAGGATGGCACGCGGCAACGTCTGCCCTTCGCGCTGGACGATGTAATCCTGTACGCCAAGCAGATGCAGCGCGCTGAGCACCGCCACCAATAACAACAGGCAAGGCACGATGCGCGAGAACCGTCGCGCGTAGAACGCACGCAGATCGATGTTCGCCAACGACCCACTGCGACGCAACGCGTTGCTGGTGATCAGGAAACCGGAGATGACGAAGAAGATGAACACTGCTTCATAGCCGTTGAAATTCAGCGCGTTTAGAAGCTTCTCGGGCAACAGGCCGATCAGGTCCGTCTTGCGCAGCCGTATGCGCAAACCGATGTGATGCAGCACCACGAGCAGGATGGAAAGCCCGCGCAGCAGATCGATGCCCGCGTTGCGCCGCGTGTCCGTGTGGTTTGGCGTGTCGTCCATCACCCCAGCCTCTCCAGTGCAAAATCGACAAAGGTCCGCAACTTCGCGCTCGGGCGCGTTTCGCGACGACGCACGATATGAAGAAGCCTCAAGGGCAACTCCCAATCCGGCAGCAGGCGCACCAGTTCTCCTGAGTCGATCGAGGGCGACAGCAACACGTCCGCCTGCACCACCACACCGACGCCGCACAGGGCGGCGGTCAGCAGAGCCTGTCCGTTGTTGCAGACCAACGGACCGTGCACGGGAATCTCCACCTGGCGTTCGCCCTGGGTAAAACGCCAGTGGTGACGGCGTCCCCAGGCCATGAAGCCCAGACAAGCATGACCCACCAGGTCGTCCGGTTCCCTCGGCACGCCATGTGCCTGCAGGTAAGCCGGGCTGGCGACCACGAACATGCGTGATGGGGCTAGCGGACGCGCCACCAGTGCATCATCGAGTAGCGGCCCCGAGCGGAACGCCACGTCGAAGCCCTCTTCATGCAGGTCGACCACGCGATCGTTGAGGCTCAACTCCACCTGCACATCGGGATACTTCGCCATATAGGCACCCACCACGGGCATCAGGCGATGCGCTCCCCATGTCACCGGCGCGGTGACGTGCAGCGTGCCTTGCGGCTCCGCGCGTAACGCCTCGGCCACCCGATCCGCTGCCTGCACGCTGCTGAGTACGTCGCGGCAGCGTTCCAGATAGGCCGCGCCGATCTCGGTGATGTGATGGCGTCGCGTGGTGCGTTCCAGCAACTGCGCGCCGAGCTGCTGCTCCAGTGCGCGCACGTGGTTGGCGACCATGGTGGTCGAGAGCCCGAGTTCCTCCGCCACCGACGCGAAGCTGCCCTTCTCCACCACGCGGACGAACACCTCCATGCTGGTCAGTCGATCCATTCGAAAGCACCACTGCAGAGTGACGGAACCGGATTCGCATTTATAAACCAGAAGCGGCCACCAACAATCCCTACCCAACGCCACTGGGAAGAAAATCATGAAACCGCCACCGTTCCTGCGCCGCCTGACCCTGGCGTGCACCCTCGCCTTCGCCGCTGTGAGCCACGCCGCCGACGCCCCACCGTCCACGGATCCGTTGCCTGCGGACTGGTACCCGGAAAGCATCGCCGTGGGGCCGGATGGCTCCTTCTACATCGGCAGTTGGCGGCAAGGCGCAGTGGCACGGATCAGGCCCGGCGACGACCAGCCCGCGCTACTGGTGCCGCCTGGGTCAAACGGCCTCTCTAACGGACAAGGCGTGCTGGTGGATGCCCGCCGCGGCCTGCTGTGGATCTGCTCCGGCACCTTCGGCTTCACCACCGTACCCACGAAACCGAGCGCCCTGAAGAGTTACGACCTCGAAACCGGCGCGCCACGGGCGAGCTACGAGCTGCCCGACAAGGGTTACTGCAACGACCTCGCGCAGGACGAGCACGGCAACCTGTACGTCACCGACTCGTTCCAGCCGCGCGTCTTCCGCTGGCGCGATGGCGATGCGGCGCTGGAAATCTGGAAGCAGGATCCTGCTTTCGCAGCCGGCCCCGAGGGCTTCAAGCTCAACGGCATCGCCATCGACGGCAAGCACGTGTATGTGAGCACGGTGACCGCCGCCCCCTACCTGCTGCGCATCGACATGCAGCCGGACGGCAGCGCCGGCGACGTCACCCGCATCGACATGCCACGCACATTGAAGAATGCGGATGCGATCCGTTCCGTGGGACCGGATCGACTGGTGATCTTCGAAAGCAACGCGTTCGGCCACAACGGCCCTTACGGCGGCGAGATCTCGCTGGCAACGCTCGCCGGCAACCACACCACCTCACTGGTCACGCTGGTGGCGGGGCTCAACGATCCATCCTCCGGCGTGATCACGAACGGCCGCGTGTATTACATCGAGTCGAAGTACAGCCTGTTGTTTGCGCACAAGGGCGATGACGCCAGCATTCCGCGCCATGTGCCTTTCGACGTGCAATCGGTGCCGCTGCCGTAATGAACCTTCAACGGGCCAGGGACACGCATCGTGCGTGCCCTTGGTCACGCGCCGGCCTTGTGCCGGTCTGCTCCGATTACGGCGTGGCGGCCGGCAGGTCGTGGATCATCTGCTGCGCCAGGCCTTCGTAGTTGTAATCGAAGTGATGGTCGCCGGTCTTTTCATAGACCTTGATCCACGATGGCAGCGTGGGATCGGCGCAGATGGTTTCTTCCTTGTCCTGCACACCGTAGTAGCAGATCACGGGCGGATGGTTGTCCAACGCGACCAGCGGCGGCATGGCATCGTAGTGTTTGACCGGATTGACCCACTGGAAGAAATTCTGCGTCCAGGTTTTCCACTTGCCCTCGCGCGCAGAGATATAGCCTTCCATTTCGATTTCGAAATTCGCGTCCTTGCTGGGCGAGAGCAGGACGATCTGCGCGATGCGTGAACGTCCTTCAGGACTGAGCTTGCTCACAATGGTGGGGATCACGTCCGCGCCGAACGAAAAGCCGATCAGCCAGACGCGCTTCTTGCCGTTCTGCGCGAGAGTACGCGTGATCAGCGCATCCAGGTCGGCGGCCGAGTCTTCCGGACCCTTCTCGCGCCAGTAGTACTGCAGCAGGCTGATGCCCTCTACGGGAATGCCGTGCGAGGCGATGATCTTGCCCAGAGACTGGTCCAGGTCGCGCCAGCCGCCGTCGCCGGAGTAGAAGATGGCGACGACGTCCCCGCGCCCTTCCAGCGGCGTGACGCCGGTTTGCGCCGGCACCTGCACCAGCGATTCATCCATGCTGGCGTGATGCCACGGATGCCAGGCCAGCAGGCCCACGCATGCAGCAAACACCAACACCAGGCCCATCACCTTCCAGAGTCGTTTCAACGGCGCACCATGCCTGACAATCCACCCGAAATAAGGCTCGCCACGTTGGCGAACACCAGCGGAAGCGCGATGCCGTTGGGCACCGCGAGGTAACGAGGTTCCCATACGGGATCGAATTTGTCTTTGTACTTGCGCAGCCCGCGGAAGTTGTAGAAGCGCTCGCCGCGGCCGAACAACATGGCGCCCAGGCGGCTCCACAGCGGCGCACTGCGGCGGTTCTGCAAGCCGGAGAACGGTGCCATGCCGAGGTTGAACCAGCGATAGCCTTCCAGCTTGGACCACTGCATGAGGCTGATGAAGAGGAAGTCCATGACGCCGGCCGTGCCGTCGGGCAGGTGGCGCATCAGGTCCAGCGAGGCCTCTTCCTTGTTGCCGCAAAGGAACAGGTTGGCGAAGGCCACCAGCTCCTCGCCCTGCCACACCAGCGCCATCGGCGTGCGCTCCAGATAGCGCGGATCAAAGGTGCCCAGCGAGAAGCCCTTTTCGCGTCCACCCTTGTCGCGCATCCACGCGTCGGAAATCTTCTTGAGCTGCGGTATCAGTGCCGGCACGGCTTCGGCGGGCACGATTTCCATGCGCATGCCGTCGCGGGTGAGTTTGTTGATGGTGTTGCGCAGCACTTTCTTGGACTTGCCGTCGAGGTTGAAGCCGGTGAGATCCACTCGGGCCTCCTCGCCGATCTTCAGGAAGTTCATGCCCACTTCCAGGTACAGGTCCAAGTCGTCCTGACGCACCTGGTAGAACAGCGGCCAACCGCCGGCGCGCTCACACTGGTCGCGGAAGGTCCACACCAGTTCGCGGCGCGCTTCTTCGTCCTCGCCCACCGGATCACCCATGGCTACCCAGCTGCGGCCTTCCACGTCGTACATGATGAAGGCGCGGTTGTTGCCGTCGAACAGCAGCGTCTTGTCACCCATGAGGGCGAGGTGCGCCTGCGCGGAGTTGTAGTTCTTGATCAGCGGCAGCGCGCGCTGCAGGTCGTCTTCGCTCGGCAGATGCAGGTCCGGACGCGCCGGGCGGATCAGGTTGGCCAGCGCGAACAGCAGGCCAGCGGCCGCCGCGCCGACCAGCGCGCGCAACGCGCGCGGCGCACCGCCGTGGTAGAAGCTGAATTCCCACCACAGGTTGTTGCTGTATTCCACATGCTTGTAGCTGAAGCCGACCAGCCAGCCGGCGCAGACCAGCACCGCGACGATGGCGATGATCCAGCCCCACGAGAAGCTCGCACTGAACATCGACGCGCGGCGGTAGAACAACTTGTGCGCGGGAGCCAGCGCCAGCGCCAGCAAGGAGAGCAGCGTGGCTTCTTCGTAGTCGATGCCCTTGAGCAGCGAGAGCACCGCACCGAGCACCAACAACACCAGCGTGAGCACGTAAGCCGCATCGAGGCGCCGCTGCAGGCCACGCGCCAGGATCAGCAGCATCATGCCGACCACGCTGGACAGGAAGTGGGACACTTCCAGCACGGCCAGCGGCAGCACATCGCGCAGGATGGCCATGCGCGCGGGCAACGCCGAGGTGGCGCCGGAGAACAGCAGCACCGCGCCCGACACCATGGTCAGACCGGCAAAGAACGGCGGCAGCAGCGCGGTAAACCACGGCGCCAGCTGGGTCTTCTGGCGCAGGCCACGCGCCTCACGCCACAGCACCACCACGGTGGCGGCGAACAGCGGCAGGAAGTAGTAGATGAGGCGGTAAGCCGCCAGCGCGCCGAGGATGGGCGCTTCCAGGCCCTGGTTTCCTTCAGCGCCGAAGCCCGCCAGCATCACCGCCTCGAACACGCCCAGGCCACCCGGCACGTGGCTGATCAGGCCGGCGATCTGCGCCAGCACGAAGATGGCGAGGAAGTGACCAAAGCCCGTGTCCACCTGGTTGGGCATCAGCAGGTACAGCACGTAGGCCGCCAGGCCCCAGTCCACCGCGCCGACCACCACCTGCCGCGTGGCGACCAGTGTGCCCGGCAGGCTCAGGCGCCAGCGCCAGATGCGCAATGGACGTCCAAGCAGACGGCTGCCGGCGATCCACAGCAACGGAATCAACGTGAGCACGATGGCGACAGGAATGCGCAAGCTCGCCAGCGGCAACGACGGCGGCACCGGCACCAGCAGCAAAGTGACGCCGGTGAGTGCGCTCAGGCCCAGCCAGAAACTCAGCGTGGTGTAGACCACCACCTTCGCCACTTCCGCCGTGGACAGGCCCGCCTGGATATAGAAGCGATAGCGGATGGAGCCGGAGATCAGCAGCGCCATGCCCAGCGCATTGCTGAAGGCGTAGCTGATGAAGGAAATCAGGCTGACCTGCGCGCCCGGCAGATGCTTGCCGATGTATTTCAGGCCGAACCAGTCGTACAGGATCATCACGCCGTAGCTGCCGGCCGTAAGCAGCACGGCCAGCGCAAGGCGGTAGTTCTCCAGCCCGTGGACGTAACGGGCCACCTCGCGGTAGCTCACCTCGCTGGCAAGGTGGCGCAGCGCCCACAGCGCCAGGCACAGCATGGCCACCGAAAGCAGCGGACCGGCAAGCCTGCGCAACCGGACCATCAGGCCAGGGCGGGCAAGCACCTCACCGGAAATCGGGGCCTCCGCCCCTGTCTGCTCCACCACGCGTTTACCGCCTCCACATGACCGTCGCGCAACGCTAAAGCTGCGACCGTCTAGGATAGCCGGTCAGAACGCACTCCTGCTCGATAGTCGCACGCAGGCATGACATTTGGTCGCGCCCCCTTCAGCTAGGGCGCGACCGGGTACCTCAGGGCCTGTTGCCCAGGCCATTGGCCATCCGGGCCACCCAGCGGTACATGATGAACACGATGGCCGCGAAGGCGATGCCGCCGATCCACTGGGCGTAGTCGCCGAAACTCTCGCCCACCAGCGCCAACGGCGCGGCCTTGCCGGAAAACCCGACGATGAAGGCGATGACCACGCCGATCACGCTCTCGCCGACGATCAGGCCCGAAGCGAGCAGCACGCCGAGCTGCTTGGTGGATTCCGGCTTCGCCGAGCGATCGGCACGACGGTCGAAATACCAGCCGACCACCGAGCCCACCACCACCATCAGCGTGCTGACCGTGGGCAGGTAGATGCCCAGGCCCACCGCCAACGGCGGAATGCGCACATGCTTGGTCGTGCGCGCGAGGATTTCGTCGATCACGATGATGGCAACGCCGATCCAGATGCCCGTGATGATCAGGCTCCAGTCGATGTTGTTGGTGATCACGCCCTGCGCCAAGGCGGAAATCAAACCCGCCTGGGGCGCCGGCAAAGCATGGGCACCCGCGCCGGCTACACCCACGAAACCATAAGCCTTGTTGAGCAGGTCCAGCACCGGCGGGATCACCGCGGCACCCGCGACCACGCCGATCACCAGCGCCACCTGCTGGCGCCACGGCGTGGCGTCCACGAGCTGGCCGGTCTTGAGGTCCTGCAGATTGTTGTTGGCGATGGCCGCCACGGTGAACACCACCGAGGTGATGAACAGCGCAAACGCCACCAGCGCCTTGCCCTCTTCCGGCCCCACATGCGGCTTCACGAACGCCACCAGCAGCAGCGCGGCGGCGATGACGACCAGGATGCCCACACCCGACAGCGGACTGTTGGACGAACCGATCAGGCCCGCCATGTAACCGCACACGGTGGACACGAAGAAGCCCATCAGCACCACGAAGGCCACGCCACCGATGGCGAGCACGGCGAGATGGTCGCCCAGGCCACTGATCGAACCGAAATAGCCCAGCAGCCAGCCGATCGGCAGGAAGCAGGCCAGCGTGATCAGACCCACGATGCCGATCGGGATATCGCGCTCGGTGCGCGGCAGCGAATCGGCCTTGCCGGCCTTGCGCACGCGCGACGCCGCCATGGCCGAGGCCAGGCCGCTGACCACCGGCTTCACCAGCTTGGCCAGCGTCCAGATGGCCGAGACGCCAATGGCGCCGGCGCCGACAAAGCGCACCTTGTGGCTCCACGTGGCATTGGCCAGGGCATCCACCGACGCCGACATGTCACCCAGCACCGAGTAATGCGGCACGCCCCAGCCCCAGCCGATGATCGCGCCGATGAGCATGGCGATACCCACCGACAGGCCGACCAGATGGCCGATGGCGAACAGGGCGAACGAGAGGTTGAAGTCGAAACCGCTGACCGCGCCCTTGTCGTTCACGCGGAAGTTGCGCACGAAGTCCGACGCGAACACCTGCGTGGCCACCACCACGGCGAACAGCGCGGAGACGATGGAGCCCCAAAGCACGGCGAGCAGGCCGGCCCGGCCCTCCTCCACGCTATTGGCGTCTGCATCGTCGCCACTGCCGACCTTCAGCACCTCGGCACAGGCGAGGCCTTCCGGATACGGCAGGTCGGTATCCGTCACCAGCGCGCGGCGCAGGGGGATGGAATACATCACGCCCAGGGTGCCGCCCAGCGCGCAGATCGCGAAGGACGTCCAGAACGGGAAGTCCGACCACCAGCCGATCATGATCATGCCGGGCAGCACGAAGATGATCGACGACAACGTGCCCGCCGCCGATGCGATGGTCTGGACGATGTTGTTTTCCTGGATGGTGGAATCCTTGAACCCGCGCAGCAGGGCCATGGAAATCACCGCCGCCGGAATCGAGGTGGCGAAGGTGAGACCGGCCTTGAGGCCAAAGAAGACGTTGGCGGCGGTGAACACCACCGTGATGATGACGCCGAGGATGAGACCGCGGACGGTCAGCTCTTTGCGCGATTCGGTTTGAGAAAGATTTCCGCTCACGAGAGTTGTCCCGTCATGTGATTGCTCCCCTGTGGCCGCGGTGCGGCTCGGATGTTTCTGGCCGGCCGGGTGGCCAGCCAGCGCGTAGGGTTGCCGGATTCGTGAGGAATGGCAACGGGTTGACGTTTTCCTCTGGCTCTTTCTTGTCTGTGGGGGTTTGGGGGGTATTTGGGGCTGCGCCTCGGGCCATATCGCAAGCTGACTCGCCTGTGGGTGGTGGCTGGTGGCGGCGCCGCCTTTTGGGGTGAGGGCTGGGGCATTGCCACCTTTAGGGTGGTGAGGGGCCCATTCTCGCCTCTCGGCTTCATAAGAACCGCCATCCCTGCGGAGGCAGGGGTCCAGTGACTTTCGCTCGGTTGTCGCGGCGCGGCGACCTGGCTCGTTGCGACCCGAAGGTAGTCCCTGTGGGACGGCGGGCTTCCGCCCTCCTGCCGGAGGCCGGGTCACATTTCTTTGCTTGCCCACGCACGCGCAGGAGCGCGAGCGAACGGCGAAGCCGGCCCGAAGGGCGGAGGGCAGGATGCCCGGAGTAAAGAAAAGTAACCACCGAGATGGTGGCAATGCCAAAAGAAACGGCCCCCCACTTGGCGCTGGCCGGTGAAGCCGGCCAGTCCGTGAGGGGCGGCCGGGCTTTTCGACGGGGCATCCTGCCCCGGCGAAAAGTGCCTGGCGTCCTGCCAGGCACCCCTGCGGGGCCTGCTCTCCACCCGCCCGCCGCCTCATACGGGGACCCGGAAGGTCAAAAGCTACAAGCACACGGCTCGTGCCGTTACGCGACACATCGCGTGGGTGGCGCGCGCTGTTCGAGCCTCAGTGTACGAAGGCGGTGCCGTTATGCAGCGAGCTCTCCACGACGGTCGGGAAGCGTAGCGTCCTCTTTGCCTCGCCCCAGCGGTGGGAAAGCGCAGCGATAGCTGCTTTAAGTCCTCTTGGCGACGGCGCGTTGCGGTGTAGCCACAGTGTGTAGGCGTTACGCCTGTCGCCATCCGGGCTCCGGAACAGTCAGTGCTTGTATCCCACGCAATGCAGAGCACCTCTGCGCGATGGCGCGTTGCGGTGTAGCCGTACCGTGTGTCGAATGGATCGCCCGGTGCCGAATACCGAGGCCGCCAGAGCTTGTATTCAACACGACGCTACCGAAGCTCTAAAGGCCATTTTCTTTGGGTTACTTTTCTTTTGGGCCAGCAAAAGAAAAGTGACTCGGCCTTCGGCAGAAGGTCGAAACGCCCGCTGCGTAAGCGGCCCGGTCGCGGGATCACGGCAACCGAAGGCCCAGAGCAAAGTCCGAGAGCAAAGTCACTGGATCCCTGCCTTCGCAGGGATGACGGTGCTTATGAAGTAGTGAGGCACACCCTTGCAGCACACCCCCGCGGGCGTTCTGCGACGCAGAGCCAGTCCCCGTGGGACGCGCTTCGCGCTTGTCCTGCCTTCGCAGGGATGGCGGCTAAAGACTGAAACGTTGAGGCTAGGTGATTCCTCACCACCATGAAGGTGGCAATGCCCCAATCCTCTCCAGAGAGTAAAGAGAAAGAAAGAACCTCACTCGTCCGCGCCCGGATCCATCCCCGGAAACAACACCTCGGTATACCCAAACTTGCTGAAATCCGTGATCCGCGACGGATACAACCGCCCGATCAAATGATCACACTCATGCTGCACCACCCGCGCATGAAACCCCTCCGCCGTGCGATCAATCTGCGCACCCTTCGGATCCACGCCCTGATAGCGGATCAACGTGTAACGGCTCACCGCTCCCCGCAGACCAGGCACCGACAGACACCCCTCCCAGCCCTCCTCCATATCCTGCGACAACGGCGTGATCACCGGATTGAGCAGGATGGTGCGCGGCACCGCCGGCGCGTCGGGGTAACGTTCGGAACTGTCGAAGCCGAAGATCACCAGCTGCAGGTCCACACCAATCTGTGGCGCGGCGAGGCCGACACCACCGGCGTCGTGCATGGTGTCGAACATGTCGGCGATCAGGGCGTCGAGCTCGGCGCTTCCGATCATCGCGTCGGGCACCAGCGGGGCCACGCGCAGCAAGCGCGCATCGCCCATCTTCAGGATTTCGCGAATCATGCAAACCTCGTCAGGATGGGGCCGGACCAGGGATGGCGGGAGGCCCGCGGGCAGGTTCGGCGAACGAGCCGACTTATACCAGCAACCTCGGCACATCGCCGGTTAAGCCATGTGATGATTTCATCAGCACCGTCACGCGACGCTGTTCACATCATGACTCCCGCCCTCTGGGAGAATCCATTTCAGCTTTTGCACACGCTCTGGGGAAACAACGTGCTGTCACCCATGCTGCCATCCGCCTTTTCGCGCCCGGCTTCGCCGGCCGTGCGGGCGTTTGGCCGCTCCAGCCGCGAGGCCGAGTGGTGCTGGCAACACTGATCCTTCAGGCCGCGCTGGCGGTATCCGCGCCTGCCGCCACACCCTGGGCAGAGCCGAGCTTCCGCAACTACGGCATCCCCGAGGGCCTGCCGAGCAGCAATATCGACGCGATGGCGATGGGTCGCGACGGCTATCTGTGGGTGTCCACGGAATCCGGGCTCGCCCGCTACGGTGGTGATGGGTTCCGCGTATGGCGGCACGACCCGCGCAACTCGGGCTCACTCCCGGCCGCGCCGCTGGCCACGCTGTTCGTCGACGCGGGCGGCCAGCTCTGGGGCGGTGGGCAGCAGGGGCTGGTGAGCTACGACGCCACCCACGACAGCTTCCGCTACTGGCTTCATGACCCGGCCGACAGCACGTCACCCGGCAGCGACGATGTGACGGCGGTGGCGCAGAGCGCCGACGGTCCCTTGTGGGTCGGGCATTTCGACGTGGGCCTGGACCGCATGCGCAAGGATGGCCGCGGCTTCGATCACCTGCGCAGTAACCCGGCCGATCCGGACAGCCTCGTCTCGGACGTCATCTTCGCGCTGCTGGCCGAGCCCGATGGCGGCGTGTGGGTGGGAGCGAAAGGCGGCGTGGACCACATCCTGGCGGATGGTCACATCCGGCACGTGCCGTTCAACCGCCCCGACAACGCCTATCGCGAGAAACCCCTGCGCGCCTACTCACTGCGCCGCGCGGGCGATACGCTGATGATCGCCACCAACTTCGGGCTCTACGCCCTGGATGCGAGCGGCGTCGCCACCCCCGTGGCGCCGGACGAGCTGCCGCAACAGGAGGTGTCCTCCACCGCTATCGACCGCATGGGACGGCTGTGGGTGGGCTTCAACGACGGCTTGTACCTGCGACAGGCCGACGGACACTTCCAGCATGTCCCGGCTCGCCCCCTGCTCCGGCACGGCCTGCCCGACGGCAACGTCTATAGTCTCGTGCTCGACCAGGAAGGCGGCTTGTGGATCGCCACCATGAATGGCCTGAGCTATCTGCCGCCCGACTGGGGCGACATGCGATTCTTCACGCACATACCGGAAATGCCCGAGAGCCTGGTCCCCGGCATCTACAACGCCGTGGCGGCGAGCAAGGACAACCATCTTTGGGTGGGCGGCAAGAACGGCGCGATCGACCGGCTCGACCTGGCCACCGGCAAGGTCGAGCACCTGCCCTTCCAGATGCCGCAAGGCAAGAACGTCTACAGCATGGCCGAAGACGCCACGGGACGATTGTGGTTTGGCTCAGTCAGCACGCCCTACATCCTGGATCAGGGCAAGGTCACCGAACTGGAGGGGCATAGGCCGGAGCGGATCGAGTTCGGCCACGACGGCACGGCGTACTTCGAGTGGGATGACGGCCCGGTCGCCATCGCCCCGGACGGCAAGCACAAGCGCCCTCTGCTGCTCGACGCCAAGGCCGAGCAAGCCAGCGTCAGCGATATGCGTTGGCACGACCACGCTCTATGGCTCGCGACCACCGCGGGCCTGCAACGCTGGGTTCCGGGTGACCTGCGGGCACATCTCGTGCCCGGCGTGCGCGAGGGCAACGTCGGCCAGGTCGACCTGCGGGACGGACAGTTGTGGACGCTCGATGGCGAGAGTCTCGGCCATTACCGGCTGGACGGCGGGCAAGCCAAGCTGCTGGGTCTATATCCGGTGTACAAGCAGCACCCGGTCGCCGACGTCCTCAGCATCCGGGGCGATAAAGCCGGTCGAGTCTGGTTCTTCTCCCGCAGCGGCCTGTGGCGCTACGACACGCGGAACGACCGGGTGCGCGAATTCGGCCTGGACCAGGGCCTGCCGGACGGCCAGTTCACCAACGTCACCATCGCCGAAGGCGCGGACGGCTTCGTCTACGCCGCGACCGAGAGCGGCGTGCTGGGCTTCGACCCGGACGCCATCAACGAAACCCCTCGCGTGCCGCCTGTGAGCCTTGAGGAGGTGACCGTGCAACGCGCCGGCCACACGCAACGCCTCGACGGAACCGACGGCCGCTGGAATCTGGCCTGGAACGATCGCGACCTCACCGTGACCGCGCGCGCCGTCTCCTACATCGCGCCCGAACGCAACACCTACCGTTTCCGTCTGGATGGCCTGGATACCGACTGGGTCAACACCGGGCACCGCGCCGACCGCGATTTCACCCAGTTGCCCTCGGGGGACTACGCGTTGCGCGTGCAGGCCGCGGGGCCAGACGGCGTGTGGGGCGAACTGCCCAAGCCGCTGTACCTGCATGTCGACACCGCGCCCTGGCTGCGCTGGTGGGCGTGGCTGACCTATGCGGTGCTGATCGGCCTGGTCCTTACGGCCGTGCTGCTCGCCCTGCGTCGCCGGCAACGCCAGCGCATGGAGCTGGAGCTGATGACCCAGCAACATCGTCTCGCACAGACGGCCAGCGAAGCCAAGACACAGTTCCTCGCCGAACTGGGCCACGAGATCCGCACGCCGATGACCGGCGTGCTGGGCATGGCCGAACTGCTGCTTAGCCGCCCGCTGGGTTCGACGGAGCGACATTACGTGCAGACCATCCAGCGCTCAGGCGAAGTACTGCTGACGCTGGTCAACGATGCGCTCGACCTTGCACGCATCGAAGCGGGCCGCCTCCAGCTCACCCCCGCGCCGTTCGATCCGCGCGCGCTGTTGCACGACGTGGCCGAACTGCAACGCGGCCGCGCCATGGGCAAGGGCCTTGCCCTGCGCGTGGAAATTGCCGACGACGTGCCACCGCAGGTGCTGGGCGATGCGGTGCGCATCAAGCAGATCCTGCTCAACCTCAGCGGCAACGCGCTGAAGTTCACCGAACATGGCGAAGTGTGTCTGGCGCTGGACGCGGGTTCCGGCGGCCTGCGCTTTACCGTGAGCGACACGGGCCCGGGCATCTCCGCGACCGACCAGGCCAGGCTGTTCCAGCGCTTCGAGCAGTTGGACAGTCCGCAGCGCGGTTCCGGCAGCGGCCTGGGCCTGGCCATCTGCCGCGAGCTCACGGCGCTGATGAGCGGTCACATCGGGCTGGAATCCACACCCGGCAAGGGCAGCACATTCCGGGTGGAACTGCCGCTGCCCATCGTCGAGGGCCCGGCTGCAGCGCCCACCGGACCGGCGTCGACCCGCGGGCCGCGCCTGCAATTGCTGCTGCTGGAGGACGACCCCACCGTCGCTGCGGTCATCACCGGGCTACTGGAAGCACAAGGGCATCGCATCGACCACGTAGCGAACGGCCTGCGCGCCTTGCATGCGATGGAAAGCCAGCGCTACGACGCGGCCCTGGTCGACCTGGACCTGCCCGGCGTCGATGGCTTCAAGTGGGCGCGATTGGTGCGCTCGCGCGAGCAGGAAGGTGAAGAACGCCTGCCGATGATCGCCATCACCGCGCGATCCGGCGGCGACGAGGAGGCGCAGGCGCGCGAGGCCGGCATGGACGGCTTCCTGCGCAAGCCTCTGCATGGCGAGCAATTGGCCAAGGCGCTGGCGGCGGTGATGCGGCCAGCACAACCCGCCTGACGCCCGACGCTGCACTGCGGCACGCATACGAGCCGACGCGCATTCGACCAATGGCTAATGCTTGCGGGTCCACAATAGCGTTGACCCCCGGGCCTACCCGGATGAATCTTGCGGATGAGCCTCCAGGAGCCAACGCGAATGTCTACGGTCGTCGTCAAACCAAGTCCCGCAGGCAAGATCCTTTGGGCCGCCATCGCCATCGTCGGCGCCTGGTGTCTTGGCGTCGTCGCACTGCGCCGTGGTGAGCCCATCAACGCGATCTGGCTGGTCGCCGCCGCCATCGCGGTATTCGTGATCGGCTATCGCTTCTACAGCAAGTTCATCAACGACAAAGTGTTGTGCATGGACCCCACGCGGGCCACGCCGGCCATGCTGCGCAACGACGGCCTGGACTACGTGCCCACCGACAAGTGGGTGGTGTTTGGCCACCACTTCGCCGCCATCGCCGGTGCGGGCCCCCTGGTGGGCCCCGTGCTCGCGGCGCAGATGGGTTACCTGCCCGGCACGCTGTGGATCCTGTTCGGCGTGGTATTCGCCGGTGCGGTGCAGGATTTCATGATCCTCGGCCTGTCGGTGCGGCGCGACGGCCGTTCGCTCGGCAACATGCTGCGCGACGAACTCGGCCCGGTTGCCGGCGTGGTCGCCATGGTCGGTGTGCTGGTGCTGATGATGATCGTGCTGGCGGTGCTGGCGCTGGTGGTGGTCAAGGCGCTCACCCATAGTCCGTGGGGCACGTTCACGGTGGCCGCCACTATTCCGATCGCCTTGCTGATGGGCATCTACCTGCGCTGGCTGCGCCCGGGCAAGATCCTGGAGGTGTCGATCATCGGCCTGGCCCTGCTGCTCGCCTCGATCTGGTTCGGCGCGCACGTTGCTGCGTCGCCGACGTGGTCATCGGTGTTCGACTTCGATGCCAAGGCACTGGCGTGGTTGCTGATTGCCTACGGTTTCTGCGCCTCGGTGTTGCCGGTGTGGCTGCTGCTGGCGCCGCGCGATTACCTCAGCACCTTCCTGAAGATCGGCACCATCCTGCTGCTCGCGCTGGCGATCTTCCTCGCCGCGCCGACATTGCAGATGGCGGCGGTAACCAAGTTCATCGACGGCACCGGACCGGTGTTCCAAGGCAACCTGTTCCCGTTCCTGTTCATCACCATCGCCTGCGGTGCCGTGTCGGGTTGGCACTCGATCATTGCCTCGGGCACCACGCCCAAGCTGATCGCCAATGAAGGCGAGGCGCGCATGATCGGCTACGGCGGCATGCTGATGGAGGCCTTCGTCGCCATCATGGCGCTGGTTGCGGCGGCTTCGCTGCATCCGGGCGTGTACTTCGCCATGAACTCGCCGGGCGCACTGATCGGCACAACGGCCCAGCAGGCCGCCACCACCATCAGCCAGTGGGGCTTCGTGGTGTCGCCGGACGAACTGCTCAACACCGCCAGGGACATCGGCGAAAAGAGCATCCTCAGTCGTGCCGGCGGTGCGCCGACGCTCGCGGTGGGTATGGCACAGCTGCTCCATCGCATCATCCCTGGCGAAGGCATGATGGCGTTCTGGTACCACTACGCCATCCTGTTCGAAGCGCTGTTCATCCTGACCACGGTGGATGCCGGCACACGTGTGGGCCGCTTCATGATCCAGGAGATCGCCGGCCTCATCCACAAGCCGCTGCAGCACACCGAGTCATGGACCGGCAATCTGCTCGCCACGGCCATCTGCGTGGGTCTCTGGGGCTACTTCCTGTACCAGGGCGCGGTCGATCCGTTGGGCGGCATCAACACGCTGTGGCCTTTGTTCGGCATCGCCAACCAGATGCTGGCCGCCGTTGCGCTGATGCTTGCGACGGTGGTGACGGTGAAACTCAAGCGCGAACGCTACGTGCTGGTGCCGGGCATTCCGGCGATCTGGCTATGTGTGTGCACGCTGACTGCCGGCTGGGAAAAGCTCAGCGGCCCGATCAGCTTCACCGCCGCCGCACAGAAGTACGCGCAGGCTGCCGCCGACGGCAAACTGCTGGCGCCGGCCAAGACGGTGGAAGAGATGCAGCGCATCGTTACCAACAACTACGTCGATGCGGCGCTGACCGGCATCTTCATGCTGCTGATCCTGACCATGCTGGGCTTCACCATCCGCGCGATCGTCAGGGCATGGGGCGTCAACCACCCCACCGCTCACGAAGAGCCGTACGTGGCGCTGGGCACCGTGACCACCCGTTGAGGGCACGATCATGAAAGCGAAGCTGCAGGCGATCAGGAAGTGGGCGGTACAGACCGCCCGCCTCTGCTGCGGCATCCCCGACTACGACGTGTATGTGAAGCACCTGCGCGAACACCATCCGGAACGCCCGGTGCCCAGCTACAAGGAGTTTTTCAGGGAACGCCAGATCGCCCGGTACAAGGGAACCGGTGGGCGCTGCTGCTGACAGCCACAGATAGAACCTCGTGGCGGCAAAGTTCCTCACCGTCATCCCCGCGAAAGCGGGGATCCAGTGACTTTCGGCTTCCCCCAACACCCCAAAGGCACTGGATCCCCGCTTTCGCGGGGATGACGGTGAGGGGCTGCGAGATCCTGAGGGGAACTCACGCTACTAGCCGGCTCAGATGCCACCCCATCGGAAGCGCAAGGCCATGCCCCACCTCGGGCATGGCCCTTGTTGTTTCTGAACAAGGCCGCATGCCTTAGGCTCTGGGTTCCCCAGGCTTCATCATCCCGCAGTGATCATGGCCGCTCGCCCTGCCCCCGACTACCGATGACCGAACACCACCACCATCCCCACCTGCAGCCTTCCTCAGAGATCGAGGCCCAGCACAGCCTCGGCCTGCGCATCATCGCCATCTACAAGGCGGTGAAAACGGTCTGCCTGATCCTGGTGGCGGCCTTCGCTTTCCACCTCAATCACGAGCAGAACTTCGAAAAGCTGGTGCACTGGCTGGAGCACCTCTCTCTCACCGACAGCAACGGCCTGCGTTGGCGGCTGGTGGAGTTGCTGCAGTCGCTGGGGCCGAGCAAGTTCGTCGCCATTGGCCTGGTCGCACTGGGCTACGCAGCCGTCTTTGCCACCGAAGGCACCGGCCTGTGGCTGCGCAAGCACTGGGCGGAGTGGTTTACGGTGATTGCCACCGGCTCGCTGATCCCCATCGAGCTGTACGAGACGGTACACAAGTTTGGATGGCTCAAGCTGGGCGCGCTGATCGCCAACATCGCCATCGTGGTCTACCTGGTGCGCCTCGCGATGCAGCCACATCCGCACAAGCGGAAAACCTGACGCCCAGACACGCGCCCTTGCTCGTGAGATCGTTCTTGATTCTTCGTGTGGAGTACCGTCCCGCGAGGTCTCTGTGCGAGAGCTCTCCTACAATGTCGCGCTCTTGTTGATATGGGTGTCGTCCATGACCGACTATCCGGAGCCACGCAACACCGCTTATCGCCATGCCGCGACGCTGGAAGACCTCCAGCGCAACCTCCTCGCCGTTGAAGAACGCATGGCCGCCGCCTGCCAGCGCGCGGGACGCGATCCCGCCGATGTGCGCCTGCTGCCGGTGAGCAAGACCGTCGACGAAGCACGTATCCGCCTGGCCTATGCCGCAGGTTGCCGGCAGCTTGGCGAGAACAAGGTGCAGGAAGCCCAGCGCAAATGGGAGGCCACGGCCGACCTGGCAGGCCTCCATTGGTCGGTGATCGGGCACTTGCAGACCAACAAGGTGAAATACGTCGCGCGCTTCGCATCGGAATTCCAGGCACTGGACAGCCTGCGCGTCGCCGAACTGCTCGACCAGCGCTTGCAGGCCGAAGGGCGCGCCATCGACGTGTTCGTGCAGGTCAATACGTCGGGCGAACCAAGCAAGTATGGCCTGCCCCCGGAAGAGGTGCTGTCCTTCGCCCGCACCCTGCCCGCTTTCCAATCGCTACGCATCAAGGGCCTGATGACGCTGGCTTTGCTTTCGAACAACACCACCCGGTTGCGGGAGTGCTTCCGCCGGCTGCGCGACCTGCGTGAAAGGCTACGGCAGGACGGACCCGCGTCGATGGACATGCACGAACTGTCCATGGGCATGTCGGGCGATTTCGAAACAGCCATCGAGGAAGGGGCCACCATCGTCCGCATCGGACAGGCCATCTTCGGCGCTCGCGCACTGCCGGACAGTTACTACTGGCCATCCTCCGGGAGCGGGCCCGAGGACCTGAGAAATCAGGAGACACGAGCATGAGTACCCACCGACTGGTGATCCACCGTCACGGCAAATTGATGGGTTACTTCGAGTCCGCCACGCCGGATGCAGAACAGGCCGTGCGCGAGGTAGCTTCCGCGCTGTCCATGTCCGAAGGTTTCTCCATGGACATGCAGGTGGCCACGGGCGAACGTCGCCTGCTCGAAAGCACGCCGGACGGCATTCGCCTGCTGAGTCGGCAGCCCATTTTCCAATCCTTGGGCGACACCTGAACCATCACACCTCGTGGTGCAACCCTTCCGCCTGCACCGCGCCACTGCGCGGTGCCAGCTCCACCAGATACATCGCCGCCATCACCAGCGCGCCCCCGGCCAGCATGCGCCAGGTCAAGTCGTCATGGCCGAAGGTGACCGCGAAACCCGCCGCGAATACCGGCTCCAGTGTCATCACGATGGCAGCGCGCGTCGGCGACAGATGGGCCTGCGCCCAGGTCTGCACCAGCATGGCGCCTGCACCGGCCACCAAGGCCATATAGACGACAGCGGCCCAGGCACCGGGGTCGGGCGGCAGCGAAGGACCTGCCGGCAAGGTCGCCAGCAGGCAGATCACGGCGATCACCATCATCTGTACGGTCGAGAACGCAAACGCACTGCCGGGACGCGACCACGTACCCAGCCCCACGATGTGCACGCCATACAGCGCTGCCGACGCCAGCGTGAGCCACACGCCATAGCCGATGCTGAAGCCGTGCAGCGCCAGCAGGCCAAGGCCACCCACCGCAAGCAGCACGGCTATCCATGTCACCGGCGGCAGGCGCTGGCGCAGCAGCACCGTGCCGAGCAGGGGCGTAACCACGACGTACATGCCGGTGACAAAGCCGCTGATGCTCGCCGAGGTATGTTCGAGCCCCGACGTCTGCAACAGCTGCGCGATGCCATAGACGGCGCCAAGCCCGATGCCCTGCCACCACTCGCGGCGGCTCAGGCGCAGCAAGGGTCGATGGAACAGCACGGCCATCGCCAGCGCGGCGATGAGAAAGCGCACGGCGAGGAAATCGGCCACCGCCATGCGGCCCACCAGATCCTTGATCAGGAAAAAGGTGGAACCCCAGACAGCGGTGACAGAAACAAGGCCCAGCGTAGCCAGCGCCGCAGCGCGTGTAGCGGGCGCCGTCATGCAGCGTCCTTTGATCGCTTGCGTCGAGCCAGTCGCCACAACTGCCCGGGAATCTGCAGCAGAAAGTGCGACCAGATGCCTAGCCAAACGACGGCGGAAACCCACGGCTTGCGCGCATCGGGATCGAACTTGCGGAACCAGCGCCACATGCCGCGATGCTTGTGCCGGCTCACGAATATCGGTCGATGCCGGCTCGACGTGCCCTTGCCGTGCAGCACGCGCACATCGCCCGCCAACATGACGCGATAGCCGGCGTCACGTACGCGGCGGCACAGGTCCAGATCTTCGCAATGCAGGAAATAGGCCTCGTCGAAACCGGCGAGGTAGTCGAATACGCGGCGTGGCATCAGCATCAAGGCGCCCGACACGGCCTCGGCTTCGACCAGATGGTCCGGCATGGGCCCTTCGATGTTGATGCCTTCGCCGGGGCGCTTGAACAACGTGTTCAGCGCGCGGCGCATGAGCGGATCGCGACGATAGGACGCCGGATCCGGCACACCGCTTTCATCGCACACCACCGCACCGATCGCCCCCGCACGCGGATTCGCCGCGAGCAGACCCAGCAAGCGCTGCAACGTGTCGTTGTCGACCAGACAATCCGGATTGAGGATCAGCAACGATTTGCCATGCGACTTGGCCGCGCCACGATTCATGGCGGGGCCAAAGCCGAGGTTGGCGTGGTTGTACAGCACGTGCAGCCGCGCATCGTTTTCATGCGCGCGCGCAATCGCCTGCGGGATGCCGTCCGACGAAGCGTTATCGACCAGGATCAGTTCCAGCGGCACGTCGCAGGCCAACACGCGCCTTACGCAGTCGCGCAGGCTCGGGCCACTGTCGGCCGCCACCACGATCACGCTGAGCGGCAACAGGGCTGATAAGGGATGGATAGCGTCATTACTCACCGGTGCAAGTATGCGCGAGACGATGGCTATCGGGAATGCGGGAAGCCCAAGGATCTGCCAATCCGCGGGTTCATGAACCTGCGAAGGCGGCAACCCCGTGGCGGGCGAATCCATGCTTTCGCCCCGCCTTGCCCGACACAGCCGGGTACGGATGAGAGTTGCAGGCACCCCGTCCCGGCAGGCCCCGATTGCCTACCGCCTCCTTTGGAGGAAAACGCTATGCACCTTGGTCGACGTTACCAGGTCACCCGCACACCGACGCGCCCACCAAGCCCATGGCCGTTCATACCGCTGAATGAATGATCGTAGTCGATCGAGCCAAACAGGCTCACTTTCGCCGCCACTTGATCGGCTATCCCCAATTGCGCTTGCCACCAGGCGCTGCCCAGGGTGGTGCGGAACGAAACAGGGTCAAGGCCATCCAATCCTTCAAAGGTAGTGCGCGGCCGAGGACCGGTGACTCCCCAGAGATTCAAACGTGTCCACCACGTCAGCGGGCCGCTCTGCGGCGTCGATGCGTGCAGGAAACGCAAACCGACACGGCCATAGAGCGCCTGGCCGCCGCTGTAACTTATGTTCCCGTAATCATCGTACCCACCGCCAAGTGATACGTGCTGATAGACCGCCTGCACCTGTGGCTCGAGCATCCATGGCCCACCGAGCGCGAAGGGATAGCCACCCTCCAGGGACAGCGTGATGCCACTGCCATTGCCTCGCAGCTCCTGGCCTTCCACGGAACGAGCCTTCAGGTCGTCATATCGCGCAAGCTGCACCACGCCATCGGTGTACCAACCATGGGCCCCGATGTGGGTCCAATAACCCCCGAGAGTGAAGCTGTCGAGTGAAACGCTGCCGGCGTGCGTGCCGTCGTACATCGCGCGGATATTACTGTTCGCACGTATCGCTCCCAGCGCGAAACCCGCCATGTCGCGCTGGTCGTCATCGTCGCTGCGATAGAGGTCCAGGCCGGCCTGAAATCCATACAGGTCGAAGTCGTAGGACGGGCCATTACTCATGAAGTGGTTGAAATGGCCGTAGGCGTCGCCCTGTGCGCCACCCACACTGCCACTCCCTCCGAATACACGGCCCCAGGCCAGGCTGGGGCGCACGTCCCCGTGGTTGCCGCCGAGCGTTGCGTAGTCCTCACCAACGCGGTCGTGATAGTTGCCAAGCATGGCCAGACCCATCCGGTAGGCCAGCGCGGGTACCGCACTGTCCACTGGAACTTCAACGCGATAGTTGGGTATCGGTGACGGACTGGGTGATGGCGTCGGAGGGTACGGCGGCGGAGGCGGCACGGGTGGATCGGGTGGTGATGGAGACGGTGCAGGTGCAGGTGCGGGGGCGGGGGCCGGTGCTGGTGCTGGTGCTGGTGCTGGTGCTGGTGCTGGTGCTGGTGCTGGTGCTGGTGCCGGTGCCGGTGCCGGTGCCGGTGCCGGTGCCGGTGCCGGTGCCGGTGCGGGTGCGGGTGCGGGAGGTGTATAGGTATTACGCAAGAACCAGTCATTGCTGTTGACCGAGCCGCCACGCACCAGTTCGTACTCATAGGCACCCGCAGCTACTCGGTCCCCCAACACAAAGGAATCGGCATTGGTGGTAGCGCCACGGATGGTCGCGACCAGTTGAATACCGTCACCCACCGTGAGGCCGCCCGCCCCATCCAGGTTGTTTACGACAATCGTGCCGGTGCCGCTGGTCGTGGTGCGGCTGAGTACCAGGCGATCGCTGTTTTGCACGCTGCCGTCGTTGAGTTCGGTATTGAACAGGATCGTGCTGCCAGGAACGAAGTTGACGTTGCCGGCATCAATGCCAAACACGCTGCGCACTCCAGGTTGGCGCCCCGCGAGATTGAGCGTGGACCCCGACTGGAAAGTCACCTGATCCGCCAGGATCGCACCGAATGCGCCACCCTGGAGCGTGGCGCCGCCATCCACGGTGAACGTGCTTGGTGACGTACCGCCAACATTGGCGTCGCGTACACCATAGGCAGCCGCGTTGGCGACTTCGAACGTGCCCGCCTGCACCTCCGTGTTGGCAAACATCATCGACCAGCGATCGGCGACATCACTCAAGACGGGGAACTGGCTACCGTCGAAGCTCAGCAGACCGGCACCCGTCTTGGTGACGGCAACCAACCCTTTGCTGCCGTCATTCTGGATGGGGTCGTAAAACGTGATGGCATGACCGCTGGCCGCATCGAAGGTAACAACGGTATCGCTGTTGACATTGCCCATGTAGATGGCATTGGCGCGTGCGGCGCCACTCTCCCCCTGCGTATTGCCGCTGAAAACAATGTCGCCTCCCACAGCCGTCAGCACAAGAAACGCAGGGTCAAGATAAATGGCACCGCCGAACCGGCCCGCCACATTGCCCGTGAACGCAAGATCGCCTCCCGCCGCAGTCAAGCTCACGCTGCCGTTCGACCACAGCGCACCACCATCCAGCCCTGTGCTGTTGTTGATGATGTTTGTCGCACCACCCGTGGTTACGGTGATATCGCCCTGAGAGAAGATGGCGCCGCCGAAATTTCGCCTCGCGTTATTGTTCGAAATCGTCATGGCGCCGGATGACGGCGCGAGAATCACGCCACCGGTGCCCACAGCTATCGCGCCATCGCTGGAATCGGCCTTGTTGCCATCGATCAGGATCGAACCGTAGCTGCCTGTTATGGACAGGCCGCCCGGCGAGCCGACACCGGCATTGAACACGCCACCGTACAGGGCGGTGTTCCCTGTCATGCTCAGGGCACCCTGGGTCACGGTGTCGATCGTGGTATTGGCGCCGTTGAACGCACCGCCACCACCGGTTGCAGAATGGTTCCCGCTGACCAGAATGTTGCCGTAGGAACCCTTGATGGCGATTTTCTGACTATTGATCGCACCGCCGTTGACCTTCGCGCTGTTTCCCGAAATGTCCAGAGTGCCGCTGGTCGTCGTATCAATCGTAATCGCCGCAGCCCCTGTCGCCCCCACGCTGAGCGCACCGCCATAACTGTTGGGCGCGCTGTTGCCATCGATGGAAATGTCATTAAAAGACCCACCAATGGTGATGAAGCCCTTGCTTGCCAGCAAAGCACCGCCGCCGTTGCTGCCGGTTGCCTGCGTGCTGTTGTTGGTGATGGTCAACGTGCCGGCATTCATCGGGTTGATGACAATGCCACCGACGTTCGTATAGATCGCACCACCACCACCGGTCGTGCTCGTCCCGGTCGTCTTGTTACTGTCCATCAGGATATTGCTGTAGGCGCCGGCAAAGCTCACCGTATTGGCCGAGATGGCACCGCCATTGGTGCCCGCCGTATTTCCGGTCATGGTTACGGCACCCGCGCCTTGACCCAAGGCAACGTTGCCAAGGTTGGTACCCGCTGCATAGACGGCACCACCGGAAGCTGTTGCCGTGTTGTTGGTCAGCGTGACATCGCCACTCGTGCCTGCCAACGCGACATTGCCGTTCGCCGCATTGATCGCACCTCCGGAACCGTTCCGGGCGTTGTCGCTGTCAAACAAGGCCGCCCCTGTGGTTGTGACATTGCCCGCCTGCGCGTAAATGGCTCCGCCGTTGGTCGCGGCGATATTACCCGACGCACTCACAGAACCATTCACGATGACGCCGTTCGCGGCAGCGTAGATCAAGCCACCGGCACCCGTGCTTGTCTGGTTACCGCTTGCCGTCAGCGTGCCGTTCAGGGTGGCCCCCTGAGCAGCGTAGATAGCGCCACCGTGGCTGGTTGCACTGTTGTTCGACAGCGTCAGGCTGGGCGCTGACAACGTGGCGGCCCCGCCACTGTAAATGCCGCCGCCCGTACCGTTCTTTGCCACGTTGTAGGAAACCGCAATGCTCTGTCCGCTGACATTGACGTTGCTGCCAGCCCATAGACCACCGCCGCCTACGGACGCCACGTTGGCGTTGGCGGCGCTGCCACCGATCGTCACCACGCTGCCCGCATTGCCGACGGAAATCGAACTCGATGCCGCGCCGGCGAACACGGCGCCACTTCCACCCAACGTCTGATTGCGGGTGATGGTGACATTGCCGGACTGCGTGGCAAGACTGACGTTGCCTGCCACGGAACGGATCGCGGCGCCATTGCTTCCCGTGGCGACGTTGTTGTCGAGCAGGATGTCACCGGTCACGGTGACGTTGCCGCCCGAGTTCAGCCCCCCGCCGCCCGTGGCACGGTTACCACTGACATTGACGGACTGAGTGGCATCGTTGTTGATGGTCAGGCTCTTGTTGCCGAACACGGCACCGCCATAGCTGGCGCCCGTCACCATGTTGTTCACGAACGCAATGGCGCCAGGCGTTGCACTGCTGGCATTGATGGTGAGGTCGCCACCGTAATAGAACACACCGCCGGATCCCGTGGTGTTGTTGCCACCCTGGAACGTCACGTTCGACAAGCCCAACGTTCCGGACGAGCTTGCATAGAAACTGCCGTAGCTACCGGCCCCGTTGTTCATCAACACGGCATGGCCATTGCCATTGAAACCGAAGCTGGCAGGCATCGTCTTGCCAAACATGCCATACATCGAGACATCACCCAGAAGATTGAGCGTATCTCCGTTCGTGAATGTCACGCCTTGCAGATTGGTGCCCGCAGGTACATCGGTAGCCTCAGCCGAGCGTTGCCACAGCAACATCGCAACGGCTAGCGCCAGCATTCGCACACGTACCGGCAAGATCCACGGATGAACGTTCGAAGACCGCGTGTCAGCCGTGAAACGCCGACCCACCGCACGACTCGCCGAACAAGGCGAAGCACTGATACACACTCCACGACCCATATGTGTTGCCCCCTGAGGTTGGACCATTCGGAGCGTGGCACCTGCACCAAGGGCATTCGAGCCGACCCTTGCGCTTATCGCCCACCGTGCGAATTCGCTGTCCGTCGAACAGGCTTTCCAATCAAGTGCGTGTTGCCGGGACAACGCATGAGAATGCGGCACACGTCAAAGGAACGTCGACAAACGCGGAAGCACTTTGCCGCTACAGGCAACGTCAGTGCTTCAACCGCCTGAAGACTAGGCAGTACTACTTAATGTTGCTCAGTGGTTATACGAGCGTCCTGGGCCGCTGCCCACGCAAGGCGGAAAACACACGCAAACAGAAGCACGCAACAAGGAGAAGGTCACATCAGTCACCAGTATCCACTGGGACATCGACTGCGTAGCTCATGAACTACGTGCAGCCATAGCATCGGAACCATCGGCAAGAGAACTCGCGAGCGCCCTAACGCCCTTGCCCCAGCACTTCATGCAAGGCGGTTGGTACGCCGTCGCTGCCGCGAGCCAACCATGGCTGCTCGCCTTCCCAACCACTGAGCTGCCACCCCATCAGACGATAGACGTGACCGCTTTGCCGATTCCACAACACCTCGCCACGTCCACCCGGCAGGTTTGCTGCAAACCATCGGCCGTCGGGGCTGAAACAGTAGTGTGGACTGGCCTTGTCGATCACTTGTCCTTGCGCGAATACATAACGTCCACGCCCTTCGCCTGTGGACTCGAACCGCGCAGGATCCGTCACGTCGGCGAATCCATCCGCAGCCTCACGCCAGTTCGCTCGCGCCAGTTCAATGATGTGCACAGGAGGCCCGACCGGCGCCATCGCCAGTTCACTCCATTCCGGCGACGCCTGCGCCGATGAAGCACGCTGTACGCGGTGATCGAGCAACGACTCCATCAACACCACCAGCGAGAAACCCACCAGCGCCCCCAACAGGGCCGCACCCCAGGCAATCAGGTCGCCGCCCAGTGCGCGCTGCACGGCGAACAGCAGGCCGGGCAAGCCCCAGCGCAAGGCACGCCTGCATAATTCCGCGTAATGGACGATGCGCCGGTCGAACAGCACTGCGCCGATCGCCGACAACACCACCAAGGGCAAACCCAGCCACCAGGGCAGCAGCGCAACCAAGCAGGTCCACGCTCCCGCCGGCAACATCCGCGCAAGCCACCGCACAAAGGCAGCCACGCTAGACGCTCGCGTCAGCGTGGCTGTATCGCATCAGCCGCACCACACCCGTGCGTTGCGGAACATGCGCATCCACGGCGAATCCTCGCCCCACTTCTCCGGATGCCAGCTCATCTGCACGCTGCGGAACACGCGTTCCGGATGCGGCATCATGATGGTCACGCGACCTTCGGCAGCGGTGAAGGCGGTGAGGCCGCCCGGCGACCCGTTCGGGTTCAGCGGGTAGTCCTCGGTCGGCTTGCCGCGATTGTCGACGTAGCGCAGCGCGCCACCGGCCTTCGACGGACTGCAGCTGTACGGGAAGCTCACGCGGCCTTCGCCGTGCGCCACGGCCACCGGAATGCGCGAACCGGCCATGCCCTTGAAGAAGATGCTCGGCGAATCGAGCACCTCCAGCGTGGCAACCCGCGCTTCGTATTGCTCGGAGGCATTGCGCAGGAACTTCGGCCAGTGCGACGCACCGGGGATGATGTCCTTGAGCTGGCTCATCATCTGACAACCGTTGCACACGCCCAGCGCGAAACGCAGGTTGTTGGCGAAGAACGTGGTGAACTCCTCGCGCAGGTACTCGTTGTAGAGGATGGACGTGGCCCAGCCACGGCCCGCGCCCAGCACGTCACCGTAGGAGAAGCCACCACACGCTGCGAAGCCGTTGAAGTCGGCCAGCTTGATGCGACCACCGGCGAGGTCGGACATATGGACGTCCACCGCCTCGAAGCCCGCACGCGTGAACGCCGCGGCCATTTCCACCTGGCCGTTGACACCCTGCTCGCGCAGCACCGCCACGCGGGGCTTGGCGCCCTTGCTGATGTACGGCGCGGCGACGTCCTCATGCGGGTCGAAGGTGAGCTTGGGACTGATGCCCGGATCGGCATCGTCCAGGCGCCACACGTTCTCCGCATCGGCGGTGGTCGGGTTGTCGCGCAAACGCTGCATGGCGTGGCTGGTTTCGTTCCAGGCCTCGAACAGCGTGCGCCAGTTCCACTTGAACAGCGTGTCGCCATTCTGGAACAGCTTGATGCCGAGCTTTTCCTTGGGACGACCGATGCGATACGCCATGCTGGTGAGCCCGTGCTTCACCAGCAGGGCCTCGAAGGCTTCGCGGTTGGCCGAGGCCACCTGCATGACGGCGCCGAGTTCTTCATTGAACAGCGCGCGCAGCGTGGCTTCCGCCCAGCCGTCCACATGGATTTCCAGGCCGCAGTGACCAGCGAATGCCATCTCCAGCAGCGTCACGATGACGCCGCCGTCGGAGCGGTCGTGATAAGCCAGCAGCAGGCCGCTGGCATTGGCTTCCTGCACGAGATCGAACAAGGCCTTCAGGCGCTTGGCGTCGTCGAGGTCCGGCGGCACGCCGCCACCACGGTTGAACACCTGGGTCAGCGCGGAGCCGCCGAGGCGGTCGCGGCAGGCACCGAGGTCGAGCAGCCACAGTTCGGAATCGCCGCGATCAAGGCGCAGCTGCGGCGTGAGCGTGCGGCGTACGTCGGTGACGCGGGCGAAGCCGGTGATCACCAGCGACACCGGCGAGACCGTGCGCTGGGTGGTGTCGCCGTCCTTCCACACCGTCTGCATGGACAGCGAGTCCTTGCCGACCGGGATGGAGATGCCCAACTCCGGGCACAGTTCCATGCCCACCGCCTTCACGGCATCGAACAGTGCGGCGTCTTCGCCGGGGTAGTTCACGGCGGCCTGCCAGTTCGCCGACAGGCGCACTTCGCTGAGCGCGGCAATCGGCGCGGCGGCCAGATTGGTGATGGCTTCGCCGACGGCGAGACGCGCGGCATCCGGACTGCTGAGCAGCGCGACCGGCGCACGCTCCGCCATCGCCATCGCTTCGCCGGTGTAGCTGTCGAAGTCGGTGATGGTGACCGCGCAATCAGCCACGGGTACCTGCCACGGGCCGACCATGGGGTCGCGCGCATTGAGGCCACCAACGGTGCGATCACCGATGGTGATCAAGAAGCTCTTGCTGCCCACGGTGGGCAGACGCAACACGCGCATCAGCGCTTCGTCCATGCCGATGCCGGTGAGGTCCGGCACCAGGTCGACGCGCGGCTTCAGGCGTGTGGCGTCACGATGCATGCGCGGCGGCTTGCCGAACAGCACGTCCATCGGCAGATCGATCACCAGCGTATCGGTAGCCGGGTCATGTAGTACCAGGTGGCGCTCGGCGGTGGCATCGCCGACCACGGCGTACGGGCAGCGTTCGCGTTTGCAGTATTCCTCGAACTCGGCGAGATCCTCGGCACCGATCGCGAGCACGTAGCGCTCCTGCGATTCGTTGCTCCAGATCTGCATGGGCGACAGCGACGGGTCGTCGCACGGCACGCGGGAAAGATCGATGCGGCCGCCCACACCGGCGTCGTTGAGCAACTCCGGGATGGCGTTGGACAAACCGCCCGCGCCGACGTCATGCACGCTGACGATGGGGTTCTTGTCGCCGCGCGCCCAGCAGCTGTCGATGACCTGCTGCGCGCGACGCTCCATCTCGGCGTTGTCGCGCTGCACGGAAGCGAAGTCCAGCTCCTTGCTGGACGTGCCCGAGGCCACCGACGAGGCGGCGCCGCCACCCAGGCCAATGAGCATGGCCGGGCCACCCAGCACGATCACTTTGTTGCCCGGCTGCACGTCGCGCTTCTGCACGTGGTCCGCGCGGATGTTGGCGAGGCCGCCGGCGATCATGATCGGCTTGTCATAGCCACGACGCACGCCAGCTTCGCCGGTCTCGTGCTCGTAGGTACGGAAATAGCCACCCAGGGCCGGACGGCCGAATTCGTTGTTGAACGCCGCGGCGCCCAACGGGCCATCGCGCATGATCTCGAACGCGGTCGCCATGTGCGGCGGCAGCGGGCGATCCACTTCCCACGGGCGCGGCAGGCCGGGAATGCGCAGGTCGGACACCGAGAAACCGGTGAGACCCGCCTTGGGCTTGGCGCCACGGCCGGTGGCGCCTTCGTCGCGGATCTCGCCGCCGGCACCGGTCGCGGCACCCGGCCACGGAGCGATGGCGGTCGGGTGGTTATGCGTCTCCACCTTGATCGCGTATTCGATGCGCTCCGGATGCGCGCGCCAGACGCCGTCGCGGTCCGGGAAGAAGCGCTTGCCCTCGAAGCCTTCGATCACCGCCGCGTTGTCCTTGTAGGCGGACAAGGTGAAGGCGGGCGAACGCTGGTGGGTGTTCTTGATCATGCCGAACAGGCTCTTGTCCTGAGCCTCGCCATCCAGCGTCCAACTGGCGTTGAACACCTTGTGGCGGCAATGCTCGGAATTGGCCTGCGCGAACATGAAGAGTTCGGCGTCGGTCGGGTCGCGGCCCAGTTCGGCGTAGCGGGCGACGAGGTATTCGATCTCATCGTCGGCCAGTGCAAGACCCAGTTCCTTGTTGGCCTTGTCCAGCGCGCCCTTGGCATCGCCGCCGAGCGGGATGTACACCAGCGGGCCCGGTTGTCCGCCCAGGAACAAACCCTTGGCCTGGTCCAGGCTGGTGAGCACGGACTGCGTCATCGCATCGTGCAGCACCGCCAGCACGGCGTCGTACTGCTCGGTGCCCGCGGCGGGAAGCCCGGCCACCTGCCAGGCCACGCCACGCTCCACGCGGCGCACGTCAAAACCGGCGCCATGCAGGATATCGGTGGCCTTGCTGGACCAGGGCGAGATCGTGCCCAGGCGCGGAACCACCCAGAGCGATGCCGCCTCCGGCGTACCGTCCTTGGCTTCCAGCACTTCCAGCAGACGACGATGCTGCTCGCCCTCTGGTGCGCGGTCGGCGTCGATGAAGTAAACGAACCAGGACGCCTGCACCCGAGTGCCACGGTGAATGGCCTCCAGGCGAGCGTTCAGACGTTCGAGACGAAAAGGCGAGAGGGCGCTCTGCCCGTCGAGTGAGATCATTCGGGGAACGGGAGGTAGGCGAAAACGCCTATTCTACCCCAAGGCGGGTCAAGACTGCCGCGACGCAGCATCACGGCGAATAACGCGGCGATGGCTTGCCATCGCCGCAAGACGCGGTCAGATCATTGTTTTTATTGAAAACAGGGCCATCGAATGGCCCGAAACTCCACCGCCGACCTCAGCCGCCGGTCTTCAAGGCCTGCAAGAGCTGGTCGGGCGTGACGTAGCCGCCCAGCATGCTGCCGTCCTCGCCGATGATGGTCGGTGTGCCGGTCACCCCCAGCTTCACACCCAGGTCGAACTCGTCTTTGACGGGATTCGGGCAGTTCGTGGACTTGGGTGTCTTGCCCTGCTTGGCAGCGGTGAACGCGGCCTTGCGGTCGCTGGCGCACCACACGGAGACCATCTCGTTGTAGGTCTGCGTGGTCTTGCCCGCTTCATTGGTCACGCCCTCGCGCGGCCAGGCGATGTACTCAACGGCAATGCCAGCCTTGTTGAAGTCAGCGATATGGGAATGCAGCTGGCGGCAATAGGCGCAATTGACGTCGGTGAACACGGTGACGCGATAGCGCGGATTGGCTGGCGCGAACACGATGCGGTCGGCCGCCGGCACCTTGGCCAGCTCGGCCTTGCGGAAATCCGCCCAGCCGTTCTCGGTGATGTTCTTCTTCCTGCCGAGGTCGATCAGGTCGCCATTGAGCATGTACTTGCCGTCGCTGGACACGTAGACCAGATGGCCCGAGGCGATGACCTGGTAGAAGCCCGCCATCGGCGCCGGGCGGACCGAATCGATATCGGCATTGGGCACCAGCGAAAGTACGGCCTTGCGCACGACAGCTTCCGGAGCGTTTGCAGCGCCATCCGGCGCGGCGCAGGCGTTGAGGGCCAATCCACCGACGCACAGCGCCAGCAACCATTTCTTGAACATCGCAAACCTCGTCGACAAGCTGCCGCGCCGGGGAGCGCGGTAAAAACCCATTCTCGCACAGGCACCTGAACGCGTATGCGGGCCCTTTGGCACACCGCCGCGCCTGCTCCCTGCCTCCTGATGGCCTGCGCCGGGAGTTGCTTGCCCGCCAGACGGGGAAGAAACAAGGAAGGTATGTCGATGCACGACTGAGTGATGACGCAGGATGGCGGGCAAACAGATCCGGTCCGAAAGGTTGCCCACCTGCGCTCGCCAGGAAGTGCTGCGAGGCTTCACCTGACAGCCAGGCGGGCACTGCGCTACGCCCCACTTCCTAGTGAGCACAGGCAGGCCATCAGACGATAGGAATCAGACTCTCGGTCAACCCCGCGGATGATGCTGAGCGTGCAGCCGCTTGAGGCCTTCCTTCGCCACCAGGGTATAGATCTGAGTGGTGCTGAGCGCACTGTGGCCCAACAACATCTGCAGCGCACGCAGGTCGGCCCCGTGGTTGAGCAGATGCGTGGCAAAGGAGTGGCGCAGCACGTGCGGCGAGATGCGCTTGGATACGATGCCCACCTGCAGCGCATAGCGCTTCACCAAGGTCCAGAACATCTGTCGTGTCATGCCTTCGCCGCGCTTACTCAGGAACAGCGCAGCCGGCTGCCGTCCACGCGCCAGCACAGGGCGGGCCGTGGACAGATACGCCTCGATGCGCTCGGCCGCTACTTCGCCGATGGGCACGAGCCTGTCCTTGCCGCCCTTGCCGGTGACACGCACCACGCCCTGACGCAGGTTGAGCGACGCCAGCGGCAGCTCGACCAGTTCGGACACACGCAGGCCCGAGGCGTACATCAGTTCCAGCATCGCGCGATCACGCAACCCCAGCGTGGCGCCGACGTCCGGCGCGTCCAGCAGGCCTTCGATCTCGCGTTCCGCCAGCGCCTTGGGCAGGCTGCGCGGCATCTTGGGGCGCTCGATCAACAGCGTGGGATCTTCAAACCCCGGCTCGGTGCGCGCAACGTGCGCGTAGTAGCGCCGGAAGGACGACTGCCGACGCGCCAGCGAGCGCACCGCCACCGGCTGACTGCCGTGATAAGCAGACAGATGGTGACGCTGCGCGCTGCGCAGGCTTTGCCCCTGGGCGCCCAGCCAGCGCGCCAGCCCTTCCAGGTCCCGGCGATAGGCATCGAGCGTGCGGTCGGACAGGCCATCTTCGGACCACACGCGCTCGATGAAGGCATCGATGCTGCGGCGGTCGGCTTCGGCGATACTGGGTTCTTCCTGCTGCATGGACGCGATGCTCGCCGCCAGCCTCGCCGCGTGCAAGCGTTCCTTCACCCGAGGCTGCCCAGTCGATGAGTTCCGCCACTGCCACCGATGTCTATTGCCCGCTGTGGCGTCGCCTGATCGCGCTGGTCTACGACCTGCTCGCCGTCGTGGCGATCGTGATGGTGGTGGGCTATGTATGCCAACGCGTCACGGGCGGCACGCTGGTCAGCACCGATGGCCATCCGCACATCGCATGGTGGTATCAGCCGCTGCAGGCGGTGATCGTCTCGGCGTATTTCCTCGCTTCGTGGCTACGCGGCGGGCAGACGCTGGGCATGCGGCCGTGGCGCATCCGCGTGACGGATGCCGATGGCCGGCGCATCACACCGCCACAGGCCATCAGCCGCCTGCTGGTGGCCGCCGCGCCGATGCTGCTGCTCGGACTGGCGCCATGGATCGGTGCACGCGCTGCGGCATGGTCCATGTTCGTCGCATGGGCCGCATGGTTTGGCGTCGCCGCGCTGGATTCGCGAAAACGTGCGCTGCATGACCTGGTGGCACGCACCGAACTACGCAAAACCTCGTAATTTTCACCTCTCGGTCAGGTGTTTTCTGACAACACTTGGCGTATGCCGACTGTTGCAATTCCACGCCCCTCCGAAACCGAACTGAAGCGCACCAACCAGGTGTTCTACGACTCGTTGTGGTCGGGCGCCCGGCTGGTGGATCCCAGCCGCTTCAATACCTGGCCAGTGGTACGTGACCTGGCCATGGCGTTGCCGCGCCGGCTGGAGATCGCCCCTGGCCTGCGCCCGCGCCTGCCACTGGACGGCACTTACTACGTCGACATCAGCCAGGCCGCACTGCAAGCGCTGCGGGCGCACGGTGCCAGCGCCATGCGTGGCAGCATCAGCGCCCTGCCCTGCCCGGACGACAGTTTCGACCTGATCTGCGCGCTGGACATCCTGGAACACGTACGGGATGACGAAGCCGCACTGCGCGAGCTTTCCCGTGTTGCCGCGCCGCAAGCCCGCCTGCTCTTGTCCGTGCCGCTCCACGAGTCTGCCTGGACGGCGTTTGACGAATTCGTTGGCCACTACCGACGTTACGAACCGGCCCAGATCGTCGCCCGCCTGGCCGACCACGGGTGGATCGTGGAGCAAAGCGCCGTCTACGGCATGCAACCCACATCCACGACCCTGCTCAACCTGGGCCAGTGGTACCTGTCGCACCAGCGGGAACGCGCGATGTGGTGGTACAACCGGGTGATCATGCCGCTGGGCCTGCGCCTGCAGAAGCCGCTTCGCTGGGCGCCGGGCCTGCCCGCCAGCGAAGGCGTCGACGAAGTCGTGCTGCGCTGCCGGCGCGCGTAAGCGACTGATTCATCAAGCATGAGACGTTGCGGCAGCGCAGCACAACCCCACCAAAAGGGGTAAGATGCACGCCTCTGACCCGCCTGGCTTGTTCCCATGCTCTACCAGATCCACGAGTGGCAGCGCGCCTTCCTCGGCCCCCTGAGCCACTACGCCGAAGCCAGCGCGAAGATGCTGAGCGACGAGACCAGCCCGCTCTCGCACGTCCCCGGTGCCCAGCGCCTGGCCGCGGGTTACGAGTTGCTGCATCGCCTGGGCAAGGAATACGAAAAGCCCAAGTTCAACCTGACGCAGGTCAGCGCGCACGGCCAGGAAATTGCCGTGATCGAACGCGTGGTGCTGGAAAAGCCATTCTGCCAGCTCAAGCGCTTCAAGCGCTTCAGCGACGATCAGGACACCATCGAGGCGATGAAGAACGAGCCGACCGTGCTGGTCGTCGCCCCGCTCTCCGGCCACCACGCCACCCTGCTGCGCGACACCGTGCGCACCCTGCTGCAGGATCACAAGGTCTATATCACCGACTGGGTGGACGCACGCATGGTCCCGGCCAGCGAAGGCGCGTTCCACCTCGACGACTACGTGACGTACATCGAGGAGTTCATCCGGCACATTGGCGCCGAACGCCTGCACGTCATTTCGGTGTGCCAACCCACCGTGCCGGTGCTCGCCGCGGTCTCGCTGATGGCCGCACGCGGCGAAAAGACGCCGCTGACCATGACCATGATGGGTGGCCCGATCGAGCCGCGCAGCAACCCCACCGGCGTCAACAACCTCGCCACCACGCGCCCGCTCAGCTGGTTCCGCGGCAACGTGATCCATACCGTGCCGCCGAACTATCCGGGCAGCGGCCGCGAGGTATACCCGGGCTTCCTGCAGCACGCGGGCTTCATCGCGATGAATCCGGGCCGTCACCTCAACTCGCACTGGGATTTCTACGAGAACCTGCTGCGCGGCGACCAGGACGACGCCGAGGCGCACCGCAAGTTCTACGACGAGTACAACGCCGTGCTGGACATGCCGGCGGAGTATTACCTCGACACCATCTCCACGGTGTTCCAGCAGTTCCTGCTGCCGCGTGGACTATGGGACGTGGCGGGCGAGCGCGTGAAGCCGTCGGCGATCTCGACGACCTCGCTGCTCACTGTCGAAGGTGAACTGGACGATATCTCCGGCCGTGGCCAGACCGAAGCGGCGCATGACTTGTGCAGTGGGATTTCGGCCAATCAGCGTGAGCATCTTTTGGTTGAAGGTGCCGGGCATTACGGCATCTTCAGTGGGCGTCGCTGGCGGCAGATGGTGTATCCGCGGGTGCGGGAATTCATTCGCAAGTTTGATGCGCGCGGGTGATGGTGTGATCTGTACTCTCTCTCCTCAGGGGAGAGGGTTGGGGCATTGCCACCTTCATGGTGATGAGGGGGTAATGCGCGCCTCACCACTCATGCTCGTCATTCCTGCGAAGGCAGGAATCCAGTGACTTTGCTCTCGGCCTTTGCTCTCGGCCTTTGCTCTGGCCTTCGGTCTCGCGCGCTTCCGCGACCGGGCCGCCTACGCGGCGGGCGTTTCGACCTTCTGCCGAAGGCCGAGTCACTTTTCTTTTGCTGGCCCACGCACGCGCAGGAGCGCGTGCGAACGGCGAAGCCGGCCCGAAGGGCGAAGGGCAGGATGCCCGGAGTCAAAGAAAAGTAACCCAAAGAAAATGGCCTTTAGAGCTCCGGTAGCACCGTGTTGAATACGAGCCTTGGCGGCCTCGGTATTCGGTACCGCACGATCCATTCGACACACGGTACGGCTACACCGCAACGCGCCATGGCGTAGAGGTGCTCTGCATAGCGTGGGATACAAGCGGTGAAGGTTCGGGAGCCCTGATTGCGACAGGCGTAACGCCTACACACTGCGGCTACACCGCAACGCGCCGTGGCCAAGAGGACTTAAAGCAAATCCCGCGAAATTCGGGACAGCGAGGCGGCGTGTTCTCGCATGCCGCGCCACAGCGCTGCGCGATGTGCAGCAAAGCTGCACGAGCCGTCGGCTCGACGCTTTGGCTTTTGACCTTCGGGCCCCCTTGCGCGGCGGTGAGGGGTGGACGATCAGGCCCGCAGGGGAATCGGCAAGGATGCCGATTCCTTTTCGCCGGGGCAGGAGCCCCGTCGAAAAGCCCGGCCGCCCCTCACGAACTGGCCGGCAGAGCCGGCCAGCGCCAAGCGGGGGTGCCCTTCTCTTTGGCATTGCCACCATCTCGGTGGTTACTTTCTCTTGGGCAAGCAAGAGAAAGTGACCCGGCCTCCGGCAGGAGGGCGGAAGCCCGCCGTCCCACAGGGACTACCTTCGGGTCGCAACGAGCCAGGTCGCCGTAGCGCTAAAACCAAAAGCCAAGAGCCAAAGTCACTGGACCCCTGCCTCCGCAGGGGTGACGGTTCTTTTGTAGTAACGAGGCAAGAATGGCCCCTCACCACCATGAAGGTGGCAATGCCCCAACCCGCCCCCATAGAGGCGAGGGAGCAAAAGCTGCCGCGCCATTGCAGACAAACCCAATCACATCACTGCGACACCGAAAAATCAGCGCGAAAAGAACGCCCGAAACGCCGCCACCGTCCGCGCCACACCCTCATCATCAACATCCAGATGCGTCACCAACCGCAACGTCGGCAAATAACCGATGCTGATGCGTACGCCCGCCCCCCGCAAATGGACGTCCAATTCCCGCAACCGATCCGCCGGCACATCGATGAACACCATGTTGGTGTGCTGGCCCAGCAGCCTCACACCAGGAACATCGCCAAGCCCCGCGGCCAGCGCCGCCGCACGCGCATGATCCTCGGCCAGACGATCCACATGATGATCCAGCGCATACTGCGCCGCTGCCGCCAGCACGCCGGCCTGACGCCAACCGCCACCGGCCACCTTCTTCCAGCGGCGCGCCTTCTCGATCAGCGCAGTGGAGCCCACCAACACCGAACCCACCGGCGCCCCCAAACCCTTGGATAGACATACCGATACGCTGTCGAAGTGCTTCGCGATCTCGCGGGCAGGCACACCACACGCGACGGCCGCGTTGAACAGGCGGGCACCATCCAGATGAAACGCCAGCCCGCGCTCCCGCGCGAAGTCATGCGCTGCCTTCAGGTAGTCCATCGGCAGCACGCGGCCATGCCAGGTGTTTTCCAGCGCGAGCAGGCGCGTGCGGGCGAAATGCGGATCGACCGGCTTGATGGCAGCGGCCACCTTGTCCAGCGACAGGCTGCCATCCACGTCATGCGGGATCGGCTGCGGCTGGATCGACCCCAGTACCGCCGCACCGCCACCTTCAAACTTGTAGGTATGCGCATCCGCACCCACCAGATATTCGTCGCCACGCTCGCAATGCGACATCAAGGCAACCAGGTTCGACTGCGTACCGGTTGGCACGAACAAACCGGCTTCGAAGCCCAGGTCAGCGGCGAGGCGTTGCTGCAAGGCGTTGACCGTGGGGTCTTCGCCGTAGACATCGTCGCCTACCTCGGCATCGAGCATGGCGGCTCGCATGGCCGGCGTGGGACGGGTAACGGTATCGCTGCGCAGGTCGATCAAGTCCACGGTGGTCTTCCGCTGGGATAAACAGAACCGCAGCTTGATCGCTCGCCCTAGTCGGGGCAAGGCTCGCAGACGCACGATACCCGCTTGGGATAGCCTTGCGCCGACGTCTCCGCACGAGGTGGGGACGCGCGTCGATCGGAGCTTCGGCATGTCGTTCCTGCGTCTCTATCTCCGTGTCATCGGCCTGTTGGCGCCGGAAAGGAAGCTGGCCATTACGTTGGCGCTGGCCAACCTGGCGCTGGCTGGCGTGTTCTTTCTCGAACCGGTGCTGTTCGGCCGCGTGGTGGACGCCCTGGGCAGCACGCAGGCGGGTGCTGCGCCACGCCTGATCGGCTGGTGGGCCGGCGTGGGGTTCGCGGGGGTATTGGCGAACGTCTGGGTGTCGCTGCATGCGGACCGCCTCGCCCATCGGCGGCGCCTGGCGGCGATCGCGCTGTTCTTCGAGCACGCCGCCTCGATGCCCATGTCGTTCCATGGCGAATACCACACGGGCCGGCTGTCGCGCATCATGAACGTGGGCGTGAGCAACCTGTTCAATCTCTGGTTGAGCTTCTTCAGGGAACACCTCGCCACGCTGTTGTCCATCGTGGTGATGGTGCCGGTGGCGTTGTGGCTGAACTGGAAGCTGGCGCTGCTGATGATCGCGCTGCTGCTGTGCTTCTCCATCTTCAACGCCGTCGCCGTACAACGCACGCATAAAGCGCAAGGCGAAGTGGAGGAGCTGCACCACGAAATCGCCACGCGCGCCGGTGATGTGTTCGGCAACGTGACGGTGGTGCAGAGTTTTACGCGACTGGCCGCCGAATCGCGCGCGCTGCACGAACTGATGATGCGCACCCTCCATGCACAGTATCCCGTGCTGCGCGGCTGGGCGATCCTGTCGGTGCTCAACCGTGCAGCCAGCACGCTCACCATCGTGGCGATCTTCGCCGTGGGCGCTGCCCTGCACTCGCGGGGAGAGATCAGCGTCGGCGGCATCGTCAGCTTTGTGGGCTTTTCCATGCTGCTGATCGGGCGACTGGAGCAGTTCGCCACGTTCCTGTCGAACCTGTTCTTTCAGTCGCAGTCGCTGCGCGATTTCTTCACGGTGCTGGATCGCAAGTCGGAGATCGAGGATCGCCCCGGTGCCGTCGCCCTACCCCGCGTCAAGGGCGAGGTGGTGTTCGAGCAGGTGAGCTTCGGCTATGACCCGGTGCAACCGGCGTTGCATGACCTGAATTTCCGCGCGCCGCCCGGCAGCACCATCGCGCTGGTGGGCCCCACGGGCGCAGGCAAGAGCACGGCGCTGAGCCTGCTGTACCGCGCCTATGATCCCAGCGCGGGACGCGTGACGGTGGATGGGCACGATATCCGCGACGTGACGCTGGAGTCGCTGCGCAAGAACATCGGCGTGGTGTTCCAGGATGCGGGCATGTTCTACCGATCCATTCTGGACAATCTGCGCGTGGGCAACCCCGAGGCCGATCCCAGCCAGATCGAGGATGCCGTCGCTGCTGCCGAGGCCGCGGCCTTCATCGCGCGCAAACCCGAAGGTCTGGAAACCCTGGTGGCCGAGCGTGGCCGCTCGCTGTCCGGCGGCGAGCGCCAGCGCCTGGCGATTGCTCGGGCGATGTTGAAAGATGCGCCGATCCTGATCCTCGACGAAGCCACCAGCGCGTTGGACAACGCCACCGAGGCGCGCATCCAGCGCGCGCTCGACCGGCTTACCGTGGGACGCACCACCTTCGTGATCGCGCACCGCCTGTCGACGGTACGCCACGCCGACCTGATCCTGGTGCTGGACCAGGGACGGCTGGTGGAACAGGGACGCTTCGACGAGCTGATTCGCCAGGGCGGGCTGTTTGCGCGACTGGCGGAAGATGGGCAGTTCGTCGCGGATGCCGAACCGGCATCCGCGACCGAAGAGGACTGACGTTCAAGGCACCTGCGCAAATGCAGGAGCGCACTTGTGCGTGACAAGCCAGCGGAACCGAATCGACACGGCTCCGCTGTTGCGCATGCATACACCCTGGAGGGGTATGGCCCCTTCCGCTATCCGTGCTTGCGGAAGTACAACCAGGCGATCACCGCAAGGATCACCGCGGGCAACAGGTTGGCCATCAGCGGCGGCACGCCATAGACGGTGCCGAAACTCACCATGGCCTTCTGCAGGAAGTACCAGCCAATCGCCAGCAGCATGCCGATGAACATGCGCTTGCCCAGGCCGCCCGAGCGCAACGTGCCGAATGCGAACGGCATCGCGCACAGCACCAGCACCAGCACATTGAGCGGATACAACGCACGCCCCCAGAAGGCGTTGGCGTATACGCCCGGGTTCTGTCCGTTCTGCTCGAGGTAATTGATGTTGCGCCGCAGGTCGCGCATCGGTTGGTACTGCGGCTGGATCACCGAAAGTTCCAGGACCTGCGGGTTGAGCTTGGAATCCCAGTGCTCGCTGGGCACCGTCGAGCTGTGGGTGCCCTTGTCGTCCAGCGTGGTGCTGCGCACCTTGTTCATCACCCACTGGTGGCCATCGTGTTCGGCCGTCTGTGCCCAGTCGAAGCGGGACACCTGTCCATCCGGCGTCAGCGTGAACACACGTACGTCATGCAACTGGACGGCGTTGTGCGTCTTGGTGCGCTCAACCGTCACGCCCTTCGCGTTGACGATGCGCTCACCGTCACGCGCCCACAGACCGGAAGCACCGCCGGTGCCCACGTTGTTCGAGCGCATGCGCAACTGCATGGCTTGCGCCTGCTGGTCGCCCCATGGCGCCGCGGTCTCGCCCAGGATCACCACGCCAACGATGAGGATGGCCACCACGCCAACCGCCGAAACGGCAATGCGCAGCTTGGAAAGGCCGCAGGCACGCAAGGCGGTGATCTCGTTGGTGGCGGCGAGGCCACCGAGACCGAGCAGGCCACCAATCAGCGCCGCGTTGCCGAACATTTCGTACAGGCGACGCGGGAAGGTCACGAGCACGTAGACCACCGCACTGGTCACGGTGTAGCCGTTCTTGCCCACGTTGCCGAGCTGGCGCATGAGCTGGACCACGGCATCGAGGCCGGTAATCACCAGCCATACCATCAGGATGGATGCCAGTACCGCCGTACCGACCAGCCAATCGGCACGCTTGATGCGCAACGTGGCCATCAGGCACCCGCCCTTCGCGGCGCGCGCTCGACATACTGGCCGCGGAACATCCATGCCGCGATGCCGAACACCACCAGGGACACCAGCCACAGGGGCAGCGAATGGTGCCAATGCCCCTTGATGATCTGGCCGCGGCACAGCGCCAGCAGCAGGTAATAGAAGTAGAACGCGAGCACGGCCAGCAGCAGTCGCCCGAAACGCGGTTCACGCGGGCTCTGCCGCGACAAGGGCAGCGCCAGTGTCAGCAACACCAGCGTCATCGCCGGAGCGATGGTGCGCCAGGCGAACTCGGCGCGCGCATCCGAACTGTCGGTACGCAGCAGCGCCATGGTGGTGAGCGAGTGCGCGGGATCTTCCTCATCGCTGTCGGACTGCACATTGGAAAGCGAGGCGTCGTTGCGCTCGTACTTCATCTTGCGCCAGTTGTCCGCGCCTAGCGGAATGTCGTACTGGAATCCGTTCCACAGCGCCAGGAAGCGGCCACTGCCGTCGGTTTCCTGGTAGAGCTGGCCATGCTTGCCCGTCACCAGCTTCACATGCGGCACGTTGTCCTTGCCGGTGCGCTCGGTGGCGATGAAGGTATTGCCTAGCGTGCTGCCGTCGCGGCTGAGCTGGTCGACGAAGATGATGCCGCCCTTGCCCGGCAGCTCGGTAAAGCGCCCGGCATCAAGGCCAGCGGCGATCACCGATCGATTCGCCGCCGCCACCAACTGGTCCGAGGTACGCGCCGCCCAGGGGCCAAGCCACAGGGAAACGAGGCCAACCAGCAGCGCAACCAAACCGGCAAGGATCGCCATCGGCCGCAGCAGGCCCCCGGCCCCCATGCCCGAGGACGCCAGCACGTGCATCTCACTCTCGCGCCACATCCGCCCCAGGGCCAACAGCACACCCAGGAAGGCCGACAGCGGCAACAGCGTGGTGAGGCCATCGAGCATGTTCAGCCCCAACACCTGGAACATCACGCTGGCCGGAAAACTGCCGTTGGCCACCTGCTGCAGCACGTGCGCGAACGAAATGCCGGACATGATCGCCAGCAGCACGATGGCAGTGGCGGCGATGGTTTGCCCCAGCTCACGCAGGAAATAACGATCGAGGATGCTCAGAACCGGTCCTCACGAAGAGAGGCCCACGCGGGCGCGCGGGCGGGGAAACAGCGTTGAAGTGTACGGGCTGGCGGCCTGTTCTTGGGGACTGTTTCTCGACATGCGATAAGATGAAGGGCTTGGCGCCGCCCCGCCGTGGGTGCGGCAAACCCCAAGTTTAGCCTGTCCGGGCCGTTCCGGACCTTTCTGCAGGACATCTTCATGACTCTCCAGTTCAGCCTTGGCTCCGCCGCGCCCGAATCCGTCGAAACCCCTTGCGTGGTCGTCGGCGTCTACGAGAACGGCCTGCTCACCAGCGCCGCCGCCCGCGTGGACACCGCCGCGAACGGCGCCATCAAGCGCCAGGTGGAGAGCGGGGACATCAACGGCAAGGCCGGCACCACCGCCGTGCTGTTCTCGCCCGAGGGCGTGGCAGCCAAGCGCGTGCTGGTGGTGGGTCTGGGAACGCAGAAGACCTTCGATGGTGCACGCTTCCAGAAAGTGAACATCGAGGCGGCCCGTGCCGTGGGCCGTCTGCCGGTCGACAGCGCCGTGTCCTACCTCACCGAGGTCGAGGTGCCGGGCCATGACGCCGCCTGGCGCCTGCGCACCGCCGCCCTTGCCGCTGATTACGCCGCCTACCGCTACACCGCCACCTTCAAGCCGCGCGAGAAGTCCGCGCAGCCGGAGCTGACCGCCATCGCCTTTGCCGGCGGCGACGACGCCAAGGCGGGCCTGGACCAGGCCACGGCCATCGCCGAGGGCGTGCGCTTTGCCCGCGAGCTGGCCAACCTGCCGCCGAACATCTGCAATCCCGCCTACATCGCTGCGCAGGCCGAACAGTTCGCCGCCCAGCATGACAAGGTGAGCTGCACCGTGCTCGACCACGAGAAGATGGGCGAACTGGGCTTCGGCTCATTGCTCGCCGTGGGCCGCGGCTCGTCCAACAAGCCCAAGCTCGTCATCCTCGACTACAAGGGCGGAAACGACGGCGACAAGCCGTACGCGTTCGTTGGCAAGGGCATCACCTTCGACACCGGCGGCATCAGCCTCAAGCCGGGCCCGGGCATGGAAGAAATGAAGTTCGACATGGGCGGCGCCGCTGGCGTGCTCGGCAGCTTCGTGGCCACGGTGAAGCTGGGCCTGCCGGTGAACCTGGTGTGCGTGGTGCCGGCCGTGGAAAACATGCCGGACGGCGACAGCTACCGCCCGAGCGACGTGCTGACCAGCCTGTCCGGCCTGACCATCGAAGTGCTCAACACCGATGCCGAAGGCCGCCTGATCCTGTGCGATGCGCTCACCTACACCGCGCAGACGTTCCAGCCCAAGGTGCTGATCGACGCCGCCACGCTGACCGGCGCCTGCGTGATCGCGCTGGGCAAGCACGCCAGCGGCCTGATGACCAAGCAGGACGACCTGGCCGCCGAACTGCTCGCCGCGGGTGAAAACACGCTGGACCGTGCATGGCGCCTGCCGCTGTGGGACGACTACCAGGTGCAGCTGGAATCGGGCTTCGCCGATGTCGCCAACATCGGCGGCAAGAACGCCGGCGCCATCACGGCCGGCTGCTTCCTTGCGCGTTTCACCGAGGGCCAGCGCTGGGCGCACCTGGACATCGCCGGCACCGCGTGGGACGAGGGCCGCAAGGGCCTGGCCACCGGCCGCCCAGTGTCGTTGCTGGTGCAGTGGTTGATCGACCGCGCCGCCTAAACCGCGTCACGCTCACACCGTCATTCCGGCGCAAGCCGGAATGACGAAACTGAAAGGCTTCGCCTATGCCTCGTGCCGATTTCTACCTGATCGACAAGCCGCGCTTTCGCGAGCAGCCGCTGCTGCTGGTGTGCGAGCTGGCCAAGCGTGCGCACGCGGCGCAGCAGCCGACATTGATCCTGGCGCGCGATTTCGCCCAAGCCGAGGCCATCGAAGAACTGCTGTGGGAGTTCGACGAGGACGGCTTCATCACGCACCAGCTCGCTGGTGACGACGATGACCACATCACCGCCGTGCTGATCGTGCCGCCCGGCATCGAAACGCCTGATCGCCCGATGCTGATCAACCTGCGCGAGGACTGCGCGCCAGGCCACTACGACCGCGTGCTGGAAGTGGTCGCCGCCGATCCCGCCGAACGCGATGGTTCGCGCACGCGCTGGACCGAGTACAAGCGTCGCGGCTTTGAAGTAAACAAGTACGACATGTAATACGACGCAACGGCCGTCGCGTACCTATTCGTTTCCGCATGCGCCGGAAGAACCAGCGGCTCAGCCGTCGACAGGCTCCCGCGCCATCGCCAGTTGCGCGTGAATGGCCTCCCGCAACTGTTCGCCGGTGAGCGGCTTGCGCAGGAAGCCATCCATGCCCGCCTCACGCGCCCTTATTTCCTCATCACCGCCCGAGCGCGCCGTGATGGCGACGATGGGGATGTGACGACCGGGCTCTTCGCGCTGTCGGATCAGTCGCGCAATCTGGAAACCGTCGATACCCGGAAGATCCAGGTCGAGCAGGATCACTTCGAAACTTGCCTGCGCCAGCTCCGCGAGCGCGGCCAGGCCATTGCCCACGTAACTCACGTCATGCCCTGCGCGTTCCAGCAGGCCGCGCACCACGGCGGCGACGATGGCATCGTCCTCGACCAGCAGGATGCGCAGAGACGTCGCGTCGACACCCTCCTTGCGCGGCCCGGCGGTGACGACCGGCTCCTGCGCCAGGGGCAACGGCAGCCGCACATGGAACGTACTGCCAAAGGCCAGCTTCGATTCCAGCTCGATGCTACCGCCCATCATCGTCACCAGCTCGCGGCAGATGGCCAGCCCAAGCCCGCTGCCCGCGCGTCGCTGCGGTCCGGTGACCTGCTCGAAACGCTGGAAAAGGCGTGCCTGGCTTGCCTCGGGGATGCCATGGCCGGTATCGATCACGCTGAAACGCAGACCTTCGTCAGTACGGCGCACGCGCAGCGTCACACTACCGCGCTCGGTGAACTTCAAGGCGTTGTTGGCCAGGTTGAGTAGCACCTGCTTGATACGCAACGCATCGCCGATCATGCGCGGCGGCAGGTCGCGGGGCAGGTCCACGTCGAAGCGAAGACCCTTGGCGCGGGCCTGGCCCAGCGCGAGCTGCGCGATTTCGTCGATCAAGGCGCGCGGATCGAACGACGCATGGTCCAAATCCAGCTTGCCGGCCTCGATGCGCGCCAGATCCAGCGCATCATTGACGAGCTTGAGCAACATGTTGCCGGAACGCTGCATGGCCTCTGCGTAATCGTGCTGCGTGCGGCTGAGTGGCGTGCTGAGCAATAGCTCGGCCATGCCCATGACGCCCGTCATCGGCGTACGAATTTCATGACTGAGCGTGGCGAGGAACTGCGTCTTGGCCGCGCTGGCCTGCTCGGCAAGGCGGCTGCGCTGCTCGGCCAGCAAGATCTGTTGGCGCTCGGCGAGGCGACGACGCCATGCCTTCAGCGTGAGCCAGGCCAGCAACACGATCATCACCACGTACACGCACCACGCCCACCATCGGGTCCAGGGCGGCGCCTGCACGTGGATATGCAACGGATGCGGCAACTGCGCCCACACGCCATCGGCGCCTTCCGCCATCACGTCCAGCGTGTAGTCGCCATGCGGCAAGCCGGTGAAGTCGCGCTCGCCACGGCCGCCCGCATCCACCCAGGCGCTGTCGAGGCCGGCGAGGCGAAAACGGTAGCGATTCGCCGTAGGGTCGACGTAGGAGAAAACACGCGAATCCACGGTCAGTCCCGAGTCGTTCCAGCCCACCGAGAGCTGGCCGTTGGACGGAACCGGCAGGTCGCGCATCGCACCATCGCGACGCACACGGATGCGTGTGATCGCGACGCGCGGCGGCTCTGTCCGTGGCGAAGTGATATCCGGATTGAAGCCCAACACGCCGCCGAAGGTAGGTGAATAGATCATGCCGTCGGGCATGCGGGCGAAGCCACGCATGAATTCGCCGTTGCTCACGCCATCCTGCAGGCCCATTTCGCGGAACTGCCCGGTGGCGGTGTCGAATCGCCACAGGCCGTCGCGACCGAAGATCCACACGCGCTGATGCTGATCCACCGCCAGGTCGACCACGTTGATGGATGGCCAGCCGTGCGCCGCGTCGATCTTGCGGTCCAGCGCCATGCCGTCACCGGCGTGGTGGTAATGCTCAAGCCCATCCGGTCGCGCGATCCACATGCCGTCGGCGGTGAAATCGAACGCATCGGCGGGCTGGCTGTCGTCGATGCCGGGCACCGGTTCGAAATGATCATGCGTGCGATCCAGGCGCAGCATGCCGCCGTCACTGGCATACCAGAACGTGCCGTTCTTGAGCGTAAGCTGGCTGCCCCAGCGCGCCTTCTCCTGCGCTGGCTGCACCGTCACCGGCGTGACGGCCAACGTATCCTGGTCCACGCGGAACAAGCCTTCGCCAAAGGTGCGCGCATAGAGCTTGCCGTCCGGACCCAGCTCCACTTCCAACGGATGCTTCATGCCGTGCGTGTAGCCATCCACGGCATCCAGCTTGCCGTTCTGGTAGCGGTACAACTCGCCACGTACGGCTATCCACAGGCGCGACGGCACGTCCTCAGTCAGCGCGAGCACGTCGCCGCGCAAGCCGGAAACCACGTGATCCACCTTGCCGGTGTCAGGCCAGAGCCGATCGACGCGGCCGTCGCGCTCCCCTACCCAGATAGCGCCGCCACGACCGCGTGCCACGGCATAGGCCACGGAGTCGCGCAGGCTGTTGTCATCGTCGGGAATATGCGTGAAGCGGCTGACACTGTCCCAGCCCGGCGCCAGGTAACCCACACCACCGTCGAACAACGCGATCCACAGACCACCCTCGCTGTCGGGACAGATCCGCCAGACCCAGGTGCCCGGCAGGTTGCCGTTGAGCACGGGCTGGTTGGTGATGGCCTGGATGCTCGCGTCCCGACCATCCTTGAGGAACAGTCCCCGCTGCGTACCGATCCACAACCGGCCCGCGCGATCGCGGACGCTGCTGTAGATATTGGTTTCGGGCAGCTCGTCGATACCGACCTGTCGCGCCCGGTCGTCGCTGCCGACGATGAACAGGCCACGTGGGGAGGACACACGAACCTCGTCGCCATCACCTTCAATGCGCCAGGCGTCGAAGGGCTTGCCCGTCGACTGGCTGAGGATGAGATGAAACGTCCCGTCCGCCGCGCGGCGGAATATGCCGTTGTCCGCGCCGATCCAGAGCTGGCCGCGGGCGTCCACGAACAGCGCGCCCACCGCCCCCTCCGCGCCGGGCTTGCGGCCGGTGACCAGGACATGGTCGAAGCCGCGCCCGTCCGCGTGCATGCGATCCAGGCCCTCTTCGGTGCCCACCCAGATCGTGCCGTCGGGGGTCTGGGCGATCGACCAGACCTTGTCACTGGAAAGGCTCGCCGGATCGGCGGGCTCATGGTTCCAGTGGCGGAATACGCCCGTGGCCTCGTCATAGCGGTTGAGGCTCGCTTCCAACCCCGCCGCCCACAGATGGCCATCGCGATCGAACATCAGCGCCGAGATGCCGTTGTTCAACAGCGAATTCGGATCGCCTGCCACATGGCGAAACACTTGGAAGCCAACGCCGTCGTACTTCGCGATGCCGCTCTTGGTACCAAACCACATGGTGCCGTCGGGTGCCTGCACCACGGTATAGACGCTGCTGCTGGGCAGGCCTTCGGCCGTGCCGAACCGGCGGAACTGGGGGGTGGCCAGGGCGGCGTTGTCCGATGCCGTGTGTACGCCGGCCGTCACTGGCGGCGGCGCAGCCGTCGACACGGGCGCAACCGCCGAGGCGGACGCGCCCGTGGACAGGGCAACGCTGAGCAGCAAAGACAACAACATGCAGATCCCCAAGAATCATCCGATGATGCCAGACCCGCCGTGCGGGAACGAGCATGGCTTTCGGTCGATACCGCACCCGTTTCGCCTGTGGCGGGCCCGGTACGTTCTCTCCGGGGAAACAATCCGTTCGGGCTCGGCGGCTGGCATCGCCCGGAGGGATCGTACAGACTCCCGGCCATGCCGAGATTCCGCCTCCCCTGCCGCGTTCTGCTCGCCCTTGCAGGCATGGCGGCGCCGTGGGTGGTCGCGCAGGCCGCACCCGTTACCTATCGGTACGACACGACGCACAGCCAGATCGTTTTCAGCATCGACCACAATGGGTTTTCGCGGCCGTTCGGGCGACTTCATATCGCCCAGGGATGGCTGCGCTTCGACCAGGACGACTGGAGCCAGTCCGCCACGGAGCTCGACATCGACCTGGCCAGCCTGGACATGGGCGATGCCGACTGGAACGCGGCCGTGCTCAAGCCGGCCTACCTCGACGCGGGCAAGGCGCGTTACGCGCACTTCGCGAGCACCTCAGTGGAGCGCAAGGACGACACGCACGGCGTCGTGCATGGCAACCTGACCTTACGCGGCCTGACACATACGCTCGATATACCGTTCACCTTCAACCGGCTTGGCACGACGATTTACGGCATGCATACCGTTGCAGGTTTTTCCGGCACGGCCATGCTCCAGCGCGAGGACTACGGCATCACCGCGACGCCCAACTCCATCGGCCACAGCGTGAGCGTGTGGCTGGAGCTGGAAGCCATCCAGGAAGACACCCACCGCAGCAACAAGGAATCACCATGAGTTTCCGCAACACCGACCGCCAATGGGGATCGGTCGCCAAGTTCTTCCACTGGACCATCGCGCTGCTGATCATCGGCAACGGCATTTTCGGGTTGTGCATGGACCTGGCCTCCAACCCCATGCAGAAGATCAACTGGCTCGCGCTGCACAAGTCGATCGGCCTGACCGTGCTGGCGCTGTTCCTGTTGCGCGTGCTGTGGCGCTTCTTCAACCGGCAGCCGAAGGACGAACCCGCGCCGCGCTGGCAGCACATCGCGGCGCATGCCATGCACGTGACGCTTTACGCGCTGGTAGCCGCACTGCCGCTGAGCGGCTGGTGGTTCAACTCGATCGTCGGCAAGCCGCTGCAGTTCTTCAAGATGTTCAACCTGCCGGCGCTTACCAGCGCCAATCCCGATGCGCGCCACCTTTGGCATGAGGTGCACGAGTACCTGTTCTGGTTCCTCGTGCTGCTGCTCGTGCTGCATATCGCCGGTGCGCTCAAGCATCACCTGATCGATCGCGACAACACCCTGCGGCGCATGCTCCCCTTCGCACGCCTGCGCCAGAACTCCTGAGGAGAACGTTGATGAACCGTTCCGCATTTCGCTTTGCGCCCCTGCTGCTCGCCCTTGCCCTGCCCGGGTTCGCCAGCGCGGCCGATTACGCCGTGCAACCCGCCGGCAGCAAGCTCGGCTTCTCCGGCGCCTTCCAGGGCCAGTCGTTCGACGGCACGTTCGGCAAGTGGACCGCCGCCATCAGCTACGACGCAGCCAAGCTCGCCAGTTCGAAGTTCGACGTGGAAGTGGACCTGTCCAGTGTGAAGACCGGCGACAAGGACCGGGACGGCGCTCTGCCGGGCTCGGACTTCTTCAACGTGGCCAAGTTTCCCCAGGCACATTTCGTCACCACCGGGTTCCGCCAGAACGGCGCGCAGGTGATCGCTGACGGCAACCTCACGTTGCGTGGCGTCACCAAGCCGGCAAGCCTCAACGTGATGTTCAAGCCGCAGGGCACGGGCGCCACCCTGGACGTCACCGGTGCGGTGAAGCGCCTGGACTTCGGCGTGGGCGGCGGCGATTACGCCGACACCTCGGTGATCGCCAATGACGTGAAGATCAACGCGCACCTGGTACTTACCGCCAAGTAAGCCGGCGCGGCAACTCGCGCGGGAGCGCACGGCGTGCGCTCCCGCCGTCTTATCGGCTCACGAACCGGCGAACGGCCGCCGCATCGAACGGCCAATCCAGTTCCCGCCCGTCCTCGCTGTCACACAGCACCGGCACCCGCGTGCCGTAGCGCGCTTCCAGCGCGTCGTCGTCGTCCACCCACAGACTGTCGAAATCCGGCGCACGCGCCTCGGCCATCACGGCCAGCGCCTGGTCGCACAGGTGGCAGTAGTCCCGCTGATAGAGCACGTATCGCATCGGCATAGGCGCCGGAAGATACCTTGCGACCGGATCGGGCAACAGCCGCACCGCATCAGCCAGCCGCGGCATCTCGCTCAGGGTCGAGACTAGTAAATACAAATGATAATGACTATCATTTGTAAACACTAAAGGCCCAGCGGGCCCACCGGACGCCATACCGCCCCGGTCTTCTCCCCCGATACCGACAAGACTTCCAAGGCCCACCCGATGCCCTCGCCTGCGCGTTGCCCGTTTTCGTACCGTTCCCTTGCCTTGGCGCTATCCCTGGCGCTCACCACTCCCCTGCTCCATGCCGAGGACACGCCCGAAGCACCGGATGCCACCAAGGTGAAAACCCTGGAAGGTGTGCAGACCACCGCTACCGTGGCGGGCGACGGCGATTCGTACACCACCAAGACCCCTGCCGGCGCCACCCGCTTGCCGCTGACGCTGCGTGAAACGCCACAGTCGGTGAGCGTGGTGACGGACCAGCAGATGAAGGACTTCAACCTCACCAACATCAACGCCGTGCTGGACACCACCACCGGCGTGAACGTGGAACGCGTGGAAACCGACCGCACCTACTACAGCGCACGCGGCTTCGACGTCACCAACTTCCTGATGGATGGCGTGGGCCTGCCTTTCGTCGAAGGCAATCAGCAGGGCGACATCGATACTGCCGTGTACCAGCGCGTGGAGGTGCTGCGCGGCGCGAACGGGTTGCTGTCGTTCACCGGCAATCCCTCGGCGACCATCAACTTCGTGCGCAAGCGACCCACCGCCGATGTCCAGGGTGATATCGGCCTTACCGTGGGCAGTTGGGGCAATCGCCGCCTGGACGTCGATCTATCCGGCCCGCTGAACGATACCCGCAGCGTGCGCGGTCGTGTTATCGCTGCCGACCAGGACACCGACAGCTACCTGGACCGTTACAACCTGCGCAAGCACGTGCTCTCGGGCATCGTGGATGCGGACCTGGGCAGCAGCACCTTGCTCACGGCCGGCATCACCTATCAGAAGAACAAGACCCGCGGCGGCATGTGGGGCGCGCTGCCGCTCTACAACACCGACGGCACGCCGACCGACTACCGCCGCGACACCAGCACCTCGGCCGACTGGTCGCGCTGGAATGTCGCCGACACGCGCAGCTTCGTGGAAATCACCCAGCAGTTGGGCAGCGACTGGAGCCTGAAAGCCTCGCTCAACTATCGCCGCATCGCCGGAGACAGCAATCTGTTCTACGTGTACGGCACGCCGGACGCGCAGACGGGGCTGGGCCTCTACGCTTACCCCTCGGCGTACAACAACACCGAAAAGCAGTATGTCGCCGACCTTTATGCCACCGGCCCGTTCGAGCTCGCCGGGCGCGCGCATCAGCTCGTGCTCGGCGCCAACTGGGCGAAGGACGACGTACATCAACTGTCTGGCTACGGCCAGGGCATTGGCACGCCGCTGGGGCCGCTCACCGAATGGACGGGCAATTACCCCGAACCGGCGTTTGACGCCTCGTACGGCTACGGCGTTTTCCACATCAAGCGCAAGACGCTCTACGCCACCGCGCGCTGGAGCCTGGCCGATCCCGTCACGCTGATCACCGGCGCCAGCCTCGTGCACGTCGAGCAAAACGGCGTGAACTACGGTGTGCCGAGCAACTACGACAAGACGCAGAGCACGCCGTTCGTCGGCCTGGTGGTCGACTTCGCCAAGAACTACTCGGCCTACGTGAGTTACGCCAGGCTATTCAATCCGCAGACGCAGACCGACGCCAACAACAAGGTGCTCGACCCGGTCACCGGCGCCAACCTCGAAGTGGGCGTGAAAGGCGAGTGGTACGACGGTCGCCTCAATGCTTCGTTCGCGCTGTTCCGCTCGCGCCAGGATGGCCTGGCCGAATACGCCGGCCACAACCTGGCGACGAATCAGGACTTCTACAGCGGCATCAACGCCGTCTCAAAGGGTTACGAGTTCGACGTGAGCGGCCAGCTCACCGACCGCTGGCAGCTGAGTGGCGGCTACACGCAGCTGGGCATCGTCGATCCGGACGGCCACAACGTACGCACCTATGTGCCGCGTCGCATGTTCCGCCTCGCCACCAGTTACCGTTTCGACGCGTTGCCGGGATTCAAGGTCGGCGGCACGTTGCGCTGGCAGGATCGCATCTACCGCGACCAGCTCGCTGTGGCGACCAACGGCAGCGAGCTCTTCACCAGGCAGGGCTCTTACGCCGTGATCGGACTGATGGCCGGCTACGACGTCGGCCAGCACTGGAGCACCACGCTCAACGTCGACAACGTGACCAACCGCAAGTACATCACCAGCCTGTACTGGGCGCAGGGCTTCTACTCGGCGCCGCGCAGTGTCATGTTCAATGTGCGGTACTCGTTCTGACGAAAGCCTTCCTATCCGTCATCCCAGCGAAAGCTGGAGGCGCTTTTCAACAGCCGAAGGGCTGGTCACCCAGTGTCTTGTTCATGCAACGAAAGTCACTGGATTCCAGCTTTCGCTGGAATGACGGGGCTTGAGCGCGGCGTTGCAACTCATCCATACGCCCGCGCACCGAACCCATCGCTGCGCCGCGTCAACGAAGACCCGACAGCACGCGTAGAATAGGCGGTTCTCCCCGCCCACTCCGCGTGTCTCCATGGCTGTCAGCGTTTTCGACCTGTTCAAGATCGGCATTGGTCCGTCCTCCTCGCACACCGTCGGCCCGATGCGCGCCGCCGCCCGCTTCGCGGAGCGCTGGCTGGAAGAGAAAGGCGTGCTGAATCGCGTGGTGCGCGTGCGCGCCGAGCTGTATGGCTCGCTGGCCATGACCGGTCGCGGCCACGGCACCGACAAGGCCGTACTGCTGGGCTTTGAAGGCGCGCATCCGGACACGGTCGACCCCGATCACATCCCTGAAACCTTGAACCGCATCCGTACCACCCACCGCCTGCACGTGCTGGGCAAGCATGAGATCGAATTCGACGAGAAGCGCGACCTGGTGTTCAACAAGCGCCAGAAGCTGCCGTTCCACACCAACGGCATGCGCTTCTCCGCCTATGACGCAGAGGGCCACGAGCTGGCCACGCGCGACTACTACTCCGTAGGCGGCGGCTTCGTGGTGAATCATGACGAAGCGGCCGAAGACCGCATCGTCGCCGACACCACCGAACAGCCCTATCCGTTCTCCACCGGCGACCAGATGCTGGAGTTGTGCGAGAAGAACAACCTCACCATCGCGCAACTGATGATGGAGAACGAAAAGGTATGGCGCCCCGAGGCGGAAACGCGCGCCGGCCTGCTCACCATCTGGAAGGCCATGCAGGATTGCGTGAATCGTGGCCTGCGTTCGCCGGGCGTGCTGCCGGGTGGCCTGAAGGTCGCGCGCCGCGCGCCGCAGATGGCCGAGGACTTGCGCTCGCAGCCGGAAGCCTCGCTGAAGGATCCGCTGACCATCCTCGACTGGGTGAACCTGTACGCACTCGCCGTGAACGAAGAGAACGCCGCCGGTGGCCGTGTCGTCACCGCGCCGACCAACGGCGCGGCCGGCATCATGCCGGCGGTGCTGCACTACTACCACCGCTTCATCCCGAAGGCCGACGAGAACGGCATCGTCGATTTCCTGCTTACCGCGGGCGCCATCGGCATCCTCTACAAGGAAAACGCCTCCATCTCCGGCGCAGAAGTGGGTTGCCAGGGTGAAGTGGGCGTCGCCTGCTCGATGGCGGCTGGCGGCCTCACCGCCGCGCTGGGCGGCAACGTGCTGCAAGTGGAGAACGCCGCCGAGATCGGCATGGAACACAACCTCGGCCTGACCTGCGACCCCATTGGCGGCCTGGTGCAGATTCCCTGCATCGAGCGTAACGCCATGGCCTCGGTGAAGGCGATCAATGCCAGCCGCATGGCGCTCAAGAGCGACGGCAAGCATCGCGTGTCGCTGGACAAGGTGATCGCCACCATGCGCGACACCGGCCGCGACATGAAGGACAAGTACAAGGAAACCTCGCGCGGTGGCCTGGCGGTGAACGTCATCGAGTGCTGAGGCTCGCCACGCAAGCGCGAGCCCCTGCCTTCGCTGTTCCACGCCCTTGCCTTGTTCGTCATCCCAGCGAAAGCGGGGATGACGAGCAAGGGCGACCCGCATGCCGCACTGTTCACGTCCCTGATGGGATTGCTACCTTCGCCGCATCGGCATCCACCCTCACCTTCAATTCGGTGAGCTGCGCCGTGGTGAGTTTCGCTGCCGCTCTCGCCAGATAGTCGCTCGCGGTCTTGAGCTGCTGCTGACTGTCCATGCGTTGCGCCAGTGAGATCTGATACCAGCCTTCGCCCGGGTTCTCCGCGATGCCCGCACCCGTCACGTAGGCCACACCCATCGCGTAATGGCCCAGCATTTCGTTGCTTGCCATCGCCTTGCGTGCCAGCGCGACGCCGCGCGTCGCATCCACCGGCACGCCTTCCTTGCCGGTGATCAGGAAATACGCGAGCGTGCCCTGCGCCCTGGCGTTGCCGGCGTCGGCGGCAGCCTGCAGCCAGCGCACGCCTGCGGCGGGGTCATGTCGGCCGAATACACCCGTGATATAGAACTGGCCGAGCGAAAGCTCCGCGTCGGTGTCGCCTTTCTGCGCCGCCGTGACCATCAGCTTTTCGGCCAACGCCGGATCCTTCGGCAAGCCCATTTCGCCGGAGAGGCGCGCCATCGCCAGCACTTCCATGCCCTTGGTCGAGCCTTTGTCGGCAGCCTTCTGCGACCACTGCAACGCCTCCTCGTGTGAGCCGCCGGTGGACAGCAGCGCCACGGCGAGCACCGCCATGTGGTTGGCGTCCTGATCGATGCCGACGCTCTTGCGCATCCATTCGATGGCGGCGGGCACGTCGCGCGGTGTACCGACGCCGGCCATGATGGCCGAACCCAGCATCCAGGCTCCCTCTGCGTTACCGGCCATCGCGGCCTTGCGATACCACTCGGTACCCGTGGTCTTGTCGGCCGGCACGCCGTCGTCCTGCAGCGCCCGGCCCAAGGCGACCTGCGCCTGCGCGTCGCCGGCTTCCGCACGCTTCTTCAGCGCATCGCGCCCCGCGTCGCCGGATGCCGCCAGCGCATGCATCGAGAAGGCAGCCGATGCCGCCGCCATCATCACCAGCAACGCCGCACGGATCATGGTGCGCCCCACCTGATGCGAAGAGACCCCGATACTAGCCGGCCGCCCGGATCGCGCCAATTTGTCGATCGCCAGATGTCCCTAGGCCCGCCACGGGCTCTTTCACTCATGGATTCAATAACCTGAGTGTTGCGCTGCGCCACGGCCCGTGACTCCTGACGGGCTGACAGCTGCGGGACCGGTCTGTCATCATCGCCCCCTTGTGTCGCCCGGGAAGGCGGCTTCCACTTGTGTCGCCCCCGGGGCGGCCCGTCGATCCACTGACCTGGGGACCTGCATGTCTCAATCTCCGATTCGCCGCGACGTCGGCCCATTCGCCCTCATGCTTACCGGCCTGGGCTCGATCATCGGCTCCGGCTGGCTGTTTGGTGCATGGAAGGCGGCTGGCCTCGCCGGTCCCGGCGCAGTCTGGGCGTGGGTCCTGGGTGCCGCGATCATCATGACCATCGCGCTCACCTACGCCGAACTCGGCGCCATGTTCCCCGAGTCCGGCGGCATGGTGCGCTACAGCCACTACTCGCACGGATCGCTGGTGGGCTTCATCGGCGCCTGGGCCAACTGGATCGCCATCGTCTCGGTGATTCCGGTGGAAGCGGAAGCCTCGGTGCAGTACATGGCCTCGTGGCCGTGGCAGTGGGCGCAGGACCTGTACATGCACATGCCCGATGGCCACGGCGAGCTTTCGACTGCCGGCCTGCTCATCGCGGCGGTGCTGGTCATCATCTATTTCCTGCTCAACTTCTGGAGCGTGAAGCTGTTTGCCCGCTCCAACACGCTCATTACCACCTTCAAGCTGGTGGTGCCGGCGGCGACGGGCCTGGCGTTGATCGCCAGCGGCTTCCATCGCGAGAACTTCTCGGTGGGCGTGCACGGTGACGCGCATGCCATCGACTTCGCTGCCGTGCTGACCGCCGTGGCGACGGCCGGCATCGTGTTCTCCTTCAACGGTTTCCAGAGCCCGGTGAACCTGGCCGGTGAAGCGCGCAACCCCGGCAAGAGCATCCCGTTTGCCGTGATCGGCTCGATCCTGCTGGCCACCGTGGTGTATGTGATCCTGCAGGTGGCCTACCTGGGCGCGGTGCCGCCGGAGATGCTTGCCAAGGCCGGCTGGCACGGCATCGATTTCCGTTCGCCGTTCGCGGAGCTGGCCATCATCGTCAACCTTCACTGGCTGGCCATGCTGCTCTACGTCGATGCCTTCATCAGCCCCAGCGGCACCGGCATGACCTACACCGCCACCACCGCCCGCATGATCTACGGCATGGAGCGCAACGGCACGATGCCGAAGATCCTCGGCCAGATCCACCCGAAGTGGGGCGTGCCGCGTCCGGCGATGTGGTTCAACCTGGCGGTGTCGTTCCTGTTCCTGTTCTTCTTCCGCGGCTGGGGCACGCTGGCGGCGGTGATCTCGGTGGCGACGATCATTTCCTACCTCACCGGCCCGGTGAGCGCGATGACGCTGCGCCGCACCGCGCCGAACCTGCATCGTCCGCTGCGCATTACCGGCCTGCCGATCCTGGCCGGCGTCGCCTTCGTCATGGCGACCGAGCTCCTCTACTGGGCACGCTGGCCGCTGACCGGCAAGATCATCATCTTGATGGTGGTGGCGCTACCGGTGTACCTGTACTACCAGTTCAGGGCGAAGTGGCACGACTTCGGCCGCCAGATGAAGGGCGCGTGGTGGCTGATCTTCTACCTGCCCACGCTCGCCCTCGTTTCCTGGATGGGCAGCACGGATTTCGGTGGCAACGGTTACCTGAGCTACGGCACGGACCTCGCCGTGGTCGCCGTGATCGGCCTGGTGTTCTACGTGTGGGGCGTGAAGTCGGGCTGGCGCACACCGTCGGTGGAAGAAGCCGAGGCCAATCCGCACGTGCACGATTGATCGGCGCACACTATCGAATGAAACAAAAAACGCGCGGTGATGAGCCGCGCGTTTTTTGTTTCTGAACTGCCTGTACTCGTGAGCGACGCGCGCAGCATTCAAGCCAACCTCACCTACCGTCATTCCGGCGCAGGCCGAAATGACGGGCAAAAAAGTAAGTACCTCTCCCTGGCGTGACCTCACGCCAGCGCGAGCACATCCCCCAGCAAGGCCTGCGCCGTCACCTCCGGCCCCGCGCCCGGCCCCTGGATCACCAGAGGCTGGGTGTTGTAGCGCGTAGTGCTGAGAGCGAACTGGTTGTCGGTGCCGTAAAGGCGCGTGGCGGGATGGTTGGCTGGCACTTCGACCAGGCCTACGCGCGCGCGGCCACGCTGGTTGAGGCGCGCGAGGAAACGCAGCGCACCGCCGCGCGCCTTCGCCTCTGCGAAGCGCGTGGCGAGCGGCTCGTCGAGCTCCTCCAGCCGCGCGAGAAAGGTATCGACGTCGACCTGGCGCAGGCTTTCCGGCACCAGGCTTTCCACTTCCACTTCGTCGGGGCGCAGTGCGAACCCGGCACAGCGCGCGAGGATGAGCAACTTGCGCGCGACGTCCTCGCCTGAGAGATCGCTGCGCGGATCCGGTTCGGTGTAGCCCAGTTCGCGCGCACGACGCAGCAGGGCGGAGAACGGCTGGCTGCCGTCATATTGGTTGAACAGGTACGAGAGCGAACCGGAGAACACGCCTTCCAGCGTGAGCAGCGCATCGCCGCAATGACGCAGGCGACGCAAGGTGGAGATCACCGGTAGGCCTGCGCCCACCGTCGCCGAATCGCCGTAGCGACCACCGTTGGCCAGCGCCGCCTGCAGCGTGCGCCAACCCGGCAAGTCACCGCCGGCAAGCGACTTGTTTGCCGTGACCACGTGATACCCGCGCGCCAGCCAGTCCGCATGGCATAGCGCCAGCGCGCCGCTGGCGGTCGCGTCGATGATTACTTTCACCGTGGCATCGCTGGCATCGAGCGCACCCAGCAAGCTGGCATCGTTGCGCACATCACCGTGCGACTTGAGCTTTTCGCGCAACGCGCGATCAGCCAGTTGCTCGGCCTGCGTCTGCTGGCGACGCGAATTGGCCGCGCCCACCAACCGGATCGATGACGCCGCCGGCGTGTTGAGCAACTTGAGGAAGGCACCGCCCACCACGCCGGTGCCCAGCAGCACAGCGGCGATGGGCGGTGCGGCCAGGGGTTTCGGCACGCTCGCGGCTTCGCCCGCCAGCACCGCGCTCATGCGCTCACCCGGCGTTTGGCATGGGCCGAGGCCTCCACGCGCAGCAGCGCGGCGTCAATATCAGTCAGCAGGTCGTCACCGTCTTCGATACCCACCGAGAGGCGCAGCAGCGTGTCGGCGATGCCGGCTGCACGGCGCGCTTCCGGCGCCATGGAGGCATGCGTCATCGACGCGGGATGCGCCACGAGGCTCTCCACGCCACCCAGCGACTCGGCGAGCGAGAAGTAACGGACGCCTTCGACAAAGGCGGCCACCTGCTCTTCGCCGCCTTCGATTTCGAAACTCAACATGGCGCCGAAGCCAAGCTGCTGGCGCGCGGCGAGCGCGTGGCCCACATGGCTTTCAAGGCCCGGGTAGTACACCTTGCGAACGGCCGCATGGCCGTCCAGACGCTCGACGATGCGCGCGGCGTTCTCCTGGTGCTGGCGCAGGCGCACGTTGAGCGTACGCAGGCCGCGCAGGGTGAGGAAGCTGTCGAACGGCGCACCGGTAAGGCCGTTGCAGTTGCCCCACCACTTGAGCTGCTCAGCCACCGCCGGTTCGCGCGCCACCACAGCGCCGCCCACCACATCGCTATGGCCGTTGATGTACTTGGTGGTGGAATGCACCACCACATCCGCGCCCAGCGTCAGTGGCTGCTGCAGGGCCGGCGAAAGGAAGGTGTTGTCGACCACCACCAATGCGCCCACCGCGTGCGCGGCCTGCGCCACGTGGCGGATGTCGGTGATGCGCAGCAGCGGGTTCGACGGCGTTTCCACCCACACCAGCGACGGCTTCAGCGCGAGGCCATCGGCCAGCGAATGGCTGTTGGTGAGGTCGACGAACTTCACCTGGAAGCGACCCTTCTTCGCCCATGCATCCAGCAGTCGCCACGTGCCGCCGTAGCAATCGTGCGCAGCGAGCACCAACGAACCCGCTGGCACCAGCTCCAGCGCCAGCGCCACCGCCGCCATGCCGCTGGCCGTCACCACCGCGCCCGCGCCCTGCTCCAGCTCCGCCAGCGCTTCGCCAAGCAGGTCGCGCGTGGGGTTGCCGCTGCGCGAGTAGTCATACGCGCGCTTCTTGCCAAAGCCTTCGAACGCGTAGTTGGTGGACAGATGCAGCGGTGGCACCACGGCGCCGTGCTGGGTGTCTGATTCGATGCCGGCGCGCACGGCCCGGGTATTCAGGCCCGGCTTGCTACAGGGGACGGTGGTGTCGCTCATGGTGGATCTCCGTGCGTATCGCGTCTTTGAAAAGGGTCAACAACCGGCCAGCGCATCGCGCAACAGCGGTGCGAGGCGATCGGTTTCTTTGAGGAAGGCGTCGTGGCCGTACGGCGACTCGACCACTTCGAGCGTCGCCGGGCCATGCAGGCGGCGCTGCAGCTCGCACAGGTCGGCCAGCGGCACCAGGCGATCGGACGGGAAGCCGATCAGCGTGGCGGGCGCGGCGACCTGTTCAGGCGTCACGTCATGCAGGTCGATGGATTCGGACAGCGCAAGGAAGCGCTCCACGTCGAAGCGCTCGACGAAGCGGCGACCGGCGTGCTCAAGGTAGTCCTCGACCGGGAAATGGAAGCGGCCTTCGCGGAACTCCGGCGCGGCGGTGAAGCGCTTGGCGAATTCCTCGCTGCCGCGATAGGTGGTCATGGCGAGCTGCCGGGCCAGTGAGAGCGCCTGGTCGGTCTGCCCGCTCGCCAGCCCCAGCCGCACGATGCCGCGCTGTACCGAGCGCTGCGCCGTCGCCAGCGGATGCGGGCGGTGCGCGCCAGCCAGCAGCACGAGGCGACCCACCGCGTAGGGGTGCCGGGCCGCGAAGGCCAGCGCCACCATCGCGCCGTAGGACGAGCCGATGAAGGCATGCACACGATTGATGCCCAGCGCTTCCACCAGTGCGGCAAGCGCGTCGGCCTGGTCCTCGCTGGAGACCGCCTGCACGCCGGTCAGGTCGGCCGGGGTGATCCAGTCGATGGAGAGCACACGGTAGCGGTCCAGGTCCAGCGGCTGGCCGGGACCCACTTGAGCCTGCCACCAGCCGGGAGCCGTCTCACTGTCCAGCGCGACCACGTCACGGGTGGCCGAAATACCACCCTGCACGATGACGGTGGGTGCATCCGGGGCGCCGCACCACAGGTAGCTCACCTCCACCTCGCACGGCGCGCTGCCGTACTTGGGCGTGATGACCAGGCGACGGGTGCAGCGTTGGGTGGTGAGGTCCGGGGCGGTGGGGTCCGGCCGCATACCGCCGAGGACCGCGATGGTGGCGGACGCGACGGACGGTGCGATTTGCGGCTGGGTGGACATCTGGCTCTTCTCCGGTCGGCATCGATCTGCGGACCGGAGAGGAGAGCAAGCCACGACTGGCACGGCACGAGGCACGGCGCTGCGGATCTGCCCTCATCTCGCGGCTGGCGCCCGAAGCGCCGCCGCAGGAATTGGCACCGTCGCGGAAGGTTCCGCAGGTTGCCCCGGCTTCAAAGGGCCTGTCCCTCCGCCGGTCTCGATGAGTAGGGGAGAATCTAGCGGCCATGGAAAGGCGTGTCAATAGACGTCTAAACGTCTATGCACCTAGCCATCGACACATGGGCCATAAAAAATGACGGTTACGCATGCAACTTCCCCCGCAAGCCGCGCCCGGCCTCACTTCACAGCGGGCGCGGCCATCGCTTTCACTGCTTTACGGCCACGAAAGACATCGTGCGGTTGCGCAGCTTGTCGTCGAACACGACGTTCATGGTCTTCCCGTCGCCCGATACCACGGACGTGACCACGCCAACCACCTTGCCGTCGCGCTTGTCGGTTTCCACCATCGAGGCCTTGCCGGTCTGCTTCACCGTGACGCTGCTGATGCCGGGGTCACCCTTGTACGGCGCCTCGGATCCATCGAGCTTGGCGGTGTAGGCCTGCCCGGTCGGCGTGGTCATGGTGAGCGCGCCACCCTCTTCCTTGAAGGTCATCTCAGTGGCGTTGTCGGACAAATTGGCAATATCGGCCGTGATCCACGAGCCCGATATGGCGTGCGACCCAGCCGGCCCCGCCGCCACCTGCTTCAACTCACCGCTGCCGGTGACCGGCGCGCCATTGGTGTTGCTGCTGTCGCTGAACTCGAACTTGGCGGTCTTGCCATCGGGCGCCACCGTGGTGGTCGAGATGGCGACGACCTTGCCACCCTTCTTGTCGGTTTCCTTGATGGTGTGCGCATCCACCACTTGCACAGCCATGGAGTCGAGATAGGGATGGCCGGCGATGGCGTGGTCTTGTCCGTCGGCCTTGATGTTCACCGACGGCACACAGGTCTTGCAGGCGTACATGCCGTCCTTGAGCACGAGTACGTCGGGCTTCTTGGGCATCTGCACCTTGCTCATGTCGATCTTCCAGGTGCCGTCGAAGGGCCCGTCGGCCATCGCACCCAGCGGAAACAGCAAGAGCAGGCACAGGCCTGCGGACAGAGACTTGTTCATGGCATGACTCCCCAGAGGTTGGATTGACCGGGCCTTGCCCATGTCCCCTGGGGACGTCACTGTCCGGTGGGCGCCCTTCCTCTGGCCCAGCCATTCCAACGTACGCCGGGCCGGCGTGGGCAGCCATTGGCCGGAAGTGTTAGGGGCGCTTCGCGATCTCCGTTTGACGTCGCAGCAAACGCGCATCCACCCCTCACCGCCATCCCCGCGAATCCCGCAAAAGGGAGCAAGAGCGGGGATCCAGTGTCTTTAAGTCCTTATAGCGCCCCTGAAAGTCGCTGGATGACCAACCCTTCGGCTGCTGAAAAGCACCTCCCGCTCTTGCCCCCTTTTGCGGGATTCGCGGGGATGACATTGAGGCTGTCGCGAGGCCGCACCGAGATCGCGAACAGGTTCCCGTCCGCTACGTCTTGGCTGCACCCGGTGCGGGCTGCAACACTGCGCCCCTCGCCTTGCCACTTCCGGATGCCGATGTCCCTCGCCGCCCATCTCGTTGTCGCCCTCGTGGCCCTGCTCCACGTCTGGTTCATGGTGCTGGAGATGTTCCTGTGGACGCGCCCCTCGGGTCGGCGCGCCTTCGGGCTGACCAAGGAGTTCGCCGAGCAGTCGAAGGTCCTGGCGGCCAACCAGGGCCTCTACAACGGCTTCCTCGCCGCCGGCCTGTTCTGGGGCCTGTGGCTGGGCGATGCCGGTCGCGCCATCACCCTGTTCTTCCTCGGCTGCGTGCTGGTGGCCGGCGTGTTCGGTGGCATCACGGCGACGCGCAAGGTGTTGTGGATCCAGGGCCTGCCCGCACTGATCGGCCTAGTATTGGTCATGCTGGCCTGAGGCCTCCAGGGCTGGTGGCAACGGCGCCTGCGACGAGGCTGTGCCATGCTTTTTCCCTGCCTCAGGAGCGCTGTCCCTCATGACCACCGTTCTTCCCCGGGAAGCCGTCGGCCCCCGTTTTGACCCGCGACACATGCTCCATGCGCGCGAGCAAACCTGGGCCGCGCTGCAGGGGATCCGCGAGCGCATGCGGCCCGGCATCAGCGAAGAGGAAGCCAAGGCCGAAGCGGCTGAGGTGTTCCGCGCGCTGGGGATGGAGCGACTGTGGCACCCGGTGATCATCCGCATCGGCAGCAACACCACCAAGACCTACCGCGAACGCTCCGAACCGGTAAGGCTGGGCGAGAACGACATCTACTTCATCGACCTCGGGCTGGTTTTCGAAGGGCATGAAGGCGACGTGGGCGACACCTTCGTCATGGGCCATGCGCCGGACAAACAGGCCTGCGCGGATGCAGCGCGAGCTGTTCCGCGTCACGGCCGATGCCTGGCGCCAGCAGGACCTCACTGGCGAGGCGCTGTACGCCTTCGCTGAGCAGCAAGCCAAGGCGATGGGCTGGCGCCTCAACCACCAGATCAAGGGCCATCGCGTCAGCGACTTTCCCCATTCCGTGCACAAGGCCGGCGACCTGGGCGAGTACGCGGAGCAGCCGTCCAGCGGGCTGTGGATCCTGGAAATCCAGATCGCCCACCCGACCGAACCCTACGGCGCGTTCTACGAGGATCTGTTGACCCGCGACTGAGCGCTGCACCCCCCTGTTGTGCGGAGGTGCTAGTCCATGATGACCGGTGACACCGTGATGGAAGGCGGCTGCGATTGCCGCCGGATCCGTTACCGCTTCGATGGCCCACCGCTGTTCGTGCACTGCTGCCACTGCCGCTGGTGCCAGCGCGAAACGGGCACGGCGTTCGCGCTCAACGCGATGATCGAGACGGAGCGCCTCGCCCTACTCACTGGCATGCCCGAGGTGATCATCACACCCTCGGAAAGTGGCAAGGGCCAGAAGATCTTCCGCTGCCCCGAATGCCGGGTCGCCCTATGGAGTCACTACGGCGGCGGGGGCGACGCGGTGGCCTTCATCCGCGTGGGCACCATGGACGAGCCATTCAGGGTCAGCCCGGACATCCACATCTACACCACCAGCAAGCAGCCCTGGGTGGTGATCCCCGAAGGCGTGCCGGCGGTGGAGGCGTTCTATTCGCTGGACGAGTACTGGCCGCCAGAAAGCCAGGCGCGGCGACTGATCCTGCGGGAAAAACGGGCCGCGCGGGGATAGCCGGGCCGTCCCGGCACCCCTTCCCCACCCTTGGTACAATGGCGGGTTCGCGAGCCCAGATAACGCCATGTCCACGCATCTCACCGAAACCCGCCGCCGCCGTACCTTCGCCATCGTCAGCCACCCTGACGCAGGCAAGACCACGCTGACCGAAAAGCTGCTGCTGTTCGGCGGTGCCATTCAGATGGCCGGCTCGGTGAAGGGCCGCAAGGCCGCCCGCCACGCCACCTCCGACTGGATGGCGCTGGAAAAGGAGCGCGGCATCTCGGTGACCTCGTCGGTGATGCAGTTCCCTTACGAGGGCCGCATCGTCAACCTGCTGGACACCCCGGGCCACGCGGACTTCTCGGAAGACACCTACCGCGTGCTTACCGCGGTGGACTCGGCGCTGATGGTGATTGACTGCGCCAAAGGCGTGGAGGAACGCACCATCAAGCTGATGGAGGTGTGCCGCCTGCGCGATACGCCCATAATGACCTTCATCAACAAGCTCGATCGCGAAGGCCGCTCGCCCATCGAGCTGCTGGACGAAGTGGAATCGGTGCTGGGCATCGCCTGCGCGCCGCTCACCTGGCCGATCGGCATGGGCAAGCGCCTGAAGGGCGTGTACCACCTGCTGCTCGACGAAGTGCACGTGTTCGAGCAGGGCAAGAACTTCACGCGCCAGGACTCGACCATCTTCAAGGGCCTGGACGCTCCGGGCCTGGAAGCCGCCATCGGTACCGAAGCGCTGGCCGAACTGCGTGACGAGCTGGAACTCGTGCAGGGTGCCTCGCATCCGTTCGACGTGGAGCAGTACCTCGCCGGCAAGCTCACGCCGGTGTTCTTCGGCTCGGCGGTGAACAACTTCGGCGTGCAGCTGCTGCTCGACTTCTTCGTCGAGCACGCGCCCTCGCCCAAGTCGCGCGCCACGCTCACGCGCGACGTGAAGCCGGAGGAAGAAGCCCTTACCGGCTTCGTGTTCAAGATCCAGGCGAACATGGACCCGGCGCACCGCGATCGCATCGCCTTCATGCGCGTCTGTTCGGGCACGTACAACGCCGGCATGAAGATGATGCAGACGCGCACCGGCAAGGATGTGCGCATCGCCAACGCACTCACCTTCATGGCAAGCGACCGTGAGATTGTCGAAAACGCCTATCCCGGCGACGTCATCGGCCTGCACAACCACGGCACCATCGGCATCGGCGACACCTTCACCGAAGGGGAGATGGTCAACTTCACCGGCATCCCCAACTTCGCGCCGGAACTGTTCCGCCGCGCGCGCCTGCGCGATCCGCTGAAGATGAAGGCGCTGCAGAAGGGCCTGGCGCAGCTTTCGGAAGAAGGCGCCACGCAGTTCTTCCGCCCACTGATGAGCAACGACCTGATCCTAGGCGCGGTGGGCGTGCTGCAGTTCGACGTGGTCGCCTATCGCCTCAAGGACGAATACGGCGTAGACGCCACCTTCGAGTCGGTCACCGTGGCCACCGCACGCTGGATCCACTGCGACGACGCGAAGAAGCTCGAGGAATTCCGCGAGAAGAACGCCAACAACCTTGCCATCGACGCGGCGGGCGAGCTGGTGTATCTCGCGCCTTCGCGCGTGAACCTGCAGCTGGCGCAGGAGCGCTCGCCGGCGGTGCGCTTCTCTGCCACACGCGAACACGCGACGTCGCTCGACCTGTAAGCGCACCGGGGCCGTCATCCTGGCGCAAGGCGCGGGATGACGGCTGGCACGTATTCGATGCGGTGTCCGCGCTGCTAGCCTTGGCGGTTCCTCCAGGGGACATCCAAGCGCATGCCAGCTCCGCAGATCGCCTTCCGCACGCCCGCTACCGCCACGTCCTGGCAACGCTGGGCAGTGTTCTCGCCCTTCGGGCGCTTCGTTTTCTTCTTCGCGCTCTTCTTCGTGCTGATCAAACTGACCTCGGTCACGATCGGCGCACTGGGCCTGACGGGCCACGGCGTACCGCCGCTGTCGCACGCCATCGGCGTGCTCGCCATGCAGCTGATCCCCACCGTGGTGGCTTATACAGTGCTGGTGAAGGCCATTGAACGCCGCCGGCTCGGCGAGTTCGCCGCCGCCGATATCCTCCGACTGGGATTGCCCGGCCTGCTGCTGGGTGCCGTGCTGATGAGCAGCACGGTGCTCGTGCTGTGGCTGGCCGGCAGCTACCACGTGACGGGCACCGACCCCTCCGTGAACTGGCTGCCCGCCGTGCTCGTTGCGGGCCTTGGTGCAGGCATCGGCGAGGAGATATTCACCCGTGGTGCACTCTTCCGCATCATCGAGGAAGGCATGGGCACCTGGTGGGCACTGGCCATTTCGGCACTGGTCTTCGGCGCCTCCCATATCTTCAACCCCGGCGCCACGCCGTGGAGTTCGTTGGCCATCGCCATCGAGGCAGGCGTGTTGCTGGCCGCCGTCTATCTCGTGACACGCTCGCTATGGCCATGCATCGGACTGCATGCCGCGTGGAACATCATGCAAGGCAGCGTCTACGGCATCCCGGTGTCGGGTACTGACACGAAGGGCTGGCTGGTCTCCAGCCGTACCGGCCCGGACTGGCTCAGTGGCGGCGTGTTCGGCGCAGAGGCCTCGGTGGTGGCGCTGACCCTCTGCTCCGCCTGCTCGGTCCTGTTGTTGATCGTCGCGGTGCGGCGCGGCGCCATTGTCCCGCCGTTCTGGAAGCGCAACCGAGCCAGCGCGGGTTAACGTCAGCTATCGCCTTCACAAAAGTGCGGATACCCTGACGGGAACCGCCCCGGCCGGGCAGTCATGCCCGGTCCAAAACTTGTGAAGACGCATGGCAGCTCAGAAGACCCGCTATTCCTGGCTGGCCCACCAGCCGATGCAGCTGAAGATCCTCATTGCCATCGGCACGCTGGTGCTGCTGTTCGTGATATGCAGCGTCGTCACGCTGCAGTCCCTGTCCCGGCAGGACGTCAGCGCGCACTGGTCAAGGCATACCTATGAGGTGCGTTCCAAGATCGACGATGTCTTCGAACACCTGCAGGCCAGCCAGGTCGCCGTGCGCAGCTACCTGCTCGACCCGCGCGACGGCGAACTGGAGAACTACAAGAAGGCGAACGTCGACCTCGCCAAGGATCTCGCCGATCTGCGCAACCTGACGAGCGACAACCCCGTCCAGCAGATCCGCATAGACCGTGTCTCGGCGATGATCAACCAGTGGCAACAGGAGGCCATGCGCAACGGCGTCGAGCCGATGCAAGCCATCCATGCCACCGACCCCGCCCAGGCGGCGGTGGAACAGGTCCGCGCGCAGAGCGAATACCTGAAGCACCTCACCGTTGGGGTCAAGGACATCCTTGCCGTCCTTGACGATATGGACGACACCGAGCACGCCCTGCTCGACCAGCGCGAGGCGACACAACGCCGCGACGTGACCGAAGTGCGCGCGGCCATCTGGATCACCATGCTGCTCAGCCTGCTGCTGGGTGGTTCGGTGGTCTACATGACCTACCGGTTGATCACCCGGCCGATCCGCCGCATGACCGACCTGATGACGCGCCTGTCCAACCACGATCACACCGTGGAGATCCGGCAGGTCGAGCGCCGTGACGAGATCGGCGAGATCGCCCGCGCCCTGCAGGTGTTCAAGCACATGGCGATCGAGACGGCAGCGCAGACCTGGGTGAAGACGCAGGTTTCGCAGATCGCCGGCGACCTGCAGAAAGTGGAGACCGAGCGCGAGTTCGCCGAACGGCTCACCGACACGCTGGTGCCGCTGCTCGAATGCGGCGTCGGCGTGTTCTATCGCTTCGACGAAGAGCAGCAGCGCCTGCGCCTGCATGGCAGCTACGGCTACCAGCAACGCCGCCACCTGAGCACCGAATATGCGCTGGGCGAAGGACTCGTCGGCCAGTGTGCGCTGGAGCAAAAGCCGATCACCCTGCAGGATGTGCCGGACGACTACGTGCGTATCCACTCCGGCACCGGCGAAGCCCCGCCGCGCAGCATCACCGTGCTGCCACTCGTCCTGCGTGAGAAGCTGCTCGGCGTACTGGAGCTGGCCAGCTTCCAGCACTTCACCGAACCGCAGCAGCGCCTGCTCAGCGAACTGTTGCCGATTGCCTCGCTGTCGCTGGAGAACCTCGGTCGCGCCATCCGCACGCAGGACCTGCTCAAACGCACCAGCGAGCAGGCGGACGAATTGCGCATCTCCGAGGAAACCCTGCGCCGCCAGCAGCAGGATCTGCAGGTCACCAACGAGGAACTCAACGCCAAGACCCACGAGCTGCAGGAGCAGTCGCAACGCCTGCTTGCCTCGGAAGAAGAACTGCGGGTACAGACCGAAGAGCTGCAAGCCTCCAACGAAGAACTGCGCCAGAAGACCGACACGCTGAACCAGCAGAAACGCACGCTGGAAACGCTGCAGCAGGAAACACAGGAAAAGGCCGAGGAACTCGCCCGCGCCAGCCAGTACAAGTCCGAGTTCCTCGCCAACATGTCGCACGAGCTGCGCACACCGCTCAACAGCCTGCTGATCCTTTCACGCAGCCTGGCCGACAACCGCGAGGGCAACCTCGATGGAGAACAGGTGGAGTCCGCGCGCATCATCCACGACTCCGGCACCAACTTGCTTCGCCTGATCAACGACATCCTCGACCTCTCCAAGGTCGAGGCGGGCAAGATGGACGTGGTGCTGGACGACTTCCCGCTCGCCGACCTCGAGCGCGTGGTGAAGCGTACGTTCAACCACGTGGCGCAGGAGAAGAAGCTCGGCTTTGTCGTGCAGATCGACCCGGGTCTTCCGCCGACCCTCCGCACCGATGGCGCCAAGCTTGAGCAGATCGCCAACAACCTGATCAGCAACGCCTTCAAATTCACCCATCAGGGTTCGGTCACCGTACGCATCGAGCGTCCCTCTGCCGCCATCGCCCTGCCGTCGTCGTTGCAAGGCAAGGACACCATTGCCATTGCCGTCAGCGACACCGGAATTGGCATTCCGGCGGAGAAGATGCAGAAGATCTTCCAGGCGTTCGAACAAGTGGATGCCAGCACCAGCCGCCAGTACGGTGGCACCGGTCTTGGCCTGACCATTTCCAAGCGCATCGCCGAACTGCTCGGCGGTGACATCGTCCTGCACAGCGATGCTGGTCTCGGCAGCACCTTCACCATCCTGCTGCCGCTCATCGGCCCCGCCGAACAGGTCGCTAGCGCGTCCACGACTCAGACAAGCACGGCAACCGTGCCGCCGCGTGTCACCGTCACCTCCGCTCTGCTTCCGGAGACGATCGAGGACGACCGCGACAGCATCGTCCCCAACGACACTGTCATCCTCATCATCGAAGACGACCCGGTGTTCGCACGCATCCTCGCCGACATGGTCCGCCGCAAGGGCTATCGCGTACTGGCGGCAGCGGATGGCGAGTCCGGCCTCCAGCTGGCCACCCACTACCAGCCGACCGGCATCCTGCTCGACGTCATGCTGCCCGGCATGGATGGCTGGACGGTCATCGAACGATTGAAGGAGACCGCCGCCACGCGCCATGTCCCCGTGCATTTCATCTCGGCGGTGGACGAAGCCAATCGCGGTCGCGAACTCGGCGCGGTGGGTTTCCTTACCAAGCCGGTGAGCAGGGAAGCGATCGGCGAAGCGTTCGATCGCCTGCTGCATTTTGCCGAAGGCCATATGCGCCACCTGCTGATCGTGGACGATGACGCCGACTCTCGCGCCGCCATGCGCACGCTGCTACGCAATGAAGACGTCACCATCGATGAGGTCGGCAGCGCGGAAGAAGCGCAGGAGCGCATGAAGGGCACGAGCTACGACTGCATCGTGCTGGACCTTGGCCTGCCAGGCATGTCGGGTATCGAGTTCCTGGAACAGCTTTCCGCGGTGGGCCGGATTCCGCCGGTAGTGGTCTACTCGGGACGCGAACTGAGCCGCGAGGAAAGCCTCAAGCTGCGGCAGTACACCGACAGCATCGTGATCAAGGGCGTGCGCTCGCCCGAGCGCCTGCTGGACGAGGTGAGCCTGTTCCTGCACAGCATCCAGGACGGTCGCACGCGTCGTGTCGCCACCGATACCGCGTCGGCATCGACGCTATCGGCTGCCATGCCGCCACCGCCTGATGCCAGCGCCTTGCATGATCGCAACGTGCTATTGGTCGATGACGACATGCGCAATCTGTTCGCGCTGTCCAAGGTACTGCGGGGCTGGGGCATGCACGTGACCATGGCGCAGGACGGTCAGAAGGCGCTCAGCGCGCTGGCCGATGGCCACGGCATCGAACTGGTGCTGATGGACGTGATGATGCCGGTAATGGACGGCTACGACACCATTCGCGCCATCCGCGCCCAGCCGAAGCTGGCGACGCTGCCCATCATCGCGCTCACCGCCAAGGCCATGCGCGGCGATCGCGAAAAATGCCTCGAAGCCGGCGCCAACGACTATCTGTCCAAGCCCATCGACATCGACAAGCTGTCGTCGATGATGCACGTGTGGCTGCATCGATGAACGATCTTGCCGGCAAGGCGAAGGCGCCCGATACATCACTCGATGACATCGAGATCGAGCTGTTCGTCCGCGCGCTCAAGCTCCGCCACGGCTACGACTTCACCCAGTACGCGCCGGCCTCGCTGAAACGACGCGTACTGCAGCTCGCCCATGCGCAGGAAGCAGCCACGGTAAGCGACCTGACCACACGCCTGCTGCACGAACCGAGTTTTCTTCCGGTGGCGCTGGAAGGGTTGTCGGTGCCGGTGTCGGAGATGTTCCGCGACCCGGACGTTTTCCTCGCGCTGCGCGAACAGGTTCTTCCCGTGCTTGCTTCCTACCCGCAGATCAACATCTGGCAAGCGGGTTGCGCGCATGGGCAGGAGGTTTATTCGCTGGCCATCCTACTGGAAGAGGCCGGGCTCTACGAACGCACGCAGATCTACGCCACCGACTTCAACGAGAGCGCACTGCAGCAGGCACAGGAAGGCATCTATCCGGCCCGCGAAGCGCAGCTGTGGTCGCGCAACTACCTCGCCGCGGGCGGCCGTCACACCCTGGCGGACTATTACAGCGCGCGCTACGAATTCATCAAGCTGGACCAGCGCCTGCGCCGCAACGTGATCTTCGCCAACCACAACCTGGTCACGGACGAAGTGTTCTGCGAGGCGCACCTGGTGCTGTGCCGCAACGTGCTCATCTATTTTTCCGACCCGCTGCAGGACCGCACCCTGTCGCTGTTCCGCGACAGCCTGGTACGCGGTGGCTTCCTCTGCCTGGGCACGCGGGAGAGCCTGGACTTCGCACCATCGGCCGGCGACTTCACGCCGGTGGATGCCGCCCGCCGCATCTACCGCCTCGGCCCGCGTGGCGCGGGCAAGGAATGAGATGGTCACGCCACAAGCCATCGTGATCGGTTGTTCGGCCGGCGGACTGACCGCGCTGGAGTCGCTGTTTGCCAATCTCGACCCTGCCCTGCCGCAGTCCATTGCCGTGTGTTGCCACACGGGCTCGGCGACGGTCGAACTGCTCTGCGAACTGCTCGCCAAGCATGCGTCGCTTCCGGTCGAAGAGGCGCGCGAGCGTGCACCGATGCAGGGCGGCGTCATCCACGTGGCGCCCAGCGGCTATCACTTGCTCGTCGAAACAAGCCGCCGCTTCGCACTGTCAGTGGACCAGCGCGTGAGTTTCGCGCGCCCGTCCATCGACGTGCTGTTCGAATCCGCCGCCGAAGCCTGGCGTGATGCACTGATCGGCATCGTGCTCACCGGCGCCAACAGCGATGGAGCCAACGGCCTGCTGCGCATCCGGCAATGCGGCGGCATCGCCGTCGTGCAGGAGCCGACGAACGCCGAATCCCCCGCCATGCCGGCCGCCGCGCTCGAACGTGCGGGCGCCGACTACTGTCTTCCCCTTGCGGACATCGCGCCGCTGCTCAACCGTCTTTGCCTGCCATGAATCTGCCTACTCCGAAAATCCTCGTCGTCGACGATACGCCCGCCAACCTGGTCGCCATGCGGCACCTGCTTGCCGACAGCGGCGCTGCAATCTACGAGGCCAGCAGCGGCAACGCTGCGCTGGCGCTGTGCCTGGACCATGAGTTCGCGCTGATCCTGCTCGACGTCAACATGCCCGACATGGACGGCTTCGAAGTCGCCTTCCTGATCGGCGAAGATGAACGCCTGCGCGACATGCCGATCATCTTCGTCACCGCCGCCTATGCCGATGACATCAATCGCGTGCGCGGCTACCACTTCGGCGCGGTGGATTACATCGAAAAGCCGATCAACGACATGATCCTGCAGTCCAAGGTGCGCGTCTTTCTCGAGCTGTATCGCGCGCGGGAGCAGTTGAGGGCGACACTGGCCGAACTGGAGGAGCGCAACGCGCAGCTCAACGTGGAGATCGCCGAGCGACTGCGCGTTGAAGAACGCATCCGCCACCAGGCCACGCACGATATGCTCACCAGCCTGCCCAACCGCGTGCTGTTCCACGACCGCCTGGTCACCGCGATGCAACGTGTGCCACGCCATGGCCCCGGCTTTGCACTGGCATTGCTCGATATCGACGGCTTCAAGGCCGTGAACGATAGCCACGGCCATCCGGCCGGCGATGCCCTGTTGAAGGCCATCGCGCAACGGCTGGGCGACGAAGTCCGCGCGAATGACACGGTGGCGCGACTGGGCGGCGATGAGTTCGCCTTGATACTCGAGGATGTCGGCGACGAGGCCTCGCTCGTGCGCCGCTGCGAGCAAGTCGGCGTCGCACTCGCCCGGCCGTATCAACTGGAAGGCAGCAGTGGGCCGTTCGAGGCGCGGGTCAGCGCCAGCATAGGCCTTGCGCTGTGGCACGGCACGCAACAGAACGACGAAGCGCTGATCCAGGCCGCCGACCGTGCCCTCTATCAGGCGAAGGAAGGCGGCAAGAACCGCTGCGTGGTGTCCCCCTGAGTCAGGCCGCCTTGCGCGGCGCCACCCACATATCGATGCGGGCGCGGAAGACATCTTCGCCCGCTTCGTTGCGCACGTTCACCCGCACGGGCCACGCGTAGCCGCTGGAGGCTTCCACGGCCGGCGACTCGGGTGTTGCCAGCGCGACCAGCGTGCCCTTGGCCTTGGCGAGGTACTCGACCGCCATGCCCTTGGGAATCCAGCGCATGCTCGATGGAATGGTCACGTCGGTCATCATGCCCGCCGTGAGTTCGGCGGCGTTGCACAACGCAATCGCGTGCACGGTGCCGATGTGATTGTGCACGCGACGACGATCGCGGATGGCCACTTCGCAGCGGCCGGGTTCCAGTGCCTGGAAACGCGGTGCGATGGTGGCGAAGTAAGGTGCCTTGAAGCAGATCAGGCGGCCGTACAGCCAGCGACCACCCGGAAGGGAAACCAGACGACGATAGAGCGACAAGGCCTGACTCATGGCGAATCTCCCGTGTGGTCGGCGCTGTCGCGTCGCCCTTTCGTAGGTCGATGGCGTGTCCTCATTCCCGCTGGTGCGGGAATGAGGACGGTTGAAGTCAGGCCGCGTCGGCCAGCTTCTTTTTACGGTCCGCGCGGGTGACGGCGGCGCGCAGTTCCGACGGATCGAAATCGTCCACCGAGATGAACTCGAACACGCCTTCGCGCACGCGCTTGAGCAATTCGAACTCAGCGGCGTTGATCACGCCGGCCTGCATGGCTTCCGTGAGCTGACCCACGTAGTCGTGCGACTTGAACTGGCCGGACTTCTGCGCCTTGCCAAACTTGCGCTCCACCGGCTCGGCTGCGATCACGTCAGGCAGCAACGCATTCATGCGGCCGATGGTGTTGTTGGCGGTCGGCGTGAGGTATGCCCACTCGGTGAGACGATCACGCGCTTCGCCCGGCGCGGTGATGATGGCGGCGACACGGCGACCCAGGCGATCCGACGGCGGCACTTCGCGACGACCGAACGGGAACACCAGCGCGCGCAGCAACCACGACACAGGCTTCACCGGGAAGTTGCGGATGGCCCCATCGAGCGCCGTCTGGATGCGCCACATGCACTCATGGAACGCCCAGGCCAGCAGCGGGCGATCCGCTTCCGGACGGCCGGTGTCTTCATAGCGCTTGAGCATGGCGCTGGCGATGTACAGGTAGCTCAGCACGTCGCCCAGGCGCGCTGAGAGCTTTTCCTTGAACTTCAGCTTGCCGCCCAGCACGCCCATGAAGGTATCGGCGCACAGCGCGAGCGCAGCGGAGTAGCGGTTGAGCTTGCGATAGTAGCGGCGCACGTAGGCATCGCCCGCCGTGTCACCGATGCGCGAACCGGTGACGCCCAGCGTGAAGGCGCGCACCGCGTTGGAGATGCCAAAGCCGATATGGCCGAACAAGGCGCGATCGAAGGTCTTCAGGCGATCGCCATAGTCTGCGATCGACAGTGCCTGCATCTCCTTCAGCACGTAAGGATGGCAGCGAATGGCGCCCTGCCCGAAAATCATCAAGGAGCGCGTCATGATGTTCGCGCCCTCCACCGTGATGGCGATGGGCACGCCCTGCCACGCGCGGCCGGCGTAGTTCTTCGGACCGAGCTGCACGCCCTTGCCGCCGTGGACGTCCAACGCGTCACCCGCGATGGTGCGACCCCACTCGGTGGCGTGGTACTTGGCGATAGCCGAAGGCACCGCCGGCTTCTCGCCGCGATCCACCGCAGCCGCCGTGGCGCGCGACAGCGCCGCCGTGGCGTAGGTGAGGCCACCGATGCGGGCGAGTGCTTCTTCCACGCCCTCGAAGCGGGCGATGGAAAGACCGAACTGCTTGCGCATGCGCGCATACGCGCCGGTTGCCGCAACCGCGGCGCGCACGCCACCCGTCGCGTTCGACGGCAGCGAGATCGCGCGACCCACCGAGAGGCATTCCACCAGCATGCGCCAGCCATGGCCGGCCATGTGCGGGCCACCGATCAGCACCGACATCGGCACGAATACGTCCTTGCCGTGCAGCGGACCGTTCTGGAACGGAATGTTCAACGGGAAATGGCGGCGGCCGATTTCCAGGCCTGGCGTCGAACGCGGGAGCAGCGCCAGCGTAATGCCCAGGTCTTCCTTGTCGCCCAGCAGCTTTTCCGGGTCGTACAGGCGGAAGGCCAGACCCACCACCGTGGCGATCGGCGCCAGGGTGATATAGCGCTTGTCGAAGGTGAGCTTCATGCCCAGCGTTTCGACGCCATCGACCACTTGCTTGCACACCACGCCGAAGTCGGTGATGGAGGTGGCGTCGGAACCCGCGTACGGACCGGTGAGCGCGAAGCACGGAATCTCTTCGCCCACCGCCAGGCGCGGCAGGTAGTGGTTCTTCTGTTCGTCGCTGCCGTAGTGCAACAGCAGTTCAGCCGGGCCGAGCGAGTTCGGCACGGCCACGGTCGAGGCCACGGTCGCCGACATGGTCGCCAGCTTCTGCAGCACGGCCGAGTGCGCCAGCGCCGAGAAGCCCAGGCCGCCGTACTGCTTGGGAATGATCATGCCGAAGAACTTGTGCTTCTTGATGAAGGCCCAGACTTCCGGCGGCAGATCGGCCAGCTCGTGCGTGATCTGCCAGTCGTCGATCATGCCGCACAGTTCTTCCACGGGACCGTCGAGGAACGCCTGCTCTTCCACGCTCAGTTCCGGCTTGGGTTGCTTGAGCAGCTCATGCCAGTCCGGCTTGCCGGAGAACAGCTCGCCTTCGAAACCAACGGTGCCGGCTTCCAGCGCGGTCTGCTCGGTTTCGGACAGCTTCGGCGTCACCTTGGCGAACATCTTCAACAGTGGCGCGCTGATCTGCTTGCGGCGGAAGCCGTCCATCAGCAGCGGCACGGCGACGGCCAGCTCGATCACCAGCAGGATGAACATCGTCCACGGCGCACTCGCGAGCAGGCCAACGACGACGGTGGTGATCACCGTGGCGATCGCCCACGTGCGCAAGTTGGTGCGGTGGTAGGCACAGGCGCCAGTAGCGATGAGCGCCGCCAGCAGGGTCAGTATCACGGACATCACAACACCTCGTTACGAATGGCGTCTGGGTGGAACAGGGATTTCATGGGATAGGACTTCATGGCATCAGGCCGGAACCGCATCGCTGCGATCCGTCGAAGACAGCGCACGGACGAAACGTGCAATCTCGCGGGTGAAGGCGTCGTTGGCATCGCCAGCTACCATGTGCGTGGCGCGGGGCAATTCCACGTGCTCGGCGTGCGGCACCAGTTGCAGGAATTCGTTGACCGTGTCGCGCGAGACCACGTCGCTGCGTCCGCCCGACAACAGCAGCACGGGCACGCGCACCTTCGCCGCCGCCGCCATCAGGCGCGGCTGGTAACGCTCGCTCTCGCTCACCAGGCCGTTGAGCAGCGCCGGATCCCAGTGCCAGCGCAGTCGGCCGTCGTCGCCTTGGCGCAGCAGTGGTCGCAACTGGTCTTCTGTCTTGCGCTCAGCCCGATGCGGCATGTATTTCGCAATTTCCTCGGCGGCCTGCTCGTAGCTGGCAAAGCCGTCCGGATGGGCCTGCATGAAGGCGAGGATGCGTTCCACGCCCTTGGTTTCCCAACGCGGCGTGATATCCACCAGCACCAGCGCACGGAACGCGGAGGGATCGATCTCACCCGCCATCACCAGGCCGAGCAGGCCGCCCATGGAGGCGCCGACCAGGATCGGCTTGTGCAGCTCCGCATGGGCCAACTGGCGCAGATCGCCGATGAACTGCTCCATGTGGTAGTCGCCAGCCTTGGCATGGTCACTCTCGCCGTGACCGCGCGCATCAAAGGTGACGCAGCGAAAACCTTCGGTGGCCAGCGCTTCGGCCGTGCCGCGCCACGCGCCGCGGGTTTGGCCGAAGCCATGCGCGAACAGCAGCGTCGGATGACCTGAAGGTCGCCGGATGTCGACGGCCAGCATCAGGCCGTCAACGGCGGTGATGCGGGTTTCGGTTTTCTCTAGGGCGGCTGTTGATACCATACGCATGAGTATGGATTGCGACAATCCGCTGCGTCAATACGCGCCGCGACAAGAAGAGACCCGCCCTTTCAACGGCTTGCCACGGCGCCAATTGCAAAGCCGCCGGCAGGGGCTACCATACGGGTATGAATGCAAGCGCCAAACCCGAACGCACCCGCCTCTCCGCCGAGGACTGGGAAGACGCCGCCCTCAAGTTGATTGCAGATCAGGGCGTAGGCGCTCTGGCCGTCGAAGCGCTGGCTCGCCAGCTCGGGGTCACCAAAGGCAGCTTCTACTGGCACTTCCGGACCCGCGAAGCCTTGCTGCAGGCGGCTCTGGAGCGCTGGGAGCAGTACGGGGAAAAAGAAGTCATCAGCCAGATCGAGGCCATGCCCGATCCGCGTGGACGCCTGCCGGAACTGTTCCGTCGCGTCGCGCACGAACTGGCGCCGCACCGCGTCTACGCCGCGCTGCTGAAGGCATTGGACCACCCGCAGGTGGTGCCGGTGATGGCTCGCGTCTCGCAGCGGCGCATGGAATTCCTTACCAACATCTACCGCGAAGCCGGTCTGGCGCCGGAAGAGGCGCTCAACCGCGCCCGTCTGACCTATGCCGCCTACGTGGGCTTCCTGCAGCTCAATTTCACGCTGGGCCTGCCACGCATCAGCCATGATGAGTTCGACGCCTACGTGGAGCACATGATCCGCACGCTCACGCCGGCCTGATCCCGAGTACGGGGAAGCCAGGGGAACGCCGCCTTCGGGCGGCGTTTTTTTTGGGGCCATCTTCCCTGGTGCCGCCCTTCGGGCGATCTCTGGCGCGAGGTCAAAAATCGCACGCGGCGATTTCTTTTGTTGCCTGCAAGCCACTGGCAGTCCACCTGCCAAAGTGGTCTGCTGTTACATCTGTAACTGTCGAGTCCAGCAACGTTTTAGGGGTGCGCCCAGTTGCGGTTTGCTGCGCTCTCACTTGTCATGCCAGTGTTCGTAAGTTACCGTTTCTACTCTTTTTTGCATCAAGACCAGAGCGAGGAAACGATGTCGAGCAAGCTGGAAGCGCTGCAGCGCTGGGTGGATGAAGTGGCGGCGCTCACCCGCCCCGCGAAGATCCATTGGTGCGACGGTTCTGATGCCGAGTACCAGCAGCTGGTGCAGCAGATGCTGCAGACCGGCGACCTGATCGAGCTCAACCAGCAGACCCATCCGGGCTGCTACCTGCACCGGTCGAGCCCCTCCGACGTGGCCCGCGTCGAACACCTCACCTTCGTCTGCACCAAAGAGCAGGACGACGCCGGCCCGAACAATCACTGGATGGCCCCGGCCGACGCGCACGCCAAGATCGACGCGCTGTTCGACGGCTGCATGGAAGGCCGCACCATGTACGTCATTCCGTACTGCATGGGCCCCATCGATTCCCCGCTGGCCCGCTGCGGCGTGGAAATCACCGACAGTCCTTACGTGGTGGCCAACATGCGCACCATGACGCGCATGGGCGCTGCCGCGCAGGCGCGCATCGAGCGCGAAGGGACCTTCGTGAAGGGGCTGCACTCGACCGGCGAGCTCGATCCGGAGCGTCGTTTCATCATGCACTTCCCCGAAGAGCTGACCATCAAGTCGTACGGCTCCGGCTACGGCGGCAACGCTCTGCTCGGCAAGAAGTGCCACGCGCTGCGCATCGCCAGCTACCAGGCGAAGTCGGAAGGCTGGCTGGCCGAGCATATGCTCATCGTCGGCATCGAGAACCCGCAGGGCGAAACGCATTACATCGCCGCCGCGTTCCCCTCGGCGTGCGGCAAGACCAACCTCGCCATGCTCATTCCGCCCGAGGGCTACCGCAAGGACGGCTGGAAGGTATGGACCGTGGGCGACGACATCTGCTGGATGCGCCCTGGTGCGGATGGACGTCTGTACGCCATCAACCCGGAAGCGGGCTATTTCGGCGTGGCCCCGGGCACCAGCGACGCCACCAATCCGAATGCGCTCTCGACCATCGCGCGCGACACCATCTTCACCAACGTCGCCGTCACCGCGGACAACCAGCCGTGGTGGGAAGGTCTGCCGGGCACGCCGGTCACCGACTGGCAGGGTCGCCCGTATGACCCGGCGAACGGCCCCGCCGCGCATCCCAACTCCCGCTTCACCGTGAGCGCGAAGCAGTGCCCGACTTGGTCACCTCGTGCAGAAGACGCACAGGGCGTGCCGGTCAGCGCCATCGTGTTCGGTGGCCGTCGCCCCTCGCTGATCCCGCTGGTGTTCGAAGCGAAGGACTGGAAGCACGGCGTACTGGTCGGCGCCTCGATGGGTTCGGAAACCACCGCCGCCGCCACCGGTGCGGTCGGCGTGCTGCGTCGCGATTCGATGGCGATGAAGCCGTTCGCCGGTTACCACTACGGCGACTATTTCCGTCACTGGCTGTCGTTCGACAAGCCGGGCGCGAACCTACCGAAGATTTTCCACGTCAACTGGTTCCGCAAGGGCGACGACGGTCGCTTCATGTGGCCGGGCTTTGGCGACAACCTGCGCGTGCTGCAGTGGATGATCGACCGCGTGGAAGGCCGCGCCGAAGGCAACCAGACGGCCATCGGCACCCTGCCCAAGGCCAGCGAGCTGCAGCTCGACGGCCTCGGCCTGGACCGCGCCACCGTCGATACGCTGCTACACGTCGACCAGGCGGGCTGGAATGCTGAGCTGGCCGCCATCGGCGAATACCTCAACAGCTTCGGCACGCGCATGCCTTCGGAACTGCATGCGGAACAGCAGCGCGTCGCCAAGGCGCTGGACGATGCGGCGATGACGCCGCGCGCGGCCGTCGCCTCCTGACGCCGCCCTGACCCGCCGGCCATCGCGGCCGGCGGGTTGCTTCACCATCTGCTCTAAACCCTGTCGCCCGCAGGCGCATCCAAGCTGGCAAGATGATCGCCGCCTGCCCCGCCACCGGACCCACGATGCCGCCAGCTCCCGCTGGGGATCACCATGACATGGACGACGTCCACGCGGCGGCGGCCGGTGACCGACTGGCATTCCAGCGCCTGTATCGCGCGCATGTGGACCGCGTATACGGCGCGGTATACCGACTGGCCGGCTACGACCACGCCCGCGCGGAAGACCTCACGCAAGAAGCTTTCGTGCGCGCCTGGCAGAAGCTGTCCGGCTTTCGTGGCGACAGCGCCTTCGGCACATGGCTGTATCGACTCGCGGTGAACGTCGCGCTGATGGATATCCGCTCTCGCAGTGCGGACCCCGTCGCCATGATGGACGAGGACAGCCTTCCCGATCATGGCGAAACACCGTTCTGCGCCGCCGAGCGTGAAGAGCTCGAACGCGCGATCGGCAAGCTACCGCCGCGGGCACGCGCCGTGTTGGTGCTGCACGACGTGGAAGGTTGGCGACACGAGGAAATCGGTGCCGAACTCGGCATGGCAGTAGGTTCGTCCAAGGCGCAATTGCATCGCGCGCGCGGCCTGCTGCGGAAGAGTCTGTCCCCATAGACGCAATGACGCCGCGCCGGGAACTGTTTGCCCGCGGGGCAAGGAAGAGAGAGGGAATGTATGTCGATACAAGACCGAGCGATGACGCCGCACCGAGGGCAAACAGACCCGGCCCTCCGGGTTGCCCTGCTGAGGCCGTCATGCGGCAGCCCACGGCTTGCCCATGCAGCCAGCATGGGCAAGCCATGGGCTACCACCTGCCAGCCTCAGCAGGGCAACGCGGCGCCATTGCGTCTATGGGGACAGACTCCATGGGAGAACGCTCATGAACGAATTTGAATGGCTGCGCCAGACACGCGCCCTGCGCGAACCGGTATCGCCTCGACGCGATCTGTGGTCCGGCATCGATGCCGCGCTGGATGCCGCCAACGTGACAGCCACGGCGCCGGCACCCCGGCGAGCCGCGCGACAACCGCAGAACTGGCTGATCGCGGCGAGCTTCCTCGGCTTGTCGCTGTTCGCCGGCAGTCTCGCCGTGCACCTGCGCGACCGCACGCTCGCCAACACCACAGCCACGACCATGCCCGACGCGGGACGCTGGCGCCCCAACGATCCGCGCCTCGCCGGCGCGGCCGTGGAACTCGACGCCGCCAGCATGGAGCTGCAGCAGGCGATCGAACAGGCGCCACATTCACCCGCGTTGCAACGACTGCTCAACCGCACGCAAAAGCAACAGGCACAACTGCGTCAGATGGAACACCAGGCTGGTTGAGTCCAGCGGAGCCTTCACCATGAATACCGCACGCGTCATTCCACTCCTGCTCTGCCTGTCGATCGGCCAGGCTCTGGCCGACACGCCCATCAACCTCACCCACGAAGCCTCGCCCAACGCACGCGTCAGCGTCAGCAACATCAAGGGCGAGGTGACTGTGAGCGCCTGGGATCGCAACCAGGTGCAAGTCACCGGTCGCCTGGGCGACGGCGCCAAGCCGCTCGCCATCGAAGGCAGCAACGGCAACATGAGTATCAAGGTCGAGTCGCAGGGCAAGTCCGGCTGGCTCAACTTCGGCAGCGACACCTCGATGGGATCGACCACGCTGGACGTGCGCGTCCCCAAGGGCGCATCGCTCAGTGTCGAAGTGGTCAGCGCACCGCTGAACATCGACGGCATCGACGGCGGCACCATCAAGGTGAACACGGTAAGCGGCAAGGCGCGCATCAATGCGCGGTCGCCGAACGTGGACGCGAATGCAGTCAGCGGTAGCCTTGAGCTTGCCGGCAATGCGGACAAGGTGTCGCTGCAAACCGTCAGCGGCGACATCCTGGCGCCCAACGTCGGCGCCGAAGCGGACCTGCAAACCGTCTCCGGGCGCATCCGCGTCAGCGGTGGCCCATGGCGCAAGCTCAACCTAAGCACCGTCTCCGGCGACGTGCAGCTCGGTGGCGGCCTCGCACCCAACGGTACCTTTGACGTCGACAGCATGAGCGGCGACGTGCAGGTGCAGGTGCCGTCCAACCTCTCGGCCATCATCAAGGCCAGCACCTTCAGCGGCGATCTGCGCAGCGACTTTGGCGCCGTGAAGAAAGGTGATCACGGCCCGGGCAGTGAACTGAGGACGACCGCCGGTGGCGGCGACGGCAAGATGAATATCGAGACCTTCAGCGGTGACCTGCGCATCCGCCGGCAGGATTGATCTTCACCCCATGCACCAACGAAAACGCCGGGCAATGCCCGGCGTTTTTCTAGGCCTGTCCGGTACGTAACCGGCGGCGGAAATCAGAGATCCTGGTGGTACTGCACGTACGGCGTGCGCGACTGATCCGGTTCCGGGCCGGCCGGCGTGTTCACGCCGTTGCCCGATGACCACAGGTTCTGCGCGCCGATGCTCAGTTCGCCCTGCCACGGCAGGCGCCAGGTCACGCCGAGATCGATGCTGTTCCAGCGGCGATCCGGGTTGTAGCCCGCACCCGGCACACCGGCTTCCGGCGCCATGGTGCGACCGACGATGCTGCCGCTCAGCGGACCGCGATCAACACCGAAACTCACGGCCTTCTGGTCCATCGTATTGATGCCTAGCAGGTTGCCCGGAAGCAAGCGCACACGACCGACGCTCGCGCCGAGATCGATGCCGCTCTTGCTGTCCAATGCAACGCGACCGCGAGCATTGAGCTGGGTGCTGCTGTCGAAACCGGAAAGGCCGTTCACGCTCGGCATCGCACCCGGCAACAGGCGCGGCAGGGTAGCGGCGCCCTGGACATTGTCAGTACCCACGCTCAGGCCCAACGAATAACGACCGTCGCTGTAGGTGGCCCCGACCTCGCTGCCGATGATGCGCGGCGCCTGGTTGTTGGCCCAGTTGTGCTCGCTCACGCCCACGTGCGCCTGCACGTTCGGGGCGATGCCGTATTTGATATCGGAAGATTGCACCGTACCCGCGTCAACGGCGCGGAACTGCAGAGGCGCATCGCCGAGCTGAGCCGAGGCCAGCGACCCGCTGCTGGACTGCAGCGACAGCCAGCGGCCATCGCCACCGCGCCATAGGGACACGGCATGGCTACCATTGGGCTGCGCCGGGTCCGGCGCCTGGGAGAGAAGGCGGTTGGCGGCGCTGTACGAATCATTGGCCGCAGTCTGCCCTGCCGCTACAAACGGCACGAGCAAAAGTGGCAATGACAAGAAAAAGCGACGCATGAACGCGAAAACCCCCGCGATACCATTAGACGGGAACGAGTTCGCCCCCTCCCAGAGACGAGTTAGGTCTAACGATACCACATTTTACTTTTTGCTAACACCCGAATTCCAAGTTTGTGCGCCAGTTCCAGAAGACTCGCATCACAAATTTTTGACATCCCGGAGCCGAATAGGTTCCCGGTACGCGGGGCCAGCAACAAAGCTGAATGGTGGCGATATATAGTCCTCTCTCGTCATAACATACGGATCCATCCCGCGACTGATGACCTCGGTCCTCTCCAGCCCTATGTCCGCCTACCCAGCCGACAGCGCCGCTGCGCTGCATGCTGCGGTGGAACGTCTCTTCCGCGCGGCCGATGCGGCCAGCGTGGCGGAGATCTGCGAGGGCATGTTGCGTGGCCTGGGCGTCGGCGGCCGGCTGCACTGGCGGCTGTTGGGCGATACGGAACCGCCCAACGAGCAGTTCACCCAGCTCGATCTGGCGGAGGACCCCCAGGGGCTACGCTCGCTGGTCCTGACGCTGCCGACGGGCACGATCTCAGATCCGCTGAGAGAGATCCTTTCGTGGATCGGCCGCCTGGTCGCCTGCCGCCTGCGCCAGCTGGCTGAGACGTCGCGCCTTTACGAGGCCATTTCGCGCCTGGCGCTGGCCGAACGATTGCAACGTGCGCTCTACGCCATCGCCGACCAGGCGGGCGCCGAGCACAACATGACCGAGATGATGCACTCGCTGCACGCGATTCTCGGCAGCCTGATGTACGCGGAGAACTTCTATATCGCGCTGTACGACGCGCCCACGGACACCGTGCGCTTCCCGTACTACGTCGACACGATGGACAAGGAACCGCCCTCGCCCGACGAGGCGGTGGCGTTGCAGGAAATGCGTTACAGCCTCACCTGGAATCTGCTGCAGAGTGGCCAGGCGATCATGGGATCGGTGGCCGAGCTCACCGAGCAGTTCAAGGGGCGCTTCGTGCTGCTGGGTCCCGTATGCGAGCACTGGCTGGGCGTCCCCCTGCTGCGTGACGGCCGCGTGGTGGGCGGCATCGTGATGCAGAGTTACCGAGAGGACACGCACTACAGCGAACACGACCGCGAGTTGCTCAGCTACGTCGCCAAGCATGTGCAGACAGCGCTGGAGCGACGCGAGGCACATGAAGAGCTGGAACGCCGCGTGTCCAGTCGCACGGCAGCGCTTCGCGAGGCCAACCGCGTACTGCGCCAACAGGTGCTGCAGCGCCAGCGTGGCGAGCGACTGCAAGCCGCGCTGTTCCGCATTGCCGAGCTGGCGAACGCGTCGGAAAGCATCGACAACTTCTACGCCGCGGTGCATCGCGTCATCGGCGGCCTGCTCTACGCGCGCAACTTCTACATCGCGCTGCTGGACGAAGAGCAGAAGACACTCAGCTTCCCCTACTCCGTCGATGAGTTCGACACGGTGCGCCTGCCGCGTGCGCATGGCCGGGGCGTCACCGAGTACGTGCTGCGTCACGCCAAGCCGTTGCTGGCCGACCCAGCCGAGTTCGATCGCCTGCAACAAATGGGCGAGATCACCCATCGCGGTTCCCGCTCGCTCTGCTGGCTGGGCGTGCCTCTGATCTGGGGCGACCGCGCCATGGGTGTGCTGGCGGTGCAGAGCTACTCGCCGGAGCACACCTACGACGTCCGCGATCAGGAGTTGCTGACCTTCGTGGGTTACCACGTGGCCAACGCCCTGCAGCGCAAGCACACCACCGAATCGCTGAAGCAGGCCTACGCCAGCCTGGAGCGCCGCGTCACCGAACGCACGCGTGCACTCGCCCTGGCCAACCGCGACCTGCGCGAGCAGATCGCCGAGCGCGAACGCGTGGAGCGCCGCCTCAAGTACGAAACCCTGCACGATTCACTGACCGGCCTGCCCAATCGCACCCTGCTGCTGCAACGCCTGGAACAGGCACTGCAGCGCTATCACAGCGATGCGCAGGAGCTGTTCGCGGTGCTGTTCATCGACCTCGATCGCTTCAAGGTGATCAACGACTCGGTGGGCCACCTGGTCGGCGACGACTTGTTGTTCCAGGTGGGTGGGCGCATCCGCGCGTGCCTCAAGACGCGCGATGTGGTCGCCCGCCTGGGTGGTGACGAGTTCGCCGTGCTGGCGGAAGGCATCACCGATCCGAAGATGGCCATGCTCATTGCCGAGCGCATCATCGACGAGCTGCAGACGCCCTTCCGCCTCGGCGCGAAGGAGATCTTCACCTCCGCGTCGATCGGCATCGCCCTGCCCAGCCCGCACTACCAACGGCCGGAGGAACTGCTGCGCGACGCCGATGCGGCGATGTACCGGGCGAAGGACGAAGGCCGCCATCGCGCCGCTGTGTTCGACGACCGGCTGCGACGCGAAGCTTTGTCGCTGCTGGAAATGGAAGGCGACCTGCGCCGCGCGCTGAGCCGCAACGAATTCGTGCCGTTTTACCAGCCCATCGTCGCGCTGCAGACCGGACGCACTGTGGGTTACGAGGCGCTGCTGCGCTGGCGCCATCCGGACCGCGGCCTGCTGACCCCGGGTGATTTCCTGGCCGTGGCCGAAGAAAGCGGCTGCGCTGAAAGCATCGACTGGCAGATCTTCGATCAGGTATGCGCCCAGGCCGAAGCACTGGCCGGCAGCGATGGCTTTGTCAGCATCAACGTGTCGGGCCGTCACTTCCGGTCGCTGGATCTGGACAAGCGCATGCTCGACCTGATCGAGTCGCATCACCTGCCACCGCGCTGCCTGCGCATCGAAGTGACCGAGCGCGCGCTGCTGGAGAACGCCGCCCAGGTGAAACGCATGCTGGACAACCTGCGCAGCCACGGCGTGAGCATCGCGCTCGACGACTTCGGTACCGGTTATTCCTCGCTGAGCTATCTGCACCAGTACCCCATCGAGACGCTGAAGATCGACCGCTCCTTCATCGTCGAGCTGCCGCGCGAAGGTGGTCATGGCGCCGCCGTGGTGCGCGCCATCCAGGCGCTGGCCAACTCGTTGCAGATGCAGGTGATCGCCGAAGGTATCGAGGACGAGGACCAGCGCGAGGCATTGCTGCGCATTGGCTGCCGTTACGGCCAGGGCTTCCTGTTCGCCACACCCAAGATGGCCGAGGTCTGGTTGCAGCGCGAACATCACTTCGCCCTGCCGTAGAGCGCACGACCACGCTTATGGCTCGTCATTCCGGCGCAGGCCGGAGGGATGACGGGCAAAAGAAAAGCCGGCCGCGACTAGCGCGACCGGCTTCCTGCTTCTACCGCTACCGTTTTACTGCGCCGTATGCGGTGCGCTGGTAGTCGGGCTGGCGCTGAGCAGGTGCTCAGCGTCGACGCGGTCAAAGGTGTAGCGCTGCGCGCAGAATTCGCAGATCACCTCGATCTCGCCTTCGCGTGCTTCCAGTGCGGCCTCCACCTCGTCACGACCCAGTGAGCGCAGCACCGCCTCGACGCGTTCGCGCGTGCAGCTGCAGCCGAACGCCAGCGGCCGGGGCTCGAACAGGCGCACCGACTCCTCGTGGTAAAGGCGATAGAGCAACTGCTCGGGCGGCGTGGCCAGCAGCTCCGCCTGTCCCAACGTCGCGGTGAGGTGCTGGATGCGCGTCCAGGCGTCTTCGTCCTCCACGGCGTCATGACCGCCCTCGTCCGGCAGCTTCTGCAGCATCAGCCCAACCGCATGCTCGCCATCGGCCGCCAGCACGATGCGCGCCGGCAGCTGTTCCGACTGGGCGAAGTAATTTTCCAGCGCCGAGGCAAGATCCGGATGCTGAAGGTCAACCAAGCCCTGGTAGCGCTGTCCGCGCTCGGCATTGCCGATGGTGATGGCCATGATGGCGTCCGGCAGCGCCGCCAGATCCAGCGTGGCCGGCAGCGGGTCGGTCCAGCGGGCCAGGCCGCGCAGGCGGCCCTGGTCAGTGCATTCTGCGAACAGCAGGCGCAGCGGGCCGCTGCTCTTCAGCTCCACCGACAGCGCGCCTTCCAGCTTGATGTTGCCCGTCAGCAGCGCACTGGCGGCCAGCGTCTGGCCGAGCACGGAGCGCAGCAGGCCGGGATACGCGGAGCGGCCGGCGACTTCACGCCAGGCTGGGCCAAGACGGACGAGCACGCCGCGCACGCCGGCGCGCTCAAGCATGAAGCGATGCAGCACATCTTCGACAAGCACGGTTTCCACAGGATGGACCTCTCAAGAGCAATGCCCCTAGATGGGGGCGCCTGCGCGCGGGTACAACGACCGTCGGCGCGGGGAGGCTGGGGGCCCCTATACTGCCGCCAATTCCGTCCACGCGCCGCCATGACTTCACGACGCCCGCTCGCCGCCCGCCTGCTCCGCTCCCTGTTTCTGGTCGTTGTCGCCTGGCTGGCGCTGAGCTGGCTGCTGGTACTGGTGCTGCGGTTCGTCCCGCCCTGGACATCGGCGGTGATGATGGAGCGGCAGTTCGGCGCGCTTATCCACGGCGAGAAGGATTTCCGCCTGCAGCACCACTGGGTGCCGTGGAGCCAGGTGTCGCCTTACGTGCCGCTGGCCATGGTGGCCGGCGAGGACCAGAAATTCCCGTTCCATCATGGTTTCGATTTCGATTCCATCCAGGACGCGGTGGACGCCGCCGACGAGGGCCGTCGCCTGCGCGGTGCGAGCACGATCAGCCAGCAAACCGCCAAGAACCTGTTCCTGTGGAATGGCCGCAGCTTCATCCGCAAGGGGCTGGAGGCGTACTTCACTGTGCTGATCGAGGCCACCTGGCCGAAGCAGCGCATCCTGGAGGTGTACATGAACATCGCCGAGCTGGGCGATGGCATCTATGGCGTGGGTGCCGCCAGCGATGCGTTCTTCCACGTGCCGCCGTCGCGGCTGAGCCCCGCGCAGGCGGCGCGCCTAGCGGCAGTGCTGCCCAGTCCCCGTCGATTCCACGCTGATCACCCCACCGCCTACGTGCAGAGCCGCGCCAACTGGATCCAGCAGCAGATGGGGCAACTTGGGGGACCGGGTTACCTGCAGAGCCGACCATCGCCGCGTGACGCGCGTCGCCGCTAACGCTCGCCGGCAAGGTCACACGTGCACTAGCATTCGCCGACCACCCAGGAAGCCAATCGCCTGCCATGCCACGCCTCACCATCGTCGTTCCCGCCTACAACGAAGCTGCCGTGCTGGAAACGTTCCACGCACGACTGGCTCTCGTGCTGGACGGACTTCCGCTGGATTGCGACGTGCTCTATGTCGATGACGGCAGCAGTGACGCCACCTGGCCGTTGATCGAGGAGCTGGCCAAGCGCGATCCCCGTACGGGCGGGCTCAAGCTCTCGCGCAACTTCGGCAAGGAAGCGGCGCTGACCGCCGGCCTGGATCACGTCGACGCCGATGCGGCCGTGGTGATCGACGCCGACCTGCAGGATCCGCCAGAGCTGATTCCCGCGCTGATCGAACGCTGGCACGAGGGCTTCGACGTCGTCTACGCCACGCGCACGGCGCGCGACGGTGAGACCGGTTTCAAGAAACTCACCTCGGCCCTGTTCTACCGCAGCATGGAACGCGTGTCCGATACACGCGTCCCCCGCGATACCGGTGACTTCCGCCTGCTTTCCCGGCGCGCGCTTGATGCGCTGCACCAGCTGCGCGAGCGGCAGCGCTTCATGAAAGGCCTGTTCACCTGGATCGGCTACCGACAGACAGCCGTCTACTACCTGCGGGAACCGCGTCAGGCCGGCGCTACCAAGTGGAATTACTGGCGCCTGCTGCAACTGGCGATAGAAGGCTTCACCTCGTTCTCCACGGCTCCGCTGCGGCTCGCCACCTGGATCGGCGTGATGGCCTCGATGCTGGCCTTTGTCTATGGCATCTGGGTGTTCGGCAAGGCCCTGCTGTTCGGCGAACAGGTGCACGGCTACCCGTCGCTGATGGTGGTGATCCTGTTCATGGGCGGCGTGCAGATGCTGGCCCTGGGTGTCATCGGCGAGTACCTGGGCCGCAACTACGCCGAGAGCAAGCAGCGGCCGCTGTACTTCATCGAAGAGAAGCGCACGCGCCGCACCGGTTCCTGAGCAGGAACCGGCCGGCGCTTCACGCCGGGCCAACACCACGTCCACACGGCGGCGCTAGACTCTTGCCATGCGACCCATCGGCGGTACCAGAGCCTGTTCACCATCCCGGGGAGGTTGAAGCATGCGACAGGTCAAGCATTTGCTGGAAGGCAAGGGCACCGACATTTTCAGCATCGCACCGGACGCGCCCGTACTCGAAGCGATCAAGCACATGGCGGAACGCCGCGTCGGCGCCCTGCTGGTGATGCGTGGCGAACGACTGGTGGGCATCGTCTCCGAGCGTGACTACGCGCGGAAAGTGATCCTGCAAGGTCGCTCCTCCGCGCAGACCGCGGTCTCGGAGATCATGAGCAGCCCGCCGCTCACGGTAGGCCCGGACACCGACGTGTTCGACTGCATGCGCCTATGCACCGATAGCCGGATCCGCCACCTTCCGGTGGTCACCGGCGACCGCGTGGTGGGCGTCATTTCGATCGGCGACCTGGTGAAGGAAGTGATCGACGCGCAGGCCGAACAGATCGAGCAGCTGCAGCGTTACATCACGAGCTGAGCGTCAAGTCCCAGCCGCACTTACGGGCTTCGCCTGGGGGTTGGGCAAAGGCGGTTCCGGCAGCAGGTCGGGCGAGTGCCCGGCCCGCGCGGATACCCATGTAGCCAGCGCAGAAACACCCGCGCCGATACCCGCCATGCCCGTAGCGGCCACACCCAGCGTGCCGAGCAAGGTCACGCCACTGGTGACCAGTACGTCGCCGAAACGCCAGATGGCCGTCTCCACGAAGTTCTTGCCCTTGTAGCGCGTCTCGCGCGGCACACGGGTGTAAAGCGCGTCGACCGAAGGCTTGGTCATGCCATAGGCGAAGCCGCGCGACCCCACCATCAAAATCGACAGCATCGGCACCACCAGGCCGATCAGGTTGACGTTGCCGATGCCCAGTACCACCACGAGCAACAGCAGCACGAAGTTCACCAGCGAGGGCACCACCAGTCCCCATCCGGCACCCTTGCGTATCAGCAGCCATCGCGTAAGCGTCAGTTGCAATACAACACCCAGCAGGTTGGTCGCGAGATCCAGATCGTTATAGAACGACGTGCGCGCAATACGGTCAGGCAGGTGCGCCTTGGTGTAGTCGGCCATCAGGGCATAGGCGAGTGTGCCGATGCCGTCACCCAACACCATCAGGATGGCCATATAGCGCAGGAACGGGCGCGTCCACAGTTCCTTGATGCCGGCCCACAAGGAGCCACCGATGGCCTCGTCGCTGCGCGCTTCCGCCCGGCAGTCGTGTCGCGACGACAGCGCCAGCAGGATCGCCAGGGCGATCACCAGCGCCACGGCCGACACCACCAGCAACGCCGCCACGCCGATGATCTCCACCAGTGCCTTGGTCACCAGCGGGCCGAAGATGGCTCCGGCCATACCGCCCAGCGCGATCAAGGGAAAGACGCGTCGCGCCTGCACGCTCTGGAAGATGTCGGCCATGAAGCTCCAGAACAGCGACACCACGAACAGATTGAACACGCTGACCCAGATGAAGAAACCCACGCCAAGCGTGCGTGCGCCGATACGGTCCTGCGCCATGAACGCGGGCACGAAGGCCAACAGGCACGCGACGAAGAAGCTGTAGCTCCAGCCCAGCAGGCGCTTGCGGGGGAAATGTGACACCAACGCGCCGAACACGGGCGTCAGCAGCAGCATCACGCCGAACGTACTGGCGTAAAACAAGGGAAGCGATTGGGAGCCGACGGCGCCGCTAAGCTGATCCCGCACGGGCCGGATGATGTAATAGGCCGTCATCACGAAGAAGAAGGCCACCGCCGAAAGAGTCGACGCGAGGCCTTCGTTCGCTGCGGCAGGTCGGGGGGTATTCACCGGCGTTTCCAGCGTGGGTCCGGTACAGACTAGCATGCCGATATGACGGCCTAAGCAGGGGGCACGGTGCACTACGACTACATCATCGTCGGCGCGGGGTCGGCGGGCTGCGTGCTCGCCAACCGACTCAGCGCCAGCGGCAGCAAGCGCGTGCTGTTGCTGGAGGCCGGCCCCACCGACTGGCATCCGCTTATTCATATGCCCGCCGGCATTGCGCGCCTCGCCAGCAACCGGCGGCTCAACTGGAATTACCGCACCGAGCCGGAAGCGCAGCTGCAAGGCCGTACGCTATGGTGGCCGCGCGGGAAGACGCTGGGCGGCTCCAGTTCGATCAACGCCATGTGCTACATCCGCGGCGTGCCCGGCGACTACGACCGCTGGGCCGAAGCCACCGGCGATGCGCGTTGGTCGTGGGCTCACGTGCGCCCCTGGTTCCTTTACAGCGAGGACAACGAGCGCGGCGCCAGCGAGCTGCACGGCCGCGGAGGCCCGCTATCGGTGAGCGATCTGCGTTATCACAACCCGCTGTCGGAGGTCTTCATCGACAGCGCGGTGAGCGCGGGCTTCGCGCGCAACAATGACTTCAATGGTCCGAGCCAGCACGGCTTTGGGCTCTATCAGGTCACTCAGCGCAACGGCGCGCGTTGCTCCGCCGCCAAGGCGTACCTGCGGCCAGCGCATGACCGACAGAACCTGGAAGTGCGCACGGGAGCACCGGTGGCGCGCGTAGTGATCGAGCACGGTCGTGCGGTAGGCGTGCAGATGCAGGGTGACGGAGCCATCATCGAAGCGGGCGAGGTGATCCTGTCCGGTGGCGCAATCAATTCTCCACAGTTGCTCATGCTGTCCGGCGTTGGGCCGGCCGAGCATTTGCGCGAACACGGCATCACCGTGCACGTCGATCAGCCGGAGGTCGGTGCGAACCTGCAGGACCATCTGGATATCTGCACGCTGGACAGCAGCACGCAGAAGATCACCTACGATCACGTCAACGAACTGGCCGCGGGCTGGCGCTTCCTGCGCCACCGCGAGGGACCGGGCACGTCGAATGTCGCCGAGGCCGGCGGCTTCGTGCGTAGCCGGCTGGCGACGGACGAACGTTGCGATCTTCAGTTCCACTTTGTACCGGCGCTACTGGACGATCACGGCCGCCATCGCCTGCCCGGCTACGGATACACCGTGCATGCGTGCTATCTGCACCCGCGCAGTCGCGGCAGCCTCCGCCTGCGCTCGGCCGATCCCGCACAGCCCATCGCCATCCATGCGAACTACCTGAGCGATCCGGAGGGGCACGATCTGCAACACATGATCGAGGGCGCGCGACTTTCCCGCGAGATCCTTTCGCAAGCACCCTTCACGCCCTTTCATGGCAAGCCCGTATTCCCGGAACGTGCGCTCTCCACCGACACGGAGTACGCGGACTTCATCCGGCGCAAGGCGGAGACGATCTATCACCCCGCCGGCACCTGCCGCATGGGCAAGGACATGGACGCGCCGCTGGACAGCGAATTGCGTGTACGCGGCGTGGAGAACCTGCGGGTGGTGGATGCCTCGGTGATGCCGAGCCTGCCCAGCGGCAACACCAATGCACCGGTGATCATGCTGGCTGAACGCATCAGTGGGCTCATCCTGAACGAACCCGTGCCTGGCACGCCACTGCGGGACGAATAATGTCCATCGGCGCCCCCGACGACGGATTTTCCCGCGCCCCTGCGGTAATCTCCCAAGGGCGTCATGGATGGACCGGCTCGCTCGACCCAAGGCCCGGCTCTTTCCAGAGCTGCTTATCGACCCGGCGTCCTCGCGACGCCCATCACTATCGAACAGCATGACGTTTCGCACCCTTCCATGGCTCGTTGCTGCCGCACTGGTACTCGCCGGTACGTCGCCCCTCGCACGCGCCGCCGCGCAGGCGGGTGACGCCGGTCATTCGACCAACCACCAGGACCTGCCCGCCGATCGCATGAAGGACACCCTGGCGGCCTACCAGCAATGGCTGGACCGCCTTGACCAACGCAACGCGGTGGCTGGCCTCGCCACCGCCGTGGTGGCGGATAACAAGGTCGTGTTCGAAGACACCATCGGTTATGCCGACGCATCCACGCGCCAGCCCGTGACGCCCGAAACGGTGTTTCGCCTGGCATCGTTGTCCAAGGCGTTCGCCACGGCGCTGACCGGCGTGCTGGTGAGCGACGGCAAACTATCGTGGGATACCAAGCTCGTCTCCGTGCTGCCCTTCTTCAAGCTCAAGCAGGACGGTGCGGCGGAGCACGCCACGGTGCGCGACATCCTCGGCCAGCGCCTGGGGCTGCCCAAGAACACCTACGACAACATGCTCGAGGAGAACGTGTCGTACGAGGAGCTGGCACGCCGGCTCGACGAGGTCACGCTGACCTGTGACGTTGGCCAATGCTATGGCTACCAGAACATCGCCTTCAGCCTGATCGGCGACGTGATCTATGCACAGACCGGTGACTTCTTCACCCGCCAGGTCGACAAGAACATCTTCTTTCCACTGGGCATGAAAACCGCGAGCTACGGGCGCGAAGGACTGGAAACGAGCAAGAGCTGGGCACGCCCCCATCGCCCCAGCGGCAATGGCTGGGTCCCGTTCGAACCGAAGGAGGCGTACTACCGCGTCGCCCCCGCGGCCGGCGTCAACGCGAGCCTCAAGGACATGGAGCAGTGGTTGATCGCGCAGATGGGCGGAAGACCCGACGTGCTGCCCCCCGCGCTGCTCACCACCCTGCACACGCCGGAGGTGTCCACTCCGGTGGAGATGCATTCGGCCCCGTGGCGTCGCGCCCGCCTGGAGGACGCGTCCTATGCGCTGGGCTGGCGCGTGTTCGACTACGAAGGCGAAACCATGATCTTCCACGCGGGTGCCGTCGAGGGTTATCGCACCATGATCGGGTTCCTGCCGAAGTACCACGTCGGCATGGTCATGATGTGGAACTCCGCCGACCCGCTCCCCAGCGGCCTGCTGCCCATGGTGTTCGACAGCCTGCTGGGATTGCCTCACGTCGACTGGGCCGGCATCGAGAGCGATGCGCCGGCGCCCCATGCCGCTCACACCGCGACCAAGGGCAGGACCCACAAGAAGGGCAAGGCGGCCACTACCGCCAGCAACGGCGACACCAATTGAGCATTCCCCAACGCAAAGCGCCGCATGGAAACATGCGGCGCTTTGCGTTGCCCGTGCCTGCCGCCCCATGGCGGGCAGGCACGTCATCAGTTGAGCTTGAAGACGATGCGTCGCTTGTCCTGCGAGGCCACCGGCGTACCGTCCTGCGTCGCCGGCTGGAACTTCCAGCGGCTCACCGCTTCCGTCGCGGCGCGATCGAACACATGGCGCGGCTCGGCATCCACCACCTTCACATCATCCACCGAGCCCTCCGGCGTGATGGTAAAGGTCACTTCCACCCAGCCTTCCTGGTTCGCACGAACGGCGGTGGTGGGATAGCGCGGCGGGACGTTGCGCAACAGCACCGCCGGATGCGTGCCGCCAACGTTGGCTGCCGCCGCCGTAGCTGCATTGCCTGCCGCAGACGCCGCCTGTTGCTGGCGTGCCTCGTTCGCCTGTTGCTGCTGGGCAGCACGCGCCTGCGCAGCACGCTGGTCGGCCAACGCCTTCTGCTGCGTCTCCGAGGCGAGGCGATCAGCTTCAGCCTTGTCTGTCGCCGCCTTCTGCGCCGCCAGTTGCTGTTGCTTTTCCTTGTCCGACGCCAGCTGCTGCTCGCGATCCTGCAGCTTGCGCTGGGCATCCAACTTGGAGCGCAGGATGGTCAGCGTGTAGTTGGCCGGATCAGCCTTCGCCAACAGATCGATCTGGCGCTGGGCTTCGTTGAAGTCGTGCTGGTTGATGGCCTGCTCGGCCACGCTCGCACCCACCGGGAAGGTTTCGCGCAACGCATCGGTCGCCACCTGGTTGCCAGGCTGCTTCTCCAGCACCTTCAGATAGAACTCGAAAGCGTTGTTGCCCGCGGGTGCCAGCAGACGCTGCTCGTTGACCGCCTTGCGCGCCTCGGCAAGCAGCTGGTTCATGCTCATGGCGGCCACGTTGACCGGCGGTGGAGGTGCCTCCACGCCCGGCTTCACGGGCGTCGACGGATGCGAGCCCTGATCCGCCGCGACCAGATCCTGATGCGGCTTGATGATGAGGAACCAGGCTGCCGCGGCAAGCACCGCGACGACCACCATGATGGCTATGCCAGAGGGCCGAATGGCCCCACGCGCGTAACGACGCGCGCGATGTTTGTATCGGGTATCCATGAGCTCTCACCGAGTGGCATCAGATACCCGCGCTTTTTCCCCCTGTAAATCCAGGAGCGGCCGGCCTCCCCAGGCCCGCCGCGGCGCGGATGTGTGAAAGGTAACCGTAATGCCGCACTACGGCAAATCAGACGTCGTGTAGGCGACGGAATGCACATCGCTCGGTCTTCGCTGACGTCACCGGGATTCGGGTATCACCGCCCGGCATTAAGAAATTTTCTTACCCCAGAAACGAAGCGTCCCGGCAAGGGCCGGGACGAGTCGCTCTTTCGAAGGACTCTCCCCACGCTGGGCACCGCGGGGAGAAAAGTCATTCTTGCTTGTTATTAAGAGTAAAGCTTAAAGCTTACTTCTTGGCCTTGGTGGCCTTGGCAGCCTTGGGGGCCTTAGCAGCCTTGGTGGCCTTCACCACCTTGGCGGCCGCAGCCTTCTTCACGGTGCGCTTCTTTGCAGCCTTCTTCGCAACCTTCTTGGTCGCGACCTTCTTCACGGCAGCCTTCTTGGCAGCCGCCGGGCGCTTCTTAGCAACAGCCTTCTTGGCAACCTTCTTGGCGGCAGCCTTCTTGGCGGCCGGCTTGCGGGCGACCGGCTTCTTAGCAGCGGTCTTCTTCACGGCGGTCTTCTTGGTCGCCTTCTTGGCGGCCTTCTTTGCGGTGGCTTTCTTGGCAGTGGCCATAGTTCGTCTCAGCTCCTCATCAGTTGGCAGTGGTTGCCCAGTAAAAGCGTGCAGGAACGCCTCCACCAGCAAATCGCTGTTGGTGGCGTGCCGAAGATTGTTCACCTGACGACGGGTGCGTTCGTCAGACAAGGGCCTCAGAACGTGCAGTGGAATCGAGACCGTGATCTTGCGTACTGCGCCGGCCTTTTCTCCATGCTCGATATAAGGCTTGATGAATTTCGATGTTGCCATGGCACCCGTTCTCCGTGTTCCGATGCGAAAGCTATTCCTGAAAATTTCAACTGTCAATTGATTTTAACCATGAAATCAATCCGTTTCACCCACCCCCAGGAGGGTCAAAACCCCCGCCATACAAGGCCTTGCGGGGGTTCACAGGCATTTTCATTTGGACGTCCATACATCCACACGAAAATGCCATTTGCATTACCTGTACTTCAATAAAACCGCTTAAAACAAGGCATTTTGTCTTTATAGGCCCATGTGCGCTGCAACATACCTGTCTCACAAGTCGAGACACATCAGGCACATGCCGGAGGGCCTCCCGCAGCGCCTCTCTGGATGAACAAAAGTCGACTGAATTATTTTTTCGGGGGACCGATCCGGACGGCCGTTCCGGACCGCTTTAGAGGACGCCAAAGGCATCGAAGAGGGTCGGAAGGCGACTTCACCCCGACTTCGCCGGGAGTTCGTCCCGGACATCTATCGGCATGGACGGCGACAACTTCAACGCGAAAAACGTCGCCTCCAATACGCCCCGCATCACGCCGGCAGGCAGTGAAAATCACCGGAGCGTCGGCTCAAAAAAGACGCCGGCCGCTTGAGGCGGCCGGCGTCGGGTGAAGCCTTGAACGCGGTACTTAGTGGTCTTCGTTCTCGACCAGCTCAGCGTAGGCATCCGCGTCGAGCAGCTCGTTGAGCTCGGCACGGTCGCTCGCGCGAACCAGGAAGATCCAGCCGTCGCCGAAGGCATCTTCGTTGATGGTTTCGGGCTTGTCGTTGAGGTTCTCGTTGACCGCAACGATCTCGCCGGAGACCGGGCTGTAGATGTCCGAGGCGGCCTTGACCGACTCGACCACGGCCACGCCGTGACCGGCCTGGACGCTTGCGCCGATCTCCGGCAGTTCGACGTACACCAGGTCGCCAAGCTGCCCCTGGGCATGGTCGGAGATACCCACGCGCACCAGGCCATCGTCTTCGACGCGGGCCCACTCGTGGGACTTGAGGAATTTCAGATCGCCGGGAATCTCGCTCATGATCAGATCCAGTCGTTGATGTGGGATCGTGGGTGGAGCGGCAATTCTAGCCGCTCCACCCGGTCGACAACACGGGCTACGCCCGCGTCGCCGCAAGGGGAAATATCAGATGCCTTCGCAAGCCTTGCCGTCGCGCACGAAGGGGTACTTCACGACGCGCACCGGCACTTCCTTGCCGCGGATGTCCACGCGCACGTCGCCCGGCTCGCCGGCCGGGATGCGCGCGAAGGCTACCGCCTTGTTGAGCGTCGGGGCGAAGCTGCCGGACAGGATCTCGCCCGCGCCGTTGGCGGTCAGCACCGGCTGGCCGTGACGCAACACACCCTTCTCGTCGAGCACCAAGCCGACCATCACACGCGGCACACCGGCAGCCTTCTGTGCCTCGAGCGCCTTACGTCCAATGAAGTCGCGGCCTTCGTCCAGGGCAATGGTCCAGCCGAGGTTGGCTTCCCACGGCGACACGGTCTCGTCCATGTCTTGGCCGTAAAGATTCATGCCCGCCTCCAGGCGCAAGGTGTCGCGCGCGCCCAGGCCGGCGGGTGCGACGCCGGCGCCCACGAGGGCCGTCCACAAGGCCACCGCGTGCTCCTGCGGCACCACGATTTCAAACCCGTCCTCGCCCGTATAACCGGTACGGGCGACGAACAGCGGCATGCCGTGCGGACCCTGCGCAGCAGCAGCGGCGAACTTGCCGAGCTTGCCGATGCGCTCGTGATCTACATCAGCCAGCAGGCCGATGACCTTGGCGCGGGCATGGGGGCCCTGCACGGCGATCATGGCGAAGTCCGGACGCTCCTTGACCTCGACGCCGAAGGCCTTGGCCTGCTTCTCGATCCACTGCAGGTCCTTTTCCCGGGTGGCGGCGTTCACCACCAGGCGGAAGAACTCCTCGCCCAGGAAGTAGACGATCAGGTCGTCGATGACGCCACCCTGCTCGTTGAGCATGCAGGAGTACAGGGCCTTGCCATGCACCTTGAGCTTGTCGACGCTGTTGGCCAGCAGGTGACGGAGGAACTCGCGCGTACGTGCGCCGTGCAGGTCGACCACCGTCATGTGCGAGACATCGAACATGCCTGCATCACGACGGACGACGTGGTGTTCCTCGATCTGCGAGCCGTAGTTGATCGGCATGTCCCAGCCGCCGAAGTCGACCATGCGCGCGCCGAGCGCCCGGTGGGTATCGTTGAGTACGGTCTTCTCGGTCATCGCAGTCGTGCTCTGGGGAAAGAAACATTATCGCCGGGGCCATGCATACATTCCAAGCCAAGCACGACGGGCACTTACCGTGCGTTGGCGTATCGCCGTCACGTCGTGCAGCGCAACATGCACACGACGCCCCCATTCATCACGGTCATCCCGGCCGTAGCCGGGATGACGATGGGCACGCTGAAGGCGACGAATGCGCCCGTCAGGGCGCGCGGGCCGAATGACTCAGTCCCGCCAGCAGCTGCTCGACGACCTGCTCGGCCATCTGTTCGGCACGCAAACCCGCGGTTCGCAGGTGCAGCTCAGCATCTTCCGGTGCCTCATAAGGTGAATCGATGCCGGTGAAGTTGACGATCTGGCCCGCTCGCGCCTTGCGGTAAAGACCCTTGGGGTCGCGACGCTCGCATTCGTCCAGCGAGGTATCCACGAACACCTCCAGGAACTCGCCCTCCCCGAACAGGCCGCGGGCGAACTGGCGCTCGCTCTGGAACGGGGAGATGACGCACACCAGCACGATCAAGCCGGCGTCGACCATCAGGTGCGCCACCTCGGCAACACGACGGACGTTCTCCACGCGCGCCTCGGAAGTGAAGCCCAGGTCCTTGTTCAGGCCATGGCGCAGGTTGTCGCCGTCCAGCATATAGGTGTGGTAACCCAGCGAATGCAGGCGACGTTCGACGAGGTTGGCGATGGTCGACTTGCCCGCGCCGGACAGGCCGGTGAACCACAGGCAGCGCGGCTGCTGACCCTTGCTGACGCTACGGGCTTCCTTGTCCAGGTCCGTGTGCTGCCAGTGCACGTTGGCCGCGCGGCGCAGCGCGAAGTCCAGCATGCCGCAGCCCACGGTGGCGTTGGTGGTGCGGTCGATCAGGATGAAGCCGCCCAGCGTGCGGTTGGCCTGGTACGACTCGAACGCGATGGCGTGGTCCAGATCGATATTGCAGTAACCCACCTCGTTGAGGTCGAGGCGGCGCGCGGCCAGCTCGGCCTGTGTATTCACGTCCACCTTGTGCTTGATCGAGGTGATCCGCGCGTTGACCGTGCGCGAGCCGATCTTCAGCCAATAGGCGCGATTGGGCAGCAGCGACTCGTCCCCCATCCACAACACGTGGGCGGCAAACTGATCTGCCACGGGCGCGGGCCGAGCCGCTTCGGCGATCACGTCGCCGCGGCTTATATCGATTTCGCGATCGAGTGTGAGGGTGACAGCCTGGCCGGCCACGGCTTCGGACAGGTCGCCCCCGGCAGCCACGATGCGCTCGACGCGGGCGCGCCGCATGGCGGGCTGCACCACCACCTCGGAACCCACCACCAGCCGACCGCCGCAAACCGTGCCCGCGTAACCGCGGAACGAGGCATCGGGGCGGTTTACCCACTGCACCGGCATGCGGAAGTCTTCGGACTGCGCGACCGCCGCGTCGGCGGACTCCAGCCATTCAAGCAGCGTAGGCCCCTGGTACCAGGGCATGCGCGTCGAACGCTGGCCGATATTGTCGCCGCCCGGCGCGATGACGGGCAGGCAGTGCACTGTCGTGATGCCAAGCTGCACAGCCAGCTCGCGATACTCATGGGCGATGGCCGCGTAGACGTCTTCACGGCAGTCCACCAGGTCCATCTTGTTCACCGCCAGCACCACCTGGCGGATACCCATCAGCGCACAGATATAGCTGTGGCGACGCGTCTGCGGCAGCAGGCCCTTGCGGGCGTCCACCAGCACCACCGCCAGTTGGGCGGTGGACGCGCCGGTCGCCATGTTGCGGGTGTACTGCTCGTGGCCCGGGCAATCGGCAACGATGAAATGGCGGCGCGATGTCTGGAAATAGCGATATGCCACGTCGATGGTGATGCCCTGCTGGCGCTCGGCATCGAGGCCGTCGGTGAGCAGGGAGAAATCGAGGGCATCGGGTGCATCGCCATGCAGCTTGCGGCTGTCACGTGCAAGGGCGGCGAGCTGATCTTCCGGCACCATACCGGCGTCATAAAGCAGGCGACCGAGCAAGGTGCTCTTGCCGTCGTCCACGCTGCCACAGGTGATGAAGCGCAGCAGGCCGTTATCAGGCGAAGTGTTCGTGGTGGCGTCCATCGTGGCCATCAGAAATACCCCTCCTGCTTCTTGCGCTCCATGGACGCGTTGCCATCGTTGTCGATCACCCGACCTTGACGCTCCGAGGTGCGGGAGGCCGCCATCTCGTCAATGATCTTGTCGAGCGTGTCAGCGGTCGATTCCACCGCGCCGGTCAGCGGATAGCAACCCAGGGTGCGGAAACGCACGTCACGCATCTGGACTTGCTCGTCGTCGCGCAGGGTAAAGCGCTCGTCGTCCACCATGATCAGCGCCCCGTCACGCTCGACCACCGGACGCTTCTTGGCGAAATACAGCGGGACAACCGGAATCCCCTCGCGGCGGATGTAGTTCCACACGTCCATCTCGGTCCAGTTGGACAACGGGAAGACGCGTACGCTTTCGCCCTTGTGGATCTGCGTATTGAACGTCTGCCACAGCTCCGGGCGTTGATGTTTCGGATCCCAGCGGTGCTGGGCGTTGCGGAAGGAGAACACGCGTTCCTTGGCCCGTGACTTCTCCTCGTCGCGACGGGCCCCACCGATGGCGGCGTCGAAACCGTACTTATCAAGCGCCTGCTTGAGCGCCACGGTCTTCATCACGTCGGTATGCACAGCCGAACCGTGGGTGAGCGGCGAAATGCCCTGGCGCACGCCGTCTTCATTGATATGAACCAGCACTTCGACGTCACCCGCCGCGGCCACCTCATCGCGGAACGCGATCATTTCGCGGAACTTCCAGGTGGTGTCCACGTGCAGCAAGGGCATCGGGGGCCGGGCCGGGTAGAACGCCTTGCGCAACAGGTGTAGCAGGACCGAGGAGTCCTTGCCGATGGAATAGAGCATCACCGGGCGCCCGAAGGCGGCCGCTGTCTCGCGAAAGATGTGGATGCTCTCGGCTTCGAGGGCGTCCAGATGGGACATGGAAGACATGTATGGCGTCACTTGTTCCTGAAACCCCGGCAACGGCCAGGCGCGCGGTCAATGGGGCAATTTAGCGGAAAACGGTGTGCCGGGCAGCGCGGACCCACACTGGAAGTAGGGAAACGCCTAGACCCGCCTGCCGATGACCTCACCATCATTTCGTCACCTGCGCTACGCCACACTCCACTAAGATCGCGCCCCATGAGTACATCGATGGCGACAGGAAGCGCACAACTCGATGCCACGGCCACGCCACCCCGCCTGCGGGTGACCGGTGACTGGACGCTGGCCCATTACGCCACGCTGGAGCAGGTGGTCGGTGCGCTCAAGAACCGACTGGACAAGAACACTCCCATCGACCTGAGTGCCTTGGGCACCCTAGATACGGCGGGCGCTGCCTTGCTGGCCGGCCTGCTGGGCGCCACCCGACTGGGCGACCTCGCCACTGACGACCCCACCCTCCCCGCCGCCCAGCGTGCGCTGCTGCAGACCGTTGGCCATGCGATGGCCGACTATGTCGAGCCGAAGGCGGCACCTCGGCACAACACCGGGACTGTGCTGCTGGCGCGCATCGGCGCCGCGATGGAAAACGTCTGGCGCCAGCAGGTGCGCCTGCTCGGCTTCGTCGGGCTGACGCTGGAAAGCCTGGCGCGCACGATCTGGCGCCCGCGCCGGTGGCGCGTCACCTCGCTGGTGTCGCACGTGGAGCAGACGGGTCTCGACGCCGTTCCCATCGTGGCGCTACTGACCTTCATGGTGGGCGCCGTGGTGGCCTTCCTCGGCTCCACCGTGCTCGCGGACTTCGGCGCCACCATCTATACCGTGGACCTGGTGGCGTTCTCGTTCCTGCGCGAGTTCGGTGTGCTGCTGACGGCCATCCTGATGGCCGGCCGCACCGCCAGCGCGTTCACCGCCCAGATCGGTTCGATGAAGGCCAACGAAGAGATCGACGCCATCCGCGCGCTCGGCCTCGACCCCATGGAACTGCTGGTACTGCCACGCGTGCTGGCCATGCTGGCCTCGCTGCCCATGCTCACCTTCCTCGCCATGATTGCCGGCCTGGCCGGCGGCGGCCTGGTGTGTGCGCTGGTGCTCGATATCCCGCCCGTGATGTTCGTCAACTTGGTCAAATCGGACATTGGCGTACGCCACTTCCTGGTCGGCATCGCCAAGGCACCGATATTTGCCTTCCTGATCGCCGTCATCGGCTGCCTGGAGGGCTTCAAGGTGAGCGGAAGCGCCGAGTCTGTCGGCGAGCACACCACCTCCAGCGTCGTGCAGTCGATCTTCGTGGTCATCCTGCTCGATGCCGTGGCGGCACTCTTCTATATGGAGATCGGCTGGTGAATGCCATCGCAAAACCGCAGGCGCAACCCCAGGACAACGTGATCGAAGTGCGCGACCTGGTGAACCGCTTTGGTACCCAGACGGTGCACGAGCATCTGGACCTGGACGTCCGCCGCGGCGAGATCCTCGGCGTGGTCGGCGGATCGGGCACGGGCAAGTCGGTACTCCTGCGCAGCATCGTCGGGTTGCGGCGCCCTACCTCGGGCCGTGTGCAGGTGTTCGGAAAGGACCTGCTGAACCTTACCCCCGACCAGCGCTCGCTCGTGGAGCGCCGCTTTGGCGTGCTGTTCCAGAACGGCGCGCTGTTCTCCTCGCTCAACATCGTGGAGAACGTGGCCATGCCGCTGATCGAGCACGCCAGCCTCACGCGACCCGAAGCGCAGCAGCTCGGCGGCGTGAAGCTGGCCCTCGCCGGCTTGCCGGCGGGCGCAGAGACAAAATATCCCTCCGAGCTGTCCGGCGGCATGGTGAAGCGCGCGGCACTCGCCCGCGCGCTCGCGCTGGATCCTGAAATCCTGTTCCTGGACGAACCCACCGCGGGCCTCGACCCGATCAGCGCGGCGGCGTTCGATCAACTGATCCTGACCCTGCGTGACGCGCTGGGTTTGACGGTTTTCCTGGTCACGCACGACCTGGACACGCTGTACACCATCTGCGACCGCGTGGCCGTGCTTTCGCAAAAGAAAGTACTGGTGGTGGGACCACTGGACGAAGTGGCCCAATGCCCCGATCCATGGGTGCAATCGTATTTTCACGGTCCCCGTGGCCGTGCCGCCGAAGAAGCCCACGAGCGCGAACCGTCTCCCGAGGTGAAATAGTTATGGAAACGCGTGCCCATCACGTCGTCATTGGCCTGTTCACGGTCATCGTGGTCGCCGCCGCGCTGCTGTTCGCGCTATGGCTGGCCAAGTCCAGCTCGGATCGCCAGTTCGCCGAATACCAGGTGGTGTTCAACGAAGCGGTGGTTGGCCTCTCCCAGGGTAGTGCCGTGCAGTACAACGGCATCAAGGTGGGCGACGTCACCCAGCTCAAGCTCGATCCGCAGGATCCGCGCAAAGTGCTGGCGCGCATCCGCGTCGGTGGCGACACGCCGGTGAAGCAGGACACGCATGCCAAGCTCACCATGACCGGCGTCACCGGCTTGTCGATCATCCAGCTCAGCGGTGGCTCGCCAGCCAGCCCCGCGCTCGAGTCGCGCAACGGGCAACCACCGGTGATCGTGGCGGACCCTTCCCCGCTTAGCCGCATTCTGGCCAACGGCGAGGACCTGGTCACCAACATCAATGAAGTCGTGGCGCGCGCCAACATGCTGCTGTCGCCCGAGAACACCGAGCGCATCACCCGCACACTGGATCATCTGGACAAGGCCACCGGGGCGATTGCCGACCAGCGCGACGATATACGGCAGTTGTTGCAACAGTTGGCGCTGGCCAGCAAGCAGGCCAATGACACCCTGGCGCAGACCAGCCAACTCATCCACAGCGCCAACGGACTGGTCGACAACCAAGCTCGCGCCACGTTGGATAGCGCGCGTAACGCCATGGCGTCGCTGGAGCATTCGACGGCCGATATCAACCGCATGCTCAGCGACAATCGCGCCGCCATCAACGGCGGACTACAAGGCTTCAGCGAACTGGGGCCAGCGGTACGCGAACTGCGCGACGCAGCCGGCTCGCTGCGCGGCATCTCGCGCCGCATCGACGACAACCCGGCCGGCTTCCTGCTCGGTCGCGAACGCAACAAGGAGTTTGAGCCATGAAGTTGCTCGCGCATCTGTTCGCCGGGGCGGCGATCGCTCTGCTCGGCGCCTGTTCGGTATTGCCGAAGTCAGAGCCGCAACAGATCTATCGGCTGCCCGCCACCCCTTTGGCTCATGATGCCGCCGCCCCCGTGAACTGGTCGCTGCGCATCGACACTCCCCACGCGGAACGCATGATCGACAGCTCGCGCATCGCCGTGCTGCCGCAGGGTGACGAGATCAGCGTCTACAAGGGCGCGCGCTGGAGCGATACGGCGACCACCTTGCTGCGTAATCGCTTCATGGATGCCTTCCGCGACAACGGACGCGTCGCCGGCCTCAGCAGCGACGAAACCAGCCTGCAGGCCGACTACGCGCTGTCGGGTGACCTGCGTGCGTTCCAGTCCGTCTATGAAAACGGCCAGCCCGTGGTGGTGATCCGTTTCGACGCGCGCTTGGTCAAGAACAACGGATTGCGCATCGTGGCCAGTCGCCGCTTCGACATCAGTCAGCCCGTTGGCGGCACCGCCGTGCCGCAGGTTGTCGCCGCGTTCGGCCAGGCAAGCGACGCACTTGCCTCGCAACTGGTGAGCTGGACACTGCAGCAGCCGCTGGACGGCCACGACATGCACACCCAGTGACGCGCTATCGCAGTGAAGCGTCCACCCAGCGGAAGGTCAGATTGAGGCGCGGCCCGACGGCCGCGCTCGTCTTTGGCAAATCGTGCACATAAAGCCGCTGCGTATCACCAGCCATGCGCAGCAGGCTGCCATGCCCCAATTCAATACCCACGATGCTGCTGGCGACGCGCGGCTTGAGGCGAAAGCGACGCACCGCGCCCAGGCTCAGTGATGCAATGACCGGCTGCGGTCCCAGCTCGGGTTCGTTGTCGCTGTGCCAGCCCATCGAATCCTGACCGTTGCGGTAGAGATTGGCGAGTACGCTGTTGAAACGCGCTCCGCATGCCTGCGCCACCCGATCCCGAAGCATGGCCAGCAGGGGCGTCCACGGATGCGGCTCGAAGCGAGTGCGCGAATAAACGTAGGTCGCGTCCTTGTCACCGATCCAGCAACTGAGGCGGGGTGAATCCACCTCCCGGGCGAAGATGCGGATGCGATGGGTCTCCCACGGAATCGTCGCGTGCAATGCGTCGAACAGCGCATCGGCTTCGTCGCCCGAAAGCCACTGAGGCCACAGCGACAGGTCCCCACCCGGCAACGGCAACGATTGCCAGCCACCGGATGTCATGTCATCGAACAAGCCCACGATGCCTGCCTGCGCTACATCAACCGATGGCGGGGAACGCCGGCTCCACGTCGAGCGTGGCCGCACACACCGAGGCGAGCTCCAGCAGGCGCAGGTCCGAGCCGCGCGCCCCTACGAGCTGGAGACCGATCGGCATGCCATCGGGCAGATAACCCATGGGGATATTGACCGCCGGACAGCCGGCCAGGCTCGCAAAGCTGGTGAGGTCCGCCTGGGAGTCCGGCACCGGACCATCCAGCGGGAACGCGCCCTGTGGCGTCGTAGGCATCACCAGCACGTCGATCTGCGCGAACAGGCGACGCATCTTGAGCGTAGCGGCATCGAGCACACGATCGGCGGCGGCGTAGTCGGCCGCGCTCTTCCCCGCTGCATAGCTCAGCAACCGGCGAAAATCTTCAGATGCCCGATGATCCGTGTCGGCCAGGTCGGCGGCGAAAGTGCCCAGCATCTCCGCTTCCATGAGCAGCAGGCCCGCGCGGCGCGTGCGTGCAAAGTCCCAGTCGTCGAAATCCACCGTACGGCGCTCGCCCAGTTCCCGCGGCCATTTGTCCAGCGCGGCCTCGAACACGTCCACGACATCGCGATGCACGCCGAGGGCCGTCAGGTTGGGAAGGAATCCGGCACGCAGACGGCCAGGCTCCCAGTCAGGCGGCGACAGCGCCACGCGACGGCGGCGGGAGCGCGCATCGTCAGCATCGTACCCGGCGAGCACTTGCAGCAACACCGTCAGGTCGTCGGCGCTGCGCGCGATCAAACCCACGGTATCCAGACGACGCGCCGCGGGCACCATGCCGCGCGCGGAAATTTCACCGTGCGTCGGCTTGAGCGCGTAGACGCCACAATAGCTTGCAGGGATACGGACGGAGCCCAGGCTGTCCGAGCCAACCGCCGCCACAGCCAACCCGGCCGCGACGGCTGCCGCCGCGCCACCCGACGAGCCACCTGCGGTGTAACCGTGCCGAAGCGGATTGTGCGTTGCACCGAAATGCGGGTTGTTGGTGACCGCGCCGAGCGCACCCTCGTCCATATTGGTCTTGCCCACCAGCACGGCCCCGGAGGCGCGCAGCCGGGAAACCACATGAGCATCGTCCGCCACGGGCCGGAGACGCCCGGCCAGCCCGGCGCTGGTGGGCCAGCCCGCCACGTCAAAGTTGTCCTTGAGTGCGATGGGAATGCCATCGAGCCTGCCGATCACGCCGTCGCGGCGCCGGTGCTGGGCGGCGAGCGCTTGCTCCTGCAGCATCGCCGAGCTCACGCTGACGTAGGCGTTCAACTGCGGATTGAGGCGCTCGATGGCTTCCAGGTAGGTCTCTGCCAGGGCCTGCGGCTGCACGCGCTCCACCGCCAGCCAATGCAGCAACTGGCACATGGTCGCCCTGCGCAGATCACGCTCGCTGATCGCTGGCTGCACATTCATGCTTTCTTCCCTGTGTTGCTCTTGGGGGGATTATGGGCATTGCAGATGAAGGCTTTGCAAGGATCCGGCCACCGTTGCCCCCGGTGGCCCGAACCCGGACAATGCCGGATTGCCCGTTCCATACCAGTGGGGACGGTATCGTGCCGCACTAGCTACCCGGAGTCCGCCATGAGCGACCGCGAAATCATGGAATACGACGTCGTCGTCGTTGGCGCCGGCCCCTCCGGGCTCGCGTTCGCCATCCGCCTCAAGCAGTTGAAGCCGGAGACGAGCGTCTGCGTGATCGAAAAGGCGTCCACCATCGGCGCCCAGATCCTGTCCGGCGCGGTGATCGAGCCGCAACCGCTGGATGCGCTGCTGCCGGGCTGGCGCGACAATCCGCCGCCGATCTGCGTGCCGGCCACCGAGGACGAGTTCTGGCTGCTCAGCAAGACAGGCGGCCGCAAGCTCCCGGTGCCACCGGGCATGAACAACCACGGCAATGTCATCGTGTCGCTGGGCGCCATGTGCGCATGGCTGGCGCCGCAAGCCGAAGCGTTGGGCGTGGATGTGTTCCCGGGCTTCGCCGCGGCCGACAACGTCTATAACGACGATGGCTCCGTCGCCGGTGTGCGTATCGGCGACATGGGCGTGGCGAAGGACGGCTCGCACAAGGCCGGTTACACGCAAGGCATCGACATCAGGGCCAAGGTCACCGTGCTGGCCGAAGGCGCGCGCGGTAGCCTCACCAAGCAGCTGATCAAGCGCTTCAAGCTGGACAAGGACAGCGATCCGCAGGGCTACTCCATCGGCATCAAGGAACTGTGGCAGGTGCCCGCCGGTCGCGTGCAGCCAGGCAAGATCGTGCACAGCTTCGGCTGGCCGGCCGACAGCCACACCTACGGTGGCAGCTTCCTGTATCACTTGGACAAGGATCGCATCGCGCTGGGCTACGTGAGCGGTCTCGATTACAGCGACCCGAACTACCAACCGTGGGAAGCCTTCCAGCAGTGGAAGAACCATCCGTCGGTGAAGTCGCTGCTCGAAGGCGGCACCATTCTTTCCGCGGGTGCGCGCGCCATCGTCACCGGCGGTTACCAGTCGTTGCCGAAGGTGGAAATGCCGGGCGCGCTGCTCATCGGCGATACCGCCGGCCTGCTCAACGTGCCCAAGATCAAGGGCACGCACCAGGCGATCAAGAGCGGCATGCTCGCCGCCGAACATCTGGTGGCGAACGATCTCAATCCAGCCGGCTTCGACGCCAAGCTGCGCGCATCCGACGTCATGGCCGAGCTGAAGTCCGTCCGCAACATCAAGCCGGGCTTCAAGAAGGGCCTGTGGTTCGGCATGTTGAACGCCGCATGGGAAACCGTGCTCGGCGGCGCGTCGCCGTGGACATTGAAGAACAAGGCCGACTGGTCGTCCCTGCACAAGCTCGGCGAATGCGAGGAACCCAAGCGCGATTACGTACAGCCGCGCGAATTGCCGCCGCGCGATCGCCTGGCCGGCGTCTACTTCGCCGCCACCGAGCACGACGAGGACCAGCCCATCCATCTGCATGTGTCCGACACCGACGTGTGCGTGACCAAGTGCAGCGTGGAATATGGCAACCCCTGCACACGGTTCTGCCCTGCGGGCGTCTACGAGATCGTCGACGATGAGGCGGGCAAACGCCTGCAGATCAACGCCGCCAACTGCGTGCATTGCAAAACCTGCGATATCAAGGATCCGTACCAGATCATCAACTGGGTCACCCCGGAAGGCGGTTCGGGTCCGAATTACCAGAATCTGTAAGCGTCACGGCGCAATCGTCTATCAGGTGGCCACGCAGGCGCGGTCCAAGTGAATTTTCCATGCCGGTAAGCAACATCCAGTGGCGCCTCCAACGCCTTCGTTATCTCCTGTATCGCGTGAAGGGGAGTTTTGCGCTGCGAGGCGTGAATGGAACGCTGGCCCGCATCGCCCAGGAATTCAAGCGTCATCCCGAGCAGGACCAAAGCCTGCGACTGGAGCCACTGGACGTTCCGTTCGAGCCGTTTTCGCTGCCTACGGCCGAGCATCCCGACGTTTCGGTCATCATCCCGATCCACAACAAACTGCCCTGGACCCTCGCCTGCCTGCGCTCTATCGCCGCGCATGCGCCCAAGGCAACGATCGAAGTCATCGTCATCGATGACGCGTCCACCGATGGCAGCAGCGATGTTCTCGCACAGGTCGACGGCCTGCGCCTGATACGTAATGCGGAGAACCTGGGCTTCATCGGTAGCTGTAACGCGGGCGCGGATGCGGCACGCGGCAGATTCCTGCTGTTCCTCAACAACGACACGCAAGTCACACATGGCTGGCTCGACACCCTTGTGCAGGCTCACCACGAAGAGCGGGACTGCGGCATCGTCGGTAGCCGCCTGGTCTACCCCGACGGCCGCCTGCAAGAAGCCGGCGGCCTGGTCTACGCCGATGCGAGCGCGTGGAACGTCGGACGCTTCGAACGCCGCGACGATCCACGCTACCTCTATCGCCGCGATACGGATTACGTCTCCGGCGCGTCGCTGCTGATCGAACGCGCCCTGTTCGCGCAGGTCGGCGGATTCGACGCGCGCTATGCCCCCGCCTACTGCGAAGACATGGATCTCGCCTTTTCCGTGCGCGCGGCCAACAAGCGGGTCATCTACGAACCCGGCAGTGTCGTCGTGCATTGCGAAGGCATCAGCTCGGGGCTCGACCCGTTCGCGGGGGTCAAGCAGTACCAGACGATCAATCGCGCCAAGTTCGTCGACAAGTGGAGCGACGCGCTCCAGCGGCAACCCTCGCCCGGGACGCCAGTGGAAAAGGCGCTGCACCATGACGACGCGCCGCACATCTTCATCATGGATGCCCTGACACCCGACCCGACGCGCGATGCGGGATCGCAGCAGCTCTACAACATCATGCGGTTGCTGCGCAGCATGGGTTGGCGCGTCACCTTCATGGCCGACAATCGCCAGTCGTCCGACCGGGAAGTCCTGATGCTCGGCCGGCTGGGCGTGGAAACGCTCTGCAAGCCTCACTCGCCATCGTTGGTGGACTGGCTGAAGCGGGAAGGACGTGGCCTGGGCGCGGTGATGTTGTGCCGGTACTACGTGGCCGACAGCAATCTGTCGCTCATGCAGCAGTTGGCGCCCCAGGCAAAGCGACTCTACGACACGGTCGATCTGCATTTTCTGCGCGAACAACGTGCGGCGGAGCACACCGGCAACGCAACGCTGGCCCGCCAGGCCAGCGCATCCCGGCAAAGGGAATTCGCCGTGATACGCGCGTGCGACGCCACGTTCGTGGTCAGCACCGTCGAGCAGGAGTTGCTCTTGCGCGAGCTTCCCGGAGCCAACGTGCTGCTGCTGCCCAACATGCATGAGGTCAACGGAAGCCAGCGGCCTTTCGCGCAACGGCGCGATCTGGTGTTCGTCGGCGGCTTCGGGCATCCACCCAATGTGGACGCTGTGCAGTGGCTGGTCTCGGAGATCTGGCCGCGCATCCGCGAGCAACGGCCTGACCTTACGCTTCACCTGATCGGCGACATGCCGGAGGCCGAGCGGCAACGCTTTACCGGCAACGGCATCCTTGCCCACGGCCGCGTCGAAAGCCTGACGGAATGGATGGACGGGTGCCGCATTGCCCTCGCGCCCGTGCGTTACGGCGCCGGCGTCAAGGGCAAGGTGAATACCGCCATGAGCCACGGCTTGCCGGTGGTCGCGACGTCCATCGCCGCCGAAGGCATGCGCCTGGAGCATGACGACAATATTCTGCTGGCCAATGACGCGGAGCGGTTCGCGTCCGAAGTCCTGCGCCTGTACGACGACGAGGCGCTCTGGAATCGGTTATCGGAAGCCTCCTCGGCCCATGTGCAGCGTCATTTCTCCTTCGACATGGCGCGAAGGACGCTGGAAACCGCATTGGGACAGGGCCAAGTCCAAAAAAATGGGTGACTTCAAACGATCGTTTGAGGTTAGGTACAATGCAGAACCGACTGCCCAAGGGCAGTCACAGGCTTAAGGACCCACAAATGAAGATTCTGGTCGGTTACAAGCGTGTCGTGGACTACAACGTCCGCATCCAGGTGAAGCCCGATGGCACGGGCGTGGTGACGGATGGCGTGAAGCTCTCCGCCAACCCGTTCGACGACATCGCGCTGGAAGAAGCGCTGCGCCTGCGGGAAAAAGGCCTGGCTGAAGAAGTCATCGTGGTCGGCATCGGCCCGGCGGACCTTACCGCCCACCTGCGCAACGGTCTGGCCATGGGCGCCAACCGGGCGATCCACGTCGTGACCGGCGACGCCGTGCAGCCGCTGACCGCCGCCCGCGTATTCCAGAAGCTGATCGAGAAGGAACAGCCGGGCCTGGTCATCCTTGGCAAGCAGGCCATCGACGATGACGCCAACCAGACCGGCCAGATGCTGGCCGCCTTGTGGGACCGCCCGCAGGCCACGTTCGCCAGCAAGGTCGAGATCGCCAACGGCAAGGCCACGGTGACCCGCGAAGTCGACGCCGGCCTGGAAGTGATCGAGGCAGAGCTGCCCGCCGTCATCACCACCGACCTGCGCCTCAACGAGCCGCGCTTCATCAAGCTGCCGGACATCATGAAGGCCAAGTCCAAGCCGATCGATACCATCGAATTCGCTTCGATGGGCGTGGAAGCCAATGACCACCTCAAGACCACTCACTACGCCGCGCCTGCCAAGCGCAGCAAGGGTGTGATGGTGAAGGATGCGGCCGAACTGGTCGCGGCGCTGAAGCAGAAGGGGCTGTTGTGATCATCCCTGATCAAACGCCGGCCATCCATGGCCGGACTTTTCAATAAAAGCCTCTCTGCCCCACGTTTGAGGGAACACACATGAGCAAGATCCTCGTCATCGCCGAACACCTGAACGGCAAACTCAATTCCTCCACCGCGCGCGCCGTGAGTGCCGCCGCGGCCGTCAAGCCCGACGCCATCGACGTGCTGGTGCTGGCCGACAACGTTGACGCCATCGCCGCTGAAGCCGCCAAGATCGACGGCGTGAGTCGCGTGCTCACCATCGCGCGCGCCGAGAATGCGCACCCGCTCGCTGCTGTGCTGGCCCCGCAGATCGCCAAGGCAGCTGCTGGCTACAGCCACGTGTTCGCGCCGTCGACCACGTTCGGCAAGGACGTCCTGCCGCGCGTCGCCGCCCTGCTGGGCGTGGCCCAGGTCAGCGACGTGATGAGCGTTGAAGGCAGCCACACCTTCAAGCGCCCGATCTACGCAGGCAATGCCATCATCACCGTCGAGGCCGATGCCGGCAGCACGGTCGTTGCCACCATCCGCACCGCCTCGTGGGCTGCTGCGACCAGCGGTGCCAACAACGCACCGGTCGAAGCACTCAGCGTCGATGCCGCCCTGCCCTCGCATACCCGCTTCGTCGAGTTGCAGTCGGGCAAGAGCGATCGTCCGGACCTGCAGAGCGCCAGCAAGGTCGTCTCCGGTGGCCGTGGTGTGGGCTCGAAGGAGAACTTCGACATCATCTACAAGTTCGCCGACAAGATCGGCGCGGCCGTGGGCGCCTCGCGCGCCGCCGTCGACGCTGGCTACGTGCCGAGCGACCTGCAGGTGGGCCAGACGGGCAAGATCATTGCCCCTGAGCTGTACATGGCCATCGGTATTTCCGGCGCCATCCAGCACCTCACTGGCATCAAGGACGCGGGCACCATCGTGGCGATCAACAAGGACGGCGAAGCGCCGATCTTCGAAATCGCGGACATCGGACTGGTGGGCGACCTGTTCAAGCTCATCCCGGAGCTGGAGCAGGCCATCGGCTGACCCGCCTCCTTTCCCCGGATTTTTGCTGCGTAGGAACTTGCAGCCCGCCCGGTGACGCTGCCATGATTCTGAAACAAGTCAGGATACCGACAGGCATGACGGCACCGGGCGCGCAAACCGCGCGCAGGTGCCCAGGCACCTGTCGGGATGCGCAGTACCGGGGGAAACATGTGGAATTTCAAACGGTCGGGTGAACCCCGACCGATTTTCGTCATTGGATCATATCGCTCGGCAACCAGTGCCCTGACCTGGGCGCTGGGCCAACATCCCAATATCTTTCCCCTTGAAGAAACGCACTTCCTGTACAAGCTCGCCGTCGACGTCGAGTACTTGTACGAGATCGGTGCTGGCCAGGGGGAGCGTTCGTTCCTTGGATCGGCCAGCTACACGCGCCGGCACTTCCGCAACCATTTTGGCAGCGCCTGCCATGCGATGGTCCTTGAGGCCAGAAAGCGTATCGCCAAGCGAAGCTATGACGCTGCGTTGAAAAACCGGGAGCGCATCTCGCCCAATATCAAGCTTCATCGCGGCTGGTGGCAACCCAAGGCGCGCTGGATCGACGGCACACCTGAGAACTCCCATTACGTGCTGCCGTTGTTGCGCCTGTTTCCCCAGGCCCGCTTCATTCACATCCTGCGCAATCCGCGCAGCGTGGCGACGTCGCTCATGCACTTTTCCACCATGGGCAGCCACGACTACGCAGAGAAGGAAGCCTATGAGACATGGACGCGCTTGGCGCATGCCTGTGCATTGACCGAACAGGCGCTAGGGCCTTCACGTGTCATGCGATTGCGCCACGAAGATCTTGTTGCCTCGCCGCAGGACGCGTTGTCGCGCTGTCTGAAGTTCATCGGCGAGAAGTACAGCGATGATTGCCTGATGCCGTTGCAGGTCAAGATCAACAGCTCGCGGTATGCCTCCGTCGGAGACTGCAGCGTGGAAGCAAACATCGACTCTGAGACGCCTTGGATCCGAGAAGCCTACACGCTCTATCAGCGCCTGCTGGACGGTCGCGGAGCCATCGACGGCAATACGGCGACAGCACGGCGCGAGCTCCGGCGTTTACTGCAGGAATACAAGGAGAGCCTGCTCCCCACCACCAACGAGCGGTTGTCGCGTACCAATCTCGCGCTCGAAGAGCGCGTTCTCGACCTGGAGGCGCAGCAAACTGCGCTGAAATACGAGTTGAAGCGCGTCCAGACACCGCTGACCTTGTTGGACTGGGGTCCGCAGGACATCGAAGCCGGCAAGGGATTCAACCTGCAGGAAGACGGCTCCAACGCGCTATGGATCAGCACGCTCAACGCACCATGGGACACGGAGGTCGTGCTGAATGGTGTCGCGTTGCCGACGGCCGTTCACGCGGATGGCAAAATGGTGAGCGCCAACGTGCCCGCCTTCATGACCGCCACGCCCGGCTACAAGAAGTTGTCACTCCGCAGCCTGGTTTACGGGGAAACGACATGCTCGGTGGATGTGCTGGTGCAGCAGCCGGCATCCGAGGATGTATCAGATTCTACCGATCTTCAGCCGAGCCACTTTCCCACAAGTATTTGCTCCGGGATCCGATAAACTCGGGACGTGACTTGGTGCCCGCATCGAGGGCCCCGATGTCTTTCCTCAGTTGCCCGCATCCGGAGATCGTTGATGTTGCTCAAGCGCGTCTTACTCGTTGCCCCCATCCTTGTTTCGCTGGCCGCGTGCCAGCAGGAGTCCGCTCCGGCACCGAGCTCGGCAGCCGCCCCCTCTGCCAACCAGACGAAGCCCGCCGTCCCGGCATCGTCCAGCTCCGTCATATCCGTGACCCCATCGTCGCTGCAGAGTTGCGACAAAGGCGTTGAGGCGACTGTCAATTGGGATGCCAGCAAGGCCAAGGTAACCACTGAGAGCACCGAGATCTGGGTGGGTGCTGATGCGGCATCCATGAAGCTCTTTTCGGCAGGCGGTGCAAGCGGCGAAACGAAAACAGGTCCCTGGACGCTCCCCGGCACCCATTTCTCATTGAAAAACAAGCAGGATGGAAGCTCGCTTGGCGAGGCCATCGTTGGTGGTCCCGCGTGTAATTGAGCGCGCAGGCCAAGCTGCGAGATTGCTGCTCACTTCGGCAGCAAGTAAGAAAACTCTGGTAAGTTTGCCACGATACCCTCATGGCCGCCCTTGTGGGCGGCCCTGTTCTCGTGGAGATGAACTGCATGGCCAGTGATTGTCCGGTTTGCTTGAGTGCCCGTACCGGAACGTTTTTCCGGGAAATTGACGGATTCAACTATTACGCTTGTTCAAGTTGCGAATCGCTCTTCATCGAACCGTCCGTGCTGACTGCGATGGACAACGGAGAGTCGCCTCGCAGCTACGACCATGAGTATTGGGATGAAGAGGTGGAATCCGCGCGTCAGCGCTCGGTAGCGGACGGCCTGGTTCGCGCAGGCGAGGCGATCCTGTATACGAGACGCGATGTCCATCGATTCCTGGACGTAGGTGCAGGACCAGGATTTTTGCTCGACCAATTGGCCCATACGTTTCCTGCTCGACCAGACACCTTCCACGCCGTGGAACTCTTTCCTCCGAAGGAGCACAGCCAGCACCCGAACTATGTCGTCGGTGATGTGGGTTCCCTTCCGGGGAAGTTCGACGCCGGTGTGTGCATTGAGGTCATCGAACACCTGACACCCCGCATGCTGGGTGGCCTGATCAAGGGACTTTCCAAGGTCAGTGAACCCAACTCCGCCTGGCTCTTCAATACCGGTATGCCCCCTTACGTGCGGAACGAAGATCCGGGCTACTTGGACCCCCGTCACCGTGGTCACGTCATCTCGTACGGCATCAAAGGCCTGCGAAAGATGTTCGGGCAACACGGGTTCCGGCTGCTTGATCTGCCGGGCAAGTCGTTCGCGTTCCTTGCCGAGTTCGAGCCGACCCACGAATTGGAAACGTTCACCACGGATCGCTTCTACGGTCCGCAGCCATTCAACAAAAAGCTTCTGGAAGAGGCAGGGCTGCTCTATCTGGCGGCATTCGAATCTGCGCGCTCCTATTACTACCAGTACGAGTCCGATCAGCGGGCAAGATGGGCTATGAGCCTGAATGCGACGCTGCAAGCGATGACACAAGGCATCAGCCAGTACTGAAACACATCTTCCTGGCGCTTGCGCCGTTTGCCCGGGAGTCGCCCTTTTTACACTGCCAGGTGTTGATCCTCGAATGGGTCAACACCCGGCCGGCCTGAGACGCCGCTATGGCCCCAACGGACGCGTGTGGTGAAGAGTCTGTACGCCTTCAGCCTTTGACGCTCACCTGACAGGCTCGCCAGGAGAAAGCCCCTGGCGACGGGAACATGAGGTTCACGATTTCAAGAGTGGACCGACATAGATCGGGTAATTCAGATAAGCAAGCATCTTTGCTTCCCGACGGCCGCGCGTGACCGTATCCAACACGAGCCCAGCGACGAAACTGAGGCACCCCAGCAGCATGATGCCGGTCGCCAGCACGCCCGTCGGCAAGCGCGGAACCAAACCCGTTTCCACATAGCCCTCAAGCAAGGGAATGCCTAGAACGATGGACAACAGTGCGAAGACCGCACCGATGACCGAAAAGAACACCAGAGGGCGCTCATGCTTGAACAACTGCATGATGAGCCAGAGGATGCGGAAGCCGTCGCGATAGGTGCTCAGCTTGCTGGTTGAACCTTCCAGGCGGCCCCGATAAGGACCTTCCATATGCGCAACCGGCATCTGCAGTTCAAGCGCATGCACAGTCAATTCCGTCTCGATACCAAAACCAATGGAGGTAATCGGGAACGATTTGACGAACCGCCGGGAAAACACTTTGTAACCGGAAAGCATGTCTTGGACCCGGTCACCAAAGATCTGCCGCACCGCCCCCGTCAGCATGACGTTTCCGAGGCGATGCCCCGCACGATAAGCGGCCTGCTCCGTATCCTTGCGAATACAGTTCACTAGGTCGCAGCTTTCGGACACGGCTCGCTCGATCAGCTTTGGCGCAAGGCTGGCATCGTACGTGTGGTCACCATCCACCATGAGGTAGAAGTCCGCCTCAATGTCGCGGAACATCCGTCGCACCACAGCACCTTTGCCTTGCTGGTTCTCGCTTCGAACGATGGCGCCGGCCTTTCGTGCGACAGCGATGGTGTCATCCGTCGAGTTGTTGTCGTAGACGTAAATCGTGGCTTCCGGCAACACCGCTTTGAAATCGGCCACCACATGGGCGATGGCGGTCGCTTCGTTGTAGCAAGGTATTAGTACAGCAACAGAAGGTTGCGTCATAGCGTGAAATTCCAAGGAATGTTTAAACGACAACTTGCCAATATGAAGTGGCTTGGGGCATCGATAGATCGCGGACCGCGGAAGTATAGCTGCTAACCGTTTCCGCCCACGCGGCTCAGGGCGACCTGCAACGGACTATCCCATCCAACTTGACGCCAACTAGCTCATGGCTTGGTCACCCATTGTGCCGACCAACCCCGTACCACACCCGATCACAACACGCTGATGTAAGATTCGTCTGGTGCGCTTGTGCATAACCGGGAAAGCAACATGACGGAAGGAATAAAGGCAGAAAAGAAACTCATCCCATGGCTAGACAATATGCGTCTATTAGCCATGTTTGGGGTGCTTTCCTTTCATTTTTGGATATTCTTTTATCCGATGGCGCACAGCCCGTCGGAATTGCTTGCAGACACGCAGCGAGTACTGGCTCTTCCATTCCAACTTGGCTGGGAGGCTGATGACCTGTTCTTCGCCGTCAGCGGACTGGGCCTGGCTCTTTCGCTCACGGGTAAAAAGCCAGACTGGGTCAATTTCCTGATAGCCCGCATCAAGCGCATCTATATACCGTACTGGGTAACCATTGCCGCCATTTTTGCCTATCAGTACGTATGCATCCATATCGGAACCTGGGACAGGCCTTTTGGTGGCCCATTCACCAATGCCGACTGGATTTCCAATCTCCTGCTGATCAGACTGAACAATTTCAATCCATTTTCTTCGCATTACTGGTTCTTGTATTCACTGGTCGAACTATATCTGTTGTTCCCAGTGCTTTATCTAGTCATTAAGCGATTCCGATTGCCCGCACTGATTGCACTACTAGCGCTCCATTCCCTCTGGATTTACCACCCTCTCGACACCGGTGCATTTGGAGGTGCCGTTGGCGTTATTTTCTGGGCGGCATCTTTCTGCGTCGGCATTTATGTTGGTATATATCTCGGGGAGAACAGGGAGGCCACCGAGCGCTGGCTTCGTCGTCTGCTGCCGCTGGGCTTGATTATGTTCGCGGCTGGCACAGCGTTCACTTTTGATAAACCGCTCGACCCCATCGTTCATCCGTTGCTGGGTATTGGTGGTCTAATCGTCGCCTATTCCATCTGCGCACTGCCATGGCACTTCCCGCGCCTAACGAAGATCAGCTTTGAGGCCTATCTGGTGCATATGCCATTCATTGGCTGGTATCGACATTTCTTCGGCTTTGTCGAGAAACCCAAATGGGCGATCTACATCTTCTATATGGTCACGGTTGCCATCATGGGTTTCGCGCTGCACCACATATCGAACTGGGTGTTGAAGCTATTTGAGATCCGGTCACGCCGGCGGACCGAGCTTTCTCCGACCGTGGCAAAATAAAGCCAGCATGCTCTTCACCGGACGCCTCGACCGAATGATGGGTCAGGCGTCCGGTTTCTTCTTACCGGTAGTCTTGAAGACGCCAGTTTCCTCTCGCCAGCGACGCGCCCCAGGATGGACATCCTTCCCTGTATCAGGCGCCGCATCGCTCATAGGCAATCTCGGCACTGCCGAGTCGTTCGCCCCGCCCATCTTCCAAATCAAAGCGTTGCCCCGCGCTTACCCATCGGCCCGTCTGGGCGTTTCCAGACATTCCACCCTGGGTCATGAGTCTCGGCGTGTCCGATGTGTGTCCTACATAGACATTCACCGTACTCACCCCTTCCGGAGCAACCCATTGAATGGCCGCCTGGCCAGGAACGGCGTGATCGGTGCATTCGTTCTCTTGCCAGGAGAACTGCAACGTCGATCCAGGCCGGGCATCAAGCACCTTGGCATACAACCTGAACTTCTCGGATGTGACCATCGCGGTCGACGTCTCGTCCTGGCGATTTGCCCGACATACGAAAAACTCTGAGCCCAGCGGAGAGTCACCCACCTGGCAACTATGCAGGTCCACGTGAACATTGAAAGCTGTCAGGCTGGACTCCGGTGGTACCTCAGACGTATGGAAGAGCACGTATAGCGCGCCGTTGTTCTCCTGAACATGGCGCCTCAGCCTCTGCCCGAGCTCGTACTTAGACACGTCAGCACCGAGTATTCCGCCATTGGCGAAATTCCGGGGAATGGTCATGAACCGCAACCCCTGCGCCTGCGGTGAAAGCCCACGAGCCAGGAACGACATGGGTTCGTCAGCAAAAATGACGAGTGCACCATCTTCCAACCGTGGTGCATGGACGGCGAATATATCCGTGCCGGCCGGCACCCTTCCCCATCGCGGGTTGACGTTGAACCCGACGATGATCGCGGCAAAAGCGATGACGCTGATCGCCGGCAACCACCGTAGCCCTAGCGGCAGTCTGCGCATGAGAGCCGTCAGGGAAATCACGATGAACAGGCCCGCGAGGCATTCGATCGCAACGAGATACCGAAGAATGGAGAACTCGTACATCCAGAGGATGTACGAAAAGACCATGAACAGGACAAGGGCATTCATCGCCGCGAAGCCACCACGCCCCAGTTTGTCTCTCAGGGCCTTCGACCACAGCATGGTGCCGGCATAACCGCCTAGAAAAACGAACGCCAAGGCCAGACGAACATCGCGGAAGGGTAGCTCCGTGACCAAGCCGGCCTGCAAGGAAGTCCAATAGAAGGGGTAGAAGAGCCACTGCAAGGCCGAGCGGGGAAGGAAGCGGACATCTCGGACGCTGGCGTTCGCCATCCAATCCGAATGAAACAGCCCATTGAACATCGGGAAGAACGGGTTGCCTGTGAGCCTGTGAAGCATCCAAGCCCAGGGGCCGTACGCAATGGCGAACGCGGCGAAAGCGCAACAGCCGTAAACCATCACACTGCGGATCTTGTTCTGCCAGCCCTTGGCGATCACAAATATGACGGCACCCATGGCCGGCACATAGATCGCGGCCGTCAGCTTCAACCCCATCGCCAGGCCGAGAAGCCCACCGGCAATGGCGATTCTCCGAAAGCTGAATCGCTCGTCGCCCCGGTCGTCTGCCTCACACAGGAGCTGATGGAACCCGGCAAGGACAACGACGGCAATCGGAATGTCATTCGTCGTCGTGCCGATCTGCGACCACGTAGCCGCACCGGTACCAGCGAGCAGGACAACGGCCACGTTAAAGGCCACTCGGTCCCATGTCGCATCCAGATGGAGAATGCGAGCGAACCTGTCACTGATGATATAGACCACGTAGAGGAGCAAGCCATACGGAACGCCTGCCAATGCAACGGCAAATGCCCCGTGCTGAGGGAAGAGCTTTGTCGCCACCAAGTAGTACGGAATATCCAGCACGGGGGAGAAGAACGTGTGCATCCCCGCGGCAACAAAGTCCTGCGACCATCGGCCCTTCAGCACTGCCCATGCATTGTAGATGTGGTAGTTCAGCAAATCGAAATTGCTGTCCTGACCAAGATAAAGAGAGATCGAGCAGGCGATCACGCAGAAAAATAGAATCGACCGCGTTCTTTCCTTCATTTCCATATTCCTAAATGGCATGCAAGCGCCCTGCTTCCAACCGATCGGCCGCTCACCAGGCTGCTGGGGCGGTTACTGACTTACCTTCAAACACACTGATCATTCGATGTGAAGCAGCACGCCCCCCCCTACCGGAGGTGCGCACGGCTTGCCCATGGTCAGCAGACACAACGTGGCTGCAGGTGATGCATTCACTCCAGAAGCCGTCGCTATGCCGCCCAACCAGCACACAACAGCTTTGCCCCCTGCTATCGAGTGCGCGGACGGCTAGACCGCGGATACATTCAAAAACGCGCTCTCACCTACGGCTTGGGCAAACAATCTACCCGTTCACCCTTACCAAAACGCCCCAGCAGCCCGTCGAACGGATGAGCCGCCGCCGGGTCGATCATAAAGCTTGAGCCCACTCCCGCGGCTTGAGCAGCCTCAAGGTCACTCGGCTGGTCACCAACGAGGAGCGACTCGCCCGGATTGATCCCCAACATCTCACACGCCGCGACAATCATTCCGGGCTTTGGCTTGCGGCATCCGCAATCGATCTTCAAATCGCCCACGCCCGCCGTGGGGTGATGAGGGCAATACCAAGTAGCAAGCAATGGCACGCCACGGTCTTCGAATTGAGCGTGGACCCACGCCATGTAGTCGCGAAACTGGGCTTCGGAATAATAGCCTCGGGCAATGCCCGCCTGGTTGGTCACCACTACCAGCGCGTAGCCTTGATTGGCCGCCGCCTGACAAAAGTCAAATACGCCAGGAACCCATTCCGTCTCAGCCATCGTGTGCACGTAACCGTGATTGACGTTTATCACGCCATCACGATCCAGGAAGATCGCCTTACGGTGACTGGAGGATGGCGAGGGTGCCCTCCCGGCCGGAAAGAAGACGCCGGGAGCCGGTACAGAACTCACGGAACGTACCCGCGCAAGAACTCCTGCGCCCGCGAATAGTCCTCGGGAACCCCGATATCGATGAACCCCTGCGTATGGGTAAAGGCCGCCACCTTCCCCGCTGATGCTTGCGGCACCAGCACTTGCTGCTCGAAAGAAAAGCTCTCTGAGGCGGGGAAGTCAGCCACCAGACTTCGCTCGATGCGATAGACGCCGGCGTTGATCTGGCCCTGCCCAATGCCCCCCTTCTCCGAAAAACCAATGACGCGGGAGTCACGTGTTTTCACCGCACCGTACCGACCCACGTCGGGCACGTCCGCAAGCGCAACGCAGATCCGCGCCGACGCACTGTCCGCCAGCGCGTCAAAATCCGCGTAGTTCAGGTCAAGAAACGTATCTCCGTTCAGCACGAAGAACGCCTCTCCCTTCAGATGTTCGATAGCCCGCGCTATCGCACCACCCGTTCCGAGCGGCGTGCGTTCAACCGAATAGACCAATGGCACGCCATGCCAGTTCGAACCAAGAGTCCGTTCAACTACGTCAGCCAGATAGCCCGTAGCCAGCACGATACGGCGGACACCTTGCTTCACCAGCAAGTCGAGCAAGTACGCGATGAATGGTCGCCCCGCCACCGGCGCTAGGGGCTTCGGCACGTCCTTGACGACACTCTGCAGACGCGTCCCGAAGCCACCCGCGAGAATGATGGCTTCGTCAGTTCTTGGCATGACCGAAGATTTCCTGCTCGATCAACGCGCAAAGCAGGTGACCGAGGGCCTCATGACCCTCCTGAATCCTCGGTGTTTCCGGGGAGGGGACACGGAAGCAGACATCGCACATGTCTGCCATCTTTCCGCCACCCTGACCCGTGAAACCGATCACGATCATGCCCTTCGCACGCGCTGCCTCGATGGCACGAACAATGTTCTTTGAATTCCCCGACGTGGAGATGGCGTACAGCACGTCGCCCTCCTGCCCCAGCGCTTCCACCTGGCGGGCAAAAACATAGTCGTAGCCGTAATCGTTACCGATGGCCGTGAGGATGCTCGAGTCGGTGGTCAACGCAATCGCGGGCAAGCCCGGGCGATCGAAATAGAAGCGGCTGACCAGCTCGCCCGCCCAATGCTGGGCATCCGCCGCACTGCCGCCATTACCGGCGAAAAGAATCTTGCGGCCACCGTTGAGGGCCTTCACCGAAAGTGCCAGCACCTGCTCGACCTGCGCGTGCATGGCCGTGTCCTGGGACATCGCCGTGAGCAATTGGATCGACTTGCTGAACTCGGCTTCCAGCATGGCCGTTACATGATTCGCCATGACGTGGCTCCTTGTTGCGTGAAATGGAAATCCAGCAGGCGCCCGCCTTGCTCGGCGAGCGCCCTGATCAACCCGATGCGCTTGTCGGGGCTACACATGAACATCATAAAGCCGCCGCCGCCAGCGCCTGACACCTTGGCGGCATGCGCGCCGTTGGCGAAAGCCACCCGCTCGACCTGCTCGATCACGGGATTGCTGATCGAAGAGGCCATGTTCTTCTTTGCCTCCCAACCCGCCTGAAGGGTGCGCGCCAATCCATGAAGATCGCCGCGGAGGACACACTCCTTCATCTGCACCGCCTCTTGCTTGAGGCTGTGCATAGCGTCGATGGACGATTGCTTGCCCTCGACGACATTGCGCGACTGCTGGTCGATGATGTCCGCCGAAGCACGGGAAACGCCGGTGAAGTACAGCACCAGCGATGCCTCCAGCTCGGACCAGACCCAATCTTTCACGCGCAACGGGTTCACGATCACGCGGTCGTCCCCGTAGAACTCCATGAAATTGAAGCCGCCAAATGCAGCTGCGTACTGATCTTGCTTGCCACCAGCAAGCTTCAGATCCTTGCGCTCGATGTCATACGCAAGATGGGCAACCTCATATTCGCCTAACGGCAGCATGAAGTACTCGGCAAACGCCTGCACCAACGCAACCACCATGGTGGACGAGGACCCGAGGCCAGAACCCGGCGGCGCGTCCGAAAAGGTCTGAACCTTCAGAGGACGCGGTTCTCCGCCAAGGAATTCCTTGCAGATACGCGTGTAGACGCCCTTGAGTAGCCGCAACGGGCCATCAACGTCCATGGATTCATTGCAACCGTAGGTCTGCGAAACCCCAACATCGATAGCGTTGAATTCGCGCTTGCCTTCAGGGGAGTCTGACAGGATGGCAAAAGCATGTTTATCAATCGTCACGTTCATCACGTGACCGCCGAACACATCGCAGTACGGCGACACATCCGTGCCGCCGCCCGCCAGGCCAAGGCGCAATGGTGCGCGGGACCGTACAATCATGACTTGCTCTCTAGTTCCATAATGTCAGCGAGTGCCCTGCGCATGGAATGCGTCGAAAAATGCGCTTCCGCGTAACGGCTGCCCGCCGCCGACAGCAGGCGCCAGGCGTTGGCCTGGGTCAGAAGTTCGACCAGCGAATCGGCAATCGCGCCTTCCTCGTCGACCACACGGGCGACGTTATCCACACCGGGTAGGCCCTGAGCACCCACGGATGTGGTGACGAGCGGTAACCCTTGCTGGAGCGCTTCGACAACCTTGGACTTGATCCCCGCACCGAAACGCAGGGGAACCACGGCGACGCGGCACTTGCTGTAGAAGTCGTGCAGGATGGCGTCTTCGACGAAGCCTGTGACCACGACACGACCACGCCCCAACTCCTCCACACGTGAAGTCGGATTCGATCCCACCAGATACAGGCGCGCATCTGGCACACGCTCGAGCACCTTCGGGAAAATGGACTCGGCCAACCACACCGCAGCGTCTTCATTGGGCGGATGTCCGAAACCCGCAACGAACAGAATATCCGCCCGCTGATCCGGCGCACGCGAACTGCCGCCGAAGGTTTCATAGCAATACGCCTGAATGGTGCGCGCATTGACGTCCGGCTCAAGGCGCTTGACCTCGGCAATCTCGTCAGGCGAGGGATAGAGCACAACGTTGCTCTTTCGCCACAACGAGCGCTCGACCTGCTCTATCTGCTCCGCCTCTTCGCGGTATTGCCCTTCGCCGGTCAATTCGTAGCGTTGCCGCAACCTGGCGAAGTGAAGGTCATGCCCGTAGTACGCGATGTGCGCATTCGGGGCGAACTTGCGGATGGCGTCAATGAATTGCACGGAGATATGAGGGCGGCTCAGCAGCACACGGTCGATATTGCCACCGGCCTCCTGCAGATATCGCTCAAAACCACCCACCCACTCGGCCCCATAAATGACCTCGACACCCAACTCCTGCAGCCGTGGTGCATAGGTCGGGTCACGCCAGAGGTTCTCGGGCCAGAATTTCACCGAGCAACCAAGCGCGCAGAGTTGCTTGACGAACTGCATCATGGTGCGCGAACCCGCGTCGCGATCAGGCTGCGGCACGTAGTGATCCACCACCAGTACGACCGGCTTGTTACGCGAACGCTCACGCGCGCGGAAAACGTTTTGCGCGTTGGGATAGTGCTCGGCTGTCAGTACATCGCGCCAACGCTCGACGAACTTTTTCTGGTTCTCTACCTGATAGGCCTTGATGCCACTCGTTTCATCAGTGCCATGCGAGATGCCCTCGTAATGGATCACGGTGGAGAACGGCGTGTAGTACACCTTGAGGCCTGCGCTACGCACCTTGAAGGCCAGATCGGAGTCTTCGCAGTAAGCGGGAACATACAGTTCGTCGAAGCGACCAAGCCGATCAAACAGCGTTGCCTTGATCAACAACGATGCGCCGGAGCAGTAGTCCGCCTCGCGAACATAGTTGAACTGAGGATCTTCCGGGTTCGCCAGACGGCCGAAATTCCAACCGGATGCGTCATTCCAGATGATGCCGCCGGCTTCCTGTAGCCGCCCATCCGGATAAACCAGCTTGGAACCGACCATGCCGCAATCGCTGAAACGCTCGAACACGTCCAGCATGGCATCCAGCCAACCGGCGGTAACCTGCGTGTCGTTATTGAGGAAATAAACGTACTCACCGCGCGCCAACGTCGACGCGCGATTGCATGAGCGGATGAAGCCGAGATTTTCAGCATTCACCTCGTAACGCAAACCCGGAACACCAGCGAGCAGGTGAATATCCTGATCGCCGGACACATCCTCGACCACGAGCACTTCAAACTCGCACTTGGGCATGTGCTCCATAATCGAGCGCAGGCAAGCCGAGCTATAGTCCAGCCGACCGTAAGTGGGAATGATGATACTAACCTTGGGACGCGCGAACTCAGGAAACTCGAGACCCGCGACAAGGTCCTGCGGAGATTCATTCTGCCCCGGGTGGGTGATGAGTACTGCAGAAGGAACGGGCTTCTTGAGCAAATGCTTCTTTGCGAATCCGCGCAAAGCCCTCATGCCCGGTGCACGCGCCAGAGGTGTCTTACTGATCGATTCCGCAGCAGTGGACCAGTCCCCGCGAAAAACACGCCCCAACAGGCGCAGGGGTTTGGTGAGTTTCCAGGAGCGCGAGGAAATCAACATTTGATTTTCAACGCGAAGCTTCTTCGTTTCTTCAGTAAGAAACTGAATCCGTTCCCGCGCGTGGTCCTCATACATCTCGAGGCTATCGATTGACGCGCGCTGACTTTCAGCACGAGCCTCAATCGCACCCAGGCGTTCGCGCAAAACGAGATTTTCTAGCCGGAACTGGCTGATCTCGGACACGAGTGAGTCGTGTCGTTCCATCAAGCTGGTGCTCTTATCTACATTTTGCTGCAGATAAGTTTCACCAATTAAATTCGTGCCCAACAGGTCGAGCTTCCGCTCGACTTCCTTAGCCCACTGCTCCACGTCCTTGCGCCCCTGCTCGAGCTCAGATACTGTTTTCAGTGTAGCCTGTATTTCATAGTGCGCAAGATTTAGCCGTTCCTCGCGCTCGTGCAGCTCCATTTCCAATCCGGAAATACGCCTGCCGCACGCCATGAGTTCTCTCTCATATTCGGCGCACTGCTCCCTCAGCGTTGCAATTTCCTGCCCATTGGCTTCCATCAGGCGATTGGCTGCCTCATGCGCTCCGCGAAGCGCTGCGAAGTCTTTTACGTAATCCGCGCACTGCTCGCGCAATTTCGTAATTTCATGGGCATTGACCTGAATGAGGTGCTTGGCAGCCTCATGAGCCTCACCCAACGAGACGAATCGCCCGGACACTGACTCGAGTTCCAGGCGGGCATCATCGGCTAGCCCTTTCCATTGATTTTTCTCAACGGAAATCGATTCCACCTGCTCCCGAGCATTTCCGAGTTCGTGCTCAACCTGACGCAAGCGATTCTCAATTTTATTTGCATCGGAAAGCTGGTCTGTAACGGTCGATTCTAGTTCGCGCAGCCGCTCAAACAGGCCATGGACGACACCCTCGACTCCGTTGAGCGCGGGCATCCCATCGGTATCGGTCGGCTCCGTCTCGCCCGCAAACCCGTGCTCACGGCCTTTGGCCAGCAACGCCCCGAGACGCCCCATCAGGGTGCCGTGCCTGCCCCGCAGGCCTTCGAGCTCACTATCGAGACCCTTGGCCCACTGGGCCATTTCCTCGTGCTCGTTGACCAGGCTGGCGTACTTCTCCCGCACCAGCCCAAGCTCACCGTCGATACGGCGCGCCCACTGCGCCACTTCATGATGGTGGTTATAGAGATCTTCGTCCTCCGAAAAATACACAGAGGGCGGCAGCTTGGGTAATTCAATCCCCTCCGCTGCGGCAATTGCCACGAAGTAAACGGGATCGATAAGGCGGACCGAACGCTCCACCACATCGGAACCGATGTCGGTAAAGGCCTCCATGTCGCGCTGTGTGTCCTCAAGCGCCATGGGAGCAACGGCAGACCCCACGGCCAGGCGCTGTCCGTAATACCGCACCTGCGGAAAATACCCGCGCAATAGCTCATCGAGCTCTGCGAAATCGAGTTCCTTGACGTGGAACTCGTTGTGATGCCCCGCCTTGTCCGAATAGACCGGACGGTTGGGAGATGAAATCACGAAGACGCCATCTGGCTTCAAGACGCGCCGGATCTCGGAGATCATCTCCACATGACGTTCGTGATGCTCGATGGTCTCGAACGAAACCACCAGGTCCACGCAGTCATCGGGTAGAGGTATGACCGCAGCGTCCCCCTGGCGATACTGGAGATTGCCAACGTTCGCGTAAGTCGCGGAGGCGTGACCCACCGCCTCATCAGAGATGTCGACGCCAATGACCGAGGCGGCCACCTCTGCGAGCATCGCGCTGCCATAACCCTCGCCGCAGGCAATGTCGAGCACGGCCTTTCCACGCGCCAGGTCCTTGCACCATGCATAACGATGCAGGTGTTCGTGCCGGATCTCGCCCGACTCAGTGGGAATGAAGCGCTCGCCGGTAAATTCCACGCCTCAACCCTCCAACTGCCTGAGTTCGATCGAAAGCATGGGAATTCCCACCAGGCCATGCTTCATCGTGCTTTCGCTCGCCCTGAAGGTGATGGCGTCATGGATCCAGTGCTGTTGGGTATGGTCATCCTGCGTGCCACTCGCCAGTGCTACGTCGACGGTGTAGTCGCCCACAGGGAGAATCGGCATGCGGAAGCGGAAATTGGCTCGCAACTGCGTGTCCGAGCCGGGCTTCAATGGCTTCTCGTGGCTCGACAGATAGGTGTTGTCACCAAACAGCCGCTGCCCGAGTCGATCCTTGACGTAGAAGCCGAGAATCGGCCCTTCGATGGGTTTCATGACGCGCGCGTCGATCGAAAGATTGACCATCTCGCCGCCGATCAGGAGCTGAGCATCCTTTCCACTGGCATCCTCCATGCGAACCTTGATGATCTCCGCTGCGCCCGCGCCAAAGGCGCTTCCCGTCTGATCCGGATCAAACGAAAACACTTCAACGCGATTCCGGCCGCCCTCGGCATTCAGGATAGATTGCCGAGGATCCGCCTCGTCGATGGTCACGTTGGTAATCGCCTGGGCGTCGACCTGGACAGCCTCGTCCGCCTGCGCAGCGGAAGCCGCCTTGGCAGCCTGCATGGCCACAGCCTGCCCCACAGCAGCACGGTCGGCGGCGTGCTGCGCGGCAAGATAGGCCTCAACAACGTCGCGCGTGACGCCATCCATGACCAGCTCGCCGCGATCCAGCCACACCGCCCGATCACACAAGTTGGTCACCGCGCCCGTATCGTGACTCACGAACAGCAACGTTCCCCGCTTCTGGAATTCGCGCAGGAAACGCATGCACTTTTGCGTGAAGCGGATATCACCAACGCTTAGCGCCTCGTCGATCACCAGGGTGTCGGCGTCGACGTGGGCCGCGATGGAAAACGCCAGACGCACGTACATACCGCTGGAGTAGGTTTTCACCGGCTGACGAATGAAGTCGCCGATGTCCGCAAAAGCCAGGATGGAATCGAACCGCTTGCGCAGCTCGGCCTCCGGAATGCCATACAACAGGCCACTCAGGTAGACGTTTTCCTCGCCCGTGAATTCCGGGTTGAAACCGGCACCAAGTTCGAGCAAGGCCGCGATGCGGCCAAAGGTGCGAACCTCGCCATGCGTGGGATGAAGCGTGCCGCAAATCATCTGCAGCAAGGTCGATTTGCCGGAACCATTCCGTCCGATAATGCCCACAGTTTCGCCACGACGAACGCTGAAACTCACGTCCCGCAACGCCCAGAATTCCTTGTGGAACCTCAGGTCATGTCGCCCCATGGCACGACCGAGGCGCGGCAGGAACATCTGCTTCAGGCGGTCGGCCGGCTGGGCGTAGATGTCGTACTTCTTCCCTAGCGATTCGACCGAGATCATCAGTTCATTAGAGGACATCGGCAAACCCCTTGCGCGTACGTTCGAACCACGCAAATGACACCCACGCAAATGCGCAGGATGCCAACGTGTAGAGGCCCAGCATCGTCCAATCGGGCGCACGGCCCCAGATCAGCACATCGCGTGACGCTTCCACGATCTCGGTGAGCGGGTTGAGATAAAGGAGCTGCCGATACTGCGGCGGGATCATGTCCTTGGAATAGAAAATCGGCGCGAGGAACATCAGCATGGCCACGATGATGCCGATGGCGTGCTTGAGGTCGCGAAGGAATACGCCCAGGGACGACAGGAACCAGATCAATCCAGCCATGAAAGGCAGGAATGCCGCCACGACGATCGGAAAGTAGACGATGGTCCACGGCATCGTGCCGCGCACCACCAATCCAAAGATCAGCAACACGAAGGTGGATATCAGCAAATGGAACAACGCGGAACCCAACGTGCTCCAGGAGAGCGTTTCCAGCGGGAACACGATCTTCTTGACGAAGTTCCGGTTCTCGATGATCAACGTGGGTGCTCTCGTCGCGCACTCCTGGAAGAACGTGTTGATGTTGAGGCCCGCGAACAGGATGACGGCGAACTCGAACTGGCCGCCTCCCTGACCAGCCCAACGGGACTTGAAGATGAAGCCAAAGACGAACGTGTAGACGCCCAGCATCAACAGCGGGTTGAAGAAGGACCAGAACAGCCCGATGAATGAACCACGATAACGCCCGATGACGTCACGACGAGCCATCTGCACTATCAAGTGATAGTGCCGAGAGAGTGCCCGATAGGGTGAAAGTGGGTCGGCGAGCCGGTACGTCGAAATCATGCGCTTCCAATAGCGTTACGTATGTAATCAATCGGATTCGGCGAGGAAGCAGCTATGGCATCTCCTTACGAACCCGAGTCCTGAGAAGTCAGCTCAGCGCGTACGTCAATTCGTTGCGAAGGTCGTCAATGTCCTCGACGCCCACAGACAACCGAATCAACGAGTCACTGATGCCCAACCGCTTGCGATTGGCGACCGGGACGGAGGCATGGGTCATGATGGCTGGATGCTCGATCAGGCTCTCCACCCCGCCCAGCGATTCGGCCAAGGCAAACAGTTCGCATCGTTCGAGGACGCGCCGCGCCTTGCGCAGGCCGCCCTTCACTTCGACGCTGATGATGCCGCCGAAGCCGTCCATCTGCCGTCGAGCGAGGGCGTGCTGCGGGTGACTCTTGAGGCCGGGGTAGATCACCCGCTCGATGGCCGGGTGCTTTTCCAGCCATTGAGCAAGCGTCAGCGCGCTTTCACAATGAGCCTTCATGCGCAGATGCAGGGTTTTGAGACCACGCATGGCGAGGAACGCATCGAACGGACCGGAGACCGCACCAACGGAGTTCTGCAGGAACCCCATCTGCTCCGCCAGCTCCTGGCTTCGGGCCACCACGATGCCGCCGACCATGTCCGAGTGTCCGTTCAGGTACTTGGTGGCCGAGTGCAGCACCAGGTCGGCGCCGCTTTCGAACGGCCGCTGGATCATGGGCGAGCAGAAGGTGTTATCCACCACCAGGATCAAGCCATGCTTGCGTGCGAAATCGGCCACCTTGCCCAGGTCGACCAGCTTGAGCATGGGGTTGGTCGGAGTCTCGGCCCAGATCATGCGGGTATTGGGCCGCAACGCAGCCTTCAGCGCCTGCGTGTCGTTGAGGTCGATGAAGGTGAAGTCCAGTCCGGCGGAACGCCTGCGAACCCGCTCGAACAAGCGGTAGCTGCCGCCGTAGAGGTCGTCCATCGCAATGACGTGGCTGCCCGAATCGAGCAGGTCCAGGACAGTGGCGGCCGCCGCCAGCCCCGAGCCAAAGGCGAAGCCCGCCACGCCGCCTTCAAGGGCAGCCACGCAACGCTCGTACGCCATGCGCGTGGGGTTCTGAGTGCGCGAGTACTCGTAGCCCTTGTGCTTGCCCGGGCTCTCCTGCACGTAGGTGGAGGTGGCGTAGATCGGGGTCATGATCGCGCCGGTAGTGGGGTCCGGATGCTGACCCGCATGAATGGCCAACGTCCCCAAGCCCAGTTTGGTCTGTCCTGCGTCGTGCTTCTTCGATTTGGCCATACGTAGCTAAACCTGCTCCACCAAGGCAAACCTTTATCTTACCCGGCATCGCGGACTCAACCGAGTCTTCCGCCCCCTACGTTCATAAATCAGAGCCTTGGAATGCCCATCCGCGCACGAATGGATGCGGACGCAGCGACGGCATCTTCAAACGATCGTTTTATTTCTCACGAAAAGCCAACCGTTGGCGCCTGAACGCGTTTCAGTTTCTATCGCGAATCCTTTCGCAAAACTGAAATATTTCATTAAGCTGACGAAATGATCAAGGCACCTACACTCGTCCACTATCACATCTTCAAAAATGCAGGGACCAGCATTGATGCCAGCCTGAAGCGCAGCTTTGGCGAGCGGTGGGGCACGTTCGAAGGCACACATGCCCACGACATCCAGGCACCGGGCCAATTGACTGGCTTCATGGAGGCAAACCCCCGGCTGGCAGCCATTTCCAGCCACCTGGCACGCCCACCCACCCCCAACCCGTCTTGCCTGCCGGTCGTATTCATACGTCACCCGCTGCTGCGCGCCTATTCGGTCTACCACTTCACGCGCAATGACCCCACCCAGCCGTTCTCGAACGTCGCCCAGGACCACGGGTTCACCGACTACATACGCTGGACCTTGCGCGAGGAGCCCGGCAGCATCGTCATTCGCGACTATCAAGTGGTGCACCTGTCGGAGGCATCCTGGCGCTGCCCTCACATCTTGGACGCACGGGCCTTGGAACAAGACCTGTCGCAAGCATGCGCGCTGCTGGATAGCTGGGGCATCGCGGGTGTCGTTGAACAGTTTGATCGCTCTGTCGATGCCTATCAGGCGCGCTACGCACCGCTCCTGCCCGGCCTGAAGCTCGCGTACGACAAAGAAAATGTGTCGCAGCCCAATACCGCGCCCTTCGGCGTCAGGCTTGAGCAATTGAGACAATTGCTTGGCCACCATCTCCACACGCGCTTCATGAGCGCCAACGCGCTGGACCTGGCCCTTCACGCGCACGCTACGCGCGTGCTGGAGCAAGCGCGCCCTCCCGCGCCGGAACTGCCAGCAGCGCTCTGCCCTGCCGTCTAAGCGCGTCCAGGCCGCATCTACCCGAATCGCGGGTACTACATACCCAAGCGCGCCGTGCAGGGCGAGCAAACCCTGCACACAGACTGACCATGCCCGGACCATGGGCCGCCCAACGCTTGGTATGCCAGAGCGAATACGGGCATCATTGCTGAATTATTTGTTGGCTTACCGCCACACCCAGACCAGAAATATGGACTCTTTTCATGACTAGCACTTCTCCTGGATCTACGACTCTTCTGGTCACGGGCGGCGCGGGCTTTATTGGCGCCAATTTTGTCCTGCAGGCCCTGGCCGAGGGCAAAAAGGTCATCAACCTGGACAAGTTGACCTACGCGGGCAACCTGGACACGCTCAGTTCCGTGCAAGACAACCCACGGCATGTGTTCGTGCAGGGTGATATCGGCGATCGGGAACTGGTTGGGAAGCTCCTTGCTACCCATCGCCCCGACGCCATCGTGAACTTCGCGGCGGAATCGCATGTGGACCGTTCGATCGATGGTCCCGCGGCGTTTGTGGAAACCAACGTCGTCGGCACCCTGGGGCTGCTCGAGTGCGCGCGCGACTACTGGCGTTCGCTGGACAAGCCGGCCGCGGACGCCTTCCGCTTCCTCCACGTCTCCACCGACGAGGTTTATGGCTCGCTCGGCGACGACGGCAAGTTCACCGAAGAAACGCCGTACGCCCCCAACTCCCCCTATTCGGCTTCTAAGGCGGCATCGGACCACCTCGTTCGCGCCTTTCACCATACCTATGGCCTGCCGACGCTGACCACGAACTGCTCGAACAACTACGGCCCGTTCCAGTTTCCGGAAAAGCTGATCCCTCTGATCATCCAGAAAGCCCTGGCCGAGCAGCCGCTACCCATCTATGGCGACGGACTGAATATCCGCGACTGGCTCTACGTCGGCGATCATTGCAGCGCCATTGCGCGCGTGCTCGTCGATGGCCGCACAGGCGAGACCTACAACGTTGGCGGCAATGCGGAACGCCAGAACATCACTGTCGTGAAAACCATCTGCGCCCTGCTCGACGAGCGCCGACCGTTGAGCGGCGGCCGCAAGTACGAGTCGCTCATTACTTACGTGAAGGACCGGCCGGGCCACGACCGCCGTTACGCCATCGATGCCAGCAAGCTCCAGCGCGAACTGGGCTGGGCACCGTCCCAAACGTTTGAGTCAGGCATGGCGCATACGGTGGACTGGTATCTGGAAAACCACGCCTGGATCCAACGCGTGCTCGATGGCAGCTATCGCATGGAGCGCCTGGGAACATGACTACGCAGAAGGGCATTATTCTCGCCGGCGGCTCTGGCACGCGCCTGTACCCGATCACACAGGCCGTGAGCAAACAACTGCTCCCGGTCTACGACAAGCCCATGGTGTATTACCCGCTTGCCACGCTGATGCTGGCTGGTGTGCGGCAGATACTCATGATCAACACGCCCCACGAACAAGAGCTGTTTCAGCGGTTGCTCGGCGATGGATCGCAGTGGGGCATCAGTATCCAGTATGCCGTGCAGCCCTCACCCGATGGCCTTGCCCAGGCATTCATCATCGGCCGTGACTTCGTCGGCAATGACCCGAGCTGCCTGGTTCTGGGCGACAACATTTTCTACGGCGTAGGCCTGACGGAACGACTCAAGCGCGCCAGCTCGCGCGAGAAGGGCGCAACGGTTTTTGGCTATTGGGTCCGCGACCCCGAACGCTACGGCGTCGCTGAATTCGACAACACTGGGCGCGTGATCGGCCTCGAGGAAAAGCCGTCCAAACCCAAGTCGCATTATGCGGTGACAGGTCTGTACTTCTACGACAAGCGCGCCTGCGATTTCGCCGCGGAACTCAAGCCATCCCCCCGCGGCGAACTTGAAATCACCGATCTCAACCGGTGCTATCTGCAGGACGGTTCGCTGCATCTGGAACAGCTGGGACGCGGCTTCGCGTGGCTGGACACGGGCACGCACGACTCCCTCATGGAAGCCGGCAACTACGTTCAGACCATCGAGAACCGCCAGGGACTGAAGGTGTGTTGCCCTGAAGAAATCGCCTTCAACAACGGCTGGATCGACAGCGAGCAATTGCTGCGCCTTGCCGCCCCGTTGGCAAAGACCGGCTACGGCCAGTACCTGCAAAACCTCGTTTCCCAGGGACTCGTTCGATGAAGATCATCGAAACCAATTTGCCGGGCGCATGCGTCATCGAACCACAGGTGTTCGGCGATGCGCGCGGTTATTTCTACGAAAGCTATAACAAGGCCAAGTATGCGGAGGCAGGCATTACCTCCGCATTCGTGCAATCGAACGTCTCGCGCTCTGCCAAAGGCGTGCTGCGCGGCTTGCACTACCAATGGCCCAACCCCCAGGGCAAGCTGGTGAGCGTGCTCGAAGGCGAAGTGTTTGACGTGGCCGTGGACATCCGCCGCGGCTCGCCGACCTTCGGCCAGTGGGCGGGCGTCATGCTCAGCGCAGAGAACAAAAGGCACTTCTGGATTCCCGAGGGCTTCGCCCACGGCTTTTGCGTGCTGTCCGAATTCGCCACCTTCACCTACCAGTGCACAGCGTTGTACGACCGCGAAGCAGATGCCGCCGTACGCTGGAACGATCCCGATATTGGTATCGACTGGCCCATCAGCCACCCGCTGCTTTCCGAAAAAGATGAGAGGGCACCGTTGCTGAAGGATATTGCGCAGGCGCGCCTGCCGGAGCTCGGCCGTTGAAGATCGCATTGCTCGGGGCCAATGGCCAGCTCGGCCAGACGTTCCTGAAAGATGGTGCCCTGGCGGCCCGCGGCACGATCACCGCCGTGACCCGGGACGGCCGCGTTGAGGGTAACTATGCGGGGGAGGCTGCGGATCTGTCGTCGCCCGACAGCATCTCCGCACTACTCGATCGGATCCGGCCAGATGTCATCATCAATGCCGCTGCTTACACCGCCGTCGATCGCGCCGAGCAGGAAGAAGCCCTGGCGACGCAGGTCAACGGGGCGGCCGTCGAGGCCTTGGCCCGGTGGGCCGCTGACCATCAAGCGCTGGTGCTGCACTTCTCCACCGACTACGTGTTCGATGGACAGGGCAAGCACCCTTATGCCATCGACTCGGCAACCGCGCCGCTTGGCGCTTATGGCCGTAGCAAGCTCGCCGGCGAGAAGGCATTGGTGAAGAGTGGCGCGCACCACATGATCTTCCGCACCGCATGGGTCTACGCTGCCCATGGCCAGAATTTCCTGCGCACCATGCTGCGACTTGGCGCGGACCGCGACGAATTGCGCGTGGTCGCGGACCAGCACGGCGCGCCCACGTCGACGCAGCTGATCGTCCGCGGCACGCTTGCCGCCCTTGACGCATGGCACCAGGCGTCACCGACGGAGCGTGCGCGCATGGAAGGCATACATCACCTCGTTGCGAGCGGCTCCACGACCTGGCATGGCTTTGCGACGGCTATCTTCGAAGAGGCCATGGAGCGCGGTCTGGTGGAGCGCAAACCCACGGTCACCGCGATTGGCACGGCTGACTTCCCCACGCCAGCCAAGCGACCCGCCTACTCGGTGCTGGACAACTCGGGCTTTCAGGAACACTTTGCCTTTGCATTGCCAGACTGGCGAATTGGCCTGAACGAGGTCATTCATGAACTCTCCACTGCCGCGCGCTGAATCGACGATGCTCATCCCCCTCATACTCAGTGGTGGCAGCGGAACACGGCTCTGGCCTGTGTCGCGAAAGAATCTGCCAAAGCAGTTCCTGTCGCTCACCGGACAAGGCACCCTTTTCCAGCAGACCGTTGCCCGTACCCGCCTGCTGCCGGATGTGGCGTCGCCCATCGTGGTGGCGAGTGAAGATCATCGCTTCCTCGCCGCCGAGCAACTGCTCGAATCCGGCATCGAGGGTGCCACCATCATTCTGGAACCCATGGGCCGCAATACCGCGCCGGCGATCGCGCTGGGCGCCTTGCAAGCCATGGCGCGCGACCCCGATGCGCTCTTGCTGGTGCTTCCGGCTGACCATCTGATCGGCGACACCCAGAGCTTCACCCAGGGAGTCAATCGGGCGCTGCCGTCAGCACGCGATGGCTGGCTGGTGACGTTTGGAATCCGCCCGGATCACCCGGAAACTGGGTTCGGCTATATCCGCCGTGGCGAGACTATCGGTGACGACGCTTTCCGCGTGGCGCAGTTCGTCGAAAAGCCCGGATTGGCAACCGCCGAATCCTACCTGGCTGATGGCGGCTACGACTGGAACTCGGGCATGTTCCTGTTCAGGGCTTCCCGTTATCTCGAAGAACTGGGACATCACGCCCCCGGAATCCTCGAAGCCGTGCGAGAGGCCTACGCATCCGCGAAGACCGATCTGGATTTCGTGCGCATCGATCGTGAACGTTTCGCCAAGGTACCGGACGACTCCATCGACTACGCCGTAATGGAAAAGACCCAGCGTGCCGCGGTGATCCCGGTCGCGTGTGATTGGAGCGACATTGGCTCATGGTCCGCGCTCTGGCAGGCAGGCACTCGCGATGCTCAAGGCAACCTGCGCGAAGGCGACACCATTGCGGTCAATACCGCGAACTCCCTGTTGCGCTCGCACGAGCGGCACTTAGTCGCCACGGTGGGCGTGGATGACCTGATCGTGGTGACCACGCCCGACGCTACGCTGGTGGCGCATCGCGATGCCGCGCAAGACGTCAAGCGCGTGGTCGACGAACTGAAGGCCGCCGGCCGTACCGAGCACTCCTTCCATCGCGTGGTGCATCGCCCCTGGGGTAGTTACGACTCGCTCGAGTCAGGCGAGCGGTTCCAGGTCAAGCGCATCGTCGTCAAGCCGGGTGCCTCGCTCAGCCTGCAAAAGCACCATCACCGGGCCGAGCACTGGATCGTGGTGTCGGGCACGGCGGAAGTCACGTGCGATGACCGCGTGTTCCTGCTCGGCGAAAACCAGAGCACCTATATCCCGCTCGGCAGCGTCCATCGCCTGCGCAACCCAGGCAAGATGCCACTCGAAATCATAGAGGTCCAGTCGGGAAGCTATCTCGGCGAAGACGATATCGTGCGCTTCCAGGATGCCTACGGCCGCTCCTGACACCAAGCCAACGCCATAAAAAAGCCGCACCCTTGGGCGCGGCTTTTTTTATGGCGATATGTTGCTGATTACTCCACCGTCACCGACTTGGCCAGGTTACGCGGCTGGTCCACATCCGTGCCACGCAAGACCGCCACGTGATAGGCAAGCAATTGCATCGGCACAGTGAATACGGCCGGTGCAATGAAGTCACCGCCCCCCTCCATGCGCAGAATGACACCGCGCGATGCATTGCCATCCATGCTCGCCTCGCCATCGGCAAAGACCAGCAATTCGCCACCGCGCGCGCGCACTTCCTGCAGGTTGGACTTGAGCTTGTCGAGCAGCGGGCCATTGGGCGCCACGGCAATCACCGGCATGTCTTCATCCACCAACGCCAGCGGTCCATGCTTGAGTTCACCGGCCGCATAGGCTTCGGCGTGGATATAGGAGATCTCCTTGAGCTTGAGCGCTCCTTCCATCGCCACCGGGTACTGCGCACCACGCCCGAGGAACAGCGCATGCTGGCGATGGATCAGGCGCTCGGAAAGCTCGATGATGCGGGGCTCGAGTTCCAGCGCCTTCTCGATCATCGACGGCATACGTAGAAGCTGTGCGGTCAGGTCGGCATAGCGCACCGCCTCGAGGCCACGCTGGTGTGCCAACTGCAGCGTCAGCAGACCCAGTGCCGCGAGCTGCGTGGTGAATGCCTTGGTAGAGGCTACGCCGATCTCCGGGCCCGCCCGTGTCATCAGCTTGAGGTCCGCTTCGCGCACCACCGAAGACTCGGGCACGTTGCAGATCGCCAGCGTGCCGAGATAACCGCGTCGGCGCGACTCGCGCATCGCAGCCAGCGTGTCTGCGGTTTCGCCGGACTGGGAGATGGCCACGAACAACGTACCCTCGGGCACCACGGCCTCGCGGTAGCGGTATTCGCTGGCTACTTCCACGTTCACCGGTACGCGGGCGTATTCCTCGATCCAGTATTTGGCAACGAGGCCGGCGTGATAGCTGGTGCCGCACGCAATGATGTGCAGGCCCCTGACCTTGGCGAGCAACTCGTCACCGCCGACGCCGAAGATGTTGGGCAGCACACCGTTCGGGCTGATGCGCGCCTCGAGCGTGTCGGCCACGGCGCGCGGCTGCTCGAAGATTTCCTTCTGCATGTAATGGCGATACTCGCCACGCTCGACAGCGTCCTTGGAGAGCTCGCTTTCGTGCACGGCGCGTTCCACCGGCTTGCCGTCGCGGCCATAGACCTGCACGTGGTCACGCGTGATTTCCACCACGTCGTGTTCTTCGAGATAGATGATCTTGTTGGTGACCTGGATAAGCGCCTGGGCGTCGGAACCCAGGAAGTTTTCGCCAATGCCCACGCCGACCAACAAGGGTGCGCCACGGCGCGCGCCGACAACTCGGCCCGGCTCGCTGTCGCTGACCACGGCGATGGCGTAGGCGCCTTCCAGCTCGTGCACCACAGAAGACACGGCGTCGAGCAACGACTTGCCGGAGGACATGCGCTCGTTGATCAGCGCCGCCATGACCTCGGTGTCGGTTTCCGAGGTGAAGGCATGCCCGCGTGATTCGAGCTCGCTGCGCAGCGTGGCGTAGTTTTCGATGATGCCGTTGTGGACCAGCGCCACCTTGCCCTGAACATGCGGATGGGCATTGATCGTGTTCGGCACACCATGCGTCGCCCAGCGCGTGTGCGCGATGCCCGTGCCGCCCGGGAACGGATCGGCCTTGTACAAGCCCTCCATCTCCCGCACCTTGCCCTTGGCTCGCACGCGGCGGATCTCTCCATCGTTGAGCACAGCCAGGCCGGCCGAGTCGTAACCGCGATATTCCAGGGCCTTGAGCCCGGCGATGAGCAGGGGGGCCACGTCACGCTGGGCGGCGGCGGCAACGATTCCACACATGGGTTGTCACTCCTTAGAACGGGCGCGGCCCGGGGACGGTCGCGAAACCGCGACTTTGTCGCCAACCGATTTCAGCAAACTTTCACGACCGTCCGGCCGAATGGACGGATGGTCTACTGTCCATGCTGAACGCCCCGTCACCTGGGCATCAATGCACCTTGCGGCGTAGATAGTTCAGCAGATCGATACGCGTGATCAGGCCCAGGAACTGCTCGCCGTCTACCACGATGGCCACGTGCCCACGGTCGAAGACGGGCAGCAGGGATTCGATCGGCGAGCGCACATCCAGCATCTGCAGGTTGGTGATCATGGCGGTGGACACCGCATCGCGGAACTTGGATTCGTCCGCATGCACGTGCATCAGCACATCTGACTCATCGAGGATGCCAACCAGGCGACTGCCCTCCATGACCGGAAGCTGCGACACGTCGTACAGCTTCATGCGTGTGTAGGCCGTCATGAGCAGTTCGTTCGGACCCACCACCACGGTATCGCGCTGGGCGAAGGGGCGCAGCAACAGGTCGCGCAGATCGCCATGCTGCTCGCGATCAATGAAGCCGTTGTCGAGCATCCAATAATCGTTGTACATCTTCGACAGGTACTTGTTGCCGGTATCGCACACCAACGTCACGACGCGCTTGGGGCTGGTCTGTTCGCGGCAATAGCGCAACGCGGCGGCCAGCAGCGTGCCGGTCGACGAACCACCCAGGATGCCCTCCTTCGCCAGCAGCTCGCGCGCGGCGAGGAAGCTTTCCTTGTCGGGGATGGCGTAGGCCTTTTTCACCCGCGTGAAATCGCTGATGGTGGGGAGGAAATCTTCGCCGATGCCCTCCACCATCCAGCTGCCCGACTTGGTCGAGAGGATGCCCTCGTTGATGTACTGGGCAAGGATGGAACCAACCGGGTCGGCCAGCACGAATTCGGTGTTCGGCGAGTGTTCGGCAAAGAACTTCGACAGGCCGCTGAGCGTGCCCGACGAACCACAGCCGACCACAATGGCATCCACCTGGCCGTCGAGCTGCTCGAGGATTTCGGGACCCGTGGTGGCGATGTGCGCCGCCGGGTTGTCCGGGTTGCCGAACTGGTTGATGAAGTACGCACCGGGGGTTTCGCGCGCAATGCGCTCGGCCATGTCCTGGTAATACTCCGGATGGCCCTTGGCGACGTCCGAGCGGGTGAGCACCACCTCGGCACCCATGGCCTTGAGGTTGAAGATCTTCTCGCGGCTCATCTTGTCTGGCACCACCAGGATCAGGCGGTAGCCCTTCTGCTGCGCCACCAAGGCCAGGCCAAGGCCCGTATTGCCGGCCGTGCCTTCCACCAGCGTGTCACCGGGACGGATCTTGCCGGCCTTTTCAGCGCCCTCGATCATCGACAGGCCGATGCGATCCTTGACGGAGCCGCCCGGGTTGGCGCTTTCCAGCTTCAGGAAGAGTTCGCACGGTCCGACGTCCAGGCGCTGCGCGCGTACCATCGGGGTACGTCCGATCAGTTCGAGGACACTCTGGTGGACCGACATGGGAACTCCTTGGTTTTAGGCTCCGGCCACTACTTCGTTGGCCGCGTGGAAACCTGATGATACCCGAGCCACCGACCACGCTTTCACGGATGCCATGAACGACGCGGCCCCGGTAGCCGTGAGGCTCCGGGGCCGCGTTCATGCGAAAACGTCGCAGATTCAGTTGATGCGGTGCGCTCGGGTATCCCACATGCGCTGGAGTCGCTCCTTCGCGTGGAGTTTCTCCTTCTTCATGCCCGACAAAGTCATGTCGTCGATGGGAAGCACGCCGATCTCGGCGTCGTGCACCTTGCTGTCGAGTTCCTGATGGTGTTGGTAGAGCCGACGAAACTCGGCGTCGGCCTTCATCAAAGCTTCGACATCATCACGCTGCTGGTTTTCAAACATGATCGAACCTCCTCTGGAGAGAACGGCAGGCACCTTGGGAGGGAGCCTGCTGACGTTGAATCAGGCGCAGCCACCCCCGATCCATGCCGTTTGAGCGGACCATGGAGAGCGAATGGAGAAGAAGGATGAGCGCATGATTCAGGTCGGTGACCCAAGGCGCGAGATGCCCCCTGGGAACTTGACCCTACTCCCCGTTTCGGAGTCATGCAAGCGTCATGCGGGGTATTCGTGAACCGGGAACTTTCTGAAAAAAAGTCTGCCAAAACAGTCTTTTGCAGAACACCCACCTCGGCATCACGAACTCTCCACGAACGCGGCGCGGTGCAGCACCAGCTCGGGCGGGAACAAGACAAATGAAAAGGCCGGCGGAGTTCCGCCGGCCTTTTCCGTACATCTACCGAGCCCGGATTACTTGCCCTGATCCTTGCTCGTATCGCCCTGCATCTGCTGACGAAGGGCACGGGCGGCCTGGGCGGCCAGATCAGCCTGCTTCTTGGCGGCATTGGCCACCTTGGCCTGAGCCGCGGCGAGCTTCTTGGCCTGGTCGGCCTGCGCCTGCGCCTGGGCGGTGGCTTCGGCGCCGGCCGCCATCTGGCGGGCGGACTCCTCCTGGGCGGCCTGGTACTGCATGCGCTGGCGTTCCAGCTCGCGGCGGGCCATTTCCGTCTCGCGGCGGCTGCCATCGAGCTGGATCTGATCGTGTTCGCGGTCCAGCTTGGCGATCTGCTGCTGGGCATCCTGCAACTGGGCCGTGGCACGCGCCAGGTCCACGCGCCGCTCGGCGACGTACAGCGCATGGGCCCGATCGCGCGATCGGGCTTGGGCAAGCTGGTTCACGGCGTCGTGAGCGCGAGCCTGTTCGGCCTGCGCGTACATGCCCAGGGCCGGGTCACTGGAAAGCTGACTGAGGCTGTTGTTGAGGCGCGCCACGTCCATGTCTTCCTTGGAGGCATGGGCGACACCCGTGGCCGCCAGGGCCAGCAGCACCGTCGAAAGCCGGAAGGTCAGGGATTTCATAGGTGGCCTCCTTGGTCAGTGCTCGATGGAGGAGCCGGCTGGTCGGGGTTCGGGTTCTGCGGGTAGGTCTGGAAGCCCTGCCCCTGCGGGATAGGCGTCCCCAACTGCGAGCTGGCCGGCGCCGGCATGTCTTGCGTCTGCTGCTGCGCCGGCAGGCCATTGGCCTGGCTTTGATCCTGCTGTTGCTGATCGCTCAGCGACTGCTCGATCTGGTCGCGCAGCTGCTGGTTGGCGGCCGTCTTGCTCTGGATCTGGGCACGCGCGGCGGCCAGGCGGGCCTTGGCACGGGCCAGTTCGGCGTCGGCGCGGGCTTCGTCGGCCCACAGGGCCGCCTGATCGTAGTCCCGCTTGGCCATGGCGTTCTGGGCCTGCTGGAACTTGTTCTGGGCGTTGCCCAGGTCAATCGGGTCGTAAGCCCCCGCGTCGGCGTCGCGCGCCGCCTGCAACTGCATCTGAGCCTGATTCATGGACCCATCCGGCGGCGGCGTGGACGCGCAGCCGGACAGCGCCAGCACCATGGCCAGCGTCAGGGTCGAAACCGCCAGCCGGGCAATCTTGAATTGACCGGTCGGCGGGAAAAAGATGTGCACCATCACTCAGTCCTCTCGGAGTGTCGCAGCGTATTGTGGGCGGGCATAATCGCTTTTAGCAATGCGCAAGAACAGGGGATTCGAGTGGATATCGGTTATTTCCTCAAGCTGATGGTTGACAAGGGCGCGTCGGACATGTTCCTGACGACGGGCGCCCCTGTGAACATTAAGGTCGAGGGCAAGCTTTACCCGCTGGGCAATACCGGCCTGCCCAGCGGCATGGTGAAGAAAATCGCCTATTCGCTGATGGACGAAGGCCAGGTACCCCAGTTCGAGCGAGACCTGGAACTGAACATGGCGCTGGCGGTGAAGGAAGCCGGCCGTTTCCGCATCAACGTGTTCAAGCAGCGCGGCGAAGTGGGCATGGTCATCCGCGCCATCAAGAGCGAAATCCCCAGCATCGACCAGCTGCAGCTGCCGAGCATCTTCCGCGAGCTGATCATGGAGCCGCGCGGCCTGATCCTGGTGGTCGGCGCGACCGGTTCGGGCAAGTCGACCACGCTGGCCGCGATGATCGATCACCGCAACCAGAATTCCTCGGGCCACATCCTCACCATCGAGGACCCGATCGAATACCTGCACCGCCACAAGAAGTCGATCGTCAACCAGCGCGAAGTCGGCCTGGATACGCACAGCTATCACGAGGCCCTGCGCAACGCGATGCGCGAGGCGCCGGATGTGATCATGATCGGCGAGATCCGCGACACCGACACCATGGAAGCCGCCATTTCCTTCTCGGAAACCGGCCACCTCTGCCTGGCGACGCTGCACTCGAACAACGCCGACCAGACGCTGGAACGCATTCTCAATTTCTTCCCGGAATCGGCGCACAAGAACGTGCTGATGAACCTGGCGCTCAACCTGCGTGCGGTGATCAGCCAGCGCCTGGTGGTCGGCAAGGACGGCCGCCGCCTGCCGGCGACGGAAGTGCTGCTCAACACGCCGCTGATCCGCGACATGATCCGCCGCGGCCAGGTGCACGACATCAAGGAAGCGATGGACCGCAGCCTGCAGGAAGGCATGCAGACCTTCGATCAGTCGCTATACCGCCTGTACAAGGAAGGTCGCGTCGAGCTGGACGAGGCGCTCAACAAGGCGGACTCCCGCGACGGCCTGGCGCTCAAGGTACGCCTGTCCGACAGCGGCAACTCGGAAAGCACCGAACTGGTCGGCAACGACCCCTACGGCTTGGGCTTCTAAGCCCGGCCGTCAGGCCGCGGGGCGCGTATCGCCGCCCCGCGCGCCACGCACCCAACCGAAGCTCAACACCCAACGCGTGCCTGCCTCGATGCGCGTGACGCTGTGCTCCTCCACGTCCGGTCGGAACAGCTTGATGCGCCGGCTGGCGTGAATGGGCCTGGCACAGATGAATTCACCGCCGCGGCGCGCCGGCCACACGATGATGTTCAGGCGAAAATGCCGCCCGCTGGCGACGCGATCCGTATGCGGGGGCACCTGCGAACCCTGCGGAAACTTCAGCAGATAGCAGTCACAGGCAAGCGGCCACAGCGTGCCGCCGAGCAGCAGTTTGTCGTAGCCGCTGCCCTGTCGTCCGCGCTGCCAGCGCCAGAGCTGCCTCCAGAACGACGCCACGCCGTCAGCCCTGTGCTGCGGGTGCGTCCGGCTGTGCTTCCGGCGCCGCGCGCTGGAACGCTTCCAGCGACTGGCAGGCATCCACGATACGGCGAATGGTCGGGAAGTCGTCCATCGGCAACTTCCAGCGCACCGCGTTGTAGACCTGCGGCACCAGACAGGCATCGGCCATGCCCGGCGTATCGCCGTGGCAATAGCGGCCGGTGGCCACGTTGCCCGCCAGCATCGCCTCCAGCGAGTGAAGGCCCAGGCCAATCCAGTGACGTGACCAGACGCCTTTGGCGGCATCGTCCGCTCCGAATTGCGACGTCAGGTGCTGGAGCACCCGCAGGTTGCCCAGCGGATGCACGTCGCAGGCAATGAGCTGTGACAGGGCGCGGACGCGCGCCCGTCCAGCCAGGTCGGCCGGCAACAGCGCAGGGGTGGGATGGGCTTCGTCCAGGTATTCCATGATGGCCATGGACTGGGTGAATACCCGCCCATCGTCGACCAGGCAGGGCACCAGCTCCTGCGGGTTCAAGGCCTGGAAGTCCGGCAAGTGCTGCTCGCCGCCCTGGTTGACCAGGTGCACGGCCTTGGACTCGTACGAAAGCCCCTTCAGGTTCAGCGCGATGCGCACCCGATAGGCCGCACTGGAACGCCAATAGCCGTACAACACCGGATCCAGCCCCATACCCTTGTCCTCTTGGCGACACGTCGGACGCCTAGGATACCTGCCATGCGGTTTGCATCACCGCGAAACGGGCAGGACAATAGGCGGTTCGCGCCTCATGGCGTCCGCATCCCCGAATCCAAGCTAGGAGTTCCGCCGTGTCCGTTACCCGCATGAGCGATCTTGATCTGCGCGGCAAGCGCGTGCTTATCCGCGAAGACCTGAACGTGCCGATCGAGAACGGCCACATCACCTCCACCCAGCGCCTGGACGCCTCCCTGCCGACCATCCGGGCCGCCCGCGACGCCGGTGCCAAGGTGATGGTGCTGTCGCACCTGGGCCGTCCGAAGGAAGGCCAGTTCGACGCCGAGTCCTCGCTGGCACCGGTCGCCAAATGGCTGGGCGATAAGCTCGGCCAGCCGGTGCGGCTGGTAGCCGACTATCTCGGCGGCGTCGACGTGGCTGACGGCGAAGTGGTGGTGCTTGAGAACTGCCGCATGAACGTCGGCGAGGGCAAGGACGACGAAACCCTGTCCAAGAAGTACGCCGCGCTGTGCGACGTGTTCGTCATGGATGCGTTCGGTACCGCGCACCGCGCGCAGGCCTCCACGCACGGCGTCATCAAGTTCGCCCCCATCGCTGCTGCCGGCCCGCTGCTGTCGGCCGAGCTGGACGCGCTGGGCAAGGCGCTGGAGCACCCCGCCCGCCCGCTGCTGGCCATCGTCGCCGGCTCCAAGGTGTCGACCAAGCTCACCCTGCTTGAGAACCTGATCGGCAAGGTCGACCAGCTCATCGTGGGCGGCGGCATCGCCAACACGTTTATCGCCGCCATGGGTTACCCGGTGGGTAACTCGTTGTACGAGCCCGACCTTATCCCGGCCGCCAAGAAGGTCATCGCCGACGCCAAGCGCCGCAACGCCGACGTGCCGGTGCCAGTCGACGTGGTCGTGGCGCCGGAGTTCTCCGCCCACGCCCCGGCCACGGTGAAGCCGGTGGACCAGGTGAAAGACGGCGAGATGATCCTGGACATCGGCCCCGAGACCGCACGCCGCTACGCCGAGATGATTGCCAAGGCCGGCACTGTGGTGTGGAACGGCCCGGTCGGCGTGTTCGAATTCGACGCTTTCGGCCACGGCACCGAGACGCTGGCCCGCGCCGTCGCCGAGTCGCCGGCGTTCTCCATCGCCGGTGGTGGCGACACGCTCGCGGCAGTCGAGAAGTACGGCATCGAGAAACATGTCTCGTACATCTCCACCGGTGGCGGCGCCTTCCTCGAGTTCCTGGAAGGCAAGGAATTGCCGGCCGTGGCCGCCCTCAAGGCGCGCGCAGGCAAATAATGCTTTGTCTGTTCGACCTTGACGGCACGCTGATCGATTCGGAAATCGGCATCTTGGGCTGCGTCCGCCATGCGCTGACGCAGCTCGGCGTGGAGCACCCGGCAGAGATGCGCCACTGGATCGGCCCACCGCTGCGCCACAGCTTTGCGCCGCTGCTGGACCATGACCACGACCGCATCGAATTGGCCGTGGAGTATTACCACGAGCGCTTCCACGACATCGGCTGGCGCGAGCACTCGGTGTATCCGGGCATCGCGCCGATGATCGAGCGTCTGCAGGCCGCCGGCCACACCCTGGCCGTGGTCACCAGCAAGCCGGAACGGCATGCGCGGCCGATCATCGAGCACCTGCCCTTCGGCCCTGCATTCAGCCGTCTATACGGTCCCGATCCATCCAGCGCGCACAGCGAGAAAGCTACGATGATCGCTGCGGCGCTGGAGGACTTCGGCGCGGCGCCGGAACAGACGGTGATGATCGGAGATCGACACTTCGACATCGATGGCGCCGTGGCCAATCGAGTGCAGGGCATCGGCGTGCTGTGGGGTTTCGGCAGCCGGGTCGAGCTGGAAAAAGCCGGCGCGCATGCGCTGGCACGTGATCCAGGGCATCTCGCCGAGCTCCTCGCTGCCTGATCTCATCACCTGCGGGAGCGCACAAGGTGCGCTCCCGCAGAAATCTTATTGCCAGGCGCGATCAAACGTCGGCGATCAACCCCGACAGATCCGTCGCGCCCACATCCACGCCCGCCTGCGCCAACAACGTCGTCACCTGCCCGCGATGATGGGTCTGGTGGTTGAAGAAATGCATGACGAGAAAGAAGTACGGCTTGCGGAACGTTTCCCCGCGGGTATTCACGTACTCCAGCACCTGATCCAGATCTTCTTCCGATACCGCGTTCGCCCACGCTTCGATCACGCCATCAAGAAAGCGCCGATGCTCGGTCAGTGCAGCCAGCTCACCAAACGGCTGCGCCGTCAGATCACGCTGGATCGGCAGGCTGCGCACGGCATCGAGGGCCGCATAGCCCGCCGGATGATGTGCAAAACGTTGCAGCCAGATCATGTCCGCCACGGCAAGATGGCTCAGCGTTCCATGGATCGAACCAAAGAACGCACCGCGATCTGTCATGACTTCCACAGACGGAAGGCTCGCCGCCGTGCTGTAGATCTTGTCATTCATCCACCGGTTATAGGCAGCCATCTGGCGCACATGATCGCGGCGCAAAGGCGCATGGGTCGTCATGATCTCAGCCTGCTTGTCGAAAGTTGAAAGCCTAACGCCGACCGTCTTCGGCGTCGCCTGCCGCAGGGAATGGCGGGCAAAGAAAAAGCCGCGGCATGCCGCGGCTTTTTCAATTCGGATGGCGTAACGGCTTAGCGAATCACGCGCTTCACGGCGTCGACCACATGGGCCACGGTGAAACCGAAGTGCTCGAACAACTGAGGTGCCGGCGCCGAAGCACCAAAGGTGGTCATGCCAACCACATCGCCGTCCAGGCCCACGTACTTGCGCCAGAAGTCGGACGAGGCCGCTTCCACCGCCACGCGCGCACGGCACCAGCCCGGCAGGATCGCTTCGCGGTATTCCAACGGCTGCGCGTCGAACACCTCGGTGCACGGCATGGACACCACACGCACCGGCACATTCTGCTGCGCCAGCGTACGAGCCGCTTCCATCGCCAGCTCCACTTCCGAACCGGTGGCGATCAGGATGGCATTGAACTTGGTGTCCTGCGGATCGGACAGCACATAGGCGCCGCGCGCGATGTCAGCCACCTGCTGCGCGCTGCGCTGCTGGGGCTTGAGGTTCTGGCGGGAGAACACGAGGCACGCCGGATTGCCCTTGCGCTCGATGGCGAGCTTCCACGACATCGCCGATTCGGTCGCATCACACGGGCGCCACACCTGGTTGTTCGGGATGTAGCGCAGCGAGGCGAGGTGCTCCACCGGCTGATGGGTCGGACCGTCTTCGCCCAGGCCGATCGAGTCGTGCGTGTACACGTGGATCGCATGGGCCGGAATCAGCGCGCTCATGCGCACGGCATTGCGCGCATAGTCGGAGAACACCAGGAAGGTGGCGTCGTACGGAATGAAGCCGCCATGCAGTGCCAGGCCATTGGCGATGGCGGACATGCCGAACTCGCGCACGCCGTAATAGACGTAGTTGCCCTTCGGGTCGTGGCCGTTACCGGCATCGACACTGCCCTTCCACTTGGTGAGGTTGGAGCCGGCCAGGTCGGCCGAACCACCGATCAGCTCCGGCAACAGCGGCGCGAAGGCTTCGATGGTCATCTGCGACGCCTTGCGCGAAGCGACGTCCGGAGCATCCGCCTGCATCTTGTCGACGAAAGCCTGCGACTTCTCGGCCCAGTCGGACGGCAGGTCGCCGGAGACGCGACGGGTGAACTCGGCAGCCAGTTCCGGGAACGCCGCCGAATACTTGGCGACGGCGTCGTGCCACTTCTGCTCGCGCTCGGCGCCCGCCTTCTTGTGATCCCAACCGGCGTAGATGTCGGCCGGGATCTCGAACGCCGGGTGGCGCCAGTCCAGCGCGTCGCGCGTCGCGGCGACTTCGTCCTTGCCCAGCGCGGCGCCGTGGCTTTCTTCCTTGCCCTGCTTGTGCGGGGAGCCGAAGCCAATGATGGTGCGCGCGCAGATCAGCGTGGGCTTGTCGGACTGGCTCACGGCCGCGGTGATGGCTTTCTTGATGGCGTCGGCATCATGGCCGTCCACGCCGCGGATCACGTTCCAGCCGTAGGCCTCGAAACGCTCCGGCGTGTTGTCGGTGAACCAGCCGTGCACTTCGCCGTCGATGGAAATGCCGTTGTCATCGTAGATGGCAACTAGCTTGCCGAGCTTCCACGTGCCGGCGAGCGAAGCGACTTCGTGCGAGATGCCTTCCATCAGGCAGCCGTCACCCAGGAGCACATAGGTGTGGTGATTGACGATCTCGTGGCCGGGACGATTGAAGTGGTCGGCCAGCACCTTCTCCGCCAGCGCGAAGCCGACGGCATTGGCCAGACCCTGGCCCAGCGGGCCCGTGGTGGTTTCCACGCCTGGGGTTTCGCTGGCTTCCGGGTGGCCGGCGGTCTTGGAGTGCAGCTGGCGGAAACGCTTGAGCTGGTCCATCGGCAAGTCATAGCCGGTCAGGTGCAGCAGCGCGTACTGCAGCATCGAACCGTGACCGTTGGAAAGCACGAAACGGTCGCGATTGAACCACTTCGGGTTGGTCGGATTGTGCTGAAGGAAATCGTTCCACAGCACCTCGGCGATGTCCGCCATGCCCATGGGCATGCCCGGGTGGCCGGAATTGGCCTGCTGTACGGCGTCCATGGCAAGGGCGCGCACGGCATTGGCAAGTTCGCGACGGGTCGTCATCTAAGGGGGTCTCCGGCAGGGGCGGCCATAAAAACCAATATTGTCGCCGATCCCGCGCCGTCCTGTCGCCAATGAGACGCTGCCCCCAAATTGTCCGAGAATTAACTCAACCTTAATAATGTACTAACCGGTATTGAAACTTAAGCCCCCTCCTCCCATCTAAGGAACAGCACCGTCGGCACGAGGTGCCCAGCCGCGCAACACCGAACCCCCGGAGCCGCGGACTGGCCCAATAAGACAAAGAGGAGTACCCCATGAAGAACACCATTCTTGCTCTCGCCCTTGCTACCGCTGGCCTTGCCACTGTTCCGGCCGCTTTCGCCCAGGATGCCGGCAACGCCCAGCAGGGCTGGTACGTCGGCGCCAACGCCGGTTACGGCCAGGTCCAGAAGGGCCCCTACGACAACGGCAACTTTGCCGGTGGCGTGAAGGGTGGTTACCGCTTCGCGATCAACCCGGACACCTCGCTGGGCGCTGAAGTGGGTTACGTCTACCTGGGCCGTGCCGATGCGCGTGGCCAGTACACCCAGAATTACGCCAACTACAACGGCAACAATGGCCAGTCCAAGCTGCAGGGCGCGACCGCCGGTCTGAACCTGCGCTACAGCTTCAGCCCGAACTGGTACGGCGAAGTCCGTGGCGGCGCTTTCTTCGCCAAGGGCTCGGGCCTGACCGACGACAAGGCCAACCCGCAGAACGTCAACTTCAACAGCACCCGCTACTACGCTGGCCTGGGCGCGGGTTACAACATCAACAAGAACATCAGCGTTGGCCTGAACTGGGATTACTACGACGGCAGCCAGAGCGACAAGAACATCCATCTGCCGACCAATCTGTACAGCGTCAGCGCGGAATATCGCTTCTGATAAATCAGGTGATGCAAGACAAAAACGGGCGCCGAAAGGCGCCCGTTTTCTTTTGGGGCGATGAACGATGATGGCCTGCTACGCACCTCATCGAGCAGACACTGCGAGCGCGCACGAGAACGACAACCGCGACGGCGGCTCCATGCGACTCACCGCTTTCACAGAGCCATGAAGAAACGGCACTGCGTATCCGACGGTTCCTGTGTCACGCGAGAACCTGTTCAAGAGCATTCCGAAGGATCTGTTCGTTACGCTGATTTAACCTTGCGAACCCAACAGAACGTGTGCGATCGCGCTCAGGTTCTCCCCGGGCTCGCAGCCGCAGAGCAGTCGAGCCACATCACCACGGAATGTTTCACTCATGAAGAAAACGCTCGCAGCTTTCGCGATGGTCACTGCCGGTCTGATTGCTCTCCCCTTGTCCGCGCAAACTGCCGACGGCAATTATCAGCCCGATCAGGCCATCGGCAGCGGTAACTGGTTCGTCAACGGCAACGTCGGTGAGGGCCACCTGGCCGACCGCCCCTTTACCAAGCATCCGACCGTCTATGGCGTCAATGTCGGTTACCGCTGGAAGGTGGGCCCGGATGTCGGCTTCGGTGCCGAGGTGGGCTACGGTGACTTCGGCAGCATCCATTATCCAGTCATCAATACGCCGTCGGGCACGTTCACTGGAAACCAGAACATGCAGGGTTGGACGGCCGGCCTGAACGGCAAGATCAACATCTGGCAGGGCCTGTACTGGACCGGACGCCTCGGTGCTTTCGGCTGGAGCGGCCATAGCTACGACGGCAACCTGAATCGCCGCTCCTACAGCGGCGTCAACTGGTATGTCGGCACGGGTGTTGGCTACGATTTCAACCAGAATTTCAGCCTTGGCCTAGCCTACGAGTACTACAAGGCCAATATGGGAAAGGGAGCCTACGGTATCCGCTCCACGGATGCCCTTTCGGTACAGGCTGAATATCGCTTCTGATCCAGAAGCATCGTGCAAAACAAAAACGGGCGCCGCGAGGCGCCCGTTTTTTTTCAGCGATGGAACCGCGATCGCTTACTTGGCGTTCCACTGACCGAGCGCAGCGAGACCGTTATCCTTCGCGCGAGCGAAGACGGTCTTCTGGGCGTCGGCGTAGTTCGCCTTCATGTCCTTGGCCCACAGCTTCAGCGCGGCCTGCTGCATGGCGCGACCGTAGGAGAACGACAGCGGCCACGGGTGCGGGCCCATGCGGTTCATGGCATTGAGGTGAGCGGTGGACTGCTCGTCGGTCTGGCCGCCCGAGAGGAACACGATGCCCGGCAGCGTGGCCGGCACGGTGGTCTTGAGCACGCGCACGGTGGCTTCGGCGACTTCCTCGACCTCGGCCTGCTCATCCGCTTCCTTGCCCGGGATGACCATGCTGACCTTCAGGATGGTGCCTTCCAGCATCACGTTCTGCTCGTACAGCGCGTTGAACAGGCTGCGCAGCACGGCTTCGTGCACTTCGTAGCTGACTTCGATGCTGTGGTCGCCGTCCATGATCACTTCCGGCTCGACCATCGGCACAAGGCCGGCTTCCTGGCACAGCGCAGCGTAGCGAGCCAGTGCGTGGCAGTTGGCCTCGATGGCGGTGGAGGACGGGTTGTCCTCGGAAATGTTGATCACGGCACGCCACTTGGCGAACTGGGCGCCCAGCTTCACGTATTCGGCAAGGCGCTCACGCAGGCCGTCGAGGCCTTCGGTGACGACATCGCCAGGGAAACCTGCCAGCGGCACGGGACCCTTGTCGACCTTGATGCCCGGGATGATGCCGTTCTTCTTCATGAGCGTGGTGAACGGCACGCCGTCCTTCGTCGACTGACGAATGGTTTCGTCGTACAGGATCGCGCCGGAGATGTGCTCGTTCAGGCCCGGCGTGGTGAGCAGCAGCTCACGGTAGGCGCGACGGTTCTCTTCGGTGTTGTCGATGCCAACGGCCTCGAAACGCTTCTTGATGGTGTTGGTCGACTCATCGATGGCGATGATGCCCTTGCCGGGCGCGACCATAGCGAGGGCAACGCTTTCGAGATCTTCGATGCTCATGACAACTCCGGATACTTAGGCGGTGTGGGCCGCACAAGGTGATGCCTCCCCCGGCAGGGGGATGGCTGAAAAGCCGCGATTATAGGCCATGCGGGCCATCCAGGGTCCGGAGGCCCCCTGAATGGCCCAGGAGAAGGCCTGGCGTGGTTCAGGCCTGGTCGTAACCCGGCAGCTTGCAGGCATTGACGATGGACTGCCGCTGGGCCGGATCGGCTGGCAAGTTGAACGGCACGATGAAGTAGGTGTTGACCGGCTCGTGGGTGCCGTTCTTCAGGGCCGGGCCATAGCGAAAGTTGCTCGCCACGCTCTTGGCGACCGCATCCAGGTCGCTCTGCGGCACGACCTTGCGCACGGTGACGTTCTGGGGGACGCCGTCGGCGCCGATCATGTAACTCACCGCCACACAGCCGGGCTTGTCCATATTGCGGCCACTGTTGGGAACATCCGCGTCGACCTTGGTATTGAGCATGATCCAGTACGACTGGATCTGCTCCGGGCCGACCATGCGCGCCTGTGACTGCGCAAGCAGGGGCGCCGCGCCCGTCATGGCCAACGCCAGTATCAGGGCCTGAGTCGTGCGACGTGACTTCATGTTCATGGAAAACCTCCTGCTCCAGATCGGGGACGGTGCGGCGATTCTAGCCATACATCGCGCGGGGCGATGTGGGCGTGAAACACCGACCTGCGTCCGGATGCGCCACACAACGGAGCGCCATCGCCCGCCGCCCCGGCCCACACCGGGTCGGCGGACGATGGCGACTCAACGCGACTTGCTCAGAGGTCCCGCAGGCACTCCACGACACCCTCGGCGCCAACCGAAAGCAGCTTGAGGGTGTTGGTGCCACCGCCCTGACCGATATGGTCGCCGTGGGTGAGCACCACGCGGTCGCCTTCGGCCAGCCGGCCCTCGATGAATAGCTGGCGCACCGCATCGCGGGCTGAACCTGCCGTGGTCTGCGACATATGGGTGAACTTCACCGCGGTCACGTCGCGGAAGATGGACATGCGGCGGCGCGCGTCGTCGAACGGCGACAGCGCATAGATCGGCACCGCGCTTCGATAACGCGACAGCCACTGTGCCGTGGCGCCCGACTCGGTCAATGCCACGATGGCACGCACGCCGAGCTGGCTGGCCAGCACCATCGCCGCCAGCGCGATCGCCTGGTCCGTGCGATCCAGCAAGTGAGCCTGGGTGGCGGGATCTTCCTTCGGCTCGAACTGGCGTTCGGCACCGAGGCAAATGCGGCGCAGCGCGGCGACCGCCTTATCCGGATGGGCGCCCGCAGCGGATTCCTCGGACAGCATCACGGCATCGGTGCCGTCGATCACCGCATTGGCCACGTCCATCACTTCGGCGCGGGTCGGGATGGGCGAGCGCACCATCGACTGCAGCATCTGCGTGGCCGTGATGACGGCGCGATTGCGCTGCACCGACTCGCGAATGATCTTCTTCTGCAGGCCCGGCAGCTCGGCGTCGCCGATCTCCACGCCCAGATCGCCACGGGCCACCATCACCACGTCGGATGCGTCGATGATTTCACCCAACACCGGAATCGCATCGGCACGTTCGATCTTGGCGACCAGCGACGCCTTGCCGCCCGCCTCCTCGAGCAGGCGACGCGCCTCGTTCATGTCGGCGCCCGAACGCACGAACGACACGGCGAGGAAGTCGCAACCGATCTCGGCGGCAAGCTTGATGTCCGCCTTGTCTTTCTCCGACAGCGCGGAAACGGACAGGCCACCACCCTGGCGATTGAGGCCCTTGCGATCGGACAGCTTGCCGCCGATCAGCACGGTGCAGCGGATTTCCTGGCCCACCACTTCGTCGACGGTGAGCGCGACGAGGCCGTCATCGAGCAACAACACGTCGCCGGCCGACACGTCCTTGGGCAAGTCGTAGTAGCTCACACCCACGCGGGTGTTGTCGCCCAACGGTGCGCCCGGCGAGCAGTCCAGCACGAAGCTGTCGCCCACTTGCAGTTCGATCGGGCCATTGGCGAAGCGCTCGACGCGGATCTTGGGACCCTGCAGGTCGGCGAGTACGCCCACTTCACGACCGAGACGGGCCGCCGCATCGCGCACGGCGATGGCGCGGGCGCGATGGTCGTCCGGCTGACCGTGGGAGAGGTTCAGGCGAACCACATCCACGCCCTCGGCGATGATTTTGTCGAGCATGCCAGGCGCATCGGTCGCGGGACCAAGGGTGGCAACGATTTTTGTGCGGCGCAGCGGATTGTCGGTAGTCATCATTTCAAACTAGCAGAACTGACGGATCGCGCCAGAGGGTTTTGGACGTCTTTTCGCAGGCATGCAGAGGCGCCCAAGTGGACTGCTTCTGGCATACGAACCACCTGCGGCACTGGTATGGCAGCTCGACTGAGTTATCAACGTTCGTGACACCTAACTGGTCTGTTTTGACAGGCGCACAGCCATGCACGACTGGTGTTGCCGCCCGCGAGAAATGAAGCCACTCGCAGGCCTCATGGCGATGGCCAGAAAGTGTCCAGGTCGCAGGTGGTTGGGGTTGCTAAGCAGGTCCGCCGGACAATGATGCGTTGCGCCATTTTTCTGCCCGCCGCATCCGGTATCCGCTTCCCACGTCGCTCGCAGGTCTGACGGAAAGGCATCGAACGAGTAGCATCCATCCATGGGTCGGGGGACCCGCACCAGGGAAAGGGGAAACATTCATGTCACGTCGTTTTTGCACGGCCATGGCCGCTGCTTGTCTTTTTGCGTGCGCACCACTGGCCATCGCTGCGCCCGCGGTGGAAAAACCGCAACCTGCCAACACACCTCAGACCAAACTTCCGACCATCAGCGATTTCGTTCGCCCAACGGACTTCGCCAGCGTCACCATCTCGCCCGACGGCAAATACATCGCCGCCCTGGTTCCCCGGCCGGATACGCCGCACGAAAACTATTTAGCGATTCTGGACGGCAAGACCGCGCGCTTGGTCAACGGCATTCCCTCCGGCAAGAACGCGCTCATCGAGAGTTACTTCTGGACCAGCGACAACCGGCTGATCATCAGCCTGGCCATCCACGAGGGCGGCGAAGACACACCCGCCATGACAGGTGAACTGTTCGCCATTGATCCCGACGGCCGCCACCAGATGAGCTTGTTCGGTTTCCGCGCCGGCAAGGACCGCGTGGGTGGCCCCGACAGCCGTCGCGCAGCGGCGCGGCCGCTCTCCGATCGCTACGTGGACAATGATCAGATCCTGATCGAGGTGACGGACTTCACCAGTTTCAGCGGTGGCACTGTGCCCGAGATCGACAAGCTCAACGTGCACACGGGCAAGGCCACCAAGGTGGGCGAGGCGCCCGCGCGCAATGCCAATGTCATGTCAGACCATGCCGGGCAGGTACGTGCCGCCATCGCCGTCAACGACTACACCCGCGGCAGCAAGCTATGGCTGCGCAAAGATAATGACTCGTCGTGGGAGCTGGTCAACGACGCGTCGACATCGAACGTCGAGATCCAGCCGATCGCCTTCAATCGAGACAACGGCAAGCTCTACGTGCGCGTGTCTGAAGGCACACGTCCCGACACCATCGAGCTGATGGACATGGCCACACGGCAGCGCACGCGCCTCTATCAGGGCAGCTTCGCTGATCCCGGCAGCCTGCTGAGGACCGCCGATGGCCTCGACTACTACGCCGTGGAAACCCGCGACGGGCGCACGGGGCTTCATTATTTCAACGAAGACAGCGATGAAGCATCACTCAGCCAGGCCATCGCCCGGAACTTCCCAGGGCAATATTCGCGTGTGCTCAACTACACCGCCGACGGCAAGCACGCCATTGTCATAGTGCGCAGCGATCGTAATCCCGGCGACTACTACTTGTTCGATCTGACCACGCACAACATGCAGATGCTGGTCCACGCCCGGCCATGGGTTGATCCGGCCACGATGCGACCGATGGAGCCGGTGGACATCGTCGCGCGTGACGGTCTGGCGCTGCACGGCTTCCTGACCACGCCCGCTGGCTCCAAGCCGTATCCGCTGGTCGTGCTTCCCCACGGTGGGCCGCATGGCATCGATGACGAGTGGGGGTTCAACACCGAGGCGCAATTGCTGGCGAGTCGCGGCTATGCCGTATTGCAGGTGAACTACCGAGGCTCGGGGGGCTACGGGCGCGCCTTCGAGCAGATGGGGTACCGGCAATGGGGCCTCAGCATGCAGGATGACCTGACCGACGCCACGCATTGGGCAATCAAGCAGGGTTATGCCGATGCGGGGCACGTGTGCATCTACGGCGGCAGCTACGGAGGATATGCCGCGCTTGAAGGTGCAGTACGCGAGCCGGACCTGTACAAATGCGCCGTCGGCTACGCCGGCGTGTATGACTTGCGCGTGCAGATGGACCACAGCGACACGCAGCGCACAGACATGGGCACGTCGTATCTCAATCGCGTGCTCGGAACGGATCGCGACGACCTGTTGCGCCGTTCACCCTTGGGCGGCGTCAAGCAGATCAAGGCCGACGTGTTGCTGGTGCATGGCGAGGACGATCCACGCGTCCCGTACAAGAATTTCCAGGAATTCACCCGCGCGCTAGAACAGAACGGCAAGCACTACGAAACCCTGGTCGAAGCACATGAGGGGCACGGCTTCTTCTTACCCGCCCACAAAGAGGCGATGTACACGAAACTGCTGGACTTCCTTGGGCGCAACATCGGCCCCGGCGACAACGCCGCATCGAATGCGCCCGCCACGAAGGCGCCGGGCGCGCCCTGATCACCACCCCGGCAGCGGCTCGATCCACAGATCGAGCCGCTGCCATCAGCCGTTGGCGAGCGCGATATTCAACACTTCGGCCAGGCGCCGGCTCGCTTCGCGCAGACGCAACTCCGCCACCGGCAGTTCCTTGTCGACGTAGGCTTGGTCGATCTTGTGGCCATTCGGATAGATGTCGCGCGAGATCGCACACGACTCTTCGGCCCACTGTGCATACGCGTTATCGAACGGGGCGATCGGCGGCGGCAGGGTCACCGTGCCGCGCGCATCGAGCTCGTCCGCATAGGCTTTGTATTCGAGGCCGCGGGTCTTGAGCATGCCCGAGTCCCACACGCTGTGCAGATTGGTGCCCTTGTCGTTGAACTGCACCTGGTAGTCGTTGCCGCCCTTGTCGTCGCGCGAGCCGGCGTGCAGCGGCTGGTGTTCGTCGCCAATGAAGTGCACGACGAACTTCAAGGCTTCCAGTCGCGCCGCGCCGGATTGGCTTTTGTCGCCAAGAATCGTCACGTAATGATCGATGCCGGCGACGACGCAGCGGTCACCCTTGCAGTCGCGCGGCGGCGTGTAGTTGCAGTCGCCCGAGATAAAGTTGATGTAGTGCAGGCCGCTGGTCTGCTTCCACAACGCATCCTGGGTGGGATCGTTGCGGATCTCGTCCGCCCAGCTGGCGATGTCGGCCAGCGACTTGGTGTGCTCGGGCGCCAGCAGGCGCTCCACTTCCGCTTCCGCCGCCGGGCTGAGGTGCCGCTGGGCAAGATCCGCCACGATGCCGTGGCCCAGCTTGCCCCAGGCGTGTGCCGCCGGCGCCAGGACAAGACAGGTCAGTACGGCGGCGACGGCTCGGCGTGGGAATGGCATGGGGCTGCAGTTCGTGTCGGAGTAAGCCGACAAGTCTGCCACAGCCCCGTGACAGGTTCGCGCCAGCTCAGCCCTCGCCGGGAATGGGAAGCAGCGTCCCTTCCCCATCGTGCACGCTCACATCCACCTTGATGCCCTGGCGCACACTCTGGGTGACGATGCAGAAGTCCTCGAACTGCGCGAGCACCCGATCAAGGTGCTCGAGCGCCTCGGCCTTGTCGGCCAACTGCAGGTCCACGCCGATGTGGGTGATGCGCAGGCGCCCGTGCTCGTTGCGCGTCAGGGTGAGCTTTGCCTTCGCGCCCATCGTGCCCGGTGCGTTTTTGTACTTGCGCAGCGCGAACAGCAGGCTGGCGGCCAGGCAGTTGGCCACGGCGGTGGCCATCATGCGCGAGGGGTTGGGGCCGGCATCGCCGCCCAGAGGCGAGGTTTCGTCCGTGATGAGGTCGGGAATCGGGGTGTCGTCAAAGCGCACCCGGAACTCATAGTCCGCCACCTGCTCGAGGGTGATCCCAAAGCTCTGTTCTGTCTCGCTCATGCCAATCTCCTGGTGGGCCGGGGCGCCCGAAAGAAAAGCCGATTCAAGCGCTTCCGGCGCCCGCTGAACAGCCCCATCCGGGTGATCGGCGCCAGGGCCTGTTAACACAATTCGCGTGGCCAGCGCTGGGAGCGGGGGGCCGGTTCAGGCTAAAATGAGGGTTTTACGGCGGTCCCACAGCCGCCATTGTCCGTCACCTCATACCGGAGGACGCTGTCTCATGGCCATCAAGGTCGCCATCAATGGTTACGGTCGCATCGGCCGCAACATCCTGCGCGCGCTGTACGAAGCCGGTCGCACCAACGAGATCCAGATCGTTGCGATCAATGACCTCGGCAATGCCGAGACCAATGCGCACCTGACTCAGTACGACACTGCACACGGCAAGTTCCCGGGCACCGTGTCCGTGGACGGCGGCGATCTGATCGTCAACGGCGACCGCATCAAGGTCTGTGCCGAGCGCGATCCGTCGAAGCTGCCGTGGGGCGCCCTGGGCGTCGACGTGGTGCTGGAATGCACGGGCCTGTTCACCTCCAAGGCCAAGGCCAGCGCACACATCGCCGCCGGCGCCAAGAAGGTGATCATCTCCGCCCCGGGCGACAAGGACGTGGACGGCACCTTCGTCGTCGGCGTGAACACCGACAAGCTCACCTCCAAGCTGGAAGTGATCTCCAACGCGTCGTGCACCACCAACTGCCTCGCTCCGCTGGCCAAGGTGCTGCACGAGAAGATCGGCATCCAGCGCGGCCTGATGACGACCATCCACGCCTACACCAACGACCAGGTGCTGACGGACGTCTATCACTCCGACCTGCGTCGCGCCCGCTCGGCCACGCACTCGCAGATCCCGACCAAGACCGGCGCCGCCGCCGCGGTGGGCCTGGTGCTGCCGGAGCTGAACGGCAAGCTGGACGGTTTTGCCATGCGCGTGCCGACCATCAACGTGTCAGTCGTCGACCTGGTGTTCGACGCCGCCCGTCCGACCACCAAGGAAGAAGTCGACCAGGTCATCACCGAAGCCGCCAACGGCGCGCTGAAGGGCATCCTGGCCGTCAACACGCAGCCGCTGGTGTCGATCGACTTCAACCACAACCCGGCTTCGTCCACCTATGACGCCACGCAGACGCGCGTCATGGAAGGCACGCTGGTGAAGGTGCTGTCGTGGTACGACAACGAGTGGGGTTTCTCCAACCGCATGCTCGACATGACCATCGCGCTGATGGCTGCCAAGTAAGCCACTCGCTACTGCTGCACAGACAAAAGCCGGGCCAAGCCCGGCTTTTGTTTTTCCGGGGTTCGCGCGCGACACGCGGTCGCATCGGCCCGGTTCGTTTCGGCGGTCTGATCCAGATCAGCGCGCGTGACACGTGCTGGCGCAATCGTCAGGACTTTCCCACTCGCACACTGGAGAGAACCCGATGATCCGCCAAGTCCTGGCCCTTGCCCTGCTCGGCCTGTCTGCCACGCCCCTGTGGGCTGCCGACTGCTCTGCCACCATCGATGGCAACGACGCCATGCAGTACGACCAGAAAAGCATCACGGTGCCCAAGACCTGCAAGCAGTTCACCGTGACGCTCAAGCACACGGGCAAGCTGGCCAAGGCGTCGATGGGCCACAACTGGGTACTGAGCACCGCCGCCGATGAACAGGCCGTCATCGCTGACGGCATGAAGGCGGGCCCGGAGCAGAACTACGTGAAGCCCGGCGATACCCGCGTGATCGCACACACCAAGCTTATCGGCGGTGGCGAATCGGACAGCGTCAGCATCCCCGTCACCAAGCTCAAGGCGGGGGAAAGCTACGCTTACTTCTGCACGTTCCCCGGCCATGCCGCCCTGATGAAGGGCACGCTGACGCTCGCTCCGTAAGCAAACCCCGGAGGCGCCCCGCACTGCCAGGTGGCCGGTTCTCGCCGGCCGCCTTTTCTTGTGACCGACAACCGGAAATACTGACGCACCACATCCGGGGGGAATGCAATGAACAAGTGGCGGCAGGGAACGCTGGCGATGGCCGTGCTGGCGATGGGCTGTTTCGTCGTGCCATCCGGGAGTGCGCGGGCAAACGATACGACCGAGACGGCAGGAAGCGCTTCCCATCACCGCATCTCCACCGCCCAATGGGCTGCGCTGTTCGACCCCTCCATCCCACTCGCCGAACGCCGCAGTGCGTTGGCCATCATCGAGCGCGACGCCGGCGCAGCCAATGGCGACGAACTGTATCTACTCGGCTCGCTCTATCACATGGGGCAGCACGCACCGAATTCTCCGGTGGATACGGACGATGCCAAGGCAGCGACCTACTTCGCCAATGCCGCCATGCGTGGCACCGTGCTCGGCATGGCCAAGATGGCAGAGGTCAAGATCGAAACCGGCGACTATCGCGAGGCGATGAACTGGGCCGAGATCTATGCGCACTATGCAGCGATGACCGGACACCAGGCATCGTCGGGGCTAGCTTACTCTGGCGACCTCGCGCAGCGTATCCAGGAAAACATCGACGCGTCGTCCATGGAATCCATCATGAAAGACGTGCGCAGCTTCGTGCTCGTCAACGACAAGGCGATCCGCGATGGCATGGCGACTTCCGGTCTGGACGAGCCCAACTTGCATCCCGAGTCGAAGCGGCGGTATTACACGCCCTCGCCTACCGAACAACTGTCCGTGGCGGGTGTCGGCGACTTTCTCGTCGGTTTCGACAGCGAGGGCAAGGCCGCCAGCGTGCAACTGCTCGATGCCGCGCCCCATCTATCCGATGCCAGCGCCATGCGCAGCCTGGTCGCATCGATGACGGTGAAACCCGTGTCCGACGGCGATACGCGGGCCTTGCGCTACCTCTGGATACCTATCGTCCTTGGCGGCCTGCGCTATCGCACGCACGACGCTCCCTGAGGTCACTCCAACGACAAAAAAAGGCCGGTATACCCGGCCTTTTTTTGCTTTATCGGCGTAAGCCGGACTCAGCCCAGCGCAGCCAGCGCAGCGTCATAGTTCGGCTCATGGGCGATCTCGCCCACCATCTCGCTGTGCACGACCTTGTTCTGACCATCCAACACCACCACGGCGCGCGCCGCGAGGCCGGACAGCGGACCCGAGGCAATCGCCACACCGTAGTTCTTCAGGAAGTCGTGGCCGCGCAGCGTGGACAGCGTCACAACGTTGCTCAGCCCTTCAGCGCCGCAAAAGCGTGCCTGCGCGAACGGCAGGTCAGCGGAGATGCACAGCACTACCGCGTCGTCGAGCTGGCTCGCCTTCTCGTTGAAGCGACGCACGGACGTGGCGCAGGTCGGCGTGTCGATGCTGGGGAAAATGTTCAGCACCTTGCGCTTGCCGTCGAAGCTGGCGAGCGTCACGTCAGCCAGGTCCTTGCCGACCAGCGAGAACGCGGGCGCCGATTCGCCCTTGGCCGGGAAATGACCGTCGACCTGGACCGGATTGCCTTTCAGCGTAACTTGGGACATGGGACACCTCGTTGGATGGGGCCTATAAGTAGAACATGCCCCAGGACAGAAAAACGATGCCCATCCGCCGGGTGGAGATTCGATATCGACCATCTCAACCTGCCAGCATCGAGGCTGCCCAAGCCACCGCGGTGCTCAGTGCTTGCCGCGCGATGACGCAGCGTCCGCTTTCCATGCAGGGTCGTCGAAATAACGTGGATAGTTCGTCACGGCCTGCCGCATGGCAGCCACCTCACCGACATCCTGCGGATCTTCCTTGAACTTCCGGGCGGCAGCGAGCAGAGGGACCAGCATCTGGTGAAGCACGGCGTCCTGCCGAGGCTCCAGTTGGCAATGGGCAAACAGGTAGACCCCCGCATCCTCAATCAACCCGGCGCGGTCCCGCGCCATGGCCTCACTCATGTGTCCCATCTCAGCATGGCGCAACTCATCCAGCGCCTGATGGATGCGCCCCATGCCATCTCGCAGGGTTGCATCCGTCTTCCAGCGGACCGCCGGCACCGGCATGGGCGTATCGTCGTGGGAGGCGTGAGACCCGCCCTCGTGCTGCGGCGAGGCCATCGCCGGGCCTGAAAGAGCCAGCACGCTCACCAGCATGGCTGCGATTCGAAGTGCTCTCATCAACCGACTCCCGTAACCGCGAAGATCCGGGGTCGGTTTCGACACTATCTCCGCCTTCGACGCGAATCGCGAAACCCACCGACACCCGGATGCCATCGTCTACACCCTTGCAAATACCAGGCACGCATGGGTGCCACCAAGGCCAAAGCTGTTGGACATCACTGTGTGGAGTTCCGCTTCGCGACTTTCTCGAAGGATGGGGAAACCTAACGATCGGCGTCGCCTTGCCGTCACAGTGCCTGCTTTCCGACCCATTCAAACTGAAGCCACAGTTTGGTGTCGTTGCGACTGAAGCTATCCGCCCGATAGTCGGCCGCCTTCAGTAGCGCGTTCAGGCCGGGCAAGATGGGGTATGCCAGCGAGGCGTCCCATTCATTGCCGTAGTGAGCGCTGCCCCGATCGGCATGGTAGTCGTGGTAGCTGACGATCCAGCTCAGCTTGCGGGCGATACCCTCACTGCCAAAGTTGCCATTGAGCGCTACGTAATAGTCCTGAAGACCTCGCGCTGGCGTGACAGTGAACTGATCATCCCATCCGTTGAACACGTGTAACGATGCCAGCGGCGTCTGCAAGGCCGTCTTTCCATCGCCTCCCAGGTGCTCCCAGCCCAGTTTTCCGGTGACGCCCCACTGCGTCCACGATGGCTCCACCAACCAGTAGCTATGGGCAAAGTGAAGCGGGTTGTTCGCATAGTCATACTGACGCGCGCCCTCTACGGCCCAACCGAAGCCTCCATCCTTGGCAGGCTTGCCTGTCCAGCGCACGCCATAGGTAGACGTGGAGGCGCTCGCCACGTCCTTGTCCTTATGCAGATACGCGTAACCAGTCAGCTGCTGCGAACCATGAGTCCAGGCGACATTGAACAAATGCGTATTGAGTAGGCGCTTCTGCGCCAGTGGGTTGAGTGCATCGGGGCCTGCGACACGATTGACCCGATCGAGCCAGTCATAGCGTAGTGTCCAATCAGCCTTCGGTTTCCACTGCAAGGCCACGGCGTCAAAGGTCTGCTCGAACTGACGCCAGGAGACTGTGCCTATCCAGCGCTGGTTATCGAGCACCACTTCCTGGCGACCGACTTTCAGGCCTAGGGCGTCACCCTGATAGCCGACCCAGGCCTGGTTGAGTTCAGCCCCTTTGGGATCGGTAATGGACGGGTATTTGAGCTGACCATTGGCGCCACTGTTGTAGTGATCATTGGCCGCTGCCGTACCCGCCCCTTCGATGAGGTAGCTCCAGCCATAGCCTATGTTTCCGCGCAAACCCAACCGAACGCGCAGCGTATCGGCGTATGCGTGGTGGCTGTAAGCGGCATCATCGACTTGCTCGTGGCGCAGACGTGCATTCCACTCCAGTTGCAGGGGCGCCGTGATATCCGTCGCCGATTGCGCCGAAGCCATCGCCGGCAGTGCCATGGCAACGAACAAGCCCATGCTTTTGAAACGGTAGCCATAACCCGGGCATCTCATAGAACGACTCCTGTCCTTTGGGTCCTTGGGAGATGGCTTCAGTCTCGGCAGGCGTCGCTCCTCAACGACTGATCACGGTCAAATGCTCGTCTAGTTTTGACCTACTGTGACAACACGCCACGCATGCAAAAAAGCCGCCCGTCGGACGGCTCATAGCGTGATCGTGGAAACAAAAATCCCCATCGGCACCGCAGCCTGCGTGGGTTGACCGTCTATCACCGCATGCCTATCCGTCGGCAGCCAGCACCAGATACTGCGCCCCTGGCTCAACTCGCGCCAAGCGCCTTGCGCACTTCCTCAACAAACGCCGGGTCGATGCGCCCGATGATGTTCGTACGCGCAAGAATGCGCCCCTCGGCATCGAGCAGGATCAACTCGCTGGAATGGTTGAAATCGCCATTTGGCAGTTCCCGATATTGCAAACCAAGTAGCGCCGCCAGCTGACGAACTTCGGCAGGTTCAGTGCGCGCCAAGGTCCAATGGGGTGAGGTCAACTTTCGTTTTGCAGCATAGTCGTGCAGTGCGGCAACGGTGTCGCGTTCAGGGTCGAAGCTGACCATCAGAAGGTCAAGATGATCACGCGCAGGCTCATCAACCGCCTTTTCCGTCAGCTTCATGGTGTCCACGATCATCGGACACACCATGGTGCACGAGGTATAGAACATCGTCACCAGTTGAACTCGCCCCTGCCGTGACGACCACGGCCATGTCTGCCCGCTCTGATCGGTAAGCTTCGCATCGAACTGATAAACCGAATCTCCTGGCAATGGAGCGGCGGCGAACAGCTGGCCGACCAACAGAAGAAAAAACATCCCAATCATCAAGCGCTTCATGGCATTGTCCTCATGGCGACCGCGCACAGCGGAACCCCATCGTAGTTACCGTGTCTGACGCCTTCAGCGAGGAAAGCATGGCCACGCGCATCAAAGTCGCGTAGTTCTCCTTCTGCTGCATGCTGAGTGCGCCGGCGCCACAGAACTTCATTTTGTCGGCGCCATCCTGATCGCGACTGTCCGCACCGACGAGCAGAGCATTGAAGTCGCTTACCCATTCCCACACCAGACCATTGAGGTCGCGCACGCCATAAACATCCGGAGCTCCGCCGACCGTTGGTAACGGTGTGTTTGCCGGGCGCCCATACCAGGCCAGTACGCTCTCGCGCCACTGTGGATCACCACGCGCGTCGGTGCGCTGGCTATCCGCTGCAGCGGCATACTCCCATTCATACCAAGTGGGCAGGCGTGCCTGCTCGCTCTCGCAGAAGGCCTGCGCTGCAAACCAGCTGACCCGCGTGACGGGTTGATCCGGCAAGACGTCTTCTCCCAGTGTCGCCGGTCCAGCCCAATGCGAAAGATAGCGACGATCCGCAAAAATGGCTGGCACCTGATCGCGACGCCACTGGGGATGCGCATTCACGAACGCCAGGAACTCCGCGTTCGTGACCAGCTCCGTACGCATCTGAAACGCCGCGATCTCCGCAGGTGCGGCTTTCCCGTCCGCGGGCAGTACGCTCTTGAACGTACCGCCTGGCAGTGGCGCGTAATTGGCCGCCACTGCCGGACCTGCGAGCAGCATGCCGAACAGCAGTATCGACAGCTTGCCCATTGCAACCACCCTAGTGTCCCGACGCGGGCACGGGCTGCTGTGCACGCACCTTGCTGACTTCTTCCTTGCTCACCTGCCCACCCGGGTTACCCCAACTATTGAGCACATAGGTAAGGATGTTCGCCACTTCGTCGTCCGTCAGTTGGGACATGGGCGGCATCACCGAGTTGTACTCTTTGCCATTGACGGTGACGCTTCCATTCAAACCGTGCAGGGGAATGGAGATCAAATGCTCCTTGACTTGCTTGGCCAGATAGTCGGACTTGGCCAGGGGCGGGAATACGCCGGACAAACCTTCACCATTGGCCTGATGGCAGACCGAGCAGGTACCGGTGAACAGTTGCTGGCCAGCCTTGATCTGTTCTTCCTTGTTCAAGGTGCCTGCGGCATTCGCCTTGGCCGCCTCCGTGACGGCGTGCAGATTCGGGTTGGCACGGTCGCCCAGATAAACCGAGTCCACTTCCTTGCCGGAGTAGATCGCCTTGTTCTCCGGCCCCTCGACCTTGAGCATACCCAACGCACCCTTGTTGAATGCGCGGAAGATGGAGTGATCGACCAGCACGTACGTGCCCGGCACCTCGACCCGGAACTCGGCCATCATCGCGCCGCCAGCGGGAATCAGCGTCGTCTGCACGTTCTCCTGCGCGTGTGTGCCCCCTTCGTAGTACACCTTGTCGAAGATCTCGCCGATGACATGGAAGCTCGATACCAGGTTCGGCCCGCCGTTGCCCACGAACAGGCGCACGGTTTCGCCGACCTTGGCATTCAAGGCATGGTCACCGGTCAATGCGCCCTCCCGCCCATTGAACAGCACATAAGTCGGACGCTCGGCGATGGCCGCATCCATATCGAACGGCTGATGACCTTTTTCGCGGTACTTACCCGTGGTGTAGAAGTCACCCTGCATCACGTAGTACTCGTGATCCACCTTCGGTAACCCTTCCGGTGGCTCGATCAGGATCAGTCCGTACATGCCGTTGGCCACGTGCATGCCAACCGGCGCCGTCGCGCAGTGATAGACGTACAGCCCCGCATTGAGCGCCTTGAAGGTGAACTGCGACTCATGCCCCGGCGCAGTGAAACTGGACGCCGCACCGCCGCCCGGGCCAGTCACACCATGCAGGTCGATGTTGTGCGGCATCTTGTTGTCCGGCGCATTCTTCAGGTGAAACTCCACCGTATCGCCCTGGCGAACGCGGATGAAGCTGCCGGGCACCGTGCCGCCGAACGTCCAGTAGGTGTAGGTAACGCCTTCGGACATCGGCATTTCCTTCTCCACCACTTCCAGCTCCACGATCACCTTGGCTGGCGCATTTCGGTGAATCGGCGGCGGCACGTTCGGAGGAATGCCCAGTACCGCGCGGATGGGCTCGCCTTGCGGCGGCCCCAGGTCGCCAGGTGTCGATGAGACACTCGCAACGGATTTGGGCGCCGCTCCCCCACCGCCAGCGGCCATGAGAGTGGCGGGCAGCAAGCTCGCTGACAGGAGCACGATGGAAAGCAGGCGTGACATGTAACTCTCCCTGTAGTGACCAGGCCAGACTAGAGAGAGCGTTTTGTTTCAGGCTTGATCAAAGTCAGAACCGATGACGACAGAAGCCCTCTGCGTCAATGCGCCACGATCAGTGCGTGACGTCACTCTTGCCCAGCACGCTCAGTGCAGTGCGATCGAGCAACTCCACCATGCGCCCGTCGATCTCGATAACGCCCTGGCTGCGCAGGCGACCCAGCACGCGACTGACCGTTTCCGGCGCAAGCCGCAGGTAGTTCGCAATGTCGCCACGCGGCATGCTCAGGCGGAACAGCGAACCGGGGAACCCGCGTGCCGCATATCGATCGCCCAGATCGAGCAGAAAGGCGGCCACGCGCTCATCCGACGAATGACCGACCGCCAACTGCGCCGTTGTACCGAGCTCTTTGCTCAGCAGGCGGAACAGGTGTTGCTGCAAGGCCGGCAACCGCGCGGCGAGCGCGCTCATCGCCGGAAACGAGAAGCGGCAGAGCTGGGTAGAGTCCAACGCTATCGCATCGCAAGGGAGGCGGTCCGGATAGATACCGTTGAGACCAACCACTTCGCCAGGCAGATGGAATCCGAGCACCTGCTCACGGCCCTCCGCATCGATCACACAGGTCTTTACCATGCCCGAGCGCACCGCATAGATCGCTCGAAAGGGATCGCCCATGCGGAAGGCATAAGACCCTGCCCGCACGGGGCCGACGTGCTCCACCAGACAATGCAGTTGCGACAGCTCCCGCTTTCCATAACCCACGGACAAACAGGCCTCGGAAAAGGCACAAGCGCTGCAAAAGCGCAGCTCATCGCCATCGTCCGGCATGCATGCACAAGCCGTGGGCATGGAAAGAGTCCCGGATTGACTCGTGGGATTCATGCGCAGAAAGCGTCAGATGGTGCGCGAGTAACGCGGCGTATCTGGCGACCTGCCCAGATAGGCGTCGAAGCACATAGCCACGTTGCGCAGCAACAGCCGGCCGCGCGGGGTCACGCGAATGACGTGTGCATCCAGCGTGACCAGGCCGTCGTCAACGCAAGGCGCGAGGAGTTCGAATTCGGGCGCAAAAACCTCCTCGAACCGCAAACCGTGTGTCTGCCCGAAGCGTTGCATGTCGACTTCACCATGACACATCAACTCACCGATCACGGCGCGCCGCACGCGATCGTCGTCGCTCAGGCGGATGCCCCGGCTGATCGGCAGGCGACCCGCCGCCAGTGCGGCCTCGTAACCGACCAGATCTCGCGCGTTCTGGCTGTAGCTGTCGCCGACGCGACTGATCGAGCTCACGCCAAGCCCGACAATGTCGCAATCACCGTGCGTGGAATAGCCCTGAAAATTGCGCTGCAACGTTCCCGCACCCTGCGCCCGCACCAGCTCGTCACCGGCGCGCGCGAAATGATCCATGCCGACATAGACGTAGCCGGCGTCGCACAGCGCGCGAAAGGCCTCGCCGAACAGCGCCAGGCGCGTGGAAGCATCCGGCAATTCGGAGGTATCGATCTGTTGCTGCGCCTTGAACAGATGCGGCAGGTGGGCGTAGCCGTAGACCGCTACCCGATCGGGTGCGAGCGCGATGACCTGCTCTAAGGTGTGTCGGAAGCCATCAATTGTCTGGCGCGGCAAGCCATAGATCAGGTCCACGCTGACCGAGCCGTAGCCCGCATCCCGTGCGCCCTCGATGACATCGCGCGTTTGCGCCACGCTCTGGATGCGATTGACGGCGACCTGTACGTCGGGATCGAAATCCTGGATACCGACCGACAGGCGATTGAAGCCGAGCGCGGCCAGGTCGCGCACGTAGCGACCGTCCGCATAGCGCGGATCTATCTCGATGCCGTACTCGCGCACGCCGCTGCGGCGGTAGGCAAAGCTGTTTTCCAGCGCCGCGACCAGTCTTGCCATGCGCGGCGCATCCAGGAAATTCGGTGTACCACCGCCAAGGTGAAGCTGCAGCACGGGCCGGTTGCGATTGAATAGCGCGCCCGTCAACGCAATCTCGCGCAGGAGTACGTCGAGGTAGTGGTCCGCCCGTGTGACGTCGCGCGTGATGACACGCGTGCAACCGCAATAGAAGCAAGGGCTGAAACAGAAAGGCACGTGCACATAGAGCGACAACGGCCTGGGAGACAATGCTTCGTTGGAGGCCAAAGCTTCCGCACGGTACGCCGCTTCGTCGAAACCCGCATGGAACTGCGGCGCGGTCGGATAGCTGGTGTAGCGGGGCCCTGGCACGTCGTAACGCGCGACGAGGGCTGGATCGAATTCCGGAACGATGGTGTTCGTGCGCATGCGCGGCAGTATCGCCGCGCCGTCGAACGTCAGACCTGACGTCCGTCAGGCCGATGCGACAATTCGTACGGATCCGCGGCACATCGCTGAAAGATGTCCGCGGATCCGCTGTCGTCTCGCTTACCGCTTGAGCGGCGCGATGGTCTGCTCGATGGAACCGAAGATGGAAGCGCCCGATGCATCCGTCACATCGATGCGCAGGCTGTCGCCGAACTTCATGAACGGCGTGGTCGGCTTGCCATCACGCAGGGTTTCCACCGTGCGCTGCTCGGCGAGGCACGATGCGCCCTTGCTGGTGTCCTCGTTGGCGATGGTGCCGGAACCGACGATGGTGCCAGCCGTGAGCGGACGCGTCTTGGCCGCGTGCGCCACGAGCTGGGCAAAATTGAACTGCATGTCCACGCCGCATTCGGCTTCGCCGAACCACTGGCCGTTGAGCCACGTGCGCATCGGCAGATGCAGCTTCTCGTCCTGCCACACATCACCCAGCTCGTCCGGGGTTACGAACACCGGCGACAGCGCGGAGCGCGGCTTGGACTGCAGGAAGCCGAAACCCTTGGCGAGTTCCGGGGGAATCAGGCCACGCAGCGACACGTCGTTGACCAGGCCGATGAGCTGGATGTGGGCCGCCGCCTGTGCTGGCGTCGCCGCCATCGGCACGTCGTCGGTGATCACCACCACTTCGGCTTCCAGGTCGATGCCGTAGTCCTCGCTCGGCACCACCACCGGATCGCGCGGGCCAAGGAAGCCGGCGCTGACCGCCTGGTACATCAGCGGATCGACGTAGAAGGACTCGGGCACCTCGGCACCACGGGCGCGACGCACGCGCTCAACATGCGGCAGGTAGGCGCTGCCGTCGACGAACTCATAGGCGCGCGGCAGCGGCGAAGCCAGCGCATGCATGTCGAGTGCGAACGCGCCCTTTGCCGTGCCGGCATTCAGCTCCTCATACAGCGCGTTGAGACGCGGTGCCGTGCTCGACCAGTCATCGAGCGCCGCCTGCATCGTCGACGCGATGCCGGTGGCCTTGACCGCCTGCGTCAGCGCGCGATTGACGACGATGAGGGTGCCGTCGCGACCGCCTTCCTTCAGTGAACCCAGTTTCATGTTTTGCTCCGGTGGCCGCGTCGTCGCGCAGCCCAGTCATTCTTGGTGGATGCGGTAGTCCGGCGCTTATGGGCCGGTGAAATGCTTGCGGATGCCCTGCCAGCACTCGTAGTAGTCGCCCTGCAGCTCCGGCAGCGCCAGCGCCTGCTTCGTCGGATGGATCACACGGCGGGTTTCGAACATGAAGGCCATCGTGCCAGTGATCACGTCCGGCTGCGACAGGTCGCGCGTCGAGGCCTTCTCATACGTCGCCGCATCTGGGCCATGGCCGCTCATACAGTTGTGCAGCGAAGCGCCGCCCGGCGAAAAGCCCTCGGCCTTGGCGTCGTAGGCACCGGTGATCAGGCCCATGAACTCACTGGCAATGTTGCGATGGAACCACGGCGGGCGGAACGTGTTCTGCGCCACCAGCCAGCGCGGCGGAAAGATCACAAAATCCATGTTGCTCACGCCATCCGTGTCGCTGGGCGAATGCAGCACCAGGAAGATGCTGGGATCAGGATGGTCGAAACTGATCGAACCGATGGTGTTGAAGCGACGCAGGTCGTACTTGTACGGCGCGTAGTTGCCATGCCAACCCACCACGTCGAGCGGCGAGTGATCGATGGCCGCGCGCCACAGGCCGCCCTGGAACTTGGCGATCAGTTCGAACTTGCCTTCCAGGTCTTCGTACGCCGCCACGGGCGTGAGGAAGTCACGCGGATTGGCCAAGCCGTTGCTGCCGATGGGGCCGAGGTCCGGCAGGCGCAGCAGTGTGCCGAAGTTCTCGGCAATGTAGCCGCGCGCGGTGTCGTCCAGCAGCTCCACACGGAAACGCACGCCGCGCGGAATCACGGCGATCTCTTGCGGCTCCAGCTCGATGATGCCCATCTCGGTCGCCAGCTTCAGGCGCCCTTCCTGCGGCACGATCAACAGCTCGCCGTCGGCGTTGTAGAAGAAGCGACCCGTCATCGACCGATTGGCCGCATACATGTGGATGCCCACACCCGTCTGATCTGCCGCGCTACCGTTGCCGGCTACGGTAAACAGGCCGTCGATGAAGTCGGTCGGCTCGCTGGGCAGCGGGAACGGGCTCCAGCGCAACTGGTTGGGGTTGGCCGGCACTTCGTTGAAGCGGTTGTGGAAGCGGCCTTCCGGCATCGCCTCGAACGGGTGGTGCATGGCCGCCGGGCGGATGCGATACAGCCAGCTGCGCCGGTTGCTGTGGCGCGGCGCGGTGAACGCCGTACCGGAGATCTGTTCGGCGTAAAGGCCATGCGGCGCGCTCTGCGGCGAGTTCTGCCCCTCGGGCAGCACGCCGGGCAAGGCCTCGGTGGCGAATTCGTTGGCGAAACCGGTCTGGTACTGCTGCTTGCTGGCTGACATGGAAGCTCCGCGATCTGCCCGAGTGCGGGGTCGTAACAACCCACGCGATCCTATTACTCTTGCCTATGGTTTGTGCCTTACAACCGTTGGCCGCCTCACTCAATGGAAGAGGCGTTGTTCGTCTATTGCAACAACATCACAAGGAATCCGCATGTCCGACACGTTCTCCTCGCTGGGTCAGCCCACCCCGAACATCTCCGTCCAGGATCTTGCCCAGCCGCTCGCCTCGGGCAAGGGATGGATCAAGTTCGTAGGCATCATGTTCATCATCCAGGGTGCGCTCACCGCCCTTTCCATCATCGGCGTCGTTATCGCCTGGCTGCCCATCTGGATCGGCGTGCTCGTAATGCAGTCTGCCAGCGCCATCGAGCGTGCCCAACAGACCGGCGATGCTGCGGCCCTGAAGGAAGCGCTTGCCAGGCTGCGCACCTACTTCGTGGTCCAGGGCGTGCTGTTCATCGTCGGCATCGCGCTGGCCGTGCTTGGCGGCGTGTTCTACGGCGTCCTGCTCGCAGCCATGTTCCAAGGCGGCGGTTCCTGGCACTGACCCATCCCTGCCATGGCCGCCCCTGACAGGCGGCTATGGTTCCAGCGCTTACAGGAAGCCGCGCTTCATCTGGTCGCGCTCGATGGATTCGAACAGCGCCTGGAAGTTGCCTTCGCCGAAGCCCTCGTTGCCCTTGCGCTGGATGATCTCGAAGAAGATCGGGCCGATGTTGTTCTGCGTGAAGATCTGTAGCAGCTTGCGCTGCTTGGTTTCCGGGTCGGCGTCGATCAGGATCTTGTTCTTGGCCAGGCGCGGCACGTCTTCGCCGTGGTTCGGAATGCGCATGTCGATCACGTCGAAATACGTATCCGGCGTATCGAGGAATTCCACGCCCTTGGCGCGCATCGCTTCCACCGTGTCATAGATGTTGTCGGTGAACATGGCGATGTGCTGGATGCCCTCGCCGTGGTACGCGTCCAGGTATTCGTTGATCTGCGACTTCGGATCGCTCGACTCGTTGAGCGGAATGCGCACGATGCCGTCCGGCGCGGTCATGGCCTTGGACACCAGGCCGGTCTTGGCACCCTTGATGTCGAAGTAGCGAATCTCGCGGAAGTTGAACAGGCGCTCGTAGTAGTCGGACCACTTCTGCATGTTGCCGAAGTAGAGGTTGTGCGTGAGGTGGTCGATGAAGGTGAGGCCAAAACCCTTCGGGTTCTGCTCAGCGCCAGCGATCGGCTCGTAGTCGCCTTCGTAGATGCTGCCGGCGTCGCCGTAGCGATCGATCAGGTACAGCATGCAGTCGCCGATGCCCTTTACGACGGGCGCGTTCACCGCACGGGTGGCGTTGGCCTTTTCACTCATCGCCTCGCCGCCGTTGCCGAGCACAACGTCATAGACGTCCTTGGCCGGCTTCTGGAAGCGAATGGCAAAACCCGCCGCGCACGGGCCATGGGCCTGGGCGAATTCGGCCGCGAACGAATCGGGATCTTCGTTGACCAGCAGGTTCACGCCACCCTGGCGATACACCGTGATGGGACGCGACTTGTGCTTGAGCACGGCGCTGAACCCCATGTTCTTGAACAAGGTGTGCAGCTCATGGCCGCGGCCCGCAGGGGCGGCGAATTCGACGAACTCGAATCCGTTGATGCCCATGGGGTTTTCGAAGGTGGTGACCTGCATGCCAAGATTGGGCTGCGCGCTCATGGGGCTCTCCTGATGGACCGGTGCTCGAAGGCCTACGCCAGGACCACCCTAGCGTGCGACTATCGGGATAATCCTCGCGTTATAGTTACATATGAAACCATTTGCAAGAGGCGTCGCAGCAGTGGCCGAAGAACACCATCCCGACCATGCACCGCTGGAGCTGGAAAATTTCCTGCCTTACCGGCTATCCATCCTGTCCAATGCGGTCAGTCAGGCCATTGCAGACGATTATCAGCGCCGTTTTGACCTGAGCATGACGGAATGGCGCGTGATGGCCGTACTGGCCCGCTTCGAGGGCCTATCGGCCCGCGAGGTCGCCGAACGCACCCTGATGGACAAGGTGGCCGTGAGCCGCGCCCTGTCCAAGCTGGTGGAAACCGGCTGGGTGACGCGCGCCACGCACGATGGCGACAAGCGCCGCTCCGTGCTGGGCCTGAGCGAGGCCGGCTGGGCCATCCACGAGGTGGTGGCGCCGATGGCCCGCGAGCACGAGCGCAACCTGCTGTCCCGGCTGGATGAAGAGGAGCGCGTCTGGCTGGTGCGCATCCTGGACAAGCTGCAGGCGATGGAGCCGAAGTAAGGCTTCGCGCGGCCGTATCCCTTTAGCTCGTCATTCCCGCAAAAGCGGGAATGACGGGTAGGTAGGGTCTCTTTACTTCACCCCATGCATCAACCGGTTGATCAGCGGTGCGATAAGGAACAGCAATCCGCCCGCTACCGCCAGCAGCCAGAAGCTGAAGGTGAAGCCGCTGAGCGCCGAGGCGACCGTCATACCGGTCTCGCCGCTCACGTGGCCGGCGAAGATGCCCGACAGGTTGTTGCCGATGCCGGTGGACAGGAACCAGCCGCCCATGGCGAAGCCGACCAGGCGCACCGGCGCCAGCTTGGTCACCATCGACAGGCCAATGGGCGATAGGCACAGCTCGCCCAGCGTCTGCAGCACGTAGACCAGCACCAGCGGCCAGAACGGGATCAGGTGCCGGCTGTCCACCAGGCTGGAAAGGGCATACATCAACACGATGAAGGCCAGCGCATTCCCCAGCAGGCCCAGGCCGAACTTGCGCGGAATGGACGGCTCGATATTGCGCTTGTCCAACCAGCCCCAGGCCAGTGACACGAACGGCGCCAAAAGCACCAGCGCCCCCGGCGCCACCGACTGGAACCAGCCCACCGGGAATTCCCAGCCACCGAACATCTGGCGGTCGACGATGTTCTGCGCCAGGAAGTTGAACGAGCTGCCGGCCTGTTCGTAGAACATCCAGAACAGCACGTTGAACACGAAGATGATCAGCATCGCGAACACGCGGTCGCGCTGCACTTTGCCCTCGCGGAAGCCTTCCACCAGCAACAGCAGCGACAGGCCCACGAACATCACGCTCAGCATCCACTGCAGCACGATGGCGCCGGCCTTGGCCATCACCAGATACACCAGAGGAATGGCCAGCACGCAGCCGATCAGCACATAGACCACGCGCATGCGGTTGGCCTGCTCCGCCGTGGGCCGGCCCACGCCCTTGAGCTGGCGCCGACCGATCCAGAACCACACCAGGCTGATCAGCATGCCGATGCCCGAGGCCAGGAACACCAGCTTGTAGTTCTGCTGCATCGGCGTGTCAGTGAAATAGCTGGCCAACCAGCCGGTCACCAGCGGCGACACCAGCGCGCCGGCGTTGATGCCCATGTAGAACAGAGTGAAGCCACGGTCGCGGCGCGCATCGCCCACGCCATAGAGCTGGCCCACCATCGAGGAAATGTTCGGTTTGAACAGGCCGTTGCCCACGATCACCGTGGAAAGCCCCAGCAGGAACATCTGCTCGTTCGGCAGCATGATCAGGAACAGGCCGGCCGACATCACCACCGCGCCCACCAGGATCGAGCGCTGGTAGCCGATGAAACGATCCGCCACGTAGCCGCCGAACACTGCCGCCGCGTACACCAGCGCCAGATAGGCGCCATAGGTGCGGCTGGCAAAGCCCTGCCCCGATGGATCGCCCTTGAAGAACTCCGCCACGATATACAGCGTCAGCGCCCAGCGCATGCCGTAGAACGCGAAGCGCTCCCAGAACTCCGTCATGAAGAGCATCCACAACGGGCGCGGATGCCCCATGGTCTGCGGATAGTCGGGTGCCGACGGCGCGGCGCTCGCGATGGGATAAGTCATGCATTCCCCTGGTGGGTACGGATCGGCACGTCGCGCGCGGACCCAGATTAAGCGGACGGGGAGATGTAACCGGCCGCCCCCGATGCCGTCAAATGCACCGCAACATTTTGCGATTCAATGACGGCACGGCGGACCCGTCCAACGACGCGCTTCAACGCACGCCGTGCATCAGGCGATTGATCAGCGGCGAAATCAATAACAGCAGCACGCCTGCACCTGCCAGCAGCCAGAAGCTGAAGGTAAAGCCCGACAGCGCGGATGCCGCCGTCATGCCGCTGTCACCACTGATCTGTCCCGCCAGCAGGCCCGACAGATTGCCGCCGACCGCCATCGACAAGAACCAGCCGCCCATCGCCACGCCCACCACGCGTGGCGGCGCCAGCTTGGTCACCATCGACAGGCCGATCGGCGACAGGCACAGCTCGCCGATGGTCTGCAGGACATAGCAAGCGGTCAGCGGCCAAAACGGAATCAACCCGTGGCTGTTGACCGAATACGTCAGGGCATACATCAGCGCGGTAAAGCCGAGGCCGTTGAACACGAGGCCCAGGCCGAACTTGCGCGGAATCGACGGCTCCTTGTGGCGTCTGGCCAGCAAGGCCCATACCTGCGTCACCAGCGGCGCCAGCACGATGATCGCCACCGGGCTCACCGACTGGAACCAGCCCACCGGGAACATCCAGCCGCCGAACATTTCGCGATCGACCATGTTCGCGGCCAGGAAGTTGAACGAGGTACCCAGCTGGAAATACATCATCCAGAACAGGATGTTGAAGGCGAAGATGATCAGCATGGCGATCACGCGGTCGAGTTGCACGCGGTCGTGCCGCACCGCCTCCACCACCAGCATCGCTGCCACGCCGACGAACAACAGGCTCAGCAGCCACTGCAGGCCACTCGCGCCGATAAAGGCCAGCAGCAGGTAGACCAACGGCACCGCGACGGCCACGCCCAGCAGCACCCACACCACGCGCATGCGGCTGGCCGCTTCCGGCGCCGGCCGGCCCACGTTCTTGAGGCCGCGACGACCGAACCAGAACCAGAACAGGCTCAGCACCATGCCCACGCCCGCCGCGCCGAACACCAGGCGGTAGTTCTGCTGCATCGGCGTGTCGGTGAAATAGCTGGCCAGCCAGCCGGTGAGCAACGGCGCCAGCAGTGCACCGCCGTTGATGCCCATGTAGAACAGGGTGAAGCCGCGGTCGCGGCGTTCGTCCCTCGGTCCGTAAAGCTGGCCGACCATCGAGGAAATATTCGGCTTGAACAGGCCATTGCCCACCACGACCATCGCCAGGCCGAGCAGGAACAGCTCTTTGCTAGGCAGCATCACCACGAACAGGCCCGCCGCCATCACCAGTGCGCCCAGCAGGATCGAGCGCTGGTAGCCGATCACCTTGTCGGCCACGAAGCCGCCGAAGATGCTGGTGGCGTAGATCAGCGCGGTATACGCGCCGTAGATCTTGCTGGCCCACGCCTCGCCGGCCGGATCGCCGTGGAAGAAGTGCGTCACGATGTACAGCGCCAGCGCCCAGCTCACGCTGTAGAACGCGAAGCGCTCCCAGAACTCGGTCATGAACAGCATCCACAGCGGGCGTGGATGCCCGAGCATCTGCGGGAAATCAGGCGCGGGTGCGGTTTCGGCGGTGTTGGTCATGCATGCCTCTTTTTTGCCAACAAACGACGCAGGGTGCGCCGCCAGTAATTTCGGAAGACCCGATTCACGCCCGCAACCTCAAATCCACCTCACCGTCATCCCCGCGAAAGCGGGGATCCAGTGACTTTCACGCCAAGGCGAAGGCGCTGGATTCCCGCTTTCGCGGGAATGACGGTGAGAGGGTAGCCAGCGCAGAGGAGTCGTGAACCGATTCGGATAGTAAAAGCAGCTAAGCCAACGGCTTAAGCACCCAACTCCGTCCGCACATCCAGCAATTCCGGGAAAAACTCCAGGTCCAGCGCCTTCTTGAGGAACGCCACGCCTGAGGAACCGCCGGTGCCACGCCGGTGTCCGATGATCCGTTCCACCGTTTTCATATGACGGAAACGCCACATCTGGAAACTCCCCTCCACATCCACCAACTGCTCGCACATGTGGTACTCGGGCCAATACGTCAAACGGTTTTCGTAAATGCGCTTGAGCACGGGCAGCAAACCCGCATGCCGCTGGTAAGGCTGCGACCAGTCGCGCTGGGTCAGCGCCGCCGGCACGTCGTGTCCGCGACGGGCGAGGTAGCACAGGAATTCGTCGTACAGGCTCGGCGCTTCCAGCACCTCGCGCAGCGTGGCCTGCGCCGCAGGATCGTACGCAAACACCTGCAGCATCTGGGCGTTCTTGTTGCCCAGCAGGAACTCGATCTGCCGGTACTGCAGCGACTGGAAGCCCGAGGACGTACCCAACACACCCCGGAACTCCAGGTATTCGGACGGGGTCAGCGTTTCCAGCACCGCCCACTGCTCGAACAACTGGCGCTGCACCTGTTTCACGCGCGCCAGAATCTTCAGGCAGGGATCGATCTCATCGCGGCGCAGGTGCGCCACGGCCGATTTCAGCTCGTGGATGATCAGTTTCATCCACAGCTCCGCCACCTGGTGTTGCACGATGAAAAGCATTTCATCGTGGTGTGGCGGATCGCTGAGCGGCTGCTGGGCCGTCAACAGCTGGTCCAGCCGCAGGTAGCCGCCGTAGGTCAGTCGCCCGTTCAGGTCGAGTTCGATGCCGGCCTCAAGGTCGCGCTGGTTCTCGGTCATGTCGATCCGGGGTGCGGAAAAGCCCGCATGGTAACCCGTGCGCGGGCCAACCCCGTACGAGCGCGCATGCTGCACCGTGCCTTGCGGCGCAACATGGCGCCCTGTAACAATTTCTGTCTTGCTCAGGGCTTTACGTCCGCTGCTGGCCCCACTGGATGGGCCGCCGACGCCCCGGCACTCCAAATCCCCACCATTACTCACTCCGGGAGCGAGTCGTGTCCATCGCCGCCAAGTTCGAAATCGAATACCTCCAGTATCTCGATGCTGAAGGCAAGCAGGTCCGTGATGATCTGCCTGAATTCGCCAAAGACCTCAACCACATGGTCGAGCTGTACAAGCTCATGATGTCGACCCGCGTGTTCGACGCGAAGTCGGTCGCCCTGCAGCGCACCGGCAAGCTCGGCACCTACGCCAGCTGCCTGGGCCACGAAGCCGCCCACGTCGGCATCGGCAGCGCCATGAAGCCCGAAGACGTCTTCGCTCCCAGCTACCGCGAATACGGCGCACAGCTCTACCGCGGCGTGCAGCCGCGCGAGGTGTACATGTACTGGGGTGGCGACGAGCGCGGCAACGACTACCAGAAGGAACCGGCACGCCACGACTTCGCGTGGTCGGTGCCGATCGCCACGCAGTGCCTGCATGCCGCGGGCAGCGCGCTGGCGTTCAAGATCCGCAACGAAAAGCGCGTGGCCGTGTGCACCATCGGTGACGGTGGTTCGTCCAAGGGCGATTTCTACGGCGCCATCAACATTGCGGGCGCGCAGAACCTGCCCATGGTGGCGGTGATCGTGAACAACCAGTGGGCCATTTCGGTGCCGCGCAAGATCCAGTCCGGCGCCCCGACGCTGGCGCAGAAGGGCATCGCAGCGGGCCTTTACTGCATCCAGGTGGACGGCAACGACATCATTGCCGTGCGCAAGGCCATGGGCGATGCGCTGGACCGCGCCCGCAACGGCGAAGGCGGCAGCGTGCTCGAACTGGTGACCTATCGCCTGTCCGACCACACCACCGCCGACGACGCTCGCCGCTATCGCGGCGAGCAGGAAGTGAAGGACGCCTGGGCGAAGGAGCCGATGAAGCGCCTGCGCAACTGGCTGGTGGCCAAGGGCGTGTGGGACGACGCCAAGGAAGAAGCCTGGAAGAACGAGTGCGACGAGTGGATGGACAACGAGGTGAACGCTTACCTCGAGACCAAGACGCAGCCCGTCACGGCGATGTTCGACTACACCTTCGCCGAAGTCCCCGCCGATCTCGCCAAGCAGCGCGATCTCGCCCTCGCCCTTGATAAGAAGGCCCACTAAGCCATGGCACAGATCACCCTTATCGAAGCCGTCACCCAGGCTCTCGCGTATGAAATGGCCCACGACGAAAGCGTCGTGGTGCTGGGCGAAGACGTCGGCGTCAACGGCGGCGTGTTCCGCGCCACCCAGGGCCTGCAGGAAAAGTTCGGCGAACTGCGCGTGCTCGACACGCCGCTGGACGAAACCACCATTGCCGGCGTCACCGTCGGCATGGCCGCGCAGGGCATGAAGCCCGTGGCCGAAGCGCAGTTCGAAGGCTTCATCTACCCGATGATGGAGCAGATCGCCTGCCACGCTGCCCGCCTGCGCAACCGCACGCGCGGCCGCATCACCGTGCCGGCCGTGTGGCGCGCCCCGTGGGGCGGCGGCATCCGTGCGCCGGAGCACCACTCCGAAGCGAACGAGCACCTGTTCACCAACATCCCGGGCCTGCGCGTGGTCATGCCGTCGTCGCCAGCACGTGCCTACGGCCTGCTGCTCGCCGCCATCCGCGATCCGGATCCGGTGATGTTCTTCGAGCCCAAGCGCATCTACCGCCAGTACAAGGAAGAAGTGCCCGATGACGGCGAGGCGCTGCCGCTGGACGTGTGCTTCGTGCTGCGCGACGGCACCGACGTCACCATCGTCACCTGGGGCGCCCAGGTGAAGGAAGCGTTGGAAGCCGCCGACGAACTCGCCGCCGACGGCATCAGCGCCGAAGTCATCGACGTGGCCACGCTGACCCCGCTCGACTTCGACACCATCGCCGAGTCGGTGCAGAAGACCGGCCGCTGCGTGATCGTGCACGAAGCCCCGAAGACCGCCGGCTTCGGCGCGGAAATCGCCGCGCGCATCGCCGAGGAATGCTTGTACGACCTGCTCGCACCAGTCGAGCGCGTCACCGGCTTCGACACGCACATTCCGCTCTTCCGCCTGGAAATGAAGTACCTGCCGAGCACCGAGCGCGTGGTGGAAGCCGCCAAGCGCACGCTGGCAGCCAGCTAAAATCTTTCCGCGCTCGTCGTCCCCGCGAAGGCGGGGACCCAGCGCCTCAAACCAAGACACTGGATCCCCGCCTTCGCGGGGATGACGACCAAACAAATTCGCGAGAATCAACATGGCCGACATCAAGACTTTCTACCTGCCCGACCTCGGCGAAGGCCTGCCCGACGCCACCATCGTCGAGTGGCACGTCAAGGAAGGCGACACCATCAAGCTCGACGCCCCGCTGGTGTCGATGGAAACCGCCAAGGCCGTCGTCGACGTGCCCTCCCCGTACACCGGCAAGGTGACCAAGCTGCACGGCGCCGCCGGCGACATCATCGAGACCGGCGCCGCGCTGGCCGAGTTCGAGCCCGACCCGAACGCCAAGCAGCGTGCCGAGGCCGAGTCCACCGGCCACCACCACGGTCCGAAGAAGGGTGCCGGCAGCGCCGCCGCCGAGCCGAGGAAGGTCGTGGCCTCCGATGAAGGTGGCGAGATCGACAACGGCACCGCCGATCGCGAAGACGAAGGCACCGTGGTCGGCGCGATGATCTCCGGCAGCCACGTGCACGTGGAACAGGCCAGCAGCGTCGGCGGCGTGAAGGCCGTGCCGGCGGTGCGTGCGCTCGCCAAGAAGCTCAAGGTCGACCTGACCCGCGTCAAGCCGACCGGCGCCGACGGCGTGGTGACCCTGGCCGACGTGAAGAACGCTGCCGCCAACGGCACTGCCCAGCTCGGTGCAGCGCCGGCTCGTGCCGTGCACGAAGACGCGGGCCGCCACCTGGCCCCGCGTCTGCCCGAGCCGGAGCCGTCCCGCACGGCCACCTCGCTCGCCGGCAAGCCGGTGCGCACCGCTCCGCCGAGCGTGCAGGCCAGCGGCCAGCCGGAACAGCTCAAGGGCGTCCGCCGCAACATGGCGCGCGTGATGGCTGAGGCCCACGCCAACGTCGTGCCGACCACCCTGGTGGACGATGCCGACCTGCACGCCTGGATCGGCAAGCAGGACATCACCGCTCGCCTGATCCGCTCCATCGTGGTGGCGTGCAAGGCCGTGCCGGCGCTCAATGCCTGGTTCGACGGCAAGAACCTCACCCGCACGCTGCATCCGCACGTGGACATCGGCATTGCCGTGGACACTGAGGAAGGCCTGTTCGTGCCGGCCCTGCGCAACGCCGACGTGCTCGACGGTGCCGGCATCCGCGCTGCGATCAAGCGCCTGCGCACGTCGGTGGAAGATCGCTCCATCCCGGCGTCGGAGCTCTCGGGCTACACCATCAGCCTGTCCAACTTCGGCATGTTCGCCGGTCGCTACGCCACGCCGGTCGTCGTGCCGCCGTGCGTCGCCATCATCGGCGCAGGCAAGCTGAGCCACGACGTGGTGGCGGTGATGGGCGGCATCGAAGTGCATCGCCGCATGCCGATCTCGCTGACGTTCGACCATCGTGCCGCCACCGGCGGCGAAGCCGCGCGCTTCCTCAAGGCGCTGCTGGATGATTTGGCAATGCCGAACTGACGCATGACGAGTTGAACGAAAAAGCCCCGGCATGCCGGGGCTTTTTCTTTGGTTGAGTTGGGGGCTTTTCTTTACCTGCTTTTTGGAGAGGAACGCACCAGCTCAGGATAGCCAAACGACTCCATCATTACCTCACCGTCATTCCCGCGAAAGCGGGAATGACGGTGAGGAGGCGTCAGCGCCGGGGGACACTCGGCTTCGCCACACAAAGAGGCGCTCAGTACCTCTGCACAAAATGCCTCATCGTGTGATCCAGCGCCTTGCGCCAACGCTGCTCCAGCGCCAGGTCATACGCCGGATCGTGCTCACGTATCGCGACCAGCAACGCCTCCGTCCAGTACGGGTACAGCGCGGGCGGCACCGGCGCGTGGCCGCTACGGCTATGCGCGCAGGCGACCTGCTCCATCGTGCGCTTGGTCAGTGTGCTGCCGCCCGCGTGCGCGATCGCAGCGCTGATGCCCCGGCGCAGCGCGATGTGCTGCCGGCTGAAGTCGGTCTCCTTGAACAGCACCGGCACATCCGGATGGCTGGCCATGAAGATCTCGTAGAAGCGGCCGATGAATTTCCCATGCTGCAGGCAACGGCCGTAACTCGTCTGCAGATCGTCGAACGTGTCGCTCATGCGTGCTCCATCCTGGGCAAGATTCGTCCCAAGCGCGGGCAAGCTAACACGCACCGCGACTCCTTCCTCTGGCCATATCGCCGCAAGCGAGCGACCTGGTTCCTGCGCCCTGCGTTGACGACGCATGCACCACGACCGCCTGCGCACTTTCGTAACGACAACCTTGCCGATACCGCCTGCTGGAGCCAGGCGCTGGACAAGCAGGGTATCCAGCGCGCCGTCATCGGACGCACCGCTCAGCTCATCAACCGCGTATGACGACGCCAACGAAATACACGAACGCGCGTTCGTGTGCTCGACCTCAGCGTGACGCCGTCTCCACTCCGCAGGCCTGTCGCCAACAGGTGCGCCGCCACAAGCGCCGAAGAACCGGGACTATCAGTAGTCCCGGATATCGAGCGCGATGAAGCCGCGCACGCTGTAACCCTGCGCACCCGTCGGCCATGGCAAGGACGTCAGCAATCGGTCACCGGCAGGCCACGACGCGTTGTCGAGCAAGGCCTCGGCATGAATGGCTCCATCATCGTCACGACGATAGAACAGCCGCACCCAATGCAGCTCCGGGTTCAAGGTTTCGTTCTGCAGGGCAGCACGCAGCACGGACATCAGTTCGGCGGGCGGCTCGATGCCTTCCGGGCTGGAAAGCCAGGGACCGACGAACACATCCCACGTGCGAATGCCGAAATCCCAACCGTGCAGATCCATGCGGCGGTCGTCGGTGACGTACCAGCATGCCGCCAACAGCACGTGGAACACGCCGTGTTCGAACGCCTTCAGTGCGTCGAGGCAGCCGACCTCGCCACCGCCGACACCGGCGAAGCTCTCTTCAATGTGGCGGTCTTCGCTGAGCACCACGTCGACGTCCAGACGCCCCGGCTCCCCGGCGGCACCCTCGAACCAGCTCGCGCGCACGGCGGGGAAATCGCCGTCCGTCATGAGCCATTCCTCATCGGGTTCCAGTTCGACGTCATGGCGCTCGAACAACCGCAGGAGGTAACGCTGGAGTTCCGTGTCTTGCATGATCAACCTACCTTCAGTGCGCCTGGGGTCGCCACACGAGCTGGCGCACGATCAGCGCCAGCACCAACACCACGACGCAGGCGCCGTAGCCATACAACGCCGGCAATACCTGCTGCCAGATCGCGCCACTGGCCGGACCGTACTGGCCCACCGCGGGCACCGTGGCGGTATCGAAGGCGCTGCCTGCGCATTCCACCGCGGCGAACGCGGCAAGCAGTAACGCGGCCACATCGAACCAACGGCGCAGTCGCGTGCGCGGCAGGCTCTTGGGATACGCCCAAAAGGCCCACCCCAGGATCAGCAACCAGGGGGCCAGCAACAGGATAGCCAGGTAACGCATGCGTCAATTCACTCCATGGGGGCCATGGGCCGCTTATTCCTGCGCGGTAAGCTGGTCGAGCGCGCCGCGCAGGCGAATCAATGCTTCGTCGCGTGCCTGCTCGCCGTCGTAAACGGGCGTGGCACCGACCTGTTCGCCATCGATCTCCAGCACCAGCGTCTGCGGCTGCACGCGCAGCACGGCGGCCGCGCTGCCGAGATCCTTGATGCGCTGCTGCATCACACCCGCCGCCTTGGGATCGGCGAACGAACGCGACAGCAGCAGCTCCTCGCCTTCCGACGAGAACAGGCGGAAACGGAAACTACCATCGTTATCGCGGAAGCTGGCGAAGCGCGGCGGCTTGCCGCTCTTCGGCACGGCGGCCTTCGCCGCGCCGGCCTGCGGTGCCACCGAGGTACCGGAGCGCAGACCGATGGCGTCGCGCAGTTCGGCCACCTTCGGCCCGGCGATGGCGCGTGCCTTCTTCGCGCCTTCGTGCAGGATTTCCTCGATCACGGCTGGGCGCGCGATCAGCGCATCGTAGCTTTCGCGCATCGGCGCGATTTCCACTTCCAGTCGCTCGAATAACACCTGCTTCGCCTCGCCCCAACCCAGCCCATCGACCAGTGCCTGGCGGAACGCGGTGGATTCGGCCTCGCTGGCGAACGCGCGGAAAATGGTGAACAACGAGGAGCTGTCCGGGTCCTTCGCTTCGCCCGGCAGGCGCGAGTCGGTCACGATGCGCATGATGGAGTCGCGCAGGTGCTTCTGCCCGCCGGAGAACAGCGGAATGGTGTTGTCGTAACTCTTGGACATCTTGCGGCCGTCGAGACCCGGCAGCGTGGCCACCTGCTCCTCGATCACCACTTCCGGCAACACGAAGAAATCGTGGCCGCGACCGTAGATGTGGTTGAAACGCTGCGCGATGTCGCGCGCCATTTCGATGTGCTGAATCTGGTCGCGGCCCACCGGCACCTTGTTCGCGTTGAACGCCAGGATGTCGGCGGCCATCAGCACCGGGTACATGTATAGGCCGGCGGTGACGCCGGCATCCGGGTCTTCGCCCGCTTCGCTGTTCTTGTCCACCGAGGCCTTGTACGCATGTGCGCGGTTGAGCAGGCCCTTGGCGGTGACGCAGGTGAGGAACCAGGTCAGCTCCGGAATTTCCGGAATGTCGGACTGGCGATAGAAGGTGACCCGGTTCGGGTCCAGGCCCGCGGCCAGCCAGGTGGCTGCAATTTCCAGTCGCGAACGCTCGATGCGTGCCGGATCGTCACTCTTGATCAGCGCATGGTAGTCGGCCATGAAGTAGAACGCGTCGACGTCATCGCGCTTGCTTGCGGCCACGGCCGGGCGGATCGCGCCGACGTAGTTGCCAAGATGCGGCGTGCCCGTGGTGGTGATGCCGGTAAGTACGCGGGTCTTCATGGTCTCGTTTCTTCGTATCGTTTTGGTGTGTGTATCAGCGGATCAGCGTGGACTTGCCGAACAGCGATTCGACCAGGTCCACCGCCAGGCGTGCGGTCTGGTTCTTCTTGTCGAAAGCGGGATTGAGTTCGACGATGTCCAGCGAGCCGACGCGGCCGGTGTCCGCGATCATCTCCATGCACAGCTGCGCCTCGCGATAGTTCGGGCCGCCGCGCACCGTGGTGCCCACGCCCGGCGCAATCGACGGATCGAGGAAATCCACGTCGAAGCTCACGTGCAGGTGGGTGTTCTCGTCGATGCCGGACAGCGCTTCTTCCATCGTGCGCTTCATGCCGACTTCGTCGATGTGGCGCATGTCGAAAATACTCACCTGCGATTCGCGCACGAGGCGCTTCTCGCCTTCATCGACGGAGCGGATGCCGATCTGGCGGAACACGTCCGCCGACGTGGCCGGCACGTGGCCGCCCATCTCGATCAGTTCCTTCGGGCCGTTGCCGCACAGGCACGCCACCGGCATGCCATGGATGTTGCCCGAGGGCGTCGCTTCGGCGGTGTTGAAGTCGGCATGCGCATCCAGCCACAGCACGCGCAGCTTCTTGCCCGTTTCGCGGCAATGACGTGCCACGGCGCTGATGGAACCGATGGCAAGGCAGTGATCACCGCCCAGCATGATCGGCAGGCGACCGTCGGCCAGTTCGGCGTAAATCGCCTCGTGCACGGACTGGTTCCACGCCACCACTTCCGGCAGGTGGCGATAGCCGTTCACCGGCGGCTGCCACGGGTTGAGCGGTCCCTGCAGGTTGCCGCGATCGGCCACGTCCAGCCCGCGCTTGGTGAGACGCGCGGCCAGGTTGGCCACCCGCAATGCTTCCGGCCCCATCGAAGCGCCGCGATGTCCCGCACCGATGTCGGTGGGAACGCCGATCAGGGAAAGTGCCTTGTTGACCATGAAAACCTGCAGTGTGAAAAACGGGGAATGCGAGACGTCTTAGTGTGCCAGAGGCAGCTGACGTTGCCGCCACGTATTCAGGCTGCCATCCAGCAGCCGCACGTGGGTGTAACCGAGGGAAGAAAGCGTCTGCTGCGCTTTCGCCGCGCGCTTGCCGGAAACGCAATACACCACGATCTCGGTATCGCGCGGCACGCCGAGAACGCCCGCACGGCTGGCCAGTTGCTCCACCGGAATGTTGAGCGCACCGGCGATATGGCCATCGGCGTATTCATCGGCATGGCGCACGTCCAGCAGCAGTGGCGCCTGACCCGCCTGCTGGCGTTGCAGCAGCTGTGCGGCGTCGAGCGGTGCGTCCGCCGCCATGGCAGAACACATGCCCAGCAGCATCAGCAAGGCGGCCAAAGTGGCCTTGAGCATGCGGGGAACCCTCATTCGGTGCGGCAAGAGGCCGACGCCTCGCCAACACCTTGAATAACATGAATTAATCGGCTTGCCGGCGAGCCAGCTCCGCCCATAGTACCGTCAAAGCAGGCAAAACTTCGCAGTTTCTGGCGCCGGTGGACGGCGCCAGCATCCTCCGATGGCCTATTGCGCGCCGTCGCGCAGCCACTGCCGCGCCGCAGCCAGCGTGCCATCGGTACCCGGGCTGGACTCGGCGCCGGGCGCCACGGTCACATCGGGCGCGATGCGGCCGTCGTACTGCACGTGATTTCGGTCCAACTCCACCGTCGTCGTCAGTGCGATGACTGCGCCGTCCGGCAGCGTGAATGTCCGGTTCCCAGTAGGCAGGCCTGCGGTCGGCTGGCCAAAGAAACGCGTATGCGGCCGGCCTTTGAGTGCGATGACCACCGACTCGCCCGCGCTGGCCGTGGCCGGGCCGGTGAGCACCGCCAACGGCACCTTGCTCAAGTCGACGACGCCCTTGGCCGGATGCAGCTCGTCGAGCTGGGCCTTCCACGAGTTGGAAAGCCAGCTTGGGCTCTTGAAGTAACCCAGCGGCGAGTCGCCGAGGAAGGGCCGCAGGACCGCCAGCATCGGCCACGTGCTGCCCCCCCCCGTCCTTGCGCAGGTCGATGACCCAGCCAGACCGCACTTGCTCGCCGATCTTCGCGATGCTGGCCGATGCACCGTCGATATACGACGCGACGTTGTGAGGATCGGTGTTGTTGAAGCCGGGCAACGCGATATAGCCCACGCCGTCCTGCGGTTGCCCGACCGTCGGCAACGCCACCGGAGTATCCCGGGAGTGCATCGCCTTCGCGGCATCCGCAGTGACCAGATGACTGTGATGGTCCTGCAACGCCGCCAGCAGTTCGCGGATCGATGGATACGCTTCGCCGGCCCAGCCATCCTTGTCGATCTCCGTACGCAGCTTCGGCTCCAGCGCGTTCCAGTCGCCCGACGACGCGCGCAGCGCGTTCTTCTTCACCATGGCGATGGCGGTATCCAGCTCCGTCTGCGCCGACGCGTTGTCCGCAACGGAAACCACGCCAACGCGAACCAGTGAAAGATGGTCCACCGATGCGCGGCCATCGCCAAACAACAGCGTGCCCAGCACAAGCAGCTTCGCATCAGGAGGCACGGCGATCTGCACATCGCGCATCTGCGCGGACGACGTGTCCCTCACCGGAGACGCCTGCGAATTAGAAAAAGTCAGCGGCCCGTGCGCGCCGTCGGAACGCAGCCACAGCGCCGCGCCATCGGGCGCATCCGTGGTGCTGATCCGCCCGGAGAGTTTGACGGTGTATCCGCGGAAAGCGGTGGCATCCACGGTGACGACCGAACTCCCAGTTGGTGCGCTGCGCCCAGGCGACGAAGCAAGCTCGACATGCGCGCCATCGCCGTCGAGCACGCTGCCCTGCGCGTTGAGCACATAGTCCGCCTTGCCCAGCGACAGCGCCCAGTGCGATCCGTCCGCTGTCGCCGCGTGGCCGAGCGACGCGTGAAAGAACGCAATGGCGCACAGCACCCCGATCAACGGGAATGCCATGCGAAAGCTACGGGAACGATCCTGTTTCATACGGCGTCCTCCTGACGCGGTTGCATTCGCCGTCCGTGGCTTCTGCCGCGCGATGGCAATGACTGACTTCGAACGCTTCCTTCTGCCGCGCTGCGGAATCAGCCTTCGCGGTGGTCCAACGCGTAATCGATGGCCGCACGAATGGCCGCCACCTGCGCATCGTTGCATTGCTGCGGCGTGGCGCGCGGGCTGTCGGGATAGACCTCGGTGGTGGTGGCGTAGCGCGCGTTGGTAATGCCCGCGCACAAGGCCCACTGCTTCACCGGGAACTTGATGACGCCGGGCATCAACAGCGGCGAACCGATGATCTCGCCCTTGGCATCCGCCGGAGCGATGTGGGTGACCTTGGCCACTGCTTCGATCACCGCTTTCTGGAATTCCGGCTGCGGCTGGTCCGCATCGTCTACCAGATAGAACCCATCCGGCACCACGTCGGGTTCGTACGGCTTACCGTCACGGGCGGCGAGTGCGGGGCGGAACTCCGACTCGTCGGAATCGGTGGTCTCATGCAGGTCGATGTGCATCAGCACCACGTCGCGCAGCGGCTCCAGCAGATCCACCAGCGCGGCCGACTCACCCGCGGGGCTGTGCTTGCGGAAATTGCGGTTGGGATCGAGCGCACTAGGGTTCCAGCGATGGATGCGCTCGTAACCCCATGGGCTCACGCACGGCACCACCAGCAGGTTGGCGCGACCGGCGTAATCGCCGCCGTGTTCCCGCGCAAACTGCAGCGCGCCATGCACACCACTGGTCTCGTAGCCGTGCACGCCGCCCGTCACCAGCATCACCGGCAGGTCGTCACGCCAGTCGCGGCTGCGCAACACCACCAGCGGGTAGTGTTCGTTGCCATAGTCCAGCGCGCCGTACTCGATCACGTCGAAGCGATCGCGCAGAGTGTCCACCACGCTCAGCACATCGTCGGCATGGCTGCGTTGCTTCTTTTGCAACGCGAGCCAAGCCGCCACCTCCGCCGCGCCCCAGGGCTGTCCGGGGGTACCGATGGGATAGAAGGCTTGCGTGCTCATGGTGGTGTCGTCTGGGTGAAGGAACACCCACTTTATCATTCGCATACGGCTCCAACAGCACGCCTCTCAGGGAATCCGTGGTTGCGCTGAATAGGCTGGCAAAGCAGCGCACCGCCCCACCCAGGCTCCTCTCCGGATGCGGGAAATCCCCTCACGGTCCCTCCCGATCTTCACCCGTTACCTCCGACCTATAGAGCGAACTTCGCCGGCCCCGGCAGGTCACTCCCTGCGGCCGGTCCGAAGCGTCGCTCCCGATCGTCGTCCTTGATCAACCTGATGGGAGGCTGTGATGAAGAAGTTCGTCTTGGCAGGCTGGTTCGTGGGTGCGTGTTGTGTCGTGTCGTTGGCTGCGAACGCTATAGAGCAAGGTCCCAGTGAGTCCGGTTTGCGCGAGGTCGAGAATTCATGGAGCCGCGCCTTTGTCACCGGCGACACCAAAACCCTGGATGACCTGCTCGACCCTGCCTATGTGTCGGTCAGCTCCAAGGGCGTCCCTCGCTCCAAAGCTGAGATCCTCGACGCGGCGAAGCACTTTGCCGAGCAACATCCCGGCACGCCCGCTCAACCGCTGGCGCCGACATCAACCATCAGCATCAAGGGAGATTCCGCCGTGGTCACCCACCATGGAGATAAAGAAACATCGGTCGATGTTTTCTATTACAGCCAGGGTCGCTGGCATGCGTGGTATTCGCAGCACACCACTCGCGCAACCCCGCAGTAATCCACCAGACCACCTGCGATCTGGTTCTGGCGCCGACTTGGCGCTTCACTTCACGCCAAAGAAAAAGCTCGCGCGGACCCTAGTCCACGCGAGCTTTTTTTGTTTTCTGGTGCCGGCAGCAGGAGTCGAACCCGCGACCTACTGATTACAAATCAGTTGCTCTACCAACTGAGCTATACCGGCGAAGGGTGGCAAGTCTAGCAGGCCGGCGCGTCCGGGTGCCAAAGGTGGTCAGAAGCAGCCGGTGCTGTGGGAGCCGACGCCCTTCACGCGGCTGCGCCAGTCCGCATGGCCGTTGTCGGCGATGACGACGTCCAGCCAGTACTCGGGCACGGTTTCGGTGCGTTCGGTCATCTGCGCCGGGAAGCCGGCGGCGACGACCTGCTCGCGCCGACGGCGGGCGTTGGCGGGGTCTTTGAACAGGCCCAGCGACACGGTGTTGGGCTGGTCGCCGGAGCTGACGACAAAGTAGTCGCCCACGTTCGCGGCGGCGAGGCGGCGGCCGAGTTCCAGCGCCTTGTCGCGGCTGCCGCCGCCGGGCAGATAGACCCACCAGCCGGTGGTCTGCGTGGTCTGTTCCTGGCGGGACCGCATGCGCGCGGCCTGGTTGGTGAGCGAGGCGCGGGCATTGCGCATATCGGTCTGCGTGGCGAAGGGACCGAGCGCCATGCAGGTGTAGGTGTTGGGCCGTGACGGAGCCGGCGGCGGAACCACTGGCGCGGCACTGGGTGCGCGGGTGGATGCGGCGGCGGTGGCGGCGGTGGCGACGGATGCGGCCGGCGCGACGGACATGGGCGAAGCGGGCTCGGGCGCCGAGGAAGGCGTTGGCGGGCGCTCGCTCAGCAGGTGCAGTTCGGGCACGCCGGGGTCGGCGGCGCTGCGGCCGTGCGCGTCGTCCTGGCCAAGCAACAGCCATGCGCCCACCGCGATATTGAGTGCGATCAGCAAGACAAAGAGCAGGCGCAGGAACATCGGTTATCCGTCAGGCGAACGGCGGGAGAGCGGGCATTCTAGAGAGACTGTTCGACGGGCGTGTGTGCGTCGGACCACACAGACAATCCGCGCAGCACGCTGTCCTGGCTGAGCCGCGATGGGATGGCGATCAGCGGCGCCAGCGACGCGGCGTCACCGCCACCCAGGATGAGTTGCGGCATCCCGCCCAACGGACCGGTCATGTGGGCCACGAAACGCTCGACCAGCGCGGCGGCGGCATGCCAGCAGCCGGAGGCGACGGCGTCGGGCGTGTTGTCGGCGGCCTCGAACACTTGGCCGGGACGGTCAACGATCACGCGCGCCGTGGCGCCCAACAGGGAGTGCTGCATGAGCTGCGGCCCTGGAGCGATCAAGCCGCCCAGATGACGCCCGTCCGCATCCAGCGCGTCCAGCGTCAGCGCGGTGCCGACGCCGGCCAGCACGCAGGGCGCCAAGCCTTCGGCACGCGCGGCCACCATGCCAAGGAAGCGATCGACACCCAGCCGGCCAGGTTCGGGATAGGCGTTGTGCACACCGCAGGCTTCCGCCGGGGTACGCAGCCAGGTCGTCGGATGGCTGAAACGCGTGCACACCACGGCAGCGATCTGCGCTTCGCGCGCGCCATCGACCACGGAGGCGCCGTATACGCCAGCCTCCGGCGTGGGCAGGTGACGCCATGCCTCGTGCAGCGCGAGCACGACATCGTCGTTCCATGCCACGGCACCCTGTTCGCCCCACTGCGCACCATCACGCACGGCCCATTTCAGGCGCGTATTGCCGAGATCGAGCAGGAGTTTCATGCGCGGCGCACCGTGACGTCGGCGCTGTCGATGCGGTGCACGCCGTCGGCCGTTTTCAACAGCAGCGCACCACGCTCGTCGACACCGACGCCGACACCTTCGAGCACGCTAGAGGCACCCTGCACGCGCAGCGGTTGGTCGCGGAGCAGGTCGTGGCGCGCGTATTCGTCGACGAAGGCGGCAAAGCCTTCGCGTTCAAATTGAGTCAGGCCCTCTGCCAGCGCGGCGATCAATGCGGCAGCGACCCGGTTGCGGTCGGGCGCTATACCCGCCAGCGTGGAGAGATCATTCACGGGTTGGCCCGCCTGTTCGTGCAAGGCATCAGTAAGGCGCACGTTGAGGCCCACGCCGATGACGGCCGCGCATGGCCCCTGGTATTCGCCCCCCAGCTCCACGAGGATGCCGGCGACTTTGCCATCGGTGCTGAGCACGTCGTTGGGCCACTTGAGCCCGGCGCCGTCGATGCCCAGCGCGGTCAGCGTGCGCATGACGATCACGCCCACCGCCAGCGACAGGCCGGACAGCGCAGCGAAGCCGGCGTCGAAGCGCTTGAGGCAGGACAGATAGACATTCAGCCCCGGTGGCGACAGCCAGCGCCGGCCGCGACGGCCGCGTCCGGCGGTCTGAGTTTCGGCCAGCACCATGCTCAGGTCAGGCAAGTCCGCCTGCCGGCGCTGGATTTCACTCGAAGTGGAGTCGATCTCCCAGTGCAGTTCCAGCGTGCCAAGGCGCTTGTCCACTGCTTCAGGCAGGTACTCGCGCAAGGTGGAGACGTCCAGCAACTGCACCGGCCACGGCAGGCAGTAACCCGCCGTTCCTCGGGATTCCACCGGCACGCCTCGGGCGCGCAAGGCTTCGATCTGCTTCCAGATGGCGGCGCGGGTGACCCCCGCGCGCTCGGCGAGCTGGGCGCCGGACACCATGCCGCCATCCGACAACGCCACCAGCAGCTCCTGCGCCTGCATTAGGCGGCATCCCGGGCCGACAGGCCACGGCGGCAGCGCCCGCTGGACAAGGGGGAAAGTGAGATAGGACGAGGCATTTGAGGATTCTAGCCTGCCGGCACGGCGCCTCGCAGGGTCGCGAGCCGGCCAAGTCGCATGACTTCTGGGACTCGCGGCCTCCGATTCGCCCGTTTGGGGCACTGGTATCGCCCTTTCTTTTCTGCCAGCATCGGGATCTTGGATTGCGGATCAAGGGGTTGAGCCGCCATGGGCTTCGGGAAGTTCTTGATTGGCTGTGTTCTGTGTGTCGGCAGCGTCGGTGCTGCATCGGCCATGGACGCGGACAGCCAGGATATGAGCTCGATGCAGCGCACGGTGGACGGCAGCTCCAACCATGACGGCGCAGGCGGCAGCGGCGGAGACGCCCTGGGTCTGTCGCGCGAGGCCAATACGGCGCCCAGTTCGTCGTCTTCGTCCTCCAACGACAATTGCCCGAATTCGCATCCCGCCCGCACACCACGCAGCCGCCAGAACCGTATCGGCTGGCAGTCGCTGTTGCCGGGCTCGATCCAGTAACGATTCCCTCCCGTGCCCGGTGACTGGTGGCGGCGCGTCCGCGCCTACCTGATTCCTCCTCCGCTTGCCGACGAACCCTGGCACAGGGCGTTGGGCGCCTGTCAGCTCGCACAACGCCTCGATAGCTGCCGGCAACAGGAACTGCGCCGTCTAGCCGGCATGTTTCTCGCGCGCAAGCGCTTCCACGCGGCGGCGGACGCCGAGCTGTCCGACGATCTGTGCACCCTGATCGCCATGCAGGCCTGCCTGCCCGTGCTGAAGCAGGGACCACGCGCTTTGCGCGGCTGGCGCGACATCCTGGTTTATCCCGGCGAGTTCAAGGTGAAGCGCAGCCATCACGACGACCGCAGCGGCGTGGTGACCGAAAGCGACGACGTGCTGATCGGCGAAGCCTGGGAGCACGGCCCGCTGGTGCTGTCACTCGCCGACGTGGAGCTGGACCTGGCCCAGCCGTGGGACGGCTTCAACGTGGTCGTGCACGAGATCGCGCACAAGCTGGACATGCAGGATGGGCCGCCCGATGGCGTGCCGGTGTTGCCGCCGCATATTCCGCGTCGGCAATGGATCGTGGCGTTCCAGCGCGCCTTCGACCTGCTCTCCAACGATGTGGCGCGGGGCCGCGACACGCTGATCGATCCCTACGCGGCGGAAAGCCCCGACGAGTTCTTCGCCGTGGTCAGCGAACTGCACTGGTCGCAGCCCGGCGTGTTGCGGCGCGCGGATGCCGCCGTGGCCGACCTGCTGCAGGCGTACTACGGGCCGTCATCCGCCCCGGCCTGATAGCCCAACGGACGGGCATCCGGTGTTCCCGGATCGGTAGCGCCCTCTCCTTCCCCGGCATGCGATAGCCGCTACAACACCCTCCCCATGCGCTGATCCAGCGCCTCCAGACCATACGTGGACGTATCCGTCGCGGTGGAACTGTGCGCCTCATCACCATCTTGTGAAAGCCTCCTGCCCGCTATATCTTGCGGATGTCTACGTAATTTCTTACGTAGACAGGGGAGTACGAATTTCATAACGAAGTCTGGAAAAGCGCGCCGGAAATCAGCGCTTGCCGCTTTCTTTTTTGGGGAGAACACATGCATCGCAAGTTTCTGATGGTGGCCATTTGCGCCGCCCTGGCCGCGCCGTTGGCCGGCACCATCCACGCGCAGGAAACCGCCGCGTCCTCCAACGACAGCAAGGACAAGGACGCCGAGGCCAAGAAGAAGGCCAAGGACATGGACGGCGTGACCGTCACCGGCTCGCTGATCCAGCGCGACACCTTCAGCTCTGTGTCGCCGGTGCAGGTGATCACCCGCGAGGAATCCACGCTGGCCGGCTTCTCCAGCACCACCGGCATCCTGCAAAGCACCGGCGTGACCAACGGTTCGGCGCAGATCAATAACGCCTACGGCGGCTACGTCACCAACGGCGGCCCCGGTGCCAACACGCTGTCGCTGCGCGGCCTGGGCGCCACCCGCACACTGATCCTGCTCAACGGCCGACGTGTGGCGCCGGCGGGTTCGCGCGGCTCGGTCGGTTCGGCCGACCTCAACGTGCTGCCGAACGCGATGGTCGACCACATCGAAATCCTGAAGGAAGGCGCTTCGTCCCTGTACGGCTCCGACGCCGTGGCCGGCGTGGTGAACATCATCACCAAGAAGCAGATGGACGGTGTGACGCTGGAAGGCCAGTACAACGCCACCGAACACGGCGGTGGCGATGAAACGCGCTTCTCCATCGCGGGCGGCAAGACCACGGACCGCTGGAGCCTGTCCGGCTCGCTGGAAGCCTACAAGCGCACCAACCTGACGCTGGCCGACCGCGACTGGACCCGCTGCAACACCGACTACCGCCGCAACCTGAAGGTCGGCGACTACTGGGGCAGCGGCGACACCATCGACCCGATGACCGGCCAGCCCAAGTGCTACCCGATCACCGGCACCGGCTCCAACGGCGTCACCATCAACACTATCGGCACCAACAACATCACCGGCGTGCCGGCGGCGGGCGCCACGGGCACCACGTTCAACCGCTGGCGTCCGAACTCCGGCGTCACCACCGGCCTGGTGGGTTTCGAAGGCGTGGGTGGCGGCCAGACCACCAACACCAACATCCGCGACACGTTCGATCCGCGCACGCTCAAGCGCTCGCTGATCTCGCCGGCGGAAACCAAGACCGGCTTCCTGCAGGGCTCGTACAAACTCAATGCACTGGGTGACGGCGAGATCTACTTCGAATTGCTGGGCAACAAGCGCGACTCCTCGCAGGTCGGCTTCCGCCAGCTCTCACTGGACTATGCGAAGGGCAGCCCGCTGATCCCGAGCACGCTGGCCGGCAGCACGTTCTCCAGCGCGCCGACCAACATCACCAACGGCAAGGCCGTGGGCGTGCGCGCCTTCATCGGCTACGGCAACGACAGCAGCACGCAGACCGTCGATTTCTGGAAGGCCACCACCGGCCTGCGCGGCCAGTTCTTCTCGCCCGACTGGCATTACGACTTCATGCTCAGCAAGGCGCATTCCAGCGCTGACTACACCATGCAGTCGTTCCTTACCGATCGCCTGGCGCAGAGCCTGGACGTGGTGGCCGACGGCAAGGGCGGTTTCGTTTGCCGCAACACCGCGAACGGCTGTATCGCCGCGCCCAAGCTGAGCACCGACGTGATCGCCGGCCGCCTGCCGCAGAACTGGGTGAACTGGGTGATGCGACCGATCACCGGCAACACGCTGTATGAAGAAAGCACCGCCAACCTCACGTTGAGCGGCTCGCTGTTCCATATGCCGTTTGGCGACGTGCACGGTGCGTTCGGCATGGAATACCGCCACGCCAAGATCAACGACCAGCCCGATCCGAACTCGGTCAGCAGCAACCTGTATGGCCTCACCTCGTCCGCCGTCACGCGCGGCACGGACTCGGTGCGTGAAGTGTATGGTGAAGTGGAATTCCCTCTGCTCGCCGGCCTGAAGGGCGCCGAAGAGCTGACACTGGACGTGTCGGGCCGCTACACCGATTACCACTCGTACGGCTCGCAGAACACGTACAAGATCGGCGGCATCTATACGCCCATCCACTGGCTGTCGCTGCGCGCCAGCTACGGCACGTCGTATCGCGCACCTGCGTTGTTCGAGCAGTTCCTGGGTGCCACCAGCGGCTTCCTCAACAGCTCGATCGATCCGTGCAACGACTATGGCTCCGATCCGGGCACCGCCCGTGCGAAGAACTGCGCCAGCGAAGGCCTGCCGCCGAACTTCCAGGCGAACAGCTCGGTGCAGGTGCTGACCCAGGGTGGCCGCGACGCGGGCCTGAAGGCCGAGACCTCGAAGAACCTCAACGCGGGCATCATCCTGCAGCCGACGCTGCCCTCGTACATCGGCGACGTGTCCTTCGCCATGGACTACTTCAAGGTCAAGGTGAACAACGGCGTGTCCCGCGCGGGTGCGGCGAACATCCTGCAGCTCTGCTACGACAGCCCGGACTTCCGCGCCGGTGGCGGCTTCTGCCGACTGGTCGATCCGCGCACGCCGGGCAGCAACGCGCTCACCGTGCACGACAGCTACGTCAACCTCGCCACTGACCTGATCCGCGGTTACGACTTCACGGTGCGTTACGACCGCGAGATCGGCATCGGCCAGTTCCGCGCCACCGCGCAGGTGACGCGCTTCCTGGAACAGTCGAGCAAGCTGTTCGCCGATGATCCGCTGGTCGATTACAACGGCATGCTCAACACACCGAAGTGGTCGGGCACGCTGGACGCGACCTACAAGGTGAAGGACTGGACGGTGCGCTATGGCATGAACTGGGTCGGCGATATGCAGAGCTACGACTACTACAAGCTCAATCCCGCCACCAGCGCTTACAAGCTCAACGTGCCGAACTACTTCACGCACGAGCTCTCACTGCAGTACTCCGTCGCCAGCTGGTCGGCCACGGCGGGCGTGCGCAACCTGATGGACAAGACGCCGCCGTCCATTTCGTCGGGCTACTACAACCGCGTGGGCAACGCGCCGTTGTACAGCGGCTACGACTACCTGGGGCGCACGTTCTTCCTCAACGTCAGCAAGTCGCTGTAACTCGCACCACGAAAAAACCGCCGCCCGGCAACGGGCGGCGGTTTTTTTATTCGACAGGCCGGCGAGGCGCAGGCGTCAGCGCCGCATCAACCCGGCGGCAACTTCACGCTGAAACGCGCACCGTTGAATTCCGGCGAACGATCCACCACGAGCTCGCCACCGTACGCGCGAATGATGTCCTGCACGATGGACAAGCCGATACCGTGACCCTGCACGCGCTCATCGCCGCGCACGCCACGCTGTAGCACGCTCTCGATCTTGTCGTCGTCGATGCCGGGGCCGTCGTCTTCCACGCTCAGCCACAGGCCGGGGCGTTGGCGTCCCGCCACCGGGCGCATCTTCACCACCAGCAGCACGCGGTGGCTCGCCCATTTGAACGCGTTCTCCAACAGATTGCCCATCAGCTCGAGCAGGTCGCCCTGCTCGCCGTAGAACGCAGCGTTGTCGTCGATATCGAACTCGCACAACACGTTCTTGGCGGCGTAGACCTTTTCCAGGCTCTGCACCAGGTCTTCCGCATGTCCGGCAATGGGAATGGCGGTGGTGGCGAACGTCTGCCGACCGGAGGTGGCCGCGCGCGCGAGCTGGTAGGCGACCAGTTCGTCCATCTTGCGCACTTGTTCCAACACCGGTTCGCGCAAGCCCGACTCGCCCGCGCTTTCCAGACTGGAGCGGATCACCGCCAACGGCGTCTTCAGGCTGTGCGCGAGATCGGCCAGCGTGTTGCGCGTGCGCACCCGCTGCTCGCGCTCGCTGGCGATGAAGGCGTTGATGCGCTCGGTAAGGCCGGTAAGCTCCTGCGGGTATTGGTCACCCAGGTGTTCGCGCTCACCGCGCTCCACGCGCGACATTTCGTTGGCCACCTTGCGCAGCGGCGTCAAACTCCAGCGCAACAGCAAGAGCTGCAGCAGGATGAGCATGACACCCAGCGAGGCGAGCCAGAACACCACGCTGCGCCGCGCCACCGCATTGCTGCCTTCGATCTGGTCTTCGGTCTGCGCCACCATGAAGGTGAGGTGCACCGACTTCTTCTCCGACGTATCGAGCGATACGCCAAAGATGTAGTAGTACAGGCGCCCCATGCGCGTATCGACGGGGCCGACGAACTGCCCGACGCCAGGCGGCAACGGGTGCATGAAGTCGAAGTCGCGGAGCATCGCCGAGGGCGAATGCCATTTGAAACCATCGTCGCCGATGACCACCGCGTACAGGCCCGAGCCCGGCCGCAAGAAACTCGGGTCAGGCTGCGTATCGGGCATCAGCACCTTGCCGGCGCGACCGACTTCCGTGCTGGCGAGATAGGCCACGACGAAATTCTGCAGGCGATCCTGCAGCTCTTTGCGCGCGCCGTCTGCCGTCGTGCGCATGATCGTAAGACCGACCACGCCCAGGAACGCGGCCAGCACGAAACCCGTCGCCAATGCCGCACGCGCCGCCAGTGAAAACGGGCGGCGCGGCGGGGGCGAATCACTCGTCTTCGGCTTCGCTGCGAGGGATGGCAAAGCGGTATCCGCGTCCACGTACCGTCTCGATGGGCTTGAGGTTGCCTTCCGGGTCGAGCTTCCTGCGCAGTCGACCGATGAAGACCTCCAGCACGTTGGAATCGCGATCGAAATCCTGCTGGTAGATGTGCTCGGTGAGGTCGGCCTTGGAGACCAGCTCACCAGCGTGCAGCATCAGGTATTCGAGCACCTTGTATTCGTAGCTGGTCAGGTCGACCGGCTTGCCTTCCACCGTCACCGTCTGCGCGGTGGTGTCCAGCTTGATCGGGCCGCAGGCCAGCACCGGCTTGGACCAGCCGCTGGCACGGCGCACCAGCGCGTTGATGCGCGCCAGCAGTTCTTCAACGTGGAACGGCTTGACGAGGTAATCGTCAGCGCCGTGCTTGAGACCTTCCACCTTGTCCTGCCAGCCGCCGCGGGCGGTGAGGATCAGGATGGGATAGCGCTGGCCGGCCTCGCGCAACGCCTTGATCAGGTCCATGCCCGACATCTTGGGCAGGCCAAGGTCGATGATGGCCAGATCGAAGGGCACTTCGCGCCCCATGTACAAGCCTTCTTCGCCGTCCTGGGCTGCATCGACGGCAAAACCATCGCGCTTCAGGCGTGCGGCGAGGGTCTCGCGCAGCGGAGCCTCGTCCTCAACCAAAAGAATGCGCATCAGTGTTTCTCCTTGTTGCTTCCACCGTCACTGGACGGGTTCTTGGTCGAATCGTCGGGAGCCGGCGCCTTGCTGGCTTCCGTGGTTACCGTCACCACGCGCACGTGCCCCGTAGGGGTGAGCACCTTGACGCGATGTTCGAACGAACTGCGGCCCCGGCGCACGGTACTGGCGGACAACACTTTGCCACCGGTTTCGTGCTGCACCTGGGACACGGCCTGCTCCAGCGTCATGGCCGGCTCGCTGGACTGCACCGCCCAGGCATTGCCGCCGGCCGACAGCGCCAGCAGCCAGACCATGGGGCTCAGGAATGTTTTGATTTTGTTAAACAAACCCGGAACACCTGCGGGGACGGTTGGCCATGTCGTTCAGACTATGGACTCGGGGCTGAATATTGACCGGAATAACCTGAACGGTCACGCGGCAACCCGGGCCGGCGCCATGGCCTGCTCGATCAGGTCCCAGCCAGCCCCCGGCAAGTGGGCGCCCTCGCTCAGCCGCCGGCGGAACCCGCGCGCCCCCGGCTCGCCCTGGTAAAGCCCCAACAAATGGCGGCTGATGTGCTTGAGGGCCGTACCCCGGGCCAGCTCGGCCTCGATATAAGGGCGCATATGCCGGAGCACGTCCTCCCGGGCCGGCATGGGCTCGCCGTAAAGCGCCGCCTCGACCTGGGCCAGGATGTAGGGGTCGTGGTAGGCCGCGCGGCCCAGCATCACGCCGTCCACCTGCTCCAGATGGGCCTGTACTTGCTCCACCGTGGTGATCCCGCCATTGATGACGATGACCAGCCCAGGGAACTCGCGCTTCAGGCGATACACGCGTTCGTAGTCCAGCGGCGGGATCTCACGGTTCTCCTTCGGGCTCAAGCCCTGCAGCCACGCCTTGCGGGCATGCACCACCAGCACCTCGACGCCTGCGCCGACCATGGTTTCGGTGAAGTGCTGCAGATCGGCATAGTCATCCTGATCGTCCACGCCGATGCGGCATTTCACTGTTACCGGCACATCCACCGCATCGCGCATGGCCTTCACACAGTCGCCCACCAGCGCCGGCTCACGCATCAGGCAGGCGCCGAAACGGCCGGATTGCACGCGATCCGACGGGCAACCCACGTTGAGATTGATCTCGTCATAACCCGCGTCCGCGCCATAGCGAGCCGCGATGGCCAGCTCCTCCGGCTCGCTGCCACCGAGCTGCAGCGCCACGGGGTGCTCTTGCTGGCTGTGTTCCAGTAGCCGCAACTGCTTGCCACGCACCAGCGCGGCACTGGTCACCATCTCGGTATACAGCCGCGCATGCGGCGACAGCAGCCGGTGGAAATACCGGCAGTGGCGGTCCGTCCAGTCCATCATGGGCGCGACGGTGAGGCGCCAGTCGTCCTTCTGGATCGGCTGCCGCGGGGCGGGGGTCGGGGCTGACATGGGCGCCATTGTACCGACTGGCCCGCCGCGTCGGTTTTCCGGGCTGAAACCGCCCTTTTTGCGGCAGGATGACGCAGCGCCCTGCCAAAACAGACGTCTGGCGCCCCTCATGCATGAATGACCCGCCTGCCAATGGCATAATGAGCGGGCTCGCTGCACCCCCAAGGCAGCACTCGTCAGGCGCCGCGGATTCCGCCATCCCCACACGAGTCCGGTACCGGCATCGCCGGTGCCCTGCCTGCAGCATCCCCAGATTTCTTCAGGACGGTAACCGGCAATGGTGGCATTGGCGACGGAGCACGTGATCGACGTGCACCACTGGAACGACAGTCTCTTCAGCTTCCGCACGACGCGCGATCCCGGCTTCCGCTTCGACAGCGGCCAGTTCGTGATGATCGGCCTGGAAGTGGATGGCCGCCCGCTGATGCGCGCGTATTCGATCGCCAGCGCGAACTACGAAGAGCACCTGGAGTTCTTCAGCATCAAGGTGCCCAACGGCCCGCTCACCTCGCGCCTGCAGCACCTCAAGCCCGGCGACCCGCTGATCGTCAGCCGCAAGCCCACCGGCACGCTGGTGCTCAACGACCTCAAGCCCGGCAAGCACCTGTACCTGTTCGGCACGGGCACGGGGCTGGCACCGTTCATGAGCCTGGTGCGCGACCCGGAAACCTATGAGCGCTACGAGAAGATCGTGATCGCGCACGGCGTGCGCAACGTCAACGACCTTGCGTACAAGGACTATCTGGAAACCGAGCTGCCGCAGCACGAATACCTCGGCGAGCTGGTGCGCGAGAAACTCATCTACTACCCCACGGTGACGCGCGAGCCGTTCCGCCACCAGGGCCGCATCACCGACAACATCGTCAACGGTTCGATGAGCGAAGCCATCGGCCTGCCGCCGCTCGACCCGGCGACGGACCGCGTGATGCTGTGCGGCAGCCCGTCGATGCTGGATGACACCTGCGCCCTGCTCGACGAACGCGGCTTCCAGGTGTCGCCACGCACGCGTGAGCCGGGCGACTACGTGATCGAGCGAGCGTTCGTCGAGAAGTAATCCGTCTGCGCTTGCAGGCTTGCAACGGGAGCGCACAGGTTGCGCTCCCGTTTCCGTTTCAGCCGTCGGCTTACTGCCAGATGGTGTAGGTGCGCCCGGTGCACACGCCTTCCACGCTGCGCTGATAGACCAGCCCGACACGCTCGCCCGGCACGGCTTCAAAGCCGGGGAAATACGGGCCGTAGGCTTCGAGTGCTTCGGTGAGCACCGTGGCACTCACCGCATTGATGCGCAGGCCGCGCGGCAACTCCGTGGCGGCGGAGCGCACGAAGCCCTCGATGGCCGCGTTCACCGTGGTGGCGTTGGTGCCCTGCCGGATCGGCTCCATGGCGGTGATGCCGCTGGTGAGGGTGAACGAGCCGCCATCGCGCACATGCGGGATACCCGCGATCACCGCATTGACCTGCCCCATCAGCTTGTCCTGCAGGCCGGACAGGAACTGCGCTGGCGTGGTGGTGGCCAGATCGCCGAAATGCACATGACCGGCCGTGGTGATCACGGCGTCCAGCTCGCCCACCTCGCGGTACATCCGCTCGACGCTGGCCATGTCGGTGAGATCGACGCGTACATCGCCGGACTGGCGCCCAGCGCGGATGAGTTCGTGGTGGGGTGCCAGTACCCCGGCCACCGCCTGGCCGACGGTACCGCTGGCGCCGATGAGCAGAATTCGCATGAATGAAACCTCGATGGCGGCGACCCGGCATGGGTCGCCTTGGCGCCCAGTCTCCGTGTCGCCCTGGCTCCGATAAACGTGCCATCATTCGACCCATTCCGAACCGAAGGTTTCGAATCGTGGATACGCTGGCGAGCATGGCGATGTTCGTGCGGGTGGTGGACACCGGCAGTTTTGCCGCCGCCGCCGAGGCGAGCGGCGTCTCCCCCACCATGGCCGGCAAGCACATCCGCGCCATCGAGCAACGACTGGGCGCGCGCCTGCTCCATCGCACCACGCGCCGCCAGCAGCTCACCGAGGTCGGCAAGCTTTACTACGAGCGTTGCAAGCTGGTGTTGGCCGACGTGGAACTGGCCGAACGCAGCGCGCATGAATTGCAGGCGACACCGCGCGGACGATTGCGGCTTACCGCGCCGATGAGTTTCGGCAGCCGGCGACTGACCCCGGCGCTCACCGACTACCTGCAGCGCTATCCCGACGTCAGCGTCGAGCTGTCGCTGGACAATCGTGTATACGACCTCGTCGGCGAGGGCTATGAACTGGGTATCCGCATCGGCGCGGTCGACGATCCGCAACTGGTCGCGCGCCCGTTGCAGCCCTATCGCATGCTGCTGGCCGCATCGCCGCAGTACCTCGCGCGACATGGCACGCCATCGCGCCCCGAAGAGCTGTCCGCGCACGTCTGCCTTGGCCTGACCAACTGGCGGCGTCGCGACCAATGGCGACTGCTAGGTCCCGAGGGCGAGGAGTGCGACGTGCCCGTGCAGGGCCGCCTCTCCGTGGATCATGGTGATGCGCTGCGCATCGCAGCGCTGCATGGCGCCGGCATCGTGCTTCAACCGGAAGTGCTGCTGGCGGACGACCTGGCCGAAGGACGCCTGATGGCGGTGCTGCCGCAGTGGGCACCACCCTCCACGCCCATGCATCTGCTCTACGCGCAGGATCGCCGGCCGACCGCGAAGCTGCGCAGCATGATCGAGTTCCTGCTGGAACGCTTCGGCGCAGACGTGCGCCAGTAGGGACGTCAACGCTCCGTCTCACGCGTGGGAGCGCCCACCTGTGCGCGACAACCCTACGAAGCAAGAGCAACACGGTGAGGCAGTCGCGCACGGGATGCGCGCTCACCAGGGCAAGCAGGCCAACGCTCAGTCGCGTACGCGCCCTTTGCCTTCGTTATCCCAATAGCCAAACACGCGGCGGGCAATGAATTTGTACAGGCGCTTGCCGGTGGCACGCCACGCCCGCGAGTGCGGCGCGGGTGTATCGAGCATGGCGCGCTGCCGCGCGGTCAGTGCTTCCGGGCAATAAGTGCGCTTGTGCTTGAGCAGGTGGCGCAGGTCCTCGCGCGCCAGCACGCGGAACAAGGCGCCGCGCTTGCCGCGCGTCCACGCAATCTGGAAATCGACCAGCGCCGGCCGGCCGTCGGTGCGCACCAGCCAATTCGGTTCCTTGGCCAGATCGTTGTGCACGATGCCGCGACGATGCAGGCGCGCCAGCAGGCGCAGTGCCTCACGGAAGTACGCACGATCGCGCGGCTGTGCCTGCTGCATGGGTGCGCCGGCGATATAGCCACGCAACAGCTCACGACCATCCCAACGCAACAACGGAGGCACGCCGTCGATGCCGTCCAGCTTGGTCAGCGCGCGGGCTTCCCGCGCTGCCGCCCGGCGCGCGAAGGCACGCGCCCACCAGCGGGCCGCCACGATGTCGCGGCGAATCACGCGCACGCCATCGCGTTCGGTCATTTCAATGCGACCGAGTTCATCGGCCTTCAGAAGCACGTTGCGCGAGGTATCCACAAAAACCGTCAGCCTGAGGGCAGCCCCGCTATTGTCGCCGAAGCGGACGCTGCACGGTGCCCCATGGTCCCGATATGCTGAGTCGTCGGACCCTGAGGACAGGCTACATGCTGGACGTCGCGCTTTACGTGCTGGCCGCGCTGCTGATGATCGGCGGCATCGCCGGCAACATCCTGCCCGCGCTGCCGGGCATCCCGATGATCTTCGGTGGCATCTGGCTGGTGGCAGCGGTGGACCAGTACCGGCACCTCGGCGTGTGGTGGCTGGTGATCATCGGCGCACTGGGCACGGTGGGCGTGCTGCTGGACTTCGTGGCGGCCTCGCTGGGCGCCAAGCGGGTCGGGGCCAGCCGGCTGGCCGTGACGGGCGCCGGCCTGGGCACCGTGGTCGGCATGTTCTTCGGCCTGCCCGGCCTCATCATCGGGCCATTCGCGGGCGCCCTGCTGGGTGAGCTGGCCTCGGGCAATAGCGTGCTGCGCTCGGCCCACGTGGGCGTCGCCACCTGGCTGGGGTTGCTGTTCGGCACCTTCGTCAAGCTGGTGATTTCCTTCCTGATGGTGGGCCTGTTCGCCTTCGCCATGCTGTTTGGCTAGGGGTCTGGCCATGACCACCGGCGCGACCTTCGGCACATAGCGCAGGCCACGTCTGGCCTTATAGGCTCGGGCAACTACTTCTCCGGGGAACCTTCATGTCCAAACGTCTTGCCCTTGCGCTGGCGGTGTCGCTGGCCGCCGTCGGGTCCGCCCATGCGGATACCAAGTCGCCCACCTGGATTCAACGCAGCAACGACGACGCCAAGGTGCTGCTCGACGTGATGTCGACGTACAACCCGGAGTTCGCCTCGCAGATCGGCCTGCCGGGTTACGACGACAAGGTCATCGACATGAAGCCCGACCTCGATGCGCGTATGCGCACGGCACTGGTCGATGCCAAGGCGAAGCTCGAGAAGATGCTCGCCAGCGAAAAGGACACCAACGTCCGTCAGGATCTGCAGATCATGATCAAGGCGGCCGATCAGCAGATCGAAGGCCTCGACCTGGGCCACAAGTACATGCTGCCGTACGAGGACGTGGGCCAGCTGATCTTCCAGGGCGAGTTCGTGCTGCTGAAGGACGACGTGGATGCCAAGCGCCGCCCGTTGGCCCTGAAGCGCCTGGAGTGCTACGTCGGCAAAGCACCGGGCTGCACGCCCCTGATCGAACAGGCCAAGGCGCTGACCAACGAGCGCATCGGCGAGAAAGACTTGGTCGGCCCTTACAAGAACGAAGTCGAGCAGAAGCTCAGCAATACGCAGCGCTACGCGCAAGGCATCCGCCAGCTGTTCACCAAGTACAAGCTGGACAACGCCGAGGGCAAGGCCGCACTGGACGCGCTGGATGCGCAGCTCAAGGATTACGACGGCTGGGTGCGCTCCACCATCGTGCCGCGTGCGCGTGCGGACTTCCGCCTGCCGGAGCCGATGTACGCCTTCAACCTCAAGCAGGTCGGCATCGACATTCCGCCCGAACAGCTGATCAAGGAAGCGCAGTTCGAATTCACCGAGCTGCGCTCGATGATGCAGATGATGGCGCCGGTGGTAGCGAAGGAAGAAGGCATCCAGGCCACCGACTACCGCGACGTGCTGAAGGCGCTGAAGAAGCAGCAGCTGGGCAAGGATGACGTGGTGCCCTGGTATCACGAGATCATCGGCCATATCGAAGACATCATCCGCCGCGAACACATCATCACCCTGCCGCAGCGCAAGATGCAGATGCGCCTGGCGTCGGAAGCCGAGACTGCCGCGGTGCCGGCCCCGCACATGGACCCGCCGCCGTTCATCAACAACCACGGCGAACAGGGCACCTTCGTGCTGACCATGGGCAATCCGAGCGGCGGCAAATCCGACTCGTATGACGACTTCACCTATAAGGCCGCCGCGTGGACGCTGACCGCGCACGAAGGCCGCCCAGGCCACGAGCTGCAGTTCGCGGCGATGGTGGAGCGCGGCGTGTCCTTGGCGCGCAGCCTGTTCGCCTTCAACAGCGTGAACGTGGAAGGCTGGGCCCTCTATGCCGAGTCGGAGATGTTGCCGCACGAGCCGCCGTCGGGCCAGTTCGTCGCCCTGCAAGCCCGCCTGCAGCGCGCCGCACGCGCCTACCTCGACCCGATGCTCAACCTGGGATTGATCACCAAGGAGCGCGCGCACGACGTGCTGCGTAACGACGTGGGCCTGTCCGAAGCCATGACCCAGCAGGAGCTGGACCGCTACACCTTCAACAGCCCGGGCCAGGCGACTGCGTATTTCTACGGATACATGCGCCTGCAGCAGACGCGCCTGAATGCCGAGCTGGCACTGGGCAAGGACTTCAACCGCCAGGCCTTCAACGACTTCGTGATCAGCCAGGGCCTGTTGCCGCCGGAGCAGCTGGCCGAAGCGGTGCGCACGCAGTTCATCCCATCGCAGAAGAAGAAGTAACAGCAAGCTCGAATAGCTCGTCATCCCAGCGAAAGCTGGGATCCGACGCTTGTGAAGCCTGCTGAAGACACTGGATTCCAGCTTTCGCTGGAATGACGGTTTGCTCGGACTATCCGGAACGGGGCCGCGCTTTCGAGCGCGGCCTCTTCTTTTGCGCAGCGGGTGCATCGCCGCTGCGTTCCAGCCATTCGGCGAAGCGGACCGTATCCCGCCGAAGCGCTTGCGGCACGAGGATGTAATCGCGGCTGGGCGGTTCATCCGGCCGATGGCGAAATCGCGTGGCGCCCTCTTCGGCCAGCAAGGCAGGCTGATCCGCGTCGGCCAGTCGCAACGCCAGCCCCTGGGTGCTAATCCACGCGCAGGGCTTCTCGCCGAACCAGGCCATCAGGCCACCGAACATGGGCTTGAAGCGAAGATCGTGTGGACGCCCCAGATGCGTGGCGGCGTCCTCCAGTTCCCTGCGCAGGATCTGGATATCGGCGTTCACGCCCGTGCGTCGGGCAGCACGTAAAGCAGCACCGCCAGGTAGTGCAGCACGCTGCCGGTCAGCACGAAGAAGTGCCACACCGAGTGGTGGTACGGCAGCTTGCGCCACAGGTAGAACGGTACGCCCAAGGTGTAGGCGACGCCGCCCGCAAGCAGCAGCACCATGCCGCCCGTCTGCAGATGCGCGAGCAGCGGTTTGAATGCAATCACGCCCACCCAGCCCATGCCCACGTACATCAGCACAGCAAGCTTGCGGTACTTCTTCAGCAGGCCCAGTTCAAGCGCGCTGCCCATCAGGGCCAACGCCCACACCGTGCCGAACAGGCCCCAACCCCATGCTCCGGGCAAGGCGATCAAGGTGAAGGGCGTATAGGTGCCGGCGATCAGCAGGAAGATGGCGATGTGATCCAGCGTGCGCAGCACGCGCTTGGCCACCACGCCGGGAATGGAGTGGTACAGCGTGGACGCCGTGTAGCAGAGGATCAGCGTGCTGCCGAACACCGCGCTCGCCACCACGGCGCGCACGTCGCCATAGAGCGCGGCGAACGCCACCAGCGTGGCGAGGCCGGCAATGCTCAGCAGGATGCCGATGCCGTGGATGACGCTGCTGGCGACCTCGTCGCCGAAGGCATAGCGCGGGAGAGCCGTGCCGGTGGTGGCAGACATGGGGAAGTCCTCGAACGGACGTACCGGAGGGTACGGCTTCGTCACCTTAGCGGCCCCACGCCTGAATGCAAGGCCGCGCGGCGTATGAAACGCCGCGCGGTGCGCATACTGCATCAACCCGTCGCGCCCGCGAGGGTCGACGCGCCGCGGTCACTCGATGATGAAGGCGCCAAAGGCCACGCCCAGGTCCCAGCCCTTGCCGGTGCCGCTGAGCGCCAGCGAGACATTGCCCTTGGTCATCACGCGCGCGCCGGCGGATTTCGAAGCGCCCGCGTGCACGCCTGCGTCGGCGTAGTGGCCCTTGATCTCGCTGATGCTGGTGACGCCGGAGAACTTGCCGACGCCGTCGTCGATCTGGTTCTTTCCGAAGGTCAGGCCGCCACCCTTGACGCGGATATGCACACCCATGCTCTGGCCGTTGCTGCAATGAACGGTGCCGCTGCCCGTAGCCGTCTGATAGAACACCGACCAACCCGAGAGACGGAAATTCATCTTGCACTCGATGTCGCCGGCATGCGCCGGCAGGGTGGCCATCCAGCCAGCCAAGGCCAGCACCGATGCAGCCGCGAACTTTGCAATGTTCATCACAGGTCTCCCAGGAAAGTCCCGTCGCCCTTCGCGCAGCGAGCTCCGCATTCTGGCAACCACCCGCCGTCTGACGCGTGAATACACCTTTCACCCCGGATGTACGCCAAATCAAGCCGTACCGGCAAACAATAGGACAACCGGGCATCCCCTCTCTCTCCCCCGATGCCCGGCATTGCCGCCCCGCCGTCCTGTGCGGGGCTTTTTTTGTCTCCCATCCGCGCCTGCGACCACATGAGCTACACGCCGGCCGACGGCAGGATCTATGCTGGACGCGCACCAGCAATCGGGAGAAACGCCATGTCAGCGATCGACCTGCTCTTGCATCTGGACCACCTGGATCTGGACGCCGCCGCGCCTCGCGCCGCCATGGCACTGGCGCAACGACTGGGCGCGCGGCTCGATGCGCTGTACGTCGCCGACCTTCCCGCCGCGGCCTTCAGCCTGCCCGAGGCCGTGCCCGTGCAACTGGAGGAAACCCAGCGCCGGGTTGCCGAAGCGCAGACCCACGACGGTCAGTGGCAAGAGACCATCGCCGCGCTTTCGCTCGCAGGGCGCTGGCGGGTCACCCAGGGTGACACGGTGCAGGCCGTCAGCCAGGCCGCCTCGGGCTACGACATGCTGGTGATGGAACGCAGCCAGAAACGCAGCGATGCCCCGGTCGGCTTCGGCTCGGTGTCGCGCTGCGTGTTCGCCAGCGGTCGACCGGTGCTGGTGGTACCGGATACCGCTCCCGTCCCCTCGCTGGGAACCAACGTGCTGGTGGCCTGGAACGGCAGCCGCGAATCCGCGCTGGCCCTGGCCGCCGCCGTGCCGCTGCTGCAGAAGGCCGAACGTGTGCGCGTGCTCGACGGCAGCGAGATGAATGCAGACATGTTGCCCGTACTGCCCCCGCCCGGCCTGGGCGACTGGCTGCAACGACACGGCGTCAACGCCCGCATCGAGCCACTCGATACTGGCCCCAGCCATGCCGCCGGCCCGGCCGTACTGGACGCCGCACACGCGCAGGGCGCCGACCTGATCGTGATGGGTGCCTGGAGCCGTTCGCGCCTTGCACAGATGGTGCTGGGCGGCACCACTCGTCACCTGTTCATGCATGGCGACGTACCCATGCTGGTGGCCCACTGAAAAACCCGTTTCCAGGGCCATCCGGGTTCACCGCCCAGAATAGCCTTCCATACGGCTACTTGTGCAAGTCCCATAAGTGGGCCTAGGGTGAAATTGCACCCGCACGATCCCCACTGCCTCCCCGCAGCGTGTCGGGTGCGACAACCCAACATCGATATGTCAGGAGGTCGCCTATGTCGTCCGCTAGCCTGGCTGCACCCCGTCACGCCCATCCGGACAGCGTCCGCATCGCTGCGCTGAGTGCCGCCATTGCCCTGAACCTGATCGCGCTCATCGCCGTCATGCGGCCGATGGCTCCGCAGCTGGTCCTGCAGATGCAACGCATCGGCGCGATACCCGTCACCTGGATCACGCCACCGAAGGAAGTAAAGCCGCCACCGCCCATCGACCTGAAGAAGCCGCCCCAACCCAAACCCATGCCGCACACCCAGGCCGTGCCGCAACCGCAACCCGTGCCGGCGCCGGTTCTGACCACGGATGAAGGCACCGTTGCGCCACCGCTCGCTCCACCCACACTGGCCCCGCCCGCGGTCGATACGTCGCCCCCGGTGGAAGCGACGCTGGCCTATCGCGCGACACCGCTCACCTATCCACCGCAGGCCCTGCACGCGCGCGTGCAGGGGCAAGTGATCCTCAAGGTGCTGGTCGACGAAAGCGGTGTCCCGCAGGAGGTCGCCATCGAAAAGAGCAGCGGCTCCAGCGTGCTCGACCGCAGTGCGCGCGATCAGGTGCTGAAAGGCTGGAAGTTCGAGCCGGCCCTGGTGAATGGCCATCCGGTGCGTGCATGGGCGCGCGTGCCCGTGACCTTCAACTTGAACGAGCTATAGACCCGGCAAGCACGCGATACGTGACATAAAGGAAGGCCCGGCCTGCATCCAGTGGCAGGTCGGGCCATTCCACGGCAAACGAATGTGTCAGAGGGCGCTGGCGACGGCGGGCTGCGAGTGGCTGCGCGCCGCACGAACGATGGCCCACACCACGGCCGCCAGCACGATGACCGGAAGGCACACGGGCAACAGGGCAAGCGCGACGAGTGGGATGGCGATGAGCAACGCGATACCGCCAAAGAACATGCCGAGCAACGCGCCCACCATGCTGAAGAGACCGCCGACCAGGGTGAAGATGAGCTTGAATACGAGGCCGATGGCGACGGCCCCCAGCCAGATGCCCAGCACCACCATCAAGAGCACGCTCATTGCGATCATGACGTTTCTCCTGCCGGCATTATCGCCGGCGACCATGCGCATCGACGTGTTGAGGCGACCGATGCGGTTTTCAAGGCTTTCTCGGTGATCATCGTGCACTTTTGCGAAGCGCCGCGCATGTCGCGAAAGTCATGCCGCACACCCGGATCCCACGTGTCGCGTGTTACGGGACTTTAACGATACCCATGCTCCACTGCGCGCCGGTTTCCGTCGAGTAACATCGCATGGCCAAACACATGCAACATCTCAGGGCATTACGTGAGATTGCGTTTGACTATGGCATGGGCGAACACCCGGACCTTGCCACGATGGCGAGGGAACTCAGCCGTGTCGTTTACCAGAACAAGCACGCGCTGGCCGGTGACCTGGCCGATCTGCGCACGCGTGAAAAGGGTTTCGAACGCTGGCTGGTAGCTCAGCGCAACAAGCCTGACGTCAGCGTGCTGGTGATGGCATGGCCGGCGAATCACGCCACCCCCATCCACGATCACGATGGCCTGTGGGGCCTCGAGCTGGCGCTGCACGGCGCGCTCGAAGTCGAATCATGGGATCGCGACGAAAACGGCAACGCCCTGCGCTTGACCGGCCGCGATTGGCTGGGCCCGGGGGACGTCACCTGGTTCGACGCCGACGACCGTTACGCGCATCGCTGCCGCAATCTGTCGCGGGCCGAAACCGCGCTGACGCTTCACGTCTACGGTGGCGATCTGGCACAGTACTTCACATACCAAGAAGCCGGCCAAGCCGGACAGTGGGTCAAAAGCCTGCAGCGCAGCGCCATCGCCGGCCGCCTGTACGCCTGAGCCACCGGTACGCTGAAACGTTTTTTTAAGGGAATGGCATGTATCGACGGGTCGCCATCATCGGCGGCGGTGCTGCAGCGGCAGCGCTGCTCAGTGAGCTGCTGGAACGCCAGCCGCCACAGCCGTTGCATCTGGACTGGTACACCGGCGGCGGCAACTCGCCGCGCGGTGTCGCGTACGGCACGCGCTCGGACAAGCACCTGCTGAACGTCCGTGCGGCGTCGATGAGCATGTTCGCCGCCAGGCCGCACGGCTTCCTCGATTTCGCCCAGCGTGGCGACAGCACCATCGCCGGCACCGACTTCCTGCCGCGTCGCCTCTACGGCGACTATCTGGAAGTGGAGGTGGAACGCGCGCTCGAACGCGCTCGAACGGCGGGCCACGACGTGCGCATCCTGCCGTTCGCGGTGGACGCCGTCGTACCGGAGAACCAGGGCGTCACCGTCATCCACGGTGAAGAAAATACCCGCGTCGATGCCGCCGTGCTCGCCATCGGTTCGCTGCCGCCGCTGCCGCTGAACGGCGTCGCCGACGCGGCAATCGAAAGTGGCCAGTACGTCACCGAGCCCTGGGCTTTCCTTGCTCACGCCAAGCCGGACGCGCGGCCGTTCAAAGTCGTGCTGATCGGACTCGGCCTCACCGCAGTCGACGTCTTGCTGGAGCTCTCGACGCTGTGGCCCAACGCCACCTTCGAAGCCATTTCGCGCCATGGCCTGATGCCGGAGCCGCATCTGCACCAGGCATCCGCACCGGCGGACGACAGCGCCGAGCTGATCGAGTCGATGCGCGATGCGCCGTACATCCGCACGTGGATTCGCCTGATGCGCGAATCCGTCGCGCAAAGCGCCGACTGGCGCACCGTGATCGATAGCCTGCGCCCGCACACCCCATCGCTCTGGGCCATGCTGCCCGAGGCGGAGCGCGCGCGCTTCCTGCGCCACGCGCGCTGGGCATGGGAACGCGTGCGCCATCGCATGCCGCCGCAGGTCATGGCGACCATGAAGGCGCTAGAGGATGCCGGTCGCCTGCATCGGCGTCGCGGACGCCTGCAATCGGTGAACGTGGTCGGCGACAAGCTGCACCTGGATATCCGCCGGCCGCATGGCAAGGGCATGGAAACGATGGACGCCGACCTGGTAATCCAGACGGTGGGCCTGAATACGGATGTGCGCCGCACGATGCATCCGCTGATCCGCCAGCTGTCCACCAACGGGCATGTCACCGCCGATCCTCTGGGCCTGGGCGTTACCGCCACCAAGGAAGGCCGTGTGAAGCATGGCGATCATGCATGGCCGCACTTCTACGCCATCGGCACCCTGCTGCGCGGCGTGCTGTGGGAATCCACGGCGATTCCGGAAATCCGCCAGCAGGCACGCAATCTCGCCGACCGCCTGCTGCGGAGCGAATAATAAAAAGGGAGCGCAGCGCGCTCCCTTTTTATTTGACCGACGGGGTCACCAACCGCTCAGCACGACCTTGCCGATTGTGCTCGCGCTCTCCACTTGCGCATGCGCGCGGCGAAGATTCGCGGCATTGATCGTGCCCATGTTTTCGCGCATCGTCGTGCGCAACACGCCTGCATCGACCAGATCCGCCGTCTCGTTGAGGATCAGGTGTTGCGCCTGCATGTCGTCGGTGTGGAACAGCGAGCGCGTGTACATGAACTCCCAGTGCAGCGACAGGCTCTTCTGCTTGAGCAGGCGGATGTCCGGCGGAATCGCGGGATCGTCGATCAGGGCCAGCTTGCCCTGCGGCTTGAGCAGTTCCACCAGCGCCGGAAAGTGCTGCTCGGTATGCGTAAGGCTGAGCACGTAATCCACGCCCTGCGGCGCCACCGCCTTCACCGCGGCGACCAGATCGCCGTGATGGTTGACGACGTGATGCGCACCCATCGCCTTCACCCACGCCTGCGTGTCTTCCCGCGAAGCCGTACCGATGACGGTGAAGTTGGTCAGCTTGCGCGCCAGCTGGATCGCCATCGACCCCACGCCGCCCGCACCACCGACGACCAGGATCACGCCTCTGCGCGGCGTGCTGCCGCGAGGCACGCCGAGACGATCAAACAACATTTCCCAGGCGGTAATCGTGGTCAATGGCATGGCAGCAGCCTGCGCAAAGTCGAGTGTTGCAGGCTTGCGTCCGACGAGGCGTTCGTCCACCAGCTGGAACTGGGCATTGCTGCCGGAACGATCGATCGCGCCGGCGTAATACACGTCATCGCCCGGCTTGAACAACGTGACGTCGGCGCCCACGGCCACTACGGTGCCGGCCGCATCCCAGCCCAGCACCTTGTCGCTGCCTTCCGGGTTGGCGCGCTGGCGGATCTTCGTATCCACCGGGTTGACTGAAACGGCTTCCACTCTCACCAACAGGTCGCGCCCCTGCGGCGCCGGTTGCGCCAAGTCGATGTCGATAAGGCTCTGCACATCGGTGATGGGCAGAATCTGCCGGTAGGCAACGGCTTTCATACGGTTTTCCTCGCGGATGGACATGGGACTTCAGATGGCCACATCTTCGCTCGTCATTCCCGCGAACCCCGAAAAGGTGGCGAGAGCGGGAATGACGAGTTTCCAAAGGCTACCGAAAACTCAGGGAATCATTTTGCGCCGACGAAAGTCGTCAAACAGTCGCGTGAACATGGCCTTGGTCTCGACGTGCTCGTGGAAGCCGAAGCGACGCGCCTTGGAACCGTCGCCGAACATGTCGTAGTCCCACGAAAACACGAAATCCGCAAAACGCCACGACGATACCTCGGACCACGCATGCGGGGCCAAGCCGTGGCGCTCGCCCATGGCCCGCCACAGCGGTTCCTTGTCCGCCATCACGGTGTCCAGCGACAGCGGCAACGGCGGCGCCACATCCAACCCAAAGTAGTCGGCGATGAAGGGCCACATCTCGTTCCAGCGGAACAGGTCGCCGTTGGTGATGTTGAAGGCCTGATTGGCGCAGCGTGGCTCCGTGGCAGCCCACACCGTGGCGCGCGCAAGCAGGCCGGCGTCGGTCATTTCGAGCAGGTGATCCCAGGCGCCCGGCTTGCCGGGGAATCGCAACGGCAAGCCTAGCTCCTTGCTGATCGATGCGTAGACGGCGATGGCCAGCGCAAGATTCATGGGATTGCCCAGCGCAAATCCGCCGACCACGGCAGGACGAATCGCCGACCAGTGCCACGCCTTTCCTTGCTGGCGTTCTTCCAGGAAACGTTGCTGGTCGTGCATGAACTCCGGCGGCATGAAGGCTGCATCGGTTTCACGGGCCGGTGTCTTGAACGGACCGAGATGGCCGCCGTAAACCTTATAGCCCTGCATCAGGCTCACATGCTCAAGCCCGGTCGCGATGGGCTCGATGGCATCGACCACGTTCACCAGCATGGCGAGATTCGGCGGCACCAGTTCCGCCCAACTCGGGCGGTCCTGGTACGCGGCGTAGAACACGTGCGTCACCTCGGCAAGCGAGCCGAGCTTCTGACGCGTGTCATCGACGTCGAGCAGATCGACGGCAAGGTGACGAACACGATCATGATCCGCGCCACCGCGGCGCGAGAGTCCGATGACCTGCCAGTCATCCAGCGTTGATAGATGATCGACCAGATTGCGGCCGATCACGCCCTGCGCGCCGACTACCAGCGCTACCTTGGTTTGCGTTGTCATGACGTTCCTTCGTGAGATGGGGGTGGACTGCAGGTCAGGCGCCGACGGTGCATGCAGCCATGCTGGCAGTGCGTCGACGCTCGAGCGCGGCGCTGCCCAGCGTCACCAGCAGGCCGAGCAGCGCCACCACCGCGCCCGCGATGCTCACGGACGACAGGCCGAAATTCATATCGATCATCGCGCCGCCGATAAATGCGCCCATGGCGTTACCAAGGTTGAACGCGGCGATGTTGAGCGTCGATGCAAGGTGCGGACCTTCGCTCGCCTGCTGGACCACGCGCATCTGCAGCGGCGGCACGGTGGCGAACGCTGCCACGCCCCACACGAACACGGTGACGATGGCGGCAACGGTGTTGTGCATGGTCCACGCAAAGACCAGCATGACCAGCGAAAGCACGGCCAGCACGGCCGTCAGCGACGGCATGAGGCGCCAGTCGGCCAGACGTCCGCCCAGCATGTTGCCGACGGTCGTGCCCACGCCGAACAGGATCAGCACCCAACCCGTGGCGCCTACGCTCACGTGCGATGCCTGCTGCAGGATCGGCGCGATATAGGTGAACACGGTAAACACGCCGCCGAAGCCCAGCACCGTCATCAGCAGCGCCAGCAATACCTGTGGCTGGCGCAGCACGCCCAGCTCGCGCTTCATGTGCGGCGACGGCAAGTCCGGCAGGGACGGCACCAGCCGCCACACCGCGATGGCCGCCACCACGCCCAGGCCTGTGACGGCCGCGAAGGTCGAACGCCAGCCCGCCCACTGGCCAAGGAAGGTACCGAACGGCACGCCCAGCACATTGGCCAGGGTCAGGCCGGTGAACATCAGGGCGATGGCCCGGGCGGCCTGACCGCGCGGCACGACATGCGAGGCCACCACCGCGCCGATACCGAAGAACGAACCGTGGCAGAACGCCGCGACCACACGCGCCACCATTAGTACGCCGTAATTCGGCGCCACCGCGCAAAGCGCGTTGCCAAGGACGAACAAGCCAAGCAGCAACAGAAGCGCGTTGCGACGCTCCATGCGGGCCGTGAGCGCCGCCAGCAGCGGCGCGCCGGCAGCCACGCCCAGCGCGTAGCCCGAGACCAGCAGGCCGGCCGAAGGAATGCTGACATGCAGGTCCGACGCCACCTCGGGCAGCAGGCCCATGATGACGAACTCGGTGGTGCCGATGGCAAACGCCGCGACCGACAGGGCCAGCAAAGCCCATCGGGACGGGTCGGTTTGGGTACTTTCGGGGGAGGACGGGGCGTTCACGGGGGGTCCCAGACGGAAACGAAGGCCACTTTGCGCCTTGTCGTCCCTTGCGATAATTGAGCAAACTAGAGAGGCATCTTTTCCTGAAAGTTAAAGATGGCCGGCATTGGACACCCCCTCGCGGCACGGGACGGAGCATCGCGAAGTTGGTCGATTTCGAAGACATGCGCTTGTTCGTCCGCGCCGTCACCGAGGGCAGCCTGTCCGCGGCCGGGCGCGAACTGGGCCTGTCGCCCGCCGCCGCCAGCAAGCGGCTGACCCGGCTGGAAACGGTACTGGGTGTACGACTGCTCCAGCGCAGCTCTCGCCGCCTCGTGCTCACTGAGGAAGGCACCATCTACTTCGAGCGCTGCCAGGCCATCATCGCGGACGTCGACGACGCCAATGCGACGGTCGGGCTACGCCAGCTCGAAGTGCGCGGGCAGTTGCACATCTCCGCCTCCGTGGACATGGGACGCCAGTACGTCGGCCCCATCGCGGCCGACTTCGCCGGGCAGCACCCGCAGCTTCACCTGCGCGTGACCAATTCCGACGCCATGCTCGACCTGTTCGAATACGGCGTGGACGTGGCCGTGCGCGGCGGCAGCATGGTCGATTCACGACTGGTGTCGCGCCTGCTGGTCAACAACTTCCGCGTGCTGTGCGCCTCTCCGGCCTACCTGGAACGCCATGGGCACCCGCGTAGCGTGGACGCGTTGCAGCAGCACCGCTGCCTGATGCTGCATCGACCTGGCCACGGCGTACTGCCATGGATCGTGCAGACACCCGACGGCCCACGCCAGTTGCGCGTGGATGCGGCGATGACCTGCGATAACGGTGACCTGATGCGCACGCTGGCCGTGGCCGGCCATGGCATTGCGTTCAAGTCCGCCTGGGACATTGCCGAGGACGTGCGCGCCGGTCGGCTGGTGCCGCTGAAGAGCGACGTGATCCTACCGGACGCCCACATCTACGCGATCTACCCCAGCCGTGCCTATCTTCCTGCACGCATCCGCCTGTTCGTGGATCATCTGCAGCAGGAGCTCAAGGCACGCGAAAAGGACGTGCTCGACACCGTGCGCGCTGCCATACGCTGACGACGCGGAGAACATCATGCCCGATCCTTCCTTCACCCATCACGCCACCAGCCACGGCCACGCTGCATGTTGACCACGTTCATCGGCGGACTATTCATCACCCTGCACGTCGCCGGCGTGCTCGCCGCCATGCATGCGGTGATGAACACCCGCACGCCGCAGGGTGCGTTTGCGTGGGCGCTGGGACTGGTGTTCCTGCCCTACGTCACCCTGGTGCCCTACCTGTATCTCGGGCGCAGCCGTTTCCATGGCTACATCGACCTGCATCGTGCGCGGCGCGGCCAGATCCAGGCGCTTTATGCCGAACAGCTCGCGGACGCCAGCCCGCCCGTGGTCAGCGAACGCTACGGTGAAATCGCCCACATGCTGGGTGCGCGCTTTCACGACGGGCAACGCCTGCGCCTGCTGGTGGATGGCGACGCCACCTTCGACGCCATCCTCGCCGCCATCGGCGAAGCGCGGCAGTGCGTGCTGGTGCAGTTCTTCATCTTCCACGACGACATGCTTGGCCGGCGCATGCAGCAGGCACTGATCGATCGCGTGCGCGCCGGGGTGGACGTCTGCGTGCTGTACGACGGCATCGGCAGCCACGCCCTTCCCCACAGCTACGTGGATGCGCTGCGCCAGGCCGGGGTGAATATCCAGCCGTTCGCCACGCAGCGCCGCAGCAACCGGTTCCAGCTCAACTTCCGCAATCACCGCAAGATCGTGGTGGTCGACGGCAAGCTCGGCTTTGTGGGCGGCCTCAACGTCGGCGATGAATACCTTGGCCTCAAGCCACCGCTGGCGCCGTGGCGCGATACGCACCTGGAAATCGAAGGCCCCGCCGTGGCTGACCTGCAACGGAGCTTCGCGGAAGACTGGCACTGGGTTACCGGCGCCTTGCCGCCGCTGCTCAAGCCATCGCTCGGCCAAGGCTCGGCGCATACGTTGATCGCCGCCACCGGACCGGCGGATCGCCAGGAGACCTGCTCGCTGTTCTTCGTGGCGCTGATCCATGCCGCGCGCCATCGCCTATGGATCACCTCGCCCTACTTCGTGCCCGACCAGGCCGTGATGGCTGCGCTGCGACTCGCCGTGTTCCGTGGCGTGGACGTGCGGGTGCTCATTCCGTCACGACCGGACCACCACACGGTGTTCCTCGCCTCCGGCCTGTATGCGCACGATGCCGTGCGCGCAGGCATCCGCGTATTCCGCTACCAGCCTGGCTTCATCCACGAGAAGGTGTTGCTGGTGGACGACGACACCGCGTCGGTCGGCAGCATGAATCTCGACAACCGCTCGTTCCGCCTGAATTTCGAGATCGGCGCGCTGAATGTGGATCGCGATTTCGCCGCGCAGGTGGAGGTGATGCTCGACAACGACTTCGCGCATGCGCACGAAGTCACCGAAGCGGAATACGAGAAGGCGCCGTACCTGCGTCGGCTGGCGATGCACGTCGCGCGACTGTTCGATCCGGTGCTGTGATGCAGGTACGCTCCTACCGGCAAGACCACCGCTAACCGGTGGTCTTGTTGCCGTAGACCACGTACAGGCTGACCGTGAGCAGCGCCGCCGCCAGCGACATCGCCGCCGCTACGGCGAACATCGGCCCGTAGCGTCCGCCGGAAGCGATCCATCCGCCGAGCGGACCGGTCACGCCCAGTGCCACGTCGATGAACACCGAATACGCCGCCAGCGCCGAACCGCGGTTGCTGGCGCTCACGCGCTCCACGGCAACCACGCCAAGCGCGGGAAACACCAGCGAGAAACCAAGACCGGTCAGCGCCGCACCCAGCATCGCCACGCCGACATGACCGGCCGTGGCCAGCACCACCAGCCCCACGCACTCGACCAGCAGGGATGCGAGCGCCGTGCGGTAACCGCCGAAGTGCGCGATGGTCCAGCCCAGCACCAGACGTACGCCGACGAAGCACACGCCGAACACGCTGAGCGTCGGCGCAGCACCTGCCCAGCCTTCGCTCGCGTAGTACAGCGTGATGAAGGTGGCGATGACACCGAAGCCCACCGAGCCCAGCGCCAGGCCCATGCCATAGGGAGCCACACGGCCAAACACATGATGCATCGGCATGCGTTCACCGGCTTCCACGCGTGCGGCGGGACGACGCCAGGCCAGCAGCAGTCCGGCCACCATCAGCACCAGGCTGGCCACACCGATGCTGACGAAACCCAAGGCACCGGTCAGCAGCACGCCCAGCGGCGCGCCGACGGCCAACGCACCATAGGTGGCAATGCCGTTCCACGAAATCACCTTGGCGGTGTGCTCCGCGCCGACGCGGCCGATGCCCCACATGATGCAACCGGTCGCCACGCAACTTTCGCCCATGCCCAGCGCCAGCCGCGCCACCAGCATCACGCCCACGGAAGCGAGCGGCGTGCCGCGCAACAGGGCCGCCCCCGTCATCAGCAAACCGCTTACCGCGCACGCCACCAGGCCGATAAGCGCGGCCCGCTTGGGGCCAGCCGTGTCCGATGTACGCCCCGCAAAACCGCGGCTGAGCAACGTGGCCACGTACTGGGTGCTGATGACCAGTCCTGCCAGCACGGCGCCAAAGCCGAGATCGTCATGCACGAACGGCGGCAACACCGCCAACTGCATGCCGATGACCAGGTAGGCCAGGAACGTGAAAAGGACGATCTGGACGATGCGCAGGGTCAGCGGCGTGCCGCCGGCGCGAGGTTCAACGTGCGTGTTCATCGATGCAACAAGGGTACGGGCAAACGCCCGTCACTCCGACTGGCGGTGACGACTGGTCAGCCACCAGCCGAGATAGACGCCGATGCAGACGCCGAGGAACTCGGCCACCACGCGCGCGCCGAGGTTGTCGGCGTCGTGCACTTCGGCGAGGCGTATACGCAACAACTGCAGCGACTGCACCCGCCCGTAATTGAAATAGAACAGGTTCCAGAGGTCGTTGCCGCCGGCCAGGGCCATCGCTATCACGGTGGCCCAGCCGATCTCCAGCGCAACGCTCCAACCCTGGGTGCGGCCACACAGATGCAGCACGATCATGACCGCGAGCCCGGCCACCAGCCCGATGGCGCCGGCTTCCAGCGCGCCAACGTACCCGTAGCCCATCCAGGATTGATCGAAAAACATGCCCCTGTTTCCTTCAGCTGCCCGTGCTCATTATGCCTGCGACGGCCACCCAACCGGGCAGCGACCTTGGTCTACGCGGCGCGACCCTGAATGCTGGGCATCGGGCGCGAATCGCCCGTCGAACGCATCACATCACGCTTTCGTCCAGCCCACTAGACTTGCGGGCGCAACCTTTTGCGAGACCCGACGCAACATGAACCACCCCATCAGCAGCCACGCCGCCCTCATCCTGGTCGACGTGCAGCCGGACTTCATGCCCGGCGGCGCGCTGGCCTGCCATGAGGGTGACGCCATCGTGCCCGGCATCGACCAGCTGCTGAAACGCGACATCTTCAAACATGTTGTCGCTACCCAGGACTGGCATCCGGTCGACCACGTGTCGTTCGCCACCTCGCACCCCGGGCGCGAGCCTTTCGACCGCATCCCGCTGTACGGCCACGCCCAGACGCTGTGGCCGCCGCATTGCGTGCAGAACACGGCCGGCGCGGAACTCCACCCCTCGATCGACTGGTCCCATCTGGACACGGTGATCCGCAAGGGCGACGACCCCCGCGTGGACTCGTACAGTGGATTCCGCGAGAACCACGGGCCACACGGCAAACGACCCGCCACGTCGTTGCACGAATGGCTGCGCGACCAGGGCGTGGATGAGGTCTACGTGTGTGGCCTGGCGCGCGACGTGTGCGTGCTGTGGACAGCGCAGGACGCGGTGGACCTGGGGTATCGCACGCACGTGCTGTGGGATCTCACGCGCCCCGTCTCGCCCGACACGGACATCCCCACACGCATGCGCTTCGACAACCTAGGCGTGAATGTGATCGAGTCATCCGCGCTTGCCTAAGGTGGCTCAGCCCTCGTTTTCCGAGGCGACGGTGACGCACGGCTCGCCGTCTTCATCAAAGCTCACACGGATGTCGATGGGCCGGCAGCAGACATGGCAGTCTTCGATGTAACGCTGGCTGTCGACGGAGCCATCGACGAGTATCTCGATGGCTTCGCCGCAGTACGGACAGTGGATGAGCACAGGTTCGACCATGGCGACCTCTCCCATCGGCGCCCGTGTGCCGCTCAGCGCTTGGCCAGCGACAGGGACGAACCCCACTTGTTGACCTGCACCACGGTGCTTTCGCCCGCGGCCAGATTGGTATCCACGTGGGCATCGCTGCTCACCTTGTGGCATGCGCCGGAGTTGCGCAGCGATACGGTGTGCGCACCGCTCGGCACATAGAACGTCGCCTGTTCGCCGGTTTCCAGCTGGGCGGCAAACTTGTCGTCGATGACCACTTCGCTGGAGCAGCCGCCGCCGAAATAACCGTTGGCACGTACGACCTGCAGCGTGGCATTGCCATCGCCCGGGGTCTGGTAGAGGAACTGGCGATTGGACACCACGTCCTTGATGACCTTGTCGTGGTCGTTGGTCACGCCGCAGCCGGTCAGCGCCACCATGGCCACCAACACTGCCGCACCCGCTACGTTCTGCATGATCTTCATCGCCGGACTCCACCTTGGATTGTTAGCTGTTCGAGCATCGCTAAGACGCGATCAATCGGTTGTGAATCGTACGCTTACGGCCGGGGTGGTTCCCATGCCGAAGGACACAGGATGCGGAACCAGCCTTCGCGCGCCGTGCGGCGAGCGAGCTGCAGCAAGGCCTTGTCCTTGCTGAGCAGGTCCCGTGCACCAGCCGCAAGCGCCAGTTCGAGAAACTTCTGGTCGTCCGGGTCGGCGCAGCGAGGAAGCTTTACCTCGGGGCGCGGCGCAAGCGCCGGCTCGGGCAGCAGCGTGACCCAGCGGTCGAAACTTGCCACCGCATCGCCGCGTGCCGCCTCCGTCAGACCGAACACCGGGTACGCCAGCACCGCCAGCCATTCCTCGCGACAGGGCTCGTCCACCACTGCCACGGCAGCACCTCGCCGCAACGCCTCCATCAGGCGCTCGCAGGCGGGATCGCGAAACACGAACAGGTCGAGCGCGACGTTGGTATCGAGGACAAGGCGGGGAACGGGGACAGCCATGGCATGCATGGTGGCACACCCGCTCGGCCAGAACCGCCACCCAAACGACACGCGGCCGACAAGCGGGCGCTCGCTACGTTTTGCCTGCGGCCCTAAAATAGGTTTCCTGCCTCCTGGACCGCCGACATGACCGAACGCCTTTTCGACCACTATGCGGTCCACGCCACGGCGATCGCCGAGGGCTCGCGCTACGCCGCCTGCATCGTGGTCACGCCGCGCGGGCGCACGGGTTTCCCGGTGTATTTCGCCGTGTGCGAGAACCGTAGCTTCCGTGACAAGGCGCTGGCCGAGGTGGCCGCCGCCAAGGCCCTGGATGCTATCGAGTCGCTGGAAGAGGACGGTACCCCGGTGTTTCCCGAGAACTACACCGGCTTCGACGACGAACCGCCCGCCGAATGATCCACCTGAAATACCTGGGCGGCTACCCGCCTGCCCTGCTCGACAAGGTGCGCCAGCTGATCGACCGCGATGAACTGGGCGACTACCTGCACAAACGCCATTCCGGGCGCCACGAGGTACAGAGCGATAAGGCGCTCTACGCCTATACCAACGCCCTGCGCCAGGAGCACCTGCGCAACGCGCCGGGCATCGACCGCGTGTGGTACGACAGCAAGCTCGACGTGATCAGCAAGGCGCTAGGCATGCATACGGCCATCTCGCACGTGCATGGCAGCCGCCTGAAGGCGCGCAAGGAAATCCGCATCGCGTCCCTGTTCCGTGACACGCCGCCCGAGTTCCTCAAAATGATCGTAGTGCACGAGCTGGCGCACCTGAAGGAAACCGAGCACAACAAGGCGTTCTACCAGCTGTGCGAGTACATGCAGCCGGACTATCACCAGCAGGAATTGGACCTGCGCCTGTACCTGACCTGGCGCGACACGCAAGCCGCGGGCAACGCCTGACGCAAGGTCGGCGCGATAGAATCGGCGCGTCCCTCCCCGACCGGTAGCGCCCATGCTCGTGTGGTTACGCCAGTGGCTCAATCGCCCCCGCACCATCCAGATCGGCGGCCGGCCGTTTATCAGCGAGGGGCTGACGCAACGCGTCTGGGACGACATCTACCACTTCGCGCTCACCATCCGCTGGCCGACCTTCTTCGGACTGGCCGCGGCGGTGTTCCTCGTGCTCAACGCCGTGTTCGGCGTGCTCTACCAGTTGGGCGACCACGCCATCGCCAACCAGTTTCCCGCCAACTTTGCCGGCGCGTTCTTCTTCAGCGTGGAAACGCTGGCGACGGTGGGTTACGGCGACATGCATCCCCAGACGATCTACGGCCACGTCGTGGCCACGGTGGAGATCTTCTTCGGCATGTTGAGCATCGCGCTGGTCACCGGCCTGGTGTTCTCCCGTTTCTCGCGACCGCGCGCCAAGATCATGTTTGCCAACCACCCGGTGATCCGCCTGGTCCACGGCAAGCGCACGCTGATGATCCGCGTGGCGAACGCACGCCAGAATGCCATCGTCGAAGCGTCCGCCAAATTGCATCTGCTGGTGCGCGAGACATCGCCGGAAGGTTTTCGCCTGCGCCGCATCCATGATGTCTGCCTGCTCCGCGACCGCCATCCGGTGTTCATGCTGAGCTGGAGCCTGATGCACGTCATCGACGAAAACAGCCCGTTGTACGGCATGGGCGAGGAAGCGCTGTCGGCCCTGGAGGCCACGCTGATGCTGAGCATCGAGGGCATCGACGAAACCACCTCGCAATCCATGCTCGCCCGCCACCAGTGGAGCTGGCGCGAGTGGCGCTGGAACCATCGCTACATCGATCTGGTGAGCGACGACGAGCAAGGCGTCAGTCGTATCGATTACGGCGTCTTCCACCATGTACTGCCGGTGGAAGAGAACGAGGACAGCGAACGCTTCTGACGCCCCCTACAGCGTCAGCAACACCTTACCGACGGCCGCGCGACTTTCGAGGTATTCGTGTGCGCGGGCGCCATCGCGTAGCGGGAAGCGCGCCGCGATGTGCGGCGTCACCACGCCACGGCGGATCTGCTCGAACAGCGCCGCCGCGCGTTCGCGGCGCACGTCGGCACCGGTCAACACGTTCCACAGGTCGCCACCGGTGAGGGTGAGCGAGCGATCCATCAGCAGGCGCGGATCGACCGGGTCGGGATCACCGGCCGCCATGCCGTAGAACACCACCGTGCCACCGATGCGGGCCGCGGCCAGGCTGTCCGCCAGCGTGCGCCCGACCGAGTCGTAGACGACGTTGGCCCCGTGCCCACCGGTCAGCGCTCGCGCCGCCTCCACCCATTCGCTGTAGCCGACGGCGACATCGGCCCCCGCGTGGATCACGGCGTCGCGCTTGGCCTCGGTGGAGGCAATGCCCAGCACCACGGCGCCCAGCGACTTGAGCATCTGCACCAGCAACAGGCCGACGCCGCCGGCAGCGGCATGCACCACGGCGACGTCGCCAGAACGTGCGACGAAGCTGTCCGTGACGAGATATTGCGCCGTCAGTCCCTGCAACAGCACGGCCGCGGCCGTGTCGAAATCGATGTCGTCAGGCAGCGGGATCAGGCGGTCGCGATCGACCACCACCAGCTCGGCGTTGGCATGGGGCATGTCGGCGAAGCCGACGCGGGTTCCCACCGGGAACCGGGTGTCACCCGCTACCGCCGACGCCACCACACCCGCACCCTCATAACCGAGCACCCAGGGCGCCGACCCGGTGAGGTGATAGTTGCCGTTACGACGGTAAACATCGGCGAAGTTGAGGCCAACGCTCTTCATTCGCACCAGAACCTGATCGGCTCCCGGCACGGGATCGGGGCGCTCGGTCCAGCGCAGTACATCGGCGGCGCCAAAGCGGTCGAAAGTCAGTGCGTGCATGGGTAGGTCCGGTGGAGGCAGCCAAGGATGACATGTCTTTTCTACCCCGGACGGGCGGCTTCCGCATTCTGAGGTGACGGCCCGGTCGACTTTTCCTTACGCGAAGCTGTACTTTTGTCAACGGAACGCAAAATCACGCGTTATTCACGTCCATTGGCCGTGGGGTCGCGGCCATTGTTCAGGGAGACAGTGCCATGCGGCGAACGTTTGTTGTGGGTTGCCCACGTTCCGGGACGACCATCGTCCAGGCTTTGCTGGCGCGGCACCCCGCAATTTATACGCTGCCGGAAACCGCCTTTTTCGAGCAGCTGCACGGCGACCTGGCCTGGCGCTGGGGCGACGCCGGCGTGCAGCCACGCCGCCAACGCTGGCGCCAATCGCTGGGACTGACCCGCCACCACATCCGCGAAACCTTCGCCGCCCTGCATCTTCAGCTGGCCGGGTCCCAACCGCCGCTGCCCCCGACCTACCACTGGCGCACGCTGTCGCGCGGCTTCCTCGATCTGCTGGATCGCTCCGCCGCCGAAGCGGGCCGGTCGATGTGGCTGGAGAAAACCCCCAACCACCTGCTCTACATTCCGGAGATCGAGTCACTCGCCCCGGATGCCAGCTTTGTCCATGTGGTCCGTCGCGGCATGGATGTGCTGGCCTCGCTGGCCGACGTGTATCTGCGCTTCGAGAACGACGATGCGTTCGGTGGCGGCACCGTGCACTGGGCCAGGCGCTGGAACCGCGCGATGGACATCCACGGCCAGCACGTCGGCCGCGCGAATCATCACTTCATCTTCCTGGAAGATCTGGTGCGCCAGCCCGACCATGAATGGTCACGCCTGTGCGCCTTCCTTGAACTGCCGCCGGACGCACCGTTGGACAGCGCCTGTCAGCAGTCGATCGCCAACCTGAAGGACGAGCCCTGGAAGGTCGCGGCCATCGAAGGCCAGGTGCGCGAGGCCGACCGCAAGGTCGACAGCCTGTTCGGCCCCAAGCTGCAGCGTTGGCTGCATGGCCGCCTCGCCTCCTACGATGAATTGCGCGCGCAATGCCACGCCCTTCGCTCGCGGGCCGCACGACCGCACCAGGCCTACGGCATGCAGGTGGCCGGCGTGGGCTGAGCCACCGCCGGATCAGCCTCCCCGCACCGGAACCTCGCTGGCGCGATTGAAGTCACCGATGGCCTCGACCAGATCGGTCACTGCGAGACGCTCCACCTCGGTGAGGTCGGGATTCCAGCTGTCCAGGATCACCACCACACGCGTGGTGTCGCTGCGATTCCACGCCTCATGCTCGAAGGTGTCGTCGAAGGTGACGCAACGGCCCTCCTGCCACTCATGCAGCTCGCCGCCAACATTGATCGCGCAATCGCGCGGCACGATCAACGGCAGATGCGTGACCAGGCGCGTGTTGGTGACGCCACGGTGCGGCAGGATATGGGTACCCGGGCGCAGCACCGAGAACAGGGTTTCCGGCGCGTGGTCGCGGATACGCACCAGCGGGATGCCGTCGAGGACGGCCGAGGTGCGCGGGCAACGCGCATGGTTATCGTCGAAGCGATCGCCATGGCGATAGAAGAAGTAGCCATCCCACGCGGCCGGCTGTACCCCGGAGGAACTCAAGTGCCCCTTCAGTTCGTCCGCGGTCTGGTCGCCCAGGAAGGGCAACAGCGGCTGGTTTTCGGCCAGCACTGCCTGCAGTTCCTCGCGGATGATATCGGTGGCCGCTTCCAGCTCGGCCTGCCAGGGAAAGCGATCCCTGCCGTAATACGGCTGACTGGGTACGCCGGGGAAATACAGGAATTTCGGCCGCTGGCGGGGATCGGGTAGATTCGCGGGCCGTTCGCCCAAGTAGATCGCCAGGCAATCCTCCACGCGTGACAGTCCGTCACGCCCGTAGCGCTGGCGCAGCGGCTCCAACACCGTATCGAAGGTGCGGCGACGGCCCGCGTCGATAAAGCGCATCGCATGCAGCACCGACTGGCGCAGGCCCGGCGCCGTGGTCTCTTCGCTCATCCAGCGGCCGCGTGCCTGCGCGGAGTTGACCGCGCCAAAATAGGCGAGCAACGCCGCATGCGAATCGCCGAGCTGCTCCAGCGCCAACCCAAGACGCAGGCGCGCGACAAACAGGTCCGGGGCGACATCCAGGCACCGGCGCAGGCTCTCCACCGAGCCAAGGAGGTCGCCCATCACCGTCTGCACCACACCCCGCTGATGCAACACGTCCGGGTGGTCGGGGTGCAGGCGGGCCGCTTCATTCAGCATGGCCAGCGCTCTTCCGCCATCACCCCTGGCCATATGGCGACTCGCGACGAACTGCAAAGCCTCCGCGTCACCGGGCGCCTGCTCCAGCAACTGCGCGAAGTACTGCTCAGCCAGCCCCGCGTCCCCCTGGCGCAGTCCGTTATGCGCCATCTCGCGCAGCGCCGACGCCGCCACTCCCACCCCGCTATTCATCATGATTCCCACCGCTTGCGACACGCATGTATTTGACCGGGCGCCACCGTCCCCACCGCGGCGCATATGGGCATAATAGACGCGTTTTGACGGGCCGCACGCGCTTTATCGTCAACGTGAAGACGCTGTGCGGATGCCATTCCCCGATCGGGCCACTGATGAATTCGCGACTGCAAGGGCTGGGGCCGGCGGCCACCCAACAAGTGATGATTGCCGCGCAGGCGCTCGACGCAGGCCGCGCCGACGAGGCGGACCGCCAGCTCGAGCGTGTCCTCGTGGCCTATCCCGACCACCCTGAAGTGTTGCGCATGAAGGCCGGCATCCTGAGCCTGCGCGGACAACACAACGATGCCGTGCGACTGATGCAGCGCGCCCTGACGCAACGGCCGAATGACGCGCTTTACCACAACACCCTCGGCTCGCTGTTCGGCACGGCTGGCGACTACGAGGGCGCCATCGCGTCCTTGCGCCGCACCTGCGAGCTCGATCCGCGACTGGCGATAGCCTGGTACAACCTCGGCGTGATGCTCACCAAGTCGGTGCGCAACGAGGAAGCGGCCGAGGCACTGCAACGCGCGGTGGCGCTGGCGCCGGACCACATCGGCGCGCGGGCCCTGCTGGCGGACCTGCTGCGCACGCGCGGCGATGTCGACGCCGCGGCTGCGGAATACCGGCGCCTGCTGGCAGTTCGCCCAACGTTTGGCCTGGCTTGGTGGGGGCTGGCCGACCTGCGCACGCTGCGCTTCGACGCCCGCGATATCGCCAGCATGCAGTCGGCGCTACAACGCCCGGATGCCTCCGAGCACGACCGCATCACTATTGGCTTTGCACTCGCCAAGGCCTTCGACGACGAAGGCGCGTACGCCCGCTCGCTGGACGCGCTGGCGCAGGCCAATACCATCGCCCGGCGTTACCAGGCATGGGACGCGCAGCGGTTTTCCGCGGGCGTCGCCTCGATCTCCGATGCGTTCGAGCCTCCGCCGGCGGGCTGCCCGAAACCGCTAGGCAGCGAAGTCATCTTCATCGCCAGCCTGCCACGCTCAGGCTCGACCCTGGTCGAACAGATCCTGGCTTCGCACTCGTCGGTGGAAGGCGCCGGTGAACTGCCTGACCTGCCGCGCGTCCTCGCTGAGGAAACGCAGCGACTGGGCGGCAAGCCCATACCGCAGTGGGCACGCGAGGCCACGCCCGAAGACTGGCAGCGACTGGGCCAGCGCTATCTCGATCGCACGGCACGTTGGCGCAAGGAGCGCCCCGTCTTCACCGACAAGCTGCCCAACAACTGGATCTACATTGGCGCGATCCGCGCCATGTTGCCGGGCGCACGCGTCATCGTGGTGCGGCGCGATCCGCTGGAAACATGTTTCTCCTGCTACCGGCAACCGCTGGACGGCAGCAACGGCTACAGCCGCAGCTTCGATGACCTCGCCAGCTTCTGGCGTGACTTCGATCGCAGCGTGACGCGCAGCTCGGCGCTTCATCCCGGCCATGTGCGCGAACACAGCTACGAGGCCATGGTGGCCAATCCGGAAACGCAGATCCGCGAACTGCTCGCCTTCTGCGGATTGCCGTTCGAAGAAGCCTGTCTGAACTTCCACCAGAACCAGCGCGTGGTGCGTTCGCCCAGCGCCACCCAGGTGCGCCAGCCGATGCGCAGCGATACTGCGCGATCACAGCGTTATGGCGCGCTGCTCAATCCTCTGCGCGCCGCACTGGGCTTGCCGGACAGCCCAGGATGACGCTCGGCAGCACAGCTCACGGGAACATCCAGGGGCTGCTGGCCGCACTGGCCTCGTCGTCCGAGGGTGAGTGGCTCGAACAGGGGCGCTCGCTCATGCTGCACGGGAACCTTCCCGCCGCGCTCATCGTGTTCGAAGCGGCCGCACAGCACTTCCCCGCGTCGTCGGACGTCGTGCTCGGCCTTGCCGGGCTACTGTGGCAAACCGGCAACACCGAGCGTGCCGAGCAGGAGCTTGGGCACTGGCTACAAGCCCATCCGGCCGATGCCGGAGCCAGCTTCCTGCTCGCCTCGCTGTTGCGCGAACAGGGCCGGCTGACAGCTGTCGGCCAAGCGCTGCGCGCGCTCTTCGAACAGGGCGCGCATGATGTCGACACCGTGATACGCGCGGTGGAGATGCTCGATGACTATGGACGTCCGGACGACGCCTTTGCCATCTGCGAAACCGCCATCGCCGCGGGAACGGATGACCCGCGCCTGCATGCCTATGCCGGCATGCTCGGCATCCAGTTGGGTCAGTTCGAACGTACGCGCGCTCATTACGCCCGCGCGCTTGCTCAGACGCCGGATGCCATCGACTGGAACATTCCGCTCGGCCTGGCTGGACTGCAACGCTACGCCACGCCCGGGCACCCCGACTTCGCGCTGTTCCACGAAGCGCTGCAACGCCCCGGACTGGCCGAACCCACGCACCGTGCCCTGTTGTTTGCGCTGGGCAAGGCGCACGACGACCTTGGCGATTTCGCCGCGGCAACCACCTATCTCCGGCAGGCCAACGCCAGCGCCCATGCAGCCGGCAATTGGTCGCGCAAACACTGGAAGCGCAGCATCGAGGCACGGCTAGCTGCGCCGCTTCCGTCGGTGATGCTGTCGCCACCGGACGACTGGATGCCGATCTTCGTGGTCGGCGTCCCTCGCTCGGGAACCACCTTGCTGGCGCAGCAGCTGGCGCGCTATCCGGGCGTGAGGAATCGCGGCGAACTGGGTTGGCTGGAATTCTGGGAACAGCGACTGTCGCTTGCGGCGCCATCGCGGCGGCCACTGGAAGAAGCCGCCAGTCAGTACGAACAGCAGCTGCGCCAGGATGACGGCAAGGCCCGCTGGTACATCGACAAGCAGCCAATGAATCTTCTTCGCGTCGATCTGGCGATGGCCTTGTGGCCGAATGCGCGCATCATCCATTGCGAACGCGATGCGCGCGACACGGCGCTGTCGCTGTGGTCGCAGTCGTTCCACGATCCGGCACACGACTACGCCTACGACTTCAGCGACATAGCCACGGTGATTCGCGACTGCCGACGCCTGGCGACGCACTGGCGCACGCGCTACCCCGCATCGTTCCTGAGCGTGTCCTACGAGCAATTCGTGGGTGCGCCGGAAGAAACACTGGGCACCATCGCGCAGTGGCTTGGTCTGCCTGGACAGCCCACCCCCGACGCACAGGCCGCGCGAACCAGCATCGCCACGGCCAGCGCATGGCAGGCACGGCAGGCGGTGTACACGAACTCCGCCGGCCGCTGGCGCAACTATCTCCCTTACCTGCCGGAACTGGCGGCGATCGACCTGCGCTGATCGCCGTCATCCCGCTCCCTTCCATCAGGTCGACGAGGTGTCGTAGCCCCAGTGGCGAAGCATCGGCTCGAGTATCGGCAACAAGGGCTCGAACTGCTGGCGATACTTTTGCCAGCGACCCACCGCCTTGCGATTCACCGGTTCGATCACCTGCGAATAGCTGGGCGTAGCGATGTAGGTCTTGCTGCGCGCGTGCTGGTCGAAGCCCAGCATGGACGAGGTGTCGTCCAGTTCGAGGAACCCCGCTATGCGCGAGACCTGCTGCGGGAAGTCGTCGACCAGGTCTTCGTAGCGCGACACCATGACCGACGGCCGCAAGATCTCCACCTCTTCCAGCCAGCGTTGCATGGTTTCCACGTAACCGTAGGCCAGTCGCTCGAGGCTGCCGCAAGCCGCCGCCAGCGCGCTGGACCGGAAGCTCTGCATGTAGCAGCTCAACAGCACGTCGCACGGATGACGCACGGCGAGGATGAACCTGGCTTCCGGGAACAGCCGGTACATGATCGGCAGCCAATGCATGTTCAACGGATTCTTGTCGACCAGTCGCGCATCCCAGTTGCGGCGGATACGCTCGTCGACCATGGCGTGATAGCGCTTGCGCAGCTCATCCGCATCAAACTGGCGCAGCACGCTCAGGTCGTCGAGGATCCGGCGGTCGTGATTGCCGAGAATCCCGGCAAGCCGGTTGAAGAACGGGTTCTCGTCCATGGACTGCAGGCCCGGATGTGCATCGAGTACCTGCTCCAGCAAGGTCGTGCCCGAACGCGGGAAACCCACCACGAAGATGGGCGAATCATGCGTCCCTGGCGCGATCAATGCAGGCCACCGCGCATACTGCTCTGCGGTGACGCGCGGTGAGTCGACCGGCATGGCAGGTGCACCAGGCACGAAGAACTCGGGTGAATCGAAACTGCGCTCGACGGCCTCCATGCGATGCGCCACATGCAACGTGTCCATCGCCTTCACCGTTTCGCCGAGCTTGTCGTAAGCGGCGGCAAGCTGGAAATAGTGGCCGTAGTTGTTGCTGGCGCCTGGTCCGGCGCGCTCCAACAGATCCCGTGCAGCGGCAGCGTTGCCCGCGCGCACGGCCAATGTCGCCAGCACGTGGCGGGCGTCGTTGACCTGCACATCCGAAGCGCCGGACCCGGCGCGCAATATCGGCACGAGCACGGCGTCGGCATCGGCGAGGCGATTGAGGCGCTCGTAGTGGTTGGCCAGCAACAGGCGCACGTCGAACTGGCCGGGCCAGCGTGCCAGGAGATCCTCCAGCACCTCGACGGCGTCGGGAACATCGTTCTTGAGCGTCAGCACCTGGGCCAGCGACAGTTGCAGGTCGTCGTCATTGAACGGCACCCACTGGCGCCAGCGGCGCAGGAGATCCGCCGCCCCTTCTTCATCCTGGCAGTGGCAGCAGGCCCGTGCGGCGTCGACGCGGGCCGTCAGGGAGTCCGGCATGGCGGCGACGACATCCAGCAGGAGATGGCGCGCCGTCAGGTAGTCGCGTAGTTCAATCAACAGCAGGCCGAGTTGCCTCTTGGCCTCCAGGTTGCCCGGATCGAGTTCGACCGCCCTCGCAAACGCCTTGGCTGCCTCACCGACATCGCCGGTTTCCTGCAGGGCCGTGCCGTAGTTGTGCCAGTTCAGGCTGTTGTCCGAGCCCCGCGCCAATTCGGCATACAGCGGCAGGGCGTCATGGACGCGACGCTGCATGTGCAGGCTGATGGCAAGCATCAGCGTCAGGTCGGCATGTCCCGGGTGACGCGACAGTGCGGCGCGGCTCAGTTGCTCGGCGCGTTCGGGGTGGCCGCCATTGATGGCGGTGCCAATCTGGGAAAGTTCGTCGGAAACCATCGCTTCACACATCACACATAAAGAAGGGCCGCGTGGAAATCCACGCGGCCCTCAAGGTTAACGCTTATATCAACGGCTTAGAACTTGACCGTGACGCGAGCCCAGTAGTAGCGACCCATCAGGTCGAAGTCAGCCGGGTCGGTGTTGGCATTGAGCGTGTTGTTCGCGTACAGCATGGGCGGCTGCTTGTCGAACAGGTTGTTCACGCCGAAGTCCAGACGGGTGTTGATCATGGCCAGGTTGTAGCCGACCGACACGTCGTTGTAGACCGTCGCACCGTACTTCAGGATCGAACCAGGCGTGCCGTTCGGCGCGCTGTCCTGCGGCGAGCCCAGCGGGCCACCCATCTCGAAGCGACCGATGTAGCGCATGCGCCACTGGGCGCTCCAGCCGCCACCCTGCCAATCCACGAAGCCCTGTGCGCGCCAGCGCGGGAACAAGCAGACGCCGACGTTGTCCGGGCAAGCAGCCGCAGCCGACGAGCCGTAGCCAAGCATGTGACCGGCGTTCTTGTAGGTCACGCCACCCTGAGCAGCCGTACCGGTGGTCTGGTCGTAGTACTTCAGGTAGGTCGCATTGACGCCGACGTTGATCTGGCCGAAGGAGAACTGCGGCAGCTTGTAGTTGGCCGACCAGTCGATACCCGAGGAGTTCAGGCTACCGATGTTGCCCACCGGCTCAACCGTGGAACCCAGCAGCTGACCAGCGGTCTGCGGGTTGTTGCCACCCTGACGCTGGATGTACTGGCAGTAGACCGTCGAACCATTGGCACACAGGTTCAGCAGGCTCTGCAGGCCGACCTGGGTGATGGTGTCGTTGAGGTTCACGCGCCAGAAGTCGATCGTGGTCGACAGGCCCGGCACGTAGGACGGGCTGTACACCATGCCGAAGTCATACGACTTGCCGTGCTCCGGCTTGACGTTGAAGCCAGCCACACGCGAACCCTGGATAACGGTCGCGGCCTGCGATGCACCCGGGAGGGTCAGCTGGTTCACGAAGGAACCGTCGGTCAGCACGTTCTTACAGGCCAGAGCCAGCGGCGAACCTGCCGGGGCACCGGTGTAACCGTTACACGGATCGGTGTGGATCAGCGGAGCGTCCGAACCCGAGACATACAGCTCGCTCAGGGAGGGAGCGCGGAACACGTCTTCCATCGTGCCGCGGACCAGCAGGTCGTCGAACGGCTTCCACTCCACCGCGAACTTGAAGTTGTTCGTGCTGCCGAACGAGCCGATACGCGAGTAACGGTCGCCAACAGTCAGGTTCAGGGACTGGATGCCCGGCAGACCGGCAAGCACCGGAATGAACGCTTCGGCGTAGATGTCCTTGGTGGTGTAACCACCCTGCACCGCGCTCAAGCACTGGCTGCCCAGCGAGCAGCTACCGGTGGTCGGATCGATCGTCAGCTGCGGAGCCGGCACGGTGTGCTGGTAATCCTTGCGGTCTTCAAAACCGACCGCCAGCTGCGCGGCGCCCGCCGGCAGGGTGAACAGCTCGCCGCTGAGGCCGGCGTGCCAGGTCCGCTCGATGATGTAGGTGTTCGACGGAGCCGTGACGCTGGCCGCCTTGACGGCAGCGATGCTGGCGGGGGTCGCGTTGGGCTCGAACGGGTTGAACTGGCAGGCCGCATTGCTGACGCCGGCGCTCGGGGCGCAGGTGGCGGAGCCGTCGGCATTGAGGGTGGACGGACCGGTGTACAGCTTGGTCTGGTCAATCAGGCCAGCCGTGGTGGTCACGACGCTCTGGTGGCCGTAGTTGTAACCGACGTCCCAGTTCCAGTTCTTGTCAAAAACGGTGAAGTCGCCCTTGAAGCCCGCGTTGATCTGGGCATCGGTACGACCGGTGAACGCTTCGCGCACGCCAGCCGAGGTCAGGCGCTGGGCGAAGCTCAGGCCGTTGGACGTGCCGTAACCCAGGCCGCCGCCAAACACGTTGTACGCGTTCTTCGGATCGACCGTCGCGCCCGTCACGCCCGCGCCGTACACGGCGGGAGCCAGCTGGAAGTTGGCCGAGGTCTTTTCATAGACCGCGTCCATGTACGCCGTGACGTGATCACCCAGGTGGTAGTCACCATGCAGGAAGCCGCCGGTGCGCTCCTGCGGGGTCATGATCAGGTTGACCGCAGCGTAGTTGTACTTGTCGGTGGTCGGGTTGTAGCAATGGAAGTTCGCCGAGTTGACGACCGTCGGGTTGCCACCCGGGTTCATCGTGAGCGTCGTGCAACCAAGGCCCGAGGACGTAGCCAGCGACTTCGGAATCTGGATATGGCCGTACGGGGTGCGCGACGAGCCGCCCACGTAAACCTGGGTACCGGAAATGCTCAGCGCGTTCTTCGAGAAGGCGCGCTGCGAGGACAGCACGCCGTCCTGCTTGTTGTAGCTCAGGCCGGCCATGATGCTGCCCTTATCGGACGTCTGGCCCAGCGTGAAGGTATAGCCGCTCTGGTCACCGTCGTTACGATCGGACTCGCCGACGCTCGCGGTGAAGGTGGCACCCTGGTAGTTCTTGCGGGTGATGAAGTTCACCACGCCGCCGATGGCGTCCGAACCGTAGGTCGCCGAAGCGCCGGTCGGCAGCACTTCGATGCGCTCGATGGCATCGGCCGGGATCGCGTTCGGATCCTTGCTCAGCAGGCGCTGGCCGTCGATCAGGATCAGCGTGCGCTTGGAACCCAGGCCGCGCAGGTTGATGGTCGAACCACCGGTACCGCCACCGTTGTTGGTCTGCGGGTTGACGGCGCCACCGGTCATGGCCGGCAGCTGCTGGACGAGGTCGCCCAGGGTCTGCTTGCCCGTCGCCTGGATCTGGGCGCGGTCGATGGTCACGACCGGGCTGGCCGTTTCGACGTCCACGCGGCGAATCAGCGAACCGGTCACGGTGACCGTTTCGAGCGTCTTACTCTTGGCCTGATCCGGCGGCGGCGTCGTATTCGACTGCGCGTCCTGCGCGAAAGCTGCAGTGCCGTAGGCGCTTGCTGCGAGCATACCCAGCGACAGTGCCAGGCGCACCGACGTGCACAGTTTATTTTCCCCGAACTTCATGAGAACACCCTCCCGTTATTTATATTGACTGGGTTTGAAAGATTTCCCCGCCTCAAACCCGCGCCCGAGTCACCCAAACAAAGTAGGTGCAGACCCCTTGGAACGGTGGTCTACAGCGCCCGGCATTTATCACGCTTTACTTACAGATAGTCAATAAAATCTATACGGCAAGAATTTGCCATGTCGCGACAGTTATCGCATTAACTTGCGAAATAACCTGTTCGGAATGAGAACCCCTTTGAAAAAACCGCGTCCGTTGCGGTGCAACGACCTTCGTTGCATTGCGGTGAAGCCATAGTGAAAAAGGCCTGACGAAGCATTTGATGCCACGCCAGGCCGCTGATTTACCGGGCCTCAGTCGACGCTTCCGTCGTCCTCGAAGCGCAGGTGCTTCACGCTGCGTCCATTGCGCCGCACCAGTTTCAGGGCTTCGATCCCAATACGAATGTGACGTTCAACAAATTGCGTGGTCACACTCCGATCGCTTAATTCCGTCTTAACGCCCTCCGGAATCATCGGCTGATCCGAGACCAGCAACAGCGCTCCACACGGGATCTTGTTGGCGAAGCCGGCCGCGAAGATGGTGGCGGTCTCCATGTCGATCGCCATGCAGCGGGTCCGCCGCAGGTATTCCTTGAAGGTGTCGTCGTGTTCCCAGACGCGGCGATTGGTGGTGTACACCGTGCCCGTCCAGTAGTCGTAGCCCAGGTCGCGGATCATGGTGGATACGCCGCGCTGGAGCTGGAACGCCGGCAGCGCCGGGACCTCCGGCAACAGATAGTCGTTGGAGGTGCCTTCGCCACGGATGGCCGCGATCGGCAGGACCAGGTCCCCGATGGCGTTTTTCTTCTTGAGGCCACCGCACTTGCCCAGGAACAGGGCCGCCTTGGGATGGATCGCGCTGAGCAGGTCCATCACGGTGGCCGCGTTGGGGCTGCCCATGCCGAAATTGATCAGGGTGATGCCATCGGCCGTGGCGTTGGGCATGGGCCGGTCGCGGCCCCGCACTTCCACGCCATGCCACTCGGCAAAGAGGTCCACGTAGTGCCCGAAATTGGTCAGCAGAATGTGCTGGCCAAACTGCTCCACAGGCGTGCCGGTATAGCGCGGCAGCCAGTTGGAGACGATCTCCTGCTTGTCCTTCATTGAGACCCCATAAGGTCGGCGCAACGTGGGTTCCGTTGCGCGTTACCGGCGACGCCACGCCGGCACGATGCCAGATCAGTGCGGTCATCTTAACGGGTACAGGCCTCCGCCTGGAGGGTCCGTCGCCATTTTCTTGAACCACACCCCACGAGGGGCTGTCCCGGCATGGAGCGCGCCATGCTGCCGATCGATGGAAACGTCGCCCCCCGGCGCCGCCTTTGCGGCCCCTGGCTGATCGGGGGCGCTGGACTGTCGTTACCGTTCGCCACCCGGGCGTGGTTCGCGCCATCGGCTCACCACTCCTTTTATATGGACTGCTCCTTTTATTTATATGGACTGCTATTTGCGACCCCATTGGTTGCACGGGTAACCGGTTTCGCGCCGGTGCGCAGGACCCTGTTCGCTCGCGCCCCGGCTTCCCGCGCTGTCGATGGTCATGCCGCCTCCGGTGGGAACCGAGGGCATCGTGCTCGGGGCGGACACTGCTTGGAGAGATGCGCAGATCTTCTTCGGCCTGCCCGGTGGGGAACCATTGCCCCCGCTTACAGCACAAACCGCTGAGCGAACACAAACAGGCCTTCATGGACGGACCGGCGCCCCAGCTGTGCGCAACGCCTGACGAATGACGGATGGAACATGCAGCACCGTCGTCCGAGTGGACGCCCTCGTCCTGGAGACCTGCCGCCAGCTCTGCCCAACCCTCACGCCATGCGGCACATGGCACCGGAGAACCCGTGGCATCATGGCTCATGGGTCGGCACGTGCAGGGGTGCGTGCTATGTTGCGCCTGCTTGTCACCGGGGAGTCACAAACATGCGGATGGGTCTAGCCATCGATGCGGCCTGCGATCTGCCGCAGGCGTTCCTGCAAGAACACAACATCGCGGTGATGCCCATCACCATCCAGGTCGACGATGAAGTCTTCATGGATAACCGCAACCCGGTCGAACTGCATCGCTTCCTCGACCGCAACCTCGGCAATCGCAGCCATTCGGCCGAAACCATCCCCTGCTCCGTCGAGGACGTGCAGAAGCTGTTCCTGGAAAAACTGGTGCTGGAATACGACTGCGTGTTCTGCCTCACCATCACCGCCACACGCAGCGCGATCAACGAGCACGTCAACAAGGCGAGCTTCGCCGTGCTCAAGCACTACCGCGAGGCACGCGAGAAGAACAGCCTGACCGGGCCGTTCCTGATGCGCGTGATCGACACGCGCACGTTGTTCGCCGGCTCCGGTCCGGCCGTCGTCGAAGCCGCGCGCCTGATCGGCGCGGGCGAACAACCCGCAACCATCCGTGAGCGGCTCTCCTACATCGCCAACAACTCCTACGGCTACATGCTGCCGCGCGACCTGTACTACCTGCGCGCTCGCGCCAAGAAAAAAGGCGACCGCAGCGTGGGCCTGGTGAGTGCCATGCTCGGCTCGGCGCTGGACATCAAGCCACTGCTGCGCGGCTACCGTGGCGAGACCGGCCCCGTCGGCAAAGTGCGTGGCTTCGAGCACGGTGCCGAAACGCTGTTCAATTACACGGCCCAGCGCGTCCGTGCCGGCCTGCTCGTTCCTGCCGTCTGCGTGAGCTACGGCGGCGACCTCGCCGAACTGGCCAAGTTGCCGGGCTATGCAGGCTTGCGTGCGGCATGCGACGAACAGGGCGTGGAACTGATGGAAGCGCCGATGAGCATCACTGGCATGGTCAACGTCGGCGAAGGTGCGATAACGCTCGGCTTTGCCGCCGAGGAACACGTCGCCGAGTTTTGACCCCGATCATCGGGAGAGTTCGCATGCGTTTGTGCCTGCTCGCTCTGCTTATGCTACCCGGCCTGCCCGCCGTCGCGGGCACGGCGTATCAATGCACGGATGCAAACGGTAAGGTGTCCTTCCAAGACAAACCCTGCAGCGGCACTCAACGCGAACGGGTACTGCAACTGGACGACTCCCAACCCGTCGCCGTCCCTGCGCCGGAAAAGCCCGACGCGCCAGTTTTCGAAACCGTCGCTCCGCCCACGCCGCCGCCCCAGCCCTTCGCTCCACTGCCGACGATGTATACATGCGTGCGTGCCACCGACGGCAAGCCGTACACCAGTACGAATGGCGAACCGCAGCCTTACCAGGTCCCCTACGGCATCCTCGGCGCCACGCAGCTGCCGCTCTCGCAGGTGTACGGAGGCCCCGGTGCCGCCGGCGCCTCCGCACCCGAGCTCAATCGCGGACGCATTACCCCGGGCCTCATCGCCAATCGCTACGTATGGGTGCAGGACCAGTGCCGCGAGCTGACACACGGTGAAACCTGCCGCGCCTTGCGCGACGCGTATGACGACAACGCAGAGAAACTGCGTCGCGCCTTCAAGAGTGACCAGCCACCGCTGGAGCAGCGCGAGCAGGAGCTTCGCGCGCAACTGCACAACTGCTGAGCGGCACTGCACAAATTTTGCGCAATGTCATGCAAGTGCGCGCCGCGCAACGCCTATCGCGCGTTGTCCACAGGCTTGCCACCAGGGTTTCCCCAATCGCTGTGGACAACACGTCGTCTCGTTCGCTTCACCGCGCTGCCGAAAATCTGCGCATGATGATGAAACTCTTGCGTGGGCGCGTACTTGCGTGATCTGTCCACAGGCTTACCCCAGGGCATTCCACATCGGCTGTGGAAAACGCACCGCGTAGTGCGCATGAGGTGTTGTCGAAAATCTGCCCATGATGGTGAAACTCTCACGTGGGCGCGCACTTAGGTGATCTGTCCACAGGCTTGCCCCAGGGCATTCCACATCGGCTGTGGAAAACGCATCGCGTAGTGCGCATGAGGTGTTGTCGAAAATCTGCGCACGATGGTGAAACTCTCGCATGGGCGCGTACTTGCGTGATCTGTCCACAGGCTTGCCCCAGGGCATTCCACATGCGCTGTGGACAACGCGTACGGGAGTGCTGCGAAACTGAGCATGATGATGAAAGCTTTGTGCTGGCAGGGACTTGCGTGGTCTATCCACAGGGTTGCCAGGGTGGAATCCACATAGGCTGTGGAGAACATGGACGGCGCGGGCTTTGCGTTGGACAGGGCAGTGGTCGTCTGGGTGCGATCTGACTCGCTTGGTTTTGCTGTCCTGCCTCTTTGAGAGCACCCGGACGAGTCGTCATGGATGGCTGCGGTTTTGATGAATGAGGAGAGGATTGGGGTATGGGGCTTGCCCCGTCACTTCATTCTTTAGCCGTCACCCCTGCGGAGGCAGGGGTCCAGTGACTTTGCTCTTGGCTTTCTGGCTTTAGCGATACGGCGACCTGGCTCGTTGCGATCCGAAGGTAGTCCCTGTGGGACGGCGGGCTTCCGACCTCCTGCCGGAGGCCGGGTCACTCTTCTTTGCTTGCCCACGCATGCGCAGGAGCGCATGCGAACGGCGAAGCCGGCCCGAAGGGCGGAGGGCAGGATGCCCGGAGTAAAGAAAAGTAACCACCGAGATGGTGGCAATGCCAAAAGAAACGGCACCCCCGCTTGGCGCTGGCCGGCTTTGCCGGCCAGTCCGTGAGGGGCGGCCGGGCTTTTCGACGGGGCTCCTGCCCCGGCGAAAAGGAATCGGCTTCCTTGCCGATTCCCCTGCGGGCCTGATCGTCCACCCCTCACCGCCGCGCAAGGGGGCCCGAAGGGCAAAAGCCAAAGCGTCGAGCCGACGGCTCGTGCAGCGGAGCTGCACATCGCGCCGCGCTATGGCGCGGCATGGCGTGAACACGCTGCCTCGTCGTTCCGAATTTCGCGGGATCTGCTTTAAGCCCTCTTGGCCACGGCGCGTTGCGGTGTAGCCGCAATGTGTAGGCGTTACGCCTGTCGCAATCAGGGCTCCGGAACAGTCAGTGCTTGTATCCCACGCCATGCAGAGCACCTCTGCGCTTCGGCGCGTTGCGGTGTAGCCGTACCGTGTGTCGGATGGATCGTGAGGTGCCGAATACCTCGAGCCCCAAGGCTCGTATTCAACACGGTGTTACGAGAGCTCTAAAGGCCATTTTCTTTGGGTTACTTTTCTTTGACTCCGGGCATCCTGCCCTTCGCCCTTCGGGCCGGCTTCGCCGTTCGCACGCGCTCCTGCGCGTGCGTGGGCCAGCAAAAGAAAAGTGACTCGGCCTTCGGCAGAAGGTCGAAACGCCCGCTGCGTAAGCGGCCCGATCACGGGAGCGCACGAGACCGAAGGCTAAGGAGCAAAGGCGCTGGACCCCTGCCTTCGCAGGGGTGACGGCTAAAGAATGGAGCGGTGGGGCTAGATTGACCCCTCACCCCAACCCTCTCCCCAAAAGGGAGAGGAAGCTAAACACCTAAATTCGGGCCGCGACCACACCAACAGCGCGCATCGCGCGCCACTCAGAACCCGTAATTCAAAAACCCACCATCCACCGCCAACACCTGCCCCGTCACATAACTCGCCGCCGGCAGGCAAAGAAACGCAATCGCCGCCGCCACCTCCTCCGGCTCGCCGATGCGCCGCAACGGCGTGCGATCGAGCACCTCATCGAGATACTCATCATTGGCAAGCGCTGGCTCCGAACGTTGCGTCCGGATATACCAGGGCGCCACCGCATTCACCCGAATGCCATCCGCCGCCCATTCCGCCGCCAGGTTGCGCGTAAGCTGATGCAGAGCTGCCTTGGACATCCCGTACGGCGATCCCGTGCGCACATGCGTCACGCCGGAAACGGAGCCCACGTTCACGATGGCCGCATTCGCGTGCTGCACCAACTGCGGATGCGCCAACCGGCACATCTCGAACGCGGAGAACAGGTTCTGCTCGAAGATCGCCCGATATTCGTCCTCGCGATACGCCAGCGTCGGTGCGGGCCGGTTACCGCCGGCGTTGTTCACCAGCAGCGAGAGCGGCGCGCCCAGGTCGGCCACCCAGTCGAACACGGCGAGTCGGTCTTCCTGCTCGCTCAGGTCCGCATCGAAGGCCAGCACTTCGATACCCGGAAAGTCGTCCAGCAGCTCGATGCGTACCTGCTCCAGGTAATCACCGTCACGCGCCACCAGCAACAGATTGGCGCCAAGGCCAGCCAGTTCGCGGGCGGTGGCATAACCGATGCCCTTGCTGGCGCCGGTGACCAAGGCGGTATGTCCCTGCAACTGCCAGGCGTCGATGCGTGCGTTCATGCGTCGAGCTTAGAGCCTGTCCACGTTCCGAGCCAAGCGTTGACCGCTACTATGCACCGGGAAACCTGGATCCATTCACCAGCGAGGTCACCCATGAAACGGCTACTCCCACTGCTGTGCCTGCTCTCCCTCGCTGCGTGCTCGGGCAAGGCGCCAGCGCCCGAAGCCACGCCAGCCGCGGCCAGCACCGCGCGCGTCGCCACGCCATGGGACAGCATGGAGAAGGACAAGCAACGCGCAGCCGACGTCCAGAAGGCTGCCGACGAGCAGGCGAAGAAGCAGCAACAGCAGCTCGACGCGACACAGCAGTAAACTCCGCAAGGGACTTGGCAAATGGACGTCCGGACGTGCATCTTGTCCAGCATGAACGCCACTCATGACGAACTCGCCGCGGCACCGCTGCTGGATATCGACAATGCCAGCGTGATGCGCGGCGATCGCCTGATCCTCGATCGTTTCAGCCTGCGCATCGGCGCTGGACAGCATACGGCGATCCTCGGCGCCAATGGCGCGGGTAAGTCCACGCTGGTGCGCTTGATCACGCGTGAGCTTTATCCGCTCGCTGGACGGGATGGTCGTGCCTCCATGCACGTATTCGGCCGCGACCGCTGGCATGTTTCCGACCTGCGCGGATTGCTCGGCATCGTGTCGCCGTCGCTCCAGCACGATTGCACCAGCGACGCGACGCTGGAAGTCACCGAAGCGGTGCTGTCGAGCTTCTTCGCCGCACAGCGATTGGGGCTCGATCATCGCGTCACGCCAGCCATGCGCGAGCGTGCCGATGAAGCCCTGGAGCAAGCCAGCGCCACGCATCTGTTGGGCCGGACCATGGCCAGCCTATCCACCGGCGAAGCACGGCGCGTGCTCATCGCCCGCGCGCTGGTCCATCGGCCGCGCGCCTTGTTGCTCGACGAACCGTGTGCAGGACTGGACATGGCGAGCCGTCGGCGCTTCATGGAGAACCTGCGCGGGCTGGCACAACGCGGCACGACGCTCTTGTTGGTAACGCACCACGTGGAAGAAATCCTGCCCGAGATCAAGCAGGTCGTGCTGCTGCGCGATGGGCAACTGCTCAAGCAAGGCAGCAAGGAGGAAGCCCTCACCAGCGCCCTGCTCTCCGAGACCTTCGGCATGCCGGTCTGCGTGGAACGGCACGGCGACTACTTCAGCGCTGCCATCGCCTAGGCTGTGCAAAAACAAAGGCCCCGGCGAAAACCGGGGCCTTGTTCCTTCCGATAGACAGCGAACTCAGCGCGGCGTGCAGAAACAATAGGCGTAGACGTTCGGACGTCCTGCCTGCGCCGTGCGCAGCAGCTTCAGCTCCGGTGCCATCGTGTTGACCTGGGCGACCCACGACGGCAGGCGCAAGCCGTACGATTCGGCCACTTGCACCATGGCGTCGTTGTTGAGGCTCACCAGGAACTGCGCAAAGCCGCTCATCGGTTCCTCCACGTAACGGACCGGCGCGTCCTTGCCGAGCTTGGCGCGCTGCGCGGCGTCAGCCACGGCTTCGCCAAGGCCGCCGAGCTGGTCGACGAGACCGCGTTCGTGCGCCTGCTGACCCGTCCACACGCGACCCTGCGCAATGGTGTCGATGGCGTCGTACGGCTTGCCGCGCGCCTTGGCCACCTGGCCGACGAAATCGCGGTAGCCCTTCTCGATGGTCGCCTGGATCACCGTGCCGACCTTGGGATCCAGCGGACGCGTGATGTCGAACGCGCCGGCCAGCGGACTGGTGCCCACGCCGTCACTCTTCACGCCCAGCTTGTCCAGCGTGCCCGGCACCGTCATGACCATGCCGAAGATGCCGATGGAGCCGGTAATGGTATTGGGCTCGGCATAGATGCGATCGGCGTTCATCGAGATCCAGTAGCCGCCGCTGGCCGCCACATTGCCCATCGACACCACCACGGGAATGCCGGCTTCGCGGGTCAGCGCCACTTCGCGACGAATCTGCTCGGCGGCGTAGACCTCACCACCGGGCGAGTTCACGCGCAGCACCAGCGCCTTGGTGCGCTTGTCTTCACGCGCCGCGCGGATCAGCGCAGCGGTGGAATCGCCACCCACCGAACCCTGCGGCTGCTTGCCGCCAGTGATCTCGCCCTCGGCGACCACGACAGAGACGCCCGGCGAAGTGGACACATCCTCGGTGAGGGTGGACTCATAGCGTTCAATCGACACCTGGCGGAAGCCCTCGCCCTTCTTGCCGGCGGGCACGCCTTCCTTGCGCATCATCGCGATCACTTCGGATGGCGTGGCAACGGCATCGACCAGATGCTGTTCCAGCGAGAGCTGGCCAAGGTCGCCCTTGGCGGTCGCGATCTTCTCCGGCAGCGTATCGATGTCCGAACGCAGCGTGGCCGGATCGAGCTTGCGCAGCTTGGCCACTTCATTGATGTAGGTATCCCACAGGCCACCCATCCAGAAGCTGTCGGCTTCCTTCGCTTCGGGCGAAGCATGGTCGAGGATGTACGGTTCGGCGGCGCTCTTGAACTGGCCGACGCGGAACAGGTGCACGTCCACGCCCAGCTTGTCGAGCAGGTCCTTGTAGAACAGGCGATAGTTGGCGAGGCCGGTGATCATCACGCCGCCCTGCGGATCGACCAGCACGCGATCGGCATGCGCGGCGAGATAGTACTGGCCCTGGTCCAGGCTCGGCGCCCACACGATCACCGGCTTGCCGGCGGCGCGGAAGCGATCGAGTGCGGCGCCCACTTCACGCAGCGCGGCAAAACCGCCCCCCTGCAATTCGCCCGGCTCCAGCAGGATGCGGGTGATGCGCGCATCCTTGGCGGCGGCGTCGATGGCGCCGACCAGATCGCGCAACTGGATCTGCTTGGGTGGGTTGCCCGACAAGCTGGCCAGCGCGCGTTGCATCGGATCGATGCTGTACTGCTCGACCAGTTCGCCCTTGGGCTTGATGACGAGCACGCTGTCGCTCTGAATGGCGTGGTCGGCGCGCGTGCCGGCAAAGCCGACCAGCAGCACCAGCAAGAACAGGAACAGGAACGCGAAGAAGATCAGGTTGAGGATGGTCAGCCTGACAATATTGATGCCGCGTCCAAGGACGCAGAGAAAGGCCCAAAAGCCGGTATTGCGGGGCTCCGCCATTGCCTAGTTCCTCAGGATGTCCGGGACAGCGTAGCTGTTCGCGGGACGAAGGTCATGTAGGGCAAGCGGCACAGATGACCGCACGCATGACCTGTCCGTGCGCGAAGGTCGGGCGAGCGATACCGGCGGTCTCAGGCGGGGCGCTGCCAGCGCTCCCGGAAGGCGTTGCGGCAGAAACGGGTGAACAACAGGATGGCCGCCATGGTGAGGCCGGCGATCAGGCCAACCCACATGCCGCGCGCGCCCATGCCGTGCCGGAACGCCAGCCACCAGCCGACCGGCATGCCGACGCCCCAGTAGGCGAACAGGGTGATCACCATCGGCACGCGGGTGTCCTTGAGGCCGCGCAGCGCGCCGTTGGAAGTGACCTGGATACCGTCGGAGAACTGGAACAACCCGGCCAGCACCATCAGTTGTGCCGCCAGCGCGATCACACCGGCATCGTTCGTGTACGCACTGGCGAGCACGTGCGGCAGGGTCAACATCACCGTGGAAGAGACCGTCTGGACGCACAGCGCCAGACCCACGCCGCACAGGCCGGCATAGCGTACGCCCTGCGCATCGCCGCGACCGACCGCGTTGCCCACGCGCACGGTGATCGCCATCGACAGGCCCAGCGGCACCATGAAGGCGATGGTCGCCACGCTCAGCGCCACCTGGTGGCTGGCCACCACCGTCTCGCCGAGCGTCGCGATGGCCAGTGCCACCGCCACGAAAAGGCCGCCTTCGGCGAGCAAGGTAATGGCCATGGGGCCGCCGACCTTCACCAGATCAAGAAGCATCCGTGGCTTGGGCCAGGCCAGCCCGCCGCGCAGGTCCACTTCGCGATAGGCGGGGTGTTTGATGATGAACCACAGGAACGCCAGCATCTCCAGCCATAGCACTGTGGCCGTGGCGATGCCGCTGCCCAGCGAACCCAGCGCAGGCAAGCCGAACTTGCCGTACATCAGTACGTAGCCCAGCGGCGCCAGCACCAGCAGGCCGCCGAAGCCGAAGTACATCGACGGGCGCGTCATCGACAAGCCCTCGGACAGGCCGCGGATGGCGAAGTAACTGGTCATGGCAGGCGCCGCCCAGCTGATGGCGTGCAGGAAGTGCGTGACATCGGTGCGCAGCGTCGGCACCACACCGATCCAGCCGAGCAACGGCGTCGCATGGCGCACCAGGAACCACAGCACGATGCCCATGGCCCAGGCCAGCCACAGCGCCTGCACGAACACCGCACCCACTTCATGACGGCGGCCGGCACCATCGAGCTGCGCCACGGACGGTGGCACCGCCATCATCATCCCCAGGCCGCTGACCAGTGCGAGCGCCCAGATGCTGACCGCGGTGGTGACGGCTGCCTGCACATGCGCGCTCAGGTGCCCCGCAAGCACGGCATCGACGAAGTTGGGACCTACCGCGGCAAGCTGGGCGGCGATCAGGGGAAGGGCTAGGCGCACCGTGGCGCCGACCTCGTGCGCCACCTTGGCGCGATCGGGGCGGAAAGACAGCATAGAAGGACTCCTGGATCGACAGTCTACCCCACTCCTGTCGCCAGCCTTGCCTATGTGCTTTACGGACAAGGAACCACAACAGCTGTCTGTGTAAGCCGCTTGTGCCAAGATCGCCGGCTGATATCCCGGGGAGAGGGGCATGAAGAAGGACATCGTGTCATTCGAAGGTGTGCACTGCGCCAACTGCAGTGCGCCCATGCAAGGCGAGTTCTGCCATGATTGCGGGCAGTCGATCCATACCGTGCTGCGCCCCATGCACCACATGGTGGAAGACACCTTGGACATGGTGCTGCATGTGGACGGCCGCGTGATTCACACCATTCCGCCGCTGTTCCTCAAGCCGGGCTTCCTTACGCTGGAGTACTTCTCCGGCCGCCGCCAGCGTTACGTGGCTCCATTCCGCCTGATGTTCGTGCTGGCCCTGCTGGCCTTCTTCGTGTGCCACCTGGTAGTGGGCAACTACGACCTGCTGCACTTCGGCAACGAGTCCAGCATCGGCACGGGCGCGTTCGCCAAGGACAACACGCCCGAGGCCGTGCACGCGCATTTCGAACAGATGCGCCAGGACATCGAGAAATCCAAAGGACAGAGCGACGAAAAGGGTAAGCACTTCAACCACCTGATTACCGCCGAGCGCGATCACGCCAACCATCGACTGACCGAGCTTCATGCTCCGCCGATGTCTGACGTCACGCTCGAGGACATGGACGACTTCACCTCCATGCCCATCAACGTCCCCTGGCTCCCCGAGAGCATCAACCAGAGCCTCAACCGCTCCCGGGCGCGGGCGGTTTCCAACGTCCAGGCGATGAACCACGGCGGCGAACGCGCCGTGGAGGCGGAGGAGCGCGTGATGGCCTCCGTGTTCCATGCGCTGCCGCAGACCCTGTTCGTGCTGATGCCGCTGTTCGCCCTGCTGCTGAAGTTCACTTATGTCTTCAAGCGCCGGCTCTACATGGAGCACCTGATCGTGGCCCTGCACAGCCACGCCTTTCTATTTCTGAGCCTGCTGCTGGGCATGCTGCTCTATGTCCTGCTGGGCTGGCTGACACCCCATGCCGCCTGGGTGGCCACGCCGCTGCGCCTGCTGCTGTGGGCTCTGGGAATCTGGTCACTGGTCTATCTGCTGCTGATGCAGAAGCGGGTGTACAGGCAGGGCTGGTTCATGACGATCGTGAAGTACCTGTTCGTCGGTTGGTGCTACAGCATCATGGCCGCGGTCGCGCTGGCCAGCGCGGCGATCCTGGGCCTGACGAACTGAGCGCAGGACGTGCGATTCATCTGTGACAGAAATCACACACAAATCGCGCAGCCGCGCCAGTCCCTCACACCTAAAAGTCCTTTCCGTAGGGGTTTTGCACAGCGTCACATGGCTGTCAAGGCAAGTCCCGTGCCGATGGCAGTTAGATGAACATCGTCCGACCATCAAATGCAAGTCCATGTATTCAATAGCGTTTATTTGATGGCTAAAACTTGAACAGCGCGTACTGAAGGGCGTTTTCATGCGCCCTGGAGGCCTCCCTCAACCTCCCATCCACAGAGTTATCCACAGAGCTTGTGGATAACAGGAAAACCCCCCTGCCCATAGCCACTTACCGATGCTTCCTAGATGACAGGGCAGCAAAAGTGCGCAAGCCACCGCCAAGCGACCAATCACGTGGCGGGCCGGTTTCACCCGGCTGCAATTCCGCCAGGTGCAACGGCCCGGTTACACTGCGTGGCCGAGAGGTATTCATGCCTGCTGTCCTTCGCGTTGCCCTGCCGGTCCCCCTGCCAACCCTGTTCGACTACCTGCCGCCGGCTACCGGTGTCGCGGTCGCGGGCAGCCGGGTGCTGGTGCCGTTCGGCAAGGGAAAGAAGGCGGTGGGCGTGGTGGTCGACGTCGGCGTGGAATCCGCGGTCGGCAACGCCAGGCTGAAGCGCGTGCTCCGCGTATTGGATGACGCCCCCCTGCTCGACGCCGAGCTGATGGCCACCCTCGCCCGCGCCGCCGACTACTGGCTGGGCGCGCCCGGCGAGGCCTACGCCAACGCCCTGCCCCTGGCCTTGCGCGAAGATCGCCCCCTCCCTGACCTGCACGAAGAAGCCTGGGCGCTGACCGCCGCCGGTCGCAGCGCACTGGACGCCGGCAGTCGGCGCGGCGGCAGCCGTGCCCTGCTCGAGGCGCTGTCGCGCGGCCCGCAGACTGCCGAACTGCTGCACGACATGCTGCCCGGCTGGCGCGACGCGGCACGGCGGCTGGACGAAGCCGGCCTGATCGAACGCACCCGCGCCGGCACGACCGAGCCGCTGCCGATCACCACCGCCCCTGCGTTGAGCGATGAGCAACGGCAGGCCGTGGATGTGATCGGCGAATCCCTGGGGCGCTTCCAGCCCTTCCTGCTTGATGGCATCACCGGCAGCGGCAAGACCGAGGTCTATCTCGCCCTTATCGAGAAGGTCATCGCCCAGGGCAAACAGGCGCTGTTGCTGGTGCCGGAGATCGGCCTCGCGCCGCAGACCGTGCGCCGTCTGCGCGACCGCCTCGGCGTCGCCGTGCAGGTGCTGCATTCCAATCTCGCCGAGGGTGATCGCGCCCGCGCCTGGCTGCGCGCCCGGTCAGGCGAAGCCAAGGTGATTCTTGGCACGCGCTCGGCCATCTTCACCCCGCTGCCGCACGCCGGCCTGATCGTGGTCGACGAGGAACACGACAGCGCCTACAAGCAGCAGGAAGGCTTCCGCTATCACGCGCGCGACCTCGCCATCCTGCGCGGCCGGGCGCTCGACGTGCCCGTAGTACTCGGCTCGGCCACGCCGTCACTGGAATCGCTGGCGAACGTGCAGACTGGCCGTTATCGCGCCTTGCATCTGCGCGCACGTCCGGGGGCGATCCGCCCGCCGCAGGTGCAGATCGTGGACATGCGCGCACAACGCCTGGAACACGGACTCTCGCCCGCCCTGCTCGCCGCCGTCGGCGACACCGTGGCGCGCGGCGAACAGGCGCTGGTGTTCCGCAACCGCCGCGGCTATGCACCCGTGCTGCTTTGCTACAGCTGCGGCTGGCACGCGGAGTGCCCGCGCTGCGAACACCCGATGACGCTGCACGCCGGCCGTCGCGTGCTGATCTGCCACCACTGCGACTACACCACGCGCATGCCGGGGCAGTGTCCGTCCTGCTTCTCGCCGGAACTGAAGCCGCAGGGACAAGGCACCGAACGACTGGAAGAAGCGCTTACCGCGCACTTCCCCGACGTTCCCGTACTGCGTATCGATCGTGAGACCACGCGCCGACGCGACGCCTTCGAGCAATTGCTGGAAGGTCTGCACGAAGACCGTCCGGCCATCCTGATCGGCACGCAGATGCTGGCCAAGGGCCACGACCTGCCGAACCTCACGCTGGTCGCCATCGTGGGTGTCGACGAAGGCCTGCATTCCGTGGACTTCCGCGCGAGCGAACGCCTCGCGCAACTGGTCGTGCAGGTGGCCGGCCGCGCCGGCCGCGCCAAGAAGCCCGGCCGTGTGCTGCTCCAGACCCACCACCCCGAACATCCGCTGCTGCGCCAGCTGCTCGCACAGGGTTATGGGGCGTCCGCCCAAACGCTGTTGGAAGAACGCCGCAGTGTGCAGTTGCCGCCTTTCGGTCATCAGGTATTGCTGCGCGCCGACGCACACCAGCGTGATCACGTCGACGCCTTCCTTGCTGACGCCGCGAATGCGTTGGCCGGCGCACCCTTGCAACTGGCCGGCCCCATGCCCGCGCCGATGCCTTTACGCGCGGGGCGACATCGCGGCCAGTTGCTGATCGAGGCGGAAACGCGCAGTGCGCTGCATGGCGCGCTGAGACCATGGTACCCATCGTTGTCGACGCTGCCTTCGGCGCGTCGCGTGCGGTGGTCGCTCGACGTCGATCCCATCGACCTCTACTGAGCACGGGACGACGCGAGACCTTCAAGGAATCCTTACTTCGAGAGAGGCTTCACATGGAAGGCAAAGCATCGTCCGACACCCGTCCTCATGTCGTCATTCTCGGCGGCGGTTTCGGCGGCCTCGCCGTAGCGCACGACCTGGCCGATACGAACGCGCGCGTCACGCTGATCGACCGACGCAATCACCACCTCTTCCAGCCACTGCTGTACCAGGTGGCCACGGCAGGACTTTCCGCACCGTCCATCGCCGCACCGTTACGGCAGATCCTGCGCAAGCATGCCAACGTCACCGTGCTCATGGACGAGGCGCGCGACGTCGATCTCGATCACCGGGTCGTGAAGCTCGCGCGCGGCGACATGCCGTATGACGCGCTGGTCGTCGCCACCGGCGCCACACACGCCTACTTCGGCCACGACGAATGGGAGAGCCATGCGCCGGGCCTGAAAACCCTAGAGGATGCGTTCGCCATCCGCCGCCGCGTGCTCGTTGCCTTCGAACGTGCCGAACGCGAGGAAGACCCGGCGCTGAGGCAGGCATGGCTCAACTTCGTCATCGTCGGCGGCGGCGCCACCGGCGTAGAGCTCGCCGGCACCGTGGCAGAGATCGCGCGCCATACCCTTCCCCGCGAATTCCGCCGCGCCGATCCGCGCCGCGCCAACGTGCTATTGGTGGAGGCCGGCCCGAGGCTGCTGCCGGCGCTTGACCCGGACCTCTCGGACAAGGCGCGCCGACAACTGGAAAAGCTCGGGGTACAGGTGCGCCTTGGCACCTCCGTCACCGCCATTGACCAGGACGGTGTCATGCTGGCCGACGCGCCCTACGCCGCGCGCACCGTGCTATGGGCGGCGGGTGTCGCTGCCTCGCCGCTGGGTCGCCAGCTCGGCGTTCCCGTGGATCGCGCGGGACGCGTGCTGGTTGAACCCGATCTCAGCCTGCCCGGACACCCGGACGTCTTCGTCATCGGCGATCTTGCCGCCGTCACCCAGGCCAACGGCAAACCGGTACCCGGCGTGGCGCCGGCGGCCAAGCAGATGGGGCGCTACGTGGCCGCCGTGCTCAAGGCCCGCTGGCGAGGCCAGGCAATCGCAAAACCCTTCGTCTACCGGGATGACGGGGCACTCGCCACCATCGGCCGCATGGCCGCCGTGGCCCAGTTTGGACGTCTGAAACTGTCCGGCATCCTCGCCTGGTGGGTCTGGCTGATCGTCCACATCGCCTTCCTGATCGGCTTCCGCAACCGCATGGTGGTGATGCTGGACTGGGCTTGGGCGTACTGGACCTACCAGCGCCACGCCCGCATCGTCACCGGCATCGATGAACGGCCGGACGCACAAACGACTTTGCCCCGGGACGCCTAGGGTGGACAATTAGCGCTTTCCCTACCGGACAACGCCGTGTCTTCCCAACTCGAACAGCTGCGCCAGTACACCACCGTCGTCGCCGACACCGGCGACATCGACGCCATCGCCCGTTGGCGCCCGGTGGACGCCACCACCAACCCGTCGCTGCTGCTCAAGGCCATTGAGAATCCGTCGTTCGCACCGGTGATCGAGGAGTCCGTGGCATGGGCCAAGGGCAAGAGCAACTCGCGCGAGCAGCAGTTGGTGGATGCCAGCGATCACCTGGCCGTTGCCGTGGGCCGCAAGATCGTTGAACTGGTGCCGGGCCGCGTGTCCACCGAAGTGGACGCGCGCCTGTCCTTCGATGTCGACGCCTCCATCGCCAAGGCCGAGCGCCTGGTGCAGCTTTACGCCGATGCCGGCGTGACGCGCGACCGCATCCTGATCAAGCTCGCCTCCACCTGGGAAGGCATCCGCGCGGCGGAACAGCTCGAGAAACGCGGCATCAACTGCAACCTCACCTTGCTGTTCTCGTTCGAGCAGGCCGTGGCCTGCGCCGAGGCCGGCGTGTTCCTGATCTCGCCGTTCGTCGGCCGCATCATGGACTGGTATGTCACCAACACCGGCACCAAGAGCTATGCGCCGGACGAAGATCCGGGCGTGAAATCGGTACGCCGCATCTACAGCTGGTACAAGGAACACGGCTTCCAGACCGTGGTGATGGGCGCCAGCTTCCGCAACATCGGCCAGATCCAGGCCCTCGCTGGCTGCGACCGTCTGACCATCAGCCCGGACCTGCTGGAAAAGCTGGATCAGGACAGCTCCGCCCTGCCGCGCGCGCTCAATGACACGGGCGCCACGAAGGCGAAGCCCAAGCCGATCACCGAGGCGGAATTCCGTTGGGGACATAACGAAGATGCCATGGCGACGGACAAGCTGGCAGACGGTATTCGGAAGTTCGCGGTGGATCAGCGGAAGCTGGAAAAGCTGCTGACAGAGAAGTTGTAAGAGGTTGAAGGGGCCGGTGAGTAACCGGCCCTTTTTTCGTGTGTCGCCTGTTTGTCGCGTCGACGCGATCAGGCTCGCTGCACTGGTTGGGTGAGGTTTTTTTGCTCGCTCCTCTGCTGCGGGGTACGCGGGGAGCGGTCTTGGATGGCTGCGGTTCTGAGGAGTGAGGGGTGGTTGGGGTGAGGGGGTGATTGGGGTGAGGGGCTGGTTGGAGTGAGCGGTGGATGCTCGCCTCACCGGCTCGTTCTTTAGCCGTCACTCCTGCGAAGGCAGGGGTCCAGTGACTTTGGCTCTTGGCCTGTGGTTGTCGCGTGGCGGCGACCTGGCTCGCCTGCCGCGGGCTTCCGACCTCCTGCCGGAGGCCGGGTCACTTTTCTTTGCTTGCCCAAAGAAAAGTAACCACCGAGATGGTGGCAATGCCAAAAGAAAGAGCACCCCCACTTGGCGCTGGCCGGCTTTGCCGGCCAGTCCGTGAGGGGCGGCCGGGCTTTTCGACGGGGCTCCTGCCCCGGCGAAAAGGAATCGGCATCCCTGCCGATTCCCTGCGGGCCTGATCGTCCACCCCTCACCGCCGCGCAAGGGGGCCCGAAGGGCAGAAGCCAAAGCGCCGAGCCGACGGCTCGTGCAGCTTTGCTGCACATCGCGTCGCGCTGTGGCGCGGCATGCGTGAACACGCTGCCTCGCCACTCCGAATTTCGCGGGGCTCGCTTTAAGCCCTCTTGACCACGACGCGTTGCGGTGTAGCCGCTGTGTGTAGGCGTTACGCCTGTCGCAATCCGGGCTCCGGAACAGTCAGTGCTTGTATTCCACGCTATGCAGAGCACCTCTGCGCTCCGGCGCGTTGCGGTGTAGCCGTACCGTGTGTCGAAAGGATCGCCCCGTGCCGAATACCGAGGCCTTCAAGGCTTGTATTCAACACGGTGCTACCGGAGCTCTAAAGGCCATTTTCTTTGGGTTACTTTTCTTTTGGGCCAGCAAAAGAAAAGTGACTCGGCCTTCGGCAGAAGGGCGAAACGCCAGCTGCGTAGGCGGCCCGATCGCGGCGACGCTCGAGACCGAAGGCCCAGCGCAAAGTCCGAGAGCAAAGTCACTGGATGACCAGCCCTTCGGCTGTTGAAAAGCGCCTCCTGCCTTCGCAGGGATGACGGTGCTTATGAAGTAATGAGGCATATTCCTGTAGCACACCCCTACGGGCGTTCTGCGACGCAAAGCTAGTCCCCGTGGGACGCGCTTCGCACTTGTCCCGCCTTCACGGGAATGACGGATAGAAGCGGTGAGGCTAGGTTGCCCCCTCACCACCATGAAGGTGGCAATGCCCCAACCCTCTCCCCGAAGGGGAGAGGGAGTGAAGCGACTGCGTCACTTCAACCCGCGCGCCTTCGCATCCTCCGCCAGATGCCGCACAGCAACATCATCCACCTGCCACCCACCACCCAACGCACGCACCAACTGCACACTCGCGCGCAACTGATTCGTCTGCAACGACAGCAAGCTCAAATTCGCATTGAGCGAATCCACCTGCGCCGTCACCACATCGAGATAACTGTTCGCACCCTGCTTGTACAACGCCGTCGCCAACTTCAGCGAACGATCGGCAGCAGACGTCGCATCCTTCTGGTCCACCAACGCATTGCCGTAGTTACTGATCAGCGACTGGTTGTCTTCCACCTGCTGGAAGGCCGTCAGCACCGTGCCGCGATACTGCGCACTGGCCTGGTCGAAAGCCGCGTGCGCCTGCGCCACCTTGGCGCGACGACGCCCGCCATCAAACACGTCCAGCAACAGATTCGGGCCCAGCGCCCACACCGCACTCGGCGCGGTGAGCAGATTGCCCCACGCCCCGCTCTGGTAACCACCGCCTGCACTCAGCGTCAGCGAAGGGAAGAACGCCGCGCGCGCCACGCCGATCTGCGCGTTCGCCTCGGCTGTGCGCCGCTCAGCGGCGGCAATGTCAGGGCGACGCTCCAACAAGGTTGAAGGCACACCCACCGGAATCACCGGCAAGGTCGGCAGATCGGTCTTCGCATCGATAGTGAATGTCGACGCAGACTGCCCGACCAGCACGGCGATTGCGTGCTGCAACACCTCACGCTGCGCCTTGGTCTGCGACAGCTGAGACTTGGCGGACGACAACTGCGTCTGCGCGCGGTCCACGTCCAGGCCGGACACCGCTCCACCCGCATGCAGCGTGGTGGTGAGCTGCAGCGCGCGCTGGTAGGCGTCGACGGTCTTCTGCAACAGGTCGACCTGACGGTCCGCGCCAACCAGCTGAAGGTAGGTATCGGCTAGCGTCGCTTCGAGGCTCAGGCGCGTCGATGCCAGGTCTGCGGCCGATGCCTGCATCTCTGCGCGACCCGCCGCCACGTTGTCGCGCACACGGCCCCACAGGTCCACTTCGTACGATGCCTGCGCCGAAGCCGAGTACAGATCGTAGTACTCGGGCGCGCTGGCACCGTGCAGCGGCGAGTTGAGCGATGCCCGGTTGCGGGTCGCGCCCGCGCCTGCCGTCACCTGCGGAAACAGGTCGGCGCGCACCTGCGCCAGCACGTCGCGTGACTGCCGGTAGCTCGCAAGCGCGACGGCGAGATCGGCGTTGTGGTCGATCAGCTGCTGCTCAAGGCCATTCAGGCGCTCGTCGCCATACAGCTTCCACCAACCTTCGCGCGGCAACTGGTCGGCCGGCTGTGCCGTCGTCCAGGGACCAGCCGGCTGGTACTGCCCGGCCACCGGCGCTTCCGGCGCCTTGTACGTTGGCGCCATCGAGCACGCGCCCAGTACGAGCGTGGCTCCGATGATCGCCGCAAGATGCTTAGGCTTTGTCATGGGGCTTGCCCGCCTGCGGGTTCTTCGCAATGCGCACTTCGTCGCCGTCGGCAAGGCCATCCGGCGGATTGATCACGACGCGATCGCTCGGCGCCAGCCCCGAACCCACTTCGATGGATTTACCGTAGTCGCGACGAATCGTCACGGCCTTGAAGTGCACGTGGTCGTTGGCGTCCAGCGTGGCCACGTGCAGGCCCTTGTCGTCGAAGATCAGTGCTTCCGCGGGCACACGCAGGCCCTCGGCACTCGAACCAATCTTGAAGCTCACGCTGGCGTAGCTACTCGGCAGCAGCTTGCCATCCGGGTTGTCGACCAGAAGCTGCACCAGCGTGGTGCCGGAGGTCGGCGTGATCGAACGCGCGTCGGCCTCGACCTTCGCGGTGAACGACTTGCCCGGATACTCCGGCACGGTAAGCGTGGCTTCGTCATTGCGATGGATGGCCGGTGCATACACCTGCGGCACACGCACATACACGCGCAACTTGCTGGTGTCGGACACGGTGAACAGCGGCGTGCCGGTGCCACTGCTGTCAGCGGTGATCAAGGCACCGACGTCGGTGTTGCGCGCGGTCACGCGACCGTCGAACGGTGCGACCAGCCTTGCGTACGACTTGAGCGCCTTCAGGCGATCGAGGTTGGCCTGTGCGGCATTGGCCTGCGCCTGCTTGGCGGCGAGGTCACCGTTGTACTGATCCACCGACTGCTGCGAGACGGAATCAGGGTCGGTCTGGCGCAGCACCTGCCAGCGCTTGGCCGTGGTGGCGGCGAGCGCGGCATTGGCCCTGGCGCTGGCAAGATCTGCCTGTGCCTGCAGCAGCTGCTGGTCGAGGTCAGGCGTATCGATGGTGCCGAGCAGGTCGCCGGCTTTCACCGGCGCGCCGATGTCCTTGTCCCAGGACTTCAGGTAGCCGCTGGTGCGTGCGTAGATCGGCGCGTTGGTGAACGCATCCATCTGCGCAGGCAGTTCCAGCGGCGCCTTGCCGTTGGTCGACTCGGGCTCCGAGATCACCACGGTGGGGATGGCCTGCTCGTCGGTCCACTGGCGCAGGCTGCGCGCGTCGGAGAGTCGCGTGGCGACACCGACCACCACGACGACGCCACACAGCAGCACACCGATGGTGGCAGCCAGGCGCAGGCGACGCGGCGACGGCGTCGATTCGGGAAGCGTATGCAAATGCTCAGACATGGGCGGGTACTCCGGCATGGTCAGCCGAATCAGACGTGCGCTTGTAACGCGCATGCACGATGGAGAAAACGACAGGAACGAAGATCAGCGTGGCCGTGGTGGCGAACAACAGGCCACCGATCACGGCACGGCCCAGCGGCGCGTTCTGCTCGCCGCCGTCGCCGAGACCAAGCGCCATCGGCACCATGCCGATGATCATGGCCAGCGCGGTCATCAGCACCGGACGGAAGCGGACGAAGCCGGCCTCGCGCGCCGCCAGCACAGCGTCGCCATGAACGGCCAGGCGCTCGCGACAGAAGCTCACCACCAGCACCGAGTTGGCAGTCGCCACGCCCATGCACATGATCGCTCCCGTCAGCGCGGGCACCGACAACGTGGTGTGGGTAACGAACAGCATCCACACGATGCCGGCCAACGCGGCTGGCAGTGCCGTGATGATCACGAACGGGTCGGTCCACGACTGGAAATTCACCACGATCAACAGGTACACCAGCACGCCCGAGCCCAGCAGGCCAAACAGCAGGCCCGAATACGCATCGTGCATGGTCTGTACCTGGCCGAGCAGCGCGATGTTGGCGCCCTTGGGCTTGTCCTTCTCGGTGTCCTTCAACATCTTCTCGATGTCACCGGCCACCGCACCCAGGTCACGTCCCTGCGTCGTGGCGAAGATCTCCACCATCGACTGGATGTTGTACTGGCTCACGATGGTATTGCTGTGCGAGCGCGTGATCTCAGCCAGCGCCCCAAGCACCTGCGCACTGCCACCACTCTTGGACGTAATCGGCAGGTTACCCAGCTGCGCCAGCGAGTCGAGCTTGTACTGCGGTACCTGGGCCGAAATCGGGTAGGTCACGTTGTTATCGGGGTTGAGCCAGAAGGTGGGCGCCACCTGCGACGTGCCCGAGAGATCGGCCACCAGGCTGCTGGTCACGTCCGCTTCGGTGAGCCCCAGCAGCTGCGCGCGCGTGCGGTCCACGTCAATGCGGAACGACGGCTCCGCCTGTGACTGCTGGATGCGTGCATCGGCCACGCCGGGAATCTGGCGGATCTTGTTGAGCAGTTCGTTGGCGTAAGCGAAATTCTTGTCCAGATGGAAGCCGCGGATCTGCAGGTCGATGGGTGCCGGCGAACCGAAGTTGAGGATCTGGCTGACGATGTCCGCCGGCGGGAACGAAAACGTCGAGCCCGGGAACAGTCGCGGCAGTTTTTCGCGCAGGAGCTTCACGTATTCCGCACTCGGGCGATGGCCTTCCTTCAGCGAGATCTGGATATCGCCATCCTGCTCGCCAACTTCACCGGTGTTGTTGTAGATCGTGTTGATCGAGCTGGCGTACTGGCCGATGTTGTCGACCACGGCTTCCAGCTCACCCGGGGGAATGACCTGGCGGATCGCCTTCTGGACGTCCGCGAATTCGGCCGCCGTCACTTCCACGCGCGTACCCACCGGCGCACGGACGTGCACCAGGATCTGGCCACCGTCCACATCCGGGAAGAAGTTGCGTCCCAGCCCCGGCAACAAGGCGAAGGAGAGCAACACGAAGCCCATGAAACCCATCACGAACACTTTGCGGTGTTGCAGCGCGAGGTTGAGCAGGCCGCTATAGCCGGCGCGGAACGTCTCGAAGCGATCCACGAAGCCGCGCTGAAACCTGCCCAGGGCCGACTTCGGCGGCGGCAGCGGCAGGTGCTGCCCGTGCTCGTCCACGGTCGGCGGGTGCTCGTGCAGCAGGTACTTCGCCATCGTCAACACGAGCGTGCGCGACAGGATGAAGGAGAAGATCATGGCGAAGATCACCGCTTCCGCCATCGGCACGAACAGGTAGCGCGCCACGCCGGGCAGGAAGAACATCGGCACGAACACGATGCAGATGCAGCACAGCGACACGAAGGCCGGCACGATGATCTGCACCGAGCCGTCCACGATCGCCGTGATGACGTCCTTGCCCTGCTCCAGATGCCAGTTGATGTTCTCGATGGTCACCGTGGCCTCGTCCACCAGGATGCCCACCGCAAGCGCGAGGCCACCCAGCGTCATGATGTTCAGCGTCTGCCCGATGGCCGACAGCGTGAACACCGAGCCCAGCACGGCGAGCGGGATCGACGTGGTGATGATCAGGGTGGAGCGCCAGCTGCCCAGGAACAGCAGGATCATCAAACTGGTAAGCGCGGCGGCGATGATGCCCTCACGTACCACGCCATCGATCGATGCGCGCACGAACAGCGACTGGTCGCCAATCGGCGTCACCGTCAGATTGTCGGGCAAGGCATCCTTCATCTGCGCGACCTTGTCGCGCGCGCCCGCCACGATGGCCAGCGTGGAGGTGGAGCCGTTCTTCAAGACCGACAGCAGGGTGGAACGCACGCCGTCGACGTGCACGATATTGGTCTGCGGCGGGCTGCCGTCGCGCACGTGAGCCACATCGCGCACATAGATGGTGGTGCCATTGGCCACCTTGACCGGCAGGTCTTCCAGCTCCTGCACGTGGACGGCCGCGTTGTTCAGCTCCATCACGTATTCGTACTTGCCGATCTTCTGCGTGCCGATGGGGCTGATCTGCTGCTGGTTGGCCAGTGCGTTGGCCACGTCCTGGGTGGACAGGCCACGCGCCTGCAGTGCGGCGGGATCCACGTCGAGCTGGATCTGGCGCGTCTTGCCGCCGAACGGATAGGGAATGGCCGCACCCGGCACCGTGACCAGCTGCGGGCGCAGCAGGTTGAGGCCAAGATCGCCCAGCTGCTGCTCCGAGAGCCCCTTGCCGGACAAGGCGAGCTGCAGGATCGGCACCGTCGACGCGTTGTAATTGACGATCAACGGCGGCGTCGCGCCCGGCGGCATCTGCTTGAGCAGGGTCTGCGCCACCGCTGTGACCTGCGCGTTCGCGGTGGCGATGTTCACGCCCGGCTGGAAATAGATCTTGGTGATGCCCATGCCGGTGAGCGACTCCGACTCGATATGCTCGACGTCGTTGACGGTCGTGGTGAGCACGCGTTCGAACGGCGTGTTCATGCGTCCGGCCATCTGGTCGGGCGTCATGCCGGTGAACTGCCAGGCCACCGCAATCACCGGGATGTTGATCTCCGGAAAGATGTCGGTGGGCGTGCGTACGGCCGACATCACACCAAAGATGAGAATGGTCAGCGCGAGAACAACAAAAGTGTAGGGCCGCGTGAGCGCGATCCGGACGATGCCAAGCATGCGGGGGATTTCCGTGCGCGAAATGATGCGTCGCCACAAATTTTCGCATGCACCGCCCACTCCCTGGCGCGGTAGGCGGATGAAGATAATTTCATGTTGCCTTTAAGAGGCGCTTTGGGCGCCACATGAAAACTTCTTCACGCGTTACCTGTGCGTCAGACCGTCATCGGCATGACTTCTGGCACAGAGCGCGACAGGCAGGTGCCTACCTTGTCGTCCGGCCCCAGCGCATAGCAGTACAGGGTGAGACGTGCACCGTTGGTGCCGGTGTCACCAATGTCGAGCGCATAGCCATGCAAGCGCACGATGGCACTCACGATGCTCAACCCCAGCCCGGTGCCGCCGGTCGTGCGGCTGTTGTCGCCGCGATAGAAGCGACGCGTCACCGCATCGCGCTCATCGGCGGGAATGCCGGGGCCGCTGTCGATCACGTCCACGCGCGGGCCGCGCTTGTCCATGCTCGCGCGCAGGCTCACGCGACCGCCCGCCGGGGTGAACTTGATCGCGTTGCCCACCAGATTGGCCAGCGCCTCGAACAGCAGGTGCGCATCGGCACGCACCGGTGCGAGCGTCTGGATATCCAGTTCGAACACCTGCCCACGATCCTCCGCCACCGGTGCATAGAACTCGTGCACCTGACGCAGCACCTGTCCCACGTCCACTTCATCAAAACATGCCGCACGATGGCGGTCTTCCAGCTCCGATACGCGCAGCAAGGCGCGAAAACGCGTCAGCACTTCGTCGATATCGACGATGCACGACTCCACCATCGCCGACTCCGGCTCGCCATCGAGCTGTTGCTGCGTGCGATAGAGACGTGCACGCAGACGCGTCAACGGCGTGCGCAGGTCGTGTGCGATGTTGTCGCATACGCCCTTCACTTCGTTCATCAGGCGCTCGATCTCGCCCAGCATGGTGTTCACGATGCCGGCAAGCTGGTCGAGCTCATCACCGCGACGGCTCACCGGGAGGCGCTTGGACAAGTCACCTTGCCGAATGGGGTCCGTTGCCTCCTGCAGTTCGCGGATGCGCTTCTCCGGTCCACGACGCAAGAGCAAGCCGCCGAGCAAGCCCGGGATGATGGTCAGCGAGATGCCCCATAGCAGCGCACGGCGAATGATCGCTCCGATGCCGTCAATGGTGCTGATGTCCTTGGCGATGACAAGGATGTCGCCATTGGAGAGCGTCGTCGCAATACCACGTGCGCGCACGCGCTCCGCATCACGGTCTGGGCGCGGCAGGCCATGCTTCAGCAGATGCACCTGCCCGTCGCGCAGCAGCGAGGTGGGCAGGTGATCGATGTTGCCGGCGACCGGTTGGTGGTCCTTGTCGAACAGCCCCACCGACATGATGCCGTGCGGGTCGATCGCCGCCGCTGCATCCACCGTGGTCGCGAGCCGCGATGGATCAGTGGAGGCGATGTAATGCATGCGCTGCTGCAACATCTGGTCAATGACCTTGTTGAGGTAGCTGGTGGTTTCCCACTGTATGACCCCGACCAGTACCGCACCCCACACCACGAACAGCGCGCCGTAGATGTAGATCAGCCGCGACGTGGTCGAATGCCAGCTACCAGGGCGTGCGTTCATGACACCACCGATACGTTTTCATTGGCTGCCGCGATCATGTAGCCAGTGCCACGCACGGTATGGATCAGTGCAGCCTGTCCGGTACCGTCGATCTTCCGCCGCAGTCGCGCGATGTGCACGTCGATCACGTTGGTGCCCGGATCGAAGTGGAAGCCCCACACGGTTTCGAAAATCATGGTGCGCGTAAGTACCTGACCGGAGTTGCGCATCAGGAATTCGAGCAGGCGGTATTCCGTGGGCAACAACGTCAGCGGCTGTCCGCCCCGGTAGGCGACATGACTCACGAGGTCCAGCTCGAGGTCCGCCACACGCAAACGCTGCACCACGGCTTGCGGCTGGCGTCGACGCAACAGCACTTCGGCGCGCGCGGACATCTCGTCCGGTGCAAAGGGTTTGGTGAGGTAATCGTCGCCGCCGGCACGCAGGCCACGCACGCGTTCATCCACATCGCTCAATGCGCTGATCATCAGCACGGGCGTATCGCGGCCCGCCCGGCGCAACTCGGCGACCACGTCGATGCCGTCCATGCCGGGCAGCATGCGATCCAGTGTGATCAGGTCGTAGTCCCGCTGCGTGGCGTGAGCGAGCCCGTCGCGGCCGTTGGCAACCCACTCGGCCTGCATGCCGTGCACGCTCAGCTCCGCGACGATTTCGCGCGCGGTGGATTCGTCGTCTTCAATGACCAGCACTCGGGGCATGGCGGCAAGGGAACCGGTGATCCGTTGAGGAAAGCGCGGAGGCGGCCATGTCCCCGCAAAGCCAAACGGCCCCAAGCGGGGCCGTTTGTCATCTTACGCTGACGTCGAAGATCAGGCAGCGAAAAGGCCGCGCATCTTCTTCATCGCATTGGCCTCGACCTGGCGGATGCGCTCGGCGGAAACGCCATACTCGTCCGCAAGATCCTGCAGCGTGGCCTTTTCTTCGTTGAGCCAGCGGCGCTGGATGATGTCGCGCGAGCGCTCGTCCAGGTTCCGCAGCGCCGTGGACAGCGTGTCGAGCTGGTTGTCGGCCTGGTCGGCGTCGGCCACGTTGTCGTACGGGTCCGCGCCTTCATCGATCAGGAACGCTTCCGGCGCCGGCTTGGCGTCGTCCTCGGCATCGGCCGGGGCTTCGAAGCCGATGTCACGGCCCGACAGGCGCGATTCCATCTCGCGAACGGTGGCTTCCGGCACGCCAAGATCCTTGGCGACCATGCGCACTTCCTCGGCATTCATCCAGCCCAGGCGCTTCTTGCTCTTGCGCAGGTTGAAGAACAGCTTGCGCTGCGCCTTGGTCGTGGCGACCTTCACGATGCGCCAGTTGCGCAGGATGAACTCGTGCATTTCGGCACGGATCCAATGCACGGCGAAGCTCACCAGGCGCACGCCCTGGTCGGGGTTGAAGCGCTTGACGGCCTTCATCAGGCCGATGTTGCCTTCCTGGATCAGGTCGGCCATCTGCAGGCCGTAGCCGCTGTAGCCACGGGCAACGTGCACCACGAAACGCAGGTGGGACATCACCAGCTTGCGGGCCGACTCCAGGTCTTCTTTTTCGTTGTAGCGACGCGACAGCGTCTGCTCCTCGTCCTGGCTGAGCACCGGAATACGATGGACCGCCGAGATATAGGCATCCAGACTGCCGACGACACTCGGCACCGGCAGGTTGGCGGTCACCAAAGCTTGAGACATGTTGGAACCTCCTGAATAGGGGATCAGCTTAGCACTCGGATACTGAGAGTGCTAAAGGCCCCGAAAGGTTCCGGGACCTTTGATGAACTGAATAGTACAGGAATTTGGAACACCTGTCCAGCGAGGCATCCCAGGGGAGGTGCCACTATGCCGCCCTGTCGGTTCAACAGCCGTGAAAGGCTTGTTTCAGGCGAGTTCCGAGCGCATCGGCAAGGACCAGTCGATCGGGGCCACGCCTCGGCTCTCCAGGTACTGATTGGCCGCCGAGAAGTGCCCGCAGCCGATGAAACCGCGGTGCGCTGACAAAGGAGATGGGTGCACGGAGCGCAAAATGCAATGCCGCTGGCCATCGATCAGCTGGCCCTTCTTCTGGGCGTAGGAGCCCCAGAGCATGAACACCAGCCCCTCCCGTTCCCGGTTGAGGGCATCGATGGCGGCATCAGTAAACCCTTCCCAGCCCTTGCCCTGATGGGACCCGGCCATGCCCTGCTGGACAGTCAGCGTGGCGTTGAGCAGCAGCACGCCCCGGTCCGCCCAAGGCGTCAGGCAGCCGTGGTCAGGCGCCTTGAAGCCCAGGTCCCGCTGGATCTCCTTGAAGATGTTCTGCAGCGACGGCGGCGTCTGGACACCCGGCCGAACGGAGAAGCACAGCCCATGGGCCTGATTCGGGCCGTGGTAAGGGTCTTGCCCCAGGATCACCACCCGTACGGCGTCGAACGGGGTGTGGTCGAAGGCGGCGAAGATCTCCGGGCCAGGCGGGTAGATCACCTTGCCCGCGTGCTTCTCGTTGCGCAGGAAGTCCGACAGGGACTTCATGTCGGGCCGCGCCAGGTAATCTCCGATACGTTCCTTCCAGGACGCCTCGAGCTTGATGCGATCCTCGGTCACGCCGCCTCGCCCCGCTCGCGCAGGTGCTGGGAAACGCGCAGCTGGAACAGCAGCTTGGTCATCAGCAGTTTTTCCTCGATGGGTTTCTCGACCAGGTCGTTGGCGCCGGCGCGCAGCAGCGCGGCCTGGTTGGCCGGGTTCTCGTCGCCGGTCATCACCAGCACGGGCAACCGGCCCTTGCCGTAACCGTATTCTCGCCGGATGCGCTCGAGCAGATCGCCACCGGTGAGTTCGCCCTTCAGGCTGACGTCGGTGAGTACGATGTCCGCGCCCACCCGGGATTCTTCCTTCGCCTTGTCGAGCAGGACCAGCGCGTCCTCCACGCTGACCACGTGGTGCACGGTCAGGCCGTGCTTTTCCAGGATACGACGGGTCGCCAGCGCCACCACGCGGCTGTCTTCCACGTACAGCACCTCGCCCTGGGCGGAATCGGCAGGCTTCACGTAGCCGCGGATGAACTCCGCCAACGCCTGGAAGCCCAGCGACTTGTCGAAATAGTCGGTGACGTGTTCACCCAGCGTGCGGCTGTGCAGGCGGCCGTCGACATCACCCGATACCACCACGATGGGCACATAGGCCTGGGCGGCGGATTCGCGCACGTGGCGCGCAAGCTCCAGCCCATCCATGTCGGGCAGGCGCAAGGCAATGGTGATGAAGTCGAAGGCGCCGCCGTCCATCAGCTCCTGGGCTTCCGCGCCGCTGCCGGCACCCACCACGTCGCTGTCCGGCAGCTCGCTCTTCAACACGCGTGCGATCAGCTGGCGCACCACCTTGGAACCATCCACCACCAGCACCCTGGGCGCCGTTCCTACCGCTCGACTGCTGAAACTTCCACTCATTCCCGATCACCCACGTGTTGGCCGACGCTCCCTGCCGACACTTTGCCGACACCCCCTCCGGGCGCCGGGCTACCCCGCGCCGGCATGCTGCACCATGCCCACCAACCTTGCATGACAACGCTGCGCGGGGCGTGAGCCCGCGCACGCTTCAGGCTGCTTTGCGCAACTGCCAGGCACTGACCAGCCGGGCACCCAGCCAGCCGAGCACGGCCGCCGCCACCGGCACCGCGCCCAGCAGCCACAGGGGCAAGGCATCCACCTGCAGCTTGCCTGCGTAAACCTGTCCCAGCCGCTGCACCGGCTCGGCCAGCGCCAGTTCGACCAGCACGGCAAAACCGACTGCCAGCACGCCGCTGAGCAGCCCATACCAGATGCCTGCATACAGATACGGGCGGCGCACGAAGGCGCGACTCGCGCCCACCAGCATCAGCACGCCGATTTCCTCGGTACGGCTGACGATATCCACGCGCACCGTATTGCCCACCACCAGCAACACGGCCACCGCCAGCAGCGCGGCAAGAATCATCACGATGCGCTGGCCCACGCCCAGCATGGCCTCCAGGCGTTGGCGCCAGGTGCCGCCATCCTGCACCTGGTCCACGCCCTGCATGCCGCGCATGTCGGCGACCAGATGATCGACGCTGTCGGCGCTCACGTCCGGCTTGGGCTGCACTTCCAGCACGAACGGCAGCGGATTGACGTCCAGCGTGTGCAACGCACCGGAGAAACCCTGCATCTTCGCCAGCTCGTCCATGCCCTGGTCGGGCGACTTCACCTTGACGTTGGCGACCTCGCTGCGCTCGCGCAACTTCTTGGCCATCATGTCCGCCGCGGACCCGCCCTGCCCCGGCTGCATGAACACGCTGATGGTCTGGTTCTGGCCCAACGCGTCGCCCATCTTCTGCAGGTTGCCCAGCACCAGGTAGAAGGTCAGCGGCAAGGCCAGCGCGATGGCCATCACGGCGACAGTGAGCAGGGTGCCCACCGGTCGCGACATCAGGCGGCGCAGGCTGGCCATGGCGCTCCAGCCGTGATGCTCGCGCCAGCTCGCCACCGGCCGCGGCTTGCTGCGGATGCCGCGCGACTGGTCGGAAAGCAGCGGGCTTTCCATCGGAAATTCAGGCTGCGTGCTCATAGCACCTCCTGTGCGGCCACGTCGGCGACGAGGCGGCCGTGGTCGAGGACGATCACGCGCTTCTTCATCTTCTTGATCAACGGCAGGTCGTGGCTGGCGATCAGCACGGTGGTGCCCACGCTCTGGAATTCGGCAAACAAGCCCATGATCTCCACCGCCAGCGTCGGATCGAGGTTGCCCGTCGGCTCGTCGGCGATCAGCAGCATCGGCTTGGCGACGATGGCGCGCGCAATGCCTACGCGTTGCTGCTCACCGGCGGACAGCGTGGCCGGAAGCTGGCGTTCGTAGGCAAGCAGGCCGACCTTTTCGAGCGCCGCGCGCACGCGCTTGCTGCGCTCGTTGGGTGCCATGCCGCCGATCATCAGTGGCAGCTCGACGTTGGCGAACACGGTGCGATCCATCAGCAGGCGATGGTCCTGGAACACCATGCCGACACGGCGACGCAGCTTGGGAATACCGGCGCGCCCGACCTTGGCGAGGTTCTGCCCCTCCAGCGTGACGACGCCGTGCGAGGGCCGTTCGATCAGGCCCAGCAGTTTGAGCAGCGTGCTCTTGCCGGCGCCCGAATGGCCGGTCACGAAGGCCATCTCGCCCGTCGCCACCTCGAAGGAGAGTTGCGACAGGGCCTCGTGGCCGCCTTCATAGCGTTTACTGACTTGGTCGAAGCGGATCACCGCGTGTCCCCGATCCTGGATGACAGAAGGATAAGGGATGCACGCGTGAAGGTCAGTCGGTTTTGTCTCGCCAGGCTGCCGCGGATTCAGCCGCGACAGCCTGCGGCAAGCGGGACGCTCAGTGCCCGAAGAAGAAGCGGCTCACACGACGGAAGAAACCGAGCTTCTCCGGCGCGGACTGTTCGGCCGGCTTGGTCGAGGTGATGGCCACGTGGCGTGACGGACGGGTGTGGTTGTTGCTGTCGCCATTGCCTCGCTCACGCGGCGGACGACGCTCGCCACGCGGCTCGCGCTTGCCCTCGTTCGCCGTATTGTTGTCCGCGCCCTGGGCGGCCGGTGCGTCACCGCCGCCTTCGCGACGACGGTTGCGGCCACCCCGACGGCGACGGCGCTTGCGCTCCACACCCTCGGCGGACTCGCCCGGCGCCTGCGCCGGAGCGGCATCGGTATTCACCGTTGCTTCCGCACCCTCGACAGGGGCGGCAACTTCGGCGCGCGGCTTCCTCGGCTCACGCGGCTTGTCGCCGCGCGGGCGATCGCCACCGCGGCCACCACCGCTGCGCGGCCCCTTGCGCGGGGCACCGTCCTTCTCGCGCTGCTCGACCTTGTCGCCGAAGGCGGCACTGTCGGCGGCAACGTCGGCCATGTACTGGGCGTCCTGCTCGCGCGGCTGCGGCATGATCAGCATGTCCGGCTCGATATTCGCCACCGGAATGCGCTGGCCGATGTAGGTCTCGATATCCGGCAGGCTCATCGCGTACAGATCGCAGGCGAAGCTGATCGCATCGCCCTCGGCGCCGAGGCGCGCGGTACGGCCGATGCGGTGCACGTAATCCTCGGCATCCTGCGGCAGGTCGTAGTTGAACACGTGGCTGACTGCGGGAATATGCAGGCCGCGCGCAGCGACGTCCGTGCACACCAGGATGTCGAGCTGGCCTTCCTGGAAGCGTTGCAGCAGCTTCTGGCGCTTGAGCTGCGGCACGTCGCCCGACAGCGCGCCCACGCGGTAGCCGTAGCGCTTCAGGCGGTCGGTGATCTTCTCGGCCGCGGCCTTGGTGTTGACGAAGATGATGCTGCGCGTAGGCGTGGTGCGCTCAAGCAGGTTGAGCAGCAGCGGCATCTTTTCTTCCTTGGCCGGGAAGTAGACGACCTGGCGCACGCGGTCAGCAGTGACGTTTTCCGTCTCCACTTCCAGCTTCTCGGCGTTGTGCATGTGCTCGTAAGCCAGCTCCAGCACGCGGTGGCTGAGCGTGGCGGAGAACAACAGCACCTGGCGCTGCTCGCGCGCCGGCAGGCGGCGAAAGATGAAGCGCACGTCCTTGATGAAGCCGAGGTCGAACATGCGGTCCGCCTCGTCGATCACCATGACTTCGACGCCTTCGAAGCCGAACACGTGCTGCTTGTAGTAATCGAGCAGGCGGCCGGGCGTGGCGATGATGATGTCGCAGCCATCCTTGAGCTGCTGGCGCTGCTTGTCGTAGTCGACGCCGCCGTAGATGAGCGCCGTGCGCAGGCCGGTGTAGCGGCCGATGGACTTGGCGTCCTTTTCGATCTGGATGGCCAGCTCGCGCGTGGGTGCGATGACCAGGGCGCGCGGGTCGCTGTCCTTGCGCTCGGCCACCGCGGGGGTGGTGAGCAGGCGATTCATCATGGCCACCAGGAAGGCGCAGGTCTTGCCCGTGCCGGTTTGTGCCTGGCCGGCGACATCACGCCCGGTCAGTGCCATCGGCAGGGTCAGCGCCTGGATGGGCGTGCAGCGGGTGAAACCCGCCTCGTCCAGGCCTTTTTGGAGCAGCGGATGAAGGTCGAAGTTGGTGAAGAAGGTATCGGTGAGAACGGTTTGGGACATTGCAATAGGGATTTCTTGGTGCAGGCAGCGCCCAAAGGCGGCCGCCTGGCTCCTTGGCGGTGAGACGCAAACAAGGAACGGGTGGATGGTCAGCGCGACCGGGACGTGGTGGCAGGCGGGATCCGGAGCGGATCGCGCGTGCCCGCGGCACGTGTTCCTGGCTGGGCCGGCGGGAGCGGCGGCGTACGACAGTTCCGCTGGCATAGGTCAAAGGACTGCGCAACCTAAGTTACTGACAGCCAAAGCAAAAGCTTTCACCTATGTCAACGGAACCGTCCCTGGCCACCCATAGGAGACAGGCGCATTCAATATGCAGAATGCACCTACAGTCTCCCTTGAATCGCTTGAATCGTGCCCCGAGTTACGTTGGAATGGAGGCCTGCCGCAACGGCCAAAAGACTTCCTTCCGGTACGACCCCGCGCTTCATGGGCGCCCCAGTGTAGCCGATGCTGGGCGCGCGGTCGTGAAACACTTACCCGCCTTACCTTCGGAGATCCCGGTGAGCGACCTGATTACCCATGTGAGCGATGACGCCTTCGAGCAGGAAGTGCTCAATTCCGACACCCCCGTCCTGCTCGACTTCTGGGCGGAGTGGTGCGGCCCGTGCAAGGCCATCGCGCCGATCCTCGACGAGCTGGCCCAGCAGTACCAGGGCAAGCTGCGCATCGCGAAGATCAACATCGACCACAACCAGAAGACCCCCCGCAACTACGGCGTGCGCGGCATCCCGACGCTGATGGTCTTCAAGAACGGCAAGGTCGAAGCCACCCAGATCGGCGCGGTCAGCAAGGGCGCGCTGACGCAGATGATCGACAAGGCCATCTAAGGCCTCTCACGATCGTTTCAGAAGAACTTTTCTGAATTTGCCGGCCGCGGCGCTTTACGTCGCCGCGGACCGGGTGATAGATTTCATGCGTCCGCTGGGACAGTCCTGTCCCCCGCGCCGTCCGCGCAACGCAACCTTCCCTCCTGTCATCAACGGCGCCCCGCAGAGGTTTGCCCGTGTCTGATATCGAAAGCAAAGAATCCAACGACGCCAAGAGCGCCGACGCCAAGCCTGTGGCTGAAACCCGCACGCGCGCGCCGCGCAAATCCGCCGCCGAGAAGGCCGCCGAAAAGGCAGACAAGCAGCCGCAGCTCGATATGCCGCCGCTTCCGCCGATCGAGCGCTCCTCACCGCCGGCCGAATCCCCCGCCCCCGCTCCTGCCGCCGACTCGGCGTCGCAGAACGATGGTGGCCAGCGCCAGCCGCAGGAAGCCCGCGAGGGTGGCCAGCAGCAGGGCGGCCAGCAGAACGGCGGCAACCCGAATTTCAACAACCGCAACGATCGGAATGATCGTGACGGTCGCGGCCGTCGCCGTCGCCACGAGCGCAACCAGCAGCGTGGCCAAGGCGGTGGTGGTGGTGGCGGCAACAATCCGCAGCACCAGCGCAACAACAACGGCCTGCCGGTCGACGACGATTACGCCGATGCCGGCAGCAACGATCGCCTGATCAACCTCACCGAGCTCAAGCGCAAGAATGCGCTGCAGCTGCTGGAGTTCGCCGAGTCGTTGGGCGTGCAGGAAGGCGTGGCGCGTGCCCGCAAGCAGGACGTGGTCTTCTCCATCCTCAAGGCGCATGCCCGTTCGGGCGGCGGCATCTGGGCGGAGGGCGTGCTGGAAATCCTGCAGGACGGCTTCGGCTTCCTGCGCTCGGCCGACGAGTCCTACCTGGCCGGTCCGGACGACATCTACGTGTCGCCCAGCCAGATCCGCCGCTTCAACCTGCGTACCGGCGACTACATCACCGGACGCGTGCGCCATCCGAAGGAAGGCGAGCGTTACTTCGCGATGCTCAAGGTCGACGACATCAACGGCGATCCGCCGGAGGCGTCGAAGAACAAGATGCTGTTCGAGAACCTGACGCCGCTGTTCCCGCGCAAGGCGTTCAAGCTCGAGCGCGGCAACGGTTCCACCGAAGACATCACCGGCCGCATCCTGGACCTGGTGGCGCCGATCGGTCGCGGCCAGCGTGGTCTTATCGTCTCCCAGCCGAAGTCCGGTAAGACGATGATGCTGCAGAACATCGCGCAGGCCATCCAGTACAACCATCCAGACGTCCATCTGATCATGCTGTTGATCGATGAGCGCCCGGAAGAAGTCACGGAAATCGCCCGCACTGTCCGTGCGGAAGTGATCTCCTCGACCTTCGACGAGCCGGCCGTGCGCCACGTGCAGGTCGCCGAAATGGTGATCGAGCGCGCCAAGCGCCTGGTCGAGCACAAGAAGGACGTGGTGATCCTGCTCGACTCCATCACGCGCCTCGCCCGCGCCTACAACACCGTGGTGCCCAGCTCCGGCAAGGTGCTCACCGGTGGTGTGGATGCGAACGCGCTGCAGCGCCCGAAGCGTTTCTTCGGCGCGGCCCGTAACGTGGAAGAAGGCGGCAGCTTGACCATCATCGCCACCGCGCTGACCGACACCGGCAGCAAGATGGACGAGGTGATCTACGAAGAGTTCAAGGGCACCGGCAACATGGAAGTGCACCTGAGCCGCCGCATCGCCGAGAAGCGCGTGTACCCGGCCATCGACATCAACCGCTCCGGCACCCGCCGCGAGGACTTGCTGATCGAGCCGGACCTGCTCTCGAAGATCTGGATCCTGCGCAAGCTGCTGCATCCGATGGACGAGCTGGCCGCGATGGAGTTCATGCTCGACAAGATGAAGAACACCAAGTCCAACGACGAGTTCTTCAATTCGATGAAGCGCTGATTTTCCGCGTCATCGATAGCGCAAAGGCCGCCCTTGGGCGGCCTTTGTCGTTCATGACTGTGGCCGATACACGCAGACGGTATTGCGGCCGGCCGCCTTCGCCGAATACAACGCTCGGTCCGCGCAGTGAAGCAAGGCTTCGCGGCTGCTCAGCTTGGAGGGCGGAAGGTCGTCCATGCTCGCCACGCCGATGCTCACCGTCACGCTCTTGAACGGACTGCCCGGATGCCAGATCGCGAGCGCCCGGATTTCCTGCAGGATAAGCTTGGCCACGATCTGCGCGCCTGCCGCATCGGTGTCCGGCAGGATCGCGATGAATTCCTCCCCGCCATAGCGCCCGACCAGATCGCTGTGCCGACGGATGCACATGCGCAACCGCGCCGCGATGGCCCGCAGGCATTCGTCGCCCCGCTGGTGACCCACGTGGTCGTTGTAGGACTTGAAGTAGTCGACATCCATCATCAGCACCGACAACGCGGCGCCGTTGCGCATGCATCGACGGGCTTCCGCCGCAATGGCATCGTCAAGCCGGCGGCGATTGGCCAACCCGGTGAGGTGATCGTGACTGGCATGGAACTGCCAGTGGCGGCGCGCCTCCTCGGAGGCTTCTTCCATGCGCTTGCGCGCGGTGATATCGACCAGTGCGGAGGTGACACCCAGCACACCGCCGTCGTCGCCGCGCACCGCTTGCAACGCGACAAGAAAGTAGCGGCCATGGCACGCCACCTCGCGCTCCGTCACGTCAAAGCCCGCGTCGAAACTCGCGATGTCCTTGCGCAACTGCTCTTCCGATCCGGGAAGGTATTCCTCGACCCGATGCCCGATCAGGTCAGTAGGCGTAAGACCCAGGGTTGCCGCATACGCGCCGTTGGCACCCACGTAGCAGCCATCGCGGTCGATCACGCCCAGCGCTACAGGGATGGAGTCATACAAGGCTTGCAGCGACGTCGCCAGTGGGCCGATCAGCATGCTGGCGTCGAAATGCGGCGGCATGCCTCGCGCGCCGTGTTCGACGCGGTGCATGCGAGCAGGCGCGCCGATGCCCATCGCATGGAGTGCGTGGCGACGCCTCGCGCCAACGCGAATGGCCTGCCTGCGCGAACGCATCAGGGTCACCGCCCTGCGCGCGCCGCGCGGCCAATGCTTTAGCAACTTGAAGCTTCGCTTGCCCATCTCACTTCTCCAACCAGTCCGACCGATCCTTGGCCACGCTCCGCTGGAGCGCCTTTCTCAAAAGACGGCATGCGGAAAAGGGGGCTAGACAGGAACACCGTGGCTGAAGGCTGGGGACGTGCGGCGTGCCAAACGGCATCCTGCGGATGACCCGGAGACGATGTTGCTCAAAGCAACAGCGGACTGGAATCAGAAAAGTCCTATCGAAGAGATACTCAGGCGGCAACCGGCGCACTACGCCAGGGCACATCGTGGCGCGCTACACCCGCTGCAACAGGAAACGTCAGTGCATCCACTGCTTGAGCATGCGCAGCATGAACAGCAACAACACCGCGCCCAGCGTCGCCACCACCAGCGACACCACGAAGCCCCCGCCTACGGTGAACCCGGCGATATGGGCCACCCAGCCGCCGAGGCAGGCGCCGAGCACGCCAATAAGAATGTCGATGAATACGCCATACCCGCTGCCTTTCACCACAAGGCCTGCGAACCATCCGGCCAGCGCGCCGATGATGAGCCACACCAGCAGACTATGTTCCGCCATAGATCGACTTCTCCGTGACATGGACAGGGCACGGCCGCCCGTGCGGCGTGCGCGATGTGACCCTTACGAGACTACGCAAGGGTCATTGATGGCGCCTCGTCCACGACCTGCATTGCCTGGAATGCAGGCCGTGGACTTCGGACGCCCCATACTCAAGATCCCGACAAACCGATCAGGGGTGGCGCGGTTTGTCGCCGGCGTGCTCACCGACACATGGCATCCATGCCATGCGGGAAACCCTCATGCGAGCGGCGTCGCCAAGGCGACGGATCACATGTTCGTGGGGAGCATTGGACGATGGGCGTTGCGCTGGCGGAATCAGAATATTCCTAGGGAAATCGCTTTCCGCGACTTACCCACGCGAACCGTTCAGAGTAGGCCGATGGAACGGGCGTAGTCGTAGAGCTGCTTGTCGCTCTCGAGATTCAGCTTGCGCATGGCATCGCGCTTCTGCTGGCTGATGGTCTTCACGCTGCGCTCCAGGCGCCGCGCGATCTCCGACACGGTAAGACCCTGTGCGAGGAAGCGGATCACCTCCGCCTCGCGTCGCGACACCATCGGCTCGTCGCCCGTGGGGTACATGCCTTCGATCTGCCGGCGCATGCGTTCGCTGAGATAGCTGCGCCCCGCGCGGATCATGTCGATGGCCAGCATCAGCTCCTTGGCCATCGCCATCTTGTCCACCACGCCGCGCACGCCGATGGCCACCATGTTCTGCACCAGCGCCGGATTGCGCAGCATGGTGAGTACCAGGATGGGAAGCGCCGGCTGGAGTTCGCGTACGCGCTGCAGCAGGGACAGGCCGTCGTAGCCTTCGATGTCCGCCGGCATGGAAAAGTCGGTGATGAGCAGGTCGCAGGGCGTGCGCCCCAGCAGGTCGAGCAGATCCTGCCCGTTGCGCGCCTCGCCGACCACGTTCAGGCCGTTGCCGTAGTCGCGAAGCGAGGTCTTCAGCCCGATCAGGACGACCGGATGATCATCGGCGATTATGACCCGCACACTTCGCTCCTACGTTTTCTTCCACTGCAAACAGCACATACCTTACTGCTTTTACATGCGACTGCCGGCTTGATAATGATGACCGTTTGTGGCCGTCATGCTTCAAAGGTAGCATGAACGCCAGACCATCCAGCCGCATGGATTCTTCCGCCGACCGGGCCTGCACGATGCTTACCGTCGTTCGTTCCAGCCCGGAAACAGGGCCTGCCAACACCATCGGACCGTGTCGCCGCATCCCGGCATGGGGTTTGCTGGCCTTGCCCTGGCTCGGCAACGAGGCCACGGCGCTTTCGCCGGTCGCCGTGGTGGTGACCGTCCTGCTGATGGCCACGGCCCTGCTCGCCTTCCTCTTGACGTGGCTGCTGCAGGCGCAGGTTCGGCGCAACCGGCAACTGAACGCGCAATTGCAGGCACAACGCGCGCTGCAGCAGGCCACGCTCGACGCGCTGCCGTTCCCCGTCCTGCTACACGGTCCCGATGGCCTGCCCGTGGCGGCCAATCAGCTGGGGCAGGCCCTGCCCGAGGGCAATGACAGCGCCGTGGACCCAATCCGCAGCCCGGCGTTCATCGCACAGAAGGACAAGGTGCTGCGCGGGGAAACCTTGCGGCAGGACGTGAACATCGTCATGCCGGATGGCGAAGCGCATACCTCGCAACTATGGATACGGGCCCTGCGCGACGAACAGGGACACGCGCGCGGCTACGCCAGCACGCTGCTGGACATCACGGAATTCCGCGATGCCGAAGAGGCGGCGCGGCAAACCGAACGGCGCCTGGACGACATGGCGCAGCGCATGCCGGTGGTGGTGATGGCGATGCGCATCGCCACGCCGGGTGTTGCGCAGCTCTCCTTCGTCACCGGCAATGCGCGCGCCCTGTTCAACATCGACGCGGCCGAACTGCGTGATCACGATGGGGCGCTTCGCGTCGATGTACTGCGCGAGCGCATCCATCCGGACGACTGGCCGGCACTGCAACCGCTGCTGTCGGCGACAGGGGATGCGCCCATCACACGTGCACTCGACTTCCGCGCCTTCGGCCACGATGGCCAGCGTTGGTTGCACGCCACGTTCGCCACGCGCGCCATGGCTGACGGCAGCATGGGCTTGATGGGCTACTTCATCGACACCACCGAGCAGAACCTGCGCAACGAAGCACTCCGCATCGCCCGCGACGTTGCCGAACGCGCGTCCAAGGCGAAGGCGGATTTCCTCGCCGCCATGAGCCACGAAATCCGCACGCCGATGAACGGCGTCATCGGCATGCTGGAGCTGCTTGGCCGCACGCCCGTGAACACCGAGCAGCGCGAGTTGCTGCACGCGGTGGAGGATTCCGCGGGCGCGCTGATGCAGATCCTCAACGACATCCTGGATTTCTCCAAGCTCGAGGCCGGCGATTTGCGTCTCGACGCGGAGCCGTTCGATACGCGCCAGTGGATGGATGCCGCCGTGGGCACGATGTCCGTGGCCGCGCGAGCCAAGGGGCTCGATCTTCGCCTTGCCGTGGACGCGGAGGTCGCCGGCCAACTGCGCGGCGATGGTCAGCGCCTGCGGCAGATCCTGATCAACCTGCTCAACAACGCGATCAAGTTCACCCAACGCGGCACGGTCAGCGCCACGCTGGCAAGGCTCGGCGACAACGGTTCGCAGCAGCATCTCGCACTGAGCGTCACCGATACCGGCATCGGCATCGCGAAAGACAAGCAGGACACGCTGTTCAAACCTTTCGCGCAGGCGGAAACCTGGACCAGCCGCCGCTACGGCGGCACCGGTCTGGGCCTCGCCATCTGCCAGCAGCTCGTGCAATTGATGGACGGCAGCATCGAATTGCATAGCGAAGAAGGCGCAGGCACCACCGTGACGGTGAAGCTGCGCCTGCCCGTCGTCGCACGCGCCAGCAATGCGCCAGCCAGCTTGCATGGCCGACATGCAGTCGTGCGGCTCGCCTCCCCGGCCATCGCGAGCGCATTGGAGCACCATCTGCGCGCGGCCGGGATGAGCGTCGAGTGCATCGAACCGAGCACGCCCCTGCGTGCTGGCATGGCAGCCAGCCTGCTCTTCATCGATGCCGACGACAGCGAGAGTGCGGGCCAACTCCACGCGCGCGTCGTGGTGGTCGCCGATCAGCCGCCGGCACCCGGCATCGAGGCTACCTGGCTCCATGCGCAGCCATTGACCTGGCGATCGCTGATCAACGCCAGCCTGCGCGCACTGGAACTGGAGGCGCCGGAGCACTGGCGCTCTGCCGCATCTGCGCACGACGTGCCCACGCTGCGTGGCCGCGTGCTGGTGGTCGAGGACCATCCGGTCAGCCAGCGCCTGATCGCCCGCCAACTCGCCCTGCTGGGCCTCGCCAGCGAGGTCGTGGACAACGGTCACGACGCCCTCGAGATGCTGGCCGAAGGCGGCTACGACCTGCTGCTGACCGACTGCAACATGCCGCACATGAGCGGCTATGAACTGGCGCAGGCGTGGCGCAAGCGCGAGGCCGATACAGGCCTGTCCGGCCACTTGCCCATCCTGGCGATGACGGCCAACGCCCTGGGCAGCGAAGCGGCGCGGGCAAAAGACGCCGGCATGGACGATGTACTCAGCAAGCCGCTTCAGCTCGCCACGCTCAGCCGCAAGCTGCGCGAGTGGCTGGGCGAGCTCGCCACGCCCGTCGCTGGCGATGACGCACCATCCGGTGACCTGCGGGAGCTGCTGGCCCGGGAAACCGGACGCGACCTGCGCGACCTGACGCAACACGCGGCCCGGCAGGACCTGACGTCCACCCGTCAGTCCCTGCATCGCCTGATGGGCGTCCTGCCCCTGCTGGGCGATGAGGCGCTGGCCCAGGAGGGTGAACAGCTGCACGAGGCTCTCCATGGCTCCGCACCCCACCAGGCGCTGGCCGACGTGCCTGGATTCGCCGGCCGAGTGAGCAAGTGGCTGGCGGATAGTGAGCAACCCCAGGCCATTCGTGACCAAATTGGCATTTTGCCGACCCGTCCACGACAATAGGCGGGCCGCAAGTCACTGCGTCGCCTCGGGAAAACGGAAACCCGACCCGCGCCGCAGGAAGGAGTGACGACGGCGCGGGGGTGCTACAGGAGTATCGAGACTTTATGTCACACCGGACCTTCGGGCCGCGCCAGCCATGGCGCTGGCTATGCACCACCGTGCTGTTCGCCGTCACCGCGTACGTTCCCTGCGCACTCGCCGCACCTGCCGACTGGAACTACCGAGTGCGCCCCGGCGACAACCTCTGGGATCTCGCCGCGCGCTACCTCAAGCCCGACGTGCCCTGGCAGAAATTGCAGGACCACAACCAGGTCGCCGACCCGCTGCACCTGCCGCCGGGCTCGACCATGCACTTCCCCGTCGACTGGCTACGCCAGGGCCCGGCACCCGCTACCGTGGTCGCGGTGATCGGCAACGCCACCGCAAAGCCGACAGGCAACGCGCCCGCCCTTCCCGTCACCACCGGCATGGCGGTGAGTTACGGCACCGAGCTGGATACCGACGCCGACACCAGCCTCACCCTGAAGCTCGCGGACGGTTCACGCGTGCTGTTGCAGGCCAACAGTGCGCTGGTGCTGGATCGCCTGAGCGCCTACGGCCGCACCGGCATGGTCGATACGCGCATGCGCCTCAAGCGCGGCCGCGTGAACAGCGACGTGACACCGCTCAGCGGCAGCGCGGCGCGTTTCACCGTATCCACCCCCAACACCATCTCCAGCGTGCGCGGCACGCACTTCCGCGTGGCGGCCGACGATAGCGATGGCAGTGCACGCACCGAAGTGGTCGGCGGCCACGTCGACGTGGGCAACGATGCCCTCCACGTGATGGTGAACGGCGGCCGCGGCGTAGCAACGGCCGCGGCCGGCAAACCCGGCCAGCCGCAGCAACTGCTGGCCGCGCCAGCGCTGGATTGCCCGACGCAACCCATCGTGCAGTCACCCACGCCGATCCAGTGGAAGCCGCTCGACCGCGCCGCACATTACCGCGTGCAGGTGGCGCCTAGCGATGGCTTCGAAGCACTGGTGATGGACACCGTCGTCGATGGCACGCAGGCCACGCTGCCCAGCCTGCCGGACGGCGCGCATGCCTTCCGCGTGCGCGGCATCGATGCCGATCGCATGGAAGGCCTCGACACCACCTGCACCTTCATCATCGCCGCGCATCCGCAGCCGCCGCTGATCATCGAACCGCAACCGAACACCAAGGTACGCGGCACGCGTCCGCCATTCCGGTGGACGGAAAGCGTCGAAGCGGAAAACTACGCATGGCAGCTCGCCAGCGATACGGACTTCCATCAACTGCTCGCCAGCAACGACAAGGTCACCGGTAGCGATGTACGCGCGCCGCAGGCACTGCCCTATGGTCACTATGTCTGGCGCATCGCCAGCCGCGACAAGGACGGCAAGCTCGGGCCCTACACCGCCGCCATGCCGTTCGATCTCGTGCCCGAACCGCCTGCACCGGAGCCGGGCGCACCCAAGCACCAGCATGGCGATTTCGTGCTGAGCTGGCCCGAGGGCACTCCGGGACAGCGCTACCACGTGCAGCTCGCGCGCAAGGCCGACTTCTCCGACACTGTCGTGGACGAAACCGTGGACAAGCCGGAGATCAGCCTGCGCAAGTTGTCCCACGGCACCTGGTACGCACGCGTGCAGACCATCGAGCCCGACGGCTATGCCGGCTCGTGGAGCGCTGTCCAGCGCACGCGTGTACCCTGTGCGGCATGCCGCTGGGTCGCCGCTGGCGGCGGCGTGGTGCTGCTGTACCTGATCCTCTGATGCATCCCTCGCGGAGGCCCTGCAGTCTGTGATCACCGCGTTGCCCCTGCTCAAACGCACCCTCGCCTGGGTAGCGGGCTTCGCGGCAGCGGTACTGCTGCTGGCCAGCGGCATCTTGCAACCACTGGACAATGCGCTCTACGACGCGCACATGCGCCACTGGTCGTATCCCACCAGCGACCAGGTGGTGATCATCGCCATCGACCCGCAAAGCCTTGCCAGCCTTGGCCACTGGCCGTTGCAACGTTCGGTGCACGCGCAGCTTGTGCGCCGGCTCACCGAAGCCGGCGTGCGTGGCATCGGCATGGATGTGACCATGGCGGAAGCGGACGTGGGCCATCCGGACAATGACCGCGCCTATGCCCAGGCCATCCACGACAACGGTCACGTAGTGATGCCGGTGTTCGCCGAAGCGCCCGAGCTCGGCGGTGTGCTGGAAGAAGTGCTGCCCACGCCGGAGATCGCGCGCAACGCAGCGGCATTCGGCCACGTCGATGCCTCCAAGGATCCCGACGGCGTGACGCGCGGCGTGTACTTGAAGGCGGGCCTCGGCCAGCCGCAGTGGTCAGCGCTCGCGCTCGCCCTGTATGACATGGGTGCCGCGTCTGCGCTGCATCCGCTGCCCGGGTTGCACCAGCCCGAGGGCATGGCGAAATCGCCTTACGAATGGATTCGCGACGACTACGTGTTGATCCGCTTCGCCAACAGTGCCGGCGCGTTCAACCAGGTGTCCTACCTCGATGTGCTGCAGGGCCGCGTGCCGGACCACCTGCTCAAGGGCCGCTGGGTTCTCATCGGCGCCACCGCGGCGGGGCTCGGCGACCAGCTGGCGACATCGGCATCCCGCCCCAACAGCCCCATGCCGGGTGTGGAATACCAGGCCAACATCCTGGAATCGCTCTACGACGGACGCCTGATCACCCCGCTCAATCTGCCCGCGCAATTGCTGTGCGGCGCGCCCCTGCTTGCGCTGCCGCTGGCGATCTACGGGCTGCCTGGCTTGCGCCGCACGCGCGTGCTGGCGCTGGTGACGCTGCTGGCGATTCCGGTGCTGAGCTTGTTGCTGCTGCGCGTCGGCAATCTATGGTGGCCACCGGTGGGCTGGATGGTGGTGGTCGCTGTTGGCATGTCGCTGCATGCCGCCATTCGCCGACTGGAACAGCATCGCGACCTCAAGCAAGCACACGCGATGGACGCCTCCTGGTGGCGCCCATCGGCCACCCGCTCGCCGTGAGTGAAGAAGGCCGCCCGAGGGCGGCCTTCTTCACTCACAGGGCCCCACGACCTCGCTCAGGAGTTGCCGGCGAAATCGGTGACCAGTGATACGCGACGGTTGGGCATACCCTGATCGCCGGTCGCGCCCTTGACCACCTGGCGGTTCTTCACCTTGCCATAGCCCACGGCACGCACCTGGTCGGCGTTGAGGCCGCCCGTCTGCACGAGGTAATCGCGTACGGCCTGCGCTCGTTTGAGCGCCAGATGCTGGTTGTAGGCGGCTGAGCCGGAGGGATCGGCAAAACCCTCGGCGGTGATCACCGCGGCGGTGTGGTGATCGCGCATCACCTTCGCGAAATCATCCAGCCGTTGCTTGTCCTCGTCACGCAAGGTGGTCTGGTTGGTGTCGAAGTGCGCGATGGTGTCGACGCTGATGCGACCCTGCATGGCCGTGATCTGCGTGTCGTACTGCGCGAACTTCTGGTGCATCTCCTGCGTGATCGCATCGATCTCTTGCTGTTGCTTCTGATCGTTGCTACGCAGCTCTGCGATGGTGGCATCGAAATCGCTTTTCTTGACATAGCCGGTGCAGCCGCAAAGCGCGACCACGAACAATCCGACCAAGCCACGACCGATGCGAGAGCTGGTACTTGCCATGGGGTTTCTCCTCTCGTTAGCGGTGCGCAAGCACGGGCCGCCCAGGCGGCACGCGATTCGCAGAGGGAGTATGCATGGCAGGCACCAAAGCGGTGCCAATGCGTTCAGCGCTTGATTTGGACGTCCAATCGCGGACCGCAGGCGCACGAAACCCGCGGCCCATTCATGACAGGCCGCGCTTATTTGCACCATGCACCCAAAAGCCCAAACACCGCGTGAACATGAGCAACGCGGGCTGCGCGAAACGTCAGCTCCGCCCGGCTGCCTTGCGGAACCGCCGCTCCTGCACCAGCCACATGGCCATCCCGTAGCCAACCCCCGCCATCACCCACCAGAGCAGCGCCGACTCCATGACGGTAAAGCGCGGGTGTGGAATGACGTACGTCATGAGCAGGAACACGGGCAGGCCGAAGCACAGCAGCCCGCTGAACAACACGTACCTCAGCATTCCCTGCCCTCGAACCCTCGCCCAGCGATCGAACTCCCTGTTTTGCATACGTGCCTTGCTGCCTTTTCCTGGAATGACCACGCATGGAACGCGCGAGCGCTCCATGCGTTGATTTCCTGCCCTGAAATCGCAGCGAATTAGAACTCAGTCCACACTTCCTCGGCCACAGCCATGGCCGGGGCCGGCCGTCGCGCGGGTGGCTGCGCCGGAGCAGGTTGTCGCGCCTGCACGGAGGCGGTGCACCGCGGGACCACTGCCGGCTCACGGGCCTCCTGGCCCTGCAGGGTGAAATAAGCCACCTGATTCATCAGCACCTGAGACAGGTCCAGCGTATTGCGGCTGGCGGCACTGGCTTCTTCCACCAACGCGGCGTTCTGCTGCGTTACCTCGTCAAGCGTGGTCACCGCGTTGTTCACCTGCCCGATGCCCGCGGACTGCTCCTCGGACGCCGCCGCGATCACTTCGATGATGGTGCTCACCTCGCGCACGTCGCCCGCGATGTCGTTGAGCGCCGCACCGGTGCGTTGAACCAGCGTCGCGCCTTCGCCCACCTTCTCGGTGGTGTCCTGGATCAGTGCCTTGATGTTCTTGGCCGCCGCGCCGCTGCGCTGGGCAAGGTTGCGCACTTCGGTCGCGACCACCGCAAAGCCGCGGCCCTGCTCACCCGCACGCGCTGCTTCCACGGCGGCATTGAGCGCCAGCAAATTGGTCTGGAAGGCGATCTCGTCGATCATCACGACAATCTCGCCGACTTCCTTGCTGGCCTGCGTGATGGCTTCCATCGCGCCCACCGCCGAACCGGCAATGTCGCGCCCTTCCTCGGCGCGCTTGCGCATGCGCAGTGCCATTTCGCGCGCCTGGCCTGCACCTTCCGCGTTCTGTTTCACCGTGCTCGACAGTTCTTCCATCGATGCGGCGGTCTCCTCCAGCGAGCTCGCCTGCTCCTGCGTACGCTGCGAAAGATCGTCGTTGCCTTGCGACAGGTCGCGCGCGGCGGACGTTACCTGCTCGGCGACATCGCGCACCTGCGTCACGATGCCTGCGAGATGGCGATCCATCTCGTCGAGCGAGCGTAGCGTGTCGCTGAACTCGTCGTTGCCGGTGACGATCGTCGCGTTGTTGAGCTTGCCCTGCTGGATGGCACCGGCCAGTTCACGCGCCTGGTTGAGCGGACGCGTCACCGCACGGATCAGCGCCATCGCCACGACGATAAGCCCCGCGATGGCGATCAGCAGCACCACGAGCGCGAGCTGCCACGTGTGATGGAAACTCGCCGCCGCATCCTGCGCGGACTGCGCCGCCTGCTTTTCGTTGATGACCATCAGCTGGTCAATGGCGTCCGTAGCCTTGCCCATTTCATCGGCCACCGTGGCAATGTGGAACTTGCGCCCCTCATCGTTCTTGCCGGCATCCAGCAGCTCGGCCTCGTGGCTCACGTCCGGAGCGGACGTCTTGATCAGTTCATCGAATCGCGCAGCCACCGCACGTTCGTCAGTAGCCGACACCATCCCTGGGTAGTAGCGCTTCCATGCGTTGATCAGGGCCTCGTGGCCCGCGTTGATCCGCTTCACCGCGTCGTGCCGCGAGGGATCGATGATGGACCGGTTGAGTGCAAGGCGATCCTCGATGATCGCAGCGCGTGCCTGACTGACTGCAGCCATCGCCTGCACGTTGTTCCGATACATGTCGTCGACCAATGCGTACGTGCTGCGCACGCCGTACAGGCCGACCAGACCAACCACCACCGCGGCGAGCAGGGCAAGCCCCATGGTCGCGATGATCTTCAAACGAATGGTGAAACGCATGATGCTGACTTCCCACAGAAAGGCTGCTACCCCCGTATGGCGGGTATCGGCCTTCCATAGGCTTCCTTGACAGGTAATTTCTTGCGCCGCGCGCGTTCGTTGGCGATTTTTCAGGCCCAGCGCCGCGCCACCCGGGCGGCGTCAGCGTCGCGTCATGTTGTACGGCGCTGTCATTCCATGTGTTCGATGCCATCGGGCAACGTCACCCACGGATGCATGCATTCCTCGTACACCGAGATGGTGGGCGCAGGAAAAGCCGGCTGCGAGAACGCGCCCACCGGAACGCCGATCAAACCTTCCACCGAGTTGAGTTTGTAGTACACGGTGGCACCACACTGCGGGCAGAAATGAAAGGTCGCCGATTCACCGGTATCGCCCTTGCGCACATAAGCCGTGGATTGCCCGCGAATCACCACCGCCTCTTCACGGAAGCGCGCCTGCACGCCGAACACGCTGCCGGTGCGGCGCTGGCACGCATGGCAGTGACAGATGGATACGCGCAGCGGTTCTTCCGTGGTGCGAAGCATGAGTTGCCGGCAACTGCAGGTGGCGACGCGCTGGGGCATGGAAGAGGTCTTTGATGAAGTCGTTGAGAGTTCGGCGAGGCATCACGTGCGGCCCGCCGAAAAGAGCACTTCGGCGGTGCGCGCACTATACGCGCTCGCCGCCATCCGCAGCCGCATTGACCCGCCCTAGCGCATGCGCGTGCTACGGTCGGCCCGTCACCGCTCAGGAGCCCTGCCGTGCCCATCTCTCGTCACTGGCGCAACGCCATCCTGTTTCTCGTGCTTGCCGTCGTCAGCCTGCCGCTCGCGGCGCAATCGCTGCGCGTAATGAGCTTCAACGTGCGCGTACCCGTCGCCGCCGATGGACCCAACCGCTGGGAAGCCCGCCGGGACATCATGGTCCGCACCATCCGCGAACAGCATCCCGACATCATGGGCACGCAGGAGCTGCATCAGGAACAAGGTGACTACATCGTCGGCAAGCTGCCGCAATACACCTGGTTCGGCATCGACCGGCGCGGCGGCCATGCCGACGAACACATGGGTGTGTTCTATCGCAAGGACCGACTGGTGCTGAAGGACTCGGGCAACTTCTGGCTGTCCGATACGCCCGACAAGCCCAGCATCACCTGGGGCCATCCGTTTCCACGCATGGTCACGTGGGCCCTGTTCGAGGACAAGGCCACGGGCCGCACGTTCTACTACTACAACACGCACCTGCCCTATCGGGACGAGGACGAGCCGGCCCGCGTGAAGGGAGCCAAGGAGATCGTCGCACGATTGGCCGGGCTACCGGCGAATGCTCCCTTCATCCTCACGGGTGATCTGAACTCGGACGCCAGCGGCCCGACCTATGCGGAACTGGCCAAGGTACTCACCGATACCCGCGCCGTTGCACCGAAGGTCGAAGGCCCCGAGAAGACATTCCACGATTTCACCGGCATTCCGAACCAACGCATCGATTTCATCTTCGAACGCGGTTTCAAGCCAACCTACTTCGCCACGGTGACGACACAGCAGGATGGGCGCTATCCGTCCGACCACTTTCCCGTGGTGACGGAGCTCGACTGGAAATAACCTTATGCGGAAAACCGGGGCGGTGTATCACCGCCCCAGCCGGTCCCGCTTGGCACGCATCGCCTGCTTCGTCGTCGCGTTGAACTGGCGAGCGTGCTCGCGCTGCTCATGCAGCGTCTGCTGTGCGTGCATCGCTTCGCGTTGCAGCTTGCGATAGTTCGACAGGCGTCGCGCATCCAGTGTTCCGTCGACGATCGCAGCCTCCACCGCGCAACCTGCATCGCCCTCGTGCCCGCAATCGCGAAAGCGGCACTGCAGCGCCAGCGCCTCGATATCCCCGAAAACCGCGCCAAGCTCCGGCTCCGTAGCCGCCAGCCGCAACTCGCGCATGCCTGGCGTATCGATCACCCAGGCACCGGACGGCGTCGGGAACATCTCCCTGCCCGTGGTGGTGTGGCGACCACGTGCGTCGTCTTCGCGAATGCCAGACGTACGTTGCTCGACTTCACCGATCAACTGATTGGTCAGCGTCGACTTGCCCACGCCAGAGGAGCCGACGAAAGCCACCGTCTTGCCGGGCACCAACCAAGGATCGAGCTGGGATGCCGATGCGGCATCCAGTGCGTTGACAGCCACTACCGGCACACCAGGCATCAGTTGCTCGGCCGCGGCAACACGGTCCGTCACACCCTCTCCCATATCCGCCTTGGTCAGCACGATGACCGGTGCGACGCCGGCATCATTGGCAAGTGCGAGATAGCGTTCGAGCCGCGACGGATTGAAATCGTCGTTGCACGACGACACCACGAACAACACATCGAGGTTGGCGGCGATGAACTGGCGCCGGTGATCGCCACCGGCGGCCATGCGCAGCAGCACCGACTGGCGGTCCAGTACGCGCAGCACCCGGTCGGCCTCGTGTTCGACCAGCACCCAGTCGCCCACGGCGATGCCTGCACCGGCATCGGTCAACGCATGCGGAACCACGACGGAACCCTGCCCGCGTGAAGAGATCACGATCAGCCCACTGCGGTGAACCGCCATGACACGTGCGGGATAACCCGCATCGAAATCAGCCAGCGTCAGATGACGTACATACTCCGGCCGCCAGCCGAGCTGGTGCAGCGAAAACGTCTGAAAAGGCATGAAAATACCCTGAAAGCGAGGAAAACGACGGCCACACGAAACGGAACCGAGCGAATCGCCAGGGTGCGAAGCGAGGAAGTTGAAGCGCGCCAGCAGAACGCTGGCGGAACAATCAGAAGCGCGACGACCCGGCGGAGGCTGCTACTACAACAATCATTGTTCTTTCCTCCTTATGGCGGGGTTGACGGGAGACGCAGCGTAGCCATGTGGGGCACGGCTTGCAAGCACTCATACTCGTTAGGCGTTACACAACAGGGCGCCTTGCGCTATTCCTACGTGCCTGACGCCGGGACGTTGCCGTCATCACAGCGGCCAATAACGTCCATATGCAGAGGCCGGCAACACGGCCGGCCTCATTGAACCCTCACTCGCGTAGTGCTCAGCTCGTGAGGCTGGCAGGCAAAGTCCCACCGTTGGACGCCAGCGCCTTCAATACTTCCTTGTGCAGCCAGATGTTCATGGCCGCGGAGTCGTTCATGTCGCCTGCGTAACCGAGTTCATGGGCAAGCTGTTTGCGATGCTCCAGGCTGCTGTCCATCCCCAGCGCTTTCATCATATCGACGATGGATGAGCGCCAGTCGAGCTTCTGCCCGCTCTCGCTCACGAAACGGTCCATGACGGATGCCACATCCACTCCCGATAGCGGCGCGGCTGGCGAAGCTGCCACGGGCGACGCGGAAACGGGCTGTTTGATCGCATCGGACGGCGCCGCTAGCGCCTCGCCACCTGCGCCCGGGCTGGGTGCGTCCATGGGTTTGGTGACGGCACTGGCCTTACCGAACAGCTTGCTCACGATGGTTCCAAAAATGCTCATCTTTCACACTCTCTGTGACGGTCAATTGGTTTTTACGCGGTGCAAACTGGGGCCCTAGCCTTGCTGGTGTTCGCGAAGCTTGGCGAGCGCGATAGCCAATGCGGCGCCGCCCAACGTTTTGATCAGCGTGGAGTGCTCCGCGTAGAAATGGCCAAGGCTGTCGACAACGCCCGGGCTGACGCGCTCGGCCTGCCCCGCTATCTGTTCAACGTCCGAAACACTGAGGCGCCCGGCCTGCTCCACGGTCAGTTGATTCCCGCGTGGCGACAACAGCGAACCAAGCACGCCACCCGCTGACGAAGACAACAATGCCGGCCCAGCCATGGCGAGCAGTTGATTCAACATACCCGCGCGCTGGTTTGCATCCGATTGCGCGAACAACTGGCCTATCTGGCTGGCAAAAGGCGCGGTCTCGGTCGAGCGAAACATCGAAGCCAGACTTTGCCCCAGCACGTCGCTGGGGACGGACTGGGCCGCCTTGTCGAAATGCTCGCCGCTATCCGAAGCGAATACGGATGCCGCCTGTTTGAGCAAGGTATCCATCATGTTCACGGTGTCACTTTCCTTTTCACCGAGAGCTGACGAACAGGCGCCCGAGTGCGAGCAGCACCATGGAACCCACGACCGCGCCCAGAAAACCGGTTGACTCGCCGGGTGAATACCAATGCAAAGCCTGACCGATGTAGGTCGCCAGCACAGCGCCAGCAATGCCAAGCGCAGCCGTAAGGAAGAAACCGAGCGCCCGATGTCCTGGCATAAGCCAACGTGCAATGACACCGGCCACGAAGCCGATGCAGATCGTCCAGACCAAGTGCATACGCAGATAACCTGCCAAGGCAGCGAAATGGGTCGCCAGATTACCGCCAGGCCATTGGACGCAATATCGGATCGCTCTCAACCATGACCCGTCAGACCCGCGTCCGGAACACGGGGATTTCTTCGCCGTATGCACTGCGAGTAGTTGGCCTCAACGGTGCCATCATCCGATTCGCTGCGCTCTTGATGTCTCCGTGCGCTGAATGCGATGAAACGCGGGGTAGTCCCTATGACTGGGCGCGCGACACTCGACCGCATGCCGCCGACTATCGCGCATCGCGAAGGAATGCCTGATGATCTTATCCAGTTCATCCGCATTGGCGGTGGGCAACTGACGATCACAGCGAAGCCTGTCGCCACCGGTGCAAGATGCTCGTAGCCGTGAGCGATGGCTGGATGCGTATCCAGTCCGAGTACCTGACCATCACGAACTTGCCGACACTGTCGCGGTAGCGTTTCGCTTCAGGTGGGAATCGCCAGGCACTCCATGATCTCGACCGAATCGCCCGGGAAGATCGTGAAATGTGGGTGGCCTTCGAACAGCTTCGCCGCCGCTTCGTGCGATTCGGCCCGCACGATGGTGTAAGCAGTGAGCTGGTTCTTGATCTTCTCGATGCCGCCCTTGGACACACGCAGCGTCTTACCCAGCGGGGTGCCGGTGTCCACGATCACGTCCTGGTGGCGCATCACCCAACGGCCCCAGGCGTCGATGCCGGCGCGCTCGCGCTCCTTGCTCTCCGCCTCGCTCAGTTCCGCCCAACCTGATGCCTTGATCGCATCGTCCGTACCGATGAATACCGCCAGGAAGTTCTTCATGGTTCGCTCCGCATTACGGTTGGGGGAAATGGCAGGGGTAGCAAGCTCCACCAGAGTCCGGTGTCTGGCCACCGCAGCGATCCAAGAATAAGCACCGGCAACTTATGTTAAAGAACATATTCTGGATCGTGACCGGTCCCGCCACGGGAGCGTGAGCCCCGCTCAGCCCATCTCGTTTCCGCGATGCAGGTGGACGCCCAGCTCCGTCGCCAGTTCGCGCATGGGTTCGACATCGCGCGACAGCGACATCCAGCCGGCGACGTATTCGTCGTCCGTATCGAGCACCCACAAGGTGTAACCGTGCGGCGCGAGGTTGTCGTACGCGATGCCGAGCAGTTCGGCGGCGTCGACGCCAGCGTGGAACTCGTCTTCATCCACGTCGCCATCCCAGTCGATCGCCAGGTTCCAGCGCGATGCCAACTCCTCGATGGCCTGCACCAGCGCCCGCGTGTCACCGGCTTCCAGATGGAATGCCGAACGCCAGTCCGCCACCTGCCCCACGGTCTGGGCCACGTCGATCTCTTCGTCAGCCATGCCGCTCACGGCTTCACGGTAGGCGGCGAACTGCTGGAAGGCCGCGTCATCGTCGCCCGGGTTGATCAACAGGAATAGCTGCCAGACTTGGGCATCCAACGAATTGTCATCGTCATCGAAACCATGCTCGGCGTCGAAATCGTGGTCGGAAGGCGTCATGGGCGTATCACCGGAACCGGAGGGAGAAAGGCGCCACGGGCGTGGCGGCCGCCATTGTCCGGCGTGGCGCGCGTGAACGAAAGGGCATGCCAGGCCGAACCCGGCGCCATCGGCATACTGCTGATTCAGATCAACAGCCTGCGGTGCTGCATCGCTTGCAGGCCTCCCGCGAGCAGGCATGGTGGAGTCGTGGCGCGCACCGGGACGACCGGCCGCCCGCCACTCGCCCCTCCCCGCCCGTCGGTATCCTATGAACACGACACGTTACGCATCGTCACAACGCTTTCTTCATTGGCTGATCGCCGCCCTGGTGGTGCTGGCGCTGCTCTCCATCGAGCTGAAGGGCTGGCTGCCGAAGGGATCGTCGGAACGCGCCGTGGTGAAATGGGCGCATACCCAGTTCGGTATCAGTGTCCTTCTGCTGTCGCTGGTTCGGCTCGCCATGCTCAGGCGCGGGATGACGCCGCCCATTTCGCCGCAGCCGCCCGCATGGCAGATGTACGCTGCCCGCCTCATGCACCTCGCGCTTTACGCGCTCACCCTCATGGTGCCGCTGCTGGGCGCGGCCATGATGTTCCTGGCCGGCAAAAGCTGGAGTTTTGTGGGCCTGTCGCTGCCGACGGCCATGCCACCGGATAGCGCACTCGCCCATCAGATCGAAAACATCCACGAAACGATGGGCAATGTGTTGCTGTGGCTTGCCATCGCGCACGCCGCCGCAGCGCTGTACCACCATTTCATCCAGCGCGACGACACCTTGTTGCGCATGACGGGCGGACGCCGGGACAAATAGCGTGATGGGCAGGGACCGGGGGACGATGCAGCCGCACGTCCCCTGGTCGCTTTTCGGCAAACGTCAGGCCGCGGCCGCCTGAATGGCCGCGCCGAGTTCCTCATTCGTATACGCCTTGCCGCCAATGCCCCACGCGCCATCCACGGCATAAACCACGTTGACGAACGTGCGTTCGCGCGGGTGCGAGCCGGCCTTCAACCCGTCGATGATGTCAGTGACCTCGCCCACAAAGGCCTGTTTGACCTCTGCGTTGGGAAAAGTGGCAGCGGGTACTTTCACCTCGATCACGGCCAGCGACTGGTAGGCGCCTCCCACGTAGCTCTCCGACTCCTGGCTCACCATCAGATGCCCGATGACGTTCGGCGTCATGAAAGCATTGTCGGTAAGGCCGTGGACGCGTAGCAGCGCCTCGGCAACGCGCGGCAGCACGTCGCGCTCACCCTTGGCCGTGAGCAAGCCCTTGGTAACCTGGACTGAGATAGGCATAGCAACAACTCCTTGGATTCACGAGGGGATCGAACCAGAGCTCTTGTTCATGCGTCACGTCCGCCATATAACGGTCGTGATGCTGGCGATCGTTTCATAACGATCGTTATGCCGTCAAGCGCCAAATAGTGATCGTTATGTGGAGGCATGCCATGGCCCATCGGCCCGGTCAGAAGGAAGAAAGCAAGGCAAAGATCCTCAAGAGCGCCGGCCGCGGTTTCCGCAGCCGCGGTTTTGGCGGCTCCGGCGTGGACGGATTGGCCAAGGACGCCGCCGTCACCTCGGGCGCCTTCTACGCCCACTTCAAGTCCAAGGCAGATGCCTTCCGCGAAGCGGTCGTCGAAGGACTCTCGGAGCTGAAGGGCGCCGTGGAGCGGATGCGCGTCCAACGCGGCACCCGCTGGCACAAGGAGTTCGTCGACTTCTACCTGGGCGACCGCCGCACTTGCGAACTGGCCGACAGTTGCGCCCTGCAAAGCCTTTCCGGCGAAGTTGCGCGGGCCGACGACGACACGCGCGAGGCTTTCGAAACCGAACTGCGCGGCATCATCGACGCAGTGGCCGGCGGCCTGGAGGGCACACCCAAGGCGAAGCGCGAGGAAGCCATCAGCCTGCTCGCGTTATTGGTGGGCAGCGTCACGCTGGCGCGCGCCGTGAAAGACCCCGCCGTGAGCAGTGAGATTGCGGCGGCAGTGCGCAAGGCCGCGCTAGGATTGCATACACGCACCTGACCCGTGGCCCGGGTGTCGCTACATCCGGGCCACGATCACTTGCTCTGCTGATCCGCACTGACCTTGGTGAAGTAGGCGCTGAGCGGCGCCACATCGCTGTCATCGATGGGTGCGCCGTAGACCTTGCGCATCTTGTTGATCTCGGCGGTCCATTCCTCCTGCGTCAGCGCGGGCTGCTTCAGCACCATGCCGGCGGAATGGCAGATAAGGCATTTGCCGGTGAGTTCCGAACCGGGTCCGGGCGGAAACGACGACTGGCTAACCGGAAGATCCACCGATACTGAGTGAATAGCGATGGGCGCGGGATGCGTCGACTGGGCGAACGCAGGGCTCAACGAACCCGCACCAACGATCATCGACAACGCGATTGCATGCCTGATGTTCATGTCAGCCGACCTGCACTTTGACCGATTCGATGACGTTGCGCATGAAGCCGCTGGGATTCCAGTTGGCTTCCGCGGGTTGCTCGATGCCATTGGTGTTGATCGCCTTGACCATCAGCGTGTTCTCGCCTTTGGCCTTGGGCGTGTACTGGGCATGCCAGCGGCGGAAAGCATACTTGCCGTGGTCTTGCTCCAGCTTCGTCTCTTCCCAGCGCGCGCCACCGTCGCTGGACCACATCACCTTCGCTATACCCGCATCGCCACCAAAGGCGATGCCGCGCACCTGCGTGGCGTGGCCGGCGAGCACTTTGTCGCCTTCGCGCAAGTTGGTGATGAACGAGCGCGGCACCATGCGGTTGATCGGCACACTCTTGAAGCCCTTCTGGCCCGGCATGACGGACGCATGCGGCGTATCGGGAATCAAATAGGCTTTCGCCATCCAGAAATTGGTGTCTGCCGCATCCAGCACTTCGATGTCGTCGAGCATCTTCACCCAATAGGTGGAGTACCAACCCGGCACAATCAGGCGCAGCGGAAAGCCGTTGAGCAGCGGCAACTGCTCGCCGTTCATACCCCAGGCCACCATCACCTCGCCGTCCCGCGCGTGATCCACGTCCAGCGACTTGAGGAAATCAGGCGTGGCCGGCAGCGTGCCGTGATCCAATCCCTTGAAGCGCACCTGCGCCGCACCCGCGCGGATGCCGGCCTTGTCCAGAATGTCCTTCAGCCGCACGCCGGTCCACTTCGCACATCCCATGGCACCGTTCGCCCACTGACCACCGGCGACGCGTGGATTGAACAGCCCACGTGAGTTGCCCGAGCACTGGTTCACGGCAGCGATCTCCACCGTCTCGAACTCGCTCATCAATTCCTTCAAGCTGAGCGTGAGCGGCTTGTCCACATGCCCATGCAGATTCAGGCGAAACGCTTCCGCGTCGATGTTCGTGGGGATGTCGGCCAGATGCCAGCGCACGAAGAAGCGATTGTTCGGCGTGAACACACCCTGGTCGAATACATCGAATGGCGTTTCGAGCATCGGCGGCCGCGTTCGCAGCAATAGCATGTCGCCCTTCTGCGGAAACGCGCGGGTCAGTTCGCGCTCACCGTTGGCAAACGGCAGATGCGCCGTCGCCGGCTCCGCCGCCAGCGCTTTCGCGCCACCGAGTGCACCGATCGAACCCAGCCAGCCGGCGGTCTTCAAAAACTGGCGGCGGGAAGGATCGTTGCCGTTCCACTTCTGGCTCATCGCAATGACTCCTTGGGTCATGGACGGGTGCAGCCGTACCAAGCGCGAGGCACCCCACAGTGCTCACCGACTATAGGCTCAAATGCCGGGCCGGGCATCTGGCACCGCACCGTAGCGCAGACCTCGCCACCAGCTTCCTCTGAGCCACGTACCGACGACCATCACCGGTGCGCTTCAACCTCGTGGTACAGCTTGTCGCCAACCAGCTTGCTGACCCAGGTCGACGGGTGTTCGCCGTAGTAATAGAAATACTTCCGGGGATCCGGACAGGGTGCGCCACCTTTTTCACCCAGCGGCGCACTGAAGGCGCACGGGTCTTTGCTGTTGGTGATGCCATAGGTCTGCGGGTGGTCGATGATCTCGTCGAAATAGCTGCCCCAATGGCTGAGCCAGAGATCGATACCCAGTTGGCTACGCAGCGCCGGCACCAGCTTTTCATAGGCGGGGTTCAACCGCAGCGCGGTTTCAGCGAAGCCCGGCACCTTGGTGGGCAGCAGCGTGAGAACGATATGGCGTGCGCCCACCGACTTCAGCATCTCGATCTGCCGGGTGATGTTGGCGAGGGTGACATCGAGCGGAACGCCTTCGTCATTGAGCCCACCGGCAATGAAGAAGAGCGTCCGATCCGGGTCGAAGGTGATCGACTTGTTGCGCACGCGCGCCGCGAAGTCCTGCACCTGATTGATCATGCCCACTTCCAGCAGCAGGCCGTTCGTTGCCTTTCCCGGATCAAGACCCGTGGCTGCTCCCGCCACGGCGAAGTCGATGCCTTGGCTGTTGGCATGCTTGTCTTTGGAGTGAGTGAACGGGATGCTCATCCGCTGCGCCAGATAGGCGACGGACGTGGGGCCGTTGCCGACGAGATAACCCGCACCGATATCCGAATAGCTGTCGCCGAACGCGTAAAGGCGGTTGTACGCCGCACTCGCTGATGCCGATGGCGCGGCCATGGCCGCCAGAAAAAGAACCAACGTGGCAAACACTAGTCGCATGGGACGCTCCTTGCTCCAAAGCCGGACTGATGTAGGAAGCACGCAGCGTACCAGTAGGTAGCCCAGGCAGTGCCCATGGCGAAATGCGGGATCACGCTGCGAACACACGCGCCGGAAACAATGACGGCCACTCGCCCTGCCTGGGCGAGTCGCGTCGAGTCATCCCGGATCTTCGCTGCGCGCCATCCGGGCGACGGATTCTGCATGGAGAGAGGGCAACGGTATGTGGCGACGTTCAGCGATCGCGTTGACGCTTCTTGTGTCTATGGCCAGCCACGCGCAAACCGTAAAGTTGTGGCCTGGCGTGGCACCCGGTTCCGAGCACTGGACGCAGAAGGAACAAGTGGAGAAGAACACGCCGGTCGGCACGGTGATTATCAATGTGGTGGAGCCGACGCTGACGGCGTACTTGCCAGAGCGCGGCAAAGCCACCGGTGCGGGCGTGGTGATTGCGCCGGGTGGCGCATTCGTGGCGCTGGCCATTGACCGTGAGGGCAACGATGTTGCGCGCTGGTTGCAAAGCAAGGGCATCGCCGCGTTCGTGCTCAAGTACCGCACGATGGAGAAGCATGGTTCCGGCATTCCACCCGACATGGATATGGATGCGGCCAGCCAGTACGGCGTGGCCGATGGCGTGCAGGCCATCAAGCTGGTCCGCCAGCACGCCGTTGAATGGGGCGTGGCGCCGAACAAAGTCGGCATGGTCGGCTTCTCCGCCGGCGGCATGCTGGCGAGTGCCGTGCTGCTGCAGAACGATGCCAGTGCGCGCCCGAATTTCGCCGCACTGATCTACGGCGCACCGTTTGGCCGCATGCCCAGCGTGCCTGCCCACCTGCCGCCGGTATTCATGGCGTGGGCACAAGACGACCCCGTGGCGCGCGACGACGTCGCCAAGTTCTATGGCGCCTTGATGGCTACCGGGAACAAGCCCGAAGCGCATATCTACAGCTCAGGCGGCCACGGCTTCGGCATGAAGCATCAGGGCACGACCAGCGATGAATGGATCGATGAATTCCACGCGTGGATGGAGGCGCAGGGGTTTACCCATGACGCCCAAGGGAAACCACGCTGACAAACTTCGCGCGTCGCCCGACGAGCGACCACGTCACCCCATCACGATGACGCGGCGACATCCTTGGGCAGGTTGCCCGCGATCCAGCCGATGATGAATTCATCGAGCGGCATGCGCTCCGGCACGTCGATGCCGGCCTCGCGAACAAAGGCAGCCGCCGTCTTGATCAACGACTGCCGCGCAATGCTCGTCGCCTGCCGCGCCGCCGCCTGCTTCTGCCGCAACTGCACGATATGCGCGGTGGGCCTGCCGGGCTTGGCGTACTTCTGAAACTTGCGCAGTTCATCCGCCGCCAGCGTGGTGTCGGTGGCGGCCTGCAGGGTGGCCCTATAAGCCTTCAGCAACGGGATCAGCAAGGCCGAGGCCGCCACACCCGCCACGGCGGCATCGGATCGCTCCAGGGCATCAAGCAAGCCGGCGTAAGGAAACTGCATGGTCGTTGCCATCGAGCGGGTGAGTTGCAGGCCGCCCAGCATAGGCCCTAACCCCAGCCACCAAAAGACCGTAGTCCGGATGAAGCCACAGGCGAGAATCCGTGCCCCCCAAAAAAAACCGCAACCCCCACCAATTGCCGACAACCCTCCCTGCCAGCAGGGTCTTCGCCACCCATCCCCACGGAAGGAACATCCGCATGGCACTGAAGCCAACACTTCTGCTCGGCACCTTGCAGCTATCCACCCTCGTGCTTAACCCTCCGGCCGCGGCGGACGCAGGCGAAAACGCCATCGCCCACCTGTACGGCCTGCGAGCCAGCTACGACGACTGTTTGAACAAGGCCGCTGGCGATATCCCGCCCATGATGGCGTGCATCCGCACGGAGCTCGCTTACTAGGACAAGCGCCTTAACGTGGCTTATGACGCCCTCATGCGAAGGCTCGATCCCGAACGCCAGGCCAAGCTCAAGGCGGAAGAGCTCCGCTGGATAAAGCTCCGCAACGACCGCTGCGCCACCACCGTCGATGGACTGGAGATTCCGGTCTACCAGGCACCCACGTGCCGGATGGAGGAATCGGGCAGGCAGGCGTATCTGCTCGAGCTGAGGGCGCACCTTGCCGAGTAAGCGCACCCGCCAGCTGGAACGCAAAAGGGCCGTGCTGTTCGCCGGGAAAACATGCGTTGCGAGTCATGCAGAAGAAGCGCGATGCTTGGGAAGACATCCCCAATTCTCAGTCCCTGAAATGAATCGCCGCATGCGTCCCATCGCAGAACGGCTTGTTCTTCGACTGTCCGCAACGGCAAAGCGTGACGCGATTACGCACCTCGTACTTGAATCCGTCGGCCGAGATGACAGGGATGCCTCCGCGCAGCCATAGCGGGCCGCTGCACTCTTGCACGGGATCTTCGACAAGGCCGATGGACACCGGCAGCGCGGTTTCGACCGCCTCCCCGGTGGCCCGGTCCCACGCCACCAGACGTCCGGAAGGACACTGGTTGACCTGGCGAAGGAAGTTGGCGCGCACTTGCGGGTCGTCGGTCTCGGCTACCTGGCTCCAGACCTGCCCGTTGGGGTCGCAGAACCGCGCGAAGGCGCAGAGGTTCTCTACATCCGTCAGGGCATGCAGCGGCCCATTCAACACCTGCGCCTGATCGAGGTAGGCATCCCGGCTGGCCGTTTCCGTTCCATCAAAATGCACTTTCTGATGCGAGCCATCGCAGAACGGCTTGGACTGCGAATGACCGCAGCGACACAGCGCATAGGTGGCCGGGTGATCGACCGATGGACCTTCCTTCCACGCTTCCGAACCACCGTCGGCATCAGCGACGATGGTTTGCCTGCTGAGTGCGATATCGCCAACAACCAGATACGGGCCGTTCCTGGAAACGGTCACCTGAACCGGCGCTTTGGTGCGTGTCATGCGACTCCCCTTTCCCCGAGGTTGCCTGTCTGCCAACCATGCCTCCAGGCGTGGAGTGGCGGCGTGAACAAAAGGCGAAACCGGGGACATGCCGGCAATGGGAAACGAGGGACGGGGTGCCCTTCTATCTGAAGCACCAACGCCCGCCGGGGCACCGAAGAAGAGAGGGGCAGAGTGCAACGCACCCTGCCCCTTTTTATCGCCCGGTTCCCTGGCCCGCATTCAGGCGGCCAGCGGGCTCAGTCAAATTTCTGCGTATAGCGCAGATAGACAAATCGACCGAAGTCATTGGACGGAGCGTAAGCGAACATCGAATCGGTGTTGTTGCTGCTACCGACCTGGAAGCCACCGTAGATATAAGGCCCGACGCGATTGAAGAGGTTGTTCGCACCCAAGGCGATGGTGCCATTCCACGGTGCCTTCCAGTAGACCTGCAGGTCGTGGAAGGTGATGGAAGGTATCTGCGTGACAGGCGTAACGCCGACACCAGGCAGATAGTAGTTGGGCATGGTGCAGGGGAAGGCCGAATCCTGAGCGTTGTAGCAAGGCTCCTTCAACGGCGAGTAGTACCGCATCGTCCACTGGGCGCCGAAGTCCTGGTATTCCCAACCCACAGTGAAGTTGGAACGCAAGCGCCAGTACGAACTGAAACCGGTGTTGTGACTGACCGGCACGCCCGCGTATTGCTCGGTGTTGTTGTGCGTGTAGTAGGTGGATTTCGAGTCGAGCGTAAACTGGCCGAAGGAGAACTTGGGCAACCGGTAGGAAAGGTCGACGTCGTAACCGGCGACATCCAGAAAGCCCTGGTTCTCTTCGCCCGAGAACAGGCTGCTTACCTGGTAATTGTCCGCTGCCGTGCGCTGGAACAAGGCGCAGTCGGCGGCAATGCCCAGCTCATAGCAATTGTTGAGCACCTCGTTGGGCGTAACGAGCGAGATGACGTTGCGCACGATGTATTTGAAATGATCGATCGTGGCGTTGAAGCCCGCCAGGTAGCTTGGGCTGTAGACAATGCCGATCTGCGAGCTCTTGGATTTTTCCGGCTTGAGATTGGGATTGCCACCCTGGGTGAACGGTGCATACACCGGCCCACCGCCCGGCGAGGTGACGGGCACGTACTGCGCTGCCTCCTGCATGAAGCCATTGGGAAACTCGTTGCCCATACCGGCCGCATTCAACGCGGCCTGATTCAAGGCAGGTTGTCCGCCAACGCCATTGGCGCAGTTCTTGGCCACGGTCGCGTTGTAATGGGCGAGGCCAAAGGTCACGTCGCAGGGATCGTTGTAGCCCGGGTAGGTGGTCGAGACACCGCCAAACAGGTCGCCCACCGTGGGAGCGCGGAAACCGGTGCCATAGCTGCCGCGCACCATGAGGTCGTCAATGGGTTTCCAGGTCAGCTTGTACTGGCTGTTGAAGGTGGCGCCGAAGTTGTTGTAACGCGAGTAGCGGCCTGCCACATCCAGGTTCAACGTCTGTGCCCCCGGAAGATCCTTGAGGATGGGCACGTTAATCTCGGCCCATGTCTCGTTCACGCTGTAACCGCCCTCCGTGGGTGCGCCAGCGAGATTGGTGGTCAAACCCTGCGCTGACGGAACATCCGGCGTGTCGTAGCCGGACACGGAACGGTGGGAGGCACCCAGCGCAACGGTGAGGTCACCGGCGGGCAATGCAAGGATGTCACCACTGATGTCGACCTGCGGTCCCTTGTCCGAGCTGCCGTAATGCTCGTATCCGTTGACGGCGATGTAGTTCAACATCGACGCGGTGTAACCGCCCGGCCCCGCCAGCGCATTCAGCGGTACGCAACCGGGGATGACATTGCCCGGCGTTCCGCACTGCACGGTGCCGTTGGACCCCATGAAGGATGGGCCCAGCGCATTCGCCAGATTGGGCAGCGAGAAATTGCCCGTATAGAGAATGGTGCCTTCGTAGCGGGTGTCGTAGTAATAGGCGTCCCAGTTGAACAGGTGATCGCCGATACTGAAGTTGCCTTCCACGCCGAGGCTGAAGCGGAAGTTCTCCACCTTGTTTACCGATAGGCGCGGCAACTCAGGCACGTAACGCTGGAAAGCGACGTCCGACGGCGTCAGTCCCGGTGCGTTGGTCGGGTTGTAATAGCTCTGACCTGACAGCATCAGGTTGTCGTACTGCGGTTGCTGCAGCGAGAACAGGCCGCTGGTGGAAAGCGGAAAGCCGACCAGTTGGTTGGTGTTGCCCTGCTCGTTGTAACTCGCCGTGAAGGTGCCTGTGAGGTTCTTCAGAAAGTCGTAATGCCCCTGCACAAACACATTCTTCATGTTGGTTGCGCTGAGCAAGGTGTTCGGGGGATTGAGGTTGTAGGTATCGCCCGGATTGGTCACCACACCGCGGGCGTCGTACGTAGGCAGCTGCTGCAGGTGATAGTCGTTGATATTCCGCGGATCGCCGCCCGCATTGAGGATGTTGAGATTGCCGTTGCTGTCGTAGAACTGCCCATAGGGGCCGAGGTAAGCGAGCCCGTTCAACGGGAACTTGTCGGTCAGCGGGTAAGCACTATAGGGACGACGGCCCGCGCCGATCGCATCCTGTGTCTGGTATTGCGCCGTGAACAGGATCGCCCCACGCGAATAAGTCTTGCCAAAGGTGACACCGTACTGCCCCTGCTTGCCATCGCCGCCGGGAAGGTACTTGCCGTAATAGGTGTCGAGTTCGGCGCCGTTGAAATCCTTCTTGGTGATGATGTTCACCACGCCGGCGATCGCATCCGAACCGTAGATGGCCGATGCACCATCCGCCAGCACGTCGATGTGATCGATGATGGACGCAGGAATGGTGTCCAGGTTGGTGAAGCCATCGTAGGACGTACCCAGGCGCTTGCCGTCGAGCAGCACCAGCGTGCGCTGCGCGCCGAGATTGCGCAGATCGACATACGTGCCACCGACGTCGGGGCCGGCTTCAAGCGGATCGGACTTGCTGATGTCGGGACTAGAGGCAGAGGTAAGGTTCGCCAGGAACTGGCCGACCGTCGCGAAGCCCTGCCGTTGGATATCCTGCGCGGTAATGGTGACGACGGGTTGCGCCATCTCCGTATCCACGCCACGGATCAGCGAACCGGTGACCTGCACCGTCTTCAGGGTTTGCGCTTTCTGTTCGCTCGCTGACGTTGGCGGCGAGTTTGGATTCTGCGCTGCAGGCGCTACGCCTTGTGGCGATGAGGTGCCTTGCTGCTGTGGCGTGGGTACAGGTGTACTCGCTGCACCATCAGGTATGGTCGTTTGCGCACGCACGGCATCCGGCATACCCAGCGTGCCAGCCAGCACGCTGCAAACAAGAACCGACAACAGGTTTCGCTTCTGCGGCATCATGAAAACTCCCCTTGGCGTAAAGTTGGCGCAAGCTTCGTTTCGTCCACTGCCAAACCGCCGAAAAGAACATCCGGCGGTGCATCCTTGGTTGGGAGCGCACACCATAGCGAGAGCCGTACGCAACTTCACCAAGCAAGTATTTTCGACTTGTTCAGCAGCTCGCCGACATCAACGTTGCGCCCAAAGCCCTTAAATGAAGGCATATAGCGAAGATCAGCGACGCGCAGCGTGAGCACACTTGACGCTGCTTTCCGCAAGAGAAAACGAGAAGAGTTCAGAGCGTCGCTCACTCGCTAAGTCATTCCCGACCACTTTTTCGCTTTCCTAGCGCGTATGCCATTACCAATCGGCTCGCCGGCTTTTCCATCGCGCGCGTCAGACTCGACAGGCTGCTTATGCGGACGTGATTCAACGGCGACTCCCTCCATGGCCGGCGTTGATATCGGCGGGGTGCATCGAGATGCACAAGGAAATATCAACCTTGCAGCTTCGTGTACGGCGGTTCGGGACGTGGTGACTAACGTGCCATGCAGAACGAGCGCGATGCCTTGGAAAATCGCTCCGAGAGTTGAGGAAATGGCGAACCTCTCCAGTGGCATGGACGGCTGACTCGTTATCTCCCACCCTTTATCCATCTAAGTGCCCTTTCCCCTTTGGAACTCGAAGCATCCGCCTTAGGCGATATGGTCTGAGTCCTTGGCGTCATCCTATGCTTGCTAAAAATGGGGAAAGCCATGGCAGAGAAGCTGACGTTCAGCGCATTGAACGAGCGCATCGACGCGCTCCCGGTACACGACAGCCTGAAGATGGCACCGACGAAGCGCGCCTTATGGGGTTGCATCATCGGGTTCAGCGCGGGCTTTTTGGGGCTGGCGGGCGCAAAGCTGCTGCCCAGCAACATGACTACCGTGGCCATCACCCTCACGCTCCTGGGTGTGGAGGTGACAGCGCTTGCGATCGCACTGATTCCTCCCCGCCCTTGGCGGATCGCAGGCTTCGCGTCTGAGCGACGCGAGTATGCAGAACTGCTCGATCACGACTTTGCGCAGTACGAAGGCCTCATCGAATGGCTCAGGACGTTTCCGGGGGAGCAGTTGGAGGTCATGGCCGGCTACGCCTCGGATCGGCTGGAGAGTCTTAAATCCAAGCAGCCCCTACTTACGGGCGCCATGGACAAGCTCGGCGCACTCCCCATCGCCATCGCCTTGTTCCTGCAGTTCAAAAGTTTCCGCTGGCCGCCAGATATCACATGGCCTGAATTCTTCTTGGGCCTTGCGCTGGCATGGATGTACTGGACTTGCCTGTTGTCGGTAGGCCTGCAATTTCGGGCACGGTTATTTCAGAGTCTGCTAAAGCGGGCCATGGAACGAAACAGCAACGAGGCACCTACGGCGATCACGCCTGACGCTCGCATGGTGAATGCGGCATAGGCACGCGGCAGGGAGAGGATGCCAGAGAGAAAGCAGAGTGCTCCTCTCCAAGAAAGCACCCTGCCCCATGTCACCTTCGCAGTTACTGCCCAGCCTTCGCGATGTGCGTGGGATGGCATTTGCCGCCATCGCAATCGATCATCACATCGTACGAACCGCAGGAAGCGGTGAAGGTGGTATCCCCAGGCGATGCTCCATTGCGAAGCCGCCCCGTCGAACCCGGGTGCCCAAGAGAGCACTCCCCGGCCTCCTCTTACCGTTGCTTGCTGACGCCCGAGTTTCATCGGCGAAGGCGGCGGCCCGCTCTTATCCCATCCAAAGCATTTCGGCCCGGCTCTCCCCATCCTGCTTTTTTTTGCGCCACCGGCAGCTTTTTACGAGTTCTAAAGATTCTCCTGATGGGGATACAACAATCGCTCGCTTAATCTGAGCCTGCTCCTGAGTCATATGGATGACTCCCTAGAGCAAGCGACCGCCATGCTGGCGGAGCACCAACAGCCTACTGAACTCGGCTGGATGGACAGATGGGCGGCCGCGCAAGCGCCGCCCATTTCCTTTTGGGGCCTTTGTGTGTCTCGACAAAAAAAGGGTCAGAGGGCTTTTCACTGGGAGGAAAAGCCCTCTGACCCTTTTTCTCTTTCAAGGCTGTCAGGCGTCGCTCCTTTGAACGTGCAATCTGACCCCGTTAGCTAGGCCCCACTAGCAAACCAGCGAAGTAACCGACATGGCGCGAGCAGCGAACAGGTAGGAGCGCCAGGAAAATCCTGGGCTAACGACACCGAAACCTGTTCACCCTCACCCCAACGCCTTGAGGAAAAGCCCATGTTTGGAATCTCGCCGCCCGGATGGATACACACCCTCGGCAGCCTCCCGGCCATTCCGGCTGCCGTCTATATGTTCGGTCGCTCCGGTCGAATCGTGCCGCGCTCGACCGCAGGCACCGTCTATCTTGTTTCGATGCTGATCGGCGCAGCCACCATCGCCCTCATTGCACACCAGCCTGTCAGTTACGTCATTGCGGGCGCAACTCTCGTACTACTGCTGGTGGGCTATGGCGTCGAACGGCTGCCCTGGGGACAGGGTGCGAAGCGATACATCGAGACCATCAGCCTGACGCTGACCTCATTCCTGCTCATGTTGCCAGCCGTTTCCGAAACCCTGCGTCGTGTCCCGGACGGTCACCCGCTGGTCACGGACCCGAAGTCACCGATTCTTCTCGGAGCCATGGGCGCGCTGCTGGTGCTCCTTATCGCCGGCATCACGGCGCAGGTCATTTACTTGCGTAAGCACAGACAGCCGGCCCAGGCAGCATGAACATCATGGCGCCCAGTCAACAACAGAACGACGAAGATGGGGAGCCGCACTGGCAGTAATGGGGACGGAGGTAGTTAGACCGACTTAACTGATCCCTTTTTGATTAAAGAAAAGTACTTCGCCGTCGCCCCGAAAAGTGCACTCCGACCCTGGTTTCTGACCGACCCTGGTTTCTGACCCAGGTTTCGCCCGGCCTCTGTCACTGTGAGGGAGCCATTCGTCTGCATCCCGCACGCCCTGAGCAATCCCCACTACTTACTGCCCATCGTCGGTGCGGCACAGCCAGTTGGCGTCGATCTGCATGACGTCACCATAGCGACTGCGCGCGGCAGTGGCGGGCCAGCGGTGCAGCACCGTCAACCGCGGCGCCAGGACTGGCATGCCGTTCACAAGCGCCACTTGGCCGGCAAAAGACTGATCGAGCATTGCGTCGCTCGTGTCCACGCGCCCCATCAGGTGCAGCCCTACGGGCACCAACAGCATGAACAGGGCGAAGATAAGAATCTCTAGCATGAAGGTCTCTCTTCAATGCACGGCCCACAAGAGAGAAAAGCATCAAAGTGCATATCTCATAAAAGCACTCTGCTCCCTTTTTCTCTCTTTCACGCTAGGCCAGGTCAATCTTCAGCGCAGCCTTAATTTCCCCAGAAAGACCTTTACAAAAGACAGCTTTCGCATCAGCTTCAACAAACGCCCAAATCTCAGCGCCAAGTACACAAAGAAATGTGTCCCTCACCAAAACAATAGATCTTTCAAAATGCTCAACCACTTCCTCTAACAGGACCTTGTCATGACCAATCTCGACAACTGATGAGCCATTTGACCACATCCCCGGGATCTGACCGTGCACAATTGCGGACGTTTGGCTATACCAAGTCTCTAGCCGCTCAAGATAGTTAAGAATGCCCTGTCGCTTGCTGAAATCGGGCACATGCTTGGCGTAAAAGAATAAAATATCTTTCTTGGATACATAGAATTTTGCATCCCGAACCAACGTACACAATTCAACGGAATGCGACTTAAAGTAAGTGAAGTATAATGCGCACTCAAGCAATGACCTCATCGCAGATGCCGCCGGCTTATAAAGGGCAAGGGCTATTGTGCAAGCGACGTTGTGTCCTCCGTGCTGCATCTCACGAATGAATGCCAGCGCAGGATTTTTGTCATTGATCGCCTCAAATTGTCTCGCCCAAATCGCCAGCTGCAAGTTGCAGTGCTCAATGCGCGCAGTTAGATCATCGTCCAATAATAGATTTTGGACATTGGCATTCCAATCGACCGCACCAAGAGCTGCACGAAGTTTTGCAGACATGTCACTTCCTTGGCCTATTACTTATCCCGCCAAGGTACGGATCATGAGATACGTCCATTCCAAGCACAGAAAGAAAACTCTGCGACTGAACTGTTGAGGCGCGTTCAAAAAAATTCGCTATAAAATCGCGCACCGAAATATCTCTGGAAATTTGAGACCATTTAAACTCCGGAGCAATAGCGCGAAAGGTCGCCACCAACTTTTCCTTAGACATGCGGCGACGTTGCACAACCCTGTACGCAAGATCGGCCAAGCCGTTTGCCGTGACCGAAAAACCGAGCTCAGCCTCGTCACCGGAGTCCCACACTAACTCTTGCTGAGATTCAAATCGCTGGGACACATCTCTTATGGCTTGCGCGAGTCCAGTCACAAATCCGCGATCGCGCGACAGAAGATCGGCCAACCCCATTAGATCGGAGGACTTTAGCTTTGACGATATAACAGCCGCCAACACCTCTCGATAAATTCGATCTCTATCAATCGTCATAATTTAAACTCCTACCTTTTCTGCAAACTCGTAGGCAACCGCCTGCAAGTTCCGCTTTGCTTCGACGCTATAGGGCTTGGAGCTCGACCATACAAATCCTTTGCCTTCCTCAGGATCTGCGTAGGTTGAATATTTTTTAAGCACGTTATCCAAGCAATAGTCCGAATACTTCTTATTCGATCGAATCTCCAACTCCTCTGCAGACTGCCCTACACGAGGCATGCGATTAAAAACAATATGCGGCTTCGGACCTCCGCCCCCTTGTTTTTTTGCATTAATAAAATCCAGCATCAAGCCGATGCCGCGCACTGCATATCGCTCAGGGACAACAGGAATAAGGACGTGGTCTGAGTTTGTCAGCGCCGTCTTCGTCATTAGTGATCCAGCAGGGTGACAATCAATCAAAACTAGATCGTAGGCCGCCCTACAGCTATCAATGAACTTCTTGAACCTGTTCTCAATCGTCGTTACTTGGGCGTCCGCTCGACCGAGGGCCACGTACATTAAGTCCAGCGTAGATGGAACAATGTCAAGTTTCGCCCCATTTTTGTACGACCAGATCGACGCGGCCAGATCATTGATCGAAGGCGGAACAGACGTACCAGGAAGCTGTAGCTTATAGGGGTCAAGATTCTTTGCATCCTCTTGCAGTACAGAAAGAATCGTCTTCTTTTCTTTCTCCAGAGAAAAATATGTTTTCGCAGGCAAGAATGCTTGAGAGAGATTGAATTGGGGATCGTAGTCAATTAGTAAGACCTTCCGTATCGGTTTGCCCGGCCAGATGTATCTAACCAAAGCGCCGCCGACATGCATGGCAACTGTCGTCTTACCGACGCCGCCCTTCATATTCATGACCGTAACGACCTTTCCCATGACCTCACTCCCCTGATGCGAAACACTCAGCCCCAAAACTTAAAGAAGGCTAGATCCCCCAAAAGACCACCCCGTGGATTCGCCCCCACTTATCCTACGAAGCGCACTCGTGCAACGCCAACCCTGTTGCCTCTGAAGAACTCTTTTTCATCAGAGGAACTAGGCCGCGATCTCAATAGGGAAAGCGTCCCAGTACCTTACCCGAACGTATTTGGCATAAAAAAGGCGGCATTACTGCCGCCCTTTTTAATCTGATCGGCGCTTACACGCTGCACTTTAGCCGCACTTGCTATACCCACAATTCAAACAAGTCTGACACCCATCCATCAGCACCAGCGCCTGGGTGTTGCACTTGGCGCAGAGGGTGGCGCCGGGCGGGAAGCCGCTGGCGTTGGTGGGTTCGGCCTTGGTTTCTGCGGTAGCAGCGGGGGCGGCGCTCTTGCCGCTGGCAGCGGCTTCATAAGCAGCGCGCTTTTCGGCGATGAGCTTGCGGGTGGACTCGTCCATTTCCGGGTCGTGGATAAGGCCGATGGTCTTCATGTGCTGCTCGATCACCGCGCCGATCTCGGCGACGATGCTAGGCATGTAGATGCCGCCGGCCTTGAAGTAGCCGCCACGCGGGTCGAAGACGGCCTTCATCTCTTCCACCAGGAAGGTGACGTCGCCGCCCTTGCGGAACACGGCGGAGATGATGCGGGTGAGCGCCACGATCCACTGGAAGTGGTCCATGTTCTTCGAGTTGATGAAGATCTCGAAGGGGCGGCGCTGTTCGTGCGGGGTGCCCTGGTTGAGCACGATGTCGTTGACGGTGACGTACAACGCGTGTTCGAACAGGGGCGACTTGATCTTGTAGGTGGAGCCGACGAGCGTTTCAGGACGCTCCAGGCTCTCGTGCATCTGGATGACTTCGGCCTTGGGCACTTCCTTGGAAGCGGCCGGGGCGGGTGCTGCGGCGGACGCGGCCTTGTCCTCGGGCTTGACGACGTTGTAGCCCTTGATCTTCTTTTCGATCTTGATCGCCATGGTGTGCGGTTCTCTTTGGGGAACCCCACTCTGCGTGCCGTCCTGTCTGGTGCCCTTCGCCTTGTTATCTGGGAAGGCACTGGATTCCTGCCTTCGCAGGAATGACGGGTAGGAGGGTTGAGGTTCTGTGTTGCGGGCGGCTCGCGTCGCGGAAACAATCCGGCCCGGCGTTGGTACGCCGGGCCGGATCGGGTGCTACTTACTTACGGCGTGCGGACTTCTTGGCGACCTTGCGGACGGCCTTCTTCACGCTCGCCTTCTTGCTGGCAGTGGACCTCTTGACCGCCTTGGCGGCGGTCTTCTTACCGGCGGCCTTCTTGACCGTCTTCTTCACGGCCTTTTTGGCCGTCTTCTTGCTGCTGACCTTACGAACAGCCTTCTTGGCAGCGGTCTTGCGCACTGCCTTCTTGGCGGCCTTCTTCACCGCCTTCTTGGCAACCTTCTTGGCGGCAGCCTTCTTGACCGTCTTCTTCACGGCCTTCTTGGCAGCTGCCTTCTTGACGGCCTTCTTCACGGTCTTCTTGGCGGCAGCCTTCTTGACCGCCTTCTTCACGGTCTTCTTGGCGGCTGCCTTCTTCACCGTCTTCTTGGCGGCTTTCTTGGCGGTCTTCTTGCCTGCGGCCTTCTTGACTGCCTTCTTCGCAGCCTTCTTGGCCGGAGCTGCCTTCTTGGCCGCGCTGGACTTCTTGGCGCGAGCCTTCTTGGGCTTGGCTGCCGCGGTCACTTCGACCACGGGAACCTCGACCGGCGCGTCGACGACCATCACAGCTTCTTCTTTCACATCAAACTCGGTATCGATAGACATGCGGGTAATCCCCTCCGACGTGGATTGAACTTTGTGTTGAGCCTTGCCACCGGATATTTCGGTGTCGTTCTTGGCAGTGGGCGATACCTGTTAACGGGCATCGGGGCATAGTTTAGAACTTTCCGTAATACCCTTCCTTCAAGGCATCGAACAAATTGGCGGCGGTGTGCATTTCGCCGTCGTATTCCACTTCTTCGTTGCCTTTCAGTTCCACAACACTACCGTCCTCCAATTCGAAGCGGTAGAGGGTGCTCTCCAGATCGGCCTCTTTGACGAGCACGCCCTGGAACGCCGCCGGGTTGAAGCGGAACGTGGTGCATCCCTTCAAACCCTGCTTATAGGCGTAGAAGTAGATGTCTTTGAAGTCTTCGTAGGGGTAGTCGGTGGGGACGTTCGCCGTCTTGGAGATGGACGAGTCGATCCACAGCTGCGAAGCGGCCTGGATGTCGACGTGTTCCTTGGGCGTGATGTCGTCGGCTGCCACGAAGTATTCAGGCAGCTTGGTCTTGGCATCGTCCGAGAAGGGCACGGCGTCGGCGTTGATCAGGGCGCGGTAGGCCAGCAGCTCGTAGCTGAAGACCTCGACCTTTTCCTTGGTCTTGCGGCCCTCGCGGATCACGTTGCGCGAGTAGTGGTGGGCGAAGCTGGGCTCGATGCCGTTGCTGGCGTTGTTGGCCAGGGACAGGGAGATGGTGCCGGTCGGGGCAATCGAGCTGTGATGGGTGAAGCGCGCACCGGTTTCGGCGAGCTGTTCGACCAGGTTGGGCGCCACGCTGGCTACGCGCTGCATGTAGCGGCTGTATTTGGCGTGGAGCACTCGGCCGGGGATAGCATCACCCACCTTGTAGCCGTCAGCGGCCATTTCCGGGCGCTTGCGCAGCATGTCGCCGGTGACGGTGTAGTCGCGGGCGAGCACGGGCGCGGGGCCCTTTTCCTTGGCGAGATCCAGCGCCACTTCCCAGCCGGCCACGGCCATTTCACGCGAGACGTCCTCGGTGAAGGTGACGGACTCGGCGGAGCCGTAGCGCATCTTGAGCATGGTGATGGTGCTGCCCAGACCCAGGAAGCCCATGCCGTGTCGACGCTTGGAGAGGATTTCGTGGCGCTGCTGTTCCAGCGGCAGGCCGTTGATCTCCACCACGTTGTCGAGCATGCGGGTGAACACCTTGACCACTTCGCGGTATTCGTCCCAGTCGAAGCGGGCCTTGGGGCCGAACGGGTCGCGCACGAAGGTGGTGAGGTTGATTGAGCCGAGCAGGCACGAACCGTACGGCGGCAGGGGCTGCTCGCCGCAGGGGTTGGTGGCGCGGATGTGCTCGCACCACCAGTTGTTGTTCATCTCGTTGACCTTGTCGATCAGGATGAAACCCGGCTCGGCGAAGTCATAGGTGGACACCATGATCATGTCCCACAGGTGGCGCGCACGGATGTGGCCGTAGATCTTGCAGGCCACCAGGCCGTCTTCGCGCTCCACGTAGTTTTCGTGGGTGGGCCACTCGCGCCACACGACCTTGGCGGGGTCGTTGAGGTCGATCTCGTCCTGTTCCTTGACGTGCACCGGGAACACCATGGGCCAGTCATGGTCGTGCTCCACCGCCTGCATGAAGCCGTCGGTGATGAGCAGGGACAGGTTGAACTGGCGCAGGCGGCCGTCTTCGCGCTTGGCGCGAATGAATTCCTTCACGTCGGGATGGCTGACGTCGAACGTGCCCATCTGCGCGCCGCGGCGACCGCCGGCGGACGAGACGGTGAAGCACATCTTGTCGTAGATATCCATGAAGGACAGCGGGCCGGAGGTGTACGCACCGGCGCCGGATACGTACGCGCCGCGCGGACGCAGCGTGGAGAACTCGTAGCCGATGCCGCAGCCGGCCTTCAGCGTGAGGCCTGCCTCGTGCACCTTCTCCAGGATGTCGTCCATGGAGTCGCGGATGGTGCCGGACACGGTGCAGTTGATGGTGGACGTGGCCGGCTTGTGTTCCAGCGCGCCGGCATTGGACGTGATGCGGCCGGCGGGAATGGCGCCTCGGCGCAGCGCCCACAGGAAACGCTCGAACCAGTGTTCGCGCAGTTCCGGTGTGGCTTCGACCTCGGACAAAGCGCGGGCGACGCGCTGATAGGTTTCATCGACGCTACCGTCGACCGGCGCGCCCGACTTGGCCTTCAGGCGGTACTTCTTATCCCAGATGTCGTAGGACGCGGGTTGCAGCGGAATGGCGGCGGTATCGCGGTGTACGGCTGGTGCACGCATGGTGCTCATCGGCTTCCTGACCTCCCGGTATGGCCTCACGGCCCCGTGTTGGTTTGTTCTATGTGGCTTAGCCGCTCGCATCGGACCGCGCCTGGAACCGTTAGCACGCGCTGGTTGCCCGATGCCCGCGTTCCCTGCCCGACCTGTTGACCCTCTCCCCCAGAGGACACCAGTTCTTGGGTGAACTCTCCGCCTTGTCACACAAGATGTTGTGGTCGCGAACGGAAGAGAAAGTTACCCCTGCCCTTAGCCGAAGTAAAGTAGTTTTGATCAAGGGCGGACCGCGGGAACCGTCGCGGCCGCCGTGAGTCGAACGACCGTCGATTCCACCTGTGAAAAAGGAGCTTCCATGTCTGCCCGTTTCGTCCACCGGTTAGCTGCTGCCGTTTTCGTGCTGGCTGCCGCGACTCCCCTGGCCAGCCATGCCGCGCTGCCGCCCGTCGTGGACGGGCAACCGCTTCCTTCGCTGGCGCCGATGCTGGAGAAGGTGACGCCGGCGGTGGTGAACATTTCCACCAAGACGCGCGTGCAGGTGCGCGATCCGTTCTTCGACGATCCGGTGTTCCGCCAGTTCTTCGGCCTGCAGGGTTCGCCGCGTTCGCGCGTGGAGCAGAGCCTGGGTTCGGGCGTGATCGTGGATGCGGGCAAGGGCTACATCCTCACCAACAATCATGTGGTGGGGGGCGCGGACGACATCACGGTGACGCTGCAGGACGGCCGCGACTTCAAGGGCAAGCTGGTGGGCACGGACCCGGACACCGACGTGGCAGTGGTGCAGATCCAGGCGACGAACCTGCAGGCGCTGCCGATGGCGGACTCCAGCAAGCTGCGCGTAGGCGATTTCGTGGTGGCCGTGGGTGATCCGTTCGGCCTGGGGCAAACGGTGACGTCGGGCATCGTGTCGGCGCTGAGCCGCTCGGGCCTGGGCGGTTCGGGCTTCCAGAATTTCATCCAGACCGATGCCTCGATCAACCCGGGCAACTCGGGCGGCGCGCTGGTGAACCTGCGTGGCGAGCTGGTGGGCATCAACACCATGATCCTGTCGCCGTCGGGCGGCAACGTGGGCATCGGCTTCGCCATTCCCACCAATCTGAGCAGCGAGGTGATGCAGCAGCTCATCGCGCACGGCAAGGTGAATCGCGGCAACCTGGGCGTGGAGACGCAGGACATCACCCCGCGCATTGCCAAGGTGCTGGGGCTGAAGGACAACAACGGCGCGGTGGTCACACGCGTCACTACGGGCTCGGCCGCCGACAGTGCGGATATCCAGACGGGCGACGTGATCACCGCCATCGATGGCAAGCCGGTGCGCAACGCGCAGGACTTGCGCAACGCCGAGGGCCTGATGCCGCTGGGCAGCGCCGTGAAGCTGACCGTGCAGCGCAACGGCGCCACGCGCGAGGTCAGCGCCAAGCTGGTGGCGGAGAAGCTCGCCACGGTGGACGGCGCCAAGCTCGATGCGCGTCTGGCCGGCGTCACCTTCAGCGAGCTGTCGCAGAACCAGCGTGCGCAAGGTATCCGCGGCGTGGCGGTGGGCGCGGTGCGCGCGGGCAGCCGTGCGGCGCAGGCCGGTTTGCAGGCCAACGACATCGTGATCGGCATCGGCAATATGCGCGTTCCCGACTTGCGCACGATGCAGCAGCTCGCTGGGGTGAATCCGCGTCAGCTGGTGCTGGTGGTGTCGGGGGATGACGGGGTGCGGTACGTGGAGATTCGTTGATGGGTTTGGCGCGCCTGGGATGAAAGGCGAAGGCGCTGGATCCCTGCTTTCGCAGGGATGACGGTGAGGGAGGATGGAAGCCTCGCGAATATGAAGCCATGAAGCGATTCGCTGCGGTTACCCCGAGGCGTCCGAACTTCCCTCTGCGTCATCCCTGCGAAAGCAGGACAAGCGCGAAGCGCGCAGAACGCCCGTAGGGCGGCCCCGAAGGGGCGAGCGTAGCGAGTCATCCAGCGCCTTTGCTTTGGCCTTTCGCTGCAGCGCGCCAAAAACGGTTCGCATGACACCAACGGGAACCCCCAATCCGTCGCAACCAAAGCTGCGACGCTCACCTTCCGGCGCGAGTTGCGCTAACGGGGGATGAACGCACACGGCGATGCGTGGCCCGCGTCGCGTTTTTCCTCGATGCAGGCGCAGGAATACGCTTGCGGATTGGCCGGTACCCCGATGAAATAGCCGGGTTACACCTGCACGCGCGCTCGTTTTACCAAGGCGGCTCGCGAACGCCATCATCATTATCTCGGGGTGCTCCACCGCCATGTCACGACGTATTTCCCGCCTGCTCATCGTTGCGCTGCTTTCCACCTGCGCAGCTTCCGGCGCTCTTGCCGCCGGCAAGACCTCCAAGTCGACCAAGAAGCCGACCACTCCGCCGCCGCCGGCACTGGTGTGGCGTGGCGACTACGCCACCGCGCGCGGCGTGGTGGAGGACGTGGCCAAAGCCTACGAGAAGAGCGGCAAGGGACGCATCGACGTCCAGCCGTTCAACACGGCGTCGGGTCTGGATGCCGTGGAGCATGGTCTGGCGGATATCGCCGGCAGCGCACGCAGCAGCTCCAACGATGCGGAAAGCAACCTGCTGTTCACCCCGGTGGCGTTCGACGCACTGGTGATGGTGACGCACCCGTCCAACAGCGTGCCCAACCTGACCGCGAAGCAGCTGCACGACATCTACCTGGGCAAGATCACCAACTGGCGCGATGTCGGCGGCAAGGATGCGCCCATCGACCTGTATGCGGTCGCCAGCCCGGGCGACGGCGTGGAATACAGCCTGCGCCGCCTGCTGTTCGGCCGCGGCAACCAGCCGGTGGCTGCGCCGCGCCTGTACGTGAACACGGCGAAGCTGGAAGAAGCCGTGACGCTTGATCCGAACGCGCTGGGCGTGACCACCCTCTCCGGCGTGGCCAACAACGCCAAGGTGCGCATGATCAGCATCGAGGGCGTCGCCCCGAGCCTGTCCACCGTCTCGGACGGCAGCTACCAGCTGTACACCCCGCTGTTCCTGGTGACCAACAAGGAAAGCCCGAAGGCCGCGCAGATCGCCGGCTTCATGGACTTCCTGCTGACCGACCAGGTGAAGAACCTGGCCCGTGCGCACCACCTGGTGCCATACGTCGAGGCACATCAGCTGGCTCAGAACGACAAGACCCGCCGCGAGAAGCTGCTGGCTGAAGCTGGCGTCAAGGCCGACGTGGTCGCCGATCCGGCGCTGACGGAACCGAAGCTCCCGACCGCGCCGACGGCCACCGCCGAAGCCGCTCCGGCAACCGCTGCCGCTGCCGAGAAGACCAGCTCCGCCGCAGCCGACTCGACCTACACGGTGTCCAAGGGCGACACGCTCGGCGGCATCGCCAAGAAGTACTCGGTGACGGTGGCCCAGCTGAAGGAGTGGAACCACCTCAGCGGCGACAACGTGAAGCTCAACCAGGTGCTCAAGGTCAGCGGCAACTGATTGCCGGCGTGCGCATCCGCGCCCTGACGCTCGACCTGGACGACACCCTCTGGCCGGTACTGCCGGCCCTGGAGCGTGCGGACCGCGACGTCGACGCGTACCTGCGCCAGCACTACCCCGTCGTAGCGCGCGCATGGCCCATTCCGGCCATGCGCGCGTTGCGCGCCGAGGTCGCTGCCGAGCGCACCGACCTCGCCCACGATTTCACCGCGCAACGCCACCTGACCATGCAACGGGCATTCACCACCTGTGGCATCGACGCCGTGCCGTTGGAAACGTTGTGGGAAATCTATTTCTCGGCGCGCAACAGCGTCGACCTCTTTCCCGATAGCCTGCCTGCCCTGCGACGCATCGCAGGACGCTGGCCGGTGGTCAGCCTGACCAATGGCAACGCCGACCTGGACCGCATCGGCATCCGCGAGCATTTCGCCCACCACGTGAGCGCACGCGATACCGGCGTAGCCAAGCCGGATGCGCGCATCTTCACCGCCGCCGCCGAACGGCTGGGCCTCGCGCCTGCAGAGATCCTCCACGTAGGAGACGACCCGGAACTCGATGTGGTCGGCGCGCGCGATGCGGGCCTGCGCACGGCGTGGATCAATCGCGCGGGACACCCGTGGCCAGGCGCGCTGGGCAAGGCGCCGGATCTGGATCTGCGCGATATGGGTGCGCTGGCGGATTGGCTGGAAGCGCAGGGCTGAGGCCAAGGCCGCGGCTGCTTCTGCAATCGCGATAGCTCTACTTCAAGCACTCTTCCCAACCCATCGGGGAATACACAACACCGTGTAAAGAGCGCCATTCCCGCTAACCGCGAAGCATCGCCCGCTTTAAGCCCTCTCGGCGACGGCGCGTTGCGGTGTAGCCGCGGTGTGTAGGCGTTACGCCTGTCGCAATCCGGGCTCCGGAACAGTCAGTGCTTATATCCCACGCTATGCAGAGCACCTCTGCGCGATGGCGCGTTGCGGTGTAGCCGTACCGTGTGTCGGATGGATCGCCCAGCGCCGATTACCGAGGCCGTCAGAGCTTGTATTCAACACGGTGCTACCGAAGCTTTTAAGGCCATTTCTTTGGGTTACTTTTCTTTGGGCCAGCAAAGAAAAGTGACTCGGCCTCCGGCAGGAGGTCGAAACGCCCGCCGCGTAGGCGGCCCGATCGCGGCGACGCGCGAGACCGAAGGCCCAGAGTAAAGGCCGAAAGCAAAGTCACTGGATGACCAGCCCTTCGGCTGTTGAAAAGCGCCTCCTGCCTTCGCAGGGATGACTGTGCTTATGAAGCGGTGAGGCTAGGTTGCCCCCTCACCACCATGAAGGTGGCAATGCCCCAACCCTCTCCCCTAAGGGGAGAGGGAGCTGGGTTGCGGAGTTCCGGCGTACTGCGAGAACCCCCAAAGCAGGCTACCACCCGAACCCCACCCTCGCCCCTCGCCCCAAAAACGCGCATCATTGCGCATCCCACGCAGCCAACGCGGCCCCGCCCGTGCCGCGCAAGGAAATTCATGTCCGCCTTGATTGAACGCAAATCCAGCGATCGCAGCAGCATCGTCATCGAGACCACCGACGCACCGCATTTCGCCGCCACCAAGCGCCGCCTTACCGCCGCGCAGCGACAGTGGCTGGGCGCCTTCGGCTTTGAAGCCGCGCCGGGCACCTTCGCGATGCTCCCCGACGAGAACGGCAAGCTGGTGCGCGTACTGGTCGGTGTGGATGCCAGCGATGCACTGGGCGCGCTCGGCGCCTTGCCGCGCACGCTGCCGGAAGGCACCTATCACCTCGCCGACGAGGGCGTGCTGAAGGACAAGCTGCAGGCGGCGCTGGGCTGGGCGTTCGGCGCCTACGAGTTCACCCGTTATCGCAAGGCGCGCCGCGCACCGGCGAAGCTCGCCATCGGCGCCGCCGACTTCGCCACGCTGAAGCCGCTGATGGAAGCCACCGCGCTGGTACGCGACCTGGTCAACACGCCTACCGAGGACATGGGCCCCAAGCATCTCGCCGACGCGGTGAAGCAGTTGGGCAAGTCACACAAGGCGAAGGTGCGCGAGTGGGTGGGCGACGAGTTGCTCGACGCCAACTTTCCCACCATCCACGCCGTGGGCCGTGCCAGCCATCGCTCGCCGCGCCTGGTCGAGTTGACCTGGGGCAAGAACAGCGATCCGAAGATCGCCGTGGTCGGCAAGGGCGTGTGCTTCGATACCGGCGGCCTGGACCTGAAGCCCGCCGACGGCATGCGCTGGATGAAGAAGGATATGGGCGGCGCTGCGCACGCGATCGCGCTGGCCAGCCTGATCATGGAGGCGAAACTGCCGGTACGCCTGCAGTTGCTGATTCCCGCCGTGGAGAACGCGGTGTCGGGCGCGGCGCTGCGTCCGGGTGAAGTGATCACCACGCGCGCCGGCATCACGGTGGAAATCGACAACACCGATGCCGAAGGCCGTCTGGTGCTGTGCGATGCGCTGACGTACGCGACCGAGCAGAAGCCGGAACTCATCATCGATTTCGCCACGCTCACCGGCGCGGCGCGCATCGCGCTCGGCCCGGACCTTCCCGCGCTGTTCGCCAACAACGATGAAGCCGCCGACCGCGTGATCGCCGCCGGCCGCGCGGTGAGCGATCCGCTGTGGCGCCTGCCGTTGTGGCGTCCGTACCGCAAGATGCTGGAGTCGTACCTCGCCGACATGGCCAACTCCGGTCCGTCGCGCCACGCCGGTGCGATCACCGCTGCGCTGTATTTGGAGCGTTTCGTTCCGGAGACGACGCCGTGGCTGCATCTGGATACCTACGCGTGGAACGACGCGGATCGTCCCGGTCGCCCGCGTGGTGGCGAGGCGCTGGGCCTGCGTGCGTTCTTCGCGTTCCTGCAGCAGCGCTACAAGGGCTGATCTTCAATCACCGGCACACGCCCGCGCCGCGGGTGTGTACCGGGTCATTTCAGCTTGCGGGTCAGCTTGCGCGGCCGCTGTCCGCCACCATCGCTCTTGTACGCAGACACGCCCAGGAATTCGGCCAGCTCGACGGCGAAAGCCTCGTCCGCCCGGGTATCACCGTGATCCGTGCGTGCGAGCAAACGCCCCTGTCCGTACTCGATAAACGTGCGATAGCGCAGTTTGTATTCGAAGACCAAGGACACCCGCTGCGGCTGCGCAAGCGACAGCGGCCAGCGCCATAGCGTGGCCTGCCCGTCCTTCGCCACCACCAGAGGCATGCGACCGGCGATGGCCTTGATCGCGCGATAAAGGGCGATAGCCACGACCGTCGTCGCCATCGTGAACAGGCCGAACCAGTCGCCGGTAGCGGGGGCTGCGTGCGTCATCGCGGCGTACATCATGCTGGCGAGGGCGAGCATCAACAGCACGGTCAATGCGTCTACCCACGACATCACCCTCCATCCGGGCGATGAGCGGACCACGAATCGGTCAAGGGAATCATCGGGAGTCATGGAGCGCATTTATGCAGCGATGCCGCCCCTTGAGCAACGCTTTCCGCCCCGCGATCGTCGCGGTGAAGACCCTAAGCACCCGATGACGCCGCGCCCTCGCCGCGCAACCTCCGCGCCAGCGTGCGCAGACCGCGCAGGATCTTCGGCACCAGCCAGAGCAGGAACAGCACGAAGATGCCCAACAGCACCAGGAACACGGCCGGGTGCTGCCACATGAGGTACATGCCGCCCAACCATGAGATGTCTTCGCCGATGCTCGCACCCCAGTTGCTGAAGGGCTCGGGGGAGGTATTGATCAGGGCACGCGCGCCGGTCTTGGCCAGATGCGTTCCCGAGGCCAGCGTGCCACCCAGCAGCGCCGCCGCAAACTGCGTACCTGCACCGGCATCGCGGAACACGCCCCAGGCCAGCAAAGCGCCCGCGGGCACGCGGATGAAGGTGTGCACGGCATCCCACACGCTGTCGAAGGCGGGCACCTTGTCGGCCAGGAACTCGCCAAGCGCCAGCACGCCGGCGGTGATCAGTACCCAGGTGTCGGTGAGCATCTGCAATCCGTCCGGCAGATGCACCACGCCCAGCCGCCCCAGCAAGCCGGCGATGAATACGGTGGCGTAGAGACGAAAGCCGCTGGCCCAGGACAAGCCGCCTGCCAGCGCGAGGTTTTGCAGCGTATCCATAGGGCAGTCTCCGGCAACGATGCGCGAACGGCCGGCTTCAAGCATGCGCGCCTTGTGCCCTGTGCCACAAGGCACGCCCGACCATGACTTTCGGCGATGCCGTCGTCGGCCATGGGGTGCCATCCTGCCGGTCTGATCCACTCAGGTACCCGCCATGTCGACACCCCGCCTGCTGTCGCTCGCCTTGTGCGCCGCGCTCGCCAGCTTCGCCCACGCCGAGGACGCCAAACCCGCCACGCAACCAACGCTCAGTGAACAGACGCTGCGTTCCGGCGGTACCCTGCCGGCGGAGCAGGCGCGTGTGAACTTCGATCACGCGGAACTGCATTTCAGCGTGGACCCGACCGCGCAGACGCTGGATGCCTCGGCAACGCTCACCTTCAGCGCACGCGAAGCCACCGACGTGTTGCTGCTGGATCTGGACAACAACCTCACCATCCATCGCCTGGCAGTAAATGGCCACGCGATGGCCGCCGGCACCTGGGGCAATCCGGACGGACGCCTGCGCATCGCGTTGCCCAAGCCGCTGGCCAAGGGCGGCAAGGTGACGGTCGAGATCGCCTATGGCGGCAGGCCGCACGTCGCGAAGAAGGCGCCATGGGATGGCGGCTTCGTGTGGAGCCATACCGACGACGGGCAGCCGTGGATCGCCACGGCGGTGGAAGGCGAAGGTTGCGACTTGTTCTGGCCATGCATCGACCATCCGCAGGGCAAACCCGATCTGGTCGACACCTACATCACCGTGCCCAAGTCGCTCGCCGCCCCGGGCAATGGCCTGCTGGTCGACATCAAGGAACACGGCGACACGCACACCTATCACTGGCGCGCGAAACACCCGACCACGTACGCCATCTCGATCAACATTGGCCCGTTCGACGTGCTGAAAGGCAACTACCACAGCCGCTACGGCAACACGATCCCGATGCAGATGTGGTACCTGCGCGGCCACGAGGCACAGGCCAAGCAATTGTTCACCGAGTTCCCACGCATGCTCGATTTCTTCGAGCAGGAGATCGGCCCCTACCCCTTCGGCGACGAGAAGATGGGCGTGGTCGAAACGCCGCACCTGGGCATGGAGCACCAGACCATCAATGCCTATGGCAACGGCTACCCGCGCGGCGAATACGGCTTCGACTGGCTGCTACAACACGAGTTCTCGCATGAGTGGTTCGGCAACCAGGTGACCAATGCCGACTGGGACGACATGTGGATCCACGAAAGCTTCGGCACCTACATGCAGCCGCTGTATGGCCAATACCTGTATGGCGACATGCCGTATTTCTCGATGCTGCAGAAAGAGCGCAGCGCAGTGAAGAACGCGTACCCCATCGTGAAGGGGCAAAGCCAGTACGAGGAAGAGGTCTACGACGCCGAGCACGGCCCGGGCAACGACATCTACGTCAAGGGTTCGCTGATGCTGCACACGCTGCGGCAGATGATCGGCGATGACGCCTTCTTCGAAAGCATCCGCCGTCTGGTATACGGACGCCCCGACCCGAAGCCCGGCAACTTCACGCCGCACTACGCGACGACGAGCGACTACATCGACATCGTCAACCAGGTGAGCGGCCGCGACCTCCACTGGTTCTTCGACGTGTACCTGCGCGAAGCCGCCCTGCCGAAACTGGAGACGCGCCACGAGGGCAACACCTTGTCGCTGCACTGGCAGGTACCCCACGACAAGCCGTTCCCGATGCCGGTGGAGGTGCAAGTGGGCGACAAGCTCGTGACCGTGCCGATGAACGGCGGCGATGCCTCGATTCCCGTGCCCGCCGGCGCGCTGGTCATCATCGACCCACGCAGCAAGGTGCTGCGCGAGATGCCGCATTTCGCCGAGTACCAGCAGTGGAAGAAGGAAGAAGAGGAGAAGAAGGCCAAGGCGGCGAAGTAACGCCCTGCCGTCCTTTCGATGCCGCGCAACCGGGGTGCGATAGCCTGACGGAGCGGCAAACCTGCCGCCTTGCGGTCGCGCATCGGGAGCACAGCCTTCGCAGGCCTCACTATTCAGGCAAAGAAAAAGGCGGCCCAGGGGCCGCCTTTTTCATGGATCGAACAATCACCGATCAGTGCGATGCAGGACTCTGCGACTGCGGCTTCTCCGGCGTCGCCGCGGCCGTGTTCGCGCTGATGTTGGAGAACTTGCCACCGTAGGGCAGCACTTCCGCCGCCAGCTTGGCGTCGCCCTTGATGAGGCCCACGGCGTCGAACAGGATGTGCGCGGTCTCGTTCAACTGTGGATCGGCCGCCTTCTTGGCGTCCTTCTCCTGCTGCAGCTCGCTCTTGAGGCTGCGCTCGTTGGCATTGAGGCCGTCATCCAGTGCATCGGAGCCGTTGTCGAGGTCCGTGTTGCCGTCGATCGCCTTGTGGCGGGCACGGAAATCGGCCTGGATGGCGTCCAGGTCCTTCCGCTCGGTTTCGCGCTGGGCGAAGTTGAGCGAAATGGTGGTCTTGTCGCGCATCTTCTTGTACTGCGCCAACTCGTCGAGCATGAGCTTCCACGCCGGCGACTTCGCCGCGCGGGCGTCATGCCTGGTCGTGAGCTGGCCCAGGTAGGCCTTCAGGTCGGCGACCGGCTTGTAGTCGGCCGGCGCGATCTGCGTCCACGGCAGCGCGTTGTCGTAGGTCGACTCGCCGAAGTCCTTCTCGTCGCCGTTCTTCGGGAACTGGATGTCCGGAGTCACGCCCTTGAGCTGGGTGGAACCGCCGTTGATGCGGAAGAATTCCTGGATGGTCATCTTCAGCTCGCCGAACTGCGGCTTCTCGCTGTTGTTGCGAGTAAAGCGGTCAAGGTCGACCAGGTTCTGCACAGTGCCCTTGCCGAAGGTCGGCTGGCCGACGATCAGGCCACGGCCGTAGTCTTGGATGGCCGCCGCGAAGATTTCCGACGCCGAGGCCGAACCACGATTGACCAGCACGGCCATGGGGCCACTCCAGGACATGCCCGGATCGTCATCGCCCTGCACCTGCACTTCGCCGCGCGCATCGCGCACCTGCACCACCGGACCCTGGTCGATGAACAGACCGGTGAGTTCGTTGGCTTCGGCCAGCGAGCCGCCGCCGTTGTTGCGCAGATCCATCACCACGCCTTCCACGCCCTCGGCCTTCAGCTCGCCGAGCAGCTTGGCCACGTCACGGGTGGCGCTCTTGAAGTCCTTGTCGCCTTCGCGGCGCGCACCGAAATCGGAGTAGAAGCTCGGCAGGTCGATCACGCCGATCTTGCGCGTGACGCCGGCATCCTTGATCTCGATGACCTTCTTCTTGGCGGCCTGCTCCTCGATGCTCACCTTCTGGCGAACCAGGCTGATGAGCTCGTGCTTGCCGTCCACGCCGGCATCGGCCGGAAGGATCTCCAGGCGTACCGTGGTGTTCTTTTTGCCGCGGATATGCTTGACCACGTCGTCCAGGCGCCAGCCGATGACGTCGGTCATCGGGCCGCTGGTGCCTTCGCCGATGGCGACGATGCGGTCACCCACGTGGACCTTGCCCGACTTGGCGGCCGGGCCAGCCGGCACGACTTCGCGGATGGCGGTGTACTCGTCGCGCGCCTGCAGCACGGCGCCAATACCTTCCAGCGAGAGCTTCATGGAGATATCGAAGTTCTCCGCCGCACGGGGGCCGAGGTAGTCGGTGTGCGGATCGGTGGATTCGGCATAGGCGTTCATGAAGGACTGGAACGCGTCCTCGCCGTCGAGCTGCTTCACGCGATCGATGTAGCCGGCGTAGCGCTTGTCGAGCGTCTTGCGGATCTCGTCGTCGCCCTTGCCGGCGAGCTTCAGGCGCAGCCAGTCGTTCATGGTGCGCTCGCGCCACAAGGTATCGAGTTCAGCCTGATCCTTCGGCCAGTCGACCTTCTTGCGGTCGTAGCTATAGGTTTCGTTGGTGTTGAAGTCGAAACCCTGCTTCAGCAGGCCGCGCGCATAGTTCATGCGCTCGATGGCGCGCGTGATGTACAGGTTGAACATCGAGAACGGACCGGTCAGGTCCTGGTTCCAGATGGCGTCGTCCATCTGCGTCTTCAGCGGCGCGAACTTGGCGAGATCGGCCTGGGTGAAGAATACCTTCTCGCCGTCGAGGCTATCGAGGTACGCCTTGTAGATCTTCTGCGACATGGCGTCGTCGAGCGGCTTCGCGTCGTAGTGGAAGCGCGTGAGGAAGCGAGCCGACAACTGCGCTGCCTGCGCCTGCGTCGTGGTGGGCTTGAGCGGCAGCGTGGAGAACTTGCGCGGCGCCGTGGTATCGAGATCGGCGGCGGACTGCGCGTACGCACCGGCACCGGTAACAGCGAGGGCAAACAGCAGGGCGAGCGAGGGGCGCAGTTTCATAGGATCTCTGTGAGCTCTTCAAGCGTGCTCGGTGACACCTGCGGCGTGAGCCTGCAGGTCGGCGTGATAAGACGAACGCACCAACGGACCGGACGCGACGTGATGGAAACCCATCGCTTCGCCGGCTTCGCGCAGGGATTCGAATTCGTCCGGCGTCCAGTAACGGATGACCGGATGGTGGTGCGGCGTGGGCTGCAGGTACTGGCCGATGGTGATCATGTCCACGTCGTGCGCGCGCAAGTCGCGCATGGTCTCGAGCACCTGCTCCATCGTTTCACCCAGGCCCAGCATGATGCCGGACTTGGTCGGAACCTCCGGATGCTGCGCCTTGAAGCGCTTGAGCAGGTCCAGCGACCACTGGTAGTCGGCGCCCGGGCGCACTTCGCGATACAGGTGCGGCACGGTTTCCAGGTTGTGGTTGAACACGTCCGGCGGGAAGTCCTTCAACACTTCCAGCGCGCGCTCCATGCGGCCCTTGCCGCGGAAGTCGGGCGTGAGGATCTCGATCTTGATGTCCGGCGCCGCATGACGCGTCGCACGGATGCAGGCGGCGAAGTGCTCGGCGCCGCCGTCGCGCAGGTCGTCGCGATCCACCGAGGTGATCACCACGTACTTCAGGCGCATGTCGCGAATGGTCTCGGCCAGGCGCGCCGGCTCCAGCGGATCGGGCGCGGCCGGGCGGCCATGGGCCACGTCGCAGAACGAGCAGCGGCGGGTGCATACCTCGCCGAGGATCATGAAGGTGGCGGTGCCCTTGCTGAAACACTCGTGGATGTTCGGGCAGGAGGCTTCCTCGCACACCGTGACCAGCGAGTTCTCGCGCAGGCGCGACTTCAGCTGCTGCACGGCGTTGCCTTGCGGCAGGCGCACGCGGATCCAGCTCGGCTTGCGCAACGTGGGAACGCTGGTGTCGAAACCCGCGCGGTTCAGCCCGATCTTGTCGTTGCCGAGCTGCTTCTCGACGGGAGCGCCGACAACACTGATCGGAATGGCCTTGGAGGTGGAAATTTCGCTCATGTAGGCAGACTCAGACCGCTACGCGAGCGGGTAGTTCAGGGAGGATGGGGGGCGCGGCCTCGGCGACGAAATCGAACTGGCGGCAGAACTCATCCACCAGGGCGTCCTCGACGTCCGACAGGCGCGACGGACCGCCCAAGTCTAGCACCTGAGTGACCTCCAAGCCCTTGTAGCCACAAGGGTTGATGCGGTGGTACGGCTCAAGGTCCATGTTCACGTTGAAGGCCAGGCCATGGAAACTGCAGCCGCGACGGACCCGCAAGCCCAGCGCCGCCACCTTGGCGCCCGCCACGTAGACGCCGGGGGCGCCCTCCAGGCGGTCGGCACCGATGTTCCAGTGGCCCAGGGTATCGATGATGGCCTGCTCGATCTTGTGGACCAGCTCGCGCACGCCCACGCCAACGCGGCGCAGGTCGATCATGGGATACGCGACGATCTGCCCGGGGCCGTGGTAGGTCACCTGGCCGCCACGATCGACGTGGATCACCGGAATGTCGCCGGGCGCCAGCACGTGCTCGGTCTTGCCGGCCTGGCCGAGGGTGAACACGGGGTCGTGCTCAAGCAGCCAGAGCTCGTCGGGCGTATCGGGCCCCCGGTTGTTGGTGAACTGGCTCATCGCCTCCCAGGTCGCCTCGTAAGGCTGGCGACCGAGACGACGGACTTTGAGCGGCAGGGACATGGGGAATGACCTGGGGACGGAGCTGATTATCTGCGGTCGTGAGATGGTGCTTGCAAGGGCTGGAAGTCACCACCGTCCCGGCGGGCACGGCCGGCCCGCGGGGGATCGGGGGCGTCTCAACGCCCCCGGTATGTCAAAGCGTGTAGCGGATGTCCGGATCGGCCCGCAGCGAGGCGTGGGCCCGGTCGTACTGCTCGCGGTTCTCGGCGCGGAAGCTCACGGTCACCGAGATGAAGTTGCCCTCACGCGAGTGGCGGTGCTTCACCGTCTCATGCAGCACATGCACGCCGATGCCTTCCAGGATCTGCGGCACGCGGGCCTGGAGGTCCGCATTGGCGTTGCCCATGGCGGTGATTTCGAACTCGCCCGGGAACTGGAAACCCTGGCCTTCCTGCTGGGCTTCGATAGAGTCGATATCGCGCATCAGTGCACCTCCGTCACTTGGTCTCGTCGGGCTTCTTGTCGCTGTGGAACCACAGCATGATGCTGTCCCACAAGCGGCCGAAGAACCCGGCCTGCGGTGCATCGGCGAGCGCGATCAGCGGCACGTTCTGCACCGGTTGGCCGTCCAGCGTGACGCGCAGCGTACCCACCTGCTGGCCCTTGGTGAACGGGGCAACCAGGGTAGCCGGCACGTCCAGCGTCGCCTTCAACTTGTCGTAGTCGCCGCGCTTGACGGTGACCAGCACGTTGTCCGCCACGCCCAGCGGGAGCTGGTTGGACTGGCCCTTCCACAGCTTCGGCGTCGCCAGCGGCTTGTTGCCGTCATACAGCTTGTGCGTCTCATAGAAACGGAAACCGTAGCTCATCAACGCCATCGCGGCATCGGCACGGGTCTTCTCGTTGGTCGAGCCCATCACGATGGCGATCATGCGCGCGTCGCCCTGCTTGGCCGAGGCGGCCAGGCAGAAGCCCGCAGCAGCGGTGTGGCCGGTCTTGATGCCGTCGACGGTCGGGTCACGCCACAGCAGCAGGTTGCGGTTGTGCTGCTTGATGCCGTTCCACTCGAAGTCCTTGATCGCAGAGATCGCGTAGTCCTCGGGGAAGTCGTGGATCAGCGCACGCGAAAGGATCGCGATGTCGCGCGCCGTGCTGTAGTGGTTGGCGATCGGGTAGCCCGATGCATTCTGGAAGTTCGTGTTGGTCATGCCCAGCTGCTTGGCATAACCGTTCATCAGGCCGGCAAAGGCCTGCTCCGAGCCGGCGGTGTGTTCGGCCAGCGCGATGGCGGCGTCGTTGCCGGACTGGATGATCAGGCCGTACAGCAGGTCCTTCAGCGGCACCTGGCTGTTGAGCTTGAGGAAGCTGGTGGAGCCGTCGGTGCCGGCACCGCCGCTGCGCCACGCGTTCTCGCTGATGTTCACCGGATCGGTCATGTGGACCTTGCCGTTGGCCACCTCGGCCGAGACCACGTAGTCGGTCATGATCTTGGTGATGGATGCCGGCTCGACGCGCAGGTCGGGCTCCTTCGACGCCAGCACCTGGCCGGTGGCGTAATCCATCAGCACCCAGGCCTTGCCATCCACGTCCGGCGGCGGCGGCACCGGCGCCTCGGGCGCGACCGGGCGCGGCACCGGAACGGGCTTGGGCGGGGTCTGCTGGGCAACGGCCGTGCCGACGACCAAGGCGGCGACGGCAAGCGAGGAAAGGGTACGGCGGATCAGGTTCATCGTTCGGTTCGGTCCAATGGCTATCGCGGCGCCGAAGCACCGCAAGTTTCAATCAATACGTCAGTCTACCGCGACCTGCGGCCGGGGCAGCCCCATATTCTCGATGCGCGAGGTGACATCGTCGGCCTGGTCGACGCCAGCGAGCGGCCCCACGCGCACGCGCCGAATACTGCGGCCGTTGATTTGGGCATCCACCACCTGTACCGGCGCAAAATTGGCGGCGCGCAATTGCTGTGCCACCCGCTCGGCGTTGGTGGCGTCAGAGAATGCACCCACTTGCAGGTAAATTCCTGGCCCCGGGCTGGCAGGTTTGGGCGGCGGCGGTGGCGGCGGCAGGGTTTGCGCGGTCAGCGGCTGCGAGGGATCGATGGCGCGCACCTCCACCAGCCCCGTACCCTTGGGCCACACGCCGATGCGCACAGCCGCGGCGTAGGACAGGTCGATCACGCGGTTTTCGTGGAACGGGCCGCGATCGTTGATGCGCACGATCACGCTCTTGCCGTTCTCCAGGTTGGTCACGCGCGCATAGCTGGGAATGGGCAGCGTCTTGTGCGCGGCGCTGAACTGGTACATGTCGTAATCCTCGAGACTCGAGGTTTTGTACCCGTGGAACTTGTTGCCGTAGAACGAGGCGATGCCGCGTTCCACATAGCCGTTGGGCGAAGCCAGCACGTTGTAGGTCTGGCCCAGCACGGTGTACGGCGACTTGTTGCCATACAGCGCGCGCGGCTCCACCTTCGGCACGGGCTCGGGCAGCTTGGCGATGACTTCGGGCGGCGGACCTCCGGGCACGCTGTCCGCGTCGTCGCGATAGCGGCTGTTCTGCGGGCGGCTGATGTCGTCGTTGATGCCGCCGCGCGACGACGAGCCACCATTCGTACCGGACCATTTCGAGCCACGCGAGGACGAGGACGAACTCGCCCCCGCACCTGAGCCCGACGTGGAGGGACGGGTCTTGCCGCCGCTGCAACCAGCCAGCAGCGCCATCAGCAGGAGTGGCAGCGCAAGCCGCCATCTCATTGCGTGGCGTCCATCCCGTTCGCCCCTTCCGCAATCGCCTGCGCGAGCTGGTGCACCGCCAGTGCATAGAGCGGACTGCGGTTGTAGGTGGTGATCACGTAGAAATTCTGGAAGGTGAACCAGTACTCCGTGCCATCGGTGCCCTGCAGCGACTGCAGGCTGCTGGGCTGCGCGGGATTGATCGACTGCACGGGCGCGTAGCCCCACGCCTCGAGCTGTTCGACCGGCCATTGCGGTTTGGAGTCCTTGACGGTGATGGGCCGGGCCGCGCCATCAGCCCGCGCCGGCGCAGCCACCGGGCCGCCGGTCTGCCAGCCGTGCTTGGCGAAGTAGTTGGCGACGCTGGCGAAGATGTCAGGCAGCGAGTTCTTCAGGTCGATGCGGCCATCGCCGTCGGCGTCCACGCCGAAGTCGCGGATGCTGGACGGCATGAACTGTCCCCAGCCCTGCGCACCCGCATACGAACCAGTGAGTGTGTCGACCGGGCCGGCGAGGTGGTTATCGGGCAGCTCGAGCAGCGTCTTGAGCTGCTCACGGAAGAAGGTCGCACGCGGCGGGTAGTACAGGCCCAGCGTCACCAAGGCATCAAGCACCTTGTACTTACCGGTGACCTTGCCGTACGAGGTTTCCACGCCGACGATGGCCACGATGTATTCGGGCGCTACGCCGTACTGCTTGCCGATGCTTTCCAGCAGCGCGCGATGCTCGCGATAGAACGCGATGCCATCGTTGATGCGCTTGGGCGTGATGAAGATCGGCCGATAGTCTTTCCAGGGCTTCGCTTCGGCCGGCCGGCTGATCGCATCGAGGATGCTCTGCTGCTTCTGCGCGCCATCCAGCAATGTGTTGAGCGAGGCCGTGCTCTTGCCTGTGTCGCGAGCCACTTCCTTGACCAGCTGATCCTGTCCGGGATGGGTTTCTGCGAGGGCCGGCATGCATGCCGTGGCGAAAAGGAGGCCCAGCGTGGCAACAAGGCGACGAGTCGGGAGCGACGCGGGAATCGAGGGCATGAATGACTTCGCTGTCGAGAATGCTACGTGGGTAGCCTAGCATGCGGATCAGCGAAAACCGCCAGTTTTACCTGAGATTTGCCGTGCCGACGGCGCTCCCCCGTGCCCGGCTACTTGTGGATCTTGCGGTTGGCGTAGATCGACATCAGCACGCCAAAGCCCGTTAGCAGCGACACGGCCGACGTACCACCGTAACTGACCAGCGGCATCGGCACGCCCACCACCGGCAGCATGCCGGCGACCATGCCACCGTTGACGAACACATACACGAAGAAGCTCATGCCGATGGCACCGGCGAGCAGGCGTGAATAAGTGTCACGCGCCTCCATGGCGATCCACAGGCATCGGCCGATGATGAAGGCATAGAGCACCATCAGGCCAATCACGCCGACCAGGCCGAACTCTTCGGAAAACACGGCGAAGATGAAGTCGGTGGTGTGCTCGGGCAGGAAGTCCAGGCGCGACTGCGTACCGTGCTGCCAGCCCTTGCCGAACAGGCCACCGGAACCCACGGCGATCTGCGACTGGATGATGTGCCAGCCATTGCCCAGCGGGTCGGACTCCGGATTGAGCAGTGTACGCACGCGATTGCGCTGATATTCGTGCAGGAAGTGCCAGGCCACGGGAACCATGGCGCCCACGGCAGCCAGCAGGCTGCCGATCTTCCACCAGCGCATGCCGGACAGGAACAGCGCGAATGCACCGGCGGCTGACACCAGCAGCGCGGTGCCCAGGTCCGGCTGTTCGGCGATCAGGCCCGCCGGAATGCCGATGAGGATGCCGACGGCAATGATGTCCTTCCAGCTCGGCGGCAGCTGCCGCGGATGCAGATACCAGGCCACCATCATCGGCATGGTGAGCTTGAGCAGCTCCGAGGGCTGGAACGACATGACGCCAAGATTCAGCCAGCGCTTGGAACCGCTGCGCACTTCGCCGATGGCTGCCACCACCAGCAGGAGGAAAATGCTGGCCGCGTAAAGCCACGGCGTCCAGGTGCGCAGGGTTTGCGGCGGGATACGCGAAATAAGCAGCACGAGCACGCCGCCCATCACAAAGCGCGCAGCCTGCCCACCGATCATGGCCATGTTGCCGCCACTGGCGCTGTAGAGCGTCGCCAGCCCCACGCCCGCGAGCGTCATCAGGCCAAGGGCCAGCGGGATATCGATACGCGGGCGCTTCGCCATGCGGCGCAGCAGTTGCACCAGTCGCGCCTGGAGTTCGTCGATCACGGGTTGCCTCCATCGTCAGGCGGTGCGGCGCTGGAACTGTCGGCAGGGACCGCGGGCATGACGGATATGTCGGCGGGTGAGACGACGGGGTTGTCTTCGGGCGTGTCGGGAGCGCTGGAGGCCCCTGCGGGCGAGCCCTCCGGATTCTTCGCAGGCACGGGACCACCGGTCGACGCCAGCCACGCTTCCATCACCTTGCGCGCGATCGGGCCGGCATCCGCCGCACCCCAGGCACCCGATTCCAGCATCGCCACCACGGCGATTCGCGGTGCTTCCGTCGGGGTGTAGGCGATGAACCAGGCACGGTGTCGCGTCGCCAGATAGGCCAGGTTCTTGTTGGTGTCGTACTCGTTGCTGCGACGCGAGAAACGTTCCGCCGTGCCGCTCTTGCCGGCGACCCTGAGTGGAAATCCCTTGAAGACGCCGGCTTGTTGAGCGGTACCGCCCTGGCCGTACACCACGGCTTCCATGCCCTCGTTCACGACATCCCAATCGTTCGGCTTGCGAATCAGCGAAGGTCCCGCCGGCGGATTGGGCAGCGGCACGGGGCGCTGCTTCACTTCCTGCGTGGACATGACCAATCGCGGCGCGTACGGCGTGCCGTGCCCCGCGAAGGTGGCGGTGGCATGGGCAAGCTGAAGCGCGGTGACGTTCCAATAGCCCTGGCCGATGCCGGCAATCACGGTTTCGCCCTGGAACCACGGGTACTTGCTGCGTGTGGCCTTCCATTCGCGCGATGGCAGGATGCCCTCAGCCTCGCCCAACAGGTCGATGCCGGTCTTTTTGCCGAAACCCAGGCTGCCCATCCAACTGGCGAGGCGATCGATGCCCATGTCCAGCGCGAGCTTGTAGAAGTAGGTGTTAGTGGACAGTTGGATGGCCCGCACCATGTTCACCGTGCCGTTACCGCCGCGCACGTCGTCGCGATAGCAGCGCTGCTGACCGGGGATGCAGAACTCGCCGGTCGACAACACCGTGTCCCCGGGACGGCGAACGCCCAACTCCAGACCACCGAGCGCCAGGAACGGCTTCACTGTCGAGCCCGGCGGGTAAGCGCTCTTCAGGGCACGATTGAGCAGCGGCTTGTCTTCGGCCGTCATGTAGCCCGTGTAGTCCGCCTTGCTGATGCCGTTGACGAACAGGTTCGGGTCGAAGCTCGGCACGCTGACCATGGCCAACACCTGGCCGTTGCGCGGATCGATGGCCACGGACGAACCGGGACGTCCCTGGAAGGCATCGGTGGCGGCCTTCTGCACGCGCAGGTCGATGCTCAGATAGAGGTTCTTGCCGGGCGTGGGCGCATGGGTTTCCAGCACGCGCTGCACGCGGCCGTCGGCGTTCACCTCGACCAGTTCGTAGCCGGGCTCGCCGTGCAGCATGTCCTCATAGGAGCGCTCCAGGCCGCTGCGCCCCACGTGGCTGGTGCCCTTGTAGCGATCCGGATCCAGCCGCGTCATGTCGTCCGCATCGATGCGGCTGACGTAACCCACCACGTGTGCGAACAAGGGGCCATACGGGTAGCGGCGGGTGAGGTAGGGCACCACGTCCACCCCAGGGAAACGCCAGCGGTTGATCGCGAAGCGGTCGATCTCGTCCTCGGTGAGGTGCAGCTTGAGCGGCACGCTGTCGAAGCGTCGGTTCTGCTTGAGCTGCTTGCGGAAGGCCTCGATGTCACCCTCGTCCAGCGGCACCACCTCGCGGATGGCGGACAGCATGGCAGGCATGTTCTTCACCTGCTCGGGCACCACTTCCAGACGGAAAGCCGGCACGTTGTCGGCTAGCAAAACACCGCTGCGGTCGAAGATGAGCCCTCGTGACGGCGGAATGGCGCGTGGCTTCACGCGGTTGTTTTCCGAACGCAGCGCGAACTCGTCGTGGCGCTGCACCTGCAGGTACTGGTAGCGCGCCACCAGCACGCCCAGCCCGATCAGGATCAGCGCAAAACCCACCATGGCGCGCACGCGGAACAGCGTGGCTTCGCCACGGGTGTCCTTGATGGAGCGTCGGCGGTGGGCCATGGCGTTACTGGATGCGCAGGCGCATGCGCAGGTCGTCCATGAGCAGGAACAGGAACGGCCAAAGCGCGGCGCCGACGAACGGCGAGATCCACCACGTCGCCGGCGGCAACGCGTCACCCGCAAAGGTGCGCACGATCAGCAGCAGCACGCGGTCATTCAGCAACAAGGCCAGTACAGCCAGCGTTTGCTGCCACATCGGGAAGAAGCGCAGGCGCGAACGAAAACGCAGCACGATGAACACCATGGCGCATAGGCGCATGGCCTGCTCGCCCAGTAGCACGCCATCGAGCAGGTCCGCGCACAGGCCCACGACGAAGGCCAGGCCCAGGGTGACGCGATCACCGGACTCCAGCGACCAATACAGCAGGAACAGCGCCGGCCAGTACGGCTTGAACGGCTGCAACGGGGCGGGCAGCGGAATCAGCATGGATAGCACGGCAAACACCAACGTGCCCACGAACCACAGCAGACTGACGCGAGGTTTGCTCATGGCTGCGTCGCAGGAGTCGTGGAGGCGGCCGGCGTCGTGGCCGGTGCGGCGCCGGGGCGCGTCGGCAGCGCGGCGCTACTCGCCGGGACCGGCGCAGGAGCGAAATCAGCCGGCGGGCCGGCGGGTACGGCAGGCTCCGGCGGCCCCACCGGTTCGGCGAGGTCGTGCAACAGGAGCACGTTGTCGCTGCGATCCAGGTCGGCCGCAGGCCGCGCACGCCCTTCCAGGAACAGGCCAGATGCCGCCGGTTCCACGGTCTGGATCTCGCCCACGGGGAAGCCCGGTGGGAAACGCCCGCCCAGACCCGAGGTCAGCAGCTTGTCACCGGGATGCACGTCGGCAGCCATCGAGATATTCGGCAGGCTCAGCAGGTCGCCTTCGCGTGTGCCGTAGGCCACTGTGCGCAGACCGGTACGCTCGATCACCACCGGAATGGCATGGTCCGGATCGGTCACCAGCATCACCAGCGAGGTGCGCGGCATGACCTGCACCACCTGCCCTATCACGCCATGCGCATCGATCACCACCTGGCCCGTCTTCACGCCATCATGCGAACCGAGGTTGACCAGCAGGCGATGGCTGTAGACGCCAAGGTCCACGTCAATGACGCGGGCGAGCTGCACGTTGAGGTCAAGGCTGTGCTGGGTGTCCAGCAGTTGCTTCAGGCGCTCGTTCTGTTCCGCCACGGCGGCCATGCGATTGAGCTTGGCATTGGCCAGCAACAGGTCTTCACGCAGGCGCTGATTCTGCTCGGTAAGCATCTTGCGGTCGGAAAAGGCCACGCTGAGGGTACGCATGCCGGACGCAGGCAGGCTGGCAAGCCGGTATACGGGCTCCACCAGCACCGACGTCGCGTAGCGCAGGCGCCAGATCCAGCCGTTCCGATGGTCGAGCACCATCAGCACCATGGCCAGCGCGAGATAAAGAATGAGCCTGAGTGTACCGGCGACCGTGCCGGCAAACAGGGGCGAGGATTCCTCGCGCGCAAGCGCCATGGCTTAACCCACCCCTGTCGTGTGGATTACTCGGGAGCGAAGAAGTCGCTGCCGTGCTGATCGATCAGCTCCAGCGCCTTGCCACCACCACGGGCCACGCAAGTCAGCGGCTCGTCGGCCACCTGCACGTGCAGGCCGGTTTCCTCGGAGATCAGGCGATCCAGGTCACGCAGCAGGGCGCCACCACCGGTGAGCACGATGCCGCGCTCGGCGACGTCGGAGCACAGTTCCGGCGGGGTCTGCTCGAGGGCCGACTTCACCGCGGCCACGATGCCCGACAGCGGCTCGTGCAGCGCTTCCAGCACCTCGTTGGAGTTGATCGTGAACATGCGCGGCACGCCCTCAGCGAGGTTACGGCCGGAGATCTCGATCTCCTTCACGTCGGTCTGCGGGAAGGCGCAGCCGATTTCCAGCTTGATGCGCTCGGCCGTCGACTCGCCGATCAGCGTGCCGTGGTTGCGGCGCACGTAGTTGATGATGGCCTCGTCAAAGCGGTCGCCGCCCACGCGCACGGACTGCGAGTAGACGATGCCGTTGAGCGAGATCACGGCCACTTCGGACGTGCCGCCACCGATATCCAGCACCATCGAACCGCGAGCCTCATGCACCGGGATGCCCGCGCCGATCGCAGCGGCCATCGGCTCCTCGATCAGGAACACGTCGCGCGCACCTGCGCCTTCGGCCGATTCCTTGATGGCGCGGCGCTCCACCTGGGTGGACCCGCACGGCACGCAGACCAGCACGCGCGGACTCGGGCGCAGCATGCGCGACTTGTGCACCTGCTTGATGAAGTGCTGCAGCATCGCCTCGGTCATCGAGAAGTTGGCGATCACGCCGTCCTTCATCGGGCGCACCGTGGCAATGTTGCCCGGCGTACGACCCAGCATCTTCTTGGCGTCGCTGCCGACGGCAGCCACGGCACGCGGGCCGCCTGGGCCGCGGTCCTGGCGGATGGCAACCACCGACGGTTCGTTCAGCACAATGCCCTGCCCCCTTACGTAAATAAGGGTATTGGCCGTGCCAAGGTCGATCGAAATGTCGTTGGAGAAAAATCCGCGAAACTTCTTGAACATGGGTCCGCCGCGCGCCGGCTGTGGCTAAAAAGTAAGCGCGCCAGTCTAGTCAGCAAACCCCAGGACCGCAAGGACAATCTCGTTAAGAAAGCCTTTATTTACGCTGTGATAGCCGGTTTTTGTGCGTCGTTCCGCACGGGTGGCCATCGCAAGAAAGTCGCAGTCGCGCCCCAATGCCAGTATGATCTGGAACTTTGAGCCAGGCCGGCCCAAGTGCCGCCCGGACTGCCATCCATCTGCCAGGGAATATCCTCGCATCATGTCTGCCGTCATCTGCGGATCGCTCGCCTACGACACCATCATGGTGTTCCAGGATCAGTTCAAGAACCACATCCTGCCGGACCAGGTGCACATCCTGAATGTGTCGTTCTTGGTGCCGCGGATGCGCCGCGAATTCGGTGGATGCGCCGGCAACATCGCCTACAACTTGAAGCTGCTCGGCGCGGATCCGCTGCCGGTCGCGACGGTGGGCCAGGATTTCGGTCCGTACGAAGCGCACATGCAGAAGTGCGGCATCCGCCTGGATTACGTCCGTGTGTTCGACGACCAGTTCACGCCGCAGTGCTTCATCACCACCGACCTGGACAATAACCAGATCACGGCCTTCCATCCGGGTGCGATGCTGAGCGCGCATACCAATCACGTGCGTGACATTCCGGAGATCAGCTTCGCCATCGTGGCGCCGGATAGCCGCGACGCTATGCTGCAGCACGTCGACGAATTCGCCGCGCGCGGCGTACCCTTCATCTTCGACCCGGGCCAGGCAATGCCGCTGTTCGACGGCGCCGAGTTCCGCTCGATGATCGAGAAGGCGACCTACGTCATCGTCAACGACTACGAGTCGCAGTTGCTGCAGCAGCGCACCGGCTGGAACGCGCAGGAGATCGCCTCGCGCGTGAAGGCGTACATCGTCACCCTTGGCCCGCGCGGCTCGCAGATCCACACCGAAGGCATGACCCACGAGATTCCGCCGGCGCGCGAGCGCCAGGTGGTGGATCCGACCGGCTGTGGCGACGCGTATCGCGCCGGCCTCATCTTCGGCATCATGAAGGGCAAGGATTGGCCGACTGTCGGCCGCATGGCCTCGTTGATGGGTGCGCTCAAGGTGGAGCATCCAGGCACGCAGAACCAGCACTTCGATTACGCGCAGTTTTCGGCGGAATTCAAGGAACAGTTCGGCTACGCGATCGACTGAAGATAGCCGTCCATACGGCTGTTCGATCGGTCATCGCAAGTACAAGGCCTCCTTCGCGGAGGCCTTGTTCGTTTCAGTCGACGCGAAATCCCATGGTGGCGTTGACCGCGTCCTGCCAGCCCCGATAGAGCCGGCTTCGCTCCTCTTCGCGCATAACCGGCATAAAGCGGCGATCGACTTGCCAAAGTCCGGCAATCTCCTCGCAGCTCTCCCAGAAGCCGACAGCCAGGCCCGCGAGATAGGCGGCACCCAGTGCGGTGGTCTCCTGCACGCGCGGACGTAGTACCGGCACGCCCAGCATGTCGCTCTGGAATTGCGCCATGAAGTCATTGCCAATGGCGCCGCCGTCCGCGCGCAGTTCCTTCAGCGCGATACCTGCGTCTGCTTCCATCGCAGTGAGCACATCGCGCGATTGATACGCCATGGATTCGAGCGCCGCGCGCACGAAGTGCTCCTTGCTGGTGCCACGACTCAACCCGAACACCGCACCGCGCACATCGCTGCGCCAGTAGGGCGCGCCGAGCCCCACGAAGGCAGGGACCATGTAGACGCCTTCACTGGAGGCGACTCGCTCCGCATACGCCTGCGAGTCCGAGGCCTTGCCCAGCATTCGCAATCCATCGCGTAGCCATTGGATCACCGAGCCGGCCACGAAGATGCTGCCCTCCAACGCATAGTCGACGCGATCACCGAGCTGCCAGGCGATGGTCGTCAGCAATCCATGGCTGGAAGGCACCGCCTGCTCGCCGGTGTGCATCAACATGAAACAGCCGGTGCCATAGGTATTCTTGGCCATACCCGGACTGAAACACGCCTGGCCGAACAACGCGGCCTGTTGATCGCCCGCCACGCCGGCGATCGGCACGCTCGCACCGAAAAACTGCGTAGGCGAGGTTTGTGCGTAGATCTCGCTGCTGGAACGCACTGCGGGAAGCATCGCGCGCGGGATATTCAGCATGGCGAGCAGATCGTCATCCCACGCGCGACGATGAATGTCGTAGAGCAAAGTGCGCGCAGCGTTGCTTACGTCGGTAACGTGTGCCGCCCCACCGCTTAGATTCCAGATCAGCCAGCTATCGATCGTGCCGAACAGCAACTCGCCGCGCTCGGCGCGCGCCTGTGCGCCGTCCACATGATCGAGGATCCAGCGCAACTTCGTGGCGGAGAAATATGCGTCGATCAGGAGTCCCGTGCGCTCGCGCACCAGAGACGCATACCCGCCCTGTCGCAACCGCTCGCAGATCTCCGCGCTCTGGCGCGACTGCCAGACAATGGCATTGTGAATGGGCTGGCCAGTGGCCCGATCCCATACCACCGTGGTTTCACGTTGGTTGGTGATGCCGATGGCCGCGATGTCAGCGAGTTCCACCTGCGTATTGGCGAGCAGCTCGGTGACGGTCACCAGCACGCTGGTGAGAATCTCGCGCGGGTTGTGCTCTACCCAACCTGGCTGGGGGAAAATCTGCGCAAACTCGCGCTGAGCCGTGCCGACCACGGAACCCGAGTGATCGAACAGAATGGCCCGGGAGCTTGTCGTTCCCTGGTCGAGGGCCAGGATGTAACGCTGTTTCACGCCCGGTTGCTCCTGCACGCGCTTGGCTAACGCGCCAAGCGTAACAACAACGGCCCCGAATGCACGGGGCCGTTGAGGCGCTTAGTGCGCGGCCACCTTGTCGCCCGGCTGCATGATGCGATCGATGAAGGCCAGCGCGAGCGCCGACACCACGAACGCAAGATGCAGCAGGACCTGCCACTTGATGGTTTCGGCATCGAGAGACGCGGCCTTTATGAAGGTCGCAAGCAGGTGGATCGACGAGATGCCGATGATGGCCATGGCGAGCTTCACCTTCAGCACAGTCGCGTTCACATGCGACAACCACTCCGGCTGATCCGGGTGGCCATCCAGCCGCAAACGGGACACGAAGGTTTCGTAGCCACCGACGATCACCATGACCAGCAGGTTGGAGATCATCACCACGTCGATCAGCCCCAACACGGTCAGCATGATCGTCGTTTCCGGACTGTCCGCCGCCGCACCGGGCGCAATGTGTCCGAACAAGGTCGCATCAACGAGATGCCAGAGTTCGCGCACAAACTGCACGACGTAGATCGCCTGGGCGACGATCAGGCCCAGGTACAGAGGTAGCTGCAGCCAGCGGGAAGAGAAAATCAGATAAGGGAGCGGACCAAGGCGGCTCTTTTGAGGAGTCGTCATGCGTATCACGTCGTCAGAATGGGGATCAGGAATGATCGCAAATTCTTGCGTCAACAGATACACGGCCGAGCGACCCCGTTCATGTGCATGTTGGTCGAAGTGCGATATGCAAAACCGCTTCATCAGCGTGCTTCAACCGCAAGCGCCGCGCAGTATCGAGCTCAAATTCATGGCGAACTCGTCGAGTTCACGGCCTTCAACTTTCCGTTGGCGCAAAGACAAACGCCTTCCCGGATGGGAAGGCGTTTGAGGGATAAAGCCCCTGGCGGTGACCTACTCTTGCATGAGGATTCACACTACCATCGGCGCAGCTGCGTTTCACTTCCGAGTTCGGGATGGGATCGGGTGGGACCACAGCGCTATAGCCGCCAGGGAAAGGGTAGAAGCAGCGCTTAACAGCGCCCGCTTCAAACTTTGAAGAGTCCAGCCATGGATGGCTGGTTTTTGCTCTTCCGCGAGACGGATCTCGCGTTGGATAAAGGGTAAACGAGTGACAAGCGTTTGGTGAAATTCGAACCAGATGTTCGTTGAGAGCGTCGCTCCTTTGGAGCGTCTCACGAAGCGTCTTGGGGTTATATGGTCAAGCCTCACGGCTCATTAGTACACGTAAGCTCAATGCATTGCTGCACTTCCACACCGTGCCTATCAACCACCTAGTCTTGATGGTGCCTTAAGGAGTCTCTGGGACTCGGGAGATCTCATCTTGAGGCGCGCTTCCCGCTTAGATGCTTTCAGCGGTTATCGCTTCCGTTCGTAGCTACCGGGCAATGCCATGGGCATGACAACCCGAACACCAGCGGAACGTCCACTCCGG